>Ga0209167_10000001_pt1 | contig 640861 bp, 542 predicted proteins | sample Coa_R1_9_FD_187154 | JGI IMG/M metagenome (GOLD analysis project Ga0209167, IMG submission 187154) | Surface soil microbial communities from Centralia Pennsylvania, which are recovering from an underground coalmine fire - Coalmine... | ecosystem: Environmental > Terrestrial > Soil >...
GAACCGTGGATGCAATCTTCGCTGAGATTACTCCGTGCCCCTGCGCGTCGACTACCAGAACTCCGGCCGTCGAATAAAGGTCGCGCAAATCTTCTGCAACACGTACCTGCTCAGAACTTCGAGCGAATCGATAATCCGCTTCCATCTTCGGCGTATAGCCCGGGGTTGCTCTCATCCATTGCACGTGATCGTCAACCGAATTGCGGACAGCCGCTCCCGGAGGCAGCAGTTCGCGAAATTCTTTTGATAGACGCTGAGCCTGTTGAATGCGTGCGTCGATGTCATAGCGCTGCTGAAAATTGATGTATTCGAACAGGTCACCGCCGACCGTGCCAGCAGGAATCGAGTTTCCGAACATCTCGATGCCAGGAATGTGCGGAATGGCACCCTCCACCGGCATCAACCGTTCGCGCAGGTATTCGTCGATACTTGGAACTGTGCTGATATTCGTCATATCTAGACTTCTACGCCCCTGGATTTCTACGCCGACTTGGCGAGTTCCTCGAAGAATCCCTGTTCCGCAGCGGCCTGCCGCAATTCGGCATAGCCATCCACGTGAGGCGGCAGCCAGCGCTTTAGCCCTTCAGCGTCGAGTATAGGGCGATGAACCGGGTTGTCGTAGCTCATGGCTGAGAGCGCGTCGACGAACCGACGCTCGCGCTCTGGGTCGAGATCGCGCCGTGCCGTGAACATGCAGTGGTTGTACGGCGGGGAAGACCATATCTCACGAAGAGAGCCTTCTGGCACCAGGCGCTCGCTGCGAACCGTATTCCAGAAGGGGCTGCCGATCGCGCCGGCGTCGGCGCGCCCGTCGAGGACGGCGCGCACTACTTCCACTTCGCTGGTCCCGGTATCACCATGTTTGCCTAAGTCGCTGTTGAATCGCAGCGCGCGGTAGTCCCGGCCCTCGCGCATGCCTTGCTGCTCCAAAAAATGAACGGGCAGAATGGCGGCGTGTCCGCTGTCGCGGCTTCCGAGCGCGAGCGTTCGATTTTTCAGATCAGAAGTCTTGAGATCAGAGAGCGTAGAAATGGGACCTCCGGTGACGGCGACGATTTTGGTCATCCAGCCGAGATCAGTGTCGCGCATGGCGACGGCGTGGCAGGCATGGCCGCTCCACTCATCGGCCTGCAGGTAGGCGAGGTTTGTGTTCCAGGCAATATCGATGCGCGGCACGGCCTCGCCGGGTTGGGCGAGGAGCGCCAGGACCTGGGCCTCGTAACTTTGAAATAGAACGATCTCAACGGGAAGATGCGCTTCCTCGTGAAAGTAGGTGCGCATCCCCTCCCAAATCGTAACGACCTTCGGATTGTAGGCAACAGCTCCCAGCCAGATTGTTTTGCTCATATCTGTTTTACCCATGTTTGTTTTACTTATGTTCGTTTTACTTATGTGTGTTTTACCGGTGGCTCCCCGCCAAGTTCTTCATCCTCGTCAGCGGCGGCACAAACATTTTCCGGTGCGGGCGCTTGCTTTCAGAAAAGCGGAATTCCCAACAGCGACTTTCCGATGAACTCGCGCAGAACGTCGCCCGTGGGCGCCATGACCGCGCCCGCGTGCGCATCACGGAACAGGCGCTCGACGTTCAGGTGTTTGGAGAACGCCGCGCCGCCGCACGCGCGCATGGCTGCGGAGGTGACGCTGATCGCAGCGTCACCTGCAGCGGCTTTGCATTCCAGGACACGCAGCATAGTCGTCTCGCGGGGCTTCTCAAGATGGTCAATCAAATCGTCGATGCGCGCGGCGAGTCCGTCGGTATCAATCTGCATGGTCGCGAGCTGCGCCCGCAGGGTAGGCAGGCTCTCACCGAGGCTCTGGCCGAGATGCTCGAACTTCGCGCCTTTGAGGTGCGACACAGTTCCAGACACTGCCGCCCGGCACAATCCCAGGGCCACGGCTGACGTCCCCAGATTAAACAGCGGCAGAACTACGTTTAGCATGGCCGGAAAACCCGCGCCATCATCAGTAAGCTGAAACTCGGATGGAACTGGGCAGTCGTCCAGCGCAATCGGCGAAGAAGCGTTGGCCCGGAGCCCCAAACCGTCCCAGGGCCCAGCCACTGTAAGGCCGCGCGTCTGCGCGGGAACAAGGTAGAGGGTGGAATCGGTCGGTCCCTTCCCTTCAGGGGCGAGCGCAGAAACCACATAGCTGTGGGCATGACCGGCGCTGGTCACCCACGATTTCCTGGCGCTGATGCGCACGCCGTTACCATTCCGATGTGCGCGGGATACAGGCGCCCAGAAATGGCTGCGCGAGCCGGACTCACTGAAAGCCAGAGTGGATAAATGGCGGCCCGCTCCAATCTCCTGCAGTATGGGCGCGAGCGCCTGAGTCGCGCCTGGACGCGCCGTCGAGATCGTCGCGGTGCCGAGGATGTGCATAAGATAAACCATGGCGACCGAGGCATCGGCCTCGGCGAGCGTGGCGATCACAGCCGCAAACGTGCGGGGACCTAACCCTGAACCGCCGATATTCGCGGGCAGCATCAGCCCCAGCAGTCCGGACTCACCCAGTGACACGACAGCCCCGGTAGAGAATCGTCCCGCCTTATCGTTTTGCCCCGCGGACGGCGCCAGCACGCGACTGGCGATCTCTCGGGCTTTCGAAACCGCCGCATCGTGAGTCATGATCGCTCCTTTCATCCACAAATCCACGGGATCGAACCTTGCTTGGTCGAACCTGATTGGATCGAATCAGGATTGTCGCCGAGGATGCGCGGAGTGGTCAAACGGTCTTTGGCCGTTGCCGGTCCCAAAACACACGGCACCGATTTCATGCGTTAATGAGGCTACGTGTATACGATCACCCGCGTCCTCGGAAGATGGTACCGAAGGAGATCAGTTTCGACAACGCCGTCCTGATCATGTTGTCCTGAACGTGTCGACTCGGGCAGTCGCTTATCATAAGTGCATCGAATCAGCGCATCGAATCCAGGTTTCTTCTTTTCCCGGGACTGGGCGGCAGGGTGCAATTCGGGAACCGGAGTTTTCCGTGTTTTTCCAGCGGGTGGATTGCTTCTGGCATTGGGCATGCCATCGGGTGTAGGATTCTGCTGTCTTTCGAGAAGCGATTGAGTAAACGGCCTTATCGTTATCGTTATCGTCCGCGTTAGCGAAACAATCAGGCAACCCGGGAACCGATGCACATCTTTCTCGGGGCCATGGCGCAGATAGAGAAGGCACCTTGCCCTCGGCATTGGTTTTTCCCTGGTGAATGAGGAGAAGCCGTGCTACTCAGCCTCGAGTTCCGAAATCTGCCGCGTCCAGCCACCGAATTATTTTTCATTCTTCCCCTGATTCTGCTCGTGTGCGTCAGCCCAGGGCTCTCGCAGAAGTCGCAACCGGAGGCCGACCTGCCCAAGTATGACCTTCACACCGAGACGAAAGCCAAGGGAGTGATCGACGAAGTGAACCTGCTTTCGGTGGGAACCAGGAAAGATTTCACGGAGCTGATCATCAAGAGCGGAGATGACAAGCTGCACATCTATGTGTGCCCCAAGCCGTTTCAAGAGGAGATGGGCATCAGTTTCACGAAAGGGGACCAGGTTGCAGTTACGGGTTCAAAAGTAAAGCAAGAGGCCGCGGACGTGATTCTGGCGCGGGAGATGGTGAAAGGGTCAGACACGCTGCTGTTTCGCGATGAGAAGGGAAGCCCGGTATGGGATCCGCGAACCGGCAAATGACGTGGTGGGTCGATTTGAATTGCTTGGCGCACGCTGCCGGCTTTCTTCGCGCACTTAGCGGTTAGAGTCTTTTAATTCTCCTAGAACAAAAGCCTTTAGCCGCAGAGTACGCCGAGAAGTTCAAATCCAGCCACCACCGAAAATGACTGCCGGTTGCAAGGGGGATTGATGAAACTGTCCGACACGATTGGATTGGTGTTGAAGAGTAAAGACGAGAACAGAGTTCTGTCAGTGGGGCCCGATCAATCGGTGTTTGAAGCGATTCAGAAGATGGCCGAGCATGGGGTTGGCGCCTTGCTGGTCATCGCAAACCATAAGCTGGTGGGCATTTTGTCGGAGCGGGACTACGCCCGCAAAGTAATCCTCCTGGGCCATTCTTCGAAGGACACACTGGTCCGGCAGATCATGACCAGCCCGGTGGTGTTTGTGAGTCCTCAGCATACGGTGGATGACTGCATGGCCATCATGACCAAGCACCGCTTTCGCCATCTGCCGGTGGTTGAGGACGACACCGTGGTAGGAGTAATTTCTATCGGCGACCTGGTCAAGTGGATTATCTCCGGGCAGGCGCAAGTGATCGAAGAGTTGGAAGGCTACATTTCGGGAGCGTATCCCCGGTAGCAGATAACGGGCTGCCGGCGCGAGATTCCGGAGAAGGCTTCATCCGCGTGTGGCGGCAGCCGAGGGACCCAGTGGCGAGAAGGGTCAACCTTGAGGGGGATTAGCCCCCAAGGTTGACTCGCACACCCAGAGCGCTCTGCCACGTTCCAGTTTGCAACTCCTCTAGAAGGTCAGCTTGGCGCCAAGTTGGAGCTGGCGGGCTCCGGTGGTGCCGTCGTTCTGGCCGACCTGGGAGAACGAATAGCCGAACGTGGGGTTGGCCGTGTTGTTACTTGGCTTGGCAAACTGCACCCGGTTGAAGAGGTTGTAGGCTTCGAGACGGAACTGCAGCTTGAAGCGTTCGGAAATCGACGTGGTCTTGTTCAAGGCCATGTTCCAATTGTTCACTCCCGGACCATACCAGTTATTGCGGACCGTGGTGGACTGCTCTCCCCACGGAATGGTGTCTGGGTTATCTTCGAGGTTGAAGCCGGCGGGATTGAAGCCGGTGAAGACTCCGCCTTGAAAGGTTTTCCCGGTAGTGGGGACGGTCTTCAGTGCCGCCTGGTTGATCACCGTGGCGCGATCAACGACGCCGTTGGGCGCGCCATTGTGCGTCGTGTCGAGCGGCCCAAAGATGTCATAGGGCAAGCCCCCCTGGAACGAAGCGATGCCGCTGAGTTCCCAGCCTTCAAACACCCGGCCGACGACGCCGCTGCTCAGGAAACTTTTTCCGCGGCCGATGTTCGGCTGGTAGATAAAGTTGATGACGGCGCGCTGGCGCGTGTCGAAGCCAGAGTTGCCAATCTCACGATTCAAGAAGAACGAGTTTACCGGGAAGTCGACGTTGTTGACCGTGACTGCTCCGGGTAAAGGATCGGAAGAGTCGTCCATGGCGTGAGCCCAGGTATAAGACAACTGAATCTGCAGACCGCGCGTGAGGCGCTCGGTTACTTGGGCCTGCAAACCGTTGTACCAGGAATGTCCCGAGGTCTGATCGACGAAGGCGTGCAGGAACGCATTGTTGTTGACTGCATCGAAGGGCAGGGCGCCCTGTTCAGCGCCCACGTACAGGGTGCTGCGCTGCAAGGTGGCGGGACTGCATTGGCCGGGCTTGAAGCCGTTGCCGCCCGGGTCGGAGCCGGGATTGAATCCCTTGTTCAGGGGATTTTCTGTGACGCAGAAAGCTTCCAGCTTCGAAAGCAGGGCCGGCTGCGGAGGGTTGCCGTCGACCACGCGCAGAATACGCGTCCCGTGGTTTCCAATGTAGTTGATTTCCAGCGTGAGGTTCGACGCCAACTGTTGCTGGATGCCGAAATTCCAGCTCACGAGGCTGGGAGGTTTTAAGTTGTTCGCGAAAAGGTCAGGGAAGATTTGTGAGCCCTGGGCGACTACGGGAGTGGGCGTTAATTGCGCGGGAGCGGGCTGGTTCACCAACTGCGCGCCAGGCCCGAGACCGTTAAAAATCGGGAGGTTCTGGACGCTGGGCTGGAAGGGCGGGTTGCCGCGGGCGTCGCTGATCAGGTTGCCGTAGACGCGGTCGCTGAAAGCGCCGATTCCGCCGCGGATTGAGGTTTTTCCTTTTTTGTAAGGATCCCAGGCGAAACCAAAACGTGGCTGGACGGCGCCGTAGTAGTTCTGGAAGAGCTGATGCCCCGTTCCCGGCCCTACAGGAGTAAAGGTGAAGGGCGCGGGTCCGCTGGGATCCTGGAACAAGTTCGACAGATTGCTTCCGGTTTCAAACGGTACGCCGTAGTATTCCCAGCGCAAGCCGTAAGTGAGCGTGAGGTTAGGCAATACCTTCCATTGATCCTGGGCGAAGATACCGAACTCGCGCTGGCGGAAATCGAGTTCGTCATTGGCCTGGCGCGCTCCGCTGTGGGTAAAGAATTGGGTTTGCAACTGCGCGCCCACTAATCCCAGCAGCATGCTGGCGTTGTCTTCGAGAAAGTTCGAGTCCACATTTGCATTCAGACCCTGCAGCACGGGAATCCCGAACAGGCTGAAGTTGTCGAAAAGGAAAGCGGCGCGCGAACTGAAGTCGGTGAAGTTGTTGGAGTAGACGTTGCGGAACTCGCCGCCAAATTTCACGGTGTGGCGGCCCACAACTTTGGTCAATGCGTCTGAGTATTGATAGGTGCCAGTGCGGCGGGCTTGACCGTCGCTATCGCCCAGCGAAAGGCAACCGAAGCCGCTGTAGCCGGGAAGGGAATAATCAGCGCCCCGGCCGACCTGATCAGTGAATCCGAAGCTGTTGAAAGTGCCGGGGCCGGTGCAGCCGAAGTGCGCATTGTTGCGGTTCGTGCTGGCGTGTAATTCGTTGACCAGCGTGGGACTAGGATTCGACGAGAGAGAGAGCGACAGGCCCTGGGTGCGGTTATAGGAAGAAACTCCGCCTAAGCCGCCATCGACCGGCAGGAAGTCGAGGTGAAACGGGTTCGGGTCGTGAAACCAGTTGAAGATGTAACGCGCGGAGAGGCTGTTGCTCTTGCCGATTTTCTGATCGATCTTAAGGGTTGCGTCCTCATCTTTTTCGCGCGACTCGCTGGGGAAAAACAGTTGGCCGGTAACGCCATCCGCGTTGGCCTGGCTGGGCGCCGGGTAAAGGGCGAGTATCTTCTGCATGACGGGATCAAGCCCAACCCCGGCGCCGTTGTTGCCGCTTCCTGCAGTCGTAAGGTTGATCGCCTGGCTCGCGCCGCTGTTGGGATTGGTGTAGGTGAAGACGCCGCTTTTAAACGCGGCAGTGGGAACGACGGAAGTGTTCGTGAGGTTGGTGACGAAGCGATCGCCCTGGTAGTTCACAAAATAGAACGTCTTGTTCTTGATGAGCGCGCCACCGAGGGATGCGCCATACAAGTTGCGGACGTAGGGGTTCTTGGGCGCAATCGAACCGGTGCTGGGGTCGATCTGGTGATTGAAATAGTCGCGGGAGCCGAGGGCGTCCCAGCGGCCGAAGTAGAAAGCGTCGCCGTGCAGATTGTTCGAGCCACTGCGGGTGAGAACGTCAATGATGGCGCCGTTGTTGCGGCCGTATTCGGGCGCGAAATTGTTGGTGATGACGCGGAATTCCTGGGTCGAGTCCGGGTTCTGCGCGGTGAGGCCGCCGAGAATTCCAGGATCTTCGGTGTCGTTGTTGTCGGCGCCGTCGAGCATGAAATTGTTGTTGCGTTCGCGTCCGCCGTTTACAGAGACGCCGCCCATGTTGTCCGATTCGGTAACGCCCGGCCCCAGCAATACGAGCTGGTAGGGATCGCGGAGAATCAAGGGCAGTTCGGTCATCTGCTGATGCTCGACGACGCTGCTGACCTGAGCGTCGGTAGTATCGATGGGTACCACCGCGCCTTCGACGGTGACTTGCTCGGACGCGGAGGTGACTTCAAGCCTGGCATCGAGCGTCAGCTTCTGGTCGACGGTGAGATTGACGGCGGGAAACTTCATGGTCTTAAATCCGGATTTCTCGATCGTGATTTCGTAGCGTCCGGGCGTGAGTTCCACGATGGTGTAAACACCTGACGTGCCGGTCTCGGCCTCGCGAGCAATGCCTGCGGCTGAATTCACCGTGGAGACCCTGACGTTGGGAACCACGGCCCCCGAAGAATCCTTGATGGTTCCGCTGAGAGAGGCAGTCTGGGCCGTAGCCAGAGGCGCGAACAGAAACACAACAAAGATTGACATCGCGAGGGAAACAAATCTTGTGCGCATATTCACAGTTCTTCCTTTTTTCGAAGCGTCCACACGACGCGGGCACTGTGCCCGCGATTTATGTTCCGCGAGCACAGCTTGGGCTTAGTCACAGCATGTCTTGTTCCACAAGCAGGGAGCGGAATAGCGTGGGCCGAATGCACGAGAAAAAGGGATTAATACCTCATCGGGAGGTTCATCAACATTAGAGTTGGGTGAAATTAGATGTTAGCTTTAAGCAGTGGTGGAACGATCATCCGGAAAATGGGAGAAAACAGAATGGCGTCTACACATTCCCGGAGCGAGCCGAGAGCGAGACGAAGATCAACTAAACAGGAGGCCGTTGTTCGTTTCGCGGGCGCAAAGATGTGTCGGCACGGCGGCAACAACAAAGTACTCCGCGATTGCGCTTCATCAGCGCTCTGCGTTTCTTTGCTTCCGATTTCCTGATGCCAGGACTTCGGGGACCGCAACTTCTGTGGGGAAACTTCCAGAAAGTCTCGCCGCAAACATTCGAATTGGGAACACCAGTCCTATTTTCGCTTTCTATGTTCGCTGGCGACTGGTCTAAGGAATCTCAGTCGGTTTCGTGGCGCTTGCCTGTTTGCTCGTCCCGCCGAAAGGGGTGCCAATCCCCGCGCAGCGCTTTGCGGATAACAAGGGTGTTATGTAAGCTGCAATGGATCACGGACAAACCACAGACAAGGCGGCGGGTGCGTCAGGCGGAGCAAACCGACACGTGCAAGACGTAATTCGGCGCGCCGAAGGCGAGCTGCGCCAGCTGATCGAAGAGCGAGCGGAAGTCACGAAACGAATCGGCACCGTAAAGCAGACGATCGTGGGCTTGGCCAACCTTTTCGGTGACAGCATTCTGGATGCGGCTCTATTGGATCTGGTCGATCGCAAGAGCGGGCCGCGGCAGCCCGGCATCACACGGGCATGCCGCAAAGTACTGCTGGAAGCCGGACGGCCGATGAGCGCACGCGACGTGTGCGATGAGATCCAGCGGAGCTTGCCAGGGCTGCTGGCGCGCCACAAAGACCCGATGGCGACGATGAATACGATTCTGAGCCGACTGGTCGAGTACGGCGAGGCGACTGTGTTACCGGGAGATCGCGGGCAACGCTGCTGGCAGTGGGCGGCAGAGCGGCAAGACAGGCGCGGCGGTGCGCCCGATGGCGAAGGCTCGGATGGGTAGATTGTTGCCGGGGCGCCCAGAGGCCGAATGCCAATCAGAAAGGAAAGAAGTATCGCAGCGCCGGGAGCGCTGCGCCACCCAACGGCTCGCGAGCTACTGGCCACCGGCATCACTCCTGGGTTTTCGGGGCTTTCATCCCGGCAGGTCGGCTACACATCCCAGGCATCACAGCCGTGACGAGCGCAGCGGAGTCTCTTGCGCATGGCACGGCGCAGATCCAGCTTCGGCGCCAGCGGCGCGGGTAAGCGTGAATTCTTGTGCGTTCATCCTGGTGCGAGGTCGGACACGCGCTGGCAAGGCAGGTTTGCTTCCGCCGTCCGGAAGTTGGCGCGGCTGACGTTGTTTGCGGTGCTGAACTGCAGCCTGTGCCGCGTCAGCTTCGGCGGCGATATCAGCCTGCGAAACCCGGCTCGCACTCGCCCGGTGTCGAATATCCCATTTAAGGCGTACGAGGGATACCTGATCGTCGTGGACGGGCGAATCGGCAACCTCGAGCACCAAAACCTCTTGCTGGATACCGGCACCAACCCAAGCCTGATTGACCGGAGAGTTGCGGCAAACCTGGGCCTGAAGGCGACGCCGCGCGATCTGTCAGTCTTCAACAAGAGTGTTGCGTCGGAGAACGTCACGCTACCCGATCTTGAGTTCGGCCCCATGCGGCGGGAGAACCTGCCGGTTATAGTCGCAGACTTTTCCGCCATTGGCAGCGGACTCGGAACGCGCATTGACGCCGTCATTGGACTCGACGTACTGGGCGGAACGAATTTCACCATCGACTACGCAAAACGGCGCATCTTTTTCGGTGCGTCGGTGGAGCATCACACCGTGCCGTTCACGGCAGGGCAACAGTTCATCACAGTGAATCTGATGAGCGGCGGGCGCCAGCTGCATCTGCTTCTGGATACGGGAACGCCGCAGCTGGTGTTGTTCGAGAGCCACCTGCGCGGCGTGGACTACGAGTGGACCGGCGTCACTGGCAGTGGACGCAATGCTTCTGGAAGCGTTCGTTTCGGGGCAGTGGTTTTGCCCGAGGCCAGCATCGGGAAGCTCGAGATGGGGCCGCAACGAGCGTCGGTGGTAACGACCCAGAAAGGAATTGACAATGACCTCGACGGCCTGATGGGCGTCTCTTGCCTCAGGCCGAGGCGCATCAGCTTTGACTTTGAGCGGCAAGTGCTAGGCTGGAGCGACTGATATCGCCGCAATCGAGAGCTGCTCAGCCTCGGCAGTTGCCACGCGGAGGGGGATGCACACTCGCGCCGCGACTCCGCCTTCGGGCAGGCTTCGAATTTCCACGCTCTGATCCTGGCCGTAAATCGTCTCCAGCCGTTCCCGTGTGATTCTCAGTCCCACGCCGCCGGATGAGGAGTAACTTGGCTCGCGAAATCCGGGGCCGTTGTCTCTCACCTCGAGATGAAGGTCGGAATCGTCTTGCGAGGCGGAGATGCGAATCTCGCCTCCGGACACCAGCCTGGCAATTCCGTGTTTGATGGCGTTGTCCACCAATGGCTGGAGTAACAAGTGTGGGACGGTGGCGTCGAGCGTTTCGGGAGCAACGTCGATACTTACCTTGAGCCTCTCCTCGAAGCGAACTTTTTCGATCTCGATGTAGCAGTTTACAAATTCCAGTTCGCGGCTCAGGGTTGTCATTTGAGTGCCGGCGGTTTCGAGGCTGATCCGGAGGAGATCGCCGAGGCGAGTGATCATGCGATCCGCGGCTTCAACGTTGGTCAACATCAGCGCAGAGATGGAGTTCAGCGTGTTGAAGAGGAAGTGCGGCTGCAGCTGGCTCTTCAGCGATTGCAAGCGCGCCTTCTCCAGTTGCGCCTGCAATTGCGAACTGCGCAATTCACGATCGCGGAACCTCTGGTAGTAAGACACGACGTGTGCGATCAGGACGATGGGCAGATACGTGGTCATCACGTCGTCGACGACGTTAGTGAGGAAGATTCTTTCAAACATAGGCCACTGAATGCGAAAGGCACGGTTTTGCGCGTCCCAAACGGCCGAGACCCAGTGGCGGACGTGAGGATCCCAAAACGCGTAAGGAGTGATGCCGTGAAGAGCTACTTGCATCACCGTAAACACCAAGCCGCCTGCCAGCAGAATCAACGCATTTCTTGCCCAGTCGTTGCGCTGCAGAGGATAGCGATTGGCCAACGCAAACGCGAAGGGAGTGAGTGGAATGTAGGTGAGGACCTGGCTCGACTGCATCCCCAGAACGCTCAGGAAAGTCATAGGACTGCCAGTCGAGCGATATAACTGGTAGATGGTTACGGTGTAGGCCAGAGCGACAAAACTCCACACCCCGAAACTCGAGGTCCAGATGATCCACGGCCGAACGCCATGCGACCTGCCGCTACCAGGGGTTTCTCCACCTCTGAGCGGCACCATGCGCCGGGGACGGCGAACCAGTTCGCCTCCACAATGCAGACAGATGCCGTGCATGTTCGAGGTGCACACGGGGCAGAACGTACATTCGTACGAACAAACGTATGCCGTGCGGTCCGGCGGAAGGGCGAGCCCGCAAGCCTCGCAATTGCTCTTCATGTCGGGAAATTCCTTGGTCAAATCTTTCGCGCCATCACTTTTGTTGGTCGATGTCTTGGCGAGCGCGGCTTACATGATGGACTAACTCGCGTCAGAGAGCAATCGAAGATCGCGGCGGCTGGCGTAGGATTTTCCCACTCCCGCGCGGGCTGCAATTTGTCCCTTAAACATAACCATTCGTCCCAGTTATCGTTTCGGCGAATCGTCGCTTTGCCGGGACATTCTTGGGTCGGTGCGGCGGCGGTGGAGCAGCGCCGGACAAAAAAAGAAGTGCGAAAAAGGAAGCCGGAGTCTTGCGGCGTGCGTCCGTCAATCAGACGTCGACTTCCGCAGCAGGAGAGATGAGCCGCCACCGCGAGTGCTGGCCTTCTCCCAGGCGTCGAATCTCACCGGCTGCTCATGGCACTCAGGGCCTGAATCATCGCCGCGTCTGCCAAAAGAGAATCGGAGGATGAAAAGAACGCGAGTTCCCGTGAAGCCGCTTGGGGCAGATTCCGATAAATCTGGGACATGACGGTACGATTCGCAGCTGAATCCATCGTCAGTTGGTTGGTTGCCCTGCTTGAGTGGCCACGAAGCGGCCTGGTTAACGAAAGGTCTAACGAAAAGGTCTGCTGCAAGCGTTTGGTCGCAGAACGCCGAACTCTACGTTTCCTGTCCCCTGTTAGAGCGCGCTTATTGAAGTTTCGCGAGTGCTGGTCCCGCCGTTGAATGCTTCACATTCAAAACGTGGTAACAATGTGTCATTCGCGCGTTGTGCTTGCTATGGGCACACTGACCATATCAACAAGTTCGGGACTCGCAGCGGGCCAAATGCCAGCTGAGGAGATGCCGCCCATTCCGGTTGAAGATGTGGAACGCGTGGTCGGACGGATTCGCCAGGAACTACATGCGCTGCGGGCGGAACACGCCGCGATTGCGCGAAGAATTGGCTTGATCAAGAACACGGTTGCAGGACTGGCTGAAGTTTTTGGTCCAGCCGTCGTGGGCCGAGACCTGAGGTCGATGCTTTTCGCCGATGCGACAAAACGGCCTCGTAGCCGCGGACTCACCGATGCTTGCCGCGAGCTGTTGAGAGAAGCCGCCGATCCTCAAACCGTGAAACAAATCACCAGACAAATGCTGCAACGCAATCCGTCGCTCTTGAAGCGCCACCGATATCCAGGAGCAGGCGTACAAATGATGTTGAGACGTCTTGTTAGGTATGGCGAAGCGGAAGAAGTTGCCGGCACTGCCGGAGTGCGCTGTTGGAAATCTGCGTCTTCGCCCGCCAGATAACGAATTGCTGCCCTCCTGCAACCTTTGCCGGCCACCTTAAATCCTCTGAATCAGCGTTTCCCAAACTGAACGGTTGACTGCCGAGGGACTGTGACACTCCGCAGCGGGATAAGAAAAGTTTCGATTGGGACCATGAGCCATTTAAGGGGGATGAGATGTGGTTTTCGAGGCCTCAGTGCTTAACAACTATTCTCGAGCTGTCACGTCTATGCAACAGTTGGAACAATGTGGGTGACCAATGATCCCGGATTCGGCTGTATTGTCGCCGCAACACCAGCCGCTCGACACGGTGGTACGAACCGTGATCGCCGACGACGAGCGGCTGGCGCGTCAGAAACTGCTCATCTTGCTGGAATCGGAACCGATGGTGAAGGTGATCGCGGAATGCCAGGATGGCAGGCAAGCGGTGTCCGCGATTCGCAGTTTCCGGCCCGACATGCTGTTGCTAGATATTCAGATGCCGGACCTGGATGGCTTCCAGGTGCTAAGCGAAATTCCTCCGGAAGAAATGCCGGTGGTGATCTTCACTTCCGCTTACGATCAGTATGCGATTCGCGCGTTTGAAGCCAATGCCCTCGACTACCTGTTGAAGCCGTTCGACCAGGAGCGCTTGCATCATGCGGTGGAGAGAGCGCGCTCGGAATTGCGCAAAGCTCGCGACCGGGAAATCACGCATCGGATTCTGAGCCTGTTGTCGCAGGTGAGATCGGTGCCACTGGCCGCGCCGGAACAAGACAACCGGCTGGTGATCAAGGCCAATGGGCGAGTCGTGTTCCTCGACCTGGACAACATCGAGTGGGTGGAAGCCGCGGCCAACTACGTGCGCTTGAATGTGGGCAAGGAATCGTATCTGTTCCGCGAAACCATCAGCCGGATTTCCGAGCGGCTGGACGCGAATCATTTCGTGCGCATCCATCGTTCGACCATCGTAAACGTCCGCAAGATTAAGGAATTGATCCCAGTCAACAGCGGAGAGTATGTGGTGGTGTTGAAGAGCGGAAGGGAATTGTCGTGCAGCCGTGGTTACCGGACGGCGCTGCAAGGGATTGTGGAGAAGAGTTCGTGAGCGCGGGAGTGAAATTGTTGATTTGTGATTGCTGCTTGAAAAGCTCAAGGGTGCAATCCTCCCAAAAGCCTTATCGGTCGTTGCGGGCCTCCCAGCCCAACTCTGCTCTTTCGAGGGCAACGATTCTGGTTGGGATCCTTATTTAAATTGTTTCCGAGCCAGCGCCAACCGCAGCAGCCAGACTCAACCATGCGGCCAAACGGCGTATAATGTGCCGTTTGCCGCATTTGGAGTTCCTTGGTCATGGAGAGAGCCACGCAACACGAGTTGCAGCTGGCCCGCCGCATGTCGCGGTTGGGTACGGAAACCGCATTCGAAGTTCTCAATAAGGCGCGTGCGCTGGAGCGGCAGGGGAAGAGCATCATTCATTTGGAGATTGGCGAGCCGGATTTCGATACTCCTGCGAACGTGGTCGAAGCCGGCGTGGATGCTCTGCACAAAGGTTGGACCCATTACGGCCCATCCGCCGGCCTGCCCGAGCTGCGTCAGGTGCTGGCCGACTATGTAGGCCACACGCGGGGCGTGAAAGTCACGAGCGATGAAGTGGTAGTGGTTCCCGGCGGCAAGCCGATCATTTTCTTTACGATTCTAGCGTTGATTGATGAGGGAGACGAGGTGATCTATCCCAACCCCGGCTTCCCCATCTATGAGTCGATGATCCACTATGTCGGCGGCAAGGCGGTTCCGATTCGCTTGCGCGAAGAGCACGATTTTTCGCTCGATGTGGACGAACTTGCATCGCTGATCAATGACCGCACTCGGCTCATCATATTAAATTCACCCCAAAACCCGACGGGCGGCGTGCTTGATCGCCGCGATATCGAGCAGATCGCCAAGGTCATCGGCGACCGCAACATCATGGTGCTTTCGGATGAAATCTACAGCCGGCTGCTGTTTGACGGCGGCCTGGAGTTTTCGATTATGTCGGTGCCCGGGATGCAGGAGCGCACCATCCTTCTCGACGGCTTCTCGAAAACTTATGCCATGACGGGATGGCGCATGGGCTATGGCGTGATGCGCGCCGATCTGGCAACGCATATTTCGCGCCTGATGACGAATTCGAATTCCTGCACCGCGAGCTTTACCCAGGTTGCGGGCATCGAGGCGATCACCGGCGACCAGAGTTCGGTCGACCGCATGCGCGACGAGTTCCAGCGGCGTCGCGACGTGTTCGTGGCGGGACTGAACGAGATCAAGGGCTTTTCCTGCCGTCTGCCGAAAGGCGCGTTCTACGCGTTTCCCAACATCACGAAAACAGGATGGAAATCGAAGCCGCTGGCCGACGCGTTGCTCGAACAAGCCGGAGTCGCGGCGCTTTCGGGGACGTCGTTCGGAGCGTTCGGCGAAGGCTATCTGCGCTTCAGCGTCGCCAACTCGCTGGAGAATCTGCAGCTGGCACTCGACCGGATCGATCAGTGGACAAGAAAAAATCTATAACTGCAGTGGAGCAGCATCATGGGGCCTCGTTCAGGATTCCTGCTCAGCAACGCGTTGATGGTGATCGTGCTTTGCCTTCTAGTCTGGCCGTTAGCCCTGTCATCCGGTCAGTCCGTCTCATCTCCCCGGTCACAGGAAATCTTTCCCGGCAAGTCGTGGGCGCACGCCTCCGCTGCGATAGAAGCCGGATGGTCCAAAGAAAAGCTGGCCGCTGTCCGCACCTATGCGGATTCGATTCAGTGTTCCGCCGCGATGGTTGTCCAGGGCGGGGAAGTTGTCGACGCCTGGGGAGACATCGACAAGAAAATTGACGCCTATTCGGTGCGCAAGAGCCTCATCAGCTCGCTCTACGGAATTTACTCCGCCGAAGGCGTCATCGACATCAACCAGACGCTCGAACAGATCGGCATCGACGATACTCCCGATCCGCTTACCAAGGCAGAAAAGCAGGCGCGTGTGGTCGACCTGCTGCGCGCTCGCTCCGGCGTTTATCACCCGGTGGATTTTGAAACCGAAATCATGAGGAAGAACCGCCCCGCCCGAGGCAGCCATCCGCCGGGAACATACTTTTACTACAACAACTGGGACTACAACGTTGTGGGCACCATCTTCGAGAAGGAGACTGGCAAAAAAATCGGCGACGCTTTCTACGAGCGCATCGCTAAACCCGTAGGCATGGAAGATTTTCAGCCGGGCGATGTTTTTTTCTTCGGGGGCCCCCTCTCGATCCATCGCGCCTATCACTTCGAAATCACCGCCCGCGACATGGCCCGCTTCGGCCTGCTGTATCTTCGGCATGGCCGCTGGAACGGCAAACAGATCGTGCCCGAAGCCTGGGTGGAAAAGAGCACGCACACCTCCGAAATGGTGACGGTCAATGGCCTCGGAGAAGTTGGCGGCTACGAATATCTTTGGTGGGTGGAGTATGGTGGCGTGCATTTTCCCGAGGCCACTCTACCCGGCATGTTCTCTGCCCGCGGCGCCAATGGCCACTACATCCTCGTGATTCCAACTCTCGATCTAGTGATTGTCACCCGCACCGACACCGATCCACCGGCTCGCGACGCCAAAACGCTGACGGAATGGGCTGACAAGGGCGTGCTCACCAAAGCTCAATTCGGCCATCTCGTGAGATTAATTCTCGACGCGCGCACCGGGCTCTGAAGGCACTCGTAGCAAGGTTCACAGACATGCCAAAGCGGCAAAATGCTCAGAATCCCAAGGCTTCCCGCATCGCCACGACCGGCTACGGTTTCCCCAAAGGCACAAAGGGATTGCTTCCCTGGACCTGGGCCGAGCAGCGGCTGAAGAAGTCTCACAACTACTGGATCACGACGGTCAAACTCGATGGCTCGGCCCTGGCATCTCCACACAGCATGGTGGTCTGGGGCTTGTGGCAGGACGGCCGCTTTCTGTTCAGTACGGGCAGCAAATCGCGCAAAGCGCGCAATCTGGCGCAGAATCCGAACTGCGTAGTGTGCACCGAGCTCGCCAACGAAGCGGTCATCGTCGAGGGCTTCGCCGAAATTGCCGACGTGGCAGCGCGCCGTAAGATGCTCCCGGTCTACGAGCGCAAGTATAAGTTCGACATGTCGAAGATGAAAGACGATATCCTGTCGATGAAAGAGCCGGTCTTCGCGGTGCGCCCACGCGCCGTGTTCGGTCTTTGGGAAAAGTATTTTCAGAGCAAGTCCACGCGCTGGAAGTTTGCATAGGGCCACTGAAGAAAGAGAATCATGAGCAAGCCATTTCGGGTTTTTGCCAGTTGCGACATCGGTGAAGCCATCAACCTGCTCCGCAACCGGGGATATGAAGTCGAGGTCTACCCGAAGCCGGAGGCGCCACCGAAGAGCCTGATCATCGAAAAAGTGAAATCGGGCATTGACGGACTGATCACCACGCTGCGCGACCCGATTGATGCGGAAATTTTCGAAGGCGGCAAGGGAACGCTGAAAGTGGTGGCGCAATTCGCCGTTGGCTTCGACAACATCAATCGCGCCGACGCCAATCGCTACAGGGTCCCGTTCACCAACACTGCCGACGTGCTCACCGAAGCTACGGCCGAGTTCGCGTTCTTCATGCTGGGATCCCTGGCGCGCAAGATGTGGCCGGCCGAGCATCTCACCCGCGAACACCAGTGGGGATACTGGCATCCGTACCTGCCGTTTCTGGGCGATGAGGTTACGGGCAAGACCATCGCGATCATCGGTACCGGGCGCATCGGGCTGGCCATGATCAAGAAATGCGCTGGCTTCGACATGAACATGCTGTGCTACGACCCGGCATACGAAAACCGCGACTACCTAAAAGCGATTCAGGAAGTCATGGATCTGCGACAGGCGCGCGGCATTTCGCGAGAAAAAAACTGGATCAAATATGTGCCGTTCGAAGAGGCGCTGCGTCTAGCCGATTTTGTCAGCGTGCACGTACCGCTATTGCGTACCGAAGAAACCGCCACTCCCACGTATCACTTGTTCAATGAAAAAACATTGCGCATGATGAAGCCCAGCGCCTATTTGGTGAATACATCGCGCGGTCCAGTTGTGGATGAAACTGCGCTAGCGCGGGCGTTGCGCGAGAACTGGATTGCCGGCGCCGCGCTCGATGTTTACGAAAAAGAACCGCTGCCCGCAGATTCGCCGTTGCGCGATCCGGTGATCGCCGACCGCTGCCGGTTGATGCCGCACTTCGCCAGCGCCGCGCGCATCACGCGCCTTTCGACCGACCCCAGCAAAGGCATGGCGGGACGTTGCGTCCAGGGATTAATCGACGTTCTCGAAAGCAACTACGGCGGTGACATCACGAAGATGCCTTATGTCGTGAACAAGGAAGCGTTCGGGATGTAAAACCGCTGCGTGTTCGGGATGACTTTTCCGCCCCGCTAAATCGGTTTCTTGATCACGGCTGATCTTGCGCTGCTCGCCACACGAATCCAACGTTATTGCCGCCGGCCCACTCGAAATATCCTGCAATCGTGCCGTCTTCCAGCAGCACCGTGGGCCAAGTCACAAAGCCCAGCGGGATGGGCTTATATCCGCCCTTGGGGCAATGCAGGAACGCGCTTTGGACGTTCTGGTTGCCATAGAAGCCCAAGGCGCACTGGCTGTTGATAGCGACGATCGCGCTATTCCCCGCGCCCGGCTTGTCAACCGTCGTGACCGTTCCGTCCGGCGCGAGAATAAACCCGTGATACTTGCCATCGGCAGTCAGGTATCGGCCCGCCATTCGGCCGTCGTCATTGGCCGTGAGAATCTCGGTTTGCTCCGCGCCGGGAACCTGATACGACCGGAAACCTGACGCGTCAATGATGAAACCCACGGACTTAATTCTCACGTCGTAGTAGCCCACCACCGTGCCGTTCTTCAACAAAGCTCTGGGAATGGTGTAGTTGTCTCCAAAATCGTACTGCTGCGTCTCCGTCGGACACGACAAGAAGCCCTGCAGATTAAAGCCATAGGTTGAGGTAAAAACCCCCAGCGTGCATTGTCCCTTCCCGGCGATTTCTTTCTGGTCCATAAGCGAGGTAGTCGCTCCACCTGAAAAAGTGTAGGTCGTCATTGGCTGCCCGTCTTTTTTCGTGAAGCCGTAGAGGCCGCGAACACCTTGCACCACGGTGTCAACCTGGCCGATCATGACGCCGTCATGGTAGGCGTTGATAGAAGTGGAGTTGCCCAGTTGCACGATTTGCCCGTGGCTGGGGAGCGTGATGGTGATGCTGGCCAAACTAAGCAGGCTCAGGACGACTGCGTGCTTCATGGTTCCCCCCTCGATTCGCAGGTTGGCGCTTCTCAGCGGTCGTAGAAGCAGAAAAAGCAGGCCCCGCAGCTTCGTTCGCCACGGGACCTGATCCAGCAAGGACGTTACTCAGCCAATCGTTGTTCCGACGTTCGTTGTTCTGCTAACAGTCATTCCGCAATCGTTGGCAGGCTACGTCCATTATTTGATAACGGTCAGAATCACGGTTGTGGTGTGGGTCTTGCCTCCGCCCGTTCCCTTGATCGTGATGGTGTGTTTCCCGATAAACGCCGTCTTGCCCACCTTGACCGTCATTGTGGATGTCCCGGAGCCCGGCGCTGCTATCGGATTGGGACTGAACGTTACTTTTTGCGCTCCGCCCTGTCCGGAAGCAGACAAGGTGATCGCGGAGTTGAAGCTGCCTAGCACCGCCGTCGTGATGGTCGAGGTTCCGGTTGTCCCCTGGGCCACGGTGATCGCGGTTGGCGACGCACCGATGGTGAAGTCCGCGCTGCTGGAGGAGGTCACGGTCAGCGAAACGGTGGTGGTTTGCGTCACGCCTCCTCCCACGCCGGTTACGGTGATCGTATAGGTGCCGGTCGCGGTGGTCGAGCCCACCGTCATGGTCATGGTTGAAGTGCTGGAACCCGGAGCCGCGATGGGATTGGGACTGAAGCCCACCGTCACGCCGGTTGGTTGCCCCGTCGCAGACAAAGTAATCGCGGCGTCAAAGCCACCAGAGATGGCGGTGGTAATCGTCGATGTGCCGTTCTTACCCTGCACCACAGAGACTGACGTGGGCGAGGCAGAGATCGTGAAGCTGGGAGAGGACGTGGTTCCGGCGAGCGCGTTGATCAGGCCAACTCCATTGGGGCTGCCCCAGCCGGTGACCAGATCGTAGCCTGTAACTGCCGGAAAGCCGCCATTCCCGCCGGAGGTGATGTCGTGGAAAGCGGCTCCGTAACCCGAGCCCACACCGATGTTATAGACTGCCGGATTGATGAAGCCGAGCACGGGATTGCCGTTGGCCAGCGCTTGTTGATTGACGAGAGCCATAAAGCCCGCCCACATTGGCGCAGCGAAACTGGTCCCACCCCAGCCTCCAGCACAGCCGCTTTGGTCGGAACAAACGTAAAAGTCAAAGTTCGCTTCCGCAGAGACGTCCGGAATGTTGCGCAGCGTTTTCGAGCCTTTGTTGGAGGAGTTAATCACGCCCGTCAGCTGCTGCCAGGCGGGAATCGCAATGGAGTCGGGGGAAATTCCGCCGCCGCTGCTGCTCCATGCCGTCTCCGAACTCCACGGGCCTCCCGCGCCGGCCACCTGTAGGTCCGTGCCGCCCACCGCCGTGACGAACGCATCTTCTGCGGGATAGTAGAAACCCGTCGAGTTGGGGTACGAACCACTGTCACCAGAAGCCGTGAAGAAGTTCTGCCCCTGGGTCGCAAATTTCTTGTAGTAGGGGTCGTCGGTTGCGGGGTCCGCCGGGTTCCAGGACCACGAACAGCCAATCTGCATACTTAATGGAGTAGCCGTAGACATCGCGCTGAGACAGGCAGTTTCGCTGAAACTCGAGCCGTCGCCGCACACGTACATATACAGCATTGTGGATCCTGGAGCCATGCTCATCGCCTGAGTCATGTCCAGCGTCTGCTCCGTATCCTGGCAGCCACCCGAATTGAGGCAGGTCGTGCTGTACCCGCCCGTGGAAACGAGAGTGGGCGTGTAGGGTTTTGTTTGCCCAACGTTCGTATAGTAGGTGGTCAGATCGGCCAAATCGGTGCCCGCCAACTCGAGCAGGGCTATGTTCTGGCCGGTGCCGGTGAGAGACGATGACCCGAGGTAGGCGGCACGCATGTCACTGCCGCAATAATAACCGCCAGGACAAGAGCCCTTGACGGCATTAGAACGTACACGGGTATCCCTGTGGCTGAGCATGGCACGCGGGATGGAATAGTTGTCCAAACCCGAGATGTGCCACAGCTGAAAGGGCAGGTCCACCGTAGGCTCGCGGTCGGGCGCGAAGAACGTGCGATTTTCGCTGGGGTGTTGGTAGAGGCCCAGGGTCACGTGGAAGGAGCTCTCGATGGCTGAGACGGTGCCTTGGAGCTGCAAGTCCATGCTGTCGCGCGAGCCTCCAACCACAGCAAATCCGCTGCGCTGTGCGAAGCGAATCAGCTCATCGTAATCGTCCTGGCTGGGTCCAAATCTCTCGGTAAACTCTTGCACCGTAAGGAAATGCCGGTAGATCGAGCTGGCAGGATCGTAGAGTTCCTGCAGGAAAGCATCGAGCCCGGCCGGATCGCGCAAGGGCAGAACTATGTCGAAGCGCAGGGTTTGGGCACCCGGCAGACGCCCGAGCGATTGAGCCTGGCCGGTTTGCGTTACTTCCCGCACATGACGCGTCAACAAAGCTTGCGGCTCCGCCTGGCCCACCACACTCGCTCCCGATACCAGCGCGACCATCGCGAGGAAAAAAGCACTTAATCTACGAATCACGAAGTTGCTCCTTATGGACTCGATTTTTCTTTGTGAGATTTCGACCCGGATCTGGGCAGGGAAGCCCGATTGGGGACCCTGGGTTGTGAATCCTACACTGGTTTTGCCCCGGATACAACGAATTTGCGCGAGGATTTTGGACCTTTAAAATCAGGGGGATTAAGACCGTAAGGGCCGCCAGACGGGGGTTTTGGGCCGCCGACCGAATCAGAAATGGGCAAATCGAGTGCGGGGCCGAGAGGGTAGGCTCTGGTCAATACTTGGGGTGGGGTGAGAGGAATCCTACAAATCGGAAGGACCGCGAATTGATGGCGGGACGCAAGTCCATAAGCTTCAGGTGAGACGCTCCGATGGAGACATCCCCGAGGTGGATTCTTCTGTCCATGTGCCCGTGTCCCCAAGGCAGAATCGGAGGCGGTATAACGACAGGCCGGAGGGTTTCGGCGACCCTGGCTCAGGCGGCACTGGAATAGGCCTGGCGCCGATCCCGACCAGCAGCAGGAAGAACAAGGTCAGCATTCCCCAAGCCAAACCGAACAAGAACGCGGCCATGAGCATATCGCCTCTCAAAAGTCTTGCTCAATCCTCTCAAAGGACGCGAAGCCTGGCGAACATCGCGCGCGAACTTTGCCAGCGAGGATGATCGCCCATTTTGGCGCAACATCCGGCCCCCGGTCTGTTCAAAATTGCACACCCCCGCTGGTTCCTGTTCGTAAGATTGGAATCTCAAAAATCGCCTGCCGCCGGTATAGGTTGGAAAGATTGCGGAAAGGCAGACCTCCCAATCGTCGAGCGAACACGGGAAGCTCCGAGACGCCGGCATTGCCTGCGCATACCGCCTGACCCCAGCAAATCCTCCAACGAATGTAGAGCCATCTCCCTCTTGCAGTTACAATGCTTCCGGGCGAATTTTCCCCAAGGAAACGAATGAACTCACGAGCGATTTATGTTTTGTGTTTTGCCCTGCTGTTATCGCTGCCGGCGCGCGCGACCGAATCGAGTGACGCGGCCCGCCAGCTCAAGCTGGTGCCGGAGCCGAAGGAAGTGCAGCTGCGCGAAGGCGGTTTCCGCGTCGGCCCTCTGACCAAGATTTTGGTGGAGTTCGGGCACCAGGATGAAGACCGCATCGCAGCCGAAACCTTGGCCGAAGAAATTGCAAACCAATCCGGCCTAAGGCTCGATATCGTGGGGGTGAAAGCGACCGCAAAAACCGAGCGCAGCGCCATTGTGCTGGCTCGGCTGCAGGACCTGAGCGTGCGCAATTTTCTTGAGGCCAAGGGGTTGAAGTCGGATGATTCCATCGGCCAGCAAGGGTACCTGCTGTTTGCGGACAAGTCTCATCTGGTGGTGGCGGCAAATTCCGGGCAGGGACTTTTTTATGGCGTGCAGACTTTGCGCCAGTTGTTGCGACCGCAGGGAAAGGCCCTCGTCTGCCCGGCGGTGGCGATTCGTGACTGGCCCAGCCTGGAGTGGCGCGGCGTGCAGGACGACATTAGCCGCGGGCCCATCTCGACCCACGAGTTCATGAAGAAGCAGGTGAAAACTCTCGCCGCCTTCAAGGTGAACCTGTTCGCGCTCTACATGGAGCATGTATTCGATTTCGCCAGCCAGCCGCTGGTCGCGCCGAAAGAAGCGGCGCTCACGCCCGATGAGATCAAGTCGCTGGTCAGCTATGCCAAGCGGTTTTATGTGACCATCGTCCCCGAGCAGCAGACGTTCGGCCACCTGCACCACATGCTCAAGTATGAGATTTATTCGAACGTCGCTGAGCGTCCCCACGGCCACGTGCTTACGCCTACGAAGCAAGAGTCATACGACATCATCAAAAATTTATATGCCGAACTGGTGCCGCTGTTTCCCGGTCCGTTTCTTCACATCGGCGGCGACGAGACATTTGAGTTAGGCCACGGGCAGACCGCGGCGCGCGTCAGCGAAGTGGGCCTGGGACGCGTTTATCTCGAGCATCTGCAGAAAGTGGACGGCATCCTTGAGCCATATCACAAGCAGCTTATGTTTTGGGGAGACATTGCGCTGAAGTATCCGGCGTTGCTCGGCATTCTGCCTAAGGATGTGATCGCCGTTCCCTGGGACTACGATGCCAAGCCCAGTTTCGAGAACATCATCAAGCCTTATCGCGATGCCGGGCTGCGCGTGTTCGTTGCGTCCGGCGTGAACAATTGGAATCAGATTTCGCCTAATCTCGACGTTGGTTTCGTGAACATCCGCAATTTTGTTCGCGATGGGCAGAAGCTGGGCGCCATCGGAATGCTGAACACCACGTGGAATGACGATGGCGAATCGCTCTATGACATGGCGTGGCCGGGGCTGGCGTTCGGCGCGGCCGCAGGATGGCAGGCCGGCGAATCGAACGTGGACGATTTCAAGAATTCCTACGACTGGGCTTTTTACCGCAACGATGACGCGACTTTCCGCGATGCGCTCAACGATATTCAGCAGGCGCACGAGGCCCTGGACAAAGCCAAAGTGGACGTGGAAACCGACGACCTTTTCTGGTTCGATCCGTTTACGCCGGAAGGAGCGAAGCTGGTGCAGCAGTTGGCTCCAGCAGCCAGTGATTTGAGGTTGGGCCCGGAGCATGCGTTGGAAATTCTTTACCGCAATTCCGCGAAAGCGCGCGCTCACAAAGATACGATTGCCGATCTCATGCTGGCGGCGTGGCGCTGGGATGCGCTGGGCATGAAGATTCAGTTCGCGCAGGAGATCAACAAATTTTATTGGGACGCGTTCCAGAATCAGACGGATGCGCATCGCGTGGGCAACGATCTGGAAGAGATCACCGCGATCAACGCGCGCCTCGAAGATTTGCGCGATTCGACCACGCGCGTACGCGAAATGTACCGCGAAGCGTGGCTGCGCGAGGACCGTCCTTATTGGCTGGACAACGTGCTGGTGCGCTACGACAATCTGGCGCGCGAGTTCCAGGCCAAGATCTTGGCCGTGCGCCGCGCACGCCGCGAGTATGAGACCACCAAGGCGCTGACGCCGCCGCAGGATCTGGGATTTTACCTGCAGCCGTAACCTGTCCGGCTGTCATCCTGAGCAAGCGTTTCTTGCGGAGCGAAGGATCTGGGCGAGCCGCGCAAAGCAGCCTGCCCTGAGCAAGGCCGAAGGGTCGCGCCCTTTGCGGCGCATTCATTGCGCGTTGGGCTCGCATCCTTATGTTCTCCGACCGCACAAACTGGAAGCTGGCGCACAACCGCCTCACGGCGGCGCTGGAGGCAGCGCGTGCCGGCGGCGGGAAAATCCTCGACCTGACGGTTTCGAATCCGACGCGCGCGGGTTTGCATTACGATGAGCGGGCAATCCTGGGCGCTCTGGGCTCTCCGCGGGCGATCGACTACGATCCGCAACCCAGGGGCCTGCGGCCGGCGCGCGAAGCGGTGGCGGAGTACTATCGCAGCCAGCACGGTGTCCGCGATTTTGACGCCGAGAAACTGATCCTGACCACCAGCACGAGCGAAGGCTATTCCTACATCTTTCGCCTGCTGTGCAATCCGGGCGACGAATTGCTCGTGCCCAAGCCGAGTTATCCGCTGTTTGAATTTCTCGCCGATCTTGAAGACGTGAAGCTGGTGCCCTATCCGCTGATCTACGACCACGGCTGGCAGATGGACTTCCCTTCGATTGAAAACGTGGTGACGCCGCGGACGCGCGGCGTGGTGGTGGTGCATCCGAATAATCCTACGGGGTCGCATGTGCAGGCGCATGAGATGAGCTTGCTGAACGCGTTTTGCGAAACTCGCCAACTGGCGCTGATTGTCGACGAAGTTTTCCTTGACTATCCGCACGATGGCAGACCCCGCGGGAGCTTCACGGCGAATGAAGGTGTCCTCACCTTCACCCTCAGCGGCCTATCGAAAGTGTCGGCGCTGCCACAGATGAAAGTGGCGTGGATCGGCGTGAGTGGCCCGCAATCCGAGACGGCAACTGCGCTGGCCCGTCTGGAAGTGATTGCCGATACCTATCTCTCGATGAACGCCCCGCTGCAGTGGGCCACGCCCGCGCTGCTCGATCAGCGGAAGAGCCTGCAAGGGCAGTTGCTCGATCGCGTGCGCGGAAACCTGGCCGAACTGGATCGCCAGCTGGCGGGACAGAAAACGTGCGAGCGGCTCGAAGTGGAGGGCGGATGGTATGCCGTGCTGCGCGTGCCAGTGACGAAATCGGATGAGGACTTGACGATCGAGCTATTGCAGAAGAAGTCGGTCCTGGTGCATCCGGGACATTTTTACGATTTTCCCAGCGACGGGTATCTAGTGCTGAGTCTGATCACGTCGACGGAGGAGTTTGCGGAGGGCGTCGGCCGAATCCTGGGCTGTCTGAGCCGTTAGAGCCGGGTGATCATTCGCGAGTGAAATTGCCTATTTAGCCAATCATACCAAGTATGACAAACAAATTCGCGAGCACGCTGACAGTGATGGTGAACCATGCCATCACTTTTGGCAATGTAGCAACTCGCCGTCTGCGCTTAATCAGAATCACAGTCCCTATCAGCGTCGTAACTGGTGTGATGAAGACAAACCAATAGAGAAAAATCTCAGCGAGACTCAGACGAGGCCAGAACGGAATCACACGGTAAATCGGAAAGGAAACAAGGAACAAAGCAAAGCCCAGCAAAGATGGCGAGCACCAGAGGAGCACCGGCCTGAGCTTGTTTTGGCGGAGAACTGCATCTCCAGAGGAAGTCATAGGAACCTTTAGAATCTGTTCTGGGCGACATTCATACGTAGATTGGCTGACCAGACATGATAGTTCCTGGCGCTCGCAAAGTCGCCATTTCGCCAGCATCCGCGACACAGCCTCTGTGCCAGACGGGCGCTACGACTTCACCAGAAACGGATTACTCTCCCGCTCCTCGCCGATGGTCGTCAGAGGGCCGTGGCCGGGCACGACTACCGTTTCGTCCGGCAGTGCGAGCACCGTGTCGTGCAGCGAGCGCATGATTTTCTGCATGGAGCCGCCGGGCAGGTCGGTGCGTCCGATGGAGCCAGCAAACAGCGTGTCGCCGGCGATCAGTTTTTTCTCCGCGGCGAAATAGAGGCAGATGCTGCCTTCGGTGTGGCCGGGCGTGTGCAGGACGCTGGCGCTGAGCGAGCCCGCGCTGACGGTTTCGCCGCTTTGCACGCTGCGGTCGATCTCGACCACGCCCGGCGGGGGCACGCCGATCCAGTCCGCTTGCTCGTCGAGCATTTTGAGCAAAGCATAATCATTCTGGTTCAGCAGGATGGGCGCGCCGGTGGCCGCGCGCAGCTTCATGGCTCCGCCGACGTGGTCGATGTGGGCGTGGGTGATGACGATCTGCTTGACTTGCAATCCGTGCTTGCGGATGATGACCAGCACGTCTGCAATGTCGTCGCCGGGATCGATCACCATGGCCTCGCGCGTGGCTTCATCGCCGAGAATCGAGCAGTTGCACTGCAGCGGGCCGACCTGGATGATTTCGTGGATCATGTTTTTGTAAAGCCAAGTTCGTAAGATCAGATTCCATTGTAGTGAGTCCTGAGTCGCGAGTCCCGAGACGCGAGGGGACCGGAAAAGCGGAACCCTCTCGGAGTGAAAGAATGAGACAGCTTGAAACATTCGGACAGATTCAAACATTGAGACTTGTCGTGGGGCGCCGCTGGCGAGACAATACGCCAGCGTGTTGCGGAGGGTTCTTTGGCCGCTAAATACCGGCAACATGGTTATCAGGACCGCGACCGCGATGAGTCGCGCAAAGGGTCAGGCGGCTCATCTGGCGAGCGATCGTCTGGCGAGCGATCGGGCTCGCCGCCTCCCAGGAAGGACAACACCTTCGGCCCCAGGCCGGTGAATCTTCCGGGCACGCGGGCAGTTTCGCGCTGCACGCAGTGCGGCACGGTGTTGCAGGGAAGTCCGCCCGAGGGCAGGTGTCCCAAGTGCGGGTTCGAGCTGCACTCCTGCAAGCAGTGCATGTATTTCGATCCCGGAAGCCATTTCGAATGCATGCAGCCGGTGAAGCTGCGCATTGCCAAAAAAGACGAGCGCAACGATTGCACGTTTTATGAGATCCGCGTGACGCGCGAGAAAGAAACCTCCACGCCGGCCAGCCTGCGTCCAAGCAGCGCCCGGGCGGCGTTCGATAATCTGTTCAAGAAGTAGAAAAGCGGACCTCAGACCTTGGACTTCGGACCTCAGACTTCAAACTTCAGCCGGTCTCTAATCTCCGGTCTGGAGGTCTGACGTCCGAGGTCTGACGTTCGAAGTCCGACCCTACGGCTTCTGCGTGGGCCGCATCAGAACCTCGCTTATGAACGAATTTGGAGCTTGTGTTACGAGCATGGCCACGGCGTGCGCAATGTCTTCAGGCTGCAGCATTTTGTTGGGATCTTTGCCGGCGTGCGGGCTGAGTTGAGTATCGGTTGAACCCGGACAAATCACCGACACCCGGATGTTGTGCACCCTCAGTTCCTCCGCCACGGAATACGTGAGGCCGTTCAGCGCCCACTTGGACGCGGCATAAGCGGCTCCGTTGGGCAGGGCATTTTTTCCGGCAAGCGAAGAAATATTGATGATATGGCCGGAGTAGGCGCGAATCATGATGGGAGCGAACGTCAGGATGCCGTAATAGACGGCGCGCAGATTGGTGTTGAGAATGCGCTCCCACTCCGCCGGCGGCAGGGTGTGCAGCGGTTCGTTGAAGCTTCCTACTCCCGCGTTGTTCACCAGGATGTCGACCCGGCCAAAGCTGCTCTCGCAGCGCGCAGCCGCATATTCAAACGAGCGCAAATCCACAACGTCGCAGGGAACCACTTCCACGCGGCCGCCATTTTTAACAATTTCGTCCGCCGTGAACTGCAAGTCGGATGCGGTGCGCCCACACAGCACTGCCGCCGCGCCCAGGCTGGCCAGTTTTTTTGCGATGGCTGCGCCAATGCCTCGCCCTCCTCCGGTTACCACGGCCACCTGGCCGGCCAGAGGCTTGCCGGGGTCCGTGATCTTTGATCGAATAGCTTCCTTCCTCGGGTCGTTCCTTGCAACCATGGGCGAAGGCTCCTGTAGCGCTGACGTGGCCCCGGGAGGTCCGAAATCGAATCATCCGAAATCGAACCATCCATGAGGCCTGACTCCCGCATCTTAACAATAAAGAAGCGGATGATGGGAAGTGGCTTGCCTTCGGCAACGGAGGTACTTATAATCCCGCCAACCGGGAATGAAGGCGCGAGCGGCCTTTTGCGTTCCAGAGCGGGGCTAGGATGGCACAGAGCCCTGCCAGGAAGCCCGGCATTCCGCAGCAGGAACAGAGCACGAGCGGTCCGAGCCGGAATGCAGTCTCGATTGTGCGGCGACAGAAGCGGCAGAAAAGCGTCGGAAGAACACGTTTTCCCAAAAAGCCATTTCCCGGAAGATCCAAGGAGCCATACTGATGAAAAAGATTCTGGTCACGGTTGTGCTTGGAGTTGCGGTAGTAGCCGGAGCTCAGACTGCTGCGCCGCCAGCACAATCCCAACCCGCCGCGCCGCAGACAGCGGCACCGGTGATTAAAGATCCGGCGGAGTACAACGCCTATGTGGGCGCGATCGGGCAGGCCGATCCGACGGCCAAGATCAGCGGTCTGGAAGCGTTTCTAACGCAGTATCCCAACAGCATCATGAAGAACCAGGCGCTCGAAATTCTGATGGGCACCTACCAGCAGGCGGGGAACTCGCAGAAGACTTTGGACACCGCCATGAAGCTGGTGGCCGCCGACCCGAACAACGTGCGCGCCATGGCGCTGCTCGCCTATTTCGACCGCATGGGAGCCCAGGGCGGAGCCGCCAACGGGGCCCAGCTTCTGGCCGACGCCAAGAAATACGGCCAGCAGGGACTGGATGCCCTGCCCAAGTTCACCAAGCCCGATGGCACATCTGACGCGGATTTCCAGAAGATGAAAGACCAGATGACGGGAATCTTTAAAGCGGCGATCGGAATTGCTGCACTGCAGACCAAAGACTATCCGACTGCAGTCGCAAATTTGCGCGCGGCCGGCGACGGCAACCCGGCTGACTTCAGCATCATCTACCCGCTGGCCCTGGCTTATCTCGGGCAGACTCCGCCCGACTATCAGAACGGCATTTGGTTCGCCGCCCGCGCCGCGGCAATCGCTCCGGCCCAGGCACAGGCCCAGATTGAGAAATACGCGCACTCGCAATATAAGAATTTTCACGCTGGCGAAGACGGCTGGCCCGAGTTTCTGGCTGCGGCCAAGGCAAACGCAGCGCAGGTTCCGGTCAAGCCGCCGCCGACTCCCGCCGAGCAAGCCCATACCATGGCCATTGCAACGCCGCCCGACAAGATGGACTTCGCGCAGTGGGAATTCATTCTCTCGAACGGCACGCAGGCAGATCAGGACTTGATTTGGACTGCGATTAAGGGCAAAGCCGTGCAACTGGGCGGCACGGTCATCAAGGCGACGGCCACGGAATTCGATATCGCCGGCAGCCTCGACGACATCGACGCCAAGAAGGCCGACATCACTCTAACCTTTGAGGCCCCGATCCCGGCCAGGCTGATTCCGAAAGAAGGAGCCAGCATCGACTTTCAGGGTGAGCCTTCCGCCTACACCCCGAACCCCTTCATGATGACCATGGAAAAAGGCTTGCTGGCGAAGCCGAAGGTTGCGCCGAAGCCTCCGGTGCATCACAAGCCCGCCGCCGCGAAGTAACGCTCCCGGCGAGATCGAACTCAAGGCAGCCCGCAAGGGCTGCCTTTAAGTTTTTGCATTTGACTTTTGTGATCGCTCAGGCTTTGGGTGCAGCGGCAGAGCAGCAACGAGCTTCCGTGGCCTCGCTCAGCGCGCCATCTTCTTCTCCATGGACTTTTCCATGGACATGGGGCGGGCGCTGCGAGGCGGACGCTTCACGCCATCGCGCAGCTGGCGGACATCGATCTTCAGCTCCGTGATGGTACGGCTCAGCGTGTTGCGATGCATGCCGAGTTCGCGGGCGGCGCGGCATTGATTGCCGCGGTTTTCCTGGAGCACGGTCAGAATGAAGCGCTTCTTGAACTCGCGCACTCCTTCGGAATAAAGAATATTGCTTTTGTACATCTGCAGGACGAGTGCTTCCAGTTGATCTTTCACGATGCGTCTCTCTCTTGTCTTCCTGAATTTTTCGCTACACTGCGTTACGTTGCCGGCGCTTATTTCGAACCGGCCGCGGGTTTTGCGCCCAGCTCTTTCGGCGCGCGATGCAGCAAGTCCAGCCCCTCGTTGAAACGGGCCCGAAGCCCGGCAGGTCCAGCCCAAATGGCAGCCCGCCCCACCACCAGGAAGTAGGGCGCCAGTTGCGATTTCGCCAGCAGCGGCGAGGTAGGGGTGAACGCCGTGACCGCCATCAAACCGATCGCCACCATCAATCCGCCTTTTGCCAGGCCTAAAACTCCGCCGAGAAAACGGTCAAACCCGGTGAGTCCCACTTTCTTCATCATCCAGCGTACGATCTTCCCGGCCACACTGAAGGCCGCGAGGACCACAAAAAAAATCACAAAAAAAGCAGCAATGTCCGCCAGTTGCGGGTTCTTCAAAAATGTCATCAACCAATCAGACAGTCCCTGAAACTGCCAGGCCGCAACCATGTAGCCTACGACCAGCCCGGCCAGGCTGAACGCCTCGGCAAAGAATCCCTGCACCGCGGCCAGCAAAACGTTCAGTAGCACCACGGCAACGATGATCAGGTCGGCCAGGTTCATCGACTTCTCCGCGGTATGGTTGCCAGGCTAGACATCCAGCTTGCGCCCCGTCAGCTGGAAATAAGCCTCCACGTACTTCTCGCTGGTGGCGCGCGCCACCTCTTGCGGCAGGGCTGGCGCCGGCGGTTGCTTATTCCAGCGAATTTGTTCCAGGTAATCGCGAACGTACTGCTTGTCGAACGATTCCTGCGACCGCCCGGGCGTGTATTTCTCGGCCGGCCAGAAGCGCGAAGAATCCGGAGTCAGCACTTCATCGGCCAGCGTGATGCCCTTGGGCGTGCGTCCAAATTCGAATTTCGTATCGGCAATGATAATGCCACGCTGGCGCGCGTAGGCGGCCGCCTTCGAATAAATTTTCAACGCCAACTCGCGCAGTTCGCTGGCTGCGTCGACGCCGACGATCTGGCACATCTGCTGGAACGATATGTTTTCATCGTGACCGGTCACCGCTTTCGTGGCGGGCGTGAAGATGGGCTCGGGTAGAGCGTCAGATTCTCGCAAGCCCGTTGGGAGTTCGATTCCGCAGACTCGGCCGGTTGCTTTGTATTCCTTCCACGCCGAACCGGAAACATATCCGCGGACTACACACTCGACGGGAAACATTTCCGCGCGCTGCACCTGCATGGAGCGGCCCCGCAACTGGTCGGCATATTTGCGCCCCGCCTGCGGATAACGATCCACGTCGGCGGTGATCACGTGGTTGGGCACGATGCCGGAAAGAAAATCGAACCAGAACAGCGAAATCTGGGTGAGCACGCGTCCCTTGTGGGGGATACCGGTGGCCAGAATGTAGTCAAAGGCCGAGATACGATCGGTGGCCACAAAGAGCAGGCTCTCGTTATCCAACTGGTAAACATCACGCACCTTTCCGCTGGCGTGAAGTTGGAGGTCGGGAAAGTCGGTTTGCAACAGGACGGAATCTAGAAGGTCAGGGCTCATGGTTGGAATTTTACAGGCAAGGAGCGAGGCGTATTCTAACCGTCCAGAAAAAAATGTCAATGTTCCGGATCACGGGATGGAAGACGCAGGCTTTGTCCGTGAGCAAAAAGGCATTGACAGCCAGCGCGAGCGGCGAGAACAGGCTTCCGGCGCGGCTTTTGGGGCGAAGCGAGTTGTGGAAAAACTGAGGATGGAGGTGGATAACTGGGGGAAAGCTTTTGGCTCTTGGCCGTTAGCTCTTGGCCTGTGCGGCGCGCACGATCAAAAGCAAGCGCCACTACATGCACGCTCGAAGAAGTCCAGCCACTGTCGTCGATCTGAAATCTCCTGCAAACTGCGTTGCCGTCTACTGCCCGCCGAACCTCACCGACACCAGCTTCGACACGCCCGGCTCCTGCATGGTCACGCCGTAGAGCACCGGGGCGATGCTCATGGTTTTCTTGCTGTGGGTGATGAGCACGAACTGGGTCTGCACGCTCATTTCTTTTACCAGTTCGGTGAAGCGCCCGATGTTGGCCTCGTCGAGCGGCGCGTCGACTTCGTCGAGAATGCAGAACGGACTCGGCGTGTATTGGAATATGCCCACGAGCAGCGCGAGGGCAGTCAGCGCCTTCTCGCCGCCGGAAAGCAGCAACACACTCTGCAAACGCTTGCCCGGGGGAGAGGCCACCACGTCGATGCCGCTCTCGGCGCTGTTCTCTTCGTCCGTCAGCTTCATGAACGCGTGGCCGCCGCCAAACAGTTTTTTGAACGTGGCCTGGAAATTCTGGTTGATGGTGGCGAAGGCCTCTTCGAATTTCTGCCGCGAAAGTTGATCGAGCTCGCGGATGGTGGCCGTCGTGTTCTCGATGGAAGAAATCAAATCCGTGCGCTGGGTCTCGAGGAACTCATGGCGGGCCGCGGTTTCCTTGTATTCTTCGAGCGCCATCATGTTCACCGGGCCCATGGCTTCCAGCTTGGCGCGCATGTCGCGGTAGAGTTGGTCTGCGGCAGCCAGTTCTTCGCCGCCGAGCATAGCCAGAGTGGTGTCGGCCTGCGTTGTTTCCGCCAATAAGGCAGCGCGTTCGATACCGAGTTCGTTGAGGCAAGTCTGCGCAATGTACTCGGCATCAGATTGCAGCTTCGCAACGGCCGCGCTGAGTTCCCCGCGGCGGTCGCGAGCCTGGTCGAGCAGCAGGCGGCCGTTGCGGAGGAGTTCCTCGATTTCAGCGAGACGCGCGCGAACCTGCTCGGTTTCAAACTGCAGCAAGCCTTCGCGCGCCTGGCCCGCATTATGCTCGGCCTGCAGGTCGGCCACTTGCTGTTCGAGTTGCTCGTTCTCTGATTCGCGCTGCAACTTTTCGGCAGCCGCAGCCTCGATCTGAGAGGCTAGCGCATACACGCGTTCACCAACTTCGCCAAAGAGCGATTCGATCCGCTCCAGGATGCCCGCAGCCGAGCGATGACGCTCTTCGAGAGTAGCCACGCGCGCGGCGCGCTGCGAGCTGGTTTGCGCCGCATCTTCGCGCCGCAGCCGGAGTGCAGTGAGAGATTCCTGAGCGGCCGCGATCTGCTGTTCGATCTGTAGGCGCTGCTCTTCGAGCACGGCGATTTCAGCGTGCCGCGCGGCGATGGTGTTTTCCTGCTCAACCCGCTCGGCTGCTAACCGTTGCAGTTCAAGTTGCGAAACGCCGAGGCGTTCGCCCACGCGAGCCATTTCCGAATCCAGCTGCTGCAGCATGTGGCCAGAAGTCATGGCCTGGTGCTCAGCCTCGCGCTTTTCGCCGTCAAGGCGGTCGAGCAGGGAACTGAGGTCTTTAATTTCCCGGCCCAGCGTGAGCACGCGCATTTCTCCGTCACGCAGGGCGCGCTCGAGATCTTCCAGCTGGCGCAGAACTTCGCGTAGCTCGCGCTTCATCGAAAGCGGGCCTTCCGTGCGCTGTTTGCCTCCGGTGACGGTGACATTGTGAAAACATTCGCCCGCCTGCGAGAGGAAAAACGCGTCAGGATTTTCCAGCGCCAAACCGCGCGCCACGTCCGCTCCGGGGACAATATAGCCGTCGCGCAGCTTGGGCAGAATCACTTCCAGCGACTTGCCGAAACCGTTGAGCACGCGAATGGTGTGCTTCAGAGGAACAATCGACGCCGTCGGCGGCGCGCAGTGCGCGGCTTCGTCGAGCACGAACGAGAACTTAGCCTGCGAATCTTCGGGATGCACCAGAAAAGTAGCCCGGCCGTCCACGTCGGTGCGCAGCAGGCGTAGACCCTCATCCGCCGCGTCCCACGACTTGACTACCACGTAGTTCAACTCATCGCGCAAAAAGTCTTCCACTACGCGTTCGTAGCGCGGCTCCACCTCCAGAAAATCACCCAGCACGCCTACCGGAGCCAGACCGCTTTGCATCACGCCCGACTGAAAAAGACGTTGCACCGATTCGGTGGAGTATCCATGCTCGGCGATGACAGTTTCGAGTGAACCCTTCCTCCCCAGCGCCGTCGCATATTCGGCCCGCAGAACGTCGAGATGAGTTTTAGCTTTGACCTCATCCAGCTTCTTCGATTCGATCAGGCGCCGCAGTTGGCTGATTTCTGCGGTGATGCCGCTGACCCGCTGGCTGACAGTTTCAAATTCGAGAGCGAGCTGCCCGCGCTGTCCGCCGAAAGCTTCAACCTGCACGTTGGCGTTGTTGATCTCGGCTTGCAGGCGGCGAGCCTCGCGATCGGCGCCCGCCAGGCGCTCTTCTGCTTGTGCGAGTTGGTTGCGCAGGCGAGACGCGGAAGAAACCGTGTCGAAGATGGCGAACCGCGATTCTTCCATCTGCCGTTCGAGTTCGGCAAGACTCGCGGCGGCCGCAGCCGCTTCCTGCTGGCAGAGAGCCAGATCATTCTGCGCCGCGGCCAGATCAGCGGCGGCAGATTCCAGAATCTGCCGATTAGAATCACGCTCCGCCTCCAGCGCAGTAAGACGATGCCGTGCCTGCGCCAACTCTGCCTCCGCGGAAGCCGACCGCACCAGCAACTCGGCGCAGCGCTCTTCGTTGTGGCGGCGCCGGGCGCGCGCGCGATCAATTTCCAGCACGATCTGGCTCAACCGGTCGCGGTTCTCGCGCAGTTCAGTCTCGATGGCGTAGCCACGCTGCGTGCGCTCGCCCTGTTCGCCTTCGAGTTGTTGCACGGCTTCGGTGCGGTGCTGCATTTCTTCCGCGAGCGCGTTGAGCTGCGAGTCGAGCTCGGCGCTTTCCAGGTCGATGGCCACGAACTTGCTCGCCAGTACAAGCCGCAGCTGCGCCCGCATTTCTTCCCGCAGACGCGCATAGCGCTCGGCCTTCGACGCCTGCCGCTTCAGCGAATTCATCTGCCGCGTCACTTCCTCGAAAATGTCGTTCACCCGCGCCAGGTTCAACTTGGCGTCTTCCAGTCGGGCCTCGGCAAGACGCTTCTTGGTTTTGAATTTCGTGATGCCGGCCGCCTCTTCGAGAATGGCGCGGCGATCGGTGGGACGGCTGCTCAGAATCTGGCCGATGCGTCCCTGCTCGATCAGCGCGTAAGATTCCGGCCCGAGCCCCGTGCCCATGAAAAGTTCCTGAATGTCGCGCAGGCGGCAGAGTTTGCTGTTCAACAGATATTCGCTGTCGCCGGAGCGGAACAGCCGGCGCGTCACCACGATTTCCCCGCTGTGGAATTTCTGCTGGTTAAACTTGCGGCGGCGAATTTTCAGCACGACGTGCGGCGCCACGGTTCCGGCCGACGCATCCGCAGCCGGAGCGGTGAGGTTATGCACCGCAAGCGCGAACACCGGCTCGTCGTCCGGGAAAGCGATGGCGATGGTATTGATTTTCGATCGTGGAACTTCGATTTCTTCGGTCTTGCCCGGCTGCGCTTCGTCGATAGCACGCTCGGTTTCTTCAGCCGCGCGGGCCCGGACGGAAGCTTCGTCCCAATCGTCGGAGAGATGAGCTTCGCCACCCGGCATGTCATCCTGAATATCGATTTCCGTCGGCGCGCCGGCGTCGCCGCCGCCATATTGCTCAGGGTCGATCAGCGTCAAGGACACTTCGGCCATTCCGGTGGCCTTGCGATCGCGCGTCCCGGCGAAGATGACATCTTCCATGCGCGAGCCGCGCAGCGTCTTGGCCGACTGCTCCCCCAGCACCCACGAGATAGCGTCGGCAATGTTCGACTTGCCGCACCCGTTGGGCCCGATGATGGCCGCAATGCCGTCCCCGTGAAACTTGAGTTCGGTACGGTCACAAAACGACTTGAACCCGAGAATCTGAAGCCGCTTCAGTTTGAGCAATGCAAACTCCCTTAAGAACAGTGGCTAGTTGCTAGTTGATAGTTGCTGGTCCTCTTGCTTTCGCAGCAACCATGAGCCGGGCGCCCCATTTCTCGCGCGTTTTCTTGCGCGAGAAGTGGGGCTTTTGAAGTTCTTCACGCACGACCGCCTTGCCGCCCCTGTTTACCACACGGATTCCTGGGGCGTCGAAAACGATGCATGCTTTCCTTGCCGACGAATTCCTCACCCCAGGCTGGAGAGGGCGGGCACAGAATGAAGCTACTGTAACGGCGAAATCGGGGCGGGGTCAAGCAATATAACACTATATATTGTATGACCTTACGCTCGACCGCGCTGGGTTGCACACACATTGCAGCATATGCCTGCTTTACGGCCGAGGACTAAGACGAGGTGGGAGAACCGCGAGAGCAGAATAAGGCTAGCGCAACCCGATCCATGAGCGCAATGCCAATTAGTCGTAGAGCGATTTCTCAAGCGCTGCGTAGTCGTTTGCGTTCAATTCTGTATGGGCGCTGCGGAGTTTGCTGCCGTCTCGGAGGGAGAAGTAAGTGTACGTATTCGGCGCATCGCAACAACCAAACTTCGTCACTTCATAAACTTCACCGCGCGCCTTTCCGCGCTCCCCGGCTTCTTCCAAGCTCCATCTGACAGCTTTGCCGTCGAGTGCTTCGACCTTCACCGCGGACCTATCGCCTTCGATTCCCTCTTGCCGATCAGTCACAAACCATTCGCGCAAGACAAGCTCCTCCGGGGCAGAACCGTGCCCACTCCAATAGTTCTACGATGCTGAACCGTTTGTTCCGCGTGATGAAATGTACTTCTTTCCCTTTTTCCCGAACCTCGCAGCTCGACACAGCAGGAACCGCGATCCCGAGGGATCAGCGGAATATCCCCGTAGCTATGCGGTCCTCCGCGCAGCCAACGGAGGCTTGCGGCGTGTAAGAATAGCGCGATGACCGCTGCCCGACCATCCGTTCCCGATTTTCTATACGGCACCGCGTGGAAAGAAGAGCGGACCCCGGCGCTTACCGAACTCGCGCTGCGCACAGGATTTCGCGGCATCGACACAGCCAACCAGCGCCGCCATTATTTCGAAGCCGGAGTCGGACAGGGACTGGCCGCCACCTATCGTGCGAGCCTGGTGACGCGCGCCGACTTATTCCTGCAAACCAAATTCACCTACAAGCGCGGACAGGATCATCGCCTGCCTTACGATCCAGCGGCCAAGCTCCCGCTTCAGGTGGCGCAGTCCTTGGCCAGTTCCCTCGAACATCTCGCCACCGACTGCGTGGACAGCTTCGTGCTGCACGGGCCATCGGGCTACGAATGGGCCGACGCCGACTCAGAAGTTTGGGAAGCGATGGTCAAAGAGCGCGACGCCGGCCGCACGCGCCTGCTCGGCGTGAGCAATGTGTCGCTGCAGCATCTCGAGCAGATGGCGGCCGGACATGCCGAACTTCCTGCATTCGTACAGAACCGCTGCTTCGCACGTCTCGCGTGGGACCGCGAGGTGCGCCGGTTCTGCCGCGAACGAAAAATCATCTATCAGGGATTTTCGTTACTCACGGCCAATCCGGAAGTGCTCCGCCATCCTCTAACCGCTGACCTCGCCGCGCGCGCGCATGCGACTCCTGCCCAGATTGTGTTCCGGTTCGCACAAGCGGTAGGGATGCTCCCGCTAACCGGCACATCGAACCCCGAGCACATGAAGCAGGACCTGGCCAGCGGCGATCTGGAAATCTCTGCCGCGGACGTCCGTGCGATTGAGTTCCTGTTGACGCCGGAGCTGTTAACGCCGGAGATTGACTAGAAGCCATCTGATAAATGGGTTCGGGAAGGGCACGGCTTCAGCCGTGCCGTTTAAGCGGCAAGGAATTGGGGCTTTAGCCTCTGAGGTTTCGCGCGCGTTCAGCCGTCGAAGATTTAAGAGATAGCTTCCCGATTCACCAGCGCCAACCGGAAAAAGTCGTCTGGGTTTACCGGCGAGCCTTGGGTTTCTTCGCCGTGACTGCCGCATCCAGCCGTGCGGCCAGCGCCGCGAAGGCCGGGGTGGGACCGTCCCACAGCAACTGGTCAACGTTGTCAAACAGCGGAATGTCGGTGCGCAGCGTGGCCAGCCTGCGAAACAGTAACGCACGCTCGCGTTCGCGCGTGAGCGTGTCGGCGAGAGCGCTGGCGCTCGCAGCCTTCACGTGCCACTCGCGCCAGTCCGCGGGGATGGCTTCCAGATGGATGAACTTGGCCAGCACCGCCGCCGATGACTTCGCGCCCCAGCCCGGCAGTCCGGGATAGCCGTCCGCCGAATCGCCCACCAACGCAAGATAGTCAGGGATCGATGTTGGTGAAACGCCGAACTTCTGAATCACGCCAGCTTCGTCGCGCGTAACGCGAGTGCGGCGATCGAGCTGAACGATGCGCGTTCCGCGCACGCATTGCGCCAGATCCTTGTCGGGTGTGCAGATGACAACGCGTTCCACCCGTTGGTCCCGAGCGGCCGCCTCTGCCGCAGCGGCCAGCGCATCGTCGGCTTCGAATTCCACCATCGGCCAGACGACCACCCCTGCCGCCGACAATACTTCTTCGAGCAGGTGGAATTGCGCGAACAGGTCGGGATCGATGCCGTCCCCAGTCTTATACCCCGGCCACAGATCGTTGCGAAAAGATTCGATGACATGGTCGGTGGCCACGCCAACGTGGGTGGCGCCCTCCTTCATCATGCCCAGCACCGAAGCCAGCACGCCGCGGACTGCGGCTACTTCACGCCCGTCCGGGTCGCGCGCGGAAGGAAGCGCGTAGTAGTGCCGGAACAATTCGTAAGTGCCATCAACCAGGTAGACTTCCAGGATGAACTCCGATGTGAACGATCTGGCACTGCTCGTGTGGGGACGGGCGCCCCGCCCGTCCGCCGAGCGCAGCTCGGCTTCTTATTCTTCTTTACTTCTTCAGCTTTACTTCTCTCCCAGCTTTTCGAAAAAGCGGCAGATCGTTTCGATCCCCTTATAAAAATTGGGAATGTGAAACTTCTCGTTCGGCGCATGCAGGTTGTCGTCAGGCAGACCGAAGCCCATCATCACGCTGGGAATCTTCAGCACGTCCTGAAAATCCGTGACGATGGGAATCGATCCGCCGCTCCGAATGAAAACCGTTTCTTTCTTGAACGCATCGTGCAAAGCCTCGGTTGCCGCCTTGATGTAGGCATTATCCGTGCCCACCACGCAGGCCGGCCCTTTGCTGTGAACGCTGATTTTGGTCTCGATCCCTTTGGGCGTGTGCTTCTTCACGAACGCGGAATACCTTTTGAAAATATCGTCGGCATCCTGATTGGGCACCAGGCGCATGGAAACTTTGGCCGCGGCCTTCGCCGGAATCACCGTCTTGGCGCCGGCAGCGATAAACCCTCCCGGCATGCCGTGAACTTCCAGGGTGGGCCGCGCCCAGGTACGGTAGAGCACGGAGTATCCCGGTTCTCCGGTGAGAACTTTCGATCCCACTTCCGTCTTGCGGTAGTGCTCCTCGTTAAAGGGCAGCCGCTTCCAGGCCTTGAGTTCATCCTTGCTGGGCGCCTTCACACCTTTGTAGAAGCCCGGAATCAGGACTTTGCCTTCCGCGTCTTTCATCTTGCTGATGATCTCGATCAGCGCGAAAAAAGGATTGGGCGCCGCGCCACCGTAAACCCCGGAATGCAGATCGGTCTTCGCCCCGACCGCCTGGATCTCGGTGTAAACCAGGCCGCGCAGCCCTACACACAGCGTAGGAAGATTGGGCGCGAACAGTTCCGTGTCGCACACCAGCGCAAAATCGGCCTTCAGCTTGGCTCTCTGCTTGCGCACATATTCGGCAATCGACTCGCCGCCAACTTCTTCTTCGCCTTCGAAAATGACCTTGACGTTGATTGGCAGCTTCCCGCCTCCGCTCTGCAGAAGAGATTCGAGAGCTTTCACTTCCATCCAGAGCTGGCCCTTATCGTCGACCGCGCCGCGCGCGTAGAGATTGCTATTTCGCTCCGTCGGCTCAAACGGCGGCGAAATCCACTCGTCCAGCGGTTCCGCGGGTTGCACATCGTAATGCGCGTAGCAAACCGCCGTAGGCTTGCCCGCAGCGTGCAGCCAATCGGCGTAAATCAGCGGATGCCCCTTCGTGGGGATGATTTCGACATTCTCCATCCCGATGCGCCGCAGTTCACCAGCCACAAATCCGGCGGCTTTCTGCACGTCCGGTTTGTGTTCGTCGGCCGTGCTGACGCTGGGAATGCGGAGCAGATCTTTAAGTTCATTCAGAAATCGCGGCTGATTCGTGCGGGCAAAATCCACTGCGGCGGAGGACATCGATACATCCTTTCTTAGGGGCGCACTGCGAAGACTGCGGATTCTTCAGATCGCGGAAACGCACAAGTATACCGCGAAGGGAACTGCAGCGGCTGTGATCGAAGCAGGCGTGGTGAGTCAATGTAACGATTTACAACTTCTGAAGCGCAAGTCGTCGTCCAGGCATTCAGACTCTCTGGATCAAGATCCCCAAGCCGCGTTGCGTAATCACTTCTGCTGCTATCGGCGACGTTCCTCCGAGGCTGGGTGCTCCTGTGGAAGAAACTTATTTGGCTGTAAGACGTCCGCCCGGTCTCAGAATCTTACGTTTTTTGCATTTAAGCAAAGCATGTATTATCAATAACATGGATAGATCAAGATTTACCTTGACTAACCCCGGCAAAACGGTACGATAGAAGCTGAAGAGCGAGGTGAGGGACCATGCCGGCCACGCCGACCAAGAAGTTCACGCCAGAGATCGACGCCCAGCTTTACGATGAGTTCGTTGCGGTTGCCGAGCAGAATGGGCAAACCAAGCGGCACGTTCTCGAGCAGGCGCTCGCGTTTTACCTGCACAACGTGGTTCCGTCCCAGCACCTGGTCCGCCCTGCGGTGATGGATGCCTTCGAGCAGTCGGTCGCGCGCAACCGTGACCTGTTGCAGCGTCTCGCCAAGTAAATGGCGGATTACCTTACGGTGGCGGAAGTCTACCGGATGCAGCATCGATTGATCGAAATGTTCGGCGGTGTCCATGGTGTCCGCGATAAGGGCGCTGTTGAGGCCGCCGTTTTTCGTCCTCAAACCGGCTATTACAATTCCATCGAAGAAGAAGCGGCTGCATTGATGGAATCGCTGGGTAATAACCACGGCTTCCTCGACGGCAACAAGCGCATCGCCTTCACCGCCGCCGATGTCTTCTTGCGGCGCAACGGCTTTTACATCGTGGTCGACGGCCTGGACGGAAACGCGTTCATCGTGGGCTCGATGGACCGGCACGAATTCCGCTTTGCCCAAATCCTCGACTGGGTTCGTCAGCACAGCAAGCCCCTGGTTTAGCTCGCCCTCCCCACCCCAGCGCTCATTTTTACGCTTAGTTGGAGAATCGTGACGGCGAGAACCCGGTGAGATCATGCTCCGGCTCTTTGCCGTTGACCACATCGGCCATCACCTGCGCCGTAATCGGCGCCAGCAGAATGCCGTCGCGAAAATGCCCAGTAGCAACGTAATAGCCGGGCGTGGCGGTCGCGCCGAGAATCGGCAGAGCGTCCGGCGTGCCCGGACGCAGCCCGGCCCAGTCCTCCAGAATCTTCGCGTTGCGCAGTTCCGGGACCAACGCGATGGCGGCGCGATGAAAGCGCTGCATGGTCGCCGGGTCGGTGCGCTTGTCGAAGCCGGCGTCTTCGGCGGTGGCTCCGGCGAGGATGCGTCCATCGCTGCGCGGAATCAGATAAACCTCTGGAGATCGGATCACATGCTTCAGTAGTTCGCGCGCCGGCGCGGCAAGGCAAAGCATTTGCCCCTTCACCGGACGTGTTGGAAACTTATGTGGCCCGATCTGTCCCGACCATGCTCCCGCGCAGTTGACGACTTTCTCCGCCAGAAAAGAAGTCTTAGTTGTAGTTACGCCGCTGACCGCGCCGTCCGAGAGATTCACAGCCGTAACCGCATCGCCCGAGGAAAAATCAACGCCGCGATTCTTGGCCGTCCTGAGCGCCGCAGCAGTGACCGCGCGCGGATCGACGCTGCGCTCGCTGAGAAAGTACGCGACACGATCCGATTCGGCGAGTGCCGGCTCAACTTCAGAGACGTGCGTGTCGAGCGCGCGCGCAGCAGAGAATCCTTGCCACTCGCTCTCATGCTCCGCGGCCGGAAACGCAATCGTCCCCTTGTCCCGCAAATCGACCTTCATCCCCGATTCCACTTCCAACTCGGAGGCGAACTCGGGATACATGCGCGCGCCGGCCGTGGCCAGCGGCTGTAAAGCAGCGTGCGTTTCCAAAGGACAATCGACCAGCATGCCGCCCGCGGCATGCGACGCCTCGCGGCCCGGTTCTCCGCGCTCGACCACCAGAACCGTCATCCCGCGCTTGCGCAGCGCGATGGATAACGACAGCCCGATGATCCCGCCACCAACAACAATCACATCCCAGGACTTCACGCGAGCATTGTAGAAGAGACCGCCGGGTTTGCGTTTTGCGACGAGCTAGGCACGACACGATTCGCAAACCAGCCTCATCTGCCCGTTACTTTCGTTACCCAGCTGGAATGCAGCTGGTTACGCGATGCACCGCGTTCGCTGCCTATAATTCCAGTTAGAGCTGTGAGGCACAACAGAGGCGAGTTGGAGCCCCCAAAGGGGCGCCATTCATCAGCCCGGCACGTCAGTGCCGGGTAGAGCGGGAGCGCCAAGCGAGTCCCAAAGGGACGACACGGGCCTCGCGCACAAAGCTGTAAGCTTGCGCCAACCTCGCAACATCGTCACGCAACACATTGAATGGCTAAATTTAGACAAGACCGCAGCGTCGCCGCCCCCTGGGTGTACGGACCAGCACTCGACCTCATCGTGGGCTGCGGCGCCTGGTCGGCCCCGCTGCTGGCGCTCGCCTATTTTTCCATGGCGTCCAGCACGCGCGCGTGGTCGATCGCCTTTTACGCGCTTGCGCTGCTTTTCAACTATCCGCATTACATGGCGACCATCTACCGCGCTTACCATCGTTCCGAAGATTTTCACAAATACCGCATTTTCACCGTCCACCTCACCGCGCTGATGGTGGCGACGTTGCTGCTGTCGCATTACTGGTATCGCATGCTGCCGTGGATCTTCACCATTTATCTCACGTGGAGCCCGTGGCATTACAGCGGACAGAACTACGGCCTGTTCATGATGTTCGCGCGCCGCGCCGGCGCGGACCCGGGCAAGGCCGAACGGCGTGCGCTCTACGGCGTGTTTATCGTTTCCTATCTCATTCTGTTTCTCGGGTTCCACACCGGCCCTTCGACGGACGCGCTCTTCATCTCGCTGGGCATTCCGGCCATGGTGAGTCGCTGGGAACAGATCGTGCTGTTCGTTCTGTTCATCGTCCTCACCGTGTTCGGTTTCTCTGGGCTCTCGCGCGCCACGGGATGGCGCAAGCTCACGCCGGCGGTCACGTTGTTTTCGTCACAGTGCCTCTGGTTCCTCGTTCCAGCCGCGATTTCGCTGATCAAGGGTCTGGACATTCCGCAGAGCCGTTATAGCTCTGGCGTGATGGCGGTGATGCACTCGGCGCAATATCTCTGGATTACTAGTTATTACGCGCGCCGCGAAGCCACGGCGGAAAAGGGGCGCGACTGGCGTCCGTTCGCCTATTTTGCCGTGCTGGTGATTGGCGGCATCGCGCTGTTTGTGCCCGGCCCGTGGCTGGCCAGCCGCATCTTCCATCGCGACTTCACTTCCAGCTTTCTGATTTTCACCGCGCTGGTCAACATTCACCACTTCATTCTGGATGGCGCGATCTGGAAGCTGCGCGACGGCCGCATCGCCGCCCTTCTGCTCAATTCGCGGGAACGCATGGCAGATGCCGCGGCCGAAGCCGGAACCGGACTGGCCGCCGCCTGGCGCTGGATGACCGGCAGCACGCCCCGCGCTCATTCTCTGCGGGTGAGCGCCGCGGTTCTCTTATTGGTTTGGGGAACGCTCGACCAGGCGCGCCACTATCTGGCGCTGCATTCCGATGATCTCAACGATCTGCAACACGCCGCCGCGCTCGATTCTTTCGACAGTGGGGTGCAGTTACGTTTAGCGGAAAACGAAATGGCCGCGGGGCAGGCCCATGAAGCCGAAGCGTCGTGGCGGAAGGCCATGCAGGTGAATCCCGTGGATCCTGCGCCGCGCAGCGAGTTGCTGCGTTTTCTCATCGATCAGAATCGATTCGACGAAGCCCTGGCGCTGACCGAGACTTCGCTGAAGTCTTCGCCGCGCGACCCCAACCTGCTGGTCGACCACGGATTCCTGCTGCTGCGAGTCGGTCATCTTGCCGAAGGCGTGGCCAGCTGGGAAAAGGCGATTGCCGTCGATCCTCAGCAGATTCCAGTGTACCTCTACCTCGCCGGCGAACTCGACCACGAAGGCAAGTCCGCCGCTGCCGCAGCTTACTACAAAGCGTTCCTGGAAAAGATTTCACACGCGCCGGCAGAAAAGCCGGCAGATCAAACTGTGGATCAGGCTACGGATAAAACTGCGGACAAAACCGAAAAGTCTAAAGTCAAGCGCCCGGCGCCCGATCAACTCATCGCCATCGTGCTGCGCATGGCTGACTGCCAGCAGAGAGCGTCGCAGACCGCGCAGGCTGTGAAGTCGTATGAACTCGCCCAAACGCTCGCCTCACGCACGAAATTGCCCCGGCTTGAAAGCGTCGCCGCAGTCGACGAAGCGTCCCTGCAAGCCAAAGCTGGAAGGCTGGGCCAGGCGCTCACTCTGTACCAGCGCGCCTTGCTGCTGGACGGCGCAACCGCCGACCGTGAGGCCGGCGCCGAAGATTGGTTCTCCTATGGCCGCTTTCTGGACGACGCCGGATTTCCCGCGCGGCTCGCCTATGCCTGCCTGGTGAAGTCCGAGGGCCTGATGCAATCGGTGCCCGGCGGGAAGCCGCCAGCGACGCTGCTGTCGGAGAAGGCCAGGCTCGAAAAGAAGATCGCGAATCAGGCAGTCGCGGTTCGCCAGGATCCAACTCGCGCGTTAGAGGAGGCTCTGGCGCTTCGGGAGTAACCGCCTGACAACAGTTCGACCCCGCGTTGCATCTACGAGTTCATGGCGGAGCGTGCGTTCGGATTCTGACCGGCGAGCGCTGTCGGAGCACAAACTGCACCACTCGCACTAATTGACACTGGTTGTCGTCCTGCTGAACAATATCTGATCAACTAACCACATCTGTCATCTATCTCAAGTTTTCCTGGAGGAAAGGTCTATATGTCCGACGAAGGCGAACACATTCAAATGGAGGAGCATTCCAACGCAGGCAAGTGGCTCCTCACCCTGCTGGCGGTTCTGTTCGTAGCGGTATCCGCCTACGCACACTACGCCATGTATTCCCACGTACAAAAGCTCAACAAGGACCTGGCCACCAGCCAGGCGCAGGTTGCCGAGTTGCAGAACCGCATGCAGGGCGCGGAAGCGACTGAGGAGACCATCGAGCGGCAAGTGGGACTCACCAAGAAAGACGTAGCCCAGCGCGTGGCCCAACTGCTGGCGGAACAGAAAGCCGACGAGAACCGGCTGGAGAAACAGGAGCAGGAGCAGAAGGCACAGATCAGCGCGGTCACCGGCGACATCGCCGGAGTCAAGACGGATGTGGGCGGTGTCAAGACGGACGTTGCTTCGACCAAGGCTGATCTGGAGAACACGAAAAAGCAACTGGAGAGCACGCGGGGAGATCTCGGCGTGCAGAGCGGCCTGATCGCCAAGACGGCGGGCGATCTGGACATCCTGAAGCACAGGGGCGACCGCAACTACTACGAGTTCACGCTGATCCGCGGCGCGAAGCAGCAGATGGTCTCCACCGTCGGTCTGCAACTCAAGAAGTCCGACGTCAAGAAAGGTAAGTTCACCCTGAACGTAACCGCCGACGACAAGACCATCGAGAAGAAAGACCGCAACGTCGCCGAGCCCATCCAGTTTTACTCCGGGCGCGAGCACCTGTTGTTTGAGCTGGTGGTCTGGAGTGTGGACAAGAACAAGGCCACAGGCTACCTGAGCACGCCGAAGAGCGCTCCCGCGGCGGTGACTGCCAATTGAACGGAGTGCTTCTGCCGGAGGCGTGGCACGTTCTTTTGCAGATCGTGCTGCGCACCGGTGTTATTTACTTAGTTGTGCTGATCGGCGTGCGTTTGAGCGGCAAGCGCGAAGTCGGCCAGATGACTCCGTTCGACCTTACGCTGCTGCTGCTTCTCTCGAATTCCGTGCAGAACGCCATGACCGGCCCGGACACGTCCCTGCTTGGAGGCGTGGCGGCAGCGTCCACGTTGCTAGTGCTGAACTATCTGGTGGCAAACCTTTCCGGCGTCAACCGCCGCTTTCGCAAATTGGTGGAAGGGCAGCCCAGCCTGCTGGTGCACGACGGGAAAGTCATCGAGTCGCACATGAAGAGGGAGTGCGTCAGCATGGACGAACTGCACCGTGCCCTGCGCGAACACGGGATCGCGGGCTGCCACGACGTGGCGTTGGCCGTGCTGGAAGTGGATGGATCGATCAGCTGCCTGAAGTATGACGAGATCAAAGCGGACGCCAATAACCATCTGGTCCGGCGCAAGGGAATCCAAAAGAAACAATAGGCGCGGGCAACGTTTTGGCAGGCTGCACCAAAAATGGTGCGGAGGCTTGGAACTCGATGTTTCTTCAGGGGCCATCGGGGCTGATTGCCTGTGCAAAACGTTGCAATTAAAGCTATTAAAATCAATAACTTACACGCAGCATTTAAACCGGTTTACCCAGCCCGTGCACGTCGCTCAAACCCGCCCCATCCCAGTCCTCAGCCAACGGCCCTTCAGGCTCGCAGCGGGCACGCAAAGCGCAGCGCGAGGCATTTCTCGGAGCGGGCGAGACTTCGATTTGCGAAGGCACGACCGTTTCGACGAGACGCCCGACTCAGTTCAACGCCACGAATTTCACGCACACCGGCGTGGGCACGTCGAGCACCTGTCCCGTAGGCGTGAGCTTCCCCGTCGTCTGATCAATCTTGAAGATGACGATGGTGTCCGACTTCTGGTTAGCGGCGAACAGCAGCGTTCCCGTGGGATCGATCTCAAAGCTGCGCGGGGTCTTGCCTTGAGTTGAAGCATACTCCACGAGCGTCAGCGTGCCCCTGCTGTCATCAATGGCAAACACAGCAATGCTGTTTCCATCGCCACGATTCGAGGCGTAGAGAAACTTGCCGGAACGATGAACCGCAATTTCGGCGTCCTCCTTCTCGCCCTTGTTGCCCGCAGGCAGCGTTGAGACAGTCTGCACCTTTTCGAAGAAAACCACTTTTTGGACGCGTTGCAAGACCGTCACGGTGCCTTGCATCTCACCGATCACGTAGGCAAAGTTTCCATTCGGATGCAACGCGAAGTGCCGCGGCCCGGTTCCGGGATCAAAAACGAATGGCGGGTTGTCCGTTGTCAAATCGCCCCTCGTCGCATCGAACCGGTGGATGAGCAATTCGTCCAGGCCGAGGTCATCGACGAACGCGAAGCGGTTGTCGGGCGAAAGATCGATCGAGTGCGCGTGGGGTCCCTCCTGCCGCTTGGGGTCGGTGCCGTGCCCCTGGTGCTGCACAACCTCGGATGGTTCGCCGAGCCTTCCGTCCTTGTGCACGGGGAACACGGCGACGCTGCCGCCCGTGTAATTCGCCACCAGGACGTACTTGCCCGTTCTATCGACCGTGATGTAGCAGGGGTCGGCGCCGCGCGACGGCAGTTCGTTCAGAAATGTGAGTTTGCCGGTGGTGTGATCGATCGCAAAGGCGCTGACGCCTCCGCTATTCGGGCCTTTGTAGTTGCCCAATTCATTCACGGCATAAAGAAACTTCCCGTTGGGGTGCACCGCCACGAAAGATGGATTCGTGGTTTCGGCGGCGAGTCCCAGCGACGTGAGTTGGGCTGTCGCCGCATCATAGCGGTAGGCATAAATGCCTTTGCTCTTCGAGCCTTCGTCGTTGGTATAGGTGCCGACGTAGACCAGGTATTTGCCGGATTGCGGAGCAGCGCTGGCGAGGAAAACGGTGAACAACACAAGAAGCAGCAGCAGGGAAGCGGTGCGGACAGATCGCTGAGTTCGGTTCATGGCAACAGTTTGCTTCATTGCGAGCTGGAAGCGCAATCGAGTAGGCAGCGAGACGGTGGATGAGCCCCAAAGGCTTTTTAACACCAAGGACACGAAGTCACACGAAGGAAACCCGTCCCTTCAAAATCCTTCGTGATACTTCGTGCCCTTCGTGGTTGACGCCTTTCTGCTGTCTCAGCGGGTCAATGTCACCGGCACCTGCTGGTCGTACGGTTGAATCAGCACGCTCACCGACTGGCGGCGGTAGAAAGCCTGCAGGTCCACGGGGAAGGCGACGATCACGGTGCGCTTCACTTCTTCGCCGGGCTGCAGCTTGGCCTCGGGGACGAGCGGCGGCAAGGATCCCTCTTTCAACTTGGGGAAAGCCTGGAAATAGCGATCGAAGTCGACGGCGGACACGGCCTCGCTGCTTGACTCCGTGCCCGCGGCTTGCAGCTTGGCGTGAATCTCGTGCACGTAAAAGATCTTGTTGCTGGTGTTCCTGAGAGTGAAGGTGAGCGCGACCATGGTGGAGGATTGTCCGGGGATTTCGACTTCGACGACGTTGTCGAGCGACCCGGCGCCCTGCGGCTGAGGGCGCTTTATTACGTATGCGATCGTCACCACCACCAGCAGCGCGCCAATGGCAATCAGCACAATCTTCGCCGGGGGGAGATTTCGTTTGGCGGTGCCGAACTCATCACCAATGTTGATGGTGGGGCCGGCGGGAGCGGCCGGCGGCGCGGCGGACGGAGTTGCGGCGGGAACGGCGGGGGTCGCATCAGGCATGGAGATTCCTCGTTCCGATTTTACGCTGAGTCAGGAGGGAGACGTATTTTTCAACCGCGAAGCATAATGCAAAGTGGTTTTAATGCGGTGACGATGCACGCGAGATCCCTCGCTACGCCTGAAGAACGGCTCCGCTCGGGATGACGCCGGCGGGTTATGAACGGCGGCGCGCGTGGTTACGCACTCGCGGCTTCGGGCAGGTCTTGAGTCTGGAATTCAGCCACGACTTCGAGGGCTGTGTCTCCGCTTTGCCAGACCAGTTCGCGAACGGCGCGGGGCTGGATGACGCATCCGCGGGAGGCGCAGCCGGGCGCCTCGATGGAGTCGCCGTGCATCAGGAAGCCACTGCGGCCGAAGGTATTGGTGCCGGTGTCCGGTTCGAGCCGAATGACGAACGGGCCATGATCCGGGGAATTGAACGGAGGGCCAACGATAATCCAGCTGCCTTGCGGGATGGGACCGACATCGGCGACGGCCTGCATGGCGGGATTGTTTTTGCCGTTATCGAATCCGGAGTAGCCCGTTCCTTCAAACTGACCGTTTTGCATTAAAGCGCCGGTTTTTTGAGAGTAGGTCCACATGGCGGTCCCTCGCGCGGACAATTGCGCATCATAACGCCGCGGATGACTCCCGGAACCAAGTCGCGATTTATTTTCCAAATTCCGGAACCAGAATGAAACGGGCGTCACCAGCCATGCTTCATCGCCGTGGCGAACTTTGCGGCGGGGAGGGTGTTAAGGACGTCATCTTTCGTGAGCCAGGCGCGGCGGGCTTGCAGGATGCCGTAGCGGATTTTTTCCATGTGCGAGGTGTGATGGGAGTCGGTGTTGATTACGATCTTCACGCCTTGTTGCTTGGCCTGGCGCAGGTGAACGTCGTTGAGGTCGAGGCGGTCGGGATAGGAATTTAATTCCATCGCGACTTTGTTCTTCGCGGCAGCGGCCAGCACGGCGGTCATGTCGAAGGGGTAGGCTTCGCGGCGGAGCTGGATGCGGCCGGTGGGATGGCCGATGATTGACGTGTTCGGATTCTCGATGGCTTTCAGCAGGCGGTCGGTCATCTTGGCCGAGTCCTGATTGAAAACCGAGTGCACACTGGCGATAACAAGATCCATCTGGGCGAGCACGTCGTCGGAGAGATCGAGATCGCCGTCGGCGAGGATGTCGACCTCGATGCCGGCGAAAATCTTGATGCCGTCGATACTCTTGCTCGCGTGGTGAATGCGCTGAATGTGGGCTACGGCGCGCGCGTCGTCGAGGCCGTTGGCGAAGGCCAGATTCTTGGAATGGTCGGTGATGGCCATGTATTTGTAGCCGCGCGCTTTGGCGGCTTCGGCCATTTCTTCGATGGTGTTGCGTCCGTCGGTTTCGACGGTGTGCATGTGGACGTCGCCCTGCAGATCTTCCTGGGTAATTAATTTGGGCAGCGTGTGTTTTTCGGCTGCATCAATCTCGCCGAGATTTTCGCGCAACTCCGGCGGGATGTAGTCGAGGTTAAGCCTGGCGTAGATTTCTTCTTCGGTTTTTCCGGCGACCGGTTTCTCGCCTTCGAGCGTGGCCAGGCTGTACTCGTTGAGGGTGTATCCCATCTTGAGCGCGCGCTGGCGGAGGGCCACGTTGTGCGCTTTCGATCCGGTGAAATATTGCATGGCGGCGCCGAAGGAATCGGGAGGAAGCAGGCGGACATCGACCTGCATTCCGCTGCGCAGGTGGAAACTGATTTTGTTGTCGCCGCGGGCAATCACGTCGATGAGCGGAGGATACTGCGCAACGTGATCGATGGCTTGCTGGCGGCCGGCTTCGGAGTCACAGATGCTGCCGGTGACGAGAATGTCGAGGTCGCCGGCGGTTTCGCGACCGCGGCGCAGCGAACCGGCCGGAGTGATCTTGTCGATGCCGGGAAACTTGTGAAGATATTCGGTGAGTTTTTCGGCTTCGGTTTCCGCGGCGTCGATGAGGAAGCGTCCGCTGACGCGGCGGTAGTCTTCGATGGCTTTGATTAGTTTGGCTTCGTGCTTTTCGCCCATGCGCGGCAGTTCGCGAATCTTGCCTTCGCGGGCGAGTTTCTCGACGCCGTCGACGTCGCTGATTTTGTAGGCGCTCCAGATCAGGGCGATGGTTTTGGGGCCGAGGCCTTGAATCTTGAGCAACTGCAGCATCGAAGGATGGTATTTCTGCAGCAGATCTGCGTGGGCTGAGAGCTTGCCGTCCTTCAGCAATTCCTGCAGATTCTGCAACATTTTCTTGCCGATGCCGGGAATGGCCAGCACCTGCTCGGGGTCGGCGATGATGTCCTTCATCTGCTGCGCGGAGTTTTCGATAGCCTGCGCTGCGTTGCGGTAGGAACGGATGCGGAAGGAATCCTGCCCATCGATTTCGAGCAGGTCGGCGGTTTCGTAGAGAGTGCCGGCGATGGCCTTGTTGTCCATGGGGTGAGATTAGGTTGTGCGGGATTAAGGTTAAACGAAGTTGGAGGGATGGAGGTTTCAAAGTTTCAAAGGGTTCAAGCTTCCAAGGTTGACGGCCTGCGGGAGACGTTGACCCTGAAACGTTGGGACCTTGAGACTCTGCGACCTTGAAAGCCGTGAAACCTTGCCTCAAGTAGCCTTGGTCACGTTCGCGGCTTGCGGTCCTTTCGCGCCCTCGGTGATCTCGAACTCTACCGGGTCGCCTTCCTGCAGGCTTTTGTAACCTTCCGATGTGATCGCGCTGTAGTGAACGAAAACATCGGGCCCATCGGCGCGGCCGATGAAACCATATCCTTTAGCGTTATTGAACCACTTGACGGTTCCTTTCAGGCGTTCCACGTACCCCCACTTTCCGCACGTCCCCGCATACTCGGGGGCCCAGGACGTGCCCACACCCTTTACGATGCATTTTGGAGCGAAGGGGTAGGCGTGTCAAGGGAAAGTCGGAAGGCAGAAGTCAAAAGGCAGAAGCAGGCGACCCTGCCGTGAAAGGCGAGGGGGAACTTCCATATTCTTTGCTGCGCTGCTGAAGGGCTCTCTCGCTTGCTGTCGTGCTAGAGCGGCATCGGCCCGTCGGTTCCATCTGCGATGCGATGCTGCAACCAGAGCACGCCGGAAATTGTTTTGCCATCGCGGATGGTTCCGCTGGTGACCATGCGGACGGCCGTGGGCAGCGCCACGAGCTTCTTGTAAATGATTTCGTCTTCTTCGGGCTGAGCGATTCCTTCCTTCAACCCGGTCGCTAGAAATACCGACATGGTCTCGGCCATGAATCCGGGACTGGCATAGAACTTCAGGATGCGGCGCCAGTGAGCGGCGGTGTATCCGGTTTCTTCCAGCAGTTCGCGCTTGGCGGCTTTCAGTTCGTGCTCGCCGGGATCGATGCGTCCGGCGGGAAGCTCCCAGAGATAGTCGCCAGCGGCATGACGATACTGGCGTTCGAGCAGGACGCGGGGGGTGGAGCCGGACTGGGCGTTTTTTTTGTCTTCGAGTTTGTCGTCGTAATCGTCGTCGTAGTGGTCGACCGCGAGGATGACGACTGATCCCGAGTGATGAATCAGATCACGGCGAACTTTGATGCCGCCGGGCTCCTGTACATGGTCGGTGGTGATCCAGAAAACCGGGCCGCGGTAAACCGTGCGGGAAGAAAGCAGACGGACTTTTGCTTTCTTGCTGGCGCGGGTCTTGTTAGTTTGAGAGCGGGAAGATTTTGGCATGGAGACAATATAAATGGCGGCTTCCGGCTTCCGCTATTCGGCGTCCAGGGGTGCGGACAGGTTCAAGATGGAGGAAGCCGGAAGCCGAGAGCCGAGAGCCGGTTCTGCTATTCTGCCCGGCATGCGAGGTCGTCTGCGGATCACGATTGCTGGAGCGGGAAATTTGGGGAGCGTGCTGGCGACATGTCTTCATCGGGCCGGATACGCGATCGACGAGATCGTGTTCCATAACAGTCGCGCGGCGCGGCGAAAAGCCGGAGTGTTGGCCAGAAGCGTTGACGCGCGGGCCGTGGACGTCGCGGGGGCGAACCTCGAAGCAGAGGTGTTTTGGTTCTGCGTGCCCGACGATGCCATCGCTGAAGTGGCGCAGTCGCTGGCGGAGAAAACGAATTGGAAGGGAAGAATCGCGCTGCATTCCAGCGGCGCGCTCAGCAGTGAAGAGTTGACGGCGCTGAAGCGGCGCGGGGCGCATGTGGCTTCCGTTCATCCCATGATGACGTTTGTGGCTGGTTCGAAGCCTTCCCTTGCCGGTGTGCCGTGGGCCATTGAGGGAGATGCGGTCGCGGTGCGCGTGAGCCGACGGATGGTGAAGGACCTCGGTGGCCAGGCGTATGCGATTCGGAAACAAGAAAAAGTCGCTTACCACGCCTGGGGGACGTTCGCGAGTCCGCTGCTGACGGCGCTGCTGGCGACGACGGAGCAGGTGGCAGCCGCGGCGGGAGTCAATCGAAAAGAGGCCAAGCGGAGGATGCTTCCCATCCTGCAACAAACTCTGGCGAATTATGCGGCGCTGAATGCCGCGGGCGCCTTTAGCGGGCCGATTGTGCGGGGCGATGCGGAGACCATCCGGCGACATTTGCGCTCGCTGCGCAAAGTTCCAGGTGCGGGCGAAGTTTATGTTGCCCTGGCGAGGGCCGCGGTGCGGTACTTGCCGGGGAAGCGGAAGGGGCAGGTGCAGAGATTGTTGCAGGGGTGAGGCCCAGGCAGGGGTCAGAGGTCAGGGGGCAGGGCTCAGAATGGAGAAGTAAGAATGCAGAAGTCAGAATTCAAAATGCAGAATTCAAAATGCAAAACAATTTAGGAGAACGCGCTGTGGAAGGTCAGGTGAGTTCTTCATTCTTACTTCTGCATTTTGACTTCAAACTTCTGCATTCTGACTCCTGACTTTCTATCTCGACGTAAACAGGTGGCCGAGCTTTTCTTTCTTGGTTTTCAAATACTCTTCGGATTGTGGGTTGAACTCCACCTCGCAGGGGACACGTTCGACTACCTTCACTCCGGCTCGATCCAGGGCTTCCACCTTGTCGGGATTGTTGGAGAGCAACCGCACTTGTGTCACACCCAGCGCTTTGAGCATTTCACCGGGCAGGGTGAAGTCGCGGTGATCGGCTTTGAAGCCCAGGCGCTCGTTGGCTTCCACCGTGTCCAGGCCCGAGTCTTGTAGTTCGTAGGCTTGGAGTTTGGCCATCAATCCGATGCCGCGGCCTTCCTGCTGTTCGTAGATCAGGATGCCCGCGCCTTCCTGGGCAATCATGGCGAGCGCCATTTCCAGTTGCTGGCGGCAATCGCAGCGCAGGGAATGAAAGACATCTCCGGTGAGGCATTGCGAGTGCACGCGGACCAGCGGAGGAGCCGAGTGGACATCGCCCATCACGAGGGCGACGGCCTCCTCGATGCGTCGATTCCCGTCGCCGGATTCGCCGCGAAAGCCGTGAATGCGAAACTTGCCCCAGCGGGTGGGAAAATCGGCCGAGGCGATTTGTTGAACTGACTCCTTATTCACTCTTTGATTATAGCGGCTTTGATTACGGGAGCGACGGTGGTGAATCTAGCCGCGGGCGCGGAAGTGAAAGATGCAGTCTTGTTTGGAGGGAATCGGAGCTCCATTGCGCGTGGCGGGACGGAATCGCCAGTTTTCCAGCGCCGCCAACGCCTTCTCGTCGAGCTTGGGACCCATACTCTGCAGAACGGTTTTACTAACAATCTGACCGAGTTGGTCAATCGTGACCTCGACCACCACGTTGCCTTCGTACTCCGGCAGGTCCCATGGGTAGGCCACGGGATCGGCGGTAGTGACGGGAAGCGCGGGGCGGATCTCGTCGCCGAATCGGGGCCCGCGGAACAGCGTGCCATAGGGAAGGCCTGCGGGCGTTCCGTGGCCGAGATTCGAAACCGTGGGCGTCTTTGACTGGTCTTCCGCGCTCGGGGGAGAGAACTGAACGGGTGGCGGACTCAGCTTTGCCAGCTGAGTGTTCGGTTTCAGAATCAGCTTTTCGTGACCCATGCGCTGGCGGCGATAGACCTGCGAGGCGTGTTCCGGAGAACTGTTCTTGCTGTCGTCCGGCGTTGTGGAGGGGAAGTACAAGCGGGCGAGCGCGTTGCCGCCGCGGCCGTGGGCGATCGATTCGGGGGTCAAGAGTTGAGGCTCGGGCGCATGCAGCAGCCAGGCCAGAAGCAGGCCGTGCGCGGCCAGGGAACTCCAGAGAATCTTCTTTCTTTGTGACGCGCTCGCACTCAATTGTCCAAACATGCTGGCCTACCCCACGCGGCCGATTGCTCTAGCTGCCCCGATTGCCCCAACTCATAGTTAGACGCATGAAGAGCGTTCTCGTCAAGATATTTTGCGGATGCGGGCAGCACTCGGGTGCTGCTTCAGGAACGCACCCTTGGTGGAGATTTGAGAACGCTGATAAAATAAAAACCAGCGTAAAACCCACACGTATGGGGCTATAGCTCAGCTGGGAGAGCGCATCGTTCGCAACGATGAGGTCGTCGGTTCGATCCCGACTAGCTCCACCAACGTTTCAGGCGATTGCGGGAGGGATGGTTGCAGGCGTACCAACCGTGATCGCGTCTTAATTTCAGTCGCGATTTCCAAGTCGTAGTTTCCAGTCGATGTCCGTTGCGCATGTCCTCGAACCTGGCTCGCCGATTCGGCAGGCGTTCCGCGGTCCAGATTTTTCTCGAAGCTTGCATGCCATCTCAGTTATAATCCGCGCCACTCGGGGCAGGAAGAGTCTCACCTGGCCGCCCCGGGCAAAAGCACGGGAAATCGAAAAGACGCGAGGGGGCGGCTGGAGGAGAACACGTGTGCTTCACACGTGTGACTGCCGGCGTTGCCTTCTTCACGGGAGGCTCTTGATGACGCGAATCCACGAGCGGTTGAGCAACGGGCGGCAGAGGTGGCAACGGGTCGGCAGTCGATGCGCGCAGAAAGCACGGCACGCCATTTGGGTGTTTGCAGGATTGGCGCTCCTGGCCCCGTTGGCGACAGCGCAATCGGCCAGCCAGCTGAACGGCAACGTGTCTGACCCCTCGGGCGCGAAAGTTCCCGGCGCGAAGATTACTTTGACCGACCCGGCTACGGGTTTGCAGCGGACGACCACAAGCAACGGGGGAGGCCTGTATCAGTTCCTGGATGTGCCTCCGGGGAACTATCGTCTGGAGGCCACGGCCAGCGGTTTTGCACCCTATTCGGCGTCCAACGTCACGCTCATTGTGAGGACGCCCTCCACCATAAACATTCAGTTTCACATTGTGGGTGTGGAGACATCGGTGACGGTCGAGGGCCAGGCGCAGCTCATCAATCGCACCGACGCGTCGCTGGGCAACACGATCCAGGAAGACCAAATCGCGGAATTGCCCATTGCCGACCGTAACGTGGCCTATCTCCTCAGCCTGCAGCCTGGAGTAGCGTATTTGGGGGGAGCCGCCGAGACGAATCAAGCGACGGACACGCGGAGCGGCGCGGTGAATGGCGTGCGCAGCGACCAATCGAACATCACGCTGGACGGCATAGGGGTCAACGACCAGAATAATGGTTACGCTTTTACCAGTGTCCTGGATACGCCACCCGATTCGGTCGAGGAATTCCGGGTCACCACCTCCAACTCCAACGCTGATTCCGGCTACTCCAGCGGCGGGCAGGTCTCGCTGGTCACCAAGACCGGCACCAACGCTTTTCACGGCTCGACCTACGAGTACAACCGCAACACCATCTTCAGCGCCAATGATCCGTTCTTGAAGAATTCCCAGTTAACCAGCAACGAATCCAATACGGCGCCGAAGCTCCTGCGCAACGTATTTGGGGTCACGCTCGGCGGGCCGATCGTGAAGAACCGTCTCTTCTTCTTTGCCAACTATGAAGGGCGGCGCGACGCCGAGGGCAGCAGCACATTGCGGAACGTGCCCAGTGCAAGTCTGCGCGCCGGCGACTTAGTGTATGAATGCCAGACGCTCTCGGACGGCAGCTTGGACACGGCCACATGTCCCGGCGGCACCGTCAACGGAGTGAGCGGTGTTCAACCCGGTTACTATGCGCTCGGACCGAATCAAATCAAAGGGATGGACCCGTTGGGCATTGGCGTCAATCAAGCGGTTCTGAGCCTTCTCAATCAGTATCCAGCGGCCAATGATTTCACCGCCGGCGATGGTTCGAATACTTTCGGGTTTCGCTTCTCCCCAAACGTTGACCGCAGCTTTAACATCTACATTACCCGTCTCGATTACCACATCACGTCGAGCGGTTCGGAAACTTTGTTTGCGCGCGGAGAGATACAAAACTTCAAGGAACCGGGACCGGAACAGTTTCCCGGGAAGCCAGCTGCTACAAACTTACTGGATGACAGCAAGGGCTTGACCATCGGACTCACCTCAATCATCAACCCCAGACTCATCAATGATTTTCACTGGGGCTTCATCCGCCAGGGACAGCAATACGGTGGTACGTCTGTTAATCCGGGAGTTTTTATGAATGGGATCGACCCCCTCGTTCCCTTCACTCGCCCTACGACTGCTTTTGTGCCCGTCAACCAGTTCAGCGACAGTTTGAGCTGGACGCGGGGAAATCACACGTTTCAGTTCGGCGCCGACTTTTTTCTGATTCGCGACAACCACCTTAGCTACCTGAACTCGTTCTCGGATGTTCAGACCAATGTGGTCTATCTCAACACGGGAGGAATCGCCAACGACAACAGCCCGTTGGATCCAGTCAACAATGGCTTCCCGAAGGTGGATCACAACTTTGGTCCGAACTACGACAACGCGACTGGGATCGTAATGGGTATTTTCGCCGAGGGGGACGGCATTTATAACTACTCGCGCAACGGCAATGCGCTTCCCCAAGGCCAGGCGGTAAACCGGCGTTACGCCATCAACGACTATGAGTTCTTTGGTCAGGACAGCTGGCGAGTCAACCGCCGCTTGACCGTCTCGTATGGTCTGCGCTGGGTGCTGGAAGCTCCGCCTTACGAAACCAACGGCTATCAGGTCGCACCCTGCGTAGAGACCTCCTACGGCGGATGCAGCAAGCAAAACGTCGCTGACTGGTTCAACCACAGCGCCGCATTAGCCACGGCGGGTCAGCCGGCCAACAGCGCAGGGGAGATTGGTTTCATCCTGGGTGGGCCCCAGAATTACGGTCCGGGCCTGTGGAACTGGGACCACAAGGATTTTTCGCCGCGGATTGCCGTGGCTTGGGCGCCCGATACCGGCGACGGCTGGGTCTCGAAGATTCTTGGCAAAAAGGACGAGTTCACGATCCGCGGCGGCTACAGCATTATGTACGACCACTTCGGCGTTCCGATCGTGAACAGCTTTGACCAGAATGGTTCTTTCGGCCTTTCCACGCGACTGGGAAACTCCGCTGGTTCGGTGACGGCCGCCAACGCCCCCCGCTTTACCTGTCTCGTTCCCGGGTCTGCCGGCCAGTCCTGCCTGCCTCAGCCGTGCGCGAGTCTAAACGTTGCGGGGTGTTTGTTCGGTCCCCCGCCCACGGGAGGTTTCCCTAACGTCCCCAGTAACACCGCCTTTGCCATCAACTGGGGACTCGACCAGTCAGTGAAGACGCCTTATACGCACACGTTCAATTTCTCGCTGGCGCGGCAGATTACGTCCCGCTCCTCGCTCCAGGTTGCCTATGTGGGCAGTATCGGCCGGCGGTTGCCGATGCAAGTGGACATGGGCATGCCCACAAACCTGAACGACCCGGCGAGCAACACCAGGTATTTCCAGGCAGCGACCATGCTGTCGAAGCTGGCTGCTGTTCCCAACTCGAAATCGAAAACGGGGGTCGGCACGGATGTGAACAGCGTGGCGCCCATACCGTTTTGGGAGAATCTCTTTCCGGCCTGGGCCGGGACAGCGACGCAGAGTGCACTTGCGAGCAACGGCCAGAATTGCAACACGGCCAACATCACCGGCGGTGTACTCCCTGCCAATCCAACGGCCACACAGAATGTATATCAAATATGGAATTGCTCGCCGCACAACGAAACCCTAACTTTGAAGTTTCTGGATTTGCCCAATTCAATAAACAATGCCCCGGCCGCGCTTCCCAACAGCAAGTTCGGCCCGTATGCGTTCTACCATGACCAGTTCAGTTCGCTGTACGCGTGGCGCGACATCGGCACTTCCGACTACAACGCGCTGCAGGTAACCTACAACGCCCGCTGGGGAGCCAACCTGCAAGGGCAGTTCAACTACACGTTTTCGAAATCGCTCGACGAAGCCTCGGCCGCGGAACGAATCGGCCCGTATGAAGGAACCGGCGGAACGGGCAACGACTTGAACGGCGGAGGGATTGTCATCAATTCGTGGGATCCGCTGGCGTTGCGCGGGCTCTCCGACTTCAACGCCTTCCACCAGGTCAACGCGAACCTGGTCTACCGTCTGCCCTTCGGGAGAGGCCAGATGCTGGCGGGGAACGCGAACCCGATCGTCAACGAGTTGATTGGCGGATGGCACGTATCCGGCATATTCCGCTGGACCAGCGGCTTCCCCATCACCATTGACAACGGCTTCACCTGGGCCACCAACTGGAACATCGAAGGCGATGCCGAGCCGAACGGTCCAGCTCCGGTGGCATCCAATCCCAAAAACGTTGTTGTGAACGGGGTGAGCGGCCCCGATATCTTCAAAGATCCGGCAGCGGCGCTGGCGGCCTACCGTCCAGAGTGGCCGGGCGAATCCGGAATTCGCAATAGCGTCATCGGCGAGGGCATGTTTGATATCGATACGGGCGTAGCCAAGGAATTCTCGCTGGGTGAGCAGCGGCGACTGGAATTCAAATGGGAAGCGTTCAACGCCACCAACTCGGTGCGCTACGACGTGCGCGGCGCACAACCTTCGCTCTCCCTCGGTGCGGCACAGTTCGGCAGATACCTTGGGACGCTGACTACGCCCCGCTTCATGCAGTTTGCGTTGCGCGTCGTATTCTGAGCGTGGCACGCCAGCGTTTGGGGTGTTGCCTCTAGTGGCGGAGTGCAGGGACATCGTGTTTCGATCGTCCCTGTTGCCCACGTGCTTCAGGAAGCATCTGGAACGCTGGCTTGGTGCTGGCAAGTCGGGGAGAGCCAACTGGATGCAATGACTTTCACCGCCTGCTGCTCAGCGGTGCTTGAGAGCTTCCAGTTCTTCCAGGGTGCGCGGCCAGTCTGATCCCAAGAGGCGAGACAGGCTTCGGTCCGCTAGAACTCGGCCGCCGGTCTGGCAGCGGGCGCAGTAGTTCGTTTCTTTGTCGGCATAACGGATGCGCAGAACTTTGTCGCCACATCTGGGGCAGGGTTCGCCATAGCGTCCATGGACAGCCATGCCTTTGCGAAACGCGGTCACTTTTTCTGGAAATTGAGTCTCCGCTTCGGCGCGGAGACGGTCGACCCACAACTTCAGCGTGTCTTTCGTAGCCGTGAACAGCCGTTGCCATTCCTGCGGCGTGAGCTTGTGGGTGAGCGTGATGGGGGACAGTTGCGCGGCATGCAGAATTTCATCTGAATAAGCGTTGCCGATGCCGCTTAGCAGTCGGGGATCGGTAAGCGCTCGCTTGAGCGTATGATTTTCAGCCGCGAGTGCGGCGCGAAACGAATCGAGGTCGCAAGAAAATACGTCGATACCTCCAGCATCGAGCGAACGCAAACTCGCTTCTCCCTGGAGAACATGCAACGATGCCCGGCGCTTGGAGCCGGCTTCGGTGAGCACCAGAGAGCCGCTGGGAAAGTCGAACGCCGCCAGATTCTGACGGCCTGCCAGCTTTACTTCGGGCGCCCGCCAGTGCAGACGGCCGGCAATCATCAGGTGAAGCACCAGCCAGAGATCGTCATCAACGGCGATGGCGATACGCTTGCCGATGCGTCGCACTTCGCGGACGGTGCGTCCCTCCACGCTCGCCAGTGGCGGTTGCGCGGTTCGCAGCAGAAAACTGCTGGCCAGCCGTATGCATTGAATTGGCTGGCCGATGATGCGTGGTTCGAGCGCGGTGATGTAGGCAGCAATATCGGGAAGTTCGGGCATTGCCAGCTTAGATGTTGGCCCGCAGTTTTTCGTTCCGGGCCTGGATGGGATAAATCCCTGAGCCGCTAAGAGCGCGGCCCAGGGACTCGAGTTACTTTGCCTTCGGGCTTACGTTGGCCGTCGTTGCCGCTGCTGTCAATCCAAAGATCTGCAGCTGCTGATAGCTGGCGACGAATACCTCACCGTTGGCGACGACGGGAACCAGATTCGCATTTCCACCCGTGTTGGGCCAGTTGCCGGCACTCGCCTGGAAAATGTGGGGCATGCTTGCAGTGCTCACCTCGGGATTGAAAGCGTAGAGACTGATCGGATACTTCTTGGAAGTATTCGGCGGACGGGAAATCGCCCAGATGATCGGATTGACGGTGCCATTGGACGAGATGCTGGTGAAGAATCCAGGATCCTGCCCACCCCCGACCCATCCGCTGTGAACTTTCTTCAGCAGAATTTTCGGTGAAGTCTGAAGCTTCCAGACTTCAACATTCTTGCCGCCGCTGCTGACCACGCGCGCCAGCCCGTCGGAGGGATCGACGAAATACGACTGGCCGCACCAGCATCCGCCGACGGTGTAGCTACCGAGCACATTGTTGGTGAGCGTGGAATAGCCGCCCAGGTGGTCTTCGTTCATCAAGTACATGGTGCCGACCTTGCCGGTGGCGACGGCCAGGTGTGGCGTGGTCCCCGGTTGATCGGGAAGAACCAGCACGCCTCCGGAGCCGAAGTCAGCATCGGCTTGGTCCAGGCTGCTCTGGTTGCTGGGCGTGAAGAGGTCGAGCACGGTGGTCAGGTTGGAAGAGACTTTGACCACGCTCTCCTGAATGTTGGTGACGCCGTCGTAGGTGGTGCCGGAATAATCCGAGTTTCCGGTCACAAAAAGAATGTTCCCGGAATCGTCGGCGGCCGGGCCGTAACCGGACATCCAGATGGACGAAAGGAAAAAGCTGTCGGGAGCCGAGGCCTGGATATCGTTGAGCCGATTCGCGGGCAGCGGAGTCAACGTGCCTGTATTCCAACCCAGAAGCCAGCCGCGGGAAAGGTTCGCATTAAAGTCGCAGAAGCTCCCGAAACCGGCGTAGACGTTGCCATTCGCAAGAAGCAGGCCGGGGCGTTGCCGCTGGTAAGTGGCGTTAAAGTTAAAGGTCGTGCCGTCGCTCAGCGTGTGCGACGCGCTCACCACTTGGGCTACGACTTTGTCGGTGAGACTGCCCAGATCGAGAGCGTGAATGCGGTAGGCCGTGCCCCCGCTGGCTTCCTGCGTGTAAATCACCACATAAAGAGTGTTGCTGGAAAGGTCGATGACCGGAGTCGAATTGATGCCAACGTTCGGGCCGTTATTTCCGCAGCCGAGCGGATACTGTACGGGCGGTCCGAAATTCGGGCTCAGCAGCACCGCGCCACTGTGCACGTCGATGGCGTAGATCGTGTTGCCTTCGGTGGCCACGTAAACCACGTCATGTTGACCCTGGCTGGTTCCGGCGGTGATGAGCACGCCGGGGACGACCAGAGGTTGCGCGTCGACCTGGTCGTCGAGCGGCACGTTATGGAGCAATCCGAAGGCGGCGCTGCCCACGTTGGCTGGAGTCAACGTGGTCTCCTGATTGTTCCATCCCGTGCGGTAGGTATCGTAATGATAAGTAGTGACGGTAGTTTGGGCCAGAGCGCTGACCCCGATCAAGGCCATGGCTAAAAGAACGGCTGCAAAAACAAAAGTGCGGCGAGGCGCAAGATTCCTCAGCAGTTGTGACATAGGAAGTGATCCCTTCTGATGGGGGGAGATCTGCGTCCGCCGTGATGCCTATGCCGAGAGCTCAGGCAGCGCCGACAGCGACCGCAGCTGTGCTGCGTGGGGGGGAACCACGAAAACCGCTTTAGCTTACGGCATCGTCCTTGTCGTGTAAAGGCTCTAGTGCATCGCTTTTTCGTGAATCGGATTCAGTCCGGTGCGTTTCTCAGATCATGCAATCTGAAAGCACATTTTGTGCAAAGCGCTGCACCCTCTGCTAGCATCGGTGCGCGGAGTGGTTGCGATTCCGGGCTTTTTCTCGCGCTGGATTGCCTGGTGATGGCATTCAAACTGCACGTATCAGTCCGGGGACGTGTGCGCATCGGCCGGGGTTGGCACTCTGGCGGGCGATCACGGGTTGTCCCCACGGAGTCGTGAGTGGACAACGGGGAACAAAACACAAGGATCCAGTTTCGACGACGCCCCACCCGGCGACACCGGCGGAATCGTCTGGTCCGGCGGATCGTTGTGGTGCTGGGTCTGGCGGTGTGCGCTGCCGGATTGTCGACTGTTGCGCTTCTATATTTAAGCCCGTCGCTGCTTCATTCTTCCGCCAGACGAGACAAAGACATCGACCGGCAAGTGGCCGAGGAATCGCGCGCGCGGCTTCTGCGCGCCACCGAGGAAGCCATCCGACCGCACGCCAGAAGCAGGCGTCCGGTTTACCCGTATTCGGTGGTGCCGGGCGGAGTGGAAAATGCCCGCGAACTGAAGTGGGCGGCGGAGCACGATCCCACCGTGGCAGAGCACTATGCGGGATTCGATTACGACCATGCCCGCGTGGTTCGGGTCGCGCTGGCCCAGACCGTGTACGTTTCCTACCGCATCGGCAATCATGTTTATTGGACGCGGCACCGCATCGCGCTGCACAAGGGCGAAAAGCTGATTACTGACGGAAAGATCACCGCCCGCGCCCGTTGCGCCAACCGCGTTGAGGAAGTTCCGCAGCAGTTGAACTCGGAGATCGAACCTTCGGCGGCAAAGTTTGACCAGCCCATTGCGCCGAGGATTGTGCCGGACATTATGCCGAACCCGGGCATCGCTATCGCCATCCCTGCGGTTGAGTTCCAATCTGCGCTGTTGAACCGTCCAGGGCTCGGCGGAATCGCTCCGATGCCGCCGCTGAGTTTGTACAGTCCTTTTTCCGGCGTGAACATGGTTGCCATCTTTTCGCCTCCAATACCCAGCGGAGTTTGTTCGCCGACGAAGAAGCCGGGCAAGGGCGAGGAGTTCGAAGTCAGCGGCGACACGCGCAAGAAGAAACCAGTGCCGTGCGGAAGCGGCGGCGGCGACGCAACCACTCCTGAACCGGCAACCTGGCTGCTGCTGATCACAGGGGCGGCTGCGATCTGGTGGTGCGCCCGTCGCAGGGCGATTCCAGTGCAGTCTTAGCATTCGCACCGTTCCCCCGGCGCGGTTTCCACTCCAGCGAACCAACCCGTAAAACTTTACCCTCCGCGCTTGCCGAGCTTCAGCCACTTCCGATAGCCTTCCTATCTGATTCTGGCTGGATTGCCTGGAGGCAAAATGGGTTCTTGGTTCGTTCACAGCGCTCGTCGTTTGTTCCGCTACGTCGGCTGCGATGATTTCCGTGTCGTTTCCTCGCCGATGGCGCTTCCGGCGATCCTCTGCCTGCTGACGGTTTTCCTGCTGCCGGGCGCGAGTCTCTCCCAGACGATTCAACTTCATGTTGACCTCACCGACGCGCCGCGAAACATTTATCACGCGCACTTGCGATTCCCCGCCAAGCCGGGGGCGATGACGCTGGTCTTTCCGAAATGGATACCGGGCAACCATCGCCCCAGCGGGCCGATTGGCGGTCTGACAGGAATCAAAATGGACGCCCTCGGGCGCCCCCTGGCATGGGAACGCGATCCTGTAGATATGTATGCCTTTCACGTGACGGTGCCGGCCGGCGCGAACGAGTTGCAAGTTTCGCTCGACGCCATCACTACCCAGGACAGCGCCGGCGCGGGCGGGCCGGCGGCGTCGAGCAACATTCTCGACCTGAACTGGAATGCGGTAGTGCTTTATCCGCAGGGCGCGAAGTCGGACGCCGTAGAATTCGCGCCTTCCGTCACCCTCCCCACCAATTGGAAATTTGGAACCGCGCTCACCGTGGCGCGCGCCGCCGGCGACCAAGTGGAGTTCGCCCCAGTCTCGCTCACCACGCTGATCGATTCGCCGCTGATCGCGGGACTTTTCTACCGGAAGTTCGAGCTGACTAAACCCGGCGAAACTCCCGTGCACGTGATGGACGCGGTGGCCGACAGCGAAGCCGAACTGGCCATGAAGCCGGATGATCTGGCCGCGTATCAAAAGCTGGTCGCCGAAGCTGGCGCCCTGTTCGGAGCGCGCCATTACCGGCAATACCATTTTCTCTACACCTTGAGCGATGTGGTCGGAGGCCACGGCGTGGAGCACCACGAGTCCAACGACAGCGTGGCGGCCGGGCGAACCTTGCTCGATCCCGACCTGAGCCTGCTCTTCGCCGATTTAGTACCGCACGAATTCGTGCACTCCTGGAACGGCAAGTACCGGCGTCCCGCGGGCCTCGCCACCGCCAATTATCAGGAACCGATGGTCGGCGATCTGCTGTGGGTGTACGAAGGTCTCACGCAATATCTGGGCACCGTGCTCGCCGCCCGCAGCGGGCTCTGGGCTGCGGACCAGTATCGCGAGGCTCTGGCTGAAACCGCAGCACAACTCGACCACCGTACTGGACGTACCTGGCGTCCTCTGGAAGATACGGCGCGCTCGGTGCAGATTCTGCGCATGATGGGACCGCAATGGGTAAGCTGGCGCCGCGGCCTTGATTACTATCCCGAAGGCGAGTTGATCTGGCTGGAAGTGGACGCGACCATCCGCCAGCAGACTCACGGCCAGCGCTCGCTCGACGATTTCTGCCGCCGCTTCCACGGTGGCGAGAGTAGTCCGCCGAAAGTGGTGCCGTATACGTTCGACGACCTGTTGCGCACGCTGAACGAAGTTGCGCCCGGCATTGCCAAGGACGACTGGGCAAAACTTCTTCGTGAGCGTGTGAACGCGACCAGCACTCGCGCGCCTTTGGGCGGGATCGAGCGCGGCGGCTGGAAGCTGGTGTACAACGATCAGCCCAACGCGCTGACGAAGGCTGCGGAAAAGCTTGAGAAATTTTCGGATTTTTCCTACTCGCTGGGACTCAACGTGGCTGAAAATGGGGCATTTTACGATGTGATCGTAGGCTCGCCCGCTTATGCCGCGGGGCTTGGTCCGGGCATGACGCTCATGGCGGTCAACGGCCGCAAGTTTTCGCCGCCCCTGCTGCATGCGGCGCTGAAAGCCGCGCAGGCCAGCGCCGAGCCGATTGAGTTGCTGGTGGAGAATCGGCAGTACATCAAAACCTACTCCGTGGCCTACCACGGTGGCGAGCGCAACCCGCATCTGGAGCGGGTCTCCGAGCAGCCCGACGTCTTAAGCGACATCCTGAAGCCGCTGACCCGGTAACTGCCAGGACCGTTTCGGAACCTCGCCCTTGGTACTAATACCTACGTGAGTGGTTCTTCTATAAAGCAGCGCCACAATCGGGTTACAATCGCACTCAGAACAACCCAACATCCACTTTTGTAAGGTGTACATGCCCACCCCCCGTGGCAAGACGCTTGGTCTTTTTCTCCTTGCCGGAATTCTTGCGGCTGTTGCCGCGTCACCCGCAACCCTCGGCCAATCTTCCGTGCCTTCGGTTCGTACCGTGCATGTTCTCGACAGCAAGAATGCGGTTGAAATTGAAGTCGAGGCCAGCGACCGCCTCGCACCGCAAACCCGCGTGTTGACCGATCCTGATCGTCTGGTGGTGGATTTTCCCAACGCCCTTCCCGGCAACGCGGTGCGTAATCAGGTGATCAATCGCGGAGAAGTGAAGAGCGTGCGCGTCGGGCTATTTCAGTCGAGTCCGCCGGTCACGCGAATCGTGCTCGACTTGAAGACAGCGCAATCCTTCCAGATATTTCCTTACGGGCGTTCCGTCATCATTAAAATCACGGGCGGCGCAACGAAAGCCCCCAGCAACAACGCGGCTGTAGAAGTCGATGATTTTCCGCCTGCAATCCGTCCGGGACTGTTGAACGCCAGCTTCGGCACCGGCGGCGAGCGCGTGCAACCTCAAGGTCCGGGCCAGCCCGCAATCAAGGCTCCGCTGGAAGTTACGTTTCGCGATGGGATGCTGACCATCCGGGCCAACAAAGCCAGCTTATCGGAGATTTTATTTGCGGTGCATCAGCGCACCGGCGCGGAAGTTGCCGTCGCCGCTGGAGCCGAGGCCGAACAGGTGGTTGCCGAATACGGGCCGGGGCCCGCTCCCGAAGTTCTGGCCCGGCTGCTGAACGGCTCGCGCTTCAACTTCCTGATTGTCAGTTCCCCCAGCAATCCACAAAAGCTCGACCGCGTGATTCTCAGCGTGCGCGGCGATAGCTCCACGATGCCGCTGCCGCCCATCCAAAGTGCCGAAGAAGTGGAGGCCGAGCCGCCCGTCGCCGCCAACACGCCCAACGATCCCGCGTCGGCGAACGCCGAGCCTCCGGCTCCTCCGCGCAATCAGCAGGAGATGCGGCCCAACGACAACACTCCGAACTGATCTGCTGTTTTTCGGCCAACAGTTTCGGCCAAGGGTTTCTGTCAGGAATTTCTGCCGAGCGTTCCTGCCAGGAATGTTTCTCTCTTAATTTTCTTACTGATTTGTGACCAGCCGAATCGGCACGGGAGAAGACCCGGTCACGCCCGCCGTCCCCGTGTTCCCACACCCGGTCACGTTCAGTACGGTTACGTTGATGTTGCCAGTGGTGGTGTCGACCGAATTGATAAAAACCTGCAGGAACCCAGTGATGGTCACGTCGGGTTGGGCGCCCGCCAGGGCAACGGTGTCATCGTACATGGGAACCGTCACGATGGAATTGCTGGCGGTGATGACCGCGCCGCTGGCAATGATCCCAGCTTTGACCAGCGGATTGCCACCCCCGGCCTGTATTTGAAATGGGAAAACAGGAGTGATGACCGTGCCTGTGTTAATCGAGTCCGCTCCACTGGCCGCGTGGATGAGACACTGTGCGCCGGTTGCGCTGTCGCCGCTGCTGCCGCCGGGATTGATGGTCAGATCAGCGGTTGCTCCGTTGGTCTGGCCGCAGGCATACACGGTAGCCTGATCGCATCCCGCGATCGCCTTCTGATAGTCCGTGGTAGCGCAAGACGGAACGGCGGAGGCGGGGGTTTGAATCAACGCTGGAACGTAGTCGAGCGTCTTGGGCGTCGATGCACCGTTCGCCGCTGGTGGGTTATCAGGCTTCGGTGGATTGCAGTTCGATCCCAGACAATCGGCCACCAATTGGAAACTCTCTCCAATGACCCCGCCCCCCAATTGCAAGACTCCGGGTCTGGTGATAGACCCGTCGCTGGTAGCGACGATCCTCCCGCCGAACGGATCCCGATCGGGAACGATCCACGGTTTCACGCACCGCGGCTGGATCGGAACTTGCAGGTTTGCGGCGTTGAAGTCCTTGGCATCGGAAGAGTTGAAGACCTCCGCCGTGCCGATGGCGCTCACGCTACTACCCTGCGTGCCCCAAACGCGGGCAAAAAAAGTGGGAAGATCGGTGCGTTGAATCTTCACCTGAACCATGGGATTCACGCCGAAGGCAACGGCCCCGCTGGAGGTGCAATCGTTGCCGTTCCTGTCCCTGAAAGTCACGGCTACCTGGCTCGCCGTGATGGCCGCGCCACCCATCGTGTTCTGTGTCGCGAGAGCGGTGGCGACCTGTTGCGCCAATGTGCAAGCCGGCGTCCAGCTATCGGTCGCGTTGAGCGGATCGCCCGTGATTCCGGATAGAGACAGCACTCGGGCTCCAGCCAATGCCGCCGCGTCCGCTGCGCGTTGTGCTTCGGCGTTGGCCAGATAAAGCGTAACCGCATCGATGGAAAGAGCCGCCATGGCCATGATAGCAACCAAAGCCGCCGCCACCAGGGCCATGGTGACGCCGCGCTCTCCCTGGCGGTGCGCTGGAAGCTGGCGGGGAATCAGGGTTGGCTTCATAACTTTTCAGTTCTCGTTATAGGCTACGGCGGTGGTGGTAAGGTTGCTCGGTCCCATGACGGTAGTTCCCAGCAGCGAACTCACGTTGCTGAACCGCCATGCGTAGGGATAAGTAATGGTCACACACGTGGCCACCATGCTGGTCGCGGTTCCGCCCAGAGTTTGCTGTGTCACGCAGCCGCGGTTGATGGTGAACGTGATCCCGCTGCCGGGACAACTGCCTTTGGACGTAGCGCTCCAGGTCAGGCCGCTGCCTAGCGCGGGAATCTTCCCGCTCAGGCCACAGTCGTTGATTTTCTGCATCGTCAAATAGTTATCCACGATCTGGAAGGCATCGCCGACCGAAGCCGGCACGCCGCTCGCGCTGCCCGAAAGGTCGTTGGCGGGATCGGCCGCCGCCACTCGCGCCCCTTCCCGAGCCGCGTTGGCCAGCTTCTGCTTCAAGGAGAAGGCTCCGCTGAAGTCGAAAATGCCCACGATGAAAACTACCAGCAAGGGAAGGGAAACCGCGAACTCCGCGATCTGCGAGGCCTGCTCGTTTAGCCATGAGTGGCGCAGAGCGGCGGGAGTGTCGAAGGGCGGACGAATCGGCGTCATTGCGTTTCCGTCCTCATTTGCGCCTGCGCCGGAAGGCTCATTTGTCCCAGGTCCAGGGACTTACACGGCCATTCGGCGCATGGCAGATAGAAATGATGGGGATATTTGTACTGGAAACTGACTGACATGCCACACTCGCCTGCTCCGCTAGGAGTAACGCCAGAAAACGAGAGCTGCACATTTTCCTGGACGCAGACGGTGGTCTGACTGGGATCGCACGTGGCCACCGCACCGCCAGTACATTTGGAGTCGGTGCTGCCGCACGTGCACAAGGCCGGAGCCGTCGTAGGCTGCGACAACTGTCCCGGATCGAGTCGGGATGCGGCCAAAGCGCTCTGCACCGCGTTGTATGCGTTCTGGGCGTTCTGGGCCGGCGTGTTAGCGACACCGCAAGTTGTGCACACCGGGGCTAGGGCCGCGCGTGCCCCCTGCCGCGCCGCGTGGGTGATCGTGCCATACATGCTGAAGGCCTGTCCAAACCAGAAGATGGCCAGCAGCATCATGAACATCAACGGCAGAACCAGCGCGGCCTCGGCAATTTCCGAGCCCTGGGGTGAGCGCAGTAGTCTTCGGAGCTTCATCGGTGTCATGGCAGCACGTCGATGCGAACTCCTCCCCATGCGTACCCCGCTGTGTAGATGATAACTGCAACGGCCATGGCCACGCCAAATGGCACTTTCAGCAATCGAGGGTTTTCCAGCGTGAGTTCCGGCCCCGGCAAGTGAAGCGCTGCCAGGGAGGTCAGGATTCGCGAGAGATTGCGCGCGGTTTCCAGCACGCGCCGCTTCCAAATGACCGCGGCCACAGCCATCAGGAAGTTCACAAAAACCCCCAGGACTAACACGGTCATTAGATTTCGAAGCCCGAGGAAGGCGCCTAGGGACGCGATAAACTTCAAGTCGCCCATGCCCATCCCTCCCACAGCTGCCAGGGGCAATAGCAATATCAGGCCGACACCTGCGCCGAGCAGGGAACTTCCCGCGCCGGACAGCCCTCGGGTTGCCGAATTCAGGGCAATTCCGAGCACCAGTCCCGAGACATTCAGCCAGTTTGGAATCCGGCGGAACCGTAAATCGCTGACCCCGGCGACCACGGCAAAGAGCGCAAGCGCCCAAATGTTGACGGTGACCATCAAGGACAGGGCCGGTTGTGGCGTGCCAGGAGCCAAGCCATCAAAAACCTTTCCGAAGCGCATGCAATGCGCGGATTTTCACACAGGCCGGAACCGAAGTCAATGAACCGCCGGGTTATGTGGTGGCTGAGTCATTCCCCCATTACGACGAGTTGTGGCTAACCTGCCGGTTCTAACCACCCGAGACCATGTCTCCGAATCTTAAATGCGGTGAGATTCAACTTCTTCCCAGGTCCGTTACAATGACGGGGTAGACTGCTGCGATACTTTTCCGATACTCTGGTGTTCTAAAGAATAGGAAACGGACGCGACGTGAGCGTCCAGATCCAGTGGCCCGCATCCGAAAGACCATGTGGCGTTCGGGCGGGCCAGCAAGGAGTACCACGATGCGTAGTCTCAAGTATTTCGCACTGCTTGCGGTCTTTGGATTCATCCTGATGCCGGCACCCGCCGCTCACGCGCAGATCTCTTTTGGAATCGACATCGGCGGCGGTTACCCTGACGCCCCGCCCGTATGTGAGTACGGCTACTACGGATACGCGCCCTACGGTTGTGCGCCCTACGGCTACTATGGTCCGCAGTGGTTCAACGGCGGCGTGTTCCTCGGCGCTGGCCCCTGGTACGGCCACGGTTGGCGGGGAGGGGGCTGGGGCGGAGACCGTGGCGGATATCGTCGTGGCGAGGGCGGAGACCGTGGCGGTTGGGGCGGCGGTCGTGGCGGCTGGGGCGGCGGTCGTGGCTCCGTAGGCGGTGGCTTCCATGGCGGTGGCGGTGGCTTCCACGGCGGGGGGGGCGGCGGTGGCTCCCACGGCGGCGGCGGTGGTTCTCACGGCGGCGGCGGACATCGCTAAGTCTCAAGTTCCCACAACATTGAAACGGCTGCCCTCCCGGCGGCCGTTTTTCTTTGTGTGCCGAACATCTTCGACACAGCTTGGGTGTGGAAGTCCGTGCCCAACCTGATGGAGGTGAAGGATTGCGAAGCGCGACGGCGTCACCGCGAGGTGGCGTCTGAAGGAGAAGCGTGGAGCAAAGATACCGGCCGTTGAACAACAACCGGATCATGAGGCCTGTGGAGTGGCGAAGCTACTGTGGCGAAAGATGACCCGTATCCCCCGGCCCTCACGGGCATCTCGACCGAGGAGCAAAACACGAAGCGGGGATCTACCGAATACCGCGCAAGTTCTATTAGAATGCTGTAGGTATTTGTTTCAATCGAAATAGGAGATGCAAGAAATATGATTCAATCCCGAGTTCGGAAGAGTATCGCGTGGATGGCGATGGCAGCAGCGGGAGTAACAGCGGCCACAGTGGTGCGCGCCCAGGAGCACGACTCGGCGCCGAGCGGTCCTGCACCGATCCTGGTGACCGTGCGGGAGATGCTGAAGCCGGGAGAGGAAGCCGCCCATGCCAGACTGGAGGCCGAGTATGCGGCGGTACTGGACGCCGGCAAGGGCAGCCAGTACTACCTTGGCATGGGAGCGATCACAGGTGCTCCGCAGACCGTGTTCCTCTCGGGCTACTCCTCGCTTGAGGAGATGTCGGAGGTGCATGACGACGACGAGACCACCATGGGCGAGAAGCTGGACAGTCTCGATATGGACCACAGTGGAACGCTGTCAGGCATGGACACCGCAATCTGGCGGCTGCGACCGGAGCTGAGCAATCCGGGTACCGAGAACCTGGCCAGGATGCGCTTCATCGAACTGATCCATATTCACGTGAAGCTTGGCCACAGCGCCGAGTTTGCGGATGTGACCCGGCACATCAAGGAAGGTTGGATGAAGGCCGACCCGGATTTCCACTATTCGATCTATCGACAAATTTTCGGCAGCGCAATGGACGACTCGTATTTGATAGTCATCGCGATGAAATCGCTGGCAGACCTGGACAAGCACCACTCGATGGCGGCGGAGTATCAAAAGGGTCTGGGTGAGGATGTGCACAAAAAGATGCTGGAGGTCGAGAGCGCGGACTATAAAAGTACGGAGTCGAACCTGTTCGTCTTTAACCCGAGCATGAGCCGGCTGCCGGAGAGCTGGACGAAGGATGATTTGGAATTCTGGAAGCCGAAGCCGAGGCCGGTGACGGCTGCTCCGGCTAAGAAGCCAGCAACGCCGAAATAGACGCACGGATGCAGAGATACGGCGGCCCCGGAGATCTTCCGGGGCCGTCGTGCTTCAGCGACCCCAGCGGGCGTGACGGCGACGGGCCAGGAGATTTGGAGGCGTCCAACAAAACTACAGGTCGCAGCGCCCTTTCAGCTGCAGGGGTGGCTCTTCGTCAGCCTGCCTGGCTGGGCCTGTGGGATTGCACCTAGCGGTTGAATGCCGGGGCTGCGTTGTGCTCGGCGACGATCTTCTTGGCGTTGTCGGCCAGTGCTTTCGCCTGGGGCAGGAGTTCGAGCCCTTTCACCACCATGGGATCCGATTCGGCCCGCACTTTCAGGCCTTCATCCTGACCGAAGGCGTCGACGAAAATTTCCGTCTTGATGTTCGACCGCAGCCACTCGTTGTTGTCGAGCAGGTCGGCCTGGGTATAAGGCACGTTGGCCTCATCCAGCGACTTGCGAAACTCCACCATGGTGGCGTCATCCACTTCGAAGCTCTTGCTGGGATGATGGGTCACGACGTAACGCTTGGCGAAGTTGAAGAAAGCGTAGTGCTGCAGCAGCGTGTCCTGGAAGTGGTTGCTCTTGACCGGCGGAACGTTCACGTCGGGAGTAATCCCGCCGCCGCCATACACGGTGCGTCCGCTATCGGTGAGCTTCACTTCGCGATTTGCGTTGTTCGGATTCTCCGCCGAATCACGGTTGTAATAGTAGTCGTAAAGCGAAACGTTGCTGTAGTCGCGCTGGATCAGCCGTCCGCTGGGCGTGTAGTAGCGAGCCGTGGTCAAGGCCAGTCCGGTATTTTCCGACAGCGGGTAGACGGTCTGCACCAGGCCCTTGCCGAAAGTAACTTCGCCCACGATCAGGCCGCGGTCGTGATCCTGAATGGCTCCCGAAACAATTTCGGCAGCGGAAGCGGTCAGCCGGTTCACCAGCACAACGATGGGATAATCCTTGCCGCCGTTGCCGTGCTGCGCCACGTAGCGCTTCTCAGCCGAGGCGCGCCCGTGATGCGAGACGATGATCTGTCCCTTCTTGAGGAACTTGTCGGCCACGCCCACGCCTTCGCTCAACAACCCGCCGGGATTGCCGCGCAGGTCGAGGATCAGTCCCTTTAGGTCGCCGAACTGATCGAGCGCGTCGGCGACTTCGTGTTCCGTGGTCTCGTTGAAGCCGCTGACGTGCATGTAGCCCACGCCGGGCTTGATCAGGAAATGAACGTCAACGCTGTAGCGCGGAATTTCATCGCGGATCAGCGTGAACTCCATGGGCTTTTCCACGGCTTCGCGGGAAATGCTGATATGGACCGTGGTGCCTTTGGGGCCTTTGAGCAAGTCGGCAACGTCGCCGGTGCTCATGTTTTCGGTGGACTTGCCGTCGACGGCGATGATCACGTCGCCGGGATGAATGCCGGCCTTATACGCGGGCGTGCCCACGAAGGGGAATATCACGATGACTTGATTGTTGCGCGGACCGACGGTCATGCCCACGCCGTAGTACTTGCCGCGCTGGTCTTCGCGCATGAGCGCATAAGACTTGGGATCGAAGAAATTCGAGTGCGGATCGAGCGCGTGCAACATGCCCGGAATGGCCCCGTTGTAAATGGCCTTATCCGCATTCACCGGTTCGGCGTAGTTGTCCTCGACCACGGAATAGACGTCGGTGAACTGCTTGAGGCTGTCTTTTACGTCGGAATCGCCGGTAAGCGACGACTGCTGTCCAGTGCGTTGGGCAAACAAAATTCCGAGAAAACCGCAGACAACCAGAAAAAAAACAACGAGGAAGAGTGACCGGCGTGTACTACGTGCCATCTTGAGTATTCCTTCAGTTGAGGATGTAAGACCCCACCCCAGCTACTACGCTGAATACACGCAGTATATCACCAGCTTGGACGGTCCTGAGCCGGTCTGGTTACCGGTGGTAACCACCCCTCAGAACCTCGCTAACTAGTGAGATGCGTGCGGCCGTCCAGGGGATTCCTCGGAAGCCGTCAGGTCAGCCAGAGCTTTTACTGACCGCCGGTGGCTGAAACCGGAGGGGTGCCTCCAAAGGTACATCACATTGCTGTCGTCTTCCGCCAGTGGCCTCAACCCGTGCTTTCAGCTACTCCTTCAGCTCTTAACCTCGAAACCGTAAGCGCTTGTCATCCTGAGAGCCCGCGCGTTGCTTCGCGGGCCGAAGAGCCTGTTCTGAGCGAAGTCGAAGCAATCTCGGTCTGGCCGCTGCCGCGCGTCAGGCTCGACCTTTTCTGTCGACGCACCGAAAACCAAAGTTGTGCGGAACCTCTTCGGAAGGTTGTCAACGCAATGTCTTGCCGGCAATTGCCGCTTTTCGAACTCCGGCAGTATGATGGGGCATGAGTTTTTCCGAGACGATCTTCCTTTTCTTTTTGGCCCTCATCATCTTTGGGCCCAAGAAGTTGCCGGAGATTGCCCGCCAGGTGGGCAAGGCGCTCAACGAGTTCAAGCGCGCCTCGAACGAGTTCAAGGCCCAGATCGAACAGGAAATTGCTCATTTAGAAGTGGAGAATCAACAAACGATTTTGCCGCCCAGCCCGCCGCCCGAGGGCGCCACCAGCCGCTCGCGATGCGCGGCTACGGAGTTGGACGCGTCCGCCGAAACGCCGGCTTTGACCGCGGCGCCTTCCGAGGCTGCAACGGGCGAAGCGTCTTCCGGCCCTGCACTTGCGCCAGATCGGAATGTTTCGGCCACCACTACCGCGTCTGAAGACGTGACTGCTTCTGATCCTGTCGGCGTCGCTGCCGCGCCCGCTGATCACTCGCCGGAGTCACACCTCCCGGAGCCCCATATTCCGGAGCCCCATATTTCGGAGCCCCATGCCTGAGTTCGCGACCGACCCCGCCGACGGAGAGCGGCAAGCCGAATCCCTGCCCGCGATGGGGTTTCTCGATCATCTCGAAGAACTCCGGCGGCGTATCGTCTATTCGATCATTGCCGTGGCCGTTGGTTTCTTTGCCTGCTGGGGATATCGCGAACAGATCTACGCGGTCATGCAGAAGCCGATCATGGACGCGCTCAAGGCCAATGGGCTGTCGGAGAAGCTGGTCTATCTGAATCCCACCGAGCCCTTCAACCTTTACTTGAAGATTGCCGCGCTGGCCGGTCTTTTTCTGACCTCTCCGTTCGTGTTGTATCAGGTGTGGATGTTCATTTCTCCCGGGCTTTACCGCAACGAAAAACGTTATGTCGTGCCGTTTATGGTCTCGACCATTGCGCTGTTTTCTGCCGGCGGATACTTTGGCTACAAGATCGTGTATCCGGCGGCGCTGAATTTTCTGATCGATTTCGGCAAACAATTTCAGCCGATGATTACCATCGGCGAATACACGCAGCTATTTCTCAGCATCATTCTGGGCATGGGCCTGATTTTTGAGATGCCGATTCTGGTGTTTTTCCTGGCGCTGATGGGGATTATCAGCGCGGGCTTCATGTGGAAAAATTTTCGTTATTCGATTCTAGTGATTTTCATCATTGCGGCCATCGTCACTCCCACGACCGACATCCTGAATATGTGCATCTTCGCTGCACCCATGATTGCCCTCTACGCGTTGAGCATTGGTGTGGCTTGGGTGGTGCATCCTAAACAGCGCCGGGCGCGGCAAGAAAAAGCGAAACCGGCGCAGTAGCGTTTGGGCCTCGAAGCAAAGGAAATAGTTTGGTCAGCAAACCAACTCTCGCTTTCGCCCTTTTCTCTCTGCTCGCCGGTATGCACGTGGCCTGCGACCACGACAGAAATTCGGCGCAGACGCCGGGAGGGAGTGCGTCTTCGGCTGCGCCCGCTCCCGACCCGACGCTGCCCACGCTTTCGCTCCCGCCCGATAGCGGCGCCCCAGCGGCGGCGGATGGCGAGCGCGCTATGCGCTATGTGAAGGAAATTGTTGCGTTCGGGCCGCGTCCGCTGGGCAGCGCCAACCATAAGAAGGTGGAAGACTACCTCGCGTCGCATCTCAAGGGAGACGCGGTCGAGGAAGACGCGTTCACTGCGGACACTCCCGGAGGCAAGTTTCCGGTACGCAATTTCATCGCGAAATTTCCGGGGACGAAGGATGGCATCATCGTGATCGCCAGCCATTACGATACCAACTATCCGCTGCGCGATACTTCGTTCGTGGGGGCCAATGATGGTGGCTCGTCGAGCGGGCTACTGCTCGAACTCGCCGACCAGTTGCGCGGGTTGCACGATAAGCCTCGCGAAGGCTACAGCGTGTGGCTGGTCTGGGACGACGCGGAAGAGGCGATAAAACCCGAGACCGAGCTCCCCTTCGACGCCGACAGTTTGTACGGCATTCGTCATCTGGCCGAGAAATGGGAGGCCGACGGAACGCTGAAAAAGATCAAGGCGTTTTTGCTGGCGGACATGATCGGCGATGCCGATCTCAACATCGACCGCGATTTGAATTCCACACCCTGGCTGGAAGCCGTCGTCTATGAGGCGGCCACGCGGGTGGGATATCAGTCGCATGTTTTTGGGGTGACCAGGCAGGTCACAGATGATCACATCCCATTCATGCAGAAGGGTGTGCCTTGCGCCGACCTGATTGATTTTGAATACGGCTACAACAACGTGTTCTGGCACACGCCGCAGGATACAGTCGACAAGCTGAGCCCGAAGAGTTTGGAGATTACGGGAACGGTCGTGGTCGAGACCATTCACATTTTGGACAAGATGGATCCGCTCCCGCCTAAGTGAGCTACCCTGCGAGCCCAAGAAGCTTTTAACCGCGGAGGTCGCTGAGAAGTGCCGCAAAGGCCGCAGAGAAGATCTTTCAGTTGGCGGCAAAGAAGATCTTTCCAGCTATGGTTTTTTCGCGTTCTCGGCGGCATTTATTTGCGCCCTTCGAGGTTAAAGGCTCTTCTCACGGAGTGGCTGCGTCGCACTTTCCATTTTGCGCTTTTCCGAAAATTCATTTCTAATGCGTCGGGTATGCAGAACCCGAACCGCGGATTTCTTTTTCTAATCGCCGGTCTTCTATTCAGCTTCATCACGTTCGCGCAGACTGCGAATTCCGATGCGGATCGCCTGATCCATGAGGCGCTGCAACCCTCGCCGCTTGAGACGAACCTGCACCATCTGACGGACGAGATTGGCGGACGCATCCCGGGCACTCCCGCCATGCAGCACGCGGTGCAGTGGGGAGTGCAAGTGTTCAACGCGGCCGGCGCCGACAGCGTGCATACCGAGGGGTTTTCGATTCCGCAATCCTGGGCGGAAGGCGCGACCGAGATGATAGCCACCGCATTTTACGAAGTGGGCGAGGCCAAGGTCGGCGGATTGCTGCCCATCGTGATCCGCGTGCATGCCGTTTCCATCGCGTGGGCTCCCTCGCTCGCTCCTACGAAGCACATTCCAATCGTTGACGTGGGCGAGGGCACGGACGCTGATTTCAAAAAGGCGGGAGACATTTCCGGCAAGCTGGTTCTCGCGCACTCGGTCGTGCTCAAGACCTGGGACGATCTTTTTGCGGAATACACCAAGGCGCCACCCATCATCGACCTCGCGGTAAAAGGGAAGGCTACGGCCATCGCATTCATCGCGACCCGCGAGCACGATATTCTTTATCGCCACACCAACTCCGGCGCAGGAGAAATCGATCGGCTGCCCATGGTTTTGGTGGCGCGCGAGGATGGCGAGCGCATCGCGCGGCTGCTGGCTTCGCGTCATCCGGTGTGGGCGGACCTGTCGATTCCCAACCAGATTGGCGGCCCGGTCAAGACGGCGAATGTGATTGCGGAAATCAGGGGCAGCGAAAAGCCTGACGAGTTTGCGATCCTGGGCGCACATCTGGATTCCTGGGAATTGGGCACTGGCGCTCTCGACAACGGCTGCAACGCCGCGCTGGTGGTGGACGCGTTGCGCGCCATCAAGGCCTCGGGCCTGAAGCCGCGCCGCACCATCCGCTTCGTTTTGTTCTCTGGCGAAGAGGAAGGATTGCTCGGTTCCCGCGCCTATGCCTTCAACCACCGTTCTGAACTCGACCGAGCCGCGGGTGTGGTCATCTACGATTCCGGCACCGGAAAGACTACCGGCTTCTCCGTGGGCGGCCGCAAGGATGTGCTGCCGACTGCGCAAAGCCTGATCGCCCCGCTGCAGCAGTTCGGCGTGACTCAGTTGCTGACGACCATGGAATGGGGCACTGATCACTTCGACTTTATGCTGGAAGGCGTGCCCACGTTTGTGGCGGAACAGGATGAGGCGAACTATCTGGAAAACTACCACGCCGTTTCCGATACTTACGACAAGGTAGACTTCCCGCAACTCAAGAAACATGTGGCCGAAGCCGCCGTGCTCAGTTTTGGCCTGGCCAATCTCCCGGATAAAATCGGACCGCGGCTTACTCACGACCAGATCGATCAGACGATTCGCGAAACGCACAGCGACGACCTGTTGAAGGCCTTCGGCCTGTGGGACGATTGGTCCAGTAGAAAGCGCGGGCGGCAGAAATAGAAAAGCTGTTGTTGATTGTTGATTTTTGATTGTTGATTGAAAACTGTCGGCCCGCGAGGTTTCTTAATCAGCAATCAGCAATCAAAACCTGTCTCACTCCGGACGCCGATTGCTCTACTTCTGGATCCTCTTCAACCTGTTCGCGTTGGGCATGCTGGCGCTGGACCTGCGCGTCTTTCACCGGCCCGGCCACGTGGTGCACTTTCGTGAGGCCCTCGGCTGGAGCGCGATGTGGATCGCCCTGGCCGCAGCTTTCGCCGCGATTGTTTTTTTCTGGCAGGGACGCCAGTCCGCGCTTGAATTCGTCACCGGCTATGTTCTCGAACTCTCGCTGAGCGTCGATAATCTTTTTGTCTTTCTCCTGATTTTCCGTTATTTCACGGTCCCCGAGGAACAGCAGCATCGCGTCTTGTTCTGGGGGATTCTTGGTGCCCTCGTGATGCGCGGAATCTTCATCGGCGCCGGAGTCAGCCTGATGCATCGCTTCCACTGGGTTCTTTATGTCTTCGGAAGTCTGCTGGTCTACAGCGGAATCCGCGTCTGCGCCCTCGGCGAGCACCAGATAGATCCCTCGAAGAACCCGGTCGTGGGCGCGCTGCGGCGCTGGGTTCCTGTGACCGACGACTATCACGGCGGCAAGTTTTTTGTGCGACACTTGCCCGTCGACCCGCGTTTCTACGCCACACCGTTGCTTGTGGTTTTGTTCGTGATCGAAACCACCGACGTTCTGTTCGCCGTGGATTCCATCCCTGCGGTGCTTGCCATCACGCTAAATGCGTTTATCGTCTACACCTCGAACGTGTTCGCGGTGCTGGGTTTGCGATCGATGTATTTCGCCGTCGCCGGCCTGATGACGGTTTTCCGCTTCCTGCATTACGGATTGGCCGTGGTGCTGGTGCTGGTTGGCTTCAAGATGCTCACCGCGGACCACTACCCGGTCTCGACTCTGACCTCTTTGGCCGTGGTAGCGGGAGTTCTCGCCGCGTCGATCGCGGCGTCGCTGCTCTATCCGGAAAAACCTGCGGCTCCCACCACCTGATGGGCATCCTTCGCGGGGGGCTGCCGAAGGGAATCGCGGGTACGCATAGGCCGATTTTCCTCCCGAAAGCTATACGCTATGATGGACAGCGATGCCGCAAGTCACCATCCATGTGCCGCCGCGGCCTTATCAGGCACGCATTGAAAACGGTCTGCTGGCCCGGGCCGGCTCGGTGCTCGCCGAACTGCTGCCTCAGGCCAGCCGCATTTTCGTAATCACCGTGCCGCCTGTGCGCAGGCGCTGGGGAGCGAAATTCCTCCGCTCGCTTACCGCCGCGGGTTTCAAGCCGCAAGTGCTTTCGATGGCAGATGGCGAACCTTCCAAGCGCCTGGCGACCGTGGAAGCTCTCGCCGAAAAACTGGCGCGGCTGGGCGCTGAACGCAAGGCTGTGGTGATCGCCCTGGGTGGCGGAGTGGTGGGCGACGCCAGCGGACTGCTGGCTTCGCTCTACATGCGCGGCGTCGAGTTCGTTCAAGTTCCTACCACGGTGCTTGCCCAGGTGGACGCTTCCATCGGCGGCAAAACCGCGGTAAACCTCGCCGCCGGCAAAAATTTGCTGGGAACGTTCTATCACCCGCGCGTCGTGTTGATTGATCCGACAGTGCTCAAAACCCTACCCGACCGCGAATTTCGCGCCGGGCTCTACGAAGCGCTGAAGTGCGGCGTAATCGGCGATGTGGAACTTTTTCTGCGCTTCGAACAGAACCGCGCAAGGATTCTGAAGCGCGATCCTGTCGAGCTGGAATGGCTGATCGCGCAGTCGGTAAAGTTGAAGGCTGAGGTGGTTTCTGCCGACGAACGCGAAGAAGGCCTGCGCCGTGTCCTCAATCTTGGACACACCGTCGGCCACGCGCTCGAAGCCGAAACCGGCTACCGGCGACTGCTTCACGGCGAGGCCGTGGCCTGGGGCATGGTCGCTGCCACCAATATTGCGTTAACGGTCGGCCGAACGGACAGCGTCACCGCTGGCCGCATTGCCGATGCCGTGCTGAGCCTGGGGAAACTTCCAGAAGTGAACGTCAGCGCGAAGAAGATTCTCGCGCGCCTGCAGACCGACAAGAAAACCCAGAACGGTGTGGTGCACTTCATCCTGCCCCGAGAAATCGGCAAGGTCGAAGTCGCCACCGATGTTCCCGAGGGTGCAGTGCTGCAGGCAGTGGAAGAATTGCGCCGGGTTTCGCGCGGCGGCTGGGGCAGATGAAATTGCTGATTGTTGATTTTCGATTGGAAACCCCGCGACTTCTGGGAAATGACATTTGCTGAGTGCTGAGTGAAACCATCGATGCCTCACAAATGGGGACGGGAAGAGCACGGCTTCAGCCGTGCCGTATCAGTGAGTCGCAGCCGGGGCTTTAGCCGCTGAGATTCACCCCGGTACAGCTGCCGGGGATTGACTAACCGCTGATGAATTCTAGATGTACAAGTTTAAAGAGCTCTTAATCAACAATCAGCAATCAACAATTTCTTCTTCATGTCTGACCCCCGCAAACTCGTAACCGGCGCCGCCCCGCAAGGCGCGACTGACGCCACGTCCGCAGCCCACGCCGTGCGCGAAATGTTCACTTCGATCGCCCCCCGCTACGACCTGCTCAACCATGTGCTCTCATGCAACGTGGACCGGGTGTGGTGGCGGCGCACGGCTCGCACGTTTGATGACATTCTGTCTCGCTCCGAGGCTCGCGTGCTCGACCTCTGCTGCGGCACCGGCGACATGACTTTCGCGTTGCGGCGTCAAGTGGAAGAGTCTTCGCCCCGGTCATCGCCCCAGAGTCGGCCGCTGGCGCGGCCGTGGCGGGCAAGAGTGCCCGCCCCACACAATCTTACTTCGCCGCAGATTCTCGGCGCCGACTTCTCCCACGCCATGTTGCAGCGGGCGTTAAGCAAGTCGTCCGGCAACTCCCAGAACAATTCGTCTACAAATAATTCCTCGCCGGGCAAGCCTTCGCCAAACGGTAAGCCTGCTATGCCGACCTGGATCGAAGCCGACGCCCTCAGCTTACCTTTTCCTAGCCAGCATTTCGACCTGGTTACGTCGGCGTTCGGCTTCCGCAATCTTGCCGACTATGATGCTGGACTGCGCGAGATCGTCCGCGTGCTGCGCCCCGGCGGCGAATGCGGCATCCTCGATTTCGGCGAACCCAAAGGCATCATGGGCCAGCTCTATCGCATTTACTTTAAGCAAATTCTCCCGCGCGTCGGCACGATGATCTCCGGAGTGCGCGGCCCCTACGCCTATCTTCCCGCCTCCGTCGAGCGCTTCCCCGAGCCCGATGAAATGCTCATCCGCATGCGCCAAGCCGGCTTCACCGAAGCCAGTTGGACTCCCTACACGTTCGGAATCGCGGGACTGTATCGCGGGAGAAAATAAATGCGCAGTCGCACCTCCGCGACTGCACTCTCAGTAGAAACGTCAAGAGGAACTCGTCAACTGGAGTCACAAGTACACGAATGAAACGCTCTACGCGGCTGCCATCGGAGTCATGGTAAAGGTTCCATTGCCGTGGCATCCGCCATTGGTTCCCGCCACGGTCCAGGTGCCGGTGATCTTTCCGCCGCTCACCGTGCCGTCCAGAGTCAGCGTGCTGAGGGAGGTCCCCGTCGAATTGAGCACATAGTGGAACTTGCCCGAAACCTGGCCGTTGAAGTTTCCGCTGAGCGTAAATGTCCCGGTCTCCGTCACTGTGGGGAAACCGCAGGTGGTGTTGTTCACCGTGATGTTCAGGCTGCTCGTACCCAGCGACCCGTCGCCATTGACCGTGAGGTTCGTGACAAACGCTAACGCCTCTGCGCCCGAGTCGGTCAGGGTTGCGTTCCATGTTCCATTGATGTTGCCCATCCCATTCGAATTCGATCCACACCCGGAAAGGGCGAGACTCGAGGCGAGCAACAGAACCGCTGCAATGTTTTTCATAAGGGAACTCCTGGTTTTCCTGGGATCCGGTGCGGCACCCTGGAGGATGCCAGCGTTGGGGCGAGGTGTCCAGGTTTCGACACCGCTATCGCCCCTACAAGTAAGGAACCCCGACCGGGCAGGAAGGTTGCTCGACAAGGCGTAATAGCAGGAACTAACTATTTGTCCCGCCGCAACAGGATTTCGTGGATGCGTTGCAATCACAGCAAAACACAGGAGATAGAGTGACCCTGATAGGTTCGGAGTGAGGTTTTCTGTAGCTCATGCTGGCAGCGAAACCAGGACCGGCGTCTTGACCCTCGCTACCCCGCATCGCGCAGCAATTTGCTCAGCGCGGCTATATCGTCGGCACTCGCATCGCCGACCACGAAGTAACGCAGCCCGTTCTGCGTCCAACTCTCCGTGTTGAATGAGAGCGCGTTGACGGGGCCGGCCGGCAAGCTGGGCGTTTCCAGTCCACGCTCCGGAAAAATGAAAACTGAAATCTCATGCTTGCGGACCTGGTAGATCAAGTGTGCGCCCGGTGTTTGCTCCAGATAAGTGACGCGCCCTCCCACCAGCGTGAACTCCGAGCCCTGCAACTCCGGCAGATTAAACGTGAACGGAATCTTTCCCTGAAACCATGGCTTCACCGTGTGTTTGTCGGAAGAAATTACGTCGACCGGCGTTGCGCTGGCCAGCGTAGCCACATGCAAGTCGGCCAGCTCGCTGTAGACGCGTTCCCGCGCGGACCGCTCGCGCTTAACATAGAAGTTCGCCGCCAGCGTGAAGATCAGCACGAGAACCGCGGGCACGAAAACAATTCTCCATCCCCATCCGCTGGATTTGGCGGACGTCTCCGGGACCGCTTTTGCAATCGTCTTTGCAATTTTGGCCCGCAACTGCGCGCTCGGCTCATAGCGCTTGCCGGCCATCTGCACGGACCGCTTCAGCTGCACTCGATCCAAAGCATCGGCAGCACATCCGGAGCAACCTTGCAAGTGCGCGCGAAGCGCCGCTTCCTCGGCAGGCGCGAGTTCGCCGTCAACGTAGAGATCGAGCTTCTCGCGCCACTGCTCACAGGCCACGCCGACCTCCTTCTAACTTCCGCTGCAGCAAGCCACGCAAGGCTTTGCGCGCTCGGAACAGGCGCGACATGACCGTCCCCGCCGGAACCGCCAACGTCTCGGCAATCTCCTGGTAAGACATTTCCTCCACTTCGCACAGCAGCAATACCTCGCGAAAATGTACCGGCAATTCTCCCAAAGCCTGCTGCACCATCTCCCGATTCGCCTGGGCCAGCAGAAGGCTCTCCGGCGTTGTGCTCTCCGCGGGCAAAACGTCCTCCTGCTCTTCCGCGTCCAGCGCCACGGTGCTCTTCAGCCCAGTTCGCGAACTCAGAAACGAATTCCGCAGAATGCGGTACATCCACGCGCGAAAATTCGTGCCCTGTTGAAAGGAAGAGAATCCGCGCAGCGCCTTGGCATAACTTTCCTGCACCAAGTCTTCGGCCTCGGCGGTGTCCTGGGTCAGCCAGCGCGCGAAGTTGTAGAGCTGGTCGAATAGCGGCATGGCCAGCTCTTCGAACGACGACGCACTGGGGCGGTCCAAGGACACCGGCATAGAGTAAACCAGCTAGCCGTAGATTTATTCCCTCTCGATGGGAAAATAATTTGAGAGCGGTCAGGGAATAGATTTTCGCGGACTCCGGTATCCCCGCTGTGAGGGCGGGCCGCTCGTGCGCAGCCGATCGTTGTCGCTTAACTCGCGCTCGTACCGGGCAAAGCGCCGGCCCTCGACTTGAAACTGTCGGCGAACGCATCCGCAATCGTGTAGCGGATCACGTGCTCATACTCCGGCCCCAGAAACTTGCGCAGCCGGTCCGTGTTCATGGTGTATTCGCCGGTCATGTAGGGAACCGCTTCCGGGGGGATCGCGGAAATCTGCCGGTTCCACAAGAATCGCAGAACCATTTGCATGGCCCATTTTCCAGGCACGCGAATCAATTTTGCGTGCGCCATTTCCACACAGAGGCCAAAGGTGAGAGACTCCCCTCGTCCGGCCACATTCAGCACGGTGAGGCGCTGCGTCTCCGGTTCGCGGCGCAGGATGTGGTCGATCAGGCGCGCCATGTCGTCCACGTGTACAAACTGGATTTTCTTGTGCAGAAATTCCTGCCCGCGCGGCAGCATGCAGGGCAGCCGTTTCCCGGCGCTGCGCATTTTCTGGGCGCGCGCGCTTTTGCCGTTGGGCGTGCCCCGGAATGCTCCGAGCAAGTAGTTCTCGACGCTGGCTCCGGCAAAAATATGCGGGCGCAGAATATAAACGCTGCATCCCCGCAGCGAGGGCGCACGCTGCCGCACCACTTCGTCCGATTCCTTTTTGTGGATCGCGTACGGCAGCGTATGCGCGTGGAGGGGGAAGTCTTCTTCCACCGGGCGGGGCAGATCCGAGCCATAAGCCGAAACGCTGCTGGGGAAAATAAACTGCTTTACGCCGTCGTCGGTCTGCCGGTTGGCCTCGGTAACGGCTTCCATTACTCGCGCCGTGCCCGCGACATTGATCTGCCACATTCGCGTGGCGTCGAGCACGCCCGTGCGCACGGGATCAATTACAAATGCCAGATGGATTACCGCGAACGCGTGCGTGTCGCGCAGCAATTCGTAAAGACTGCGGCAGGAAGCTTCCTCGCCCAGATCCATGCGCTCGAACTGCACCGAGCGCTCAGTCTGGGGCGGACTCACGTCCACCCCGATGACCGAGAAACTCCCCAGCAGCGGCAACAGCCGGAGGCCCAGGTTGCCGCTGATGCCGGTGACTACAACGACAGGTTTGGCCATCAGTTCGGTTTCGCCGGCGGTTGAGCCTGAGGCTGCGCCGGGGGCTGAGCCGGAGGCGCGCCCTGAGTCGGCATCTTCATGTTGGGCGGCATACGCATCGGCGGCGCTCCCGGACGCCCCGCCGGAGTTGGCGGACCAAAGTACTCTTCATTGGTCACCACCGAGTACGAATTCTGGTACTTGTCCAGCCCTGCCCGCTGCTTCTGCCCCTGCAACATATTATGGATTTCGTTCTTCAACTGATCGTTCAGCGGCATCTGCTCAATCGCCTTCACCCGATAAATGTAATGCCCTCCCGAGTCGCTGATCACCTGCGAGACTTCGCCTTCCTTCAACTCAAAAACCGCAACCTGGCCCGGCGGCAGGGCGTTGCGGCGCACGCTGGGCAGGTTGATGGTGGGCACCTCGATTTTCATTCCCGCTGCATCGTATGCGTCCTTCTGCAGCTTCGTGAAATCTTCTCCGGCAAGCGCGCGCGTGCGCAGGGTGTCGGCCAGCTTGGCTTCATCCTGTTCGGTGGACTTAGGCTGTGGTTGGGCTTTTACTTTTTGCTGATCCGCCGACTTCTCGTCCTTCTCGCCTTTGTCGTTCTCATCCTTCTCCGTCTCCGTTTTGGCTTCGGCTTCATGCTGGAAGTGCGGGACGAAGACGCGGTCCAGGTTGAACTGCTGATAGGTGGCAAGGTTTGTCTGGTAATAGCTTTCGATGTCGGCGTCGGAAATTTTGGCCGCATCCTCTGAAACCTCGCGTTTCAATTCGTTGCCCAGGACCTGCAAGCGATAGAACTCCATTAACGTTTTGAAGCGGGCGGTCTTGTCCAGGCCTTCTTTATGAGCGGCCTGGGCGAACGCCAGAAGGTTGGGATAACCGGTCGCCAGCTGCTTCTTGAATTGGGGAGTTACGCGCGGCGAGAGACTATTCGCCAGTTTTTCAAATTCCGCGCGCGTGATCACGGTGGTGCATTCTGCGGGCGCGGTTTTGGCTGCCGGCTTCGCCGGGGCCGTTCCCGCTTTCGCCGCAGCCGGCTTCGGCTTGCACACTCCCTTGATGGTCAGCACCGCGGCCGTGAGCGGAACCGATTCTGCCGGATCCGCGGGTGCAGTTGCCGCCTGTTGACCGGCCGCGCCGCGCGGCGCCGGAGCCTGGCTCGGCTTGGCCGCGGGCGGCGTCCCGGGCTGGGCTTGTCCCCACGCCATCGCCCCCAACAACACACACATCAGCCAACTCTTCCCCATAAGAAAATTCCTCCAGGATTGGTACATCAGAATGTTGCAAACCTAAACCAAACATCGTAGCACACCGGGCCTCGGGCTCCAGGCTTCGGGCTCCAGCCTGGCAGGTGCTTGCGGGGTGGTTTGTGTGGCGCGGGCACTCTTGCCCGCGAAATCTATCCAGAAGCAAACCCCTGAATAACAAGCTCAGAGCTTGCCAGCCAGGATCCGAGGATTTGAAACAGCCGAGGCCCCAAGCCCGAGAGTTTGCCGCAATCCCATCGCACCAGCGATAATCCCAGCATGCCGGGCACTCGCGCCCTTTATTCTCCCGGATCGATGCGTGCGGAAAAACGCGCAGCCGCGGGCAATTCCGTTCTCGCCGCGTTCCTGATCACCGGGCTCAAAGCCGTTGTCGGCCTGAGCACCGGCAGTCTCGGCATTCTCTCGGAAGCCGCTCACTCCGGTTTGGATCTGATCGCTGCGCTCATCACGTTCTTCTCCGTCGGAGTTTCCGACAAGCCCGCCGACGCGGATCATCAGTACGGCCACGGAAAAGTCGAGAGTTTTTCCGCGTTCCTCGAAACTGGATTGCTTCTGATTACCTGCTGCTGGGTCATCTACGAAGCCGTGGAACGATTTTTTTTTCGGCAAGTCGATATCGAGCCTTCCCTCGCAGCCTTCGCGGTCATGCTGTTTTCCATGGGGATCGACTGGTGGCGTTCGCGCGTGCTCGGCCGCATCGCCGTCAAATATGACAGTCAGGCGCTGGAAGCCGACGCTCTGCATTTCTCCACTGACATCTGGTCAGGCGGCGTGGTCCTGCTCGGCCTGGTGCTGGTGCTAGTGGGGCGCACTTACCATGTAGAGTGGCTGCGGAATGCCGACCCGGTTTCCGCCCTGATTGTTGCGGGCGTGATCGTCCACGTCAGTTGGCGCCTGGCGCGGCGCACCATGGACGTGCTTCTCGATGCCGCTCCCGCCGGCGTTCGCGCCCAGATTACCGACGCCGTGTCGCGCGTCGATGGCGTGCTCGAAGTGGACCGCGTCCGCATCCGACGCGTGGGCAACCGTTACTTCGCCGATCTCGCTGTCGGCCTGGCCCGCACCGTCACCTTCCAGCGTTCGGAGCAACTGGTCGAAGCCGTGACCAGCGCCGTGCAGCGCGTTCTCCCCGACGCCGACGTCACCGTGCAGCCCCTGCCCCGCGCCCAGCGCTCCGAAAATACTTTCGACCGCATTCGCGCCGTGGCCACTCGCCACAACCTCAACGTCCACGACATCAGCGTGCAGGATCTCGCCGGCCAGCTCCACGTCGAACAGCACGTCGAACTCGATGAGCGCATGACTCTGAAACAAGCCCACGATCAGGTCACCGAGCTCGAAGCCGACATGCGCCGCGGCGTGCCCGAGATCGCCGACATTCTGACCCACATCGAAAGCGAACCCGCCACCATCGAAAAGCCGGAAGAACTCGTCAGCGACGCCAAACTCGAGCGCCGGCTCAAGGAAGTCGCCAGGCATTTCCCCGAAATCCTCGACGTGCACGAGTTCATCATCAAGCGCGTCCGCGGGCGCCTCTACGTCTCCTGCCACTGCACGCTCTCAGACGATCTTCCGCTTTCGCGCGTGCACGACATCCAGACCGAACTCGAAATCCGCTTCAAGCAGGACGCCCCCGAATTGTTCCGCGTCCTGATTCACCCCGAACCCAGCACGGATAACCGGAGGTAGCGCGTAACTATGATCGAAGCCAAAGCCATCTGGACCGACAAAGAGCGTTACATCGGCGAGGCCAGTTCCCGCCACGCTCTCGTGATGGACACCGCCGGGGAAAAAACCGCCAGCACCCCGATGGAACTCGTGCTGATCGCGCTCTGCGGATGCACTGCGTCGGATGTCGTCGGCATTCTGCGCAAGAAGCGCGAACCCTTCACCAGCCTCGAAGTCCGCGCCCACGGCGAGCGCGCCACCGGCTACCCCGCGGTTTACACCGAGATCAAGCTGACCTACCGGATCGGTGGTAAAGTATCGCGCAAGGCGGTCGAGGATGCGGTTCGCCTGTCCAAAGAAAAATATTGTTCCGTTTCGGCGATGGTTGAAAGAACCGCAAAGATCACCACCGACATCGAATACGTAGATGTTTAAATCGATTTTGATAAGCCTTGTCATCCCGACCGGAGCTTCTCATTCCCAAAGGGAATGGGAAGCGCAGTGGAGGGACCCTGTATTTTCGCGCAGTCAGAGCGACTGCACCCGGTCTAAAGAATTATGACGCTCAAGATCGTCCTCTTCACCCAACCCGGCTGCCTCTCCTGCGAGCTGATGAAGTTTTATCTGGAAGCACGGGAACTCGCGTTCTTAGAGCGCGATATCAGCGCCGACCCCGCCGCCCGCCAGGAGATGGTCGACGACCATGACAGTCTCACCACTCCCACTCTGGTTGTGATCTCGGGCGAAACCGTGGAAGTGATGGTCGGTTTTGATCCCGAACGCCTCGACGAATTGCTCGCCGCTGCCGAATCGTCGGAGCAGTCGTCCTACCCGGCGCCTCATCGATTGACCGGATCCTAAAGATGAAATCATAAAGATCAAATCATAAATTAAAGATTTGACCCTGAAGATGTTGATCCTGGCAGCCTGATACCGATAATCGAATCTGGTTCGCTCCCGAACCGCGAGGCCCGTATCCAGAATTCTGCCAATTTCAATTCGCGTGCGCCTCACCCCCTCCGCGGATATTTATTCATAGCCTCCGCCGCATTTCTCTGGGGAGTCTCCGCCGCTCTCGGCCGCGCCGTATTCACCGGGAAATTCCCTCTGACCGGAGAAGCGATTCGTCCGATCGACCCACTCATTCTGTCGCAGACCCGCACCACATTTTCGCTGCTCATTCTGCTCCCCATCCTGGCCGGCCGCCGCGGATGGCAGCGCATCCAGCTCCCCGCGCCCGATCTCGTGCAATGTCTCACGCTCGGCATGCTGGGCGTGGCCGCGTCAAATTATTTTTATTATGTCGCCATCCAGAGAACCAGCGTGGCCATCGCCATCATCGTGCAATACACGGCGCCGGTCTGGGTTCTGCTTTATGTAGTGGCGCGCCGCCAGCAGAAACTATCGCTGCAGAAAGCCGCCGCCGTAGGCCTCGCCGTCGCCGGAATCATCTTTACCCTCGGCATTGTCGGGCCGAAGTCGTCATCCCTCCGCCTCGATGCCTACGGCTTGTTCGCCGCGCTCCTGGCCTCGTTCTCTTTCGCCTTCTACAACCTTGCCGGACACCGCATCCTCGTCCGCTACGATCGCTGGCGCGTCCTGGTCTGGACCCTGACCTCGGCCTCCATCTTCTGGCTCATCGTGAATCCGCCCTGGAAAATTCTCGCCGCGCACTACGCACCCGCCCAGTGGGCATTCCTGTTCACGTTTTCCATGATCTCCGTCCTGGGAGCGTTCTCGCTGTATTTCCTGGGCCTGCAGCATCTCGAACCCACTCGCGCCATCATCGCCAGCTGCCTCGAGCCAGTTTTCTCCATCCTGCTCGCCGCCGCTTTATTGGGTGAAGTAGTCCGCCCTATCCAGACCGTGGGAATTATTCTGGTCCTGGCCGCAATTGTGCTGGTGCAGCGGCCAGTCGGCGGGACGCGAGAGCAAGAGTCCGTGGTAGTGGAACCGATGGAGTGAAGAAGTGAAGCGTTGAAGGCCTGCGGGGTGGGCTCGCGTCCGGCAAGCCATTGTCCGCTACTTCCGCGCCTCCACATACAAACTCTCATTCCGCCGCACTTCGAGTTCGATCGAATCAATCTCCGGAATCGCGCTTTTGCGATAACTGCTGACCTCCACATTCTCGAACCCCGCGTTGCGCAGCAGGTGAACCAGCGCCCGCGCGTCAAACATCTGCGAATGATTCGAGCCGGGATGAACGAAATCCTGCAACGAATGATTCAGCGACAGCCGCGAAAGAAACGTCTGCGCCGCCAGTGGCTTCGGGTCAGCCAGATATTCCCGCGCGATCAGCTCCAGGTCCGGCACGACGATTCGCAAAATCCCGTCCGGAGCCAAGGCCCGCCGGCAATCCCGCGCAAGGGCCAGCGAAGCATCGTAGGTGAAGTGCTCGAACGTGTGCGACGAGTAAATGTAGCGCACGCTGCCATCGGCAAACGGAAGGCCTTTGCGCACATCGTAGCGGCGCACGTCGCGCGGCCACGCCGGAATCTTCAGCAAGTTCCTGAGCCCAGGAATGCGCGACAGCGTGATCGTTGGCGAATTGTCCAGGTTATGCCAACCGGCAATCCCCGAGAGCCCACAGCCGATATTGACTTTGATTGCTTCAGACATGCTTCGATCAGACACACGCTTCGATCAGACATGATTTCGATCGAAGAAGACTTCGAGATGTTAGCATGCACACTGTCAGCCCCGTCCGGCGTGTCGGCCCTGCGTCGTCAGTTCCCCCAAAGTAACGTTCCTCTCTGGGTACCTTCGTGCTGGTTTTGACACCGTTTTTACTTCAGAATCGGCGATTCTTGGCTACGCTCTTCTCAGCCCCCGCTGATTCTGATTCTGATGAAAAACGAGAGGTTTGCGTCATGAAACTCCGCTCCGCCTTTTACGTAGTGACATTTCTCTGCGCGTCTCTGTCGCCCTGTTTCGCCCACCACATGGCGGTAGTCGTAAACAAAGACAACCCGGTGGAGAACGTCACCGCCCCGCACCTGGCGAAAATTCTGCGCGCCGAAATCAGGAAGTGGCCCGATGGCAAGGCTGTTGTCCTGGTGCTTCACCAGGACTCCGTCGGCGAAACGGAAACCCTGCAGCGCCTCAACCGGATGTCTGCGGCGGAGTGGAAGACCGTCCTCGCCACGCACAAGGACACGATCATATTTGTGGACACCGATGCGGATGTTCTCAAGGCAGTCCAGTCCATGCCCGGCGCCATCGGCCTGGTCGAGGAGCACTCCCTCGACAGCACCATCAACGTCGTAAAAGTCGACGGCAAACTGCCCATGGAGTCAGGCTACCTGCCACATTAAGAGGCGGGCTCCAGTCCGTTTCTCTGCGTCCTCGGCGGCGTTTCTTTGCGGCCTCTGCGGTTGAGGCTTTTGCTACGTCCCCGCAAGCGCGCGCTACTCTGGTGAGCGTGCGCCAAAAATCCGTCCATCACCCCGCGCTCATCCGTCCCAGCAACCGAAAATATCTCCGCGCCTTCCCCACATCCCGCCCAATCTGCCCGCGCAGCGCCTCCACCGACGGAAACTTGATCTCATCCCGCAGCCGCTCCAGAAAACAAATCTCCACTTCCGTCTCCGGAGCCAGTTCGATGGGATGAAAATTCAGCAGATGGGTCTCGATGGCAAATAACTCCGCCCCAAAAGTCGGACGATTCCCCACATTGGTCACCGACTCGAAGCGCTCCGCGCCCACCCGCGTCCAGGTTATGTAGACGCCGTCCTTTGGAACCAGTTCCTCATAGCGCGCCAGATTAATCGTCGGCACGGTGTGCTTCGAGCCATAACCGCGGCCGCGCCCCGGCGTGCCCAGAATGCAAAAAGGACGTGCCAGTAGATGCCGCGCCCGGCTCACCCGCCCCTCGCCCACTAACTTTCGAATGTGGCTGCTCGAAACCGGCTCACCGCGCAGCTTCATCTCGGGATAGGTCTTGACCGCAAATCCCATCTCGCGCCCGAACTCGGCCAGCATGTCGATATTGCCCGCGGCCTTGTGCCCAAACCGGAAGTTGTAACCCTCATGCACCTCGCGCGCGTGCAGCTTCTTTTTCAGGATCCGCTCCGCGAACTGCCGCGGCGTCATCAGCGACAGGTCGCGCCCGAAGGGAAGCAGCAGCACCGCATCCACGCAAGTGCTTTCGAGCAGCCGCAGTTTTTCCGCAGTCGGTGTAAGCAGTTTCAGGTTAGATTCCGGTCGCAGAATCCGCGCCGGATGCGGCTCAAACGTAACCGCCACGGCCTTCGCCCCACTCGACCGCGCCCGCGCCACAATTTCGCCCAGCACATGCGCATGCGCGCGATGCACTCCGTCGAAATTACCCACGCTGACCAGTGTGGGCCCAAAGTCGGCGGGAATGTCGTTGAGTGTGTGAAAGACGTGCATGCGAGTTGCTAGTTGTTAGTGGCTAGTGGCTAGTTCCGCCAAGCGAAGTGTTCTTACTAGCAACTAACAACTAGCCGCTAGCAACTGCCCTTCAAATCTCAAACTCCAGCTTCATCCCGTCATGCGACAGCCGCACGTGCCGGGGAAGCGTGGCGTTGGTCGCTTCGTGGGCCAGGTCGTGGCATATGTGCGTAAAGAACGCGCGCTTGGGCCTGACCCGGTCGACAATTCTCAGCGAATTCTGCACCGTCGAGTGCGTGGGATGCGGCTTGTGCCGCAGCGCGTCCAAAAACAGAATGTCCAGTCCATGCAGTTGCTCGAGCGACGAATCCGGAATCTCGCTGTGATCGGTTAAATACGCCGCCGACCCGAAGCGGTAACCGCAAATCTGGGTCTCGCCGTGCACCAGGATTACCGGGTCGAAACGCACGCCCAGCACGTCCACCGGCCCGTCAATCGGCTTCAACTCCAGCTGCGGCAAGCTGCCGAACTTGTAGTCGCCATCGAAGATGTAAGTGAACATCTTGCGTAGAAAGGCCGCCGCGTCCGGACGCGCATAAAGCGGCAGCTTGCCCGGCTTGTGGCGAAAGCTTAGCGGCCGCAGATCGTCAATGCCCAGGATATGGTCCGCGTGGGTATGGGTGTAGAGCACTGCGTCGACGCGCGTAATGTTTTCGCGCAGCGCCTGCGTGTAAAAATCGGGCGAGGTATCGATCAGCACCACCTTGCCGTCGTACTCGATCATGATCGAAGGCCGGGTGCGCCGGTCGTGCGGATCGGTCGAGTGGCACACGTCGCAGTCGCAGCCCAGCGTGGGCACGCCCATGGAGGTGCCGCTGCCCAGCACGGTGAGCGTAGCTTTCATGATCTCGCTTTCGTTTCGCAGCTACGCGACTGGGTTTGGGAAGGGCACGAGTTTACTCGTGTCATCAAGTTGCCCCGCAAATAAGTAGGCTTCAGCCCGTGCGCTTCGCTGGCACCGAACGGCCTGATGAAATAGATTCCCACTCGTTGATTCATCGTCCGCCGGTTCCCGTCGCCGGCCCGGGTTGTGGCGGACGGGCCAGCGCGTTGGTCACTTCCACATACGCCATGCGCAGTTCGTAAAGGCTGTTCTGCAGGAAGTTTTCTTCCGTGGGGGTGAGGTTGCCTTTGGTTTTTTCGCCAATCAGACTCAGTGTGTCGATCGTCTGCCGCGCGCCAATGATGTCAATGCGCGGCTGTTGTCCCTGCTCCCGCATCATCCCCAGCTGCAGCATCGCCGTCATGTAGAGCGAAGCCAGAAAGCGCTCGAACGTCATTTCAAACTCTTTGGCAGAATGGCCACTCAATTCCACTCGCGAGTCCAGATCGCGCGCCGACTGCCGGTAGGCTGCGGCCTGCGCATCCTGCTCCGCCGCGCTGGGCGGAGGCGGAATATCGCGTTCCGCGACCAGATCAGGCGTCGCCACCGCAGCGTCCGGCGCGGCCGCGGCTTCTTTCGCCGCAGGCGCCGACGTTGCCGGCGTTGCCGGCGGAACCTCCACTTCTTCGACAACCTCGCTGCGCAAAGCCCCGTCCGACGTAAACAAACGTCGATCCGTTACGGTAAAACTCGATTGCTCGTGTTTTTTATCAGCCATAAAGACTTATTCCTCAAGAAATTCTGTTCATCGTCCGGAGCTCGTGGGTGGCCGGAGCAGATTACTCAAACGGCAACTTTACTACCTTCGCCACAGCCGCACCAATCCTGACCTCGCGCCCTGGCGTGCCCACTTCGCGCCGAATGTATCCCAGGGCCAAGCTTCGCCCAGCCAATCCCGGCAGGGAAGCGACGCTGGTCACCTCGCCGACTTCTTTGTCTGCGCCATGGTTACCCGCAACAATCCTCGCACCCGGCGCGATCGACGCGTCGTCTCCCGCGACAAATCCTGAAAACATGCGGTGTACACTCCCGCGCGCGCGAATGCGCTCAACAATCTCCTGCCCAATGTAGCAGCCCTTGGTAAAGCTCAACGCCCGCCCCTGTTCGGTTTCCTGCGGCAGTTCGCGTTCGCGAATATCCACGCCATAGAGCGGAATGCCCGATAGAATGCGAAAAGTCTCCAGCGCCTCGGCTCCCACCGGCGTCGCTCCTGCCGCCAGCAGCGCATCCCAGACCACTTTCACTTCGCCCGGCGCCAGCCAGATCTCATACGATGCGTGCGGCGCGTTTTCTCTGCCGTCTTGATGGCGCACGAGCGTGCAATCCACGCCCCGCCACTTCACGTCGACCATTTGCAAATCGTTCGCCAGCAGCGATGCCGTTTCCGGCGATTCGAATGCAGCGGCGGCCATGATTTCGCGCGCTTTCGGGCCACTCACGCCCAGAGCGGTCAGCTTTTCGCTGAGGTCGCTGACTTCAACTTTGTCCATGATGATGTATTTGCGGAAGATAGCAAGAATCTTCTCCACCTGGCTGCGATCGGTATCGACCAGCAGCGTCTCGCCGCGATTGTAGGCGTTGAGATCGCCGAGGATGTGTCCCTGGGGATTGAGAATAAACGCATACACGCCACGTCCAACGGCCAGGTCGCGGATGTTGTTGCTGACCATGCCGTTCAGCCAGCGCACGCGATCCTTGCCCGCCAGAGCGATCTTGGCGCGAAAACCCAAATCGTAAATGCCGCAACCCGTGCGCAAGGCGGCAAGCTCGGTTGCCGGGTCAGAAAAGGCCACAGCCGTGTTGGCGCCGCGATAGTCGCCCAGGCGAGCCGCGTCCAGGCCTTCGACGTAAGTCTGCAAAGCAGCCTTGCTCATGGTGATCTTTCGATTATAGCGATTGGCCGAGGGTTATGTGGCGCGGGCACTCCTGCCCGCGAGTGCGTGGAGTTCATGAGAATCTGGTGTCTACCACGGATTCAACCAGGGAAGCTCTTGACTCCTGGCAAGTTCGCAATATGGAATTACAGTCTGTGGTCATGGATAGATTTCGCGGGCAAGAGTGCCCGCGCCACACAAGTCCTGCCCCACAAGTCCTGCCCCGCAAGCGCTTCCACGCAGCGTCAAGGACTTAGACGAAGACTCAATAACTTAGCTCGAAGATAATCAGGAATGCGATTAGAGGCGATTCTGGCCTGTGGAAATCTCTAGATGACCCTTGAGGTCGAGTCGTCCTGAAACAATCGCACCACGGGATCGCCAGCGGCCCTGGCGTCGGTTTTAGGAAGGCGGGGAGGATTTTACTTCTGCATTCTGCATTCTGACTTTTGACTTCGGCGCGCCGCTTGCTTATCCCGCGATTCGCTCCTCGTCCAACTCATCGGTCTTACTCGTCCCCTCCCGGTTGTGCTAACGTTCTGCCGTGAATTTGCCGGCAGCTTCCAGAAAGCGCATCGCCGTCATCCCCGGGGATGGCATTGGCCAGGAAGTCATTCCCCAGGCCGTCAAGGTCATCCTAGCCACGAATGCTGCAGTCGAGCTGACCGAATTCGACTGGGGTGCTGATCGTTATCTGCGCGACCGCATGACCGTTCCGCCCGACGGCTTCGAAATGCTGAGCCGCGACTTCGACGCGATCCTGGTTGGAGCCTTCGGCGATCCCCGGGTTTCATCGAACATTCACGCCAAAGAGATTCTGCTCGGCATGCGCTTCAAGATGGATCTTTACGCCAATCTGCGCCCGGTGCGTCTGCTCGATAGCGTGTTGTGTCCACTAAAAGGCATTGAGCCCAAAGACGTTGACTTCGTGGTCGTCCGCGAGAATACCGAGGGCGTGTACACCGACGCGGGCGGCGTGTTCAAGCAGGGGACGCCCGAAGAGATCGCGATTCAGGAGGACATCAACACGCGCAAGGGAGTCGAACGCGTGATCCGCTACGCGTTTGAATATTGCGAACGGCACACCAAGCTCGACGGCTCGCCGCGCAACAAAGTGCTCATGTGCGACAAGTCGAACACCATGACTCACGCCGGCGGCCTGTGGCAGCGCGTATTCAAGGAAGTGAGCGGAGAATATCCGCAGATCATGGCGCAGCACATGTACGTGGACGCGCTGTGCATGCACCTGGTACGCGATCCGCGGCAGTTCGACGTGATCGTGACGAATAATATGTTCGGCGACATCATCACCGACCTGGCGGCGGGATTGCAGGGTGGCCTAGGTATGGCGGCCAGCGGCAATATTCATCCCGGGAAGACGTCAATGTTCGAGCCAGTACACGGATCGGCTCCGCCGATTGCTGGGAAAAATGTGGCGAATCCGTGTGGAGCGATTCTGACTGCGGCGATGATGCTGGCGCATCTGGGGATGGCGAAGGAAGCCGGGAAGATTGACGGTGCCGTGCTGGAAGCAGTGCGGCAGAAGAAGACTACGCAGGACATTGGCGGAACTCTGGGGACACGGGAAGCGGGGGAGTGGGTGGCTAACTTTTTAGGGCGCGACTGAAATGTCGCGCACTTCCCACTACGCTCAGAATGACAATTTGTTCTTGGGGCGCATGCGCTGATGCCCAGGCCGGGGTTACGGTTTCCTGCCCACGAGCAGCGCCAGCTCGCGCCACTTCCAGGCGCAATCCACATCCACGAACCCGATTTCGCGCAGCCATCCGAGTTGCGTTTCTACGTCCAGCAGTTTGTTGGAAGGGTCTTCGGTTTCTACGGTGAAGCCGATGCGCTGCAGGAATTCTTCGTGCAGGCGGGGCGTGGGCGAGGCGACGTGTTCCAGATTGCAGAAGACGCCCGCGGGGTTGAGCAGGGCGTGGATTTCGGCGTAGAGAGCGCGCTTGCGCTCGTGCACCACATGATGAATGGCGAAACAGGAGATGACGGCATCGAACTTGTCTGATTTCTCTAAACCGAGATTCGTCAAAGGTGCGTCGAAGTTGTGAGAGATCACGGTGACCGAGGAATCTTCGGCGAAGCGCTTGCGGGCGGCTTCGAGCATGGACGGGGAGAAGTCGATCGCGACGGATTCGGTCTCACGCGGCGTCTGCGTCACCAAATATTTCTTGACCAGGGCGAGCAGTCGCCCGTCGCCGGTGCCCAGGTCGAGGATGCGGCGGGCGTCTTCCGGAATGAATTCGAGCAGGGCTGCTTCGCCTTCGGTGCGGTGCGAGATGGAGTCGGCGCGTTCCAGGTAGTTGCGGGCGTGGTCGGGAGAGGACCAGAGATTGATCGGGGTTGTGGTCATGGGCTGCTTCCTGTTTGGTTGTGCTTCCTTGCCGCCTTTAGTCAGTTTGGCGCGAACGCAAAAACCTTGAACCACTAAGGACACGAAGGATCACAAGAGATTTGGCGGCCAGACTTCCTTCGTGTGACTCGCATTCTTCGTGGGTACATGTACTGACGCTGATCCGCGACCGGGCCTTCTTGTGGCTGGGGAGAGTATAGGGAAACAGGGTAGACTCGATTCTAATGAATAACGGTAAAGGGGTTGGACGGAGAGTTCTGCGGCGATTTTATGTGGTTGTGCTGCTGGCGGGAGCTAGCGGCGCGGTTTGGGGGCGGGGGCGGGATCAGGCTCTGCAGCAGAGTCAAAACCTCGCGGGCGAGGCGCCCGCGGCCACACGGACTCAGGCCGGGCCGGGAAAGCAAGATCAGGCGCAAGATCAAGAACAGACGCAAGATCAAACAAATCAAAGTCAAAAGCAGGCGGGCAAGAGTGCCCGCCCCACACAAGCCAACCCCACACAAGCCAACCCTGCACAAGCCAGCCCTGCGCAGGCCAGCCCTGCACAGGAAGAGACCAAGATTACGCCCCGGCAAGCGGCGGAACTTTTTCATTCGGTGGACGAGATTCTTGCCTTTGACAGCAAGCAGACCGGGTTGGCGGTGAAGCGGGAAGTGAAGCGCACGTTGACCAGCCGGGAAGAAGTGGTCAGTTATCTCAACAAGAACAAGGACGACAAGGATACGCAACGGCTGCGGCGGTCGGAACTGGTGCTGAAAAAATTTGGCCTGTTGCCGCGCGACTTCGATCTGGAAAAACTGCTGGTCGATCTTCTGCGCGAGCAGGTCGCGGGTTATTACGATCCGAAGACGAAGACGGTGCACCTGCTGGACTGGGTTCCGATCGAAGAGCAGGAGCCGGTGATGGCGCATGAGTTGACTCACGCCCTGCAGGATCAGGCGGTGAACCTGGACAAGTGGATGGGGAAAGGCGAAAAGGATCTGGCGGAGACGCGGAAAAATCCTACGCCGCTCGATATCGAAAACGACGAAACGGACAACGCGAGGCAGGCCGTGGTGGAAGGGCAGGCTGAGGCCGTGATGCTGCAATATGCGCTGGCTCCGGTGGGACGCACGATCGTGGATTCGCCCGATCTGGTGGAGGACATGGAATCGAGCATGACCAACGGCACGCCGGATTCGACGGTGTTCAAAGACGCACCGATCTTCCTGAAAGAGTCGCTGACGTTTCCTTACCGGTACGGCCTGGAGTTCGAAGTCAAGCTGCTGCAGAAAGGCGGGCGGGAGAAGGCGTTTGCCGGGGTGCTGGCGAATCCTCCGCACACTACGCGGCAGATCATGGAGCCGGAGACTTATCTCTCAGGAGAAAAGATTGCGCCCATGGCTGTGCCAAATTTCAAGCGCGACTTCAAGAACTATCAGAAATTCGATATCGGTGCGATGGGCGAGTTCGATGTCGCGGTGCTGATTGAGCAGTATGCGAATCAGGAACTGGCGAAATGGCTTTATCCGGAGTGGCGCGGAGGGTATTACTATGCCGCGCGGGTGAAGGGAGACGCGGCCGCGCCGTTGGGGCTGCTCTATGTGTCGCGCTGGTCGAGCGCGGAGAAGGCGGCGGATTTCGCCGGGATTTATGCGCACTCGCTGGCGAAGCGGTACAAGAAGGTGGAGGAAGTGGGGAACGCGAACGTGGCTTCTGGAAAATCGGGCGGTGAGGGAGCCAGGGATGTGCCGGCGAAGGACGCCCCGGCGAAAGAAACGTCGTCGAAAGAAACATCTTCGAAACATAAGGGGTTCAAGGTGATTCCGTTGCAGGGGCGGCACGCGTGGTCTACCGAGGAAGGCACGGTGGTGATCGATGAGCAAGGCGACACTGTGCTGGTGAGCGAGAGTTTGGACGCGGCCACGACCGAGACGCTGGAGCGGGAAGTGTTTGCGACGGCGGCTGCGAAGTAGGCGTCAGCGAACTCAACTAACGCGGATCATTCTTAACGCGGATCATCCAGGATGATACCCGCAGGTGAATGGGTCAGTTGACTCCCGACAATGGAGGTTGGGGGGAGATCCTTCGCTCTACCTGAAGAACGGCTGCGCCAGGATGACGCCGTCCTTGGCGTCAACAGTGGGGAATCCAACCACCACCGTCAATCGGCTCAATTTTTCCTGGATGATTTTTTTTTGCTGTCTTTTTCCTCCGGTGGTTCTCCCAGAAAATGTCGCACCTTGGCCGTGACGTCAAATTTTTTGCCGTCGCGCTCGAGGGTGAGTTTGCGTTCCTGTCCCGGAGTGCCTTCGAGCAGCGACCAGACTTGTCCCATGGTCGAATCGGGGACGGGGACGCCGTCGACTGCGACTAGATGATCGCCGGGTCGAACGCCATCGGGAGGGCCGGGCACGGAGGGTTTGCCCTCGATGTCGGCGATACCGAGGATGGTGAAACGGCCGTCGTCTTCGGGGCGGAGGGTGAAACCGATGACGTCGAAGTCGGGAGCTTTGAAAGTGCTGCCGATGTCGAAGTAGACGGTGGCGTGGGCGTAGTCGAGGCCGACGCGATAATTCAGAAGCGCGTTTGCCCCGAGCAGGCCGATGGTGGCGACGCCGGCGCGTTTTTCAAACCACGCCATTCCTTCTCTAAGAAAATCGGCCATGGCTAGGCTGGTGAGGTAGAGGGGGCCGAATTGCAGGCGGTCCACGCGCAGCAGCTTCCACTTCGGCTCTTCGTCCAGTCCCCACATGTTGGCGGGGCCCACGGCGCTCGTCATGTGAGGCAAATCAGGATGAGCGGTCTGGAGCTTGTCGAAAAGCTCTTCGGACAAAAAGCTGATGGATGCGCCCACGTCGAGCGCGAGATTGTATTTCTTGTTCTCGATCTGGCTTGGGATCTGGATGAGGCCGTTCTCGGCGTTGATGAGGGCTTTGCTGGTAACGCCCTTGAACTTTAATGTTCCTGGTTGGGCGATGGTGAATTCGCGGTCGGGGAAGTCGACCAGGACGTCATAGTGGCGAAGGATCGACGAAGGAATGTTGATTTCGGCGGACATGCCGGGGAACGCGACCGCGGCGGCGCTGACGGGCTTGAGCGGAATTTTTGCTTCTTTAATGTTGGCGAGAGAAATCTTCATGCCGCTAGTGGTGGCATCTCCGGTTTTCGTCGCACCTAGCGTGATTTCTGCGGGTGGGGGAGCGGAACAGGCTTTGTCGTCGCAGGTGACGTTGAGTCCCAGCAGCGTGGCGGCGTGGCGGGACATTTCGAGATCGGGATTACCGTTGTCGACCCATCCGCGAATGCGTTTGGTCGAGCCGTCGGGAAGCGCGAGGTAAACGTCGATGACTACGCGGTTGTGGTCGAGCGTGATGGGGACGGTGACCGACTTGGCTGCGGGCTGGGGTGCGGCTTTTGGTGCGTCCTGGGCTATGGCGGCGGTCACAAGAACGAGCGCGATGAGGATGCGGAATCGCATGGAAAGATTGTAGCGGGTTGCAGAGGAATCAACGAAAACTTGAAATCTAAAATCTAAAATCTAAAATCTAAAATCCTCAACCACCAAGGACACTAAGGTACACGAAGGGAAAAGCTTAACCACGGAGGGGAAAGCTTAGCCACGGGGCACAGGGGTTCACGGAGGGTCTTGTATAATCGCGGGTTTGGCCTTGAGGGTTGAACTTTTCTGGGGGAACGGTGGCACAGGCGGAAATTGGGATCATTGGGGGAAGCGGGCTGTACTCGATGCCGGGACTGAGCCGGGCGAAAGAAGTGCGGGTGAAGACGCCGTTTGGCGCGCCTTCGGACGCCTACGTGTGCGGAATGCTGGAGGGGCGCAAGGTGGCCTTTCTGGCGCGGCATGGTCGTGGGCATCGGATTTTGCCGAGCGAGTTGAATTTTCGCGCGAATATTCATGGGTTCAAGCAGCTGGGAGTCGAGCGGATCGTTTCGATTTCCGCGGTCGGATCGCTGAAGGAAGATCACAAGCCGCTGGAGTTTGTGATTCCCGATCAGTTTTTCGATCGCACGCGGCATCGCGTGGATACTTTTTTCGGCGGCGGAGTGGTGGCGCACATTGCATTTGCCGATCCTATATGCGGAGAGCTGGCGGCCGTGGTGGAAGCGGCCTGCAAGCAGGCCGGCGTGGTGGGCAAGCGCGGCGGAACTTATCTGTGCATGGAAGGTCCGCAATTTTCTACGCGGGCGGAATCGAATGTGTATCGCGGGCTAGGCATGGACGTGATCGGCATGACCAACCTGCAGGAGGCCAAGCTGGCGCGCGAGGCCGAGCTCTGCTATGTGACGGTCGCGATGGTGACGGATTATGACTGCTGGCATCCGCATCACGATTCGGTGACGGTGGACCAGATTGTGGCGGTGCTGCTGAAGAATGCGGAGAATGCAACGAAAGTGGTGCGGGCCACTGTGGCGGCGATGCCGCGCGAGCGCTCGTGCAAATGCGGGTCGGCGCTGGCGCATGCGATTTTGACGGACCGGAAGAAGATTCCGGCGGCGACGAAGAAGAAGCTGAGGTTGATTTTGAAGAACAGTGGCTAGGGATTAATGGCTAGTCGTTCCAGGGAACGACGGCTCTTACTAACCCCTGGCCCCTAACCCTTATTATTGAGAGAGGATTCCGGCACTCCTAATGAGCATTCTAGTTGTTGGTTCGGTAGCGTTTGATGACGTTACGTCGCCTTCGGGCAGCATGAAAAACATTTTGGGCGGGGCGGCGACTTATTTTTCGCTCGCGGCCAGTTATTTCACCAAGGTGCGCGTGGTGGCCGTGGTGGGAGAAGATTTTGGAGTGGCGCAGGAACAGGTCTTTCAGAAGCGGAGCATTGACACGCGGGGCATCGAACGGGCCGCGGGGAAGACGTTTCGCTGGGGAGGAAGTTACAGCGACAACTTGAACGAGGCGAAGACAAATTTTACCGACCTGAACGTTTTCGAAAAGTTCCAGCCGCGCATTCCGCAGGAATATGACGATACGGAATTTCTATTCCTGGCGAATATCCAGCCGACGTTGCAGGCGGACGTGCGGCGCACCATGCACGCGGTGCGGTTGACTGGCTGCGACACCATGAATTACTGGATCCAGCGGACTCCCAAGGAACTAGCCGAAACGTTGAAGCTGGTGAACGTGCTGCTGATCAACGACACGGAAACGAAGATGCTGGCGGGCGAGAGCAATCTGCCGCGGGCGGCGCACAAGGTGCTGGCCATGGGGCCGCAGGCGCTTGTGATCAAGCATGGGGAATATGGGGCGACAATCTTTTTCCGCGAGGGTGCGTTTGGCATTGGGCGGCATCCGTTTCGCGCGCCCACGCTGCCCATTGAAGAGGTGAAGGATCCCACTGGGGCGGGCGATTCGTTTGCCGGCGGGTTCATGGGCTACATCGCTTCGCAGGAGGAGTTGAATCGCGAAGTGCTGAAGCGGGCGCTGTTTTATGGCGGCGTGATGGGATCGTTTGCCGTGGAACGGTTCGGCACGGAGCGGTTGCAATCTCTGACGCGTGAAGAAATTGACGAACGCTTTCAGGTGTTCCGCGAATTGACGCATTTGGAATGATGAGGCTATTGCGCGACGACCCCGATCCCTCAGGGGCTAAGGCCCAGCCGGGGGCAGCTGCCAGCGGCACGGCTAGAACCCGCGCCCTTCCCGAATTCACCTCGTGCTGGGATTCTGAAGTCCGAGTGCTGGCGTGGCTGGCGCTTTGGGTTTCGGTCTTTTCCTTCCTGTTTTATTTCCGGCGCGGCGAAGTGTTGCTCTACGGCGATGCCGTGGCTCACATCAACATTGCGCGGCGCGTGTTCGATTCCAGGACGCCGGGGCTGTTGCAGTTGGGGACGGTCTGGCTGCCGTTGCCGCATCTGCTGATGATTCCGTTTTTGATTTCCGACGAAATGTGGCGCCGCGGCGTAGGCGGTTCGATTCCGTCGATGGCGGCGTATGTGTTCGGCGTGCTCGGGATGTTCCGGCTGATGCGCGGGATATTGTCGCGCGGGAGTGAGCCGAGCGGCGCGGCACGAGTTGCGGCCTGGACGGCGGCGGCGGTTTATGGCGGGAATCCGAATCTGATTTACATGCAGAGCACCGCGATGGGAGAGGCGCTGTATCTGGCGCTGTTTATCTGGGCAGTCGTGTATTTCGCCGAATATGTGCGCGGGGATGCGCGGGCGCTTGCTAAGTGCGGATGGTGTCTGGCGGCGGCTTGTTGGACCCGGTATGACGGATGGTTTCTGGCGGTGGGGATGGTGGCCGGGGTGGTGATCTACCAGGTTTGGCAGCGACGGCGTGGAAAGATCGGAGGAAGCAGTGGAGCCGGTGCTCAGGTTGGACAGCCGAGGCGGCTGTCACTACGGGATTCATCTTCGCATTCATTTCTGTCGCGGCGCATCGCGGGATTCTTGCTGATTGCGGCGGCTGCGCCGGCGCTGTGGCTGGCTTACAACGCGATCGTCTATCGCAATCCACTGGAGTTCGAGAACGGGCCGTATTCGGCGAAGGCGATTGAGAAGCGGACGCAGAGCGCGGGAGCGGTGGGCCATCCGGGGATGGGGAATGTTTACGTTGCTGGCTTGTACTTTCTCAAGGCGGCGCAGGCGAATGTAGCTGACAACGAATGGTTGCAGAGATTGTGGATTCTGTTGGCGGCGGCGGCGGGGCTAGCGGCGATCCCGCTTCGGGGCAAGAATCGTCGGACTGCTACGTCGGGGAACAATGGAGCAAGTGACAGCACGACGCCGCCGTCGCGATGGCCGCTGATTTTTCTCTTAATTCCCGTTCCGTTTTATGCGCTGTCGATCGCCTACGGGGGCGTGCCGATTTTCATTCCGGCGTGGTGGCCGTTCACCCATTACAACGCACGCTATGGATTGCAGCTGCTGCCGGCATTTGCGGTGGCCGTTGCGATGCTGGCGCATACCGCCGTGCGGTCGAAGCAATGGCCAAAGATGTGGCGGCGTGCGGCGCTTCTCGCATTATTTGCCATCGTGGTTCTGAGTTACGGATCCATTTGGCGGGCTGGGCCCGTCTGCTACAACGAGGCGGCGATCAACATGCGAAGCCGCGTTGCGCTGGAGAGGCAAGTTGCGGGCTGGCTGCACGCGCTGCCGCCGAACGCCGCGCTGCTGATGGATCTGGGTGGGCATCCCGGAGCGGTGGAGCAGGCGGGGATTCCGCTCAAGCGCACCATCAACGAAGGCAATCACCGCATGTGGATGCGGCCGGCGGACCCTGAAGGCTTGTGGGAACGCGCGTTGGCGAATCCCGCGGGCTTTGCCGATTATGCGCTGGCGTTTGACGGAGACGATGTCTGGCGGGGGGTGCAGGGGCGCGGCTTCAAAGAGTTGGTCGAGATTAAGGTGAGCGGGCAGCCGCGGGCCGTCCTCTACCGCCTGTGGTAATCAACTCTGCGGTAATCGACCTGCGGTAATCAGCGGCGTTAACCTCGCGAGCCGCGGGGAAGCGCGAGTTGCGGTGATAAAATCCAGCCACCGGAAAGCTGCCTCTGAGTTTCTGGCCTTTGGAATTGCGCAATGCACTGGCAGAATATTGGCGAGCTGCTGCACCGCGAGATGGCGAGCGGCATTGTGATGACCTCGCTGGCGCGGCTCGTGTTGGCGGCGATTCTGGGCGGGCTCATCGGACTGGAACGCGAACTGCGCCACCGGCCGGCGGGACTGCGCACGAATCTGTTCATCTGCTTTGGCGCGGCCATGTTCACCTTGCTCTCGAGCGGATTGGCGGCAGAGCGCTCCGACTATACGCGCATTGCGGCGCAGATTATTCCCGGCATTGGATTTATCGGTGCGGGGTCGATTCTGCACATGCGCGGGCTGACCACCGGACTGACGACGGCGGCGACTTTGTTTGTGGTGGCATCGGTGGGAATGGCCACTGGTGGCGGGCTTTACCTGACCGCGATTTTTGCCACGGGAATGGTTTTGATTGCGCTGTTTGCACTGGGCCATCTGGAACAAACCTTCAACCTGAAGACGCTGCTGATGAGTTATGAAGTTACGGGCAAGAGCGTGGACGAGATGAGCCAGGAGGTCAACCGCATCCTGGAACGCGAGCATCGCATGATGCAGAACGTGGTGAGCGGAAACACAGGCCAGTATATCCGGATGCAGTTTGACGTGATCGGATGCCGTCGCGAGCAGGAAGATTTGCTGCGGCGGCTGAAGGCGTCGGGGGCGCTGGGCGGCGTAACGTCGCTGGGCCCGGTGGAATTGGAGTGAGGGCAACAGCGGCAGTGATTCCGTTCGTGAAGGCCAGCGGCTGCGGCAATGACTTTCTGCTGATCGATGCGTCGTCGATCGAGGGATCGTTGGCTCCGGTAGATATTGCTGGGTTCACCCGCCGCATCTGCGACCGCCACGCAGGCGTGGGGGCCGACGGAGTGGAGTGGATGCTGCCCCATGCTACGGCGGATGTGGAGGTCAAACTGATCAACGCCGATGGCTCCGCGGCGGAGATTTCCGGCAACGGTACGCGTTGCGTGGCAGCGTATGTGTGCGCGCAGCGCGGCAAAGAGACCATCAACATTCAAACCGGGGCGGGATTGAAAGTGTGCGTCCTCACCGCGCGCAGCGATTCCGGATACGAGTTTGAGGCGGCCATGGGAGTCGCGGAGGTCGGGAAAGAAAAAAGAGTCGAGACCACCTTTGACGAGTTTTTGGGGACTCCAGTTGCGATGGGGAATCCGCATCTTGTTGTATTTGTGAACCGCTTTGATGTGAACTGGCAGGAGCAGGCGGCGGAGGTTCAGCGCTTTTCCGGATTTGAGCAGGGCGTAAACGTGGAACTCGTTTTGCCTGAAAGCAAACATGAGGTGCGGGCCCGCTTTTTCGAACGTGGCGTGGGGGAAACGCAATCTTCCGGAACCGGTTCCTGCGCCGCGGCGGTGGCGGCCATGGCGACGGGCAGGGCGCAATCGCCGGTGAAAGTCCTTACTCCGGGAGGAACGCAGATTGTGCGCTGGGAAAATAATGAGGTGTTCCTGCGCGGCCAGGCGCAGTTAGTGTGCCGGGGAGAATTCTTCTTACACTCAGGCGGGCCGCTGATTTCTGCTGATTTACGTCGATGAACGCAGATCGATGAACGCAGATCGATGAGCGCAGATCGATGAACGCAGGAAGATGAACGCAGATATTGGAGCGAGGCCATTTCGTCGCTGCTGACCTGCCTTGGCTGCATGGATCCGCAGGGTTGGCGAACCGACAACACCTGACCGCAAAAGATTTCTGACCTCCATGCCTCCCGCAAACTCTTCGCGCGTAAAGCCGCCGGCCCTTCGAGCCGGGGATACAGTTGGCATCGTCGCGCCTGCCAGCAACATGAAGCGCAGCGAACTCGAGGCTGGATGCAAGGCCTTGCAGCTTGCCGGGTACAAGCCGTTTTACTTCGATTCGATTTTCGAGCAGGATCTTTATTTTGCGGGATCGGTGGAGCGGCGCACCCGCGAGTTGCAGGAAATGTTTGCCCGGAACGAGGTGCGAGCAATTGTGTGCGCACGCGGCGGATATGGCGCGAATTATCTGCTCGAAACACTCGATCTGAATGCGATCCGGTCCAACCCGAAGATTTTCGTTGGTTACAGCGACATCACGGCGCTGCTCACTTATTTTTGCGATGCGGCTGGGCTGGTGACGTTCCATGGTCCGATGGTGGCCAAGGACTGGGCGCGGCCCGACGGCGTGGATGTGGCATCGTGGCAGGCGGCGCTGGGAGGCGTGACGGCGTGGGAACTGGAACTGGACGCGGATTCCGGTGTGAGCGGATTGGTCGAAGGCGCGGCGGAAGGAATTCTCTACGGCGGATGTCTCTCGATTCTGGTGGCTTCGCTGGGCACGCCTTACGAGATCAAAACCGACGAGACGATTCTGTTTCTTGAGGACGTTGCGGCCAAGCCTTATCAGATTGATCGCATGCTGATGCAGTTGAAGCTGGCGGGAAAGTTCGACGGCGTGCGCGGCATTATTTTTGGCGAGATGATGGATTGCGTTCAGACCGCGAATCAGGGCTACAAGCTGCAGGATGTCGTCATGCGAATTGTCGCCGAGATGGGAGTGCCGGTGGCGTATGGTTTCCGGTCGGGGCATGTGACGGGCAGCAATATCACGCTGCCGTTTGGAGTCCGGGCGAGATTGACGGTACGCGGCGGGAAGGTGGGGCTGGAGATTCTGGAAGGGGCGGTGACGGGTTCCTGAGGGTACGAGTTTCTACACGAGGGAAGACCAAGACGAAAGCAAAAGCAACCAAAAGAGCAACCGCAAAAGCAACCGATAACCGCTGAGGTCGCGAAGGGTTCGCCGACGGCGCGAAGAAAGACGCACGACTCGAAGACGAATGAACGACAAGAAGCACATTCATATGATTGGCATCTGCGGGACGGCTATGGCTTCTCTAGCGGGCATGCTGAAGCAGCGCGGGTTTCGCGTGACTGGGTCGGATGCGGCGGCGTATCCGCCCATGTCCGATTTCCTGCGGGAGTTGGGAATTCCTGTGGCGCAGCCATTTGATGCGCGCAATCTTGATCCGTCAAACCGAGCACCGGCGCCGGATCTGGTGGTGGTGGGGAATGCGATTTCGCGGGGCAACGCCGAACTCGAACACGTGCTCGACCAGCGCATTCCATTCTGCTCGCTGCCGCAGCTCTTGCACGATGAGTTTCTGCGCAGCAAAGAAGTGCTGGTGGTGGCCGGAACTCATGGCAAGACTACGACCACTTCCATGCTGGCGTGGATTTTTCACAGCGCGGGATTGCAGCCGTCGTTTCTGATAGGCGGCATCGCCGAGAATTTTGGGTCGAGTTTTTGTTTGGGGCAGGGAAAGCATTCCATCCTGGAAGGCGACGAGTACGACACGGCCTTCTTCGATAAAGGTCCGAAGTTTCTGCATTATTTTCCGGACTCGGTCATTTTGACTTCGGTGGAATTCGATCACGCAGATATTTATAAAGACCTCGACGCGGTGGAGACCGCTTTTAAACGCCTGGTGAACCTCATTCCGCGGCGGGGATACATCGTGGCGTTTGATGGAGTCGCAGGGGACGCGACCGGGAGTGCCAGCCTGGAGCGGTGTTTGGCCAAAGCATTTTGCCCGGTGGAGCGCTACGGCGCGGGCGCGCGGTCAACCTGGCAGGTTACCAACCTTCGCCTGGAGCCGGGGCGAACTGCGTGGTCAGTGTGGCGCGAGGGGCGTCCGTGGGCGGACTTTGAGTTCGCGCTGGCCGGCGAATACAACGTGTGGAACGCGACCGCGGCGGCTGCGCTGGCGGCGGCATGCGCCATTCCGACGGATGAGATTGCGGCTGCGCTGCAAACGTTCAAGAGCGTGAAACGGCGCCTTGAAGTGAAGGCGCAGGTGAACGGGATTACGGTGATCGACGATTTTGCGCATCATCCCACGGCGATTGCCGGGACGCTGAAGGCGTTGCGAGCGCGATATCCGGGGGCGCGGCTGTGGGCGATTCTCGAGCCGCGATCGAATACACTGCGGCGGCGGGTGTTGCAGAGTGATCTGGCGCGCAGCCTGGCGTTGGCCGATGAAGTGATCGTGGCGGGAGTTTTCCGTTCCGAGGCCGTGCCGGAAAATGAACGGCTGGAGTTGCCCGCGCTGGCGGAGGAGATCCAGCGAAACGGCCGTCCGGCGCGCCTGTTGGCAGACGCCGACGCGATCATCGAGGCCGTCGCTCCAGAGATGCGTAGCGGAGATGTGGTAGCGATCCTTTCCAACGGCGGCTTCGGCGGAATCTATGAGAAACTTCCCGCGAGACTGAAAAGTTTGGCGGGAGAAAATCCAACTGGCTAGTCAGGGAGTGCGACGGCAAGACATGGGAAAGACATCTACGAAATGCAAGTGCAGTTTCGCGGGCGTCCGGGCGCTGGTGGTTTTGGCCGCGGCGCTCGGGTGTACGTGGATTGCCCACGCGCAGGTTTCCTCTCGGCCGGGTCCAGTGACGAACTATGTGATCTCGCTGGCCGCGCCGGAGCAGCATCTGGTCGAAGTGCAAATTGTGTTGCCGGAAGGAGCCGCGCAACGCGAGTTGCAGCTTCCGGTGTGGAACGCGCTGTACCAGGTGCGCGATTTTGTGCAATACGTGAACTGGGTGCGCGCCAAGGATCGCGCAGGTCGGCCGCTGGCTGTCCGCGAACTGCACAAGAGCTGCTGGCAGGTTGCGGGAGCGGAGCGTGGAGCGATCGTTGAGTATCAGATCTTTGTCGATTCGTTTGGCCCGTTCGGCGCGCAGTTCAACTCGCATCACGCTTTTTTGAATCTGGCGCAGGTTCTGATGTATCCGGTGGATCTTCGCGGTGCGCCCATGTTTGTGCGCTTTAACCGCGTGCCAGAGACCTGGCATATCGCTACGCCCCTGATGTCGTCGCCCGACGGCGGATTCATCGCCGACAATTACGACCGGCTGGTGGATTCTCCGGTGGAGATTGGAAGTTTTCAGGAATCGGATTTCGACGTAGGCGGTGCACACTATCGCGTGATCGTGGACGCGGAGGCGGCCGACTATGACATGGCACAAATTGTCGGCGAGCTGCACAAGATTGTCGCCGCCGCCACCAGTTGGATGAATGACCGCCCCTTTGACTCTTATATGTTTCTCTATCACTTTCCACGCGGACCTGGGGGCGGCGGCATGGAACACGCCTACTCAACCGCGATTGATCTGAACGCGGAGGCGCTGGCTCGCAGCTCCGAAGTTCTGACGACGGTGACGGCGCACGAATTTTTTCATCTCTGGAACGTAAAGCGCATCCGGCCGCGCACGCTCGAGCCAGTGGACTACACGAAAGAAAATTACACGCGCGCGCTGTGGTTCAGCGAGGGCGTAACCAGTACGGCTGAAGGCGTGATCCAGTTGCGCGCGGGCCTGCTGGATGAAAAACGCTACCTCGTTCTGCTGGGCGACGAGATCACCGAACTGGAGCGGCGTCCCGCGCACCTGACGCAATCGGCGGAAGAGTCCAGCCTGGATGCGTGGCTCGAAGGGGACCCCTACTATCGCCGTCCCGAACGGAGTATTTCGTATTACAACAAGGGCGAATTGTTGGGCGTGGCGCTTGATCTTGTGATCCGCGATGCGACCCACGACCACGCGTCGCTGCGCGAAGTGTTGCAGTGGATGAATCAGAATTACGCGAAGAAAGGACGCTTCTTCGCGGATTCTGACGGCGTGCGCGAAGCGGCCGAGGCGGTAAGTCACGCGGACCTGGCGCCGTTTTTCGCCAAGTATGTAGCTGGGACCGAGGAAATTCCCTGGGATGATTTGTTTCGCGGTGTGGGACTCAAGGTAATTCAGGAGTCGAATGCCGTTCCCGACGCGGGCTTTATTGCGTCGAGGAATTTTGATGGACCCATGTCGGTGGGAGCGGTCACTCCTGGAAGCGACGCCGAACGTGCGGGCTTGCAGGTGGGAGAAACAATCCTCGAAATTCAGGGCAAGACCGCGGGGCAAGACTCGCGGCAGGAGTTGTCGCGGCTTGCTCCAGGCGATGCGCTTACGCTGAAAGTCCGCGGCCGCCGCGGCGCGGAGCGCGAGTTGAAATGGAAAGTGGGTAGCCGCCAGGAAATGCTCTACCAAGTAAAGGATCTGGAAAATGTAACTGCAGAACAACGTGCGCGCCGCGCGGCGTGGCTGAAGGGTGAGGCGGAGGCGGACGCGCGCGCGGAATCTGCCGGGGCAGTCGGCAAGCCGGAGTCTCATCGGCCGGAGTCTCATCCACAATGATCCGGACCATCGTGATGCTGACCTTTTGGGGCCTCGCGGCTCCGGTGGCGGCATTGATCGGTTTTCCCTGGACCTTCATCACCGGCGACATTCGCTTGCTCTATCGCCTGTTCATGTGGGGATGCAAGGGGGGCGTGTGGCTCACAGGCGTGCGGGTGCAGACGGTGGGGCTCGATCAGCTCGATAAAGCTCGCAGCTATATCTTTATGACGAACCACGTTTCGAATCTGGATCCGCCGATCCAGATTCCGCTGATTCCGAGGCGCACCTCGGTCATGGTGAAGAAGGAACTGTTCAAGACTCCGATTCTCGGCCAGGCCATGCGCATCGGTTCGCTGGTGCCGGTGGATCGTGGCAATCGCGACGCCGGCATCGAAGCGGTGAAAGCAGCGAAGGCCGTGGTGCAGCAGGGCCTCAACATGACGATTTATGTGGAAGGCAAGCGCTCCTTCGACGGTAAGCTGCTGCCCTTCAAGAAAGGACCGTTTTATCTGGCCATGGAATGCGGCGTGCCGGTGGTTCCCATCACCATTGTAGGCACGTTCTATGCCATGCCCAAGTCTCGTTTCGCCATCAAACCGGGGCTGGTGCAGGTGATTTTTCATCCTCCGATCGAGCCCAAGGATTTCGGCAGCAGGGAATCGTTGATGGAGAAAGTGCGGGCGGTGATTGACAGCGGATTGCCGAAGGAGTTCCAGAGCGTGAATGTCGAAGTTCCGTGGGAAGATTCCGGGCGATCGCAGGATGCGATTGGGTAGTGCGCGAAACGGTGAGCACCGGCCCGGGCAACGAGCCCTTTGCGATTCTCGATCTCACTTTTTCTCGGAATCCGATTGTCCTTCCAGCAAGACCGTAACCTCGTTTGACCTAACCACCTTTCCATCTGTGTCGGATAGCTCCAGCCGCAGTGAGTACCGACTTGGGGGAACTGTGCCCAGAGACTGCGACGGCCAGCAGCAAGAGATTTCCTTGGCCCATTTAGTATTGGCCGCATCAATCTTAAAGTCGGAGGAGCTCTGCTTGTCCAGATGCACTTTCAGGGGCGCTTGCTTGTGTTGAATATCGAAGGCCCTGTTCCGAAGGATGTCGACCGGGGACCAGTATGTGTCCTCCTCTGCATTCGTTAGGTATAACGACGGGGTGATCGCGAGATCCAAGTCTTTGTCAGTCAGATTTTCAAGTCGGACATGAACCATGGCTGGCCCATTGTGCTTCCACACGGCAGCGTCGACGCTGAGAAAGCAACGCACCTCATGAGATAGCGGTTGCTCGTAGAAGTGCCATTGTTGTGGCGCCGGATCGCCAACAACCGCGTCTGGCATGATCAGCACCAGGAATATCGTCAGAGCTGCTGATCGAACCAACAGTGCGGTGCGGGTTCGTCTCAAGTGGGGCACAGTCAAATCGTACCGCCCGATACGAACGCCGTCCAAGTTACTGGCGCGTGGCCCAGCCAGCAGTCCCGGCCCTTCAACCCTCGCTAGCTTTCTTCCGCAACGCACGCGCCATTTCCGGCAGCCGGGGCAGGATCGCGGAATACTTCAGCCACAATTTGTGATCTACGGCGGGAGCGCCGCTGACCAAGGCTCCTGCCGCAACATCATTCGCCACTCCACTCTGCGGCGTGACAATGGCGGCTTCACCAACTTTGCAGTGGCCGACCACACCGACTTGTCCGGTAAGAATCGCCCGCGCGCCGATTTCCGTTGAGCCGCCCAATCCGACCTGCGAGCACAAGAGCGCATCTTCTCCCACCGTCGAGCCGTGTCCCACTTGAACGAGGTTATCGACCTTCACTCCGCGCCCGATGTGGGTTTCGCCTACGCTGGCGCGGTCGATGCAGGAGTTCGCCTGGATTTCTACATCGTCCCCGATCACCACCGGAGCCGGCTGCGGAATCTTGTGCCAGCGGCCTTCGGCGGTTTTAGCAAAGCCGAAGCCATCCGCGCCGATCACGACTCCGTTCTGCAACAAAACGCGGTTGCCCAGCCGGCAGTTTTCCCGCACCACCGCATGCGCGTGGGCGAAGAAGTGAGTCCCAATTTTCACTCCGCGATAGATGACCACGTGCGCCAGCAAAACCGCGTGCTCGCCGATCACAACGTGCTCGTCGATCACCACGTAAGGGCCGATATGGGCATGTGCTCCCACCTTCGCCGTCGGATGCACCACGGCAGTCGGGTGCACACCCGCCGCATAGCGCAAGGGCTGATGAAATAGTTCCAGCGCGCGGGCAAAGCTGAGATACGGATTTTTTGCGCGCAGCATGGCCGCCGGAATAGCAGGGAAGTTCTCGGCCACGATTACCGCGGAAGCCTTGGTAGACCGGGCCGCGGCCGCGTATTTGGGATTCGACACAAAACTGAGTTCGCCCGGTTTGGCCTGTTCAATTCCGTTGACCCCGGTGATTTCCAGATCAGGCGCGCCGTTTTCCAGACGCGCGTCGAGTGCTGCGGCGATGGCAGAAAGTTTCATGGGGATGATCGTTTTACGATGATCAGGGGAACGAGTAAATCGTACACTACGAGCCGTTGCGGCTCGCGTTGCTCCTAAGCCTACTCTTCAAACATGGGCACTTGGCGCTGATCGTCGGCGTCGCGGCGACGACGGCGGGCGGCTCCGATCACGGCCAGCACGGTCAGCGATTCCAGCGCGCTGCGGGGAACGAAGATGCGCTGCGTGTTCGTCCGCATATCGGGAGGGTTCACCAGATATCCCTCTGGCATGTTTTGGGTCAGGTCGGCGGGCATCAGGCCTTCCAGAATCTCGTTGTCTTTGAAGCGCAGGCGCACCCAGAGGCCTTCCGAGCGCGGGCGGGAAGTGAACGTCTTGCGGGTGAGCGACTCGGAATCGCCAAACTCGCGCACGAAATAAACGCCTTTGATTTCACGCAGATCCATGCTGATAACCGTGCCGGAAGTATTGAGCAGTTCGAGCTTGCCGTCTTGCACAAACTGGGCCGCCACGTAGCCCGAGACGGAGTCCCGGTCCATTTTGCGGACGACGACTTTTTTGTGCGTGGATGGCATTGGTCAGCTTTCTACCGTCGTGCGAGCGCTAGAGGGGCTTCGGGCTTCGGCTATCGGGCTTCAGCTAAACCCGACCTCGGACTTCGGACCTCCGACCCAAAACGTCCCGACCTCAAATCTCAGTACAAGCCGCTCTGGCTCGGAGCAAAGTCTGCTCTGTTTGTTCCAGCCGAAGCCCGAAGCCACGATTCAGCTGAAGCCCGACAGCCGAAGCCTGAAGCCCGGGATTCAGGCGAAGCCAGACAGCCCGAAGCCTGCCTTTCGATTCTCGCACCTTTTTCGAAAAAACTCGCGGCATACACCTTGGCAGTAGCCAAATTATAAACGTTGTGTTATTTTCTTAAGTTTGTCGCTGTCTACCTAGGGTATCTAAGTACTTTGAATCAAGGGACTTGCGTGTACAAGGTGGAATATGCACGCGCTCCGGTCCAGGGCCCTGTGGAAAACCTGTGCAAAAACGTCCGATTAGTTGCAGGCCCGGCTGCAGATGCCCGCGCGACTGACGGTTTGAAAGTGCTCTAAAGCGAATGGCTGACTACATTTACACCATGGAGATCCGGCTGACGCCGGATCAACTCAAAGGGGTCAGCCTGATCCAGGACGTCGCCCGCGCTGCGGGCATGAACCTGTACCTGACGGGCGGCGCAATCCGCGACATTATCAGCGGTTTCACCATCCGCGACCTCGATTTCACCGTCCAGGGCAATCCCCTCAAGCTGCAGAAAGATCTGGAGAAGGCCGGGGCGCACGTCTCTGCGATCGAAGAAGATTCGCGGACCCTGTTTCTGTCGCTGCCCGGAAATGCTCGCGCCGAGATCAGCATGGCGCGGACCGAGCGCTTCGAAAAGACCGGGAAACCTCCCATCGTCGCTCCGGCGACCATCCATGAAGACCTGCGCCGCCGCGACTTCACGGTCAATGCGATGGCGTTGTCGTTGAACGAGGGATCGCGCGGGCTGCTGCTTGATCCTTTCAACGGAGTGGCCGACATTGAAGCCAAGCTGATCCGCATTCTGCACAACTATTCGTTTCTGGAAGATCCTTCGCGGATGATCCGGGCCACGCGGTTTGCGGCGCGCTTTCACTGGCAGATCGAAGAGCGCACGCAAGCCCGCTACGATGCCGCCAAAGAAGGCAAATACATCGAGCACATCCTGCGCAGCGCCATCGGGCATGAGATTGCCGCGCTGGCTCACGAAGACGACCCGCTGCAAGTCGTGAAGAACCTGGAAAAAGAAGGCTGGCTGGAAGTTCTGCATGGGCACTGGAACACGTCGAAGGTCGACAGCAACGGCCTGAGCCAGCTCATGAAGACCCGGCAGCACATGGTGGATCTGGGCTATACGCCGGATGCCGGGCCCGCCGTGATGTATTTTCTGACGGCGCGACTTTCTGAAAAAGACATTGCGGATTTGTGGAAGCTGATTCCCCGCAAGGACCTGGTCGAGGCCTGGCGTGACATTGAGACCCACGCCAAGGAACTAGCCAAGCGGTTGACGGGCAAGGAAGCTGCGACGCCTTCGCGAACCTGGAATCTGCTTTCCGGCGCGCGGCCGGAGATGATTCTGTTCCTGGCCGTGACCGCCAAGCAGCAGGCGGTGGAACAGAAGATCAAGAATTTCCTGACCAAATGGCGTCAGGTGCAGCAGCGCATTCCTCTGCCGGAAATGACCGAACTGCTGATCACGCAGCAATTGCCGGAATATCCCAAGATCGCGCGCGATGTGTTCATGCTGCTGCTCGACGGCAAGCTGCGCTCGCGCACCGAGACGTTGAAGTTCCTGAAGCCGTTCGCGCCGCCGCCCCCGCCGCCGCCTCCTCCGCCCAGGCGTGGCCGTGCCGCCAAGGCCGCTGCCGGCGCGCCCGCGCCCGTGCAGCCAGCGAAAAAAGGCGAAGCCGTGAAAGGCAAAGGAAAAGCTGCGGCGGTTGCTGCGCCGCCGGTGGCACCTGCGCAGGTGGCATCTAAGCCAGACGCCAAAGGCAAGGCAAAGCTTGAGGTTAAGTCCGCCACGGCGCCGAAAGCCACGGCGCCGAAACCTTCGACTCCGAAGCCCGCGAATCAGGCAAAAGCCGGGCCAGCGAAGCCAGCGTCGAAACCATCTCCGAAGCCAGCTTCGAAACCCGCAGCTAAGCCTGCTGCGAAAAAGGCAAAGGGGAAGAGGCGTTAGAAGCCTTCCGGCCCACATTTCTGGCGGCTGCATATTTTCGGCCTTGCTCCCGGAATCAGGTTTATAATGTGCTTATGCGTCGCCTCTGTGCTATCGCGACGTTCGCCTCGCTGACCTTCTTCCTCCAGGTCTCCGCTCTGCCCCTTGTTGCGCAACACGGCGGTGGGCACGCGTCCTCCGGCGGCCACGGTGGTGGTGGCGGCGGTTTCGGAGGGCACAGCAGTCTCGGCGGCGGGGGTTTTGGCGGACATAGCAGTTTTGGCGGACACAGCGGATACGGCGGCTACTCCGCTCCTCACTCCAGCGTGCACGCATACAGCGGTCCGAGCTCCAGGCCACTTTACTCACCTCGGGCCGTCGCTCCCATGCGTTCGCTGGGCGGATCGCGCTCCTACACCCCAGCCTTCCGTTCACCGCAGCAGGCATTCTCCGCGAACCGGTCCAACTCCAGGAATCGTCTCGACTCCAGGAATCGATTCGGCTTCGGGAACCGCTTTGGCAACCGCTTCGGCGGGAGGCGGTTTCGTGATCACGATCGCGGCTTCCGCGGTCCGTGGCGTTACGGCTATCCCGGATGGTACGGATACTACGACCCTTACTGGTACGACCCTTACTGGCTGTGGGATTCGTCCTCGTCCTACGACGACGATCAAAACCAGGACCCCTCTCCGGGCAACGAGATGAATGAGCAGGGCTATGATGGGCCGAGCCCTGAAGATCAAAGCGCGCGCGACAGCTACGATAGCAGTGGAGATCAGGATATTTACGCGCGCTCGGCGCCTTACGAGCCCCGGCACTCGGAACTCACGGCGCCATCCCCGCCCACCACGCTGGTCTTCCGCGACCAGCACAAGGAGGAAATCCAGAACTACGCCATCGTTGGCAACACGCTCTGGAATTTCTCTCCGCTGCGCACCCAGAAGATTCCACTCTCGGAGATCGATATTCCTGCAACCACCAAGGTCAATGATGACCGCGGCGTGAGCTTCAAGATGCCCAACTAGCTGGTTGTGCATTCTGGGCCGGGAACTCCGGGTCCCGACGCTTCTTCGGGGCGATTGTGCTCGAAAACCGCACAGACGGGAGCGCCTGTTCGTTTTTCGTAACAGGCGATTGACAAGTCCCCGGCAAGAGAGCATAAAAGGAGCCGTTTTTCTGACGGTTCGATATGCCTGACTCATTGCCCCCGTGGTGGCGACAGAAGGCGTGGTGGATCGATCACTGGGTCGACGTGGTCGGCGCGGTCGTGCTTCCGCTGCTGCTTTTCTTTGTCAGCCAGAAGGGACAGGAAGCGGGCGACACGCTGCAGCGGCAAAGCTCGCGCCACGCGGCCGCGGACGCCGACAACCACCAGGCAATTCAACTGCTGGCAGATATGGGCTCCCGCGCAGGCTCCGACCAGTTGCCGCAACGCCGCGCCATGGCGCAGGCGGTTCTGGAATACGCCAATCAGGGACGGCTCTATCATCCCTCCACGGTCGTCGCCATTGACTATCTCGGGCGCGAGTGCGATGCCGAGACCTTCCAGCAACTGCACAAGGCGGTGGAGCGCGCGCTCCTGGTCACCCCCAAGAGCGTGGACCCATCGAATGAAGAAGATAAGAAGACGGATCAGACTGACCGAGGAAACTACGACACCCAATTGCTGGCCGCCGCCGAGCAGTCGCAGGCGGCCGCCTGCGCCGCGGTCAATCCGGCTGTAGCCGCGGTCGAGCTCCCCAAGATTTCATTCTTCCGGCAATACGTGGAAGTGGGGTGTGGCGCGACTACCTCGAATTCGCTGACCCTGCCGCTTTCGAGTGAAGATCAGGCGAAGTATCAAATGGCGGACCCGAAGGCTTACCTCGAGGGTATTTCGAACCTGAAGTCGCACAGCGAAACAGCTACCGTGGCTGCGGATCACGAATCCGCCGTGGTGTCATACTCGATCGTGGGACTGGACCGGCAATTATTCGGCAACTGTCCTGGCGGAGGCCACGCCACTCTGGTGGTGGAGTCTCATCTGCAGCCGAAAGCGAATGTTGCCCAGCCAGCGCCGGCGCCGGCTCAAAAATAGCGGCGGGCGCGGGCAGGGGCGTTGCTGCCAGAAACACCCGCAAGCCCGGTTTTCCAACGGTTTTCCTCTGGCCGGGTTGCTGTAAACTAACGTTATCGACTCCATGTCCCATCAATTCGTACACCTGCACCTGCATACCGACTACTCCCTGCTTGACGGCGCTTGCGATGTGGAAAAACTTTGCCAGCGTGTGAAAGAGCTGGGCATGCCTGCGGTCGCCATGACCGACCACGGCAATATTTTCGGTGCGGTTCACTTCGTGAATGCCGCCCACAAATTCGACGTGAAGCCGATTGTCGGCTGCGAACTCTACGTCTGCAAGAAAGACGATCACAACATCGAGCGCACGCCTCCGGAAGGCGATACCTATAACCATCTGCTGGTGCTGGCGGAAAACGACGAAGGCTACCGCAATCTGGTGAAGATTACGTCGGAGGCTTCGCTGCACGGCTTTTATTACAAGCCGCGGGTGAGCAAGAAGTTTCTGGCGGAGCATTCGCGCGGGCTCATCGGGCTTTCTGGATGCCTGAAGGGCGAAGTCGCCGAACGACTCACGGAAGGGAACTACGAAGCCGCGCGCGCGGCCGCGGGCACGTTCGCCGACATTTTCGGCAAAGAGAATTTCTTCCTCGAGATTCAGGATCAGGGATTGGCGATGGAGCACCGCATTCATCCTGGCCTTTTCCAGCTGGAAAAAGATCTTGGGCTGCCGCTGGTGGCGACCAACGACAGCCACTACCTCTGTGAGGAAGATGCGCACGCGCAGGACGTGATGGTGTGCATCCAGACCGGTAAATCGATTCACGACACCGCCCGTATGAAATTCGAGGGCAACCAGTTTTTCGTGAAGAGTCACGACGAAATGCTGCGCGTGTTCAAAGATGCGCCGCTGGTGGTGACGCGGACTGCAGATATTGCCGCGCGTTGCAACCTGCGCATGGAAAAAATCGCGACGCCTTTCCCGGCATTTGACGTGCCACCGGGCTACACGCTCGACAGCTATTTTGTACACGTTACGCGCGAAGGGTATGCGCGGCGGCTGGAAGCGTTGCGACCTTTGCGCGAGTTGGGCAAGCTGAAGCATTCGCTGGCCGACTACGATCAGCGGCTGGAGCGCGAGCTGGCCATCATTCAACAAATGAAGTTTCCGGGATACTTCATGATCGTCTGGGATTTCATCCGCTACGCCAAAGAACGCGAGATTCCCGTGGGCCCGGGCCGCGGATCGGCGGCCGGGTCGCTGGTTTCTTACGCGCTCGGAATCACCGATCTCGATCCCCTGCAGCATGAGCTGCTGTTCGAGCGCTTTCTGAATCCGGAGCGCGTGTCCATGCCTGACATCGACATTGATTTCTGCATGAACCGCCGCGGCGAAGTGATCGATTACGTCACCCAGAAATACGGCCGCGAAAACGTGGCGCAGATCATCACCTTCGGTACTATGGCGGCGAAGGCCGCGATCAAGGATGTGGGTCGCGCCATGGACATCCCTTACAGCGATGTCGACCGCATCGCGAAGATGGTGCCCACGCAGCTCAACATCACGCTGGAACAGGCGATTGAAGATTCGCCGCAGCTGCGCGAGGCCATCGAAAAAGATGGTCAGATTCGCGAGTTGTTCCAGACCGCCAGAAAGCTTGAAGGGCTGGTGCGCAATTCGGGAGTGCACGCTGCCGGAGTCGTGATCTCGCCGCGGCCGCTCACGGATCTGGTCCCGCTGCACAAGACCAAGAACGACGAAATCGTCACCGCCTTCGACATGGTAGCCATCGAAAAGATGGGCCTGCTGAAGATGGATTTTCTTGGGCTGACCACGCTGACGATTCTCACTGACACGCTGAAGCTGATCCTGCAGACTCGCGGGACGCCGATCACGCTGGAGCAGATTCCACTCGAAGATGCTGAGACGTATCAGAAGGTTTTTCACAAAGGCCTGACTTCCGGCGTGTTCCAGTTTGAATCGCACGGCATGCGCGACGTGCTGCGCAAGTATCAGCCGAACTCGATTGAAGATCTCACCGCTCTGAACGCTCTCTACCGGCCCGGGCCGATTCAGGGCGGCATGATCGACGATTTCGTCGATCGCAAGCACGGCCGCAAGAAAGTGGAGTACGAACTGCCCGAACTGCAGGAGATTCTGCAGGAGACCCTGGGCGTGATCGTGTATCAGGAGCAGGTGATGCAGATCGCCAATCGCCTCGCCGGGTACTCGCTGGGTGAAGCCGATCTGCTGCGCCGCGCCATGGGCAAGAAAAAGCCGGAAGAAATGGCGCAGCAGCGCGAGCGGTTCGTCGAGGGTGCCGCGCAGCGAAAATTTCCGGCGAAGAAGATCGAAAAGATTTTCGATCTGATGGCGCAGTTTGCCGGTTACGGATTCAACAAGTCGCACTCGGCCGCCTACGCGCTGCTGGCCTATCACACGGCGTATCTCAAAACGCACTATCCCGTCGAGTTCATGGCTGCGTTGCTGACCTCGGTCACGGGCAGCACCGACGACGTGGTGAAGTACATCAACGAGTGCCGCGAAATGGGTATTGCCGTAGACGCGCCCGATATCAACGTGTCGGATGCGAACTTCACGCCGCATGGCGAGGCCATTCGTTTCGGTCTGGCTGCGGTGAAGAATGTGGGCGGAAATGCGATTGAGTCGATTGTTGCCGGACGCAAAAAGCTGGGAAGTTTCAAGTCGATTTACGAATTCTGCGAGAACGTCGATCTGCGACTGCTCAACAAGCGCGTTCTGGAGTCGCTGATCAAAAGCGGCGCCATGGATTCTTTCGGCCGGCGCGCGCAGTTGATGGAAGTGCTCGATAAAGCAATGGAGCGCGCGCAGAAGGCGCAGCGCGATGCCGAGTCGGGACAACATGGCCTGTTTGGAGTGTTTCAGCAGGACGATGCCGAGGCCAACAACGACAAACTGCCCAACGTCCCCGACTGGGACGAGCACACCCGACTGACTGCCGAGAAAGAAATTCTGGGATTTTTCATCAGCGGGCATCCCCTGGAGAAATACAAAGACAAATTGCAGGATCTGCAGGCGCTGAGCACTGCGGATCTGGCCGGGTGGAAGAACTCCACCGGCAAGGATGAGACCATCGCCATCGCCGGCATCATCGGCAACGTGCGCGTGCTGAAGTCCAAGCGCGGCGACTTTTACGCCCAGGCCACGCTCGAAGATATGTCGGGATCGATCGACATGATCGTCTTTCCCGAAGCCTATAAACGCATCGGCGAAAAAGTGAAGCTCGAAGTTCCAGTGCTGGTGCGGGCGGGCGTGCGTATCGAAGAAGGCACAAATCCGAAGATTACGGCGGCTGAGATTATGCCGCTTGACGACGCCAAGGTTCCGGTGCCGCGCGCCATCCGCATTCGCATTCCACTCGAGAGCGCGGGCGCGACCGCCGTCGACGACTTACACGCGCTCTTTCTAGAACGCAAGGGCGAGGCCAAGGTATTATTCGACGTGGAACGCCAGGGAGATTTCATGGTGGTGATGGAGGCGGAAGGCTATAATGTGCTGCCGGACCGCAATTTCATTGCCCGGGTCGAACTGTTGTGCGGGCGGGGAAGTGTGCGGGTGATCAGCTGAATCGTGGTCCGTTCTATCGTGTTCCGTTAATTCGTAATCGGTTAATTCGTAATCAGTCAAATCGTGGGAGCCACAGAAAAAGCGCAGCAGGAACTGGAGCAGATCGAGCGCCAGGTGGCGGAGATGGAATCCGCGCACCAGGATGAGGCCACCCGGCTCGAGTTGACCCAGCTGCAGGATCGTATCGACACGCTTCGGCGGGAGATTAATGTGGTCCCTACAGCCTGGCAGAAGACCGAACTGGCGCGGCATCCGCAGCGTCCCCAGACTCTGGACTACATCGAGCGGCTTTTTACCGACTTCAGCGAAATCCACGGCGACCGCGGATTCGGCGACGATCCGGCCATCGTGTGCGGCATGGCCCGGTTTCACGGCGAAGAAATTCTAGTGGTCGGCACGCAGAAGGGCCGCGACATGAAGCAGCGCGTGCACCGCAACTTCGGCACGCCGCATCCGGAAGGTTACCGCAAGGCGCTGCGCATCATGCAGGTCGCGGAGAAATTCCACCGGCCGATACTTACGCTGGTCGATACCGACGGCGCTTATCCCGGTATCAACGCCGAAGAGCGGGGCCAGGCCGAAGCCATTGCCATGAACCTGCGCGAAATGTCGCGGCTGAAAGTTCCCATTATCGCCACCGTGATTGGCGTCGGGGGCACTGGAGGCGCGCTGGCCATTGCCGTGGCCGACCGCGTCCTGATGATGGAGAACTCGATTTACTCCGTGATTTCTCCCGAGGGTTGCGCGGCCATTATGTGGCGCGATGCGACCAAGAAGGAACTGGCCGCCGAAGCCATGCGCATTACCGCCACTGATCTCAGCGAACTGGGTGTGATCGACGACATCGTTCCCGAGCCCGAAGGCGGCGCGCACCGCGACCACGAGGCGGCCGCTCACCTGCTCGACAGCAGCCTCCAGAAGCATCTTTCTGAGGTGAAGAAAATCCCGCCCCGCGAATTGATCGTGTCACGATATAATAAGTTCCGCAGCATCGCCCAGTTTTTCAGGACGGAGCCGTAGTTCCGGAAGCATGCTCTCCGCAGCATGAGTCCTCAGCATGATTGTCGAGACCTGATTCCGAAAGCGAACTTCTTCCCGTTTCAAAACAGGTTCCTCTCGCGTCAGGCGGGCGATTTGCCGCGACATGACCCAGCCGCCGCCGTATAATTTAATGTTTCTCTTCTGTGATCCAGAAAAGCGGACATCCGGGGGCAAGCTCCGGAAAAAGAGATTCAATTGATCAGGTGCGGGCACGCTCCGCGCCCTAAGGCAAAGGAAGGTGTAGGAATGGCCACTACCGACATTGTGCCCCAGGAATCCTCCGGAGGGTTGGGGCGCAAGCGCATCGTCAACGACATGAGCATTCAGGTCGCAACGGTGAACGGCTCCGGATCGCAAAGCTCGAACTCGGTTTTGTTGCGCGCCATTTTCCAGATGGGCGTGCCGGTTTCGGGCAAGAACATGTTTCCCTCGAACATCGCCGGGTTGCCCACCTGGTTCACGATCCGCGCCAACAAGAACGGCTACATCGGGCGGAAGAAAGAAATTGATTTTCTGGTGGCGATGAATTCGGAGACCGCGCAGGAAGACACCATGTCCCTGGCGCCGGGCGCTTCCGTGCTTTACGACGAGCCGCTGGCTCTGCACAAGTTGCGCGACGATTTGCTCTTCTACGCCGTTCCTTACGACAAGCTGGTGGCTGCGGTCTGCCCGGAAGCCAAGCTGCGCAAGCTGGTCAAAAACATGGTCTACGTGGGCGTCGTGGCCAACCTGCTCACCATCGAGATGGCCGAGGTTGAGAAAGCCATCCGCAAACAGTTTGCGAAAAAAGCGAAAGCGGCGAATTTGAATCTGGCAGCGGCGCAGGCCGGCTTCGATTACGCCAAAGCCAACCTGAAAAAACTCGGTGTCTTCTACATCGAGCGCATGAACAAGACCGCCGGCAAGATCATTATTGATGGCAACTCGGCGGCCGCGCTCGGCTGCATGTTTGCCGGATGCACCGTCGTCACCTGGTATCCCATCACGCCGTCGTCGTCGCTGGTGGAGACGATGATCGAGTACATGAAGGAATACCGCATTGGTCCCGACGGCAAGGCCACATTCGCCATCGTGCAAGCGGAAGACGAACTGGCCGCGATCGGCATGGTCATCGGCGCCGGATGGGCAGGCGCCCGCAGTATGACGGCAACCGCTGGCCCCGGAATCTCGCTGATGGCGGAGTTCGCCGGGCTCGCCTATTACGTAGAGGTTCCCGGAGTGATCTGGGACATTCAGCGCGTAGGGCCATCGACCGGCCTGCCCACGCGTACTTCGCAAGGCGACATCCTCTCGACCGCATTCCTCTCGCACGGCGACACTAAGAACATCATGCTGATCCCGTGCTCGGTGGAAGAATGCTTCACCATGGCGACCGACGCCTTCAACCTGGCGGAGCAGTTCCAGACGCTGGTGTTCGTCATGTCGGACCTCGATCTAGGCATGAATAACTGGATGGCCGATCCCTTCGAATATCCCACCACACCGATCAAGCGCGGCAAGGTGTTGAGCAAGGAAGATCTCGACCGGCTGGGCGGATTCGCGCGCTACAAAGACGTGGACGGCGACGGCATCGGTTACCGCACGCTGCCGGGAACGGCGCATCCCGCGGCCGCTTATTTCGCGCGCGGCAGCGGCCACAACGAGAAAGCTCAATACAGCGAGCGCGCCGACGATTTCGAGAACAACATGGAGCGCCTGAACCACAAGTTCGAAACCGCGCGTTCCTTCGTTCCGCGGCCCGAGATCACGAAAGGCCACGATGCGAAAATTGGCATCCTCGGCTACGGCACTTCGCATTGGGGCATCACCGAGAGCCGTGATCAGCTCCGCGAGGAGTACCACATCGAGACCGACTACCTGCGGCTGCGGGCATATCCCTTTACGCGAGAGGTGCACGAGTTTATCGCGCAGCACGAACGCGTCTACGTGGTCGAACAGAACCGCGACGCACAAATGCTCAGCCTGCTGAAGCTCGACCTCAAGCCGGAGCTGATCACGCGTTTGCGCAGCATCGCGCACATCAGCGGGCTGCCGCTCGACGCGCGGTCCATCACTGACGAACTGACCACCATGGAGGGTAAATAGATGTCGACCACTCCCACCGTAGAACCCGGAGCCGGCGCACCAGGCCCCAAGACGAACCGCATCGGCCTGACCGTAATCGAGTACAAAGGCGGCAAGACCACTCTGTGCGCCGGCTGCGGCCACAACGCGATCTCGGAGCGCATCATCGAAGCCATGTATGAGATGGGCGTCGATCCCGAGTTCGTCATCAAGCCCAGCGGGATTGGCTGCTCCTCGAAAACTCCCGCGTATTTCCTGAGCCGCTCGCACAGCTTTAATGCGGTGCACGGCCGCATGCCTTCGGTGGCGACCGGTGCCATGCTGGCCAATCGTCGCCTGATCTGCATTGGCGTGAGCGGTGACGGCGACACTGCCTCAATCGGCATCGGGCAGTTCATTCACCTTATGCGCCGGAATCTGCCGATCATCTACATCATTGAGGACAACGGCGTCTACGGCCTGACCAAGGGCCAGTTCTCGGCCACTGCCGATCTCGGCTCCAAGACGAAGTCTGGCGTGCTCAACGATTTGCCCCCGATCGACACCTGCGCGCTGGCCATTCAACTCGGCGCCACTTTTGTGGGTCGGTCGTTTTCCGGCGACAAGCGCCAGCTCAGCGCGATGTTGAAGGCCGCCATCGCACACAAGGGCACGGTCATGCTCGACGTCGTCTCGCCCTGCGTCACCTTCAACGACCACGAGGGCTCGACCAAGTCTTACAAATATGTGAAGGACCACGAGGAGATCCTGCAGGAAGTCAGCTTCGTGCCCTCTTTCGAAGAAATCGACGTGGAATACGATCCCGGCTCAACCGTGGAAGTGACTATGCACGACGGATCGCATCTGCGCCTGCGCAAGCTGGAGGAAGACTACGATGCCACCGATAAAATCCGCGCCATCAGCCGTCTGACAGAAGCGCACGACAAGGGCGAAGTCCTGACCGGGGTATTCTACGTGAACACCGAAGCCCCGAACTTCCTGGCGATGCTCAACATGGTCGACCAGCCGCTGGCTACGCTGCCAGAGCACATGGTTCGCCCCGGTCCGGAGGCGCTGCAGGCCGCGATGGAGGAGTTGCGTTAGGCGGAAATCGATGTAGAATAACCCGGAAAGTCGACCGAGGTTTGGTATGAGGGTGTGTATGAAACGATTTCTTCTGCCGCTACTGGCGCTGGTGCTGACTTGCAGTGTGAGTTGGACTCCGGCGTTGGCCCAACCTGCGGCCTCGGTCACGCGCGTTAGAGCCACCCATGCTCACGTGAACCGGCACCGAGCGCACAAGGCTACGAGGCATCACTCCCCACACCGTCGTGCCCAACATCACCGCGGAGTTTAGCTGGCAGCAGTGTCGCGGTCCTAAACCAGGACTATTCGCCCTGCCCGGCTTTCGCGGCAACGCCCAGCTTGCGCAGCCGATCCCGGGCCTGCAGAGCCTCCGGAGAATGCGGATAGCGCTGCAGCAGATGCCGAAGTTCCGCCACGCCCTCATCCTGTTTGCCCAGTTCGATCAGGGCGAAACCTTTTTTCAGCTGGGCTGACGCAGCCTTGTTGCCGCTGGGGAAATTCTGCAACACCTGATCGTAGCTCTGGACAGCCTGCTGATAATTCGCCTGCCGGTATTGAATTTCCGCCAGATAAAAATACGAGTTCCCGGCCAGATCGGTGTTGGGATAGAACTTGATGTAGTCCGAAAATTCCTGGGTTGCCAGATCGTTCTTGCCGCCGTTGTAGTCGCGAATGGCGTTGTTGTAAAGCACGTCGGGCGGAGGTGCTGAGGCCTGTGCCTGCTGCAGGGCCTGCTGCTGCGCTTGCGTGGCCGCCGCGCTCTGCTGCGTCGCCTGCATGTCTTCCAGTTGCTTGCTCACCTTGGCCAGGCGAACCTTGAGTTCGTCCATGGTGTCGTTCAGCGACTGAATCTGGCCGGAGAGCTGGTCGAGCTTGGCCGACGAATCGCCCTGCTGCTTCTGCAGGTTCGTCTGCAGCGTGGCTTGCAAGGCGTTGAGCGCGGTGGCCGCCTTGTTGATCGCGTCCGTGTCCTGTTCCACAAGATTCTTCATCACGCCCATGCGCTCGTCGAAGCTGCGCTGCATGGCGGTCATCTGCTGCTGCAGTTGCTCGACCTGCGTCTGCAACTGGACCATTTCTTTGTTGACGCCCCACGCCGGCTGCACGGCCAGCCAAAGCATTAAGAACATTGCGAAAATTGGCGAAACACGGTTTCGTTTCATAGAAAATTCCCTGAATAGAGGCTTTACGGACTTTAGATGCGTTGAGTATCCCACACGCGCCGAAGATTGAGGCATGAAAACGCAGGTGAGGGAAACTAAAAAGTTCACCGCCGGCGGGCACAACTTTCCCGCCAGCGCCGCGCGGCCAGCCGCGAGCGCGGAAACCTCAAGGCAAAACTGGGGAACGGCGTGCCGCCGTTCCCCGATGAGCCACATATGGCTGAGTCCCTACTTCTGGTAGACGAAGTGCCCGCGGCGGTTCTGCTGCCAGCATGCTTCGTTGCTTTCCGTACAGAAGGGCTTCTCTTTTCCGTAGCTGATCGTCTTAATCCGGCTGGCGCCCACTCCCGCCGCGACCAATGCATTCTTGGTCGCAGTGGCGCGTTTGTCGCCCAGGGCCAGATTGTATTCCGTCGATCCGCGCTCGTCGCAGTGCCCCTCCACCGTGAAGCTGATGGCAGCATGCTGGTTCAGGAACTGCACATCACTCTGCACCGAGCCCTGCTGATCGCTGCGAATGTCGGCCTTGTCGTAGTCGAAGTAGACGTCTTTGATGTTCTGGTTGAACAAGTCCTCGTCGGTGGGTGCGGCAGCCGCCGGTGGCGGAGGCGCAGCCGCCTGGGTTACCGTGATTCGCGCCGTGGCTTCCTGACTTCCGCCCGAGCCTTTCGCGGTGAGGTGATAGGTGGTGGAATCCGCGGGAGTCACCTGCTGCGATCCGTTGGCCTGGACCGCGCCAATGCCGTCGATGGACACATCGGTGGCATTGCTGGTTTGCCAGGACAGCGTGGCGGATTGTCCCGCCTGAATGCTGCTGGGATTCACGGACAGCGACGCCGTGGGCGAAGGCGGCGGTGGTGGCGGCGGTGGTGGCGGCGGCGCTGCCTTCTTGCTGCAGGCGCCCAGCGCCAGGATGGCCCCCAGTGTGACAACGAGTGCGAACCACTTCTTGCTTGCGTGCTTCACGTTTTGATCCTCCCTGGGACCTCGGGCCGTTTAATCGTTAATCTCGATCATCGCCCGGGGTCGAACGAAGCGCATTTATTTCCAACTCCAATTGGGCTGCGTGTTGCGTCCGGTAAAGGTCAACTGCCGAAGTTTATCCCCGTTCGCCAGCATCATCCAAATTTCTTCTTTGCCGGACCGGCTGGACTGGAACACGATATGCCGTCCATCCGGCGACCACGAAGGCGAATCGTTGCGCCCGCCATCGTGCGTGAGCTGTACCCACTGCTTGCTCGCGATATCCATCAGGTAGAGATCCAGCGCGCCCGGATCTCCCGGCCCGTATTTCCGTACCCACGCCAGCACCAGAAACTGCCCATTCGGCGCCCAGGACGGCGAAACCGCGTAGCCCTGATCCGTCATGCGCTGCTGGTTGGTGCCGTCGGTTTCCATGGTGTAGACCTGCGGCAGCCCCGAAACTCCGCTCACGTAGGCGATCTGCGCCCCGGTTTTGCGGTTCCAGATGGGAGACACATCCGGCCCTTTATTGGCCGTCATGCTGCGCAGGTTGGCGCCGTTGGCGTCTGCAATGTAAATTTCCGGGGTTCCGCCGCGCGAGGAGGAGAATGCCAGCTTCAACCCGTCCGGTGACCACGCGGGCGAAAGGTTGGTCCCTCCTAAATGGGGGAAGGCGACCAGGCGGTTCAGCTCCAGCGAGTACATCATGATTTCCCATCCCGTCTTAGTCAGGGAACTGAAAGCGATGCGGCTGCCGTCCGGCGAAACCCGCGGAGAAAGCGAAATGGACGCCGTCCGTGTCAACTGCCGCTGGTTCGAGCCGTCATAATCCATCACCCAGATTTCTTTGTGGCCGGACCGGTCGCTCACAAAATAGATTTTGCTTTCGGCGATGCCCGGAATGCCGCCGCCCAGCCGGAGGATAATTTCGTCGGCGAATTTGTGCGCCATGACCCGGGCGGCATCATCACTGGGAGCGTCCGTGTATTGCTTGCCCAGAACCTGTGGCGACGCCGTATTCTTCACGTCGTAAAGCCAGCCTTGCACCACCAGTTTTCCGCCAGTCACGCCAAAGTTGCCGAAGGCCAGCATGGCCGCGTTCGGTGGCGGCACATTCCAGGCTGGGAAGTTTATATCCACCGGTTGTCCCGGCACCTGGAGGGGATAGAAACTTTTCGAGACTAGCTCCACCACACCCGATACGTCCAGATCGTTCCACAATGTGTCGTTGAAAGTCTTAAGCAGTGCTTCGTTTTGCGGATCAGCGCTCGAAGGCTTGAAGTCGGCCACCGCCAGCCGGACTTTGTCCACGCCCAGGCTGGTCCCCGTCTTGACCCAATCCTGCGCCTGCGCGCCAGGCGCCGCCAGACAGAAAAAAAGAGCGCAGATGAGAACGAAGAGAACGTGCGGTTCGCGCAGAACGGCCGGTCGGGGCTCTTGCGGCGTCGCTGGTCGTGCGGGGTAGTTCATCCCCGGGCCGGAACGGCAGCTGGAGATAGGGTCTCCATACGACAATATCGTAACCCGATATTTATTCCTTGGCAAGGTTTCGTCCTCGGGAGGCTGCGGCCAGCCATATCTGTTGGGATGCATCGTGCTCCTTTAGGGTGCACAAAATATCGGATTGATCCGATAACCTCTGAAAAACCACCGGACTCACTTCTTGCTGTAATCGAACCAGAATTCAACGGAAATCTTGCTGCCGGAATAATCCGGCGGCAGCGGCCCGAAGGTATCGATACGTTGCAGTGCGCGCGTCGCCGAGATGTCCAACGCCGGCACGCCGCTGGACTGCTCGACCTGCACGTTCATGGGATGCCCGTCGTGCGCCACATCAAACGTGATGTAAACCCGTTGCGCCGTCGTGATCTTGGGGTCAACTTCGTAGCGCAGCCAATTCTCCGAAACCTTCTGCTGGATCACCCGCACGTACCACGCATATTTCGTTCCGAAATCTCCGCCGCCGCCGGTGATGCCGAATCCGCCCTTGGCCGCCCCCGCCGCGAAATTGCCATACGGCCCGCTGACCGGGCCGCCTTCGCCGAACGCCACCTGGTTGTTCTCTTCCTCCGCTTCGGGCTGAGGTTGCGGTTTTTCTTTGGTTGCCGTAGAGGTTTTCTTCGGAGGCTTGATTTTTGTGTTCTTGCCCTGGATTTCAATCGCGTCCGGTTCTTTCTCCACCGGCTTGGGCTCTGACTTTGTAACTCCCTTCGATTCGTTGGCGACGACATTCTGGGTCGGGTTCGGGTTCGCGGGCAACGGAACCGTGCTCACCAGGGTGGCGCCAATCGCCTCCCCACCCCCGCCCGAGCCCCAGCCCTCACCCCGGTTGCTGGAAACGAAGGTTGTGTAGACCAGAATCGCCAGCGTGACGGCCACGTGGAAACCCGCCGACCACGCCAAGGCGCGTCCCCAGCGTTCGTGCTCGAAAAAAATCTCAGCGTTTGCTGCCATTTTGTTCCAGAGGCTGGGTCACAATGCTCACGTTGACGATGCCCGACTGCTTGACCGCGTCCATCACGGTGGCGAACGCGCCAAAGGGCACATTCTCGTCGGCCCGTACAAAAATCGACTGGTGGCGCGGATCGCGAATCTTCTGTTTCAGCTTCTGCGCAATCTCGTTGATATTGACCGCGTCGTTGCCCAGAAATACCCGCTGATCTTTATTGATAGTGATCACCACATGTTCCTCGGTGATCTCCTTGACGGTGCGGGTTTTGGGCACGCTGACATCGATTCCCGATTGCAGCACCGGCGCCGTCACCATGAAAATAATGAGCAGCACCAGAACCACGTCCACCAGCGGAGTGATGTTGATATCGGCGAGGGCGGTTTGCGTGCGTCCGTTCGAGGTGGTGAAAGCCATTAGCGCCTCGCTTCGGCGGCAGGTTGCGAATGCGCATGCTCAACCGCGTTCAATATTTCCAGCGCGAAATCGTCGCTGCGCGAGGCGAACTCGCGAATCGAGCTGCCGATCAGGTTATAGGCAATCACCGCCGGAATCGCGGCGGCCAATCCCGCGGCCGTGGTGATCAGCGCTTCCGAAATTCCCGGCGCTACCGCCCGCAGTGTTGCCGCGCCCGCGGTACCCAATCCGTGAAACGCATCGATGATGCCCCACACCGTTCCGAACAGGCCCACGAACGGCGTTACGGCTGCAGTGATTGCCAGCCAGGGCACGTTCCGCTCCAGCCTCGTGATCTCTTCCGACGCTCCAATCTGCATCCCGCGCTGGATTCCGGTGAGGCTGCGCACCATTCCGCCCGAGGTACCGACTTGCCTCTTGTATTCTTCGAACCCGCCCTCGAATACGCCCACTAGCGGGCTGGGACGGAACTGGTCGGCCACGGCCGCCACATCCTGTAGCCGCTGCGCCTTGCGGAAAGCGCGCACGAAGCGGCCGCTCTGCACTCGCGCCCGCCGCAGCAAGCCCCACTTGGTGAGAATGATGGCCCAGGAAATTACGCTGAAAGCCAGCAGCAGCACCAGGACCAACTTGGCTACCGGGCCACTATCGGAGATCATGTCGACGATTTCGCCGCCGATGAAAGCTGCCAGCAAGGGAAGGAATGACATGGTTTTTTAGTGAGGAACTCTGTTCCCGATTATAGATGACCCCAGCCCTAGCTTCTTGCACACGTACACCATTCATAACCCCAATCGGTCTCCGGTTATCCAGGAGAGCGAAAGACTGGCCCCTAGCCACTAGCCACTGGGCCCTGCTTTTCATGCTATCCTGCGCACAACTCCGCATCCCGACTCGTCGCACCCAGGACAGCCTATGCTGGTTGAACTGCGCCTCGAAAACTACGCCGTAATCGACAACGTTGCCGTGGAGTTCGCCCCCGGCCTCAACCTGCTGACCGGCGAAACCGGCGCCGGAAAATCCATTCTGCTCGATGCGTTAGCGCTTCTGCTTGGGGAAAAAGCGTCGAATGACGTCATCCGCGCTGGCGCCGATCGCGCGGTAATTTCCGCCGTCTTCGAAGCCGAGGCCGCATCGGAAACCTCGCTGGCCCGTGTTCTCGAATCCAACGGCCTCGACGAATCCGATGAGGGCTCTCTTATCCTGCGTCGCGAAATCGCGGGCGGAGGCAAAGGCCGGGTTTTCGTCAACAACCAGCCCGCAACTGTAGCGGTGCTTCGCCAGTTCGCTCCCTATCTCGCCACTATTCACGCGCAAAACGAATCCATGCTTGCCTTCGACGGCCCGGCGCGGCTGGCGCTGCTCGATGCCTTTGCCTGCAGTCAACTCGATCCAGTCGCGGCCGCGTTTTCCGCGTGGAAGCAGATTCGCACCCGCATCGAAGAACTCGAACACGGCGAGCAGGACCGCCTCCGCCTGGTCGATCTGTGGACCTTTCAGAAGCGCGAGATTTACGAAGCCAAGTTGCAGCTCGCGGAAGACGAACAGCTCGAAACCCAAAAACGCGTGCTGGCCAACACCGAGAAAATCTACAACGCCGCCATGAATGCCTTCGATCTTCTGTACGAAGGCAACGCTTCCACCGCGTCCTCTCTCCGCGCCGCACAAAAACAGATCGACGAACTCTCCCGCTTCGAGCCCAAATTTCAGGAGGCTCTCTCGGCCCTGGAAACCGCGCGCATCAGCGTGGAAGACGTGGGCGCAACCCTGCGCGATTACGCCGGGGGCATTCAAGCCTCGCCCGAGCGTCTGGCCGAAGTGGAAGACCGACTCGCCCTGCTTGATCGCCTGAAACGCAAATACGGTCCGTCCCTGCAGGATGTAATTCAGTTCGGCGCAGATTCCGCCCGCAAGCTCGACGAAGTCGAAAACAAAGACGACACCCTGCGCCAGCTTCGCGCCGAACTCGCCCAAGCCGCCACAGAATATTTGCGCGCCGCCCGCGCCCTGGCCAAGAAGCGCGCCGAATCTGCCCGCAAGCTGGAGAAGTTGGTCGAAGCCGAAATCAACGACCTGGCGATGAAATCTACATTTGGCATCCAGATCACGAGTTCCGAAGAAGAAGGGAACTGGACCCCCTCCGGCCTCGATCAGGTCGTCTACATGATTTCCACCAATCCTGGCGAGCCCTTGCGCCAACTGGAACACATCGCCTCAGGAGGGGAATTGTCGCGCGTTATGCTCGCGTTGAAAGTGAGCGTGGAAGCCGGGGCCAGTGGCGGAACGCCACGCGAAGCAAAGAGTGGAAGAGCGGCCCTTCAGGGCCGCGTGAGTGGCACAAAATCACGGGCTTCAGCCCCCGCCCAGCGCACCCTGGTATTCGACGAAATCGATACCGGCATCGGAGGCCACGCCGCCGAATCTGTCGGCAAGAAGCTCAAAGCCCTGGCCCGCTCGAATCAAGTGCTGTGCGTCACTCACCTCCCACAGATCGCTACCTTCGCCGACCATCACTACGTAATCGAGAAAAAGGAATCGGCTGGCCGCACCCGCACCAGCATTCGAGCCGTCACCGGCGACGAACGGACCGAAGAAGTTGCCCGCATGCTGAGTGGCGCCAAGCTCACCGAAACTTCCCGCAAACACGCGGAACAAATGATTAAATCCAACGCCTAAGGACTCGGCTTGCGTAGCGTGTCTACTTTGCCGCGGCCGCGTTGCGGGAAACGGCGCTCAATGGAATTCCGAGCGTGCCCACACTGCCTCCGCCAAGGTCGTAGATGCCCGTCCGCAAATAGACATGCCCCGCCGGGACGTCGATTTCCTGCCGCAACGGTAATCCCATCTTCTCCATCTCGGCGTACACCTTCGGCGGCAGCGCGATTTCGAATTTCCCGGCCACATAGTTCAGCGCTTTGCCTTCGAGGTCGTAGGCCAACAGCATGGCTTCGACGCTGCCGTGGCGCACGCCGTCCGGCGTAGTCTTGAGCGCAAGGTCCTGCGCCATGATGGCGTAGTCTACCGCGTAACGCGTGACCGGCCCTTTGATCTCTGTGTTCGCGCCGGCGCGCGTCGCATCCGCCGCGGGCTGCGGGTCAGTTGGCAGCACGGTTACTTTGTAGACGACCTGCGTGGAATCAGGCAGCCCGAAACGCATGAGCGTCAGAAGATGATCGTCGGCTTTCTGTCGCTCGGCCTCTTGGTTGGCCCCAGGCCCTGTTTTGTCCTTCTCCGCGTAATAGCCCCGGCGGTAAGCCAGCTTGTACTCGCCGTGAACCAGCTTCACCTGGATCGCCCGGTATTTCCCATTCATCTTTTTATCGGTGGGTGAATAAGCCAGCCCGTAGTAATGCGAACCGCTATTGATCGCGTGGGCCATGGCATCGCTCAGGCCGTTGGTGTTGTAGAGAGCCAGGCCGCCGGTATCCCTTGCGAGTTGCTCCATGGCAAGCTGGTTCTCGGCCCGTCTGGCGTTCTCCTCGGCGATTGGCGGCCCCTGCGCATACTCCGCGTAGTAGGTAGCATCTCCCGCGAGACCCGCCGCCGACACAGGATAGATGGCTACCCGGCCCGGCGTGAGCAGATCGGCGGTTTGCCGAATCTCTCCCTGGTACTCGCGTGGGCCACCCGCGCCGGGAAAAATGCTGATGGGGAAAGAACCGGAGAACCAGATCACATTCTTGCGGCCGGGCATGCCGGAAAGATAGCGCGCGAGTTGTTGCAGCGCCTGCAGCGTGAGGCTGACACGATCGTCGGTGTGCAAGGCCGCAGTCGACGCCATCTCCTGCCTCACCGCTTCAATAGCCGCCGGCGCCGCTTGATTCATGATCATCAGCTTCATCACGTCCTGCTCCGCGGCCGCTTGCGTTGCCGTATCGAGCAAGCGCGATGGCTGCACACCAGGTCCAGATTTTTTGTTGTCAAGCGCCGCCAACAGCACCGCCGGGTCCGTCGTGAATCCCTGCACCATGTGCAAGCGCGACCCCAGCGTAAAAACCGCGAGAGACGCCCCGGGGGGAACGCTCTTGAGGTAATGAATGGTTTGCGCGCGCACGTAAACCTGATCCGGCGGCTGCGTATTCAGCCAATCCAGCAGCAGCACATTCACGGAATCCGGCGTTTTGGTGATCGGATAGTTGGTGAAAACATTGGCCGGCATGGGGGAAAGCTTGGCCGGAATCGGCGCCGCGCCCCGGTGCTCCTCAAACAACGAGATTCGTTGCGGCTTGCCGTCTTCCACCACCTGAAAGTCTTCCTGGCGCAAGCCGGGAACCGGCTCGCCTTTCCCATTAGTCACCACCACGTCCAGCAAAACCAGACGCGCTTCCGCCTTGAAGGCGGGCACGGCGCTGGCCGAGTCGGGCGTCGAAGTCTGGGAGTCGAGAGACGCAGCCGTCAAAAGCAGCAGCGCGAGCCACGCCCAATAGTAGCCACGTAAACCCATCGTTGATCGTGTCCAGCCTGAAGTTTCTCATAAATGCAAGCTGCAAGCGTTCGAGGCCGCCCGCGCCAAATTCCCAGTTATCGAACTGGGCGCTGGCTTCTCCACCGACAAGTGAGGGGTAGAGCGGCTTTGGTAAACCAGCATGGCGTGGCCACGCTTCCCCCGTTCGCCTGCCGATTCTCCCCGCCCGCTGCTAATTCCCGCCCTTTCTTTGGCTTACGTTGACCAGCGGGGTACTTTCCGGTAGTTTATGAGTACCGCCACAATGGGGATTGTGTACCCTTGGCATACGTTTTTCTGACCTGATTTTGCATCTAAACGGAAGCAGTTTGGATCTCTTAGTAAACATTTGAGGGGGAAGCCTTTATCGTGACGAAAGTCCTCACCAACAACGACGAGAAAGTAGTTCTCCTGTTGAAGCCGCGGGGCTTCTGCGCGGGCGTGGTCCGCGCCATTGACGTGGTCCGCATCGCTCTCGAAGCTTTCGGGCCGCCCATCTACGTGCGCAAAGAGATCGTCCACAACCGCTTTGTTGTTGAGGAGTTACAGGGCAAAGGCGCCATCTTCGTCGACAGCGAAGAGCAAGTCCCCAACGGCGAGCGCGTAATCTACAGCGCCCACGGCGTTTCTCCTGAAGTGCGCGAGAACAGTGTCAAGCGCGGGCTGCGCATCATTGACGCCACTTGTCCGCTTGTCACCAAGGTTCACGTCGAAGCCGTAAAGTTTGCCAAGGAAGGCTATTCGCTCATCCTCATTGGCCATAAGGATCACGACGAAGTTATTGGAACGCTGGGCGAAGCGCCGGGAGTCACGCAGGTCGTAGGCTCGCCGCAGCAGGTTAAGAATCTGACCGTGCCCGATCCTGATCGCGTCGCTTTCCTGACCCAGACCACGCTCAGCCTCGACGAAACCAAGGACATCATCGCCGCCCTTCGAGCCAAGTTTCCCAACATCAAAGGCCCGGCCGCGCAGGATATCTGCTACGCCACGGAAAACCGCCAGGTAGCGGTGAAGCAGGTCGCTTCAGAATCCGACCTGCTCTTAGTCGTGGGCTCGGAAAACAGCTCCAATTCCAATCGTCTGGTCGAGGTCGCGCGCAACCTGGGCACCCAGGCGCATCTCATCGACAGCTTTAACGACATCGAGTCCCAGTGGCTGCAGGGTGTGAAAACCATCGCGCTGACCGCCGGTGCGTCGGCCCCGGAGTGCCTGGTCGAAGAAGTCGTGAAATTCCTTGCCGACAAAGGTTTCGCCAACGTGCAGGAACTCGAAGTGATGCCGGAGAACGTGCGCTTCGGCCTGCCGCCGGAGATTGTCGAAGCCATCGCCGCGGCTCCGGCCAGTTCCAGCGCGGATTAACGAATTCACGTACTAACGGAGCCGCACACAAGAATGGATACTAATTCCCCCGACTCCAACCTGGCTTCCGAGCCGCAACTTCGTTTCGGCAAGATCGAGGGTTTCGCCACTCGTGTCGGTTTGGCGCTGGAAGCCGCCCGCAAGTATCTTTTCTCGCAGCAGCACGAAGATGGCTACTGGTGCGGCGAACTCGAGGCCGATACTACTCTCGAATCCGATTACATCCTGCTGCACACCCTGCTCGGCACCGGCAATCCCGAGCGCTTTCAGAAAGCCGCGAACTACATTCTTCGACACCAGAACGAAGACGGCGGATGGAGCATCTACGCCGCCGGCCCCTCGAACATCAGCGCGTCCGTGAAGGCCTATTTCGGCCTGAAGCTGGCCGGCTATACCGCTGACCACCCGGCCCTCGTTCGCGCCCGCAAAAAAATTCTGGAGCTGGGTGGCGTCACCGAAGTCAATACATTTACCAAGATCTATCTATGCTTCTTCGGCCAGTACGACTATGACGCCGTGCCGGCCATTCCGCCGGAGATCGTTCTGTTTCCTAACTGGTTCTGGTTCAACATCTACGAGATTTCCTCGTGGTCGCGCGCCATCCTGGTGCCGCTCTCGATCTGCTACGCCAAGAAGCCGTTCAAAAAGATTCCCCGCGAAATGGGCGTGGAAGAACTCTTCGTCGGCGGCATGCAGAAATCTCGCATGCACCTGCACTGGTCGAAGAAACTGATTTCCTGGCGCAATTTTTTCCTCTGCCTCGATCGCATCACGCATTGGTTCGAACGCGTCCACGTGCGCCCACTGCGCTCCATCGCGCTCAAGACGGCCGAGAAGTGGATGCTCGAACGCTTCGAAATGAGCGATGGCCTGGGCGCCATCTACCCCTCGATGATGAACGCCATCATCGCGCTGCGCTGCCAGGGATATTCGCTCGACGATCCGCAGGTGATTCGCGCGCTCGATGAATTCGAGAAGCTGGGCATCGAAGAGGGTGACACTTTCCGCATGCAGCCTTGCATGTCCCCGGTATGGGACACGGCTTACGCCCTGTTCGCTCTGAGCGAGGCGGGGATACCGGCCACCGATCCGCGGATGGTCAAGTGCGCCGACTGGATTCTCCAGAAACAGGTCCGTAATGTCGGCGACTGGAAGGTCAAGAATCCCAAGGGCCAACCCGGCGGCTGGTATTTCGAATTCAACAACGAGTTCTATCCCGACGTAGACGACACTGCCATGGTCTGTCTCGGCCTGAGCCGCGTCGAGCATCCCAACGGGCGCTACCAGCGCGAGTCCGTGCAGCGTGCTATCGACTGGATTTTCTCCATGCAGTGCAAGAACGGCGGCTGGGCTTCCTTCGACAAAGACAACGACAAGATGGTTTTCCAGCACATCCCCTTTGCCGATCACAACGCCATGCTCGATCCGCCCACCGTCGACATCACCGGACGCATCCTCGAAATGCTCGCGACCTATGGCTATGACAAGAATCATCCTGCGGTGAAGCGCGCGATCCAGTTTATCCGCGACGAACAGGAACCCGACGGCAGTTGGTTCGGCCGCTGGGGCGTGAATTATGTTTACGGGACCGCGCTGGTGCTGCGCGGGTTTGAGGCCATGGGCGTGGACATTCATGAGCCTTGCGTCCAGCAGGGGGCCGAGTGGTTGCGCATGGTACAGAATTCTGACGGCGGCTGGGGCGAAACCGTCGGGTCCTACGACGATCCGACTCTGCGCGGGCAGGGTGAGAGCACACCGTCGCAGACTGCCTGGGCAATTTTAGGATTGCTGGCAGCCGACGACACGCGCAGCGATTCCGTCGCCCGCGGCATCGCCTACCTGCTGCGCACGCAAAAGAAAGACGGCTCCTGGGACGAGCCTCTCTTCACCGGCACTGGATTTCCGCGCGTGTTCTATCTGAAGTATCACCTGTACCGGCAATATTTCCCGCTGCTCGCGTTCACGACGTATGCCAAGGTGATCGAGAAGAGCGGTAACTAGGCGACCTGCTACGATTGTGAAACTCAGGCGACGGCCAATCAAAACATTTTTGCTGGGAGTGAGCTTGTGCTGCGGACACAACCCTGTTTTTCCGCAGACCCAAACTGATCTTGCCGCGGTTAAGGCGCTCTCAATCAGTGACGAAAATCGAAGCTTGCTAAATCGGCTGAAAGAATACCCGAACCTTGAGGTCTTAACCATCTACTGCGTTGAATCGTTGCAAGAGCTTCCAGAGGATCTCGGACGTTTGCAGAAGTTGCGGGAGTTCAATATGAACAATGGGAACGGCTGTTCAATAAACCCAAGGCTTCCCGAGTCTCTTGGCAACTTGCATCGACTGCAAAAGCTGGATTTATACGGAGCGCAAGACCCGCGTCCGGCAGGAGATCACTATGGTCCCCAACCGGTCGGCCGTCAAGATTTCCCCAAGAGCATGTCTCAACTTACCGCACTGACGTATCTCGACCTGGGGAGAAATGGGTTGGAAGGGATTCCGGATTTTGTGCAGAATCTAAAACATCTGAAAGTGCTAGGCTTTGCATGGAATATGAAAGTTAAGAACCTGCCACGTTTTCTTGCGAATCTGCCTGAGTTGCAAACACTGAGACTCGATGCGGATGGGTTGAGCGATATTCCTGATTTCGGGAAGCCACCAAAATTGTCGTTGATTACCCTTGGTGATAACTGCAACATTACTACCGACAACGCCAAGAAACAGGCTCTCCAACACCGATTTTCAGGGATCAAGTTGGACTTTAGTGACGAATACGACTGCCCGGAATAGACGGGACAGGGTAGTCTGGCACGGACCTGGCGAATGTCAACCGGCCCTTGAGAACTTCTCTTGAAGGTCTTCATAACTGGCGCTACGGGATTCCTCGGCTCCCACGTTGCTCGCGTCTTGGCGAGCCAGGGCGCACAACTCCGCCTGCTTGTACGCTCGACCAGCAATCTGAAAAATCTCGAAGGACTCAACGCCGAAACCGCCACCGGCGACCTCCGCGATCCGGCCTCGCTCGACAAAGCCATCTCCGGCTGCGACACCGTATTTCACGTCGCCGCCGATTACCGCCTCTGGGTGCGCGATCCGGACGAAATGTACCGTTCCAACGTCGAGGGCACGCGCGCTATTCTCGAAGCGGCGCGCAAGAACGGCGTCCGGCGCGTGGTTTACACCTCGAGCGTCGCTACGATGGGATTCACTCGTAACGGGAATCCCGCCGACGAAGATTCTCCCGTCGCGCTGGCCGACATGATCGGCCATTACAAGCGCTCAAAATTCATGGCAGAGCAAGTGGCCCTCGATGCCGGACGCTCCGGGATGAATGTTGTCGTCGTGAATCCGACCACGCCCGTTGGCGAGCAGGACATCAAGCCCACGCCCACGGGACGCATCATCCTCGATTTCCTCAAGCGCAAATTCCCCGCGTACGTGGATACCGGACTCAACCTGGTCGACGTGACCGAGTGCGCGCGCGGTCACGTGGCCGCGCTCGAGAAAGGCAAGAGCGGAGAGCGCTACATTCTGGGCGGCGAAAATCTCACGCTCAAGCAGATTCTCGATAAGCTGGCAGCTATAACTGGGTTATCTTCTCCCAGCGTGAAGCTGCCATATTTTTTTGCGTTCGCCGCCGCCGCAGTCGACGAAACCATCAGCGGCCGCATCCTGCACCGAGAGCCGCGCGCGACTATAGACGCCGTCCGCATGGGCCGCAAGAAAATGTTTGCCAGCTCGGCCAAAGCTGAACGCGACCTGGGCTGGAAGATGGTTGCGGTCAAGCCCGCATTAACACGCGCTGTGGACTGGTTCCGCGCCAACGGCTATGTATAGGAAACGCCCGCGTAGAGACAGCCGCCTCGGCTGTCCGGCCAGGGCGCAGCCCAGCCGCTCACCAGAGCTGCCGAAAGCGTTTGCAGGCCGGATTCTGTTTTTGATGGCCCGGTGCTCCAACGCTGGTTAAGATCAGGACAAAGCTGGTCCCTAGGGACGCCCGACTCGTGCCCGAAACACCAAAACTCGCCATCGTGGCCGCCCTGGAGCGCGAAGTCCGGCCCATGGTGCGGCAATGGACTGTGGTGAAAAAGCTGCACGCCGGCCGGACGTTTCGATTCTTCGAAAAAGGTCGGACCGTGGTCGTCTGTGGCGGCATCGGCGCCGAACCGGCGCGCCGCGCCGCCGAAGCCGTCATCGCTTTGTACTCGCCCGAAATTGTTTATTCCGCTGGTTTCGCTGGCGCGCTCGATCCTTCCTTGAAAGTTGGCGAGATCCTCGTCCCGGCCCGCGTGATCGACGCCAGCGACTGCAGCAGCGTCGATACGGGAGCGGGCCAGGGAATCCTGGTTACCTTCGGTGCTGTCGCCACGCCGGAACAGAAGGGTAAACTGGCTAAGTCGTTCAGCGCTCAGGCGGTGGACATGGAAGCGGCCGCGGTAGCGCGGGCGGCAGTGGCGCGGGGAGTGCGATTTGCAGCCGTAAAGGCCATCTCCGACGAGGTCGGGTTTTCACTTCCGGGGATGGAGGCGCGAACGTCGGAGGGATCGAATCAAGGTTTCATCAGTCCGTCCGGAGAATTCCTCACCGGAAAATTTGCGCGATTCATCCTGATCCGGCCGTGGACGTGGGCCGCTGCCCTGCGCCTGGCGCACAACAGCAAGCGAGCTGCGATCGCGCTTTGCGCCTGGCTCGGGGACGCGGATCGCGCGCAAGGAAATTTGCCAGAACGCGATTCGCCACAGAATGCGGCCGCGGGAAACGACTCGCAGAAAAGCAAAATGACGGAAAAAGACTCAAGGCCTGTGCTCTGAGAATTTCTATTCCACTATGAAGCCAACCTCCATCGCGGCACTGCTCGTGCTTTTCTCATTCGCCGCGCCCCTCGCTGCGCCCCTGGTTGCGCAAAAGGCGCCGGAGGTCTTCTACGCCGAGAGTTTTCGCCACGGTTCCACCCACATCACCGATGCCAGCTTCGAGGTCAAACTCAATCCTCAGAATTCGGTTTTCTTCGACCGAATTAAAGACACTTCCGGTACCGACCGCTATCTGGTCACCATCGTTCCACAGATCCCGGAGGGGGAAGACCACATCATCTCCTGGCAAGTGCGGTTGACGGACCTGCACCACTTGATCTATAACAACGTGCTGCTGGTGACGCAGGAGCCCTCGTCCGATCCCAGAAACACTCTTTGGTGGCTCAATCCCAGCCGATTTAGCCGGGTGCCGGCCCTGGCGCAGCGCATCATGAAAGTGGATGGCTTTTACGTCTTGCTGCAAATCACCGCTTACCACTTCACCCCGCTGGAGTCCCCATACCTCGATTCCATGACCGTGCAGGTGAAGTTCAGCAATTCCGATCCTCGTATCGCCGAATCGACTCCCGCGGGTCCTTGAAGCGAATCGGCTCGGGAGGTCATCAAAGTTGGGTTATGGCCATCGCCGGACAATACGCAGTCCAGGATCGCATGCGGACGATTCCAGCCACCATGCAGGCGGCGGTCTATCGGGGCGTGAATGATGTCCGGGTGGAGACGGTTCCCGTGCCGCAGGTCGGTCCTGGGGAGTTATTGCTCCGCGTGCACAGTTGCGGGGTCTGCGGCACCGATTTGAAAAAAATCGCCACTGGCTCGCATTCTGCTCCCCGCATCTTTGGACACGAGACCTCCGGCGTGGTCGCCGCGGTGGGCACGGGCGTACACGAGTTCCGGCCCGGAGACCGGGTTGTAGTTTTTCACCACATTCCGTGCCGCGATTGTTTTTACTGCCGCCATAAGACTTTCGCCCAGTGCTCTACCTACAAGAAAGTGGGTTGCACTGCCGGATTCGAACCCTCGGGCGGCGGTTTCGCCGAATACGTCCGGGTGATGGACTGGATCGTCCAAAAGGGAACTGTCCGCATTCCGGAGGGCGTTTCCTACGAGCAGGCCTGCTTCGTTGAGCCAGTCAACACCTGCATGAAGGGGATCGAGGCCCTGCGCCTCGTTCCCGGCGAAACCGTGCTGGCCATCGGGCAGGGTCCCATTGGCATCATATTGAGTGTCCTGGCCCGCCGGGCCGGGGCCACTGTTATTACTTCCGATTTGTATCCCGAGAGGCTTAGAATAGGGACAAGCCTCGGATTCGAATCGACAATTGACGCTTCACAGGCAAATGTAGTCGATCGCGTCCGCGACTTGACCGAGGGGCGTGGCGCCGACGCCGTGATTCTGGCCGTTGGCGGGAATAGTTTGATTCGGCCCGCCATGGATGCGGCCCGTCCCGGGGGGCGAGTGTTATTGTTTGCCCAGACGCAGCACGGGGAGGCCGTGATCGATCCGGCGGCTATCTGTGTGGACGAGAAGGCTTTAGTCGGTTCCTATAGCGCTTCGGTTGAATTGCAGGAAGAGTCGGTTCGCTTTGTGATGAGCCGCGAAATGGATCTGGAACAGCTCGTCAGCCACCGTTTTCCGTTGGCTGAGAGTGCCCAAGCCTTGGCGTTGGCAGCTCATCCGCAGCCTTCGTCGCTGAAGATTGTGATTCAGCCGGGCTGTACGTGGTAGTTAAGACCTGGGAAAAGTAGCACCTGGGAAGGAACTTCGCAGTGAATGGAAAAATGACCGCCGCCGTCCTGTACGGCAAAGAAGATCTCAAGATCGAAAGAGTGCCGATCCCCCGCGTGGGAGACGGTGAAATCCTCGTCAAAGTGCAGGTCGCGCTGACTTGTGGCACAGACCTCAAGGTCTACCAGCGTGGCTATCACGCCCGCATGATTGTTCCTCCCGCGCTGTTCGGCCACGAACTGGCCGGCGTGATCGAGGAAGTCGGCGCCGGCGTCAACGGATTCAAGACCGGCATGCGCGTGGTGGCGCTGAACTCCGCGCCCTGCCAGATGTGTTTCTACTGCTCCAAGCACCAGGAAAATCTTTGCGAAGATCTGCTCTTCAATAACGGCGCCTATGCCGAATACATTCGCGTGCCCAAGCGTATCGTCGAAGCCAATATGCTGGTGATCCCGCCCAACGTCAGCTTCGAAGACGCCGCCATGACCGAGCCTCTGGCTTGCGTCCTGCGCGGCCTGCACGAGACCGGAGTCGAGATCGGCGATACCGTCACCATCATCGGCGGCGGCCCCATTGGATTAATGTTCGTCCAGGTTGCCCGCGCCATCGGCTGCAACGTGATTGCCGTGGTCAAGCGCGACGAGCAGGTCCAGGCCGCCAAGCACATGGGCGCGCATGAGATCGTGCAGACCACCAAGGTCCCGAACGTGGTGGACGCGGTACGCGCACTCTCTCCCCAGAAGCGCGGTTGTGACGTCGTCATCGAAGCGGTGGGCCGTCAGGAAGCGTGGGAGTGGTCGGTGGACATGGTCCGCAAAGGCGGCACCGTCAACTTTTTCGGTGGCTGCGCCGGTGGAACCAAAGTGCAGCTCGATACCGGACGCCTGCACTATTCCGAGATCACGCTGAAAGCCACGTTCCACCACACGCCCGAAACTGTGCGCCGCGCTTTCGGCCTGATCGCCGCCAAGAAAATTCGTCCGACCGACTACATCACCGGGGAGGCTCCGCTCTCGCGCTTGCAGCAAGTGCTGCGCCACATGCTCAACCGCGGCGGCGACATCAAAACCGCCATCATCCCCGGCCACTGACTTCAGACGGCTTGGGACGGGCGCTCGGGTGGGAATCCGTTTCTTAAGTCCACGAATTGTTGATTGCTGATTTTTGATTGCTGATTGAAAACCCGAGACTTGAGCCGATGGAATTTCAATCAACAATCAAGATCAGCAATCGGCAATGCTTTGAACAAGCGTGACCCAGACCTCGACCCAAATCCAGCCGCTTCCAACGACCCTAGCCACGGGCTGGAGCCGTCTGCCCGCCGCCTACGCCATCCCCGCATCCCCGCCCTCGCTCGCAGACGCGCAGGAATATTGCGCCCGCTTGGCCCGCACTCACTACGAAAATTTCTCGGTTGCCACTTGGTTTCTGCCGCGCCGCCTGCGCCAACATTTCTTCAACGTGTACGCCTATTGCCGCATCTCCGACGACCTCGGTGATGAAGTTGGCGACGCCTCCGCCTCGCTCGCGCTCCTCGACCAGTGGGAAGCAGAGCTCGAAGCCTGCTATAGCGGAACTCCGCGCCATCCGGTGTTTGTAGCGCTGACGGAAACCGTCCGCGAATTTGGAATCCCGCAGTATGAATTTTCGGACCTGCTTCGCGCCTTCCGCCAGGACCAGACCATCACCCGGTTCGAAACCTTCGACGACGTCCTGGCTTATTGCCGTTACTCCGCGAATCCCGTCGGCCATCTCGTGCTCTACCTCTGCGGCTACCGCGACGCCGAGCGCCAGCAACTGTCCGACTTCACCTGCACCGCGCTGCAGTTAGCGAATTTCTGGCAAGACGTCTCGGTCGACCATGCCAAGGGCCGCATCTACCTTCCGCTCGAAGACCTGCGCCGCTTCGGTGTGACCGAGCAGGACATCGCCGCGCAACGCAACACTCCAGCTTTCTGCACGATGATGAAGTTTGAAGTGGAGCGCGCCCGCGAGTGGTTCGAGCACGGACTGCCGCTAATCTCACGAGTCGATCGCGAACTGGCCGTCGACCTCCAACTTTTTTCCCGCGGCGGTCAAGAAATTCTGAACGCCATCGAACACCAGGGATTCGCCGTGCTGGGCCATCGTCCGAAAATCTCCAAGCCGCGCAAGCTGGCTCTGGTGGCGCGCGCTGCCCTCGGCAAAATTTTCGGTGGGGGGAGTAGACCAGACGCTTTAGGGGTTAAACAAATATGAGCGCCAGCGCGCAGCCGGCCGCGGTCCCCTGGACCCCAGCTCACGCGACGCTGGTCATGGCGTATTCCGTTTGCCGCGGCATCACGCGCACCGCCGCCAAGAATTTCTACTACGCATTCCTTGTGCTTCCGCGCCGCAAGCGCGAAGCGTTGTGCGCGGTCTACGCCTTCATGCGCCGCTGCGACGACGTCGCCGATGATTCCACCCTCAGTCTCCCCGAGCGCCGCTATAAGCTCGAGAGCTGGCTCGACGCCCTTCACCGCGCCCAGCAAGGCCAGCCCACCGACGATCCCATTCTTCTCGCGCTCACCGACGCCCAGCGCCGCTACCACATCCCCGCCGGCCTGCTCGACGAACTCGCCCACGGCACTGCGATGGACGTCGTCGAAGCGCCGCCAAAGTTGGAAGGCGAGTCCAACGCGCCCATGCTCTCCGTTCAGTACAAGACGTTCGAAGATCTCCGTGGATATTGCTACCGCGTCGCCTCCGTCGTCGGTCTGGTTTGCATTCACGTCTTCGGCTATAAGAATCCCGAAGCCGAACCGCTGGCCGAAACCTGCGGCCTCGCTTTCCAGCTCACCAACATCATCCGCGACGTGAAAGAAGACGCGGGTCAGGGCCGCGTCTACCTGCCCGAAGAAGACCTGGCCAAATTTGGCCTTTCCGCCACCGACCTGCTTAGTACGCCCGATCTCGCCCGCGTGCGCCCCTTGCTCGCCCTCGAGGCCGACCGCGCCCGCGAATTTTATAAAGCCGGCGACCATCTCATCCCCTACGTCTCGGAAGACAGCCAGCCCGCCCTCTGGGTGCTGGTCAATATCTACCGGCGCCTGCTCGAAAAAATCGCCGAAAAACAATACGACGTCTTCACTGCGAAGGTTACGTTAAGCACATCCGAAAAATTGCGCATCCTCGGCAAGGGCTTCTTGAAGCGCATTCTGTGATGCGGTGGCACCCGCGATTCAGCTAACCGAAGCCCACGGAATGCTAATCTCAATCAGATGCCCCCAACAGCACCGCAACCTACCGTAGCCGTCGCGGGAGGCGGCCTGGCCGGACTCGCCGCGGCCTGTGCCTTGGCCACGGCCGGTTTCCGCGTCACCGTCTTTGAGAAGCGTCCCTTTCTCGGCGGACGCGCTTCCTCCTACCAGCATCCCGGCACCGGCGAAGTGGTCGACAACTGTCAGCACGTCCTGTTTCGCACCTGCACCAATCTCATCAATTTTTACGAACGCATCGGCGTGGACCGCGACCTCCGCTGGTACGACGAAATGACTTTTGTCGAACCGGGCGGCCGCGCGTGGGTCATGCGCGCGTCGGCGCTTCCAGCCCCGCTGCACACGGCGCCGTCGTTCCTGCATTTCTCCTTTCTGACAGCGCAGGATAAATTCGCCATCGCCCGGGCCATGGTCCCGCTCACTCTCGCCGCGCAGAAAGACACGGGAAAATCCTTCGCCGATTGGCTGCAGCAGCACGGTCAAACTTCCGGCGCGATCGAGCGTTTCTGGAAGCCGATTCTCATCAGCGCCCTCAGCGAAGAACTCGACCGCATTTCGATTTCTGCTGCCGCGCAGGTGGTTCGCGAATCGATGAAGTCCCCGGAAGCCCGCCACATGGGCGTTCCAACGGTTCCGCTCACGATGCTTTACGACGCTGCCGGAGATTACATCCGCGCCCGCGGCGGCGAACTGCAATTTCGCGCCACGCTCGATTCATTCCACATGGACCAGTCCCAAGTGCGCCTCGATCTCGCTGCCCGCGAAGCCGAACCTTCCACCGAAGTGCAACCCAGCTTCGACTACCTGGTACTCGCCCTACCCTTCGACGCTCTCGATCGCGTCCTGCCGCAAACTGCCGAATCCGCGCCGCTGCGCGAGCAGATCACCCACTTCGAAAACTCTCCCATCACCGGCGTGCATCTCTGGTTCGACCGCCAGATTTCCGATCTCGATCACGCCGTCCTGCTCGACCGCACCATCCAATGGATGTTTCACAAATCAAGAATCCAGCGCCGTCCGAACCAAAATCACGAAGGGGAGGGGCACGACTTCAGTCGTGCCGTAAAGACGGTTGATGAACGCAGGGCTTTAGCCCCTGAGGTCGCTGGCAGCTACATCGAACTCGTGATCAGTTCCTCGAAATCTCTGATCGACAAATCCCGCGCCGAGATCATCGACCTTGTTCTCGCCGAAGTCCGCGAATTTTTTCCCGCGGCGCGCGCTGCCAAACTCGTCAAATCCACCGTCATCAAGGAACTCCACGCCACCTACTCGCCCCGCCCCGGCATCGACGCCCACCGTCCCGCCGCCGCAACCGCCTGGCCGCGCGTCTTCCTGGCCGGCGACTGGACCGCGACGGGATGGCCGGCCACCATGGAAGGCGCCGTGCGCAGCGGCCATCTCGCCGCCGAAGCTCTAACCCGCGCTGCGGGAATCCCGCAAAATAAATTCCTCGTTCCCGATCTCCCGCCCGGCGGCCTCATGCGCCTGTTCTCCTAATTCGGATGAGTGTCCATGCAGGGTGCCCCATTTCTCGCGTTCTTGGCGAGAAGTGGAATAGTGATCTTCGCAAACAATTCCCACAGCTTCACCGTTAGTCCTACATAAAATTTACACACCATCGCGGCGCAAGTCTCAGTTCCGAAATTCATACCGCAACCTAACTCACAGAAACAAAATACTTTCCCTGCGCTGGCAGTTCGCTTGCTCTATTTCTTGCATCCGTGGAGGTGCTTATGCTTTGGACGATTTTTATTATGCTGCTGATTTTGTGGGTCCTCGGCATCGTCAGTTCCTACACGCTCGGCGGATACATTCACCTGCTGTTGGTCGTTGCGCTGGTTGTCTTCGTGGTGAATCTGCTCACCGGTCGCAAGCCTGCTCTATAGCTCGGGCACTGCTACCGCGCGAATCAGCATTCAAAATCCTATTTTCCTCAAAGGAGCAAACATGAAACGACGGTCGAGTTTTTCTCTACTTCTGGTTTCCATTCTTCTCGGAAATATTTCCTGGGCTGGCACCACTCTCGAAAACTCCACCGACCGGTTGCACGAATCCGGCGCAGTTCTCACAGAGATTGCCGCAGCGCCCGATAAAGGCATCCCGGAGGAGGTCTTGAACAGCGCGAAGTGTCTGGTGGTGGTGCCAAACTTGTTCAAGGCAGGCTTCATTTTCGGTGCCAAGCATGGCCGCGGCGTGGCCACCTGCCGCACCGAACATGGTTGGAGCGCGCCCGCTTTTGTTTCTGTATCCGGCGGAAGTTGGGGTCTACAGATTGGCGCCGAGGGGGTTGATCTCGTGATGCTGGTGATGAACGACCGCGGGTTGCGGCATCTGCTGTCCAGCAAATTTCAACTGACCGGGGAAGGCTCGGTCGCCGCCGGCCCGGTCGGGCGTCATGCCTCTGCGGGCACCGACTGGAAGATGAACACGGAATTCCTGACCTACTCCCGCTCGAAGGGGATTTTTGCCGGCCTGACCCTGGAAGGCGCAGTCATCGAGCAGGACGCAGATTCCACCACCGCCATCTACGGCCATGACGTTTCTTTCCGCCGCATCTTAACCGGGCGGGTAGCCTCGCCCGCGTCGGCTGCATCATTCTTGAGCGCCATTGCCGTTGTCGATCAGCGGGCCCGGGCACATGAAGAAAAGGAGCACGCGGAAAACCACCAGAACTAATCACCGCGACTGCTTGCCGCGCAGATGTCCAATTTAATTTTGACGGAGGTGACTTGTCATGAAACTACTACGAATGAGCAGCACCGTAGTTCTCTATCTGATTCTGGGTATCGCGGCTCCAGCCTTCGCGCAGGAGACGACCGAACATCAGGAACAGAAACCAGAGCAGAAAGAAGAAAAGCAGGAAGACCGTACGCAGCCAGACCGCGCGCAGAAAGACGAGCGTGTGCAGAAAAAGGACGAGCAACGTGCCGTGCAAGGCAGAGACGAAAGACGGGAGATGAAGCCGGCTCGCATTCCGGATGACCGTTTCCGCGCCAGCTACGGTCGTCAGCACGTGTTTCACATCAACCGCGTCACCGTGGTCGATGGCGCGCCGCGCTTCGCCTACGGCGGCTATACATTCGTGATGGTTGATGCCTGGCCGGCGGGCTGGTACTACACCGATGATTGCTATATCGACTATGTAGATGGCGAATATTTCCTGTTCGATCTTCTCCATCCCGGCGTCCGCATCGCAATCACCGTAGTGCTCTAACCGGTTCTTTAGGCTTCCCGACCGGGTGCCCCATTTCTCGTGTTCTTGCGAGAAGTGGGGCTTTTGTTGTTTCGAGCCCGTTCTTTCAAAGTGGGCGTTTCCAAACGAGGAACCCCCGAAAATCACTCCCCCACTCCCTTCCGCCATTTAAGATTTCCCCTGCATCTCATTCCTGGACTGATGCCCCTACAATCATTTCCGGACTCTTCGGAAGAGGACAAGATGAAGATGAAGACGAAAACGAACCCGCGTTGGATGTTTCGTGCCCAGGCACAGCTGCTCGTCGTGTCGCTCCTGCTCTCGGTTTCGCTGTCGGCCGAGCCCTTGCCCCTGAAGCGCGCGGTGGAACTGGCGTTGTCTCATGGCACTGCGGCTGGGGTCGCCGAGGCCGATCAGAAGCGTTTCCTCGCCCAGTACCTCGAGGCCCGCAATCAATACATCCCACAGCTCACTGCCGGCGCTGGCCTGGGCTGGTCTGATGGGTTCCCCCTCAGCCTGGAAGGCTCCGCACCCTCGCTATTCAATGTGAGCGCACAGTCCGCCCTTATTAACCCGGCTCTGCGTGACTTCATTCACGCCGCCGGCGCAGATTTCAAGGCCAGCACCCTCCGCACCAAGGACCAGCGTAACCAAATCATTCAAGATGCCGTCTTGAGTTACGCCGAGCTGATCAAATGCCAGCGCCGTCTTGAGCGCCTGCGTGAAGCCGAGGCGGCCGCCCAGAAAATGGAAGCCGCTGTGGCCCAGCGCGTGAAAGAAGGCGTCGACAGCGAAACCGAAGATAAGAAGGCCCGTCTCTCGCTGGCCCGCATTCGTCTGCGCTTTGAGGAAGCCTCCGGCTCCGCCGACGTCCTGCGCGAGCACCTGGCTAAGCTCACCGGGCTTCCGCTAACCTCCATCGAACCCGATCCCGATTCCTTGCCCACGCTCCCGGCAGTCAAGAGTGAAGAAGCGAAGAGGGAAGGGGCCATGCGGGGAGACGCGAACGTTGATGACACAAAGCGGGAGAGCGACCAGGCCAGCCGCGCCCTGGAGTCCAACCCTGGCGTTCAAGCTGCCGTCGAGCATGCGCGCGCAGAGTACCTGCGCGTGAAGGCGGAACGCAAGGCGCTCTGGCCCAGCGTGGATTTCGCTGCGCAATACGCTAACCTCGCCACCTATAACAACTATCAGAAGTTTTATCAGCCTGGAAGCTTCCAGCCTAACAACGCGACGGTAGGCGTCGCCATCCATTTTCCGTTCCTAAATCTCGCCCAGCACGCCCGCGTGCAGGAAGCCGAATCCGAAGCGGTTAAAGCGCAGAAGCAGGCGGAAGCCGAGCGCAACCAGGTTTCCGAAGAGACGCTTCGCCTGCAGCGCTCCGTGGCCCGCATGCAAGCCGCGCGGGATGTCGCCGAACTCGAATCCGAGCTGGCCGATAAAAATGTGGAAGCAGTCCAGACCCGCATGGACGCCGGCACTGCAACCCTCCACGACCTGGACGACGCCCGCTCCCAGGCCAGCGAACGCTCCATCGCCCTGGAAGACGTAATCTTCGAACTCGAGCGCAGCCAGGTCGGCCTGCTCCGCGCCACCGGCGACCTGGAAAGGTGGGCCATGGGACAACCCTAGATTTGTGCAGGCTAGACTTGTATACGACGGGCACTCGCTTCGACATCGCTCAGGGCAGGTTTTATTCGCCAACCCTTCCTACATCCCCGTGACAGTTATCGCGGCTCCTCCCCGCCTCCCGCCCAACGCGCCTTTTCGCCATTCGCTGCATCCAACCCCCTGTTGACTCGAAGCCGATTCCTTTTTCTCCTGCGGGGTCAGTAAGATAGGCAGTACCCGTCATGCGATGAACCTGCAACAATACGTGCGGAATGTGCACGGCAGCCGGGCTGGAATGCTAAAATATAGACACACCACATATGCCTCTAAAAACACTATTTCTGAATCCGCCTTCGTTTGAAAACTTCGACGGAGGCGCTGGCTCCCGTTGGCCCGCCACCCGCGAAATTGAAAGCTTCTGGTATCCGGTGTGGCTGGCTTATCCGGCGGGAATGCTCGAGGGTTCGCGCTTGCTGGACGCGCCTTCGCATCACGTTTCGGGCGAAGAGACTATCAAGATCGCCAAAGAATATGAATTTCTCGTGCTGTTTACCAGCACGCCCGGGTTTCCTGGCGACATCCGGCTGGCCAACGCCATCAAGGCGGCCAATCCCAGGATCAAGATTGCCTTTGTGGGGCCGCACGTGACGGTTCTCCCGGAAAAATCGCTGCGCGATTGTCCGGTGATCGATTTTGTGTGCCGTAAGGAGTTTGATTACGCCGTCACCGACTATGCCAAGGGCAAGCCGCTGGAAGAGATTGCGGGCGCTTCGTTCTTGAAGGACGGCAAGATCGTGCACAATGCGGACGCGCCGCAGGTTCAGAATCTCGATGACCTGCCGCACGTCACCGAGATCTACAAGCGCGACCTCGACATCACCAACTACAACGTTCCGTTCCTGCTGAATCCCTACGTTTCGCTGTACACCACGCGCGGATGCCCGGCGCAATGCACGTTCTGCCTGTGGCCGCAGACGCTGAGCGGGCATCCGTGGCGCAAGCGCTCCACCGATGACGTTGTGGCGGAAATGGCAAAGGCCAAAACCCTTTGGCCGAACGTAAAGGAATTTTTCTTTGACGACGATACCTTCAACATCCAGAAGGCACGCACCATTGAGCTGTGCGCCAAGCTGAAGCCGCTGGGCCTGACGTGGTCCTGTACTTCGCGCGTCACCACCGACTACGAAACATTGAAGGCCATGAAAGAAGCGGGATGCCGGCTGCTCATCGTGGGTTATGAATCCGGCGACCAGCAGATCCTGAAGAACATCAAGAAGGGCGCGACCATCGAGCGGGCGCGCGACTTCACCCGCGATTGCCACAAGCTGGGCCTGGTGATCCATGGCGACTTCATCATGGGCTTGCCGGGCGAAACGCACGAGACCATCAACAATACGATCGCGTTCGCCAAAGAGCTGGACGTGGAGACCATCCAGGTTTCTGTCGCGCACGCCTACCCCGGCACCGAACTTTACGACTACGCGGTGAGTAACGGCTTCATGGTGGGCGACAACAAAATGGTGGACGAGGGCGGACATCAACTGGCCCAGATTCAATATCCGGGGCTGCCTGCCGATGACATCATGTCGGCCGTGCATCGTTTTTATGACGAGTATTATTTCCGTCCCAAGGCTGTGTTCCGCATATTGCGGAAAGCGGCGTTCGACAGTAACGACCGCAAGCGTCTTTACAAAGAAGCCAAGAGCTTTTTGAAGCTGCGGTCCGCGCGCAACAAGATGGTGAAGCAGCACAGCGACGAGGCTGCCGCCGCGCTGGCGGTGAAAGCGTAAAGCGGCAAGTGCCCTCAGGGGCTGAAGCCGTGTTCAATTCCTGGGCGAAGAACCGCGGCGCTCAAAGCGCTGCGCCACCCAAAGTCAGAATCTTCTGGGATGTCTGTTTTGAGTTTCTCGTGACTTTTCGTAAGTATCTGGTCCTGGCGGGAGTTACCGTGTTTGCAGCGGCGGGTGACTCCATGCTCTCCCACGGGATGAAGCAGGCCGGCCGCATTTCCCTCCATCATCCTCTCAGCTTGATTCTGGCTGTCCTCAACCCCTGGGTCGCGATCGGAATTCTGCTCCTGCTGGCTTTCTTCGCCGCCTACATGAACGCGCTTTCCTGGGCCGACCTCACGTACGTTTTGCCCGCCACGTCGCTGGGCTACGTGCTGCTGGCGCTGGTGGCGAGGTTCGCGCTGCACGAACAAGTCAGCCCGCTGCGCTGGTTGGGCATTGCGCTGATCTCGGGAGGCGTAGGCTTCGTGGCGGGAGGGCCTGCGCTTACGTCGCACGGGCATGCGGAACAACCCGAGACAGAGGAGTGTGAGAGCGAGGCGGCGTCGACGGTGCACCAATGAAGAGACGAGTTATTGTCCTGCCGATGTTGTTCCTGAGTGGCATCCTCGGCGCCGCTAACGGAGATACGACCGCTAAGGTACCACCGCGTATTTTCGTGGATGATGGAGCGTGCCCGTTCGAATGCTGCAAATATGGTCAATGGACCGTAGAGAGGCCGACCACGCTGGTGGATCGACCGAACGGAAACCGGGTCGTAGCCAAACTTTCCAAGGCAGACGTTGTCGATGCAATTACAGGCAGGGTCCTCTCAACGCCGATTGCAGTTAGGGCAGATCGGGATATCCCGGAAACACCGATTGAGATTGGCGATATTTTCTACGTTCTGCACTATAACGGGGAGGGATACTGGAAAGTTTGGTTTCGGGGGATAATTACGTATGCCCCCGACTACGGTCGCTCGGACTTTCCTCGCCCAAAGGCTAAATGGTGGGTCAAGGTGAAGGACTCCCGCGGAAACGTCGGCTGGACCCTGGCGCGGGGGAATTTTGCGGGCCAGGATGCTTGCGAATAATGGGGCAGTCTCCGATCACGGCGGGCTCATGAAAGAACTCCACCCTGAAGTCGTAATCTGGTGCGCGACCGTGGCGGTGGCGTCGGCCTCGGTCGTGGGCGACGTGCTCCTGGCTCGCGCCATGAAGCAAGTGGGCGACGTTCACGCGCTTTGGGACCACTCGGGCTTATGGACGGTCGTGACCCGCATTCTGGGTAATTCAAATTTCTTTCTGGGCGTCACGGCGATGGCAGTAGCGTTCTTCAGTCTGCTGTTTGCGCTGTCGTGGGGAGACGTAAGCCTGGTGGCGCCCGCGGCCGCATCGCTAACGTTTATCGGCAACGCTTTCGCAGCGCAGGTATTTCTGCATGAGCGGGTCGACCGGCGGCGCTGGATTGCGGCTGTGCTGGTAGCGGCGGGAGTGGCGCTGCTGGCGGGGTAGGCGGCTAGGTAGAAAAAACGAATGGCGCGGGCCGAAGAAGGCTTTTGCGCCATTTTTGTTTGCTCGTCGGCACTTAGCCAGGCACCAGCGAGAATTTCAGTGCGAGGGTTTGGCCGGGTCGGGGTTGGGAAGATTCTTGGTGAATCTCCGGACGAAAAATTCCTGGAACACGTTTGCAGCTCCGGTGGCGCCAATTCCGATCAGCGCGTTTTCGAAGGTCAGACTCGCGCCATTGCGGTCTGACGCGGGATAGTAGAGATTCGAGATCCCGCCGGCGGCCAGGCTTCCGAGGATGCCTGAGTAGTTTGTCTGCCAGCGTCCATTGTCGCCCTTGCAGATCACGGAGTTGGCCAGGGCATAAAGAACGCGAGAGCGCTTGCTGCCAATCCCTTTGTAGAAGTAACGGGGATCCTGTTTCAGCAGCGTGGGCAGGATGGCGCTTCCGATGAACGTGCCAATCGCACCGTCGGCAAAAGACGCACCGTAGCGTTTGCCATAGCCTTGTGCGCCTTGCCCATATCCGCGGAATCGATCGTCCGCCTGTTGGATTCCGGCAATCGCCCCAGTGATTGCGAAGTTGAAGGGATCGACAGTCGACTTCCACGCCAGCTCGAACTTCTGCCTCGCGCCGAGGGAAACTGGATGGGGGTCGTAGGTGACGTAGAAATTCGGAATCACACCGAGCACGCGCTGTTTCTCTTCATCTTTGATCTGCGCTTCCGCGACTTGCGGCGCCGAGAGAGAGACCTCAACATCGGTGACCGCAGCGGCAACCAGCAATGTAATGGGCTGGAGTATGTAGGTCTGACCTGAACTCAGGATTCCTGAGGAAACCTGGGTCGCGAAGCCTGACGATGTAACCGTGAGTTTGAAGGGGCCGGGGGCGATGTTGGCGAAGGAGAATCGGCCATCGCTGTCGGATAGCTGTTCTTGATCAGGGGATTGCTTCCCATGATCTTCGCGGGCAAGTTTCACCCTGGCTCCGGCGATGACGGCTCCGCTGGCATCCACTACGATTCCGGTGATGTTTCCGGCTGGGCTCTGATCGGGGGCCTCACCGCCGGATGGACTGGACAGGGCGGAATCAGAAACGCGTGCTGGCTGAGAGGGCGTAGCCGGGCTGGTTTGTGGCAGGCTGCTTTGTCCCAGTCCGGATGCGCAACCCCATGCGACAAAGGCCAGAACCATGATTGCAAACCTATGCGGGAGGGCCGTGAACAACGCTCGTTTCTCCTCTTTCGTGGTTCCTGGCGAAATTAGATGAAGTTCTGTCGCGCTGACTCTGACTTGAGGCTGCCCGATCTCTGTGCTTTTTGCAAGGACGAGTCGATCCAGTCTAATTCCAAAGTAAGATGACGAACTTGGCGGGATCGTTGCAAGGCACCCCCAACCTTCGTGTTCTGAGGGGAATTCTGTCCTCGCCGACTGGCCCGGGCGGCAACACGTTAGCGCGCCACGCGGTGGAGAGCTTCTTTGGCGGGGGCGTAGCTGTGGGCCAAGGCCAGGGCGGCGCGAAACTCGACGGCCGCGGCGGGGCGGTCGCCTTGCTTTTCCAGCAACTGTCCGAGGATGTAATGAGCTTTGAACGCGGGGCCTTGCTCAACGGGAGAATGCAGATAGCGGCGCAGGAACCGGATGCCGAGGGGAACGCTGCGGCTGGTGCGGAGGACCATGCTGGCGCCGTCCATGAGCGATTCGGGGCGGTCGAGCGGGCGGGTCTCCATGGTAATGAGGGCCTGCTCCATCTGGTCGAGGTGGTTGGTGTGGCGGTAGAAGATGGCAAGATTGAGCCACGCGTGGGCGCCGCCCTGGCTGGCATCGATGGCGGCGCGGTATTCGCGTTCGGCGAGCGCTTCGTCTTTGGCGCGCTCGGCTAGGCGTCCCGTGACCCAGTGCGCCGTGGCAGGGTCGAGATGGGCGAGGGCTTCGGCCTGTGCGCGGGCTTTATCTTTGCCTCCGCCGACGATGCCGGGAGCTTCGAGATAAAACTCCGCAAGATCGGTGCGGGCGGCTACGTTCGCGGGATCGAGTTCGACGGCGCGCTCGAATTCGGTGCGGACTTTTTTCGCGAGGCCGGCGGCGGTAAGGAATCCGCCGCGGTCGGCTTTTTCGCCGTAGATGCGGCCCAGCCAGAGGTGATAAAGCGCGTTGCCGGGATCGAGACTGACGGCTCGCTCGCAGGCGGCGATGCCACGGTCCCATTCGTCGAGCATGAAGTAGGCGCGGCAGAGCAGATTTTGAGAGGTCGCATCGTCAGGAGAATTGGTCAGTTTCTGTTGCAAGGTTTGGATGGCCTCGTCGACGTGGCCGGAGCTGAGCAGATCGGCAGGCGAGTCAGCGCGGGCGACGACGGAGAACGCGAGGGCGAAGAGGACCCCGCAGAGCACTCGGCAGAATACCCTTCGAGGGCTTTGCTGGCGCTGAGGGGCAAGGGGTCCTTCGCTTCGCTCAGGATGACAGGACAGCGAGATGTGCGAGAGATGATCGAGCAATGAAATTTGCGAGGGTATAATCAGAGTTTTCTTAAGGCACTACCTTTACCGAGGCGCCGTCAGACAAGGGCCTGGAGCCGTCCGCGGTCAGGGCCACGACGGCGTTTTCGGAAAGCCCGGAGGTAATTTCGACGCGGGTGAGATTTTGCAGCGAGATTTCGACCTCGCGGCGACGCAAGCGGCCGTCCACGACTTCGTAGACATAGGGCTTGGAATCGTCAATGCGGAGAGCTTCGCGTTGCAGCGTGAGTGCTCCGCTGTGCTCGGCGGTGATGATGTTGACGCCGACGTTGACGTTGGGGAGAAGGCGTAGGTCGCGATTGTCGAGCAGGCAGAGGGCTTCGCCGACATTGCGCGAGACGCGCAGTTTGACGGTCGAGGGAATGGTCGAGAGCAAGCCGTTCCAGATGCGTCCCGGTAGGGCGTCCCAGGTGACTTCGACTTTCTGTTGCGGGGCGAGGCGACCTACGTCCGGCTCGTCGATGAAGATGCGCACCTGCACGCGGGAGAGATCGGCCTCTTGCAGCAGAAGCTCGCCGGCCTGCACATACGCGCCTTGTTTGACCGGCAGGGAATAGACGATGCCGTCAAACGGGGCACGCACGCTGGATTTGCCGAGCGCGTCTTCGGCGGCTGCGTAGGCGGCCTCGGCTTCGGAACTCTGCGCGTGCACCTTGGCGATTTCGGGCGGCGAGTAACGATCTTTCTGCTTTTGTTCGAGTAATGTGACGTCCGCCTGGGAGCGTCGCAGGCGGTCTTCGGCCTGCTTGACTTCGCCGGGGGCGGCTGCCCCTTCTAGCTGCAGGCGATTGAAAGAGTCCAGGCTGCGCTGGGCGGCGTCGCGCTCGCTGCGGGCTTTGACTAGGAGTGCATCCAGCGTGAGGACCTCTTCGTGGGTGCCTCCCGTGGTGACGTCAGTCTGATCGGAGTTGGCAGTCGTGATCTGGGCCTGCGCGCGCGCGGCCTGGCTGCGGATATCGGCGTCGTCCAGCTGAAGAAGCAGTTGTCCCTTGCGCACGTGGTCGCCTTCCTTGACCAGCAGGCGCTTGACGACGGTAGCGACGGGAGCGTGCGCTTCGAAATTCTCGATAGGCTCAATTTTGCCGTTGGTAGAGACTAAGCTGCGGATGGGGCCGCGCTCCACAGTGGCGACGTGCACCGCCAGCGGCGCACGCCGGGAGAAGATGGGAATGAGGACGACAGCGGCGATCACTCCGGCAGCAAGCCACGTGGCGCGGCGGCGCGAGTGCGGCCGTCCGTTCGAATTGTTGTTGTTCGACGCCAACCTGTTTTCTTTTCAGGGTTCTGCAGCAACAACTGCAAGTAGTAATCTACCACCGCAGCGGTACCAGGATGAAACGCGGATGCCTCTCGCACGGTACTTATTTAGATGCCGATAGGAAGCTCCGGGCCGCATGAATGGTTGAGTTTTTGACAACGTTCCACCCTTCGACTTCGCTCAGGGCAGGCTTTCTCGCAAAGGGCGCGAGAAATGGGGCACCCGCACACTCTGTGCGGCACCCATTACAATGGGCGCATGACCAAGCCACGCTATACGCGCGAGCATGCCGCTGCCGGGTTGGATGCCAAGTTTCCGGAGATTGAGACCTGGCCGAACCAGTTTCCGGGATATGAAATTGTGATCGACGATCCGGAGTTTACGTCGGTGTGTCCGAAGACCGGGTTGCCGGATTTTGGCGTTATCACGCTGCGTTATCAGCCTGATAAATTGTGTCTGGAACTGAAATCGTACAAAGAATATCTGCACTCGTACCGCAATCTGGGAATTTTTCAGGAAAACATCGTCAACCGCGTACTGGAGGATGTGGTGCGTTGGGCGCGGCCGGTGTGGGCGGAAGTGAAAGGCGATTTTCGCCCGCGGGGAGGGATTTCGACGACGGTAGTGGCGAGGTGGCCGCGGACGAAGGCGCGGAAGGCGTGATGGTCTTGAAAAGTGAGGGCCGAGCAGTTAACGGGATGCGGCTGCGCGGCGCGTGCGCTCAACAGGCTCGATGAGTTCGATTTCGCCGCCTTGCTCGGCCATTACGCGGCTGACTTCGTAGGCTCCCTGCAAGTTGAGCCAGAACTGCTCGGTGGTTCCGAAGAAGCGAGACAAGCGAATGGCGGTATCGGCGCTGATGCCGCGGCGCTCCAGAACGATGTCGTTGACGCGGGGAGCGGGGACGCGAAGCCGCTTCGCCAATTCGTAAGCGGACATGTGCAGGGGCTTGAGAAATTCTTCCCGCAAGATTTCGCCGGGGTGAACTTTCCAGTGCGGGGCGCCTTTTCTTGGAATGTTTTCGTGTCCCATAGGGTCACCTCATTTGTTTTTGACTACGCTGACGCCTGCTAGTGGCAGTCCGTGATTTCGACTTCAAGCGCATCGTGGTTACGCCACACGAAGCAGGTTCTGTATTGGTCGTTGATGCGGATACTGTGCTGCCCCTGGCGGTCTCCGCGCAGCTTTTCCAAGCGGTTGCCGGGCGGGCATTTCAAATCGTCCAGGGCCGTGGCTCCGTCCAGCATCGCCAGTTTCCGTTTCGTTACGCGCGCCGGCGGAGCCCCGCGCGTCTTTCCGGTTTTCCAGATTTCCGCCGTCCGCTGGTTGGCGAAAGTCTTGATCACTGCGCGGATAATAACGCAGTTCGTTAATAATGTCAATCGTTATTAAGGGCGGGTAGTCGGCCTCCGTGCTATATTCGCTGGCCTGTGGCTGCGACGAAGCTCCATCCTCGCACAGCGCTGATTCTGCTGACGGCGCTCAACCTGCTCAACTATATCGACCGCTCCGTGCTGAATGCGGTGCAGCCGCTGGTGCAGGATGAATTTCATCTGACCAAGACACAAGTGGGATACCTGACCAGCGCGTTCCTGATTTTTTACATGTTTGCGGCGCCGTTTGTAGGGCCGCTGGCGGACCGCTACTCGCGCAAGCTGATCATCGTGCTGGGCGCGATTTTCTGGAGCGGGCTCACGCTGCTCACCGCGGTGACGCATACTTATGCCGAGTTGTTGGTGCGGCACACGCTGGTCGGGATCGGCGAAGCGACGTTCGTGACCATAGCTCCCACTTTCGTGGCCGATCTTTTTTCGGAAGAACGACGCGGCCGGATTCTGGGTGTCTTTTATCTGGCGATTCCGGTGGGCTCGGCTGCGGGCTATCTGCTGGGCGGACATCTGGCTCCTGAGCACGGCTGGCGGTTTCCGTTTTACATTGCGGCTGCACCGGGGTTTTTGCTGGCGCTGGCAGTTTTGTTTTTGAAGGAGCCGGAGCGGGGACAATTTGATTCGCTGCAGGAGACGCCGGAGCGGGGGACGCTGTTTGGGTTGGCGCGCAATCCGGCGTTCCTGACTGCGACACTGGGCATGGCGGCGATGACTTTTTCTCTGGGCGGCATTCAGGTCTGGATGCCGCAGTTTCTCTACAGCGAGCGGCACTACACGCTGGAGGCGGCCAACTTTACCTTTGGGATCATCATTGTGGTGGATGGAATTCTGGCATCACTGGCGGGCGGGTGGCTCGGCGACTATCTGCTGCGGCGGATGAAGAGTTCGTACTATTTGATTTCGGCGGCCAGCATGGCGCTGGGCGTGCCGGCCATGATCGTCGCGCTCTTTGTGAAGGGACGCGTGATGGTTCCGGCGATTGCGGTCGCGGCGTTTTTTCTGCTGCTGAATACGTCGCCTTTGAACGCTGCGGTCATCAACTCGGTGGGCGCGCATATTCGGGCCACGGCGCTGGCCGTGAATATTTTCATTATTCACATTCTCGGCGACGTGCCTTCGCCGACCATGATGGGATGGGTCGCCGACCGGCGCTCGCTGCAGGCGGCTTTCGTGCTGCCGGTGATCGCCATGGTGATTTCTTCTGTCATACTGTTTTACGGGATGAAGTTTGCTCCGGCGGTGCGGGTCGACCGGCAGGCCGAGTGATGGTGGCCGGGAAGAGCTTTTGACCGCCGAGATCGCAAAGGAAGCCGCGGAGGACGCTGAGAAGGGCTGCGGTTGCGAAACCCGCTCCACCACTAAGAACACGAAGGAGATCTTAACCACTAGCTGGATGCATTACGTTCACTGGATTGCGGGTACGATTCTGGCGTTGGCCTGGTTGTCTCGCATTGTCGAAGCCGCGATCGGGATGCCCAGCGTGGCCGACATCTCTCGGGAGGAGTGGGATCGCAATCCAGTTACGTCCTCGGGAAATCCTAGGGTTTCCATCATTGTGCCGGCACGGAATGAAGAAGAGACTATCGAACAGTCGCTTCGCACGCTCCTTGCCTTAGACTACGACAACTACGAAGTGATTGCCGTCAACGACCGGTCGACGGACCGGACGGGCGAGATCATGGAACGGGTCGCGGCAAATAGTCAGTCGGAAAATCCACAACATCAACACCCCCACCCTGTCCCTCCAAAAGACGGAGGGACAAGGATGGGGCACCCGACGCCTACTTCGCGGTTGCGTGTGGTTCATCATCGCGAACTTCCTGAAGGCTGGCTGGGGAAGACTCACGCCATGTGGACTGCGACGAACCTGGCTTCGGGCGATTGGCTGCTCTTCACCGACGCGGATGTGCTGTTCAAGCCGGAGTCTTTGCGGTGCGCGCTGGCTTATGCGCAGGCCGAGAAGGCGGACCATGTGGTGTTGTTTCCGCGCATAATTATGAAACGACCGGGCGAGTACATGATGATCGCGTTTTTTCAGACCATGTTTGTGTTTGGGCACCGGCCGTGGAAGGTGGCCGATCCGAAGGCGCGCGATCACATGGGCGTGGGGGCGTTCAACCTGGTGCGGCGCAGCGTGTATGAAGCGGTGGGCACCTACGAACGTCTGCGCATGGAAGTAGTGGACGATATGAAGTTGGGCAAGGTGGTGAAGAATGGCGGGTTCGCGCAGCGCAATGTGTTCGGCGCGGATCTGATTTCCATCCGCTGGGCGACGGGCGCGATGGGCGTGATCGATAACCTGACCAAGAATTTTTTTGCGGTGCTTTCGTTTCAGTGGTGGCGGGCACTGATCTCGGCCGGCGGGCTGGTGTTTCTCAACCTGGGGCCGTTTCTAGGCGTGTGGCTGGCTCACGGGTGGGCGCGGGTGCCTTATGGCGTAGCGTTGTTGTCGATGTTTTTCATTTATCTGGGGATGTCTTGGCGATCGGCTGTACCTTCGTATTATTTCTTTTTGCATCCAGTGAGCACAGTGCTGTTCACCTATACGCTGCTAAGGTCGATGGTGCTTACGCTGTGGAATGATGGGATTGAATGGCGGGGCACGAAGTATCCGCTGGAGGAGCTGAGGAAGGGGATGGTGTGAGGGAACCCCGGAGCTGAGGCCGCATTCCGGAAGGGCTCCAGCGTTTCTGACAGGCCCCGCCGGGCTTCGCCCTGGCGGGGACAGCCGAGGCGGATGTCGCCACGTGAGCCTTGCTTTAATCGGGCGGGTCGGAGCCTTCGGCGTCGGTCTGGGTTTCTCTGCCGTAGGTTGCGGTGTCGGAGGGTCTGGGTTTTATCTTTCTTGGCCTCTTGGAGGGGCGCATGCGTCCGGGGCTGTAGTGGCCGCGCTGCTCCACGTCATAATTCTTGGGTAACGGGGGGATCAAGGTAGATCCTCCGGTGAGCTGTCCGACGCGGCTCAGGATGATTTCGGCGCGTCCGCCGTAGAGTTTGACTGCGCCGTGAATCTCGATCAAGTGTCCCGCGAGGCGGCGCACGTCGCCGACATCTTTCAGGTCGGAAGGGAAGACGACGACGGAGAAGGGGCAGGCCATCTGCTGCTCGCAGAAGTCCACGTGGTGAACGCCCTTGCTTCCCGCTTTCACGCGCAGGACTTTGCCGGTAACGCATTTAACTTCGCCCACGTGGTGGGAGGCTTCCTGGATCGAAATGCAATCGGAGGCGGCGAGTGGGGTCGTGGATAGAGAGAGCACAAAGAGAGCCAGCGTTGAGAACAGTTGGCTGCGGAGATAACGCGCGGCCGGGCTTCGGCCAGGCCGGACAGTCGGGGCGGCTGTCTCTACGTGGGTGGGCGAGGGGGATCGAGGATTGCGCATTAGTTGATTCTAAGAGCGGGGACGTGTAGCGGCTGCGCGTTGAGGAGAAATATGTTAGCGTTTTCCCGGAATGAAACGGCTTGGATCCGCAACGAATCTTGGCCAACACAAAAGGCCGGACGTGGTCCGGCCCTCCGGCTTGCTTACGACAATTCTTGACGGCTATTTGAACGACTTTACGGCTGCGGCTTCGTCATCTTTCACGTCGAAGACGGTGTAAAGTTTGGTGATCTGGAGCAGGTCGTTGACCTTCTTGGTGAGGTTGAGCAACTTCAGCTCGCCCGCCTGGTTCTTGGTGGTGGTGAAGGCGCTGACCAGCTCGCCGATGCCGGAGCTGTCAATGTAGTTGACTTCGGCCAGGTTCAGAAGAATCTTTTTCTGTCCTTTAGCCAGCAACTCGCGCACGGTGTCGCGCAAGGTGACGCTGCCTTCGCCCAAGGTGATGCGGCCGCTGCAGTCCATAATTGTGACGCCATCCACCTGCCGGGTACTGATCTTCATGCTCACTGGGAAGCCTCCTTGCCGCCCGCGGATGGACCGTGGACGTGCTTGATCATTTTGAGTTCGGTGCCCGTTTGAGACGGGCGAATTTCTACGACATCCATAAACGAGCGCATAAGAAAGATACCGCGCCCGGACGTTTTCAACAGATTTTCCGGGGCCAGAGGATTGGGAATCCGGCCCAGATCCATGCCCGAGCCCTGGTCGCAAATGGTGATGACCAGATTCTCCGGGGTGCGCTCGAAGGACAAAAAAACCTTCTTGTCCGGAGCATAGGCGTTGCCATGCAGAACGGCGTTGACGGCGGCCTCGCGTACGGCCATGGAAATCTGCATGACTTCATCCTCGGCAAAGCCCAATTCCGTGGCAATCAGGGTAGCCTTTTCTTCGGCGCTGTCGACCGTTTGCAGCGTGGAATCCAGCGTGTATGAGACCCTCTGCTCGGTCATGCCCATAGATGAAGGAAGGATCGGGATCCGGCCAGGCGCCCGCTGATTGATTCCGCTGCGCCGTCAGGTCCTCGCCGGAGGCCCTTTTCCAGGGAATGCGGTAGTTTGCCTGTCGGACGGGGAATTGTCAACGCGGACGGGGGGATTTGGTGGTGGCGCAATTTGAATCCCTCTGCGCTCTCTGCGCTTTTCCTTTGCGAACTCTGCGGTTAGAGGGTCTTGCTCTTGGGCAAATCATAAAGCCTTTAACCGCCGGAATCGCAAAGAAAGTCCGCAAAGGGCGCAGAGAAATTCAAATTGAGCCACTGCCCGGGGATTTGGCGGGTTTAGCGGCAGGAACCCGACTCAACCACGAGGGACACTAAGGAACTCGAAGCAAACCAGCAACCTGCGTCCTGCTAAAGTTATAACGTCATGCTGCTGCGGAAACTGAAGCGGGCTCTTAAGATTGCGGTGTTGGGTTTGGCCGGGCTCGCGGCCGTGGTTTATGGTCTGGATGATGCGGTCTTTCGGATTCGCGTCGCGGCCAATTGGAATCCTTACGGGTCGGTGACCGTCCAGCCTTATTACGCGGTGGCGCAGAAGAGCGGCAAGACGCAGTTTATTTTTCAGGAGCCGCAGCCGCAAACTTGCATTCACGCCTTGCTGCCGCACGCGAGCTACAGCACGTGCTGGTATTTGAGCCGGCATCCGGAGCCGCGGACGGATATTTAGCCGCATCTTGGGGCATGTTAAAGTTGATGACTCCGAGCTAAGTTTGATGGGGGAACTCATGTCGGCCAACCACGAACAAACCTATTCTCCGGCGCACGTGGCAGGGAAATACATGCTTGCGATTGCGGTTTGCGCATTGGTTGTCGGGGCGGTCTGGCCGGCGGCCGCTTCGAAGCAAGGGATTTCTGACCCAAGGCTGGAAAAGGCGTACCGCTTTCAGCGGGGCGGGTGGACGTATGTCCACCTGGAAGGGACGCCGTCGGAGATTGGGTTCCAGCATGGATCTCTTCTGGCGTCCGAGATTGCGGATGCGTTTGCGGCCATCCAGCTTTTCGATACTCACGCCACGCAGCGCGACTGGGAATTCTTCCGCACCACGGCGCGCGACATGCTCTGGCCGCACATTGATCCGGAGTATCAGCAGGAACTGCAGGGCATTGCCGACGGCGTGAAATCGCAGGGCGTGAACCTGGACGTGTACGACATTGTGGCGCTGAATGCCTTCGAGGAAGTCCCCGACTACTACGTACCGTGGCTGAACAAGAAGAACAAGAAGGCGGTGAACAAGTCGGGGAAGTCGCCGAAGCTGGTTGCGCCGGGAAACTGCAGCGCGTTTATTGCGACCGGGAGTTACACGAAAGATCATCAGATCGTGATCGCGCACAATAACTGGACCAGTTACCTGGCAGGCGAGCGCTGGGTTGTCATTTTCGATATCGTTCCGGAATACGGCAGCCGCATTCTGATGGACGGATTTCCGGGCGTCATCACCAGCGATGACGATTTCGGCGTGAACGCGGACGGCATTTTGATCACGGAAACGACGATCACGCAGTTCGAAGGCTGGGATCCGAATGGCAAGCCGGAGTTCATGCGCTCCCGCAAGGCGCTGCAGTATGCCAAGAGCATTAATGATTACGTGCGCATTATCAAAGAAGGTAACAATGGCGGGTATGCCAACGACTGGCTCATCGGCGACCGCAAGACGGGTGAGATTGCCTATCTCGAACTTGGACTGAAGAACACTCCGCTGTGGCGCACGAAAGACGGATATTTTGTGAGTTCGAATTTTGCCCGCGATCCCAAGCTGATCCGCCAGGAGACCGCGGGCTTCGATGTGAATGATGGTTCGTCGTCGGCGAATGCGCGGCATGCGCGCTGGGAAGAATTGATGCTGCAGTCGAAGGGCAAAATTGATGTGGAGATGGCCGAGCAGTTCTTGTCGGATCACTTTGACAGCTTCGACAAAGTGGGTGGGAGCACGGTGAAGAACCAGCCCAACGAACGCTCGCTGTGCGGCCATGTCGAGGTCTCGCCGCGCGGCGTGAAGGAGTGGGAGTGGGCCCCGTACAATCCCGGCGGCGCGGTGCAGGGCAAGGCCACCGACAGCAAGATGGCGGCGAAGATGAGTTTCGCGGCGCGGGCAGGGCATCCCTGTGGAGCGGATTTTCTTGCGACGGATTTTCTGGAGAAGCATCCAGAATATGCGTGGCAGAAACCGCTGCTGCACGATATGAAGGCGGGGCCGTGGACGGTATTTACGGCGGGGCAGAAGAACGCGGAGTAGCTAGTGGACGGGGGCGTAGGGAAGAATTCTGCGGGGCTTCGCCCACGCGGGACAGCCGAGGCGGCTGTCGCCACATAAGCATAGGCGGGACGGGCAAGAGTGCGCGTCCCCACACGAGCATGGGAGGAACAATGAAGGAAACGCCGCAGCAATATACGCAGAGGGTGGTTGGATACATGGAAGGGAAAGAGCCGTTGGCGGTGCAGGCGGCGACGGCGAAGAAGCTGGAGCGGCTGATCAAAGGCGTGCCGACGAGCAAATTGCGGAAGCGTCCGGTGGCTGACAAGTGGTCGGTAGGCGAGATTCTGGCGCACCTTGCTGAAGCGGAGATTGTCGGCGGTTTCCGCATGCGGCTGATTCTGGGTGCGCCGGGGACTGCGATCGCGGCCTTTGATCAGGATGCGTGGGTGATCAGCGGACATTATGCGAAGCGCGATCCGCGGAAGTCGGTGGAGCAGTTTCGGGCGGTGCGCGAGGCGAATCTTGCGCTGCTGAAATCCCTGACGCCGGAGCAGTGGAAACACTACGGTATGCACTCCGAGCGCGGGCAGGAATCGATTGAGCATATCGTGCGCATGTTCGCGGGGCATGATCTGAATCATTTGCGGCAGATTGAGGCGATTCTGGGAAAGTGAAGAGGGCGGCTCTTCAACTGCGAGGCAGGAGCTGAATCTAAGGACTCCGCGGGGCTTGGCCCACGCGGGACAGCTGAGGCGGCTGTCGCTACAGTACCGTCACCAAAAAGGGAAAACTAAGGTTGCGAACCCAAAGGTCTTGGCCCGTGTCCACACTGCCGAGAGATGCTTCGGCAGAACGTTCAAAGTCAGGGTATACTGGAGTTACTTAACCTCGAAGACACTTCACTAATAGTTTGCGCCTTCGCGATTGAGAGATCGAGAGGCGTATTTCTTGGATTTGTTAAAGCTGGACTCGCGCGAGATCCCGAACCATTCATTTCATACCTCACGCTCTGCTTCACTTTGCATCCCGGCGGTACACGACTATTCATGCCAAAGATGTGCATTTTGAGGAAGGTCGTAACGTTGCTCTCGGTGGCAACGCTAGCTGCGGCCGTCTTGTGGCGTTCCTCGCCGGACTACCGCGTGGCGGTGGGAATCATCGTTTCTCTGGGCGCGATTGTGTTGGCGGCCCTGGCTCTTTCCGCTCACAAGGTGGTGATGGGATTGCTTTTCCTGGTGGTTCTGGGGGTGTTCACGCCATTCCGGAGCGGCCAGTTCTCCACCGCTCTGGTTTCCACGCTCGACATGGCGACTTTGGCGCTGTTCGCGGTTTCGCCTCTCGTATTTGGAAAATCCGGCACATCGTAGGCGCAATTGCTCCCTAGGGAGTGTTGTGGCAGCTGGTACGGTTCGTCCACTAACCCGAATCACAGGAGTTCACTATGTCCGGAATCAACGGCGACAAATCCAGATTTAACCGGGAGCGGAAGCAGAAGATCGCCAAGCGAAACCGCAATCGAGAACTCTTGAAGAGCCTGGGAGCGCCCAAGCCCGTGGCGCCAGCCGGATCGAGGACCAAGGCGGTGGCGGAATGACAACCTCATTGCTTGCGGCTTCGCTTTTGGACCCGGTAGCCAATGTGCTCAAAAAGAAGCGGGTTCTTCTGGTGGACGCATCGCCGGCAACCCGCGATCTGCGCGCCGAAACCATGCGAAAGTTGGGCGTGGATGTGGACTGCGCCGCGGACATCAGCGAAGCACGTTCGTGGTGGCGGGCGTCTCTCTATAATCTGGTTTTGATGAACGTGGAGAACGACCTGGGCCATCGCGACAGGTTTTGTGAAGACGTTCGCAACGCTACGCCGCCCCAGTCGCTTGCCTTTCTGGTCGGCGGACCGGATTTTTTGGCCCATCTGCCCGTCGCAGACGACGAACCGTCCGTACGCAGGAATGGGGATTACACCAACACTGGCGACGTGAAGGCTGCCATGGCGGCAAACATTTCTGGCGACCTGGGGCAACGCTGGGGAATCCTGGAAGCTTCGCGACGGATTTCCGCCGTGCGTTCGCTGTCTCATGCGCGAACCAAGGCGAGACAAGACAGGCCGGCGCCGCCGCGCGATTCTGAAATACGGTTGTCGAAGCGGCCCAACGAACCGCGCACCCTGGATCAACTGCTTAGAGAGGAAATGCAATGAAGAATCTTTATGTTGGCAATCTACCCCACAGCACAACCGAGGCGGAGCTGCGCACGCTGTTTGAGACCCACGGAGCAGTGGAAAAAGTAAGCGTCGTCACCGACCGGGAAACCGGCCGGGCGCGCGGTTTCGGGTTTGTGGAAATGACCAACGCGGGCGAAGCCGAGAAGGCTATCGCGGCGTTGAACGGAACGCAGCTGGGGGGACGCGCCTTGACCATCAACGAGGCGAAGCCGAAGACCGACCGGCCCAAGAGCGGCGGAGGACAGCGGTTTGGCGGCGGCGGTGGCGGGGGACGAGGACGCGATGACTACCAGGGCCACGCCCGGCAGCCGAGAGAGCCGCGCTGGTAGGTTTTTGCGCTGGCCTTTCGGGGCTGGGACAGGAAATTCGTCTGGCGGCGCAGTTCGCCGGGCACGATGAGAAACTATCGAGATTGGGAGACCAGGTATGCCACGAGGCCGATCGACATTTACCAAGCGTCAGAAGGAACAAACGCGGCAGCAGAAACAGCGGGACAAAGCCGAGCGCCGGGTCCAGCGCAAGCAAGAGAAGCCGGAAGGCAGCGTCGATGAGATGGACGAGTTGCAGGAGCACGCCAGGGCGCAGGCGGCGCTGTTCAATGTTGGCGTGGAAGAGCCAACCGAAGAACCCGCCGCTGACAGAGGCAACGGGGTTGAGCGCTAGGTTGAGCGCTAGGCGGCCGGAAAACTAAGCATCGCAACTGCGCCCCTCGGCGCCTGCCGCCGCTCGCAGTGAGATGCTCTTATCGCAGCGCTAAAAGTTTTGCGCCGCCCAAAAGCGCCCCTCATCAGGATTTCTTCTTGGTGGGCTTGGGCCGCAGCGTCCTGGCGTACTCGTAGCTCACGTCCAGATATTTCTGCAGTTCTTTCGTGTTGCGCAGCAACGCCTCAGGAACCGCTACGTATTCTTTCATTACCGTCCCGTAAGACTCAAACAGAGTTGTCTTGTATTTCTTCAGAAATTCTTCCCGCTTGTCTTCAGGGAGCCGGATCGCCAGACGCGATTGATGTAGAAGCGTGAACATATTGCCGTTCAGGGACGTGTAGGGATTGGCGTCGCCCTTGCGCTCGATCTTGGGATTGGTGGCGACGAGGCGATCATAGAGCTCTTCTATAGGAGATTTGACGGAGGTTTTCTTCGCTGTGGCCACGGCTTTCCTCAATGGGAGAATTGAGAGTCGAAGGGCACGAGGATACACCATCCGCGGCGGGAAGATTGTCAAAATCCCCGCTCTGTTTCTCCAAAGGACGGAGAAACTAAGGACGGGGCACACTTCGGAAAGTGCACGCAGGTCCGAGGTCAAAGCAAAGTCAAAGGCGGGCGGGCAAGCGTGCCCGCCCCACACATTCGTTACACGAAGACTTCGCCGGGCAACGCGGTTAGGGTGCGGCTAGCCAGGGTGTTCTGGATCACTGGTTTCGGGCGCTCTTCGCCGGATGCGTCGATCTGTTTGCGTTCGATGCGCAGCTTCAGGGTGCGCTCGATGTCGCGCAGTTGCAGGATCTCTGCGGCGGCGACCAGCGTGGTGGCGTGGCCTTGGGATCCCATCCGGCCGGTGCGGCCGACGCGGTGAATGAAGTCCTCTGCCATCTTTGGCAGGTCGTAGTTGATGACGTGCGCGACGTCATCGCAGTGCAAGCCGCGCGACGCTATGTCGGTAGCGACGAGGATCTGGTGACGGCCATCCTGGAATCCGCTCAAAGCTCCGTTGCGTTGCGACTGCGAGCGGCCGCCGTGAATGAGACCAGCAGAGAAACCTTCCCGCGCCAGCGTCTTCGCCAGCCGTTCCGCGCCGCGCTTGGTGCGGGCGAAGATCAGGGTCTGGCCGGTTTTCGTGTACAGCAATTGCCTCAGCACGTCGAGCTTTTCGCCGGGGCGCACTTCGTAGGCCGTCAGCTGAACGCTTTCGGCCGGCTTAAGCACCGAGCCCAGAGCCGCGCGCACGGGCTCATGCGTATATTCATGCACCAGCCGGGCAACCGAGTGTTCCATAGTGGCCGAGAAACATAGGGTCTGCCGGCGAGTCGGCAATGCGGAAACAATGCGCTGGATGGCTGGCAGAAAGCCCATGTCGAGCATGCGGTCGGCTTCGTCGAGCACCAGCATCTTGATGTGGCGCACGTCAGCCAGTCGCCGATCCATCAGATCCTGTAGCCGGCCTGGAGTGGCGATGACCAGCCCGGTTCCCGCGCGCAGGCCGTCGATCTGGGCCTTTTCCGATACGCCGCCGATTACCAGCGCCGCCCGGGGCAGGGCTTTGTCGCGGATGTTTTCGTAGGCCTCATGGACTTGCATGGCCAGTTCGCGCGTGGGCAATAAGACCAGCACGCTGGCGTTCCGCGAGGGTTCGCGCCGCAGCAATTCGATGGCTGGAATCAGAAAAGCGAGGGTTTTGCCGGTGCCGGTTTGAGCGGTGCCGATTACGTCTTTGCCTTCAAGGGCTGGAGGAATGGCGCATTCCTGGATGGGGGTTAAGGTGGTGAATTGAGCTGCCGCCAGCTTTTGCTGCAAGGCAGAAGACAAGGGCAGTTCGGTGAATGTAGTCATTAAAGTTTTGTTCTTTCTGGAGGGGCCTGTTGTCACACACACTCAGACACACGTCTGTAGTTTTCATGCCGCTCGCATTTTAGATTGGCGCTGAAATAGACGGCAGGCAGGAAAAGCGGAGATGAATCTGATCCAAGCAGGCTAACGCGAAGCTAGCCCAAGGACCACCGCGTGACGAGCAAACCGCAGTAAAAGCGTCAACGACAGTATAGCAGATAAGGGGCTGAATTTACATCCAGTACGCGTTGGCGAACTCCGAGTGCCGAACCTAACGTAACACTACCGACAATTTGTTTCACGGAACCAGTTGCTCCGAATATTTGTAGGTCTCCATCCCCGAAATTCTCTTTCTGGTAGATGCGGCTGCAGTTGATGCGCAAAAGCCGGGATAGCGACCCCAAGAACAAATCTCAATCACGTTTTTCCGTTATTCCAATTTGTAGGGCCGCACCTCTTCTTTGTTTTGTTGTAACTCAGAGCCGAAACCGCGGCCGAGATGGTCACGAGGCTGCATCACAACAGTCCAGTCAGCGGAGAAAAACAATGCGACATAACATTTCGATCAGGCTACTTGTTCTGATGGCTGTTGCGATGCTCGCGCTTTCTGGGATGCTGCGGGCGCAGAGCGCCACCGAGGGCGCCGTCAGCGGCACCGTCGCGGATGCGTCCAATGCGGTTGTGGCCGACACCACGGTCACGCTGAAAAGCTTGGATAAGGGCTATTCGCGCCAAACCACCACGAATGCGCAGGGCATTTACCAGTTCCCACTGACCGATCCGGGCAACTACGAAGTCGTAGTCGCTGCCACCGGCTTCAAGCAGTTTGCCGGTAAGGCCTCGGTGAACGTAGGTCAGGTAACGGTCGTGAATGTGAAGCTGGAAGTGGGCGCGGCCGGCACCACGGTTGAGGTCTCCGCCGCGCCGCCGCTGCTGGATACCCAGGCGGCGGATATGTCCACCTCCTTCGACCGCAACCTGGTCGAGAACCTGCCCAATGGCGGCAACGACTTGACGGCGGTAGCCTACACCGCGCCTGGAGTGGTCATGAACAGCGGCGGCATGTACGGCAACTTTACCGCCAACGGCCTGCCCGCGACCTCGAACGTATTTACCGTGGACGGCGAGAATCAGATGGATCCGTTCCTCAATCTGAATAACTCGGGCCCCACCAACCTGATGCTGGGCAAGAACAGCATTGACGAAGCCACGGTCATCACCAACGCCTACTCCGGCCAATACGGACAACAGGCGGGGGCCCAGGTCAGCATGGTCAGCAAGGGGGGCACGAACAATTACCACGGTAACGTGCAGTACCAGTGGACCGGGCGGCTGCTGGATGCAAACGACTGGTTCAACACTTTCTTTCAGCCGGCACAGCCTCGTCCTTTTGCCAACAACAACCAGTGGGCGGCCTCCTTTGGCGGGCCAATCAAGAAAGACAAAACGTTCTTCTTTATCGACACCGAGGGGATTCGTTACATCGTGCCTTCGACGACAACCGTGTATACGCCGACCACAGCTTTCCTGAACGACACGATGAACATCGGCCTGCCGGGCGCCAGCGCGTCTGCCAACACGATCGCCACGTACAAGAAGGCGGCTGGGATTTGGGAGGCTGCGCCCGGCTTCGGCAATGGCACTGCGCTCCCTGGAACCTGCGGGGATCCGCTTACCGGAGGAACGATCGACGGCGGGCCGACGGCGACGGCAGCAGGGAGCTGCATTCAGTCCTACAGTGCGAGCCCTGCATTGCCCGCGAAAGAGACGCTGCTGATCGGCCGCTTCGACCAGAATTTCGGAGTCAAGGACCGCCTGTTCTTCCGTTTTGATATTGATACGGGAACCCAGGCCACTTACGCCGACCCGATCGATTCCAAGGCTTTTTCAGCCGCAAGCTACCAGCCGGAATACAACAACAGCTTGAACTGGTCGCACACCTTTAACGGCACGGCGACCAACCAGTTCATCGCGGCCATCAGCTACTACCGCGCAATTTTCGTGGAGAACACGAGCGCGGCCACGTCGCCGTTTCCCTACGCCATGTACCTGGGGACGACCGTGGGCGTTTCAAGTCCGTTTGGGCTGCCTTCGGCGACTGGTTTAAACGCCCTCAACTACGCTTTCCCGTCGGGGCGGAATGTGACGCAGTGGCAATTGGTGGATGATTTTGCCAAGACCATGGGACGCCACAGCGTGAAGGCGGGCGTCAACTTCCGGCGGTACGACCTTACCAACTACGACGCTTCCCAATTGACGACCCCGCTGGTCTATGCCGGGCTCAACGATTTCTTCACGGGCAATGCGTCGATCTACGCGCAGAACAACCCGCTGCATCCCACGGCGCCGATGAACACGGGTGGTTTCGGGGTTTATGGCCAGGACGAGTGGTCGGTGCTGCCCCGATTGAAGCTGACCTTCGCGCTGCGCGCGGAGCACAATTTCAATCCCACCTGCGACACGAATTGCTTCACCTTGCCCAACGCGCCGTTTTATCGGATCAAAACGCAGGGCATAGACACCCCGTATAACAAGGCTCTGCTCACGGGGCGCAAGGATGCGTTCGGCTCGGTGGACAGCATCAACTGGGCTCCGCGCTTTGGTTTCACCTGGTCGCCGCGAGACAACAGCAGAACCGTGGTCAGCGGCGGCTTCGGGATTTTCTACGATGCGTTCCCGGGCTTCATCACCGACTCGTTCGTCAGCGTCCCCTACCTGGTAGGAGTCAACTTATTCGGGCCAGACATTACAGGTGCCGGCTCCGTTGCCTGGGGTGATTCAGCGGGAGCTGCGGCTACCGTGGCTTCCACGGTGAGTACCATTCGGAACGGAAACGCTGCGCTGGGGATTCCCTCGCTCGCCAACGGCTTGACCATGAAGCAACTGCTGGCGGCGGGAGGGGCGCAACCGAACATCACCGGGTTCCCGGGTACACTGCGCACGCCGCAATACCAGGAATGGAACTTCCAGGTGCAACAGGCGATCGGCAGCAAGGACAGGATCACCGTTGCCTACGTGGGGAACCATGGCTATCACGAGCCTTACCCGAACAGCACGCTGAACGCGAACGTGAACCCGATCAACCCGGTTACCAACATCAATCCTAAGATCGCAAATTACCCCACCTCTACGCCCGATTCGCGGTTCGGCACCTTCACCGAGTGGAATTCAGGCGCGGTTTCGAATAACAACGAGTTGACCGCCACCTACACTCGCCGCATCTCGGCCGGGTTCGTGGTGAATGTCAACTACACGTGGGCGCACACGCTGGACGAAATCTCAAACGGATCATTGCTGCCCTCCGGTACCAGCGCGATCCAGGGGCAAATCAATCCTCTTAGCTTGAGGGCGAACAACTACGGCAATGCCGATTACGACATCCGGCACAGCCTTAACGCGAACTATGTGTGGACCGAGCCGTTCCATTTCAATAACCGAATGCTCGGCGGCTTGCTGGGGGGCTGGATGCTGTCTGAGAACTTCATCACCCGCACCGGCCTGCCTTATACGGTAACCGACGGTACCACCTCGATCACCAACGGTGGGACGGCCACTCCGGCGCAGCTGGTCAACCTGAATGCACAGCAAAGCTGCACGAACGGAAACAGCCAGTGTTTCAACTCCGCAGCCTTTACCAGCGCCAATGGTTTGGGCTTTTTCCCGACGCAACTGCGCAACCAGTTCCGGGGTCCGGGATTCTTCGACTCGGATTTCACCGTGGGGAAGAATTTCCACGCAACCGAGCGGGTGAAGATCACGGTGGGCGCGAACATCTACAACATCTTCAACCACCCCAACTTCCAGAACCCAGGCCACAACTGGACCGGCGCCACGTGTTCGACCCCTGTAGGCTCGGCGCAGCAGGGTAACTGCGCCAATGTCGCGACCCAGGCAGCGCCTCCGACGGGCCCCTACGGCTCGTTCTTCCAGGGTCTGCCGGCGGGCCGCGAAGGCCAGTTGCAGGCTAAAATCGTCTTCTAGGGACGTGTTGAACGAGAATACAGTGTCCGGCCGCAATGCCACGAGGAAGCCGCGGATCGTATCCGCGGCTCTCCTTCTGCTCTGGCTTTGCATCGCGATCCCAGCGCTTGGGCAAATAGACCTGAAGGTACATCGCTCGCCTGATTTCGGGGCGGACGACGTGTGGCTCGATCAGGGCGCTCCGGCGCCCCATCACATTGCCGATTACCGTGGGCGCGTGGTGCTCATCGATTTCTGGGAGTACACCTGCATCAACTGCATTCGCGACTTCGGCGTGGTCAAACGCTGGTACGGAAAATACCACCAGTTCGGCCTGGACGTGATCGGGGTGCATTACGGCGAATTCAATTTCGGATTCAATGTGGAGAATGTGCGCGCCGCGGCGCAGCGCTTTCGTCTGCCCTGGCCGGTGGTTGCCGACCAGAAAGGCACGTCGTGGAAGGCATTCGCGGTCGAGGGATGGCCCGATCGCTTCCTCGTGGACGCGCAAGGCAACATCGTCATGAAGGTGTTCGGGGAATCGCATAACAGCGAGATGGAGGCCAAGATCCGCGAACTGCTGGTGGCGGCGCATCCCGATTTGGCCAAGGAAGTGATGAAGGTCGAACCCGATCCCGACGAGAACAACTTAAGACCGGAATGCGGAGTGCCGAGTGAGGAAACATTCGTCGGCGAGGTCTACGGGCGCAGCGCGGTCGAAGATCTGGCCGGGCACCACGCCGGCGACGAGGCCGATTTCCAGCCGCCGCATTCGCCTCCCGACGGGGGAGTGATGCTGGTCGGCCGCTGGAAGGTGGAAGGCGATGGCGTGATTTCAGACGGTCACGGCGCGGCCGCCGAATTGCGTTATCACGGGCGCTCGCTCTACAGCGTTCTCAGCCTCAAGAATGAGAAGCCAATTCGCGTCAACCTGTTTCAGGATGGCAGTCCCCTGCCCAAGGACAGCGCCGGCGCAGACGTTAAAATTGATGACAAGGGCGCTTTCATCGACGTGACCGGCTCGCGTATGTACTATCTGGTGCGCAGTCCGGCGTTTAGCGCTCACCTGATCTCGCTGCAGCCGGAAAGCCCAGGACTAGGGCTGCACTCCTACACTTTCGGCAATAATTGCCAACTGGCGGATATCCCGTAAGCACGCCACGTTCTAGTCGATCGCAAAACCGTCCATACCGATCCACGATTGCGCCAGCAATTGCAGATTCTTCTTGTAGGTTCGCGTGACCGTGTACTCCCTGCCGCCTTTCACGCGCAGCACGTACTCACCCGTGGGCCAGGGCTGAATTTCTTCGACCATGGCCGCGTTGACCAGCGCCGATCGATGGATGCGCACAAACCCGTACGGACCAAGCTTCTCTTCCATGGTGGTGATCGACTCGCGCAACAGGTGCGACCTTGAGGTGTGCAACAGCAAAACATAGTTGCCCTTGGCCTCGATGGCGATCACATCTGCAGGCTCGATCAGCAGAATCCTGCCTTTGGCTTTGATTGCAATACGTGCGGGCGTGGGCCCGGCCAGCGTCGTTCCCCGCAACAAAGAATCGACGACGCTGGCTGCGGGTCCCGGCCCGGGCGGAAAGACGGCAGCAGGTGCGATGTCTTCAACCAGGCAGGCGCGCTCGACCTGGGCGGATGCATCAATGAAACCATGAAACAGTTCGGTGGTGGAACTCATGCGATCGCCTCCACGCCCTGAGGAGGGCGTTGCGGAAATTGCTTATGACCAGAGTGACCTTCATAGTGGTCGCTGGCAATACCCACTTGACGCGATTTCGGCATGACCATTATGATTCGCGGAATGAAGCGAGTTGCATCCGGATTCCTCCCCATGATCGCGGTCGACCGCAAGGACCGCAAGCCCTTGCACCGGCAGATCTATGAGGCGTATCGCACCGCGATCGTCTCCGGCAGCCTGCGCGCGGCACAGCGCATTCCGTCAAGCAGAGTGCTGGCTTCCGAACTCGGAGTTTCGCGGTTCCCGGTTCTGAACGCCTACGGCCAACTTCTGGCGGAAGGCTACTTCGAAAGCCGCGTCGGCGCAGGAACGGTGGTTTCCAGTTCGCTGCCCGAACAGTTCACGCCGAGCGAACTCGCCGGGGCCGAATTCGCTGCCAGTGGCGGAAGCCGGCAGGTGGCGAGCCGCTGCTCAATTCTTCCGCGTCTGGAAAAGCGTTCATGGATGGGTTTGGGAGCGTTTGGCGTGGGGCAGGTAGCATTTGAGCAGTTTCCAATCCAGATCTGGACAGCCCTGGTGGCGCGCCGCTGCAGAAATATGGACGCCAGATCGTTCCACTACGGCGACCCCACAGGATCGAAAGCTCTGCGGGAAACGCTCGCCGCCTACCTGAGAACCTCGCGATCGGTGCGCTGCGAAGCAGAGCAAATCATGATCGTCAGCGGCTCTCAACAGGCTCTGGAAATCTCGGCTCGAGTTCTTCTCGACCCGGGGAGCCGCGTCTGGGTGGAGGAGCCGGGCTACAGCCTGGCGCGGGGTATCTTCGCACTGACCGGCTGTCATCTTGTGCCCGTTCCGGTCGATGGGGAGGGTCTGAATGTGACGGCCGGCATCCAGCGAGCGCGGAGGGCTAGGGCGGCCTTCGTCACGCCATCGCATCAATTTCCGCTGGGCGTGACCATGAGCGCTTCGCGGCGCTTCCAACTACTGGACTGGGCACAAAGTACTGGATCGTGGATCATTGAAGATGACTATGACAGCGAGTACCGCTATGAGAGCATGCCGATCGCATCCTTACAGGGTCTGGACAAAAATGCCCGCGTCATCTACATCGGCACCTTCAGTAAAGTTTTGTTTCCATCTTTGCGGCTCGGCTATGTTGTGGTTCCAAACGACCTGGCTGAGCGTTTTCAGGCGGTTCGCCGGGTGATGGATCTCGCTCCCCCCACTTTTTATCAGGAAGTGCTGGCGGAGTTTATTGGCGAAGGGCACTTTGCGCGCCACATTCGGAGGATGCGGGTTCTTTACCGCGACCGAAGGAGCGCGCTGGTAGAGAGTCTCACCCGGGAACTGGGGTCCACGGTTGAAGTGCTCGGGGGCGAAGCTGGTATGCATCTGACCGTAACGCTGCCGCAGGGAAGCCGCGATCTGGAGATCGCCGACCGGGCAGCCCGCGAAAATCTTTGGCTGTGGCCTCTCTCGCTTTCCTATATGGGTGCGACGCCGCGACAGGGCTTCATCCTGGGTTTTGGGAGCACCGCGGTGATGGAGGTCGCTCCTGCCGTCCGCAAGATGAGTAAGCTGCTGGCTGCGAAGTGAACTAGTCGGCGAGAAAGGTGTCTGTCCCGATCCAGAACTCGGCCAGCGACTTAAGGTTCTTTTTATAAGTGCGCGTGACCGTATATTCTCTCCCACCCCTCATCCGGAGACCATATTCTCCCGTCGGATATGGTTTGATCTCTTCGACGAACAGCGTATTCACGAGAACGGATCGATGGATGCGGATGAATCCATAAGGCTTGAGCTTCTCAGCCAGTTCCGAGATGGAGTCACGCAGCAGATAGGAACCCGATTCCCGCTGCAACAACACATAGTTCCCCTCCGCCTGCACCGCAACTACATCGCCGGGATTGATGAACAGAATCCTTCCCTTGGTTTTGATCGCGATTCTCGAGTACCGCGGACGAGAAAGCTTCTGTAATTGCGGCAAGGCCTCGATCAGTTTCGCGGCGCGCTCGCCTTCCGCCCTGCGAGAGGCGCGGTCCAGGGCTTCGCTGATGCGTTCGTTCGAGAATGGCTTTAGAACGTAATCGACGGCGTGTTGTTCGAAGGCCGCGATGGCATGTTCATCGTGCGCGGTTACGAATACGATCGACGGCAGCGGCGGAGTTCGTGTCCTCAGACGATCGACCAGGTCGGTGCCCGAAAGTTCCGGCATGTTGATATCGAGCAGCAAAACATCATAGGAATCCGTCGCGAGTTTCTCCAGAGCTTCGATCGCATCCTTGGCTGAATCGAAATACTCCACGTCGTTCCTTGCCGACAGGACGTTGGCCAAAGCGGTTTGCGCCAGCGGCTCATCATCTACGATTAACACGCGCATGGGTTCCCTCGTCTATCCCGGTTCCATCCATGTGGCGACAGCCGCCTCGGCTGTCCAAGCTAGGGCGAAGCCAAGCGTCCCCGGTCCAAAATCTCAAGATCCAAGTTCGGACTCTCGGACTGGCCTGGATTGGAACCTAACGCCGGTAACACAAGCGTGGCGGCGGCCGTTTGCTCCTCATCGGCAAAGGCAAAAGTGGCCTCGTCCGCATACAGATACCGCAGGCGAGCATCGGTGTTCTTGAGCCCAACTCCCAGGCCCGCTGTGCGGTTCCCGCCAAGGCTGTTGCGAATGCGAAGTTCAAGCGAGCCTTCCCGCTTCCGGGATGTAATCTCAACCCAGCCGCCTTCTCGCGAACAGGCCACCCCGTGCCGAACTGCGTTCTCTACCAGGGGCTGAAGAATCAACTGGGGAACCAGATTTCGCAGCGTGTTGGGCTCGATCGACCACTCCACGGTGAGGCGCGGTCCCAGGCGCATCTGCTCGAGGTCGAGATATTCCCGAACGAACTTGAGTTCTTCACTCAGCGGAATCAGGTCAGAGCTGCTGTGCTCCAGGGTGCGTCGCAACAGGCTGGACACCTTCACCACCATGGCTTTCGCGCTGGCCTGATCGGTGTCAATCAAGGTCGAGATGCCGTGCAGAGTATTGAAGAGAAAGTGAGGATGAAGCTGCATCTTGAGGGCTTGCAGCTCACTGGCGGCCAGAGCTCGTTGAAATTCGTATTTCTCTATTTCCTGCTTTCGCACCTTTTCAAAGTACTGGTAGGCATGGGCGGCAACTACGATGGCGATGTACATCGTGATCTGATCGGCAAAGCCCTGGTGAATCAGCACGAGTGGTCCATGCGCAGACCTGGGAACATATTGTTGCAGTCCGGCATCCCAGGGAGGCAGCACGGCCCATCGGATACAGGCGTAAAGCACCATGAAGGGCCCGACTCCGAGACAATAACCGAGAATGTAACGAAACCGGTTGCGCGTACCGTCGATGGAGCGGCGAGCCAGAAAGAAGATGGGCGGCGTCAACAGCGCAAACGCAAATCCCCGAGACTCGGCCAGCAGCAGCATGTCGAACAGCGACGAGTGTATGTTCATTTCCTTATCGAAAATGCGATACTGCACACCCGTCAGCAGGGCAAGCCCGCACCAGACGGCAATCGAGAGGCCGTAGGCTCGGAGAATTGGCCGAAAGCGCCCCAGTTTCATCACTGGATTCTATTCTCCCGGTCGTGTTAGCTAGTAATTGTGATGCGAAATAACTAGAAAACGCTTTGAGCATACCCAGATTTAATGTGGATATTGACCTGCAGGAAGCCGCAACAGACTCACACCGAGCACGTCGTAATCCCATGGATCGCGACCCTGGCCCTGCCGCCAGTTCTCTTGGTCACTGTCTGCCCGCTTAGAGTGGGCGTGGCTAACACTGCGCGGAAAAAATGATGAGGACTTTGGTGGTGAGTTGTGCTCAGGCCCTGCAGATGGCAGAAACCAAAATAATGGCGGAGAGAGAGGGATTCGAACCCCCGATACCCGTAAAGGTATACACGCTTTCGAGGCGCGCGCCTTCAGCCACTCGGCCATCTCTCCGCGCCACTAATTACTTTTTTATTTTATCAGGGAAGCTGTTGGCAGGACTTCGGAGAGCAGCGCCTTGATCCGTTCCCCCATGTGGGGAATGGCGTCGCGAACAGCATCGGACTAAGTTTCACACGCAGGCGTGCTGGTGGTATAGCTGCGTCTTCACTGCCTGCGACAAACGGCGGACCCCTTCCACAATCTGCTCAGGTTTGGAATACGAGAAGTTCAAGCGCATGTGCCGGCGACCTTCTTCGCTATCGCTGGCATAGAAACAATCGCCGGGTACGAAAGCCACATCTTCCGCGAGGGCTGCCTGGAAAAGTTCCTGGCCGTCGGTGCCGTGCGGCATGGTTACCCAAAGGAACAGTCCGCCCTGGGGATGAGTCCACGTCACTTCCGGAGGGAAGAAATCCTTCAGGGCCTGCAGCATGACGTCGCGGCGTTCACGGTAAACCTGGCGAATCAATTTGACGTGCTGGTCGAGGAAGCCGTCGCGGGCCACTTCGTATGCCACGAACTGGTTGAAAGTGGAAGTATGCAGATCGGCGGCCTGCTTCAGTTGCACCAGCTTTCCGATCACGTCCTCGGGGGCCACAATCCATGCCAGTCGGATGCCCGGGGCTAACGTCTTGGAGAAGGTGCTCAGGTAAATCACGTTGCCCAGCGCAAAGCCGCTGTCGCGCCGCAGGTTTTCGCGATCCAGCACCACCAGCGGCGCCAGATGCTCTCCCTCATACCGCAACTGTCCGTAAGGATCGTCTTCAATAATGGGGATCCCATACTTGTCAGCTAAAAGGATCAACTCGTGGCGACGCCCTTCCGACAGCGTCACTCCCGCCGGGTTTTGAAAGTTCGGCAGCACGTACATGAACTTTGGACCTGCGCGCAAACGCGATTCCAGCTGGGCGGTCACCAGGCCATCCTCGTCAATGGGCACGGAAACATATTGCGCCCCGTAGACGTTGAAGGCCTGCAGAGCGCCCAGATAGGTGGGCGCCTCCACCAGAACGCTGTCGCCCGGATTGATGAGCAGTTTGCCGATCAGGTCCAGCGCCTGCTGCGAGCCGGAAGTGATGAGAACGTTCTCCGCCCTGGAAAGAATTCCGTAGCGTGCCATGTTCCGGGCGATCATCTCGCGCAGCGGCTGGTAGCCTTCCGTCGCGCCGTATTGCAGTGACTCGGCGCCGTGTTCCGCCAGAACCCTTTGGCAAGCCTCGGCGAAGCGCTCGACCGGAAAAACATCCGGCGCCGGCAAGCCACCGCCGAAGGAAATTACCTCAGGTCTTTGCGTGACTTTTAAGAGTTCGCGGATGGCGGAGCTCTTGATCCCGAGCGTACGCAGGGCGTACCGCGATTTCCAAAATGTGGACATGCGTTCTTCCTAAATTAGAAGCCCGATGCCCGCACTGGCCGTGATAACGGTCGCCTGGCAGAGTGACGGCAATCACACAGCCGGAATCACAAGCGCGAGGGGATCAGGATGTGGCTGGTTTGTAAATTACGCCCTCGCTGCTGCGGCTGTTCATCACCACGCGGAATGGCTCTGCGAATCGCAAATGCCTTACGCAACCTTCTTCGGCGAGGGCAGGCTGCTCATTCAGCCATTGCCAATCGAGCGAACCTTCTCCCGCGTCTGGGTTCACGGTGAAGTAGCCGATTTGAAATGCGGTCAGGTTCTGAAAGAAATGGCTGCCCTGCGACGGGGTCACGCGAAAATCGCGGAATCCGGCTTCCACGATCACGCGAGCTCCGGAGATTTCGTCCCATTCCACGGGAATGCCGAGCCAGGCATCGTTCGACCCCCAGCGCCCGACGCCAATCAGCAGATAAGGACGATTCTCCGCGCTCAACACGGCGTTGAAGTGGGCCACAGCCTTGGCCACTTCCTGGCTGCGGCTGCGCTCGAAGTGCTGGGAATCGACCACGACCATGTCACACAGGTTGTCGATGCGGCCGTTACCCAGAACTTTTGTGCTCTGGCAGATGAGCTGCGCCGGATCCACGCCGGCCAGCGAAAGATCCTGATGATCACGGGCCAGCGTGAGCGGACGAATCTGCAGAAACCCAAACTCCGCGGACTCCTCCGCACTGCGCGGCAAGCGAACCGCGAATTCAATCTCCACCGGATTGCCCAGCGCGTCTTCTCCAGCTTTCACCAGCAGCTCAAGTATCGTCGCCAGGGGAAACAAACCATGTTTCAGCATGGGCGCAAACGTTACGATGCGCGCGCCCGGACGGCTCAGGCCGTCGTACACCGCATGATTGTCCGCCGAATAGGTTGAGCCAACGGCGTCGAGCGTGCCGTCGGCCTCGGCCACGTTCAATCCGAAGCGGGCTTCGCGAAGATGAAGTGGACCTCGCGAAACGCTGTCCAGTTCCAGAGCGCAGAATTCCGACTGCGTGTTCGCCAGAATGTCTTCGACGGAAGAGAACTGCAGCAGATTCCGCGGATACCGCGGACAGAACATGAGGCATTTGCCGCCGTCCACAACAGTGCGGCCGAGGCCCAGGGCCACGGCCGCGATGCCATCGGCGAACGTCATGGGCGGCACGGGATAGAAATTGTGCGAGCGCACGACTCCGGAAAAATCCGGATAGAAGCGGGCGTCATGCTTTTCCCCGTCGCGCCTTGCTGCTTCAAGATTTGTTCCTTCCTGCTTTGCCGCTTCATGCTTCATCCCCACCACCTGCTGCAGGATGACCGCCATTTTCTCTTCTTCCAGACGGTAAGGTGTGGCCCGCACGTAAGCCTTGGCGTGCTGGCTGAAAGTAGAGGCATAGACGCGCTTGATGGCTTCGCTGAGTTGCGCGAGACGCGCGCCGATTTTGCCGCCCTGATTGCCTAACATGAAGGTTTCGTAAACGCCAGTGAAGGGCTGATATTGCGAATCTTCGAGCAGGCTGGAGGAACGCACCGCCAGCGGGTAATGCACCTCTTCGAGGAATGCCTTGAGGTCAGCCTGCAGCGCGGCGGGAAGAGCGGCATCGAGGAAGCGAAGCAAGATTTCGTTATCGTCGTCGCAGTGCAGCGCGAAATCCTGCAGGTTGTTTTCTGCCAGGAACTGGTCGAACATATCGGTCGCCAGAACCACTGCCGGAGGAACCGCGATGCGCACGCCGGAGAAGCGGCGCGTGATGCGGCGCGTGCGCAAGAAGTGGCGAACGAACGCCAGGCCCCGCGCCTTGCCGCCGAGCGATCCCGAGCCGATGCGCAGAAAGCCTGATTCTGAAGGCTTGAATGTATCGGCTTTGAAATCGCCGATCAGAATCTCGCTCTGCTCCCGCCGGTAGCTGGCGATCGAGTCGATCAGGTCCCGCCGCAAATGTTCCGGCCCGGTGAAGTCCGAAACTCTCCGCGGACGCAGCTTCGCCGCCAGCGCAAATTCCGTACGCGCCATCAGCCAGTGTGAAAAATGGTTGCGCTGCGCGTGGTACATCAGGCTTTCGGCGGGCACGGTCTGCAACTTCTCTTCCAGTTCGTTGAGATCCTTTGCGCGCCCGACCTCGGTCTGGTCGGACATGCGAAATACAAAATCGCCAAAACCGAAGTTGTCGGTCAGGATCCGGCGCAGGTCTTTCAGCAGCGTCGGCGAGCGCTTGCGAAGAAACGAGTAGCCCTCGGCATAAGCTCGCGGACGAAATTCCGTGCGGCTGGTCTGCAGCACCACTGGCACGTCGGGCACCAAACTCTTGACCAGACGCGCCAGTTCGAAACCCGCGTCTGGGCTAAGCTTTCCATCCCACGGGAACTCCACGTCAGAAACAACTCCGAAAAGATATTCGCGATACTCCTGCACCACTCGCGTCGCATCTTCAAAATTCGAGCTCAGCAAAATCTTGGGCCGCGCCTGCATGCGCACCAGCTTGTGTGCCACGTTGATGCCTTCCTGAATCACGCGCCGCGACTGCTTGATCAGCTCGGTATAGATGACCGGCAGAAACGACGAGTAGTAGCGGATGTTGTCTTCGACGACCAGCAGCACGGGCACGCCGATGGCGCGCGTATCGTGCAGCACGTTGCGTTTGTCTTCGATGTACTTGACGATGGCGATCAGGATGCGCGCATTGCCTTGCCACAAGAACACGCGCTCAACATCGGTCAACGGATTGCGCGCTACGAAATTCTTGATCTCGCGATAGTCGTATCCCAGAACGACCACGGGAACGTCGAGTCCCGCGCGGCGGACTTCGCTCGCCAGCTGGGCGGCGTTCATGTCTCCCACCGCAAGGTTGGTCACGATCAAATTGAATTGCGGATTACGACTGGCCAGGTCAAGCGCTTCGGCGCAACTGGAAACGTGCGTGATCCCCGGGATGTGCTGCAGGCTCAGTTCGAGCGATTCGTCAATGAGCAGTTCGTTGAGGCGTCCATCTTCGCGCAGGATGAACGAATCGTAGAGGCTCGAGACCAGAAGAATATTCTGCACCTTGAAGGGCATCAGGTTCTCGAAGCCTTCAAAGCGCTCTTCCGCGTCGAGAATCGGCTCGGCCGTGGTGCGGAGGGACATGGGGTTGCTAACGGCTAATCATACTCGCGGGGATCGCTTCAATACTCATGTGGGGATAGCTTCCCCCGAGCTTGCCCTGAGCGTAGTCGAAGGGGCCGTCCGGTCGAGCGAAGCTCGACGGCCTTCGTGCGCAACCGTTGCGGTGCCCGCGAAAAAACTACCTGCTGTTCGCTCTCACAAATGCCCCGCGCGGAGGTTGCAAGCGCCGTGCAAGCGATTTGATCGACTGGCTGATGCCGAAGGTTGACGGCCTCGCAGACCTGCTCCGCGAGGCAGTTAAATCGATTCACATGCGATATTTATATAGCTTGTTATCAATAACATACAGGCAATTATTTGCACAGGACTTGAGCTGTGGAGACCTCCGCGAATCAAGCGCTTGGAGCAAACTGGCACAGTTCCTGATGCAATCCGCAAAATGGTTGCCTGGGCACAACATGAGCGAGAGGTTTATTTAGACAAGCAAACTGAAAGTAACAATTCCCACCTTTGCCGCAAAGAACGCGGCAATGATGTGGCACCCCGGCGGCCGCGCTCCTCACTTTCTTGTCCACCCCTACAATATCCGCTACCGCTGATTCGTCTACAGCAGTAGATGACCGAAGCGGCGAGCCCGAAGTACATGGCACGCGAGCGGATGGCACTCGAACAGGACCAGCGCATTTCTGACGTGGTCAAGCGGGAGCAGTCGCGGCTGCGCAACTTCATTCGCCGGCGCGTGTCCGATCCGCTGGATGCAGAGGACATCCTGCAGGACGTCTTCTACCGGCTGGTGGAGGCGAACCGTCTGCTGATGCCGATCGAGCACGTGACCGGCTGGCTGTTTCGCGTGGCGCGGAACCGCATTACCGATCTGTTCCGCAAGAAAGAGCCGGAGAACTTCAGCGACCTGGAGCCGGCGGACGAGGAAGGCGAGTTGCTGCAGTTTGAAGGTCTGCTGCCATCGCCGGACGCTGGGCCGGAGGCGATCTACGCGCGCCATGTGTTGCTCGATGAGCTGGAGCGGGCGCTCGACGAACTGCCGCGGGAACAGCGCGCGGTATTTATCGCGCACGAGTTTGAAGGACGCAGCTTCAAGGAGTTGTCGGTAGAGACCGGCGAAAGCGTGAATACGCTGCTGTCACGCAAGCGGTACGCGGTGCTGCATCTGCGGGAGCGATTGCAGCGCGTGTATGACGAATTTACGAAATGAGGGCACTGGTGGAATTTGAATCGTCGTAGAGGGCGTCATCCTGAGCGAAGCCGTTTTTCAGGCGGAGCGAAGGATCTCGCGGGGAATGCACGACGACTCTCAATGAAGGGAAAATGAATATGAAAAAGAAATGGTTTTGGATCGCGCCGCTGGCGATTGTCGCGATTCCGCTATTTATCTTTATCGGTGGCGAGGTGGTGATGCACCTGTGGAACTGGCTGCTTCCGCCACTGTTCGGCTGGCGCGCGCTTGGCTTCTGGCAAGCTTTGGGATTGCTGGCGCTGTGCCGGATTCTGTTCGGCGGACTGCACCACGGAGGGTCGGGCGGACATGGTGGGCGCCGATGGCGCGGGCCGTGCCGGAACATGAGCCCGGAGGAGCGAGAGAAGTTTCGGCGGGCGATGGCCGAGGGCTACAACGTCGGTTCGCCCGGTACGGCGTCGTAGAGCGGGTGGATTCTGCGGCGCTTCCTGAAATCAAAATCCCCACCTTTGCCGCAAAGAGCGCGGCAAAGATGGGGCACCCGCTGGGTGGAGTTGAACCACCCGGCTTCTGTGTTACTGCATGCATTGCCGGGCTTCGCCCGGCCGGACAGCCGAGGGCGGCTGTCCCCACATGTTTCTTCTCTACACCAAACGTTGGTCCAGCATGGCGTTGGCTACTTTCAGGAAGCCGCCGATGTTGGCGCCGTTTACCAGGTTGCCGGGCGTGCCGTATTTTTCGGCGGTTTCGTAGCAGTTCTGGTGGATGGCGATCATGATTTTGTGCAGACGATCGTCGACTTCCTCGCGGGTCCAGCTCAGGCGTGCGCTGTTCTGGGCCATCTCGAGTCCGGACGTGGCCACGCCGCCGGCGTTCGCGGCTTTGGCTGGTCCGTAGAGGATCTGGGCGTCGAGGAACATCTTGGTGGCGTCGAGAGTGCTGGGCATATTAGCGCCCTCGGCAACCAGCTTGATGCCGTTCTTGATAAGATTCGCCGCGTCTTTTGCGGTGATCTCGTTTTGCGTGGCGCTGGGGAAAGCGCATTCCGCTTTGATGTTCCACAGCGGATTGTGTTCCAGCTTGATGTCGGTGGGCATGAAGATCGCTTTTTTGTATTGGTCCGCATAGTCGCGAATGCGTCCACGCTTTACGTTCTTCAGTTCGATGACCCAGGCCAGCTTCTCGCGGTCGATGCCGTCGGGATCGTAGATCACGCCGTTCGAATCGGACACGGTTACCGGCTTGGCGCCGAAATCGAGCAGCTTCTCGATGGTGTACTGCGAGACGTTGCCGCTGCCCGATACCAGACAGATTTTGCCAAAGAGCGAATCTTTTCTGCTCTTCAGCATTTCGCTGGCGAAGTACACGCAGCCATAACCAGTGGCTTCGGGACGAATCAGCGATCCGCCCCACGCCAGGCCTTTACCGGTGAGGACGCCGGTGAATTCATTCCGCAGACGCTTGTATTGTCCGAACAGGAAACCGATCTCGCGCCCGCCTACGCCAATGTCGCCGGCCGGGACGTCGGTGTCCGGTCCGATGTGCCGCGCCAGTTCGGTCATGAAGCTTTGGCAGAAGCGCATCACTTCATTGTCACTCTTGCCCTTGGGATCGAAATCGGACCCGCCCTTGCCGCCGCCCATGGGCAGCGTGGTGAGCGAGTTCTTGAAGACCTGTTCGAACGCCAGGAATTTCAAAATGCCAAGGTTCACCGAGGGATGGAAGCGCAGTCCGCCCTTGTAGGGGCCGATGGCGCTGTTCATCTCGATGCGGAAACCGCGATTGATCTGAATTTCTCCCTGATCGTCAAACCAGGGCACGCGGAACATGATGACGCGCTCCGGCTCGACAATTCTTTCGAGCAGACGCGCGGATTGAAATTCAGGATGCTTTCCGAGAACCAACCGTAGAGAATCGAACACTTCCTGCACCGCCTGATGGAACTCAGGCTCGGCCGGGTTCTTGGCCTTCACGCTGATCATGACTTGTTGAAGGTAATCCCCGGGAGCTTTAATTCCGTGCGATGTCAATACAGGAGTCATAGTCCTACCTCCGTAGGTGAAGCTGTTTAATATACCGTTCATAATTCTGGGCTTCCACGAAGCAGCCGCAGTGACAGCCCGCACTCCTGGGGGTGATTCGTATCACGGGATGTTTCACGATTGCATTCAAGGATTTACGAGCATTCACTAACGACGGCTCTTAAAGAACGTCTGCATCAATTCCGCGCAGCGGCCCGCGAGAACCCCGCCACGGACTTCGATGCGATGGTTCAGCTGCGGGTGATTCAGCACCTGCAAAACCGAATGCACCGCACCCGCCTTGGGGTCGTCGGCGCCGTAAATCAGGCGCTGGATGCGGGCATGTACCAGTGCGCCCGCACACATGGCGCATGGTTCAATTGTAGCGAACAGCTCGCATTCTCCTAGACGGTGATTGCCGATGGTGGCGCCAGCTTCGCGCAGCGCCATAACTTCGGCGTGGGCGGTAGGATCGGAATCGATGATGTTGCGGTTCCACCCCCGGCCCACGATGCGTCCATTGCAAATAACGATTGCCCCGACCGGAACCTCGCCCGCTTGAAGCGCGCGCTGGGCGGAGCGCAGGGCTTCTTCCATCCAGAGCTCGTCGGAAGCGGCGGAGGAGTTTCGGGCGCGGAGGGTGCGCGAGGGCTGCGTTCTGTTTGTCGCTTTCACGTTGTCGTTTTCTCGTTGCCCCTGTCTTTCCACCGGCAGAGTTCGGAACGCGTTTTCACCACAGAGTCACAGAGACACAGAGAAGAAAAATGCAAACACAAGGAAGGATCTAAAAACGATTCAGGAGCTTTTCTCCGTGTCTCCGTATCCCCGTGGTGACATTCTAGCCGCTTGTCGCGAGGGCGTGTCAGGAGGGGCGAGGCGCACAGCCGTTCTTCACAGCATGCTCAACACAGCTCTCACCGTTTCCGGCACGACCGCCCGCAACACTGCCGGGATCGCGATCATAACCACCGGATAGGCGACCGCGACCAGGGGAATCGCGAGCAAGGCCCAGACCGTCGGCGAGAGATGATTGAAATAGGTCTTCATGGCTGCCTCACGGTTAGAGTTGCGGAATCGCGGGCAGAAAAGTTCCCTGGCGGGGATCTCGGCGGGCGGTCAGGCCACGGCGGGGATCAGTTGCGAACAGGGGTCTGAGTGCGACTGTCGCTCCGGGAATCCCGCCCGGCAGGACGCTGGGCCGCCAGTTCCATCAGATCGCGGGCAACGCGGGCTGTATTGTGGCGGGCGACTCCGGCTTGCTCGAGGTAGTCGCCGAGCACGGGGATCACGCCGAGCGCCTCGATCGCGTCGAGATCGTTGGTGATCTGGCACGCGCCTTCCAGCTTGTATTTGGCGAGAAGGTCCGCAGAAACCGGAGTGCGGTTGATGAGAGCGAAGTCGAAAAGCTGCTGCTGGGCGTGGCGGTTGAGGGCGCGGATGTGATCGGCTGCCGTGAGGTCAAGGCTTTCGTTCGCCTGGGTCATCAGGTTGCAGATGTAAACCTTGATGGCCGGCGAGGCCACGATGGCCTCCGGGATGCCGTGCACCAGCAGATTGGGAATCAGGCTGGTAAACAGTGATCCCGGGCCGATGGTAATCATGTCGGCATGGGCGATGGCCTCCAGCGTCTGCGGCATGGGCTGCACGTCGGGAGGAACGAGGAAGAGCTCGCGGATGCGTCCTTTGCTGGCGGTGATTTTGGTTTCGCCGCGCACGCGGGTGCCATCTTCCATCAGGGCCTCAAGTTCGATGTTGGAAGTGGTCGCGGGATGAATGTGTCCGCGGGTTAACAGAATCTCGGAAGACAAGCGCACAGCTTCGGAGAAATCAGACGTGATGGAAGTGAGTGCGGCGAGAAACAGGTTGCCGAAGCTGTGCCCTTCGAGGCCGGAGCCTTTGTCGAAGCGATGGCGGAAGAGTTTCGAGAGCAGGGCCTCATCCTCGCTGAGTGCGACGATGCAATTGCGAATGTCGCCGGGCGGCAGCATGTTGAGTTCTTTGCGCAGGCGGCCGCTGGAGCCGCCATCGTCGCTGACGGTGACCACGGCGCAAAGATCGCGAATCACTGCCGCGCCGGACACTCCAGTGGGAACTTCTGCTGGGGAGAGAACAAAACGCTTCAGTCCCTTGAGCAGCGTCGAAAGCCCGGTTCCGCCGCCGATAGCGACTACCCGCAGACCGCGCTCGCGCGCGCTTTTCTCCGCAGTCGGGGACGTCCCGGGTTGTGTTTCCATCAGAATCGTCCTTGCAGGTCGGAACTATGAAGGTTCGTCTTCGGAGAAACCCGCGTCGGGAGAGTCCAGATCGGCGCCAGGATCGGGATACAGAAGCTCGGTGAAGCGCGGATCCTCAGCCAGGTTGTGGAAATCGGAGTCATTGCGGGCCTGATAGCGCAGCTGCGGATTCATGCGCAGCGCTTCGTCCAGGCGGCGCAGCGAGTCCTCGACATGGCCAGTGAGGCAGTCGAGTGCCGCGATGCCGTAGATCACGTAATCCGCCTTGGGCGACTGCTTGTGTAATTTCTCCAGATGTTCGCGCGCGCTCACGTAATCGCCCACGTTCATCAGCGAGACCGCGTAATCGTAGTGCTCTTCTGGAGTCTTGAACTGGGTAGCCGTCGACCGCTCCAGCTGATGGTTGCAGGTGTTGAGGTGCACCGAGGCGCGGTCCGACAGTTCTTTGCTGGGACCAGTGAGCACTTTCTGAAAATGAGGCTTCGCTTTGTCGAACTTGTGCTCCTGCATGGCGCGCAGACCGGATTCATAGCTTTGCAGCGCCTGCGTATAGCGGGGATCTTCTGGAACCGCTTTCTTTGCCGTCGGCTTCTGAGCCATGTGCAAAACTCTTCCTGTACTTTTTGGAATAAGAGGCTCCTCGTAATCAAGCTTTGGACTAGAACTATAAAGTATCACTCAAACAGTGGGTCGAGGGCAATTCGGGGGACGAACACAGTTCTACTATTTGTAAACGCCGGTGTGCTTATTGGCGAGCGGGGCTTTCCTCTTTCGATACCAAACCTGGCCCAGGCGGACGAAACCGGCGAGGCCTGCAACGAGACTAGCCCAAGCTACCGCGTGGACAACACTGGTTGAGGTCTGATTTGGCGTGACACCTTGCCGCCAGGCGCTGGATAGGGGGTTGCGCTGGAGAAGAGTGATCAAAGCCATTACGATGAACGCGAGAAGGGAAATCGACGTCCATATTCTCGCCGTGCGGGGGTTAATCTGGTCCAACCGTCTCGCTTTCTCCTCGGGAGAAGGCCGCAGTTCAGGGTGACGCATGATGTAGAGGAACACGCAGACGAGGCCGACGAAGCCATAGCCCAGCCAAAGACCCGTGAGCCAGGCGGGCCGACGGTAATGGCCAATCGCAACCCAGAGCGGGACGGAAACGTAGGGCACCCACACCGCAAGGATCAACAGCCTAAGCTTCCGTTTTGGCTCCATCGCGTGGTCAATCTAGTTCGGGCGTCTGGCCCACCCGAGATCGAGTCCAGACGATCGCGCTCCACTCAATTAATCGCCGAGGCCCCCAACAGATCGATCTGTTTCCAGTCGCCACGAATAATGCCGGCGCGGATCTGGGAAGCCGTCTTGCCCTTTTGATGCTGCTGATACGAGTAGTAAAGCTCTTTCAGGCAGGTGGTGCACTGCGCGCCGTGAGTATTCTCGAAGCAACTGTGGAGACTGTTGTGGCCCATGCGGTCGCAATAGCAATAGCAGGGCTGCTGGCGCAGCACGGTGGGAATCTTCGCGGCCAGATCATAAGCGTGGGTCTGATAGGGGTACTGTGCATCGGCTCCCCAGAGTTGGTCACGGGTAAGGATCGCAGGCAGCTTCGTGCCTTTCGGCGGCGGGCCGGCGTTGTAGGCGGGGATGGCCCCTTCGTCCTGCGTTGTGGCCCACTGGGCGGACATGGTGAAAGCCATCAGCACGAGCAAGGCGAGCGTGAGGCAGCGGTGAACTGTCGTGTTGTGGAGCAAACGGCGTCGGTCCATAAAATTCCCCGTAGATTCTCGGTTTCAGTATTGTAACCCGCGGCGGAGTCGGACTGGAAATAGTGTGGGGACTGAAACGTTGGTTCGGCCCGGGCGGGGAACGACAGGCAACTCGCTCCGCCGAAACCGGTTCTGTATACAATAGGGAAACATGCCAGATCCCCAGGGGCCAGCACAAGATTCAAACTATCGCGCCAGCACTTCGTCGGCGGTGGTCGCACCCATGCGGGACACGGGCGCGCCGGTTGTGATCCAGCGCACGCGGCCCGGGTTGGGAGTCTGGCTTCGGGATCTGCTTATCTCACTGGCCATTTCCGCTTTCATTATCGTCTTCATCTACCAGCCGGTGAAAGTGGAAGGCACCAGCATGATGCCCTCGCTCGCGGACCAGGAGCGCATCTTCGTCAACAAATTTGTATATCGTCTCGAACCCATCGAGCGCGGCGACATTGTGGTGTTCCGCTATCCCCGCGATCCTTCGAAGAGTTACATCAAACGCGTGATCGGAGTGGCAGGAGACCGCATCCGGATTGACGGCGGCCAGGTCTATGTGAACGACCAGTCGCTCGACGAAGACTACGTGCCCCCGGCCTATACCGATGCGCGGTCGTATCAAGAGATAGTTGTCCCGGCGCAAAGTTATTTCGTGCTGGGCGATCACCGTTCTATGTCGAACGACAGCCGCGACTTCGGCGCAGTGAATCAGAGCTACATCTACGGCAAGGCCGTGTTTGGGTACTGGCCTGTGGATAAAATGGGGCGCGTGCGGTAGGCCTGAAAGTTCTTCTTCGCGTTGCCAGCATTCGGTGCTTGGCCGCTGCCCGGTTCCCTGATAAAATTCTGAAAATCCACTCCCTGGAGCGAGAATGCAGGCTATCCTTGCGCTGGAAGACGGGCGAGTCTTCCGCGGCAAAGGCTACGGCGCCAAAGGCGAATGCTATGGCGAAGTCGTTTTTAATACTTCCATCACCGGCTACCAGGAAATTTTCACCGACCCTTCCTACTCCGGCCAGATCGTCGTTCTGACCAACCCCGAAATCGGCAACTACGGCACCAACACTGACGACAACGAGGCTACGCGTCCCTGGATCGAAGGGCTGATCGTGCGCGAGTTTTCGCGGGTCAGCTCGAACTGGCGTTCGCAGCAGGTGGCGGAAGAATATCTGGAGCAATTCAAAGTTCCGGTGCTCTCGGATATCGACACGCGGGCGCTGGTGCGGCATTTGCGCGACCACGGAGTGATGCGCGGGGTGGTCTCGACCATCGAGTCCGATGCTGAAAAGTTGATCGCCAAAGCGAACTCGATTTCGAAGATGGATGGTCTCGATCTGGCCAAAGAAGTGAGCACGAAACGGTCGTACGTGTGGGAAGTGGGCGAGCGCTCGCACGAGCCGACGGCGGTGGTCGGCGTGAAGGACGAGCCGGCGCGCTTTCATGTGGTCGCCTACGATTTCGGCATCAAGCAAAACATCCTGCGCAAGCTGCGCGGCGAAGGCTGCCGCGTGACGGTAGTTCCGGCGCAGACCACGTCCGAGGATGTGCTGGCCCTGAAGCCGGACGGAGTTTTTCTGTCGAATGGCCCGGGCGATCCTGAGCCGTGCACGTATGCGGTTGATGCGATTCGTAGGCTGATGGGGCGGACGCCGATTTTTGGGATTTGCCTGGGACATCAGCTGACCGGGATCGCGCTGGGCGGGAAAACCTTTAAGCTGAAGTTTGGCCATCATGGCGGGAATCATCCGGTGAAGCAGTTGAAGACCGGAAAGATCGAGATTACGGCGCACAACCACAACTTCGCCGTCGATCCCGATTCGCTGGCGCAGAGTGAAGTCGAGTTCACGCACATGAACCTGAACGACTCGACTCTGGAAGGGCTGCGCCACCGGAACCTGCCGCTGTTCACCGTGCAGTATCACCCGGAAGCCGCGCCTGGCCCGCATGACTCGCATTATCTGTTCAAGGAGTTTACGAAGATGATGGAGGAGTGGAAGGGGTGAACGCTATAGCCATTCCGAAGATCGATTCGAACGGCAATGTTGATTTGCAGAGGTTCGTGCCGGAGGAACTGCACCGTCTCGGAGATCTCCAGAGCGCCATCCCTGAAGTTGCAAAAAATGAAGCTTTCCTAGCTCTTATCGCGCGAGCTGTGAAAGAGATTCCGACCAAGCATGTCCTTGTTCATGGCGACGCGAGGACAATGTCGAAAGAGAAGGTCGGCAGGACACACTTGATCTTAACTTCGCCGCCCTATTGGACACTCAAGAAATATCGTGACAGTTCGGGTCAACTCGGTCACATCGTTGAGTATGACGCCTTCATCGAAGAGTTGGATCGCGTGTGGCAGAGATGTTTCGACTCGCTCGTCGTAGGAGGCCGACTTGTGTGCGTCGTTGGGGATGTTTGCCTCTCGCGGCGCAAGAATGAAGGACGGCATACCGTTGTACCCCTACATGCCACCATTCAAGAGCATTGCCGGAAGATCGGCTTCGACAACTTGTCCCCAATCATCTGGCATAAAATTGCCAACGCCGCGTACGAGGTTGAGAACGGAGGAGGCTTCCTAGGAAAGCCATACGAACCAAATGCCGTTATCAAAAATGACGTTGAGTTTATTCTGATGCAGCGAAAACCCGGTGGCTACCGGATGCCTCAAGAGAGTGCGAGAATTCTTAGCGTCATCTCTGCGAAGGATTATCAGAAATGGTTTCAACAGATATGGCATGGAGTGACAGGAGCCTCAACGAAACACCACCCTGCTCCGTACCCCGTGGAACTGGCAGAGCGCCTCATTCGAATGTTCAGCTTCGTGGGAGATACGGTATTGGACCCTTTCATGGGAACGGGTACGACTGCTCTCGCGGCTTCGAAGTGGGGGAGGAACAGTGTCAATTTTGAAATCGACTCCGACTACTTTAGCTATGCCGCCAAGCGGCTAGAAGGAGAACTCTCGTCGCTGTTTGCGAATCCCGTTCTTGTCATGGAGCAGGAGTAAGAACGTGAAGCCTCAACTCGATCTGAAGCTCAGAAGCGCCGTGACCCAATTCTGGTCAAGCCGGGAGACCCAGATGCAAAAACAGGGAACCAAGACGGGAGTGCGTGACGCTGGCGCGAGAGCGGCCGTCACAGGCGGAAGTCAGATGGACGGCTTTGTTGCGTTGGTCAGAGATCTATTGGAAGAGTCGGGGGTGGATCGGCCCGTCGTCTATTGCGAAAGGCATATCGAGCTTCCGGGATGGTTTCGGCCTGAGAAAAAATGGGATCTTCTCGTGGTGGTCGAGGGCTGTTTGATCGCTGCTATTGAATTCAAGTCGCAGGTTGGTTCTTTCGGAAACAACTTCAACAACAGAACAGAGGAGGCACTGGGAAGCGCAACGGATTTGTGGGCCGCATACCGGGAAGGGGCTTTTAAACCCTCAGCGCGCCCTTGGCTTGGCTATTTAATGTTGCTTGAGGACGCCCCCGCATCCACAAGGCCAGTAAAGGCGCAGGAGCCGCACTTCAAGGTTTTCGAAGAGTTCAAGTCTGCGTCTTACGCTGGACGTTATGAGATTCTTCTCACGAAGTTAGTCCGCGAGAGACTTTACGATGCTACGTGCTTTTTGATGTCCAACAGTGCCGATGGGCTTAACGGACAATACTCAGAACCAGTAGCCGAACTCAACTTTACGAATTTCATTTCATCCCTCACCGCTAAGGCAATCGCCTGCAAGAAGACTCAATAAATGCCAAAACGTACTGACATCTCGAAAATCCTGATTCTCGGCTCCGGTCCCATCGTCATCGGACAGTCGGCGGAGTTTGATTATTCCGGCACGCAAGCCTGCAAGGCGCTGAAGGCCGAGGGTTTTGAAGTGGTGCTGGCCAACTCCAATCCGGCGACCATCATGACCGACCCCGAGTTTGCTGACCGCACTTATATCGAACCACTGACGCTGGAATACCTGGAAGAGATCATTCGCATCGAGCGCGAAATGGCGCCGGGCGCTGGTTTTGCCGTGCTGCCCACTGTCGGGGGTCAGACCGCGCTGAATCTTGCGATCGAACTTTCCGATGGCGGAATTCTGGAAAAATATAACGCGGTCCTGATCGGCGCTAACGTCGAGGCCATCAAGAAGGCGGAAGATCGCCTTTTCTTCAAAGACGCGATGCAGCGTATTGGCCTCGACGTGCCCAAGTCGGCGCTGGTCAACAACGTGAAAGACGGCGTTGAGTTCGCCGGCAAGATCGGGTTCCCGGTGATCATCCGTCCGTCGTTCACGCTGGGCGGTTCCGGTGGCGGCATCGCCTACAACCGCGAGGAGATGGCCGAAGTCCTCGGCCGCGGCTTGGATTTTTCTCCCGTGCACGAGGCGCTGATTGAAGAGTCGGTGCTGGGCTGGAAAGAGTTCGAACTTGAGGTGATGCGCGACACGAAAGACAACGTCATCATCATATGCTCGATCGAGAACTTCGATCCCATGGGCGTGCATACCGGCGATTCGATCACCGTCGCGCCCGCGCAGACGCTCACCGACCGCGAATATCAGGCCATGCGCGATGCCTCGATCGCGGTGATTCGCGAAATCGGCGTCGACACCGGCGGATCGAATATTCAATTCGGAGTGAATCCCGAAACTGGGCGCATGGTGGTGATCGAGATGAACCCGCGCGTCTCGCGCTCGTCGGCGTTGGCCTCGAAAGCCACAGGCTTCCCGATTGCAAAAATCGCGGCAAAGTTGGCCGTCGGCTATACGCTCGATGAGATTCCCAACGACATCACCCGGAAGACTCCGGCGTGTTTTGAGCCTACGCTCGATTACGTGGTCGTTAAGATTCCCAAGTGGCAGTTCGAGAAATTTCCTGGCGCCGACGAAAACCTGGGCCCGCAGATGAAATCTGTCGGCGAAGTGATGGCCATTGGCCGCACATTTAAAGAAGCGCTGATGAAGGGCATCCGTTCGCTCGATACCGGCAAACGTGTAGGAGCGGCCAAGATTGAACCAAAGATTCTGACGCAAAGATTAGTCACGCCGCACCCCGAACGCCTTGCCTACGTGCAATTCGCGCTGCGCCAGGGACACACGGTCAAGCAGATCGCGAAGATGACATCGATGGATCCGTGGTTTCTTTATCAGCTCAAGGAAATCAACGATCAGCAACTTGAGCTGGAAAAGCATCCGATGGAATCGATCCCGACCGACGTGCTTCGCGAATCAAAGCGCATGGGCTTCTCCGACGGCCGCCTGGCCGGCGTCTGGCGACTGGAAGGTCAGGAGAAAGTTCGGCACCTGCGCAAAAAACACGGCGTGATGCCTGTTTACAAGCGCGTCGATACCTGCGCGGCCGAGTTCGAGAGTTACACCCCTTATCTTTATTCGACTTACGAAGATGAGGATGAAGCCGCGCCCACCGACAAGAAAAAAGTGATCATTCTCGGCAGCGGTCCTAACCGCATCGGGCAGGGAATTGAGTTCGATTACTGCTGCTGCCACGCCTCCTTCGCGCTGCACGACGACGGCTTCGAGACGATCATGATCAACTGCAATCCTGAAACTGTCTCGACCGATTACGACACCAGCGACCGCCTCTACTTCGAGCCACTGACGTTTGAAGATGTGTACTCGATCTACCAGCACGAAACGGCGAAAGGTGCGCCCGTAGGCGTGATCGTGCAGTTCGGCGGTCAAACGCCGCTGAACCTGGCGCTGCCGCTGAAAGCTGCGGGCGTCAACATCATCGGTACTTCACCTGAATCGATTGATCTTGCGGAAGACCGCAAGCACTTCAACAAACTGCTGGAAGACCTGCAGATTCCGCAAGCGCCGGGCGTCATGGCTACATCGATCGAAGAAGCCAGCGAAGGGGCGCGACGCATCGGATATCCGGTGCTGCTCCGGCCTTCTTACGTGCTGGGTGGCCGCGCCATGGTGATCGCGTACGACGAAGAATCGGTCGTTCGCTACATGAAAGAGGCGGTCGAATACTCGCACGACCGCCCGGTGCTGATCGATCACTTCCTGGAAAATGCGATCGAAGTCGACGTCGATGCGCTGTCCGACGGGGAAGATGTCGTGATCGGCGGAATTATGCAGCACATCGAAGAAGCCGGCATTCACTCCGGCGATTCTTCGTGCGTGCTGCCTGCAGTGGATATTCCGCCAGTCTTGCTCGACCGCATGCGTGAATACACGTTCAAACTCGCGCGTGCGCTGAAGGTGATCGGCCTGATGAATATCCAGTTCGCCATCCCGCGCGGAGATGGCGGTTCGGGGGGAAATGGCGCGGAGGGCGGAAAGGTCTACGTGCTGGAAGTGAACCCGCGCGCCTCGCGGACGGTGCCTTATGTTTCCAAGGCGACCGGCGTACCCCTGGCGAAGATCGCGGCTCGTCTGATGACGGGCCGCAAGCTGCGCGAGTTTCTGCCCGAAAACATCGACCGCCGCACCGACCTCGACACCGGGAACTACTATTACGTGAAGTCGCCAGTGTTTCCCTGGAATAAATTCCCCGGTGTCGACACGGTGCTCGGGCCGGAGATGAAATCCACCGGCGAAGTGATGGGTGTGGCAGATAATTTCGGCGCAGCCTTCGCCAAAGCGCAACTAGGGGCAGGCCAAAAGCTGCCCACGCAGGGGACGATATTCCTGAGCGTCACGGACCACGATAAGCGTCATGTCGTAACGGTGGCTCGAAAGTTCGCCGATATGGGATTCAAGCTTGTGGCCACGGCAGGCACGGCCGATGTGATCGAGGCCGCGGGCATGAACGTGGAGCGCGTTTACAAAGTGAAAGAAGGACGCCCTAACGTGGTCGACTTCATCAAAGGGCAGCGCATTCAATTGATCGTGAATACTCCCACCGGGCTGGAGCCGTGGTTTGACGAGAAGGCTATCCGCCGGGCTGCGGTGACGGCGCGGATTCCCACGATTACGACGCTCGCAGCGGCGCGGGCTGCGGCGGAGGGGATCGCAGCGCTGCAACGCGGCGAAATCAACGTGAAGGCACTACAACATTTGCACGCCGAACGGGTAGTTTCGAAGCGATAGCGTTGTTGATTATCTGAGGTCCTCATGCTCCTACACGGTATTCTTCCTCCCATCACCACGCCGTTTTATCCCGACGGCAACGTCTATTTCAAAAAGCTCGAATCGAACGTCGAGCACTATTCGCGGACGCCGATCGCCGGCATCGTCGTGCTCGGTTCGACCGGCGAAGCCATCATGCTTTCCGACCAGGAGCGGCGTGATGTGCTGAAGTGCGCGCGCGGAGCCGCCGCGCCCAGCAAAGTTCTAATCGCAGGCACGGGGATCGAGTCAGCCATCGAGACGCTGCGGCTCACCGAATATGCCGCCGAGCTTGGCTACGACGTCGCCATGGTGCGCACGCCGCATTTCTATAGAAAGCAGATGCAGCCGGCCAACCTGCTGGCGTTTTACCGCACCGTGGCCGACCGCTCGCCGCTGCCGGTGCTGCTCTATAACGTGCCAGTGTTCACGGCTTACGATATTCCCGCCGAGGTGGTGATCGAGCTGGCAGACCATCCCAACATCATTGGGATCAAGGAATCAAGCGGCGACGTGGAAAAAGTGCGCAAGATGGTGGCGGGTACGAGTCAGATCAAACGCACCGCCACAGTCACCGAAACCTTTGACGCCGTCACTCCCCGCATGCTCGCAGCGGTGGCAGTCGGGTCAAACGTTGGGGGCGGAGAACTTGTGCCGGTCGCCATGTTGTCTGGAGACTCGAGCCCCAAGCCTTCGTCGGCAGCCGTATCCGTCGTCGGCAATCTGAAGACTCGGCAGAAGGAAGTCGGTTTCCAGGTGCTGGTGGGCGCTGCGCATAAACTGCATCCCTCGCTCGATGCCGGCGCGGTGGGCGCGATCCTGGCGTTCGCCTGTCTGGCGCCGACGGCATGCTATGAAATCTACGCTGCTTGGAAAGAGGGAGACTTCGCATTAGCCCGCCTGAAGCAAGACCGTATCGTCCAGGCGGCGCAGCGGGTGGGCAGCGAGCTGGGCATTCCTGGCCTGAAGCACGGCATCGATTACAACGGATATTTCGGCGGTGCCGCGCGCCTGCCGCTGTTGCCCCTGACTGCGGACGTGAAGGCGGAGATCGAACGGCTTCTGTCCGAGATCCGCAACTAGTCTGCGTTCGAGCGGCTCTGGCAGGAACGGGCGGATCATGAAGGAATCGAAAAAGAAGCGACCCAGCCTGCCTCCTGTTTCTGAACAGATGAAGGCATGGTCGTCGGCATTAGCAGACGAAGTGGGCAGTTGGCCGCTGGTGGAGTGCCGTTCCTTCTTCGGATTTACTGCGCTCTACCGCCGTGACAGGATTTTCGCGGTCCTTCCCCGCACCCGCGCCATGCAAACGCCGGACTCCCTCGCGTTCAAGCTGGAAGCTGCAAGCCCGAAGATTCGTGCCCGGCTCGAGCGGGACCCAAGCATCGGTTTCGCGCTGATGCAAATGCGTGGGAAGCGCTGGTTCACTTTCGAGATTCATCGCGACGAGGACCTGCACGATGCCCTCGACTGGCTCGGCAGAGCATACGCGGCCGTATTGAAGTCCGTGAACAAGCCCAGGAAACCCCGCTAGCCCAATCCACTTGCGATTCCATGATCGGCTGGCGTATACTTTCTTCGAACGAACGTTCGAATTATCCGGATTCAGGGAGCATGGGGAATCCTTCTACGTCAGTTCGTATTTCTGCGCGGCATCGGACTGCGCCCGCTCCAGCCATGCGGGCGCGATCGCGCTATGACCAGCGGCTGGCGGCGATCCTCGTGCACGCCACCGACGTTTTCTGCAAGAAAGGCTACGAGGGCGCATCCATGCGCGACCTTTCGCGCGCCACCGGCATGTCCCTGGCTGGGCTCTACTACTATTTCGAGTCCAAAGAGCGGCTGCTCTTTCTGATTCAGAAGCACACATTTTCGACCATCGTGCAGCGGCTCAAACAACGCCTTGAAGGCGTGAACGACCCCGAAGCGCGCATTCGCATCTTCATCCTTAATCATTTGGAATATTTTCTGGCCAACCATGCAGCCATGAAAGTCCTGTCCCACGAGGCTGACGCGCTGAAGAACGGCTTTGCCTCCGAGCTTGCCGCCATCAAGCGCGAGTACTACCGGATTTGTCTCGGCTTGGTCGAAGACTTGAAGCGCGAGCGCGGTCTGCAGCTTTCGAGCCGAATTGCCGTGCTCAGCCTGTTTGGCATGATGAATTGGATTTACACTTGGCACAACCCTCGGGTAGATGCCGACGCTGAAAACATCGCCCGTGAAATGGGCGACATTTTCTTGTGTGGAGTGCTCCCGGGCAGCAAAAGACGGAAATAGATTCGTAACATCAGACTTGAGGTACAAAGGAGTCACATCCATGGCAACCACAGAGCACCCGGCCACCGGCGAAGCCACCAGGCAACTGATCACCTACCGCAGCGAAGGCGGCGTGGCCGTGATCGAGATGAACGATCCGCCGGCCAACACCTACACCTACGAGATGAACCGCCAGTTCGACGACGCCATCCTCCGGGCACGTATGGCGAATGACGTCTACGTGATCGTGCTGACCGGCGCGGGCGACAAATTCTTTTCCGCGGGCGCGAACATCAAGATGCTGTCGAGCGTTGACCCGACCTTTAAGTATTATTTCTGCCTGCATGCCAACGAAATGCTGCTCCGCCTGGAGCACACGCCCAAGCTGGTGGTCGCGGCCATCAACGGACACTGCGTGGGGGGCGGGCTGGAGATCGCGATGGCGGCCGACATCCGCATCGCGAGAAAAGATGCGGGTAAGATCGGTTTGCCCGAAGTGAATTTGGGCGTGCTCCCCGGAACCGGCGGCACGCAGCGGCTTTCACGCCTGGTCGGGAAGAGCAAGGCGATCGAGTTGATGGTCACGGGTAACACGTTCTCATTCGAAGAAGCGCAGGAACTCGGCATCGTCAACGATATCTACGAGCGCGACGGCTTCATGGAGAACATCATGGAATACGCCAGGCAGTTCTGCCCGCCGAACAAAGCGGCCAAAGCGGTCGGGCGCATCAAGCGCGCCGTGCAGACGGGCTGGGAGATTCCCATGGAATCTGCGCTCGCGGTCGAACGCGAGAACCAGCAACTGCTCTTCCAGAGCGAAGACGCAAAAGAGGGCCTGGCCGCGTACGTGGAGAAGCGGCCCGCGGTGTTCAAAGCGAAATAGAGGTTTCTATGCCTGGCAAAGTAGCAAAAATCGGAACGTTCAGCGACTGGCAAGGAATGTTCAACGACTGGCGCAAAGACATCGGCGTCAACACCGCCGACATCGAGGCCTTCCACTTCGACACGCTCTACGGCGCCATCGATACCGAAGAGATCGAATTCGGATCTTACAAGGGCCGCCGCAAGTGGGAGAACCTGCGCCAGATTCCCACGCAGCAGATGCGCGACGCGCTGATGAACATGATCGTTTACCAGGGCGACACCGAGTTTGCCAGCGTGGAGCAGCAGCGCAATTTGCTGGAGAACGCGCCCACCGACTGGGATCGCCGCGCCATCACTCGCGTCATGATCGAGGAAATGCGCCACGGCTGGCAGATGTGCGCGTTGCTGGTCGACCATTTCGGCTATTCCGGAAAAGTCGAGGCGCAGAAAATGCTGGAGCGCCGTGCCTTCGAAAACAAGCGCCTGCTGGGCGCGTTCAACGTCGATGTCGACAACTGGATGGATTTCTTCACCTATACCGATTTCGTGGACCGCGATGGAAAATTCCAGCTGCAGATGCTGAAGTATTCCGCGTTCGCCCCGCTGGGACGCTCTATGTCGTACATGCTGCGCGAAGAGGCGTTTCACATGGGCACCGGCAACGACGGCCTGCGGCGCATCGTGGAAGCCGGCGTGATTCCGGCGTGGTTGATCCAGAAGTATCTCAACAAGTGGATTTCCAGTTCTTACGACCTGTTCGGCACCGATCATTCTTCGTCAGCACATTGGGCCTACGTCTGGGGCGTGAAAGGCCGTTACGATGAGCCGAAGAACGAGAAGGCGCCTGACCTCGATGACCTCAACGACTACAACCGCAATCTCTATCGCGACGAAGTGGCCGGCTTGATCGAGCGTTTCAATGGCTCGCTGAAGCCGGGCGAGCAGAAGCTTTACGCGCCGGATATCAAGTTCAATCGTTTCATCGGGCGCTGGGCGAATCAGAAATTCCACGCTAAAACCGGCGAACCGATTGAAGACCGTTACTACCAAGAGCATTTAACCGAGTACATGCCCGGTCCGGCCGACAGAAAGCTTTTGCTCGACATTATCGACACGGAAAAAAAGTGGATTGCGGAGAAGACTGGCGCACGCGATCCGCTGGCGTCGATCGGAGAAGTAAGGAAGTCGGCGATTAATTTGTAGGCTAAGGCTTTGACCACAGAGGCACGGAGACACAGAGAAAACACCTATGGGCACTTCTGTGGAATCCAAACTCGCTCGTGTCGAGCTCGGAGTCAATCCTCCGGTCGCACGAATTGTGTTGCGTAATTCGCCGCTCAATATCATCGACATTCCAATGGCGGAGGAGTTAGCGCAGGTTCTGGCGGAAATCGAAGCGCGCCCAGACGTTTCTGCTGTCGTCATTAGCGGCGAAGGCAGAGCATTTTCTGCAGGAGTAGATGTGGCCGCCCATACTCCCGACAAAGTTGAAGGAATGCTCGCGAAGTTTCACGCGGTGATTCGCGCCCTGGTTTCGACGAAGAAAGTTACCATCGCGGCCGTTCACGGTCATTGCCTCGGCGGAGGCGCCGAACTGGCCATGGTGTGCGATGTGGTGTACTCCACCGAATCCGCGCTATGGGGATTTCCAGAAATCAAACTAGGATGCTATCCGCCCGTGGCCTGCACGGCGCTGGCTGCGCTGGTGGGGCAGAAACGCGCTGCGGAACTGATTCTGACCGGACGGACAATTCACGGCCAGGAGGCGGCGGAAATCGGGCTGGCGAATCATGCGGTCCGGGATGAAAAGCTGACGGCTGCCACGGAGGACTGCCTGAGTCATCTGCTGAAACTCAGCCCCGCTGCTTTGGCAGAAACCAAGAAAGCCATGTACGCCTGGGATTCAATGCACTTCGACAAGGGGCTGGCTCGCGCCGAAAAAGTTTATCTGGAAGAGTTGATGAAAACATCAGACGCGCAAGAGGGAATTCGCGCGTTTATGGAAAAACGTGAGCCGAAGTGGGCAGGGAAGTAGTCCAGCAAGGTTGCTGGCGCGAAAGCACTGGTTCGGTGTTGCAGTAGTTAGAAGCTGGCAGCCGCCTCTATGAAAAAAGAACTCATCGAGCTGCGCGTCAACGGCCGCACCCACGAGCTCGCGCTCGAGCCTAGCGTCTTATTGCTCGAGGCGTTGCGGCAAGACTTGGGACTTACGGGCTCGAAGCGGGGATGCGACGATTCGTCCTGCGGTGCGTGCACGGTTCTGATTGACGGAGTTGCCATGATGTCGTGCACGCTGCTCGCCGCGAGTTGCGAGGGCCGGGAAATCACAACTATCGAGGGAGTCAGCGAGCATGGCAGCCTGTCCGCGATTCAAAAAGCCTATGGCGACTGGGGTGGCGCACAATGCGGCTTCTGCACGCCGGGTTTCGTCATGACCGTGAAATCGCTGCTGGCGGAGAATCCAGACCCGTCAGAGGCCGAGGTTCGCGCGGCGCTCAGCAGCAATCTTTGCCGCTGCACCGGCTACAACCAAATGTATGAGGCGATCCGTTCGGCGGTAGCTGCAGAGCGCGCCGGGACACCCCGGTGAGCGATAAGTTCTCCATCATCGGCAAGCCCACCGCCATGATCGACGCGGCGGAGAAGACCACTGGCGCCGGCAAATACACTGACGACCTCAGCCTGCCGGGAATGCTGGTCGGCAAGATTCTGCATTCGCCGTATCCGCACGCGCGCATTAAGCGGATCGACGCCAGCCGCGCCGAAAAAATGGAAGGTATCATCGCTGTCGTGGTCGGCAAAGACGCGCCCAATCCCTATGGGATTCTTCCCGTTGGACACGATGAGCATGCGCTCGCGGTTGACAAAGTCCGCTACGTTGGTGACAACGTGGCCTGCGTGGTTGCAGTTTCCGAAGCGATTGCCGAGCGCGCGCTCGAACTTGTCGACGTCGAATACGAAGTTCTCCCGGCCTACTTCGATCCCGAAGAATCGATGAAGGCGCAAACCAACCTCATCCACGATAACAAGCCGCAGAATCTCGAAAAGGACTATCACCATGTTTTCGGCGACCCCGACAAAGGTTTCGCCGACGCCGACCAGATCGCCGAAGCGCGCTTCATTGCCAACGAAGTGACGCATGCCGCCATGGAGCCGCATTCCACACTGGCCTCGTTCGAACTCGATCCGCACACCGGAAAACAAGGCCGGCTCACGGTGTGGTCGTCAACGCAGGTGCCCTACTACCTGCAACACAAACTTTCCTTGGTACTTGAAATGCCGATGTCTCAAATTCGTGTGATCAAGCCGCTGGTCGGCGGCGGGTTCGGCGGCAAGAGCGAAGTCATCCCACTCGAAATCATTGCCGCAGTCGCCGCGCGCAAGGCGCAAGCGCCGGTGAAAATTACTTACACGCGCGAGGAAGTTTTCTGGGCTCATCGCGGACGCCCACGCACCACCATCGATCTCAAAACCGGCGTGACTAGTGACGGCCGCATCACCGTCGTGAAGGCCCGCGTGGTGCAGGATGGCGGCGCCTACTGCTCTTACGGCGTGGTCACGATTCTCTATTCCGGCGCGCTTCTCGGCGCGCTTTACGACATTCCCAATATTCAGTACGACGGCTACCGCGTGCTCACCAACAAGCCCGCCTGCGGCGCGATGCGCGGCCACGGCACGGTGAATGTGCGCTTTGCTTTTGAAACGCAACTGGACGAACTCGCCGCGAAAATCGGCGTGGACCCGGCAGAGATCCGCCAACGCAATCTCTTGAAGCCTCCTTGCGTTACGGTCAACGGCCTGCGCGTGCAAAGCTATGGCCTGCCCGAATGCATCGAAAAAACGGTTGCGCGCTCCGAGTGGAAGCTGCGTAAAGGCCAGTTGCCCAGAGGCCGCGGTCTGGGCATCGCCTGCAGCCACTATGTGAGCGGCGCGGCCAATTCCATTATTCGCTCCGACATGCCGCACTCCACCGTCAACATCAAAATCGATCGCGACGGCGGAGTCGTGGTGTACACGGGCGCGTCGGAAATCGGGCAGGGTTCGGACACGATGACGGCGCAGATCGCCGCCGAAGTGTTGGGATGCTCGCTATCGCGGGTGCGTGTGATCGCCGCCGATACCGACCTCACTCCGATTGACATCGGGTCGTATTCCAGTCGCGTCACCTTCATGGCCGGCAACGCCACGCTGCGCGCCGCAGAAGATGTCAAAAAGCGACTGACCGCGGCGGCAGCCAAGAAAATGGCATGTGAGCCAGAGGAACTCGAATTTCGGGATGACATGGTTCGCAAGAAGAGTGGCATCGTGTCACGGCCGCTCGACGAATCGCGAGGGGAAGGGCACTCCTGCCCGTCCAGTCCGCTCGCGGGCTCGCCTTTGGCTGCTGCCGAGCAAGCGTCAGTCAGCGGTCACGTCGAAGGCCAGATCCTGCGCGGCTCCCTGCAGCAGAAACGTAAAGACCAGGGCCCAAAAGACAGGATGACGTTCGAGGAAGCTGTCGTGGCCGCCATCGATTTCCACGGCGCCCTCAGCGGAACTGGTTCTTACGCGCCTCCGCAGGAAGCGCGTGGCGGCAAGCACAAGGGCGCCGGTGTGGGACCATCGCCCGCATACTCGTACTCCGCGCAGGTTGCCGAAGTCAGCGTGGATGAAGAGACCGGGGAAGTGACCGTCCACAAAGTTTGGGCCGCGCACGATTGCGGCCGGGCGTTGAATCCGGTCGCGGTCGAAGGACAGATCATTGGCTCCGTTTGGATGGGCATGGGCCAAGCCCTGACCGAAGAAATGGTTTGGAAAGAAGGAATGCTGATGAACCCCGGGCTGCTCGAATACCGCAGCCCGTCTTCCATCGAGTCGCCCGCCGTCGAACCCATCATTGTGGAGAGCGTCGATCCCGAAGGACCTTTTGGAGCCAAGGAATGCAGCGAAGGATCGCTTGCCGCCACGATCCCCGCGATCGCAAACGCAATCTATGACGCGGTGGGCGTGCGCCTGCACGAATCTCCGTTCACCCCAGAGCGCGTGCTGGCCGCCCTGCGCGCGAAGAAAAATGCCAAGGCCCTGAATCTGACGGAAGGGATCGATCCCACGGCTCCAGAGCGTTTCCGCGAGCACGGCGGCGCGTTGTGCTTCAAAGGCAAGGGACCAGAACGTCACGTGCTGGATCCCGCACGCCGTGAGGATTCCGCGAGAGGTGCCGATTGAGCCTTCCGCAGTTCAAACTACTGCGCCCCCGGACGATCACAGAAGCCGTCGGTGATCTGGCAAAGTACAGCGCCCACGTGTCCGCGAGTGCGCCTTCCACTTCGCTCAGAACAGGTCTGCGCGCGCAGTCTCAGCACGTATCCATTCGCATCATCGCCGGCGGCACCGACCTGATCCCGTCGATGCGACAAAAGCTCTTCGAGCCGGAATACGTGCTCGACCTCCGCGGCATTGCCGAGATGCGCGGTATCAATCCGCATCCCGACGGCGGTGTCGAGATCGGAGCTCTCACCACGTTACATGCCATCGATCGCTCCAACTTTTTGCGTCAGCACTATCCCGTTCTCAGCGAAGCAGCCGCTACCGTGGCCTCACCCGTGCTGCGCAACATGGGCACGATCGGCGGCAACATCTGCCTCGATACGCGCTGCCTCTGGTATAACCAGTCGCTCACCTGGCGCAAGGGCTGCGGGTTCTGCATCAAGAAAGATGGCGACCTCTGCCACGTCGCCCCGGGTGGAACCAAATGCTGGGCAGTCTTTTCGGGCGACACCCCTCCGGCCTTGTTGTGCCTGCAGGCGGAAATCGAAATCGCTGGACCCTCGGGTCTGCACCGCATTCCTCTGCGCGAGTTCTACACCGGAGACGGAGAGACCTACCGCAAGCTGCAGGCGAATGAACTGGTGACGCGAGTGTTCCTGCCCGAGAATTCAGCGGGCTACAGCGGCGTCTATCGCAAGCTGCGGGTCCGCGGATCGATTGACTATCCGCTGGCCGGCGTCGCGGTCGTGATGAAGCGTTCCAACGGACACATTGCCGAGGCTCGCGTCGCCATCACCGCGGTGAACCCCGCGCCGTTGCTGGTACAAGGCGCACCTGAAATGCTGGCGGGAAAAATCCTCGATCAAAACCTCGCCGAGGCCGTCGGCGACCTCGCGGCCAGAACCGCGAAGCCGCTTACCACTTCGGCGCTCACGCCCGAGTATCGCCGTGAGATGATTCGCGTGCTCACGAAGCGCGCGGTCCTGGCCGCAGCAGCCAACTGACGCGTCTGTTATCCTTTTCGCGGCTCTTCCTTTAGCCACCGACCACTATCCACTCGATGATCACCGACTGCCACATCCACATCCAGCCCATGGAAATGTTGAAACCCCAGGCGCTGGAACTCATGAAGAAGAAACGGGCGAACTTCGAACAGATCGCCGAATTCTGCCGCTCGCCACACGCTCTCCTCGAGTATCTGGATTCCTGCGGCATCAACCGCGCGGTCCTCATCAATTACGTCGCGCCGGAAGTCATAGGCTTCACCAACGGCGTGAATCAGTTCGTCGCCGACTATGTGAAGGCAGATCCTAAACGCCTGGTTTCATGCGGCAGCTTGCATCCCCGCCATACTACCAACGTGCTTGCCGATGTCGAGCAAATTCTCCGGCTCGGCATCCGCATGATCAAGATTCATCCGCCGCACCAATTGCTTTTTCCCAACGACTATCTCAGCGGCGTGAAAGAACTCGAAATAATCTACCGTGCCGCCGAGGCTAATGGCGTTCCCGTGATGTTTCACACCGGCACGTCAATATTTCCGGGAGCCCGCAACAAATACGGCGACCCCATCTACGTCGATGACGTCGCCGTGGATTTTCCCAGGCTGAAAATTCTGCTGGCGCACGGCGGTCGTCCCCTGTGGATGCAGACGGCATTTTTTCTGGTTCGGCGCCATGCCAACGTCTACCTCGATATCAGCGGGATCCCGCCTAAAACGCTGCTGAAATATTTTCCACGACTTGAAGAGATCGCATCCAAAACATTATTCGGCACAGACTGGCCTGGTCCCGGAGTGCCGGACATCAAAAAGAACCTCGATGAGTTCCGGGCCCTGCCGCTGACCCCGGAGGTTCAACGGCAAATTCTGGGCAAAACTGCGCTCACCATCTGGCCGGAGTGAATTTCCCATGTTTCCGGCTTTATGCGGGGGCAGCTTGGAACTTTCTCTGCAAGTGCGGTATAAGAAAAGATTGCATCTCGAGTGAGACCGCGCGGTCCGGCAGATCAACTTTATTAGTGCACGACAAAGAGTTCAAGCATGTCCAGCGTGACCACCAATCAAGCGCCCAAAGGTCTGGAAGGCATCGTCGCCACAAATTCCAGCATATGCTATATCGACGGCGACCTCGGAGTCCTTGCCTACCGCGGCATCGACATTCACGAACTCGCCGAGCATTCCAATTTTGAAGAGACCTGCTACCTGCTCTGGTTTGGCCGCCTGCCAAGCGCGAGCGAACTGAGGGATTTTCGCCGCCGTCTGGCGCAGGAACGTCATCTCGACCCCGCCATCATCAATCTTCTGCGCACGGCGCCCCGCCAGGCTTCACCCATGGACGTGCTGCGCACGGCAGTCTCCACGCTCGCCTTCTACGATTCCGACAACACGAAAAACGATCACGACGCCAACATCAATAAGGCGATCCGGCTTACTTCTCAGATCGCGATGATCGTTGCTTTTTACGACCGTATCCGCAAGGGCAAGAACCTGGTTGACGCTGATCCGGCGTTGTCGCACGCCGCGAATCTGTTGCTGCAACTCACCGGCGCAAAACCCTCACCGACGGCCGAGCGCGCGCTCGATATCGCACTGGTGCTTCATGCCGATCACGAACTCAACGCTTCCACCTTCGCCGCGCGAGTGGTCGCCGCGACTCTCTCCGACATGCACTCCGCAATCACGGCGGCGATCGGAGCGCTGAAAGGCCCGCTGCACGGCGGCGCAAATGAAGCGGTTTTCCGCATCCTGGAGACCGTGGACCGCGAAAGTGCCGACCCGGTCGCCTATGTCCGCAACCTGCTGGCCCAAAAGAAAAAGATTCCCGGCTTCGGCCATCGCGTGTATCACACCGAGGATCCCCGCGCCACGCACCTCCGCGCGATGTCTCGCGATCTGGGGAAAGCCAGTGGTCAGCCCCAGTGGTACGAGATGTCGGAGAAGATCGAAGCCTTCGTCAAAATCGAAAAGAAGCTGAACGCCAACGTCGATTTCTATTCTGCCTCCACCTACCACACGCTCGGCATCGACGAAGATCTATTCACTCCCATCTTCGCAGTCTCGCGCATCAGCGGATGGGCCGCCCACGTCATCGAGCAACTCGACGACAACCGCCTGATCCGCCCGCGCGCCGAGTACATGGGGCCGGAGTATCCCAACCACTACGTGCCCATCGATCGGCGCTAGCAGGCTGTTGTTCTTTTTTGCGTTTTCTGCGGCCGTTCTCTGCGAACTTTGCGGTTAAGAGCTTTGTACCTCGAACCCCGCGTGGCCCAGGGCTCTTAGCCGCATAGTTTGCCAAGTGAGTCCCGCGAGCTCACAGAAATCGGCGAGCCCGGCGTAAAATAGAAGCGTGAGCATGCGCCGCGTCTACCTCGACAATAACGCCACCACGCCGGTGCTGCCGGAAGTGTTCGAAGCCATGCGCCCGTATTTTTTTGAGCGCTTCGGCAACGCGTCGTCCATTCACCATCACGGCCAGGAAACTCGCGCCGCGGTGGAGGCGGCTCGCGACTCGGTGGCGGCGTTGCTGGGTTGTCGCGCGTCAGAAGTGGTCTTCACCAGCGGAGGCACCGAGGCTGACAATCTCGCGATCGCCGGTCTTACCGCGCACGGCGACCACGTCATCACTTCGAGCATTGAGCACCACGCCGTGCTGCACGCCGTGAGGCACCTGGAGGAGATCGGCTGTGACGTGACCTGCCTGCCAGTCGATGGCCGCGGGCTGGCCGATCCCGACGATGTGAAGAGAGCCCTGCGCTCCAACACGAAGTTGATCTCGATTATGATGGCGAACAACGAAACCGGTGTGCTGCAACCAGTCGAGGAAATCGGAAGGATTGCGGCAGAAGCCGACGTCTTCTTTCACACCGACGCAGTGCAGGCGGCTGGAAAAACTGAGATCGATGTAGAGCGCATCGGATGCGACGTTCTCTCTATTTCCGGCCACAAGATCCACGCCCCGCAGGGCGTAGGCGCCCTCTACGTCCGCAAGGGAACGAAAATTCAGCCGCTGTTCCACGGCGGACGCCACGAACGCTCGCGGCGCGCTGGGACTGAAAACGTCCCCGGCATCGTGGGACTGGGCAAGGCAGCGGATCTCGCTCTGCAAGGCCTCCAGCGCGGTGACGACCAGAAGCTGGCCGCATTGCGCGATCGCCTGCAGCAGGGAATCGTCGCGCAGATCGACGAGGCTGGTATCAATGGCGACGGTGCAGCCCGCGTCCCCAACACGACCAATATTTATTTCGATCATATTGACGCCGAGCCGCTGGTGATCGCGCTCGATCTGAAAGGCCTCGCAGTGTCGACGGGCGCGGCATGTTCGTCGGGAGCGATTGAGCCTTCGCATGTGCTCACCGCAATGGGCCTGCGTCCAGATCGCGCCCGAGCGAGCGTCCGCCTCAGCCTGGGCAAGCAGACCACCGCGGAAGATATCGATTTCGCCTTGGCGCTCGTGCCAGAAACGGTGGCTAGGCTGAGGGATTTGTCACCTGCGTATAGGAAAGCGACTGTTAGCACTTAGCACTTGGCATTTAGCCATGCGGGTTGCCAGGTTCAAGGGGAACAATGTTCCCGAGGGCTGGCTAAAGTGCTGAACAAAGCTGTCTTGGCCAAATGCCGAGTGCCAATTACCAAATGCGTTGAGAGTATGCCGAATTCTGACACCATAGCCGTAGCCATGTCGGGCGGTGTGGATTCCTCCACCGTCGCGGCCATGCTGCGCGCCGGCGGACTCAACGTCATCGGCCTGACCATGCAGCTCTGGAACCAGCGCAGACTCGCCGGTCACGAAGGCATGCCCGAGTCCGTGCAGGGACGCTGCTGCTCGCTCGACGATGTTTACGATGCCCGCCGCGTCGCCGAGCACATCGGCATTCCTTATTACGTGGTCAATCACGAGGAGCGCTTCGAGCGCGAAGTGGTTCGTCCGTTCGTCGCAGAGTATCTTTCCGGACGCACTCCCATCCCCTGCAGCCTCTGCAACAATCATCTGAAGTTCGATCAGCTTCTGGTGGTCGCGCGCCAAATCGGTGCCGAGCGCGTCGCCACCGGCCACTATGCGCGCGTCGCCTACGACGGAGCCCGAGGCCGCTGGCTGCTCAGGCGTCCCGCCGACAAGAGCAAGGATCAAACCTATTTTCTTTTCGGCCTTACCCAGGACCAGCTCAGCCGTACCCTGTTCCCGCTCGGCGACATGACCAAACCAGAAGTCCGCGACCTGGCGCGCAAGCACGGCCTCGCCCTGGCCGAGAAGCCCGACTCGCAGGAAATCTGCTTCGTCCCCGGCGGCGACTACAAGCGCTTCATCGACGCTTATCTCGCAGACCAGGGCGAGTCTCTGCCCGACGCTGCCGGCGAACTCGTTACCACCAACGGAGAAGTCATCGGCGAGCACCACGGCATCCACAATTTCACCGTCGGCCAGCGCAAGGGGCTCGGCGTCGCCACCGGCTCGCCGCTCTACGTAATCCAGATCAGTGGCGCCAACAAGCAGGTAATCGTCGGCGGAGAAGACAATCTTTACTCGCGCACCCTCCGCGCCCGCCGCGCTAATCTAATTTCCGTCGACGATCTCCGCGAGCCTATGCGCGTCACGGTCAAGATTCGCCACCGCCACGAACCCGCCCCGGCGGTGATTGAAAAGATCACGCGCGAAATGATCCCGTCCGAAATAATTGACGCCGAAGCGAGCCCCTCCGCGAATCCAGACGCCGAGATCCTCGTCACCTTCGATCAGCCCCAGCGCGCCATCACCCCCGGCCAGGCAGCCGTCTTCTATGACGGCGACACAGTCGTCGGCGGCGGCTGGATTGTTTAGCTCGTTAGGCGCAGCAGCCTACAGGTCGCAGCCTGCGCTAGATCAGATGTTGCGCGTGATTTTGGGTGGCGTAGCGCTTCCGGCGCTGCGATAACAGCCTTACCTTGAATACTGCCTTAGCCGCTGAGGTCTGGCCCTGCCAGGTTCTCTGCCGCCCGCGAATATAATCCCCCGCATGGCTTCTCCGACTTCTTCGTTCCCGCCTCCCGTATCTCCGGGTCCCGCACTTCCGTCCTTCTGGACCCGCGAGTCCCCCTCGATCAAGCAGGGAATTAAAACCGGACTTGCCGGCACCATCACCTACGCTCTCTACACCGGATTTCACTTGCCGCAAGGCTATTGGGCAGTTTTCGCCGCGCTGGTGGTTACCCAGGCGAATGTGGGCGCATCGTGGAAGGCGGCCATGTATCGTACCATCGGCTCCACCAGCGGAGCCCTCGCCGCCGCGCTGCTCCTCCCGATTCTCGGCAAGGGCCCGGCGGGCGTCCTGGTCGTCCTCTTTTTGCTGTCCGTGTTCTTCGGCTATCTCACGGCTCTGCATCCCAGCTTCACCGCCGCCGGATTCACGGCCGCCCTGATCCTCGTCTTCGGGGGCACGGGAGAGCCCTGGCACATGGCCTGGCTGCGCGTGCTCTACACGATCTTAGGCGCGGTGATCGCTTTTGCCGTCGGCGTCCTGATCTGGCCGGTCCGCGCCCGCGAAATTCTGCGCCAGAAGATCGCCAACATTCTCGATGGAGCAGGTGCGCTTTACCGCGCCGTTACCGCAGCTGCGCTCCACGGAACCGCCAACGCGGAAGATGTGCGCCAACTCGACCGCCAGCTCCACGACCTCCGCCGCGGCATCACCCAGCAAATGGACGAAGCCCGCAGCGAGCTGGCGTTCTCGCATTTCACTTTCTCGCACTTTAACGAGAGCACCTATCAGGCTCTCGTCGATCAGGCGGACCAGATTCGCCGCCGCCTCACGGCCATGGCCGAAGACAGCAGCCTCTACGCCAATGCCCAGGCACTGGTCGAACTGATTCCATCGCTGCCTTCACTAGCCGATAAGACGACTCGCAGTTTCTCGATTGTCGCCGCCGCCGTTCGCACTGGTAGCAAACGGTTAGATCCGGCGGAACTGGACGCCGCCGTTCGCGGTCTGGAAGCAGACGTGTCGAAGTTACGTGAGCAGCGCGTCACATCGCCCTTCGCCCTAGACCGCATGCTCCCCTTCTGGTCGTTCGTCTTCAACTTAAGAGAAGTCGCGCAGGACCTGCGGCAACTGGAATCAATCCTGCCTCTTGCCCGAGGATGACCCTAGCGGCGCTCTCTAAACACGCCAGGGACGAAGATCAATCTGACAGTTAGTGTTTGTCAGGGCTTTTCCGTAGCGAATCCAGAAACGCCGTTCCGGATTCCTTCAGCCTCCGCTCCAGCCGTGCCGTGCAATCGCAATCCCCGCAAGCCCACGGCTCGGTTCCATTCTCGTCGCGGCACTTGCGGCGGTCATGCGCGTCTTGCACCCGGGTCAGATCAAAATATTTTTCCCAGTAAGGGCGCTCCTCCAGGAGCGGCGTCGGGCAATAGCAGACTTCCACCCAGCGCGCAGTCTGATCCGCGCACAACCGAGCTTCCCGCATATTGCGCAGATATTCGCCCTCCGCTACCGATCCCCGGCCGAGAGTTTCGTCATCAATCGCGCGCAGCAGATCGCTTTCGCGCCCAGCCTTCACGCGAGCTCGCACCAGATAACGCATCAGAAGGGAATTACCGCAGAAAAAATTGTTGATTAATGATTGATGATTTCTGATTGTTGACTCAAAAGCCGTCGCCGGCAGCGTGTGCTTCTCAATCAGCAATCAACAATCAAAAATCAACAATGCCTTAAATAAACATCTCATCCTGCGGAACCGGCCGCCGCGACTCGCTGCCGCCGCCGTTGCGCCGCCGCCGGTTCCCGAGCAGAAATTCAATCCCCGCCGTGATCCCCTGCACCAGTCCCGACATTTGCCGCACCGGCGAAATCACCGTGTTATGCACCAGATCAGAGGTCTGTTCTACACGGTCGAGAGTGCGGCTCAGCAGTTCGTCGGCGCGAATTACCTGCAAGCGCGCTCGATCCACCACATCGGTCACGGTCGCATCCACGCGATGTATTTGCGATCGCAGAAGGGTAGTCGTTTCTTCCAGGTTTTCAGCGATCACCTGCAACCGAGGTTGCACATCCGTCAACACGGACTGCACCAGTTCCATGGTCGGGATGGCTTTCACCTTAACTTCCGTCGCCAGCGCCTCGAAGCGTTCGCTGCTCTTGCGCATCGCCAGGTACATAGCCAGCAATACGCCCGCCTGCAAAGCCACAGCCACTCCGGTGAGGGCAATAAAAATTGTGGTTGAGTTTCCCATAGACCAAGCCTCCGCCAACGTTCGCAATCTCAGCTCAGACCAGCGCGGGAGGAGAGCGCGCCGCCAGCTGCCAGCCAACTAACTCTTCGGCGCTCCCGTTTCCGTTGTAGCCTCGCGATACGCCTGCCGGCCCGCCTCATACGCGGAGCGGAACTGTTCCTTCTGCTGATTCACCACATCGCGGCCGCGGTCGGCCCACTCCGCCGCCTGCTCCCGAGCCTCGCGAGCCCGGCTGCGCACGTAGTCCCGGCCTTCCTCGGCACGCGCCCGCAGAACTTCCCGCGTTTCGCTGCCCGAGCGCGGCGCATAAAGCACTCCTGCCAGCGCTCCCAATCCCAGTCCCGCCAAAAACCACACAAAGCTATTACCATCACGGTCCGACATGGATACCTCCCGGCCTTCAACGCATGAACATCAGTGCCTGAATCGGATGTTAGCACCCGATGTGGCGAAATACAATTATGAGGAGGATCGGCGATGGCGAAATTTCAAAGTAGCCACCAAGGGCGCATTGGCGCCGGAGCTCTTGGGGGCGCCGTTGACTGGGTGCCTTTGGGTGGGGCAGCGTTTCGAGCGCCGCGATAGAGATACTTCTTTTTCCGGAGGGGCTTCAGCCCCGAGGTCCGCGTTCGCGCTGGCTTACTCAAAGGGCCCCGTTCGGACTGACCACAGACAGAGAACGCTCTACTTCTGCGTCGGATTCCCCGGCGTTGGCGCCACTGGCTGCGTCTTCACCGGCTGCGACTTAATCCCCTGCAACACTGACGTCGGTCCGCCATGCCGCGAGGCATAAATTGAGAGCGTAATCGACGTAACCATAAATGCGACCGCCGACCACGTAGTCGCCTTTGAAAGCGCGCTGGCCGCACCCCGCGGACCGAACGCCGTTTGGCTCCCCTGTCCGCCGAACGCCGCGGAAATGTCGCCGCTCTTGCCGCTTTGCAGCAGCACCACCACGATGATGAAGAAACATACCAGAATATGAATGCTCGTAATCAGATAAACCATGGTTTGATTTTTCCTAAGTCCCTTGCAAAAGTCATGGTGCGGAAGGGGGGATTTGAACCCCCACGCCTTTCGGCGCCACCCCCTCAAGATGGTGTGTCTGCCAGTTCCACCACTTCCGCACAGGTCTGGAGCAAAGGAGTGCCAGCCATCGATTATAACAAAAGGCTTATCGCAAGCCTGTTCGGTGCCAGCCGCAGACTAATACTTCACAATCCCTGCAAACGATTTCGGATCCAGCGACGCTCCGCCCACCAGCGCGCCATCAATTTCCTCCTGCGCCATCAGCGTCGCAGCGTTGTCCGGCTTCACTGATCCCCCATAAAGAATGCGTAACTTGCCGGCAAATTCTTCGCCAAAAGCCTCCGTAGCCTCGCGCCGAATCACCGCATGCGCCTCCGCCGCCAGTTCTGGAGTCGCCGTCTTGCCCGTGCCAATCGCCCACACCGGCTCGTACGCCACCACCAGCTTCGCCGCTTTCTTCGCCGATATCGCATGAAACGCCCGCACGCACTGTCGCCGCAGCACGTCGTCGGTCAATCCCGCTTCGCGTTCTTCCAGCACTTCGCCCACGCAGCAAATCGGCGTGAGCCCGGATTCCAGCGCCGTCTTCAACCGCAAATTCACCGTATCGTCGGTCTCGCCGAAATACTGTCGCCGCTCCGAATGTCCCACAATCACGTGGGTCACACCCAGGCACAGCAGCATCCCAGCCGAAATCTCTCCCGTGTACGCTCCATCCGCCTTCCAGTGAACATTCTGCACCCCGATGGCGACATTCGTTCCGCGCGCCGCCTCAATCGCCACCGCCACATCAGTGTACGGAGGACAAACCACAATCTCGTCCCGCGTGTGCCCCGCCACCAGCGGCAGAAACTCGCGCAAATATTTCCCCGTTTCATCTGGAGTTTTATTCATCTTCCAGTTAGCGGCAAGCATTTTTGTTCTCATGCTGAGGCCTTTTCGATTCGGAATGAAGATGCAATGTTAGAAAGCTCAAGTTTTTCAGCGGCGCGCGTGTAGGCCCGCAGTGTGGCGACGTCAAAAAGAACAAATCGAACGCTGGTCATGTGTTTGGCGGATGCTAGTTCCTCCACCGTGGCAGAAACCGCGACCGCCGCGGCTTCCGGCACCGGGTATGCATACGCTCCAGTCGAAATCGCAGGAAATGCCAACGACTCGATCGCATATTGATCCGCCAGCCGAATCGATTCGCGATGGCAACTCGCCAGCGTCTCCGCCTCGTTGTTTTCTCCGCCACGGTAAATCGGCCCAACCGTGTGGATCACATATTTCGCCGCGAGTTGCCCGCCGGTGGTGATCACAGCCTTTCCCGCGGCGAGCCGTCCAACCTTGCTAACGATCTGCCCGCACTCGGCAAGGATGGCAGGCCCTCCTGCCCGATGAATGGCACTCCGCCGCCGCCCAGAAGCGACGAGTTCGCCGCATTCACGATCGCGCCAGTAATTTCCTGAGTGATGTCCGCCGGTCCCGCGAACTCCACGCTCTTCCCGTCATCCAGAAGCAATCGAATTGAAAATTCCCCCAAGCCGCCCACCCCACGCGAAACGCAAGAACTAGAAGCTTAAGAGCTACAACCTAGCCACTAGCCACTAGCCACTACTACCCCTTCTTCTCCGTCAGCGCCTCCACCCCCGGCAGCTTCTTTCCTTCCAGAAACTCCAGCGAAGCCCCGCCTCCGGTCGAAATGTGTGTAACCTTGTCGGCCACGCCCGCCGCATGCGCCGCGGCCACCGAGTCGCCGCCTCCCACGATCGAAATCGCGCCAACGTTCTCCGCGATCGCATGCGCAATCTTAAATGTCCCCTTGGAAAATCCCGGAACCTCAAACACTCCCATCGGACCGTTCCACACAATCGTTCGCGCCCGCGAAATTTCCTCCGAGAAAAGTTCCACCGTCTTGGGACCGATATCCAGCGCCATCTTATCCGCCGGAATCGGCTGGCCCTCCCCAATCTGCTGTACCACCGCATTCAACTCCGGTTTGCTCGCCACCACGTGATCCACCGGCAACAGAAACCTCAAATTCCGCTTCTTCGCTTCGTCGAGCAACCTCCGCGCCAGTTCGACCTTATCCGCCTCCAGCAGAGATTTTCCAATCTCCTGCCCCTGCGCCTTCAGAAACGTATACGCCATCCCTCCGCCGATGATCAGCGAGTCCACTTTGTTCATCAGATTCTGAATCACGCCAATTTTGTCGCCCACCTTCGCGCCACCCAGAATGGCCACAAACGGCTCTTCCGGATGCTCCAGCGCCTTGCCCAGGTATTTGAGTTCTTTCTCCATCAGCAGTCCGGCCGCGGATTTCTGCACAAACTTCGTAATTCCCACAGTGGAGGCATGCGCCCGATGCGCCGTGCCAAACGCGTCGTTCACATAGAACGACGCCAGAGCCGCCAGCTGCTTGGCAAACTTCTCGTCGTTCGCTTCTTCCTCCGCGTGGAAGCGCAAATTCTCCAGCAGCAGCGTCTGTCCCATCTCCAGCTGCGTGGCCACTTCTTCCGCTTCCGGCCCCACGCAGTCAGGGCAGAACCCCACGTTCTCTCCGCGCGCTAGCTCCTTGTCGAGCAGCATGCGCAGCCGCTCGGCCACCGGCTTCAAACTCATCTTCGGATTGGGCTTGCCCTTCGGCCGCCCCAAGTGCGACGCCAGAATCAAGCGCGCGCCGTGGCGCAGCGCATACTCAATCGTCGGCAGCGTCTCGCGGATGCGGGTATCGTCCATCACCCGCCCATCTTCGAGCGGCACATTAAAATCCACCCGCATGAAAATGCGGTTCCCGCTCAACGGAAGATCACGAATAGAAAGTTTGGACATTGGCTGGTTGTCCTTTTGCAAGGCAGAATCTCAGATGAGGGTGGCCCATCCTAACGTCGCGCCTTTTGCGACGTTAGGATGGGGTTCCACAAAAGCCTACAGCCCCTTACCCGCAATGTAATGAATCAAATCCCGCACGCGGCAGGAGTATCCCCACTCATTGTCGTACCAGGAGATAACCTTCACGCAGTTGCCGCCAACCACCAGGGTCATGGGCGAATCCACAATCGAAGACCGCGAGTCGCCCTTGAAATCGGACGACACCAACTCGTGCTCTTCATAACCCAGATAGCCCTTCAGCGGTCCCGACTCCGACGCTTTTTTCAGCGCCGCATTCACTTCTTCCTTGGTCGTCTTCTTCTCCACCCATACCACCAGGTCGACCACCGAAACGTTGGGCGTGGGCACCCGCATGGAGAATCCGTCGATCTTGCCGCCCAGTTCCGGAATCACCAGTTTCAGCGCCTTCGCTGCCCCGGTCGTGGTCGGAATCATATTGAGCGCGGCCGCGCGCGCGCGCCGCAGGTCCTTGTGCGGAAAATCCAGAATCACCTGATCGTTGGTGTAGGAGTGAATCGTCGTCATGGTGCCGCTGACGATCTTGAACTCGTCATTGATCACCTTGGCCACCGGCGCCAGGCAGTTCGTCGTGCACGACGCGTTCGAAATAATGTGATGCTTCGCGCCATCATACTTCTCGTGATTCACGCCCAGCACCACGGTCACGTCCTCATTCTTTGCCGGGGCGGAGATGATCACTTTCTTCACCGTCCCGCGCAAGTGCTTCTTAGCGTCGTTCGCGTCGGTGAAGTGCCCAGTCGATTCAATTACTACCTGCGCCCCCACGGATTCCCAGGGCAGCGCCCCGGGATCTCTCTCCTTGAACACCTTGATGGTCTTGCCATCCACCGTAATGCTGTCCGCGCCGGCAGAAATCTTGTTGGGCAGGTTGCCCAGGATCGAATCGTACTTCAGCAGATGCGCCAGCGTCTTCGGATCGGTAAGATCGTTGACCGCCACAAATTCCAGCCCCGGATCCTGCAGCGCGGTCCGAAAAACGTTGCGCCCAATTCGTCCAAAGCCATTAATGCCAACTTTGATTGCCATAGTTCCTCCGTTTGCTAGTAGTTCAAATAAGCTTGGGGTTCAAATATGCTTGTGGTTCCGATGAGGATAAGTATGAGAGCAGGCTCAGAAACCATCCGACTGAGAACCACAAACACTTGATGTTAGCAGGGAATCAGAAGCGCCGTAAATCGTTCCAGCACCGTCGTCCAAAAGCTGGCTTTTCACGTCACGCGAGCCTGTGAGAGGGATCATTGACAATCATGCCCAGGAGTCGCACGCCACGCAGTCGTCGCGCCGACGTCCCGGTGGCTGTCCGGCGGGCGTCCTCGCCCGCCCCGTCCGCGCCATCGGAAAGCAGGTAGCGCCAGAACAAGGGTTCCAGCTATCGCTGAGGGAAGCTTTGCTCTCACCCAAACCGCAACTCCACAAACGCATCCGCCGTCGACCACCTTTGGGTCAACCGCGCCATCCAATATTTTCGATTGATCGCCTGCCGCGCCCGCGCATGCTCCTCCGGAGGCAGCACCCGCGCCGTTGCGGCGACTTCAGATCCGGTAACCTTCCCCCGAATCGTGCACGCCGCCACCTTCACCTGCGGATTATTCCGCATGCGCTTCATCTTCCCCATCTTGTTGAGCGTCATCACATAAAGCGAGCCGTCCTCTTCGCCAAACCATACCGGAGTTGCCACTCCCACCCCGTTCTTGCGAAACGTAGTCAGCGAAATATATTTCTGCCCGCGAATCGAATCAGGAATCTGCCCAGCCATCCCGCAATTGTACCCGCCGGCTCGCGTCAGTGAGGCAGATGCCGGCGCTGGCAGATGCTCCTGTGGGGACAGCCGCCCTCGGCTGTCCGTCGAGCGCAGCTCGACTCTTCTCATACAAGCTGCGAAACTCCAGTCATCCGAAAGCCGAAGCCCGAAAGCCGAACCCCGAAAGCCGAACCCCGAAAGCCGAAGCCCGAACCATTGCTCCCGCCGCTCCATCTGTGTTACAAGCCTGAACATGCGTAAATGGATGCGCGACCGCCTGCAGCGCCGCAAGAAAAAGCCAGCCGAGCCGTCCGATCAGCCCGCCCCTCCGCCCCTGCAGCCCGCCTACTTCGACGCCGAGCAGCCGCCCGCACCCGCTGCGGAAAAAGACAGCACCCGGCAACCCGCAGCGCGGGCGCCCGAGCCAGACTCCCAGCCCGAATCCCGGCCTCGCTCCCGCGCTCGTTCCGCCCGCGCTTCGTCAGGACTTCCGCAGTCTGCTGCGCAATCTGTCGCGCCGTCTGAGGCAGAGTCCGTTGCCCAGTCCGATACACCGTCTGACGCCGCGTCTTCCGAAGCCAACTCGTCCGCCCCTCGCTACCAGGTTCCCCACGCCGTCGATCCTCCTCCGCCCGGCGAATCCGCGCCACGTGGCCGCGGCCGCCGCCGTCGTGGTGGACGCGGCCGAAGCGGCGGCCGCGGCCGCGAGCAAGCCGTCGCCCAAGCCTTCACTCCCGCCGCCGTCAAAAGTATCGTCCCCGCCATTCCCGCAGGAGAAGAGGACTCCCCGGAATCCGGCGAGCCCGAGGCCGTAGCGTCCCCGGCGATCGAGTCCACCAAAGTTCCTGCCGCAATTCCCACCGCCCCGCCGCGCGCTCCCAAAGGCATTGTGGTTCTGGCCATCGGTCTGCCCGGTTCCGGCAAGAGTTCCTGGTTCAAGCGCCACAACGTGGTCCCCCTCTCCAGCGACATGGTTCGTTCGCTTCTCTTCGACGACGTTCGCGAGCAACGCTTCCAGGATCTCGTTTTCTCAAACCTCCGCTCCATGTTGAAAGCGCGCCTCATCGCCAAGCGTCCCATGAATTACGTCGACGCCACCAACCTCACCCCGCAAGAGCGCCAGCACTGGATCAAACTCGCCAAAGACTACAACTACGAAGTTCACGCCGTCTTCTTCGACGTCCCCCTCGAAGTCTGTGTCGAGCGCCATCAGCGCCGCGACCGGGTGGTTCCCGAAGACGTCATGCGCCGCATGGCCGCCAAACTCAAAACCCCCACCTTCGAGGAAGGCTTCGCCAAAATCACGGTAGTGCGAGTCAAGAAGAAAGACGACACCCCCGCCTCGGAGTAAGAGATCAGTTAGCCGTCGCGCAATTTGTTTTGGGAAGGGCACGACTTCAGCCATCCCGCTCAGCGCCAAGAATGACACGGGCTTTAGCCCCGAGGGTACGCTCCTTAGGTTCGCTCCCTCCTCCCACCAGCCTCACTTCCACAAGTGTGCAAACAATTGCCCATCGCCCTCAAACCCGTGCTGTAAACCGAGTTCCGCCCGTCCGCGCGTTTGGTATCGAGTTTGCTCCTACCCCTTGTAGAGGCGTGGTAACACGCCGTAGTCACTCCAGGTAACTTCTCTCGCGGACCCCAAAACGCCGCGAGGATGAGGGCTTAAGAAGATGAGGGCTTAAGAAAATGAAAACCACACTATTCCGTACAACGTTCTGTGTGCTGTTCCTGATCTGTGCCACTACCGCATTCGCGCAGACTGCTCCCGTGCTCTCGAACCAGGCAAACATCGTTCAGATCATCGACCATCCGGAGCATGCTTCTCAGCACGAATTAGCCACCTCGCAGAATCTGCTGGAGCATTCCGACTACGCCTATGCCAAGGGCGAACTGCCGCTCTGGGAATTCGGTCCCGTAGGCCCGCCGCCCGTACCCCTCGGCGACCTCGCCCGCGCCGCCCGCAAAGAGCACGCCTTAGACAAAAAGGCCCAGATCATCTGGGAAAAATAATTCGTTCGCGAAAAAGTTCGCTCGCGAAAATGGTTCGCTCGCGAAAAAGTTCGGTAGCCCCGCGGGCCGGGTTGACCCTAACGCTCCAAATCACCCGGCCCCCGCGTCGCCTGTGTGGAGCGGGCACTCTTACCCGCTGCTGACCTTGGCCGTGTGGAGCGGGCACTCTTGCCCGCTGCTTTTGACTTTGCCCGTCCCTCCATAAAATACAAACCAGAATGCCCAATAAAAATGGCGCAGAGCCAATTTCGGCCTGCGCCATTCGTTTTGCCTCTCTATATCCAGAATAGCAAATTGGAAGGGGAAACGTAACATGGTTCGGAACGATATATTATCCCTGGAATCAGTGACTTAGTTAAGAAACATGAGGTTTACCCTCTTGACAGAGTTTTCCACAGATGGAGGGCCTCCTGGTCCGGGGGGCGCTCGATGTAGGGGGAGGATGCCGGGTGCCCCACCTCTCGCCTCCTTTGCGGGAAAGCCCTGCCCTGAGCGAAGTCGAAGGGTGTGGATTTTGACTTCGCTTTGCGCAACCCATCCAGTGGCCACGACATCACACTCGCCCTTTCCAGTAGCCGCGTCGTCTGCGCCCGTGGACGACGGCCAGCACAAATGTCCGGGAAGGTTCGTTGCGAGAAACGATGCTGAAAGGGAATTGCCGGAGCGTGTATTTCCGAAAGCGTACAACAAACTTTTCGATCTGTTCGATGGCTTGTCAGAAAGCGCGTTCAAATTTAGTGCCCGCAGGGAGACTCCGCTCGGAGTACCACGCTAGCGCGTGTAGGTATTCTTCTTCCGCCCCTGTGTGAAGCTCGAGCGGACGGTCCGCCATGATGGCTTACTTTCCTTGGAGGAGGGCGTGGCCCTTCCGCTGAACCTCGCCCGACGGAACCGTCTTGGCCGTGCCCGCTTGCACTTCGTCCATGCGGCTCGCGATCTCTATGCTGCCAGGCCGCTTCCGCATCCTTATCCACATTCTGATCTAGGCTCTCGATCAGGGAACTGGCCAGGGCGGCGCGGGCCTCGGGTGGAAGAGCCATCGCTTTCTGCAACAATTCGTCAAGTTCCGGAGACATACGCAAATTCTACGCCCGACAGGCCATTTGGCAAGGAGCATGTCGGCGGAAAGGATGTGCGTTCGGTCGGCCGATAGCCCCTGCCCGAAGCCCGAAGCCCGAAAGCCGAAGCCCGCCCCTCGTCCCCCTTTGCTTTCAACGACTTAACTCCGTATAATCCCCCAAACCACCGCTAAACCCCAATTTTGCCCCGTTCGTTGGGATATGGATGCGCCATTTCTTACGCCTCCAATAGGATAGGGACAGTAACCTACCCAGGGAAAAGTGTATTACCCAGGCTGTATGGTCCAGATTTACGTGGACCAGTCTCATTCCCGGGGAGGGCCACAGTTGCATAAGGGTTTATCAGGCAACGAGCAGGGAGAGGACTAGCCGTACGGCCAGCCCGCTCCAAAAGTAAGGTCTTTGATTTTGAGAGCTAAAAGCCAAAAGCTAGGAGCTAAAAGCTAACATGCGCAAGCCGATCAAGTACGTGGAAAAAGCAGTTACCGTCGCCGCCAAAGGCGCATGGGTTGTGTTCGAGAGCTTGAATCGCATCAAGCCCAACCCGTCGCCCACCCCTAAATGGTCCGACAAGCCGCTGCTCAAGTCCTACGAAAAATCCAAGCCACCGCTCGGCTGGCCCCGCTCCACCGATTCGCTTTGCCCGAAGTGTGTGCCGGAAATCCGGCAGCAGATTCTCGACGGCAAACTGCCGCACGAAGTGCTGATGAACGAAAAGGTTGGCGAGATCAAAGCCACCATCGTCGAGCGCGACGGCAAGATCCTGATGGTGAAAGATTGTCCTAAGCACGGCCACTTCGAAGACGTGATGTCGATTGACACCGAATTCTCCAAGCACCTGGAAGATGTTTTCCCCGGCCGCGACATTGTCGCGCACAACGACGAGAAGCTGCACCATCACGGCTCGTCGACCGTGAAATACGGACGCGGCTCGGTGCTGACGATCGATTTGACCAACCGCTGCAACATGATGTGCGATCCCTGCTTCATGGACGCGAACCAGGTCGGGTTCGTCCACGAACTGCAGTGGGAAGAAATCAAGCAGATGCTAGACAACGCCATCACCATCAAGCCGCGCCGGCAGATGAGCGTGCAGTTCTCCGGCGGCGAGCCCACGTTATCACCCTACTTTTTGGACGCCGTGCGTTACGCCCGCAAAGTGGGATACAACTCGGTGCAGGCTGCGACCAACGGCATTGAATTCGCCAAGAGCTTTGAATTCTGCCAGCAGGCAGTTGAGGCCGGCATGCGCTACGCCTACCTGCAATTCGATGGCATTGGCAACGCCGCCAACGCCCACCGCATGGTCGGCAATCTGTTCGACGTAAAGTTGAAGGCGATCGAGAACCTGCACAACGCCGGAGTGGAAATCGTTCCGGTCGTAACCATCGTGAACGGTATCAACAACGAGCAAGTCGGAAGAATCATCAAGTTCGCGCTGGATAATCCCAAGACGATCAGCTTCCTGAGCTTCCAGCCCGTAAGCTTCACCGGCCGCGACGAAGCCGTCACCGACGACCGCCGCCAGGCCCAACGCTACACGCTGAGTCACCTGGCCCACGACGTAAAAAATCAAACCGGACTGGGCGAGCCCAGCCGCGACTGGTTCCCGATTTCATTCATGGGAACATTCTCAGACTGGGCAGATTTAATGCACGCCAACGACGTAAAAAACGACTGGGGCCAACTATCTTGCGGTTGTCATCCTAACTGTGGGACTGGGATGGCTGTGATGATTGACAAGGAAACGAAGGAAGCGGTTCCGGTCACGGCGTTTTTGGCGGGAGATCAACTTGCTAAAGATATTGCAAAGGTCAACGATGCGGCGCGCGGGAAGTTTCTGACAGTGGTGGGAATGGCGTTGTGTTTGATGAAGAATTACGATCCGTTCCAGGCGCCGACGCACTTCAAGCTGATGGATCTGTTGCGGAAGTTTGATAAGAACTTCAACGCGACGGGAAAGAATTACGGCAAGGTGGGTCCGGACCGCACGGTGGACGATGTGATGAAGCGGCGGCAGGACCGGTGGAACTTCCTGTTCATCGCGGGGATGTGGTTCCAGGATCTATTCAACTACGACTTCCGGCGGACGGAGCAGTGCATTATTCCTTACGCGACGCAGGAAGGCGAGATTTCATTCTGCGCCTACAACACGGGCGTGGGCTGGCGGAACATCATTGAGAAGATGCACATGACGGCCACGCTCACCAAGTGGTACGAAGAGCATGGACGGCACGAGATTTTCGCGGGCGGCAAGAAAGTGAAGATGGACGACGAGACGCACACGCTGCTGCTGCGCGACGCTCTGGTGACCAACGAACTGCAGCATGACCTCGACAAGCTGGGCATCGCGAAGAATTCTCGTGAAGAGAAGGTGCGGGCGCGCGATGCGAAACAGCGGGCTACGGCTGCCGGCCTTCAGGCTTCGGACCTGGGACCTCAGACCTCGGACCTCGGCGAGGCGCGTGGGCCGAAGGTTAACGACGAGGCTTACAATGCGCGAATGGCGGCGCTGTACCGCGAAGTGGTGCTGAAAGAAAAGCCGGCGGTGGCAGAGAACGGATTTATTCCACTGGGCGCGTTGACGGGTAACGGGAACGGGACGCAAGCCGCGAAGCCCGAAATTGCGGAGCCGGTGTCGGGAGACTGAAAGTCAGCTTCCAGCTTAAGACCAAGGGCCGCCTGCGGGCGGCCTGATTTTTTGGGTTCGGTTCCTTGGGGGCGTCGGATTTTGGAATTGTTGCGGCACGCGATTGCGCGGGACTTGCGGATTCTACGATGGTCCGGAATGCCAAGAATCGCCGCAAAGGCAAGTTCATCATTCAGTTTTCATTTTAGTTTTTCTCGTTTCATCATTCGGACGAGGTTTTCTCCACCTCCGCGCTGGTCAGCGAAGACGCAGGCTTTCCCCGGCCCGCCCGATCCTTCCGAATCTCGTGCTCTGCCTGGTACCAGTCCTGAATTGGTCGATCCCCACGCCTCTTAGTCACGGCGTCAGGAACGCGCCACTTGATCATCGCGACCTTGACGGCATCGTTCACGCCCAGGCACGCGACCATGGCGTAGACAAAGACCGCCAGCGTCTGCCACCACGGCAAGGGCTTGAGGCCAGGGAGACCCACGAACGTAAGGACGGTGCCCGTGAATGCATCGGCCGTAAGGGCTAACAGGAAGGTCCTGCTGGGCAGTGACGCCCAGAACCAGCTGCGCTCCCGCGCCGACACAACGGAGAACACGGCAAAGTAAAGCAGCAGAAGAAAGCTGAAGGTATAGAGGGCATTGTCGTCGGTTGCTAAGCCAAAATCCGACCAACCGACCCACAATAAGAGGAGCGTTTCGGCGACCATCGCGATACCAAGCACCACGGAGACGGTGATGAAGCCTCCGATGTTCCATGTTTCCGGTTTCTTGGAGGGGCGAACCTTGTCGGTGGCCAGGGAGATCTTCGCGAAGTCCGTCATGAAGACCAACAGCAGCATGGCAAAAGCAGAGACCACGAACTTACCGGTCACCACGAACGCGATGGCCACGAAAGCAGCTTTGAGGATTGTCCGGCTGATTTTGTTGATAATCCAGGTCAGAATGCGCTGGTAGATGGTTCGTCCCTGTTCGACCAGCGCCACAATGTTGGTTAACCCGGGTTCGGTCAGGACGACGCTCGCGGCGCCCTTGGCCACATCGGTCGCGGTGCTGACGGCGATGCCCACTTCGGCCTGGCGAAGGGCGGGCGCATCGTTGACGCCGTCACCCGTCATGCCGGTCACATGCCCCGAGGCCTGCAGGTGCTGCACAACGATGTACTTGTCCTCCGGGTACACCTCGGCGAAACCATCGGCGCCTGCTAACAAGTCCACGGCCTTGTTGCTAGCCAGCGCGCCCGCGGCCTTCAGGTCGGCAACGCGCCGGATGTTCGGCAAGCCGACTCCCTTGCCGATCTCAATCGCAACCGGCAGCGCGTCACCGGTGAGCATCTTTACCGGAACGCCCAAGCCTTCGAGTTCGGCGATCAGTTGCTTTGCATCCGGCCGAGGCGGATCGTACAACGACACTAATCCGAGCAATGCAGGAGTACCAGTCTCGGGGCCGCGTGCTACCGCCAGCATCCGATAGCCCTTCGCGGCCGATTCGCTGACGCGTGCCTCCAAGGTCTCGATCGCTGGAGGCTGTAATCCGCAGGCCGCGGCGACGGTGCGCACGGCGCCTTTCATCACGTGCAGTCGCTGCCCGTTCTGCTCGACCACGGCTTCCGTCCGCCGGTTCTTCGCATCGAACGGCGCGAAAGAAACGGGTGTGACTTTGGGGAGGTTGTCGAAGACGTGCCGTTCCTTGGCTGCCGTCAGGAACGCGAGGTCAATCGGATCCTGGTTGGCCGCCTGCGACGCGGAAGCGCCGGCGAACAGCACATCGGGTTCTGTCGCGGCCTCCAGAGGGATCACGGCGGTGATGGCGAGTTGGTTCATGGTGATGGTGCCCGTTTTGTCGACGCAGAGCACGTCCATGGTCGCGGCATCCTCTGCCGCGCTCAGGCGGGTCACCAGCACGCCGCGCTTGGCTAGTTCCTTAGAACCCATTGCCATGCTCACCGTGAACATGACGGGGAGAGCGACCGGCACGGCGCTCATCAGCAGGACGAGCATGAGCGGGATCATTTCGACAAGCGGCGCGCTGCGGATCAGCGACAGGGCGATAACTACGCATAACAGCGCTCCGACGATCACGAAGAGCCAGCGGACCACCTTAGCCACCACCGCTTCGATGTGAAGTTTGGGACGCGCCTGCTGCACAAGTTCCGTGGTACGCCCAAAGTAGGTCTTCGCCCCAGTCAGAATGACCACGCCGTTGCCTTCGCCCCGCCGGACGACGGATCCTGACGAGAGCACGCCGCCGGGCGATTTGTCTGCGTCTTTCGACTCGCCGGTGAGCGCCGACTCATCAATGCTTAACGCTCCGGTCAGAAGCTTTACGTCGGCCGGGATGATGTCGCCGGGACGCACGCGGACAATGTCGCCCGGAACCAGTTCCCGTGCCGGAATGACCTGCCACCTTGAATCGCGCCGGACGCGCGCGCTGACCTGCAAGCGCTTCCGCAGTGCTTCAACGACGCCAGCGGCGCGATGCTCCTGCATAAAGCTCAACACGGCATTGACAACCAGCAGCGCGCCCACCACTCCGAGATCGGCGAACTTCCTAAGCACCGCCGACAGCACCATGATCAGTTCGAGCATCCAGGCGGAGATTCCCCAGAATTTGCCGAGGAATTTGAGGACCGGGTGCCCTTTCTTTTCGGCCACTTCGTTGTAGCCGTTCTCCTTCCGGCTGGCGTCCACCTGCGCCGGCGTGAGTCCGGTGTCGGGGTTGACACGGAGCGCCGCGAGCGTGTCGGGCACCGACGCGGAGGCAATGTCAGGGGGTTTGGGGTGTGCGGGCTTGGAGGGATCCATAGGAGCTCTCTTGGGAGAGTACATCGCACGGGCCGGGCGAGAGCCGGCACTCTTGCTCAGAAGAACGGCAGCGCCGCGGTCACGGTCGAATCCGCAAGAACTAAAGGGGACTGATTACTGACAACGTAAAGTTAATTGGTCTTGAAAAAGTGGGCAACCTTGCGGCCTGCTTTTTCCGTGTAGTACACGACTGCGTGGGCCGACTTCTTCGTTGTGTCTTCTGTTTCTTTTCCGGCATCTTCGGCGGCATGTTCGGTCAGTCGGTAGGTTTGCTCGGTTCCATCGGCAACTTTTATGGTCATCGTCCGGGCTGCGCGGTCAAACTTGGTAATGGAGCCTTCGCTCGTCTTCAGCCCATCCTTGCCGATGTGGTCGATCTCCTCAGCGGTCTCGTCTGCGCCCTGTTTTGTATAGTGCACTACGACCTGGGCTCCTTCCTGAAGATCGCGCCCTGCCTCTACAGCTCCCTTATAGGTCTGGTTTCCGCCATGCACCACGGTTCGGTCCACGAGATGGATGGTGTGTTCGGTTCCGTCAACTGCCTTGACCATCACGGTTTTTGCGGCGCGATCAATTTTCGTCACGACTCCCTCGAGAGAGTCCGGTTTTTCAGTTGCCGCGAGGATACCTGCAAAACTGAAAAGTGAAATGACGATAACAGCAATCGTTAAGGCGGGACGGGATGTTCTTGAATGCATGATTGGCGCTCCTTCATGATGTGGCTTAGACCGGAATTTCCGATTTAAATCCATATGGGATTGTCAGCTCGCTTGGGCATAAATATATATTTATGGGCAAGGCTCTTCGAGAAGGCCTTGCCCAAGCGATTGTTTCAGGAATACTAAGCGGCTACCGCTACCTTATCCCCTGAGTGCTGTGCGAATTGGACGGGATGGGTAGTTTGGATAATGTCCTTTGCTTGCGCCACCTCGGCGGCCGTTCCATGAACGATCAGTAGAAACTGATCCGTTTTGAGCGCGGTTTCGTATTGGACGATGCTGTCCTTGGGAATCCCTATGCTGAAGAGGCCAGCTCCAAGCGCGCCCAACGCTCCCACTTCCACCGCACCTTCCAGCCCGGCCACGATCCATGCCACTACCGGTCCTGCCGCTAAGATCGGGCCAAGCCCCGGAATGATGAAAAGAGCAGAGCCGAACAACAATCCCCAGAAACCTCCCCAGAACGCACCGACTTTGCCCCAATATTTCATGCGGTCGCCGGTATTGTAGTAGCCCACTACCTGCTCATCGGTGTGGTAGCCTTTCCCGACGATCGACAGTTTGCGCAGGTCAACCCCGCCGCGTTGAAGCTCCTTGACTGCTTGATCCGCTTCCGTATGAGTGTGATACACCGCGACAACTGAATTCTCAATGGACATTTCTTCGTCTCCTCGGCGATTTGCCGTTATTTCGACCATCAAGTTCAAACTCTCAACCGAAACTGTGACACCGCGCTATCAGGAAGACTGAGTCTTATTGCACACTTTCGGGGGGAGACCGGAAGGGCTCCAACGGAAACTCGCAGGCAGTGAAAGACCGGAACTGTCCGATGCCGCAAGAGGGCAGCTCTCCTCCTGCGGGGTGCGGTGGATTCAAGAAAGTTGTCATCTGGCTCGCTCGGCAAAGACTAAAGCTTCCTTCTGATGAGCGAAATCGATCTCTTTCAGCGCATTCGTATTAGCGCTCGTGGCGTCGATCACGAAGTCGTCTTGAGTGACTTGCCTGTCGTGCATCTGCAGTGTCGCTGGGACCGTAGCCACAGTGTTGCCGTTCTGCAGAAACGTAACTTGTATCGCCGGACCAGCGCCCTGCCATTCCATCTGGTAGCTGCCGGCTTTCAGTTCTGTGCTGCCGATTTGCAGGGATTCAGAAAACTGTACCGAATGCTTGTTGTTGTCCGCTGCTAATGCGCCGATCGAAGATAGCACGGCGAAAGATGAGAGAACTGCCAGGTATTTTAGATGTGTCATTTACTTCCTCCTTGAGGCTTTTATGAAGCCGCGAAAATTCCGGAAATAGGACATAAACTCGAACGAGTGTTTCGCTCGATAAAGAGTGTGCGCCGGGGCGGGGAGTTCACGAAATGTTGTCGTTCGCCCGCACCGATGGGCCGAAACGAATTCGTGTGAATCTCCCCTGCCGCGTCTCTCGCAATTCGCCTGACCAAGAGTTCATGGCCGTTCCTTTACCGGCCGTGAGCCCCACCACCACCACCCCCTCCTCCATGGAACCCGCCGCCACCTCCACCACCGTGGAAGCCGCCACCCCCACCGTGAAATCCGCCACCGCCCTGGAATCCGCCGCCGCCGCCGAACCTTCCCGAGCCACGCCCGGCGCTACTCATCATGGGTCCAGAATGGAAACCCGCTCCCGTCGATCCGGGTCCGTGATAGAGGCCGTGGGAATAACTGCGCGATGCCGCATAGTGGGAGCCTCCGGCGCTCAAGTTACGGGCATCGGCATTGAAGTGATGGTAATAGTGATTGTATCCACCGTATCCGCCGTACCCATATCCGCCCCCGAAGAATGGAGCCTGATATACCCACCAGGGAGAATAGAAACCCCAGCCGAACGGGCTATAAAAAATCCCGTCGCCGGGAATGAACGTGAAGGCGTCAAACCAGGGATCCCAGTACCAATTGGCTCCCCCCCAACCTGGGCCGCCCCATCCATTTTGCGCGTACATGCCAGCCTCATCGACGTTGGCTTCGGCCAGGTAACCCGATCGCAGACTGCTCCAGCGGAACAGATCGCCTTCCTCATAGGACTTCTTGTCGAACTTACGCGGCTTCGACAGATCATTGCTGGCCAACGTGATCTCACGGCCGCCCTTCACGTCGACATGTTGATGGCCGCTCTCGACAAAGGCCTTGCCGTCGAACACGCGCATGGCTCTCTGATTCCGATTAAAGTCATACAACCCCGTCTTCAACAGTTGCGTGGCCGTACCAGCATCGTCGACGCGGATGCTGTTTTCCGGATGGATCTCTGCGACTTCGACCATCGCATGCCCCCGGTCAACTTCGACCTCCATGTCCGTGAGGCTGGCCGTAATCATTTTTACGGAACTGTTATTGCCGATTCGCAGAAAGACGCCGGGCGTCAACAAGACTTCAGCCTTGCCTTTTTCTGTAGTTAAAGATTGGCCCGGCTGCAATTCCGCCGAACCGATTGACTTCGAGGTGAGGGCCTGCTCGCCGATCGAGGCTTGGCCTTCCACATAGTTGAGAGTTCCTGGTACCGCTGACTTTGCACTCGCCTCACTACCCCACGCGGGCGCGGTTAGAATCGTGGCCAGGAAGAAGCATGCAATGGCTCCGAACCTTGGCAGCCGCATATGTCATCTCCTTCTAGTCTTCTCTCCTGGGTTAGATGACGTTGCCAGGTCATGCGATGCCCGCGACATATCGTCAGACGATATATAAGCGCCTCACTTCAGAATTCCCGGTGCAGTGTTGTTTACGCGCAACAGCATTCCGCTGCCGGATCGTATATTTACGTTATCCTTCTTTGACTGCAGTGTGATCTCGCCAAGTGGAGCACTCCGACCCGCATGCGCCAGAGTCACGTCGGGGAAATCGTAAAGACCGCAGGCATCGGAAGAGAACACCCACAGGGCTTGCGGTCGGTCGTTGCCGGCGATCTCCCCACGGCATTTTGTGCCGGGCTTAGAACTGACGCGAACCAGCACACCGTTGGGCACTGAATGACCAACGACGTCTGACCCATGAGCAACGGGGTCACCACCGCGATAGTCGACCTCTCCGCCGATCTGGTCCGTGGTCCATCGGTATTGGGAAACTCCGTGATCCGGTCCAGTCTCCGGAATCTGCGCTTCCGACACGTCCATCATCGTGGCCAGTGCCCTTAGATTTGTCGTGATCTTAAACCGCTGTTTTTCGCTGACTAAAGTGTCAAAGCGCAACGAAATCTCTGCGCCGTTTCCGTTTCTTGCCGCCGCGGCGGAGACTACATGGCCAAGAACCTTACTTCCGGAGCGAATCCTGGAACCATCTGCTAGCGGTATGTCTTGCATGATTCTGCCGCTGACTTGAGTCCCGGCCCTGGCTTTGTCAGAGTGCACCGCCGAATTCAATTGAACCGGCAGAATCGTTCCCGCCGGAATCGTACTTTGCGCAAACAGTTGCGCCGCCAATACTATTAGCAGGTTGAGCAGGCAAAGTTGCTTCATCTCAGAGACCTCCCGAGGATCACGTCATTTTGAGCCGCCTCGTTTCTTTCATGTTTCTCCTCAACCGGCAATGCTCTTTCCGTCGGCGACCGCTGCTGCCATGAGCCGGCAGGATCGTTTCCCAATACCAACTTGTTTACGAAACGATCCTGCCGCGATTGAAAGCACGATGACTGTGTCTTCGTGCTGTCACCTCCGATTTCTCCGCAATCCGTTGTGCAGCCGGCCTCTCTATTTGCTTCCGCCAAATGTGTAGCCAATCGAGACGCCATATCGAACCAGGCGAGCAGAACTGAATTCGACGTTGTTGTGCACCAGGTAGAGCCGCATCTCGGGACGGACAAAGAAACTCTTGTACGGGTAGAAGCGAATGCCTCCCCCGAAATCGCCCATAAAATGTGTGCTGCTCACGTAATTAGAGCAGTTGCCGTAAAAGTCACAGTTGTAAGTGCCTTGATAGAATCGGATGCTCTCCGCTCCGATTCCTGCGAGCGCCTCCGCACCGACCAACTTAGTGAAGCGGCGGGCGTAGATGGCATTGAAGTCATAGAACAGAGGCCGGTAAGGGAGTTGGCCACCATACAAGCCCTGGCTTGCCCTCCAATTCACCTCGATTTGCGCCCCTAGGTTTCCTTTGAACAGAACGTCTCCGTTGAATCCTACAAACGCACCGCCTCCCTCAGCGGGCAGAAGGGTTCCGGCACTAAAGCTGTTCCCTGGCGAAGAGAGCGATCCTCCAGCAAAGGCAACGTCAATTTGTTGAGCGCAAGCAGGCGCGACGAGCACACAAATCCAACAGATCGCTACAACAGCAACCAGTCTCCTCATGTGGACCTCCATTAAGAGTATTTGTGTCATCAGCATGATTCCAATCTGCGAACGGATTTCTCCTTAAAATCCCCGCAACCGCCATGGCTGCGCGGACACCAACCTTCAACTCGTTTCCCTGCACGAACCTGAACAAGCGTCTATCCAACTCGCCTCCAAGTCTCGGCGGTGGAAGAGGGGACTCGGGCAGACACGTTGGCGCCAACCTCGTCCTCGATTGCCTTCTGACACTGCAGGCAGAACTGGGTCCACGGCAACGCTTCCAACCTCCGATCCTGGATGGCGTCGCCGCAAGTAAGGCATATTCCGAATGAGGCATCATCGATGCGCCGGAGTGCGGCATCGATCAGGCGTAAGAGGGTTCTTCGTTGGCTGCCCCTCTCGAACAATGACTCCTTCGACAAACTCACGACACATTGGTCACCACTGTCGCGCGCGGAGTCGACATCCGCCGATCGCGCTTCGTGTTCAAGCCGGCCAAGGAAGTGCCGGACTTCCTGACGCTGCATTTCCAGCCTTTGTCGCAATTGCTCAATGTCGATTCGCTTCATGGTGTCCTCCTTCCGTTGCGGCGCCCGGGTTGGGGGCACCTTCGGCGCTTGTAATTGGCCCTCCGGCTCTGTGTTTTCCCTGGTTGGTATCATCCGCGTGCGGATCATGCATCCAAGTCTTGAAAAGCCCACTCCGGTTTGTCCGCGTTGCGGAGATAAGAGTCGAAAAACCGAAGCAAAAATGGCGTCTGGCTCCCGACCCCAGCAAACAGGAGAACCGGAACGTCAGGCTTGAGCCGTTTCATCTCGGCCCGTACGGCCGCGCCTGTGGTATCTGGCAAGTCGTACTCCAAAAGAACGCCCTGGATGGACTGTTTGATCAGCATCGAAAGGGCCTGGCTTCCCGTGGTTGCCGACAGAACTTCGTACCCGGCCGTCTCCAGCATGTACTTCAGCGCATCCAGATACTCGACATGGTTCTCAACGCAAAGGACTTTAACGGAACTCATTGGTATGCTCCTGGGTTATGGCAGTTGGCATGCTTCGTGATTGGGAATAGCGGGACCGGTCCAGGTCTTTTTCTGGCAGCGGCTTCGGTCGCAGCAAAATTTCTCGCAGTGCCCATTCAATACGGTCAACGCTCTGTGAGATCACACGAATGCATTGTTGGTTCTGGATCGAGTCAGTGGTTAAGGTGACTGCCGCCAGGGCATTGCGGATGTGATGATTCATTTCTGAAATGACCTGCATCCGCAGTAGCGCAGCTTCCCGGCGCTGGCTCTCAGCCTGCATAAGTCTCGTCGTCAGCAGCGCAACCACGACCGCTGACACACCTTCCGCGAGCAATCGCTCCCAGTGACGCCCAATATTGGGAACGAGCAGGTAATGCATGAACTCGGTGGCGAGAAAGGCGACGAGCCCCACCCCGAGCGAAACAAGCTTCACCGGCGGGTTGGACTCCCAACCAGTGGAACGATCTGCGCCAGTCCCTGCGCGTGTTCGTGCCAATTGAGCCATGAGACCTCCGAATCCGCATTTCGGTTCACTGGAGATGTGAGCGGCTTTCACTGCTGGTCGTTGCGTTCCGCTGCCCAAGGTGAATCATGAGCTGCCTCCAGTGCGTGCGCGAAGACGCGGCCTCGAAATCTGGAAAGGCCGTGGGTCGCTATCGATCGTTGAAGTTGGAAACGATTAGCAGGTGGGAGGTGGGCGGTTGTAGTGGAAGCCCTTGGTCTGGATCGCGGACCACAATTGAGGAGTGGGGGCTAAATGGGCAGATTCCGCGGAGGGTGGAATCTGCAAAAAATGGCCGACAGGAGCGCTCCACTGCAATCCGTCAGAATCAAAATGTGGCCTCTGACCGTGACTGGAAACAGTGTTGACCGAGGAGTGGTCAAGAGAGGGCGGCTTAGGGAAATCCGGGGGGGCCGTTCGGATTGCCAAGAGCGCGAACAGAGCCACCAACGCAAGAAACGCCCTGCTCTGGATCACTTCGCGCTGGCCGCGCCGCGGATGCCCTTTCAATGACATGAAACCCTACGCTATGTTATTGATGATTATACTGCGACTTAGGTTGGCCACAGCCTTTTTTTCATGGGTCGTCAAGTCAGACAACCAGACCAGAATGTCACAGTTGGACCGAAGAAAATGCCGTTCACACAGTGGCATTTCATGAAACCATGTTCAGCAAGTTTGCACATCTGTAGGAGATGCGCTTTGAGTGGTATTGGTGCAATAAAGTTTAGGGCGTGAGGATGACGAAAAGGAATACGCCATCGGGCACGCGTTCGACTCGTCATTTACTGATCGTCCTCACTATTCTCGTCGCTGACGGCCAGCCTCGTCACGCGCACGCTGCGCGTGATTGTTGAACCAGTCGAGAGCGATTTCAGTATATTGGCCGACCTCGATGAGGTAGCCGTCGGGATCTCGCATGTAGAGCGCCATTCCCAACCATGATTGTCTAATGGCTCAGTAAGAAAGAACGCTCCTTTGTCGCCCCATTGTTTGTAGCAGGCCCAGATGTCGGCGACACGCAAATTAAGGAAGCTGTTTACGCTGTTCAGATCCCGCGGTGTTTCAAGAAGAACCTCTGGCTTGTCGGGAGTCGGGCCACCGCCGGAATTGAGAATGATCCAGGTATTCGCCAGCTTGATGTAGCAGGGATTGTCTGGTTTGATCAGTTTCCCGCCGAGAATTCGGACATAGAAGTCCTTCGACTTTTCCTGGTTGCTCACGGTGAAGAAGTGAGTTGCAAAGAAGCCTTCGCGTGCAATCGGCGCGTCAGGTAGATTCATGCGGTGCCTCCAGTTGTCGATTAATGAGGACGGGGCCGGAAACGCTTGCGGTCGAAAGGAAGCGGTGCATCTTCTGGCGACCCTCAACGGGCACCTAGTTTAGCAGCGATTGCCAGTTGGCTGGCACCCTTCCTGCCCGGCTAGCGTGGAGTTAGGTTCCGTCTGAGGAAGACGACAAAGTCTTTGGCCGCGCCCAATCTTTCGTGGCCGGGTCCGCCACGAACGTTCAGTTTATGGTCAAGGACTCGAAAAAAGATGCCGCACCGGAGGCTGGGGTTTGCTCAATTCAAAGACGGCAAACCTGCCGACGAGGCGCTGCTCAAAACCTGCTTCCTCTGCCACGAGCCTGTCAAAGCTAGCGACTTTGTCTTCACTCATTACGCGCCCTGATGCAAGAGCCAATACCATCGTCCGATTGTTTTGCCTCCGCGGCGGGTGCGATCGGATTGCACGCCCGGGCAGAAAAAGAGGAGAATCCCATGAACTCGGATGAATCGTTTGACAATTCGACTCATCCAGACCAGATGCACTTGGCAGAGCATGAGTTGGCGTCATTCACAGGGGCGGTAAAGGAGTTATTCGGTCCGGAACTGGCTCTGCTCTCCGCGGGTGACTGGCTTGACGAGGCTGAGTTGATGGATAGCCCCCCTCGATCCACCAGTCGAGATTGGCGAGCAGTCACAGTCGCGGCCTCGGCTCGATTGGCAAATCGTGTGACTGCAGCACGAGATCATCGAACACCCGCGGCATCGACTGATCCGAAGGTTTCGTCAACATCGTCCAATGGTTTCGCCTTCAAGCTTCTGGTGGAATGGGTCTTGTCTTAAATAGCAAGACACTACCGTGGGATGCCATTAACGCAGCCCCTGCAATCGGAAATGTGCAGGGCTCATTGGTGCAAGGATTCGTGGGCTCTTCACGCGAGGGCTCCGCGGCGCGGTGGGGAGAGTGAAGCCGCTTTTGAGAGAGCCGGTGTCCAGCGGTGCATTGGGCTCGAACCTTTAAAACGAAAGGTTATTTATGTCGGGCAAGAAAACAGCAATCATAACCGGAGCATCGGGGGGTATTGGCGCGGGTTTAGTCGAGGAGTTTCTGAGAAAAAGTTATAACGTCGTTGCAACCTCTCGTAAAGCCAACCCAGAGTTGACTACTTCAGGCAGCCTGGTTTTGCTCGATGGCGATATCGGCAAGCAGCAAACGGCTGCTTCTGCTGTCGAGGCAGCAATCAACAACTTCGGAACCATCGATGTTTTGGTGAATAACGCCGGAATCTTCCTAACCAAGCCATTCACGGACTTCACTACCGAAGACTTCGACGCGCTCGTCTCCACTAATCTGCTTGGGTTCTTTTACATCACTCAGCGCGCCGTGAAAGAGATGTTGAAACAGAAATCGGGGTGCGTTGTGAGCATCACCGCGGCACTTGCCGATCGGCCAATCGCTGGGGTAAATGGTTCGATTTCGATGATTACAAAGGGTGGGTTGAATTCAGCGACCAAGAATCTCGCAATTGAATATGCAAAAGATGGCATCCGCTTTAATGCCGTAGCGCCCGGCGTGGTGGATACACAGATGCATCGCAATGATCCCAACGACTCGACGTCGCAACCGGCTATGAAAAAGGCGACGGTGAAGGACGTTGTCGATGCCGTTCTTTACCTGGCACAGGCAGGTCATGTGAGCGGAGAGATTCTCTATGTAGACGGTGCCGCTCCGGCTCGTCGCTGGTAGCCGAAAGACGATTCAATATCGTTCCGGCCGCGGGCCTATGAGTTATGTGTGAGGTGGTACAAGCGGAAACTGCGCCAAAGGCGAATGTCGGCTAAAATTCACGAAAGCGTGAGACAGGATATCGGAATGTGCTATGCCTTCCTGTCAAGTTGAGGGCTCAAGATGAACGATCAACAAAAGAACGATCAGTATCCTGGAGTGCGAAATCAAGCGCGAGATCAAGAGATCCGTGCAGCACTGGATCAGCATTGGGCGGCGTCCGATGCCAACGATTTTGAAACGGAGCACCGCATCTATCACGAGGACGCGGTGCTGGACTACCCGCAGTCGGGCGAGCGAACCCGCGGTCGACACAACATACAGGGCCAACGCGCTAGTCAGCCGAGCAAAAAGCGGTTTACTGTCCGACGAATCATTGGCGGCGGTGATCTTTGGGTGACTGAATTCATCCTGACATATGACGGCAAGCCGTCCTACACCGTGAGCATCATGGAGTTCAGGGGCGACAAGGTTGCGCGGGAAACACAGTACTTTGCAGATCCATTCGTGGCTCCCGCATCGCGCGCTCAATGGGTCGAACGGATGGACACCTAATCTCGAGGCGCGAGAATTCGCCAACCACCGCAATGGAGGGATAAGAGATGGATTGGAAACGGTTAGTCCAGTTTGCGCTGCTGGGTAGCAGTGATTTGGAACAATATGCCATCCTGCTGGTACGCGTTTCGATTGGGCTGTTCTTCGCCATCTCCGGGGCAAACAAATTGTTTGTCGCCGGCGGCACGAAACCTGTCTACGACACGCTCGTTAAGGCCAAAATCCCGTTTCCCCGCCAGACGGCTTATTTCGTTGCGGGTGTCGAGTTCGTTTGCGGATCCTTGGTTGCTGTAGGGTTTCTTTCGAGCCCGGCCTGCGTGGCGCTATTGATCGATATGATTGTCGCCACCCTGACCAGCGCGCTTTCCACCCTGCCTAAAGGACTTTCGGCGCTTAACTGGCTCGATGATGTCCTTTACCTTCCGGAAGTCCTGTACGTGCTCTTCTTTATCTGGCTGATCTGCTCCGGTCCGGGAAAGTTCAGTGTCGATTACTGGCTCGCCGGCAAGTTATGGAGTTGATCGTCGACGAAACACACTCGCGACCTAAGCTCACCATTTACTAACGTTGACCAATGAACATGGACATCTCATGAAGGCCGCAAGAATACATCAGTTCGGTCCACCAGACGTGATTGTTATTGACGATGTGACGCAGCCGAGGCCGAGGCCTGGCGAGGTGTTGGTGCGCGTGGCGGCGGCTGGCGTCGGACCCTGGGATGCTCTGATTCGCGAGCACAAGAGCGTCGTAAAAGCTACGCTCCCGCTCATTCTCGGCGCGGATTTGTCGGGCGTAGTCGAAGAAGTTGGACCTGGCGTCTCGACGTTCCATGTGGGACAAGAGGTCTATGGAGTGACTAATCCCGATTTTTGCGGAGCCTACACCCAGTTCGCAATTGCCGCCGCGAAAATGGCCGCCAGCAAGCCACTGTGCTTAAGCCACGTCAAGGCAGCGTCGGTTCCAGTAGTGGCCGTGACGGCGTGGCAGATGTTGTTCGATTACGCGGACGCAAAACCTACCCAGCGAGTACTGATCCACGGCGCGGCGGGCAATGTGGGTGCCTATGCCGTGCAACTGGCAAGCCAGGCGGGCCTCCAGGTTTTCGCAACAGCCGCGTCGGAAGACGTGGCAGATGTCCGAAGTCTAGGCGCCACGGCCGTCATCGACTACAAGACCACGAAGTTTGAGAACGCCGTACCACCGGTTGACGCCGTCATCGACACCGTTGGCGGCGATACAAGGGCGCGTTCCTTCGGGATCATCAAGCCAGGCGGCGTTCTCGTCACGAGTGTTTCAGAGCCTCTGCCGGAACATCAGGCGAACGGAGTTCGAGCGGTATTCTTCCTAGTTGAGGTCACCACGTCGCGGCTGGAGAAGATTGCCGACTTGTTTAATCAGGGTAAGTTGATTGCCCGCGTAGGAACCGTACTTCCGCTCGAACAAGCGCGCATTGCGCACGAGATGCTTGCGGGCGCACCGCACAAACGCGGAAAGATTGTGCTGGAAGTGGGTGGATAGTATCGCTTTGGATTGATTTGCACCCGGAAGCGCCCCCGTAGACGCCGGACTTCGACGAGGTAGGCATGCCCCGATTGCTTTCAGTAAATGTCGGCCTTCCGCGCGACGTGACATGGAACGGCAAAACCGTCCGAACGTCAGTCTGGAAATCTCCGGTGGATGGACGGCGAATGGTGCGCAACCTCGATATCGATGGCGATGCGCAAGCGGATCTGGCGGGTCACGGCGGGGAGCATCGAGCCGTTTTTGTTTATCAAATGGACTCCTATCACTACTGGGAGCGCTTTTTCGGACGTGATGACTTCATCTACGGGCAGTTCGGAGAAAACTTCACGGTCGAGGGACTTGCTGATAACGAGGTCTGCATTGGGGATCGCTACCGCATCGGTAGTGCTGAATTTGAAGTAACGCAGCCGCGCGTGACCTGCTACCGCGTCGGCATCCGCATGAATGAACCTCGGATGGCAGCTCTGCTCGTAGAACATCACAGACCAGGATTTTATTTTCGCGTGTTGCAGGAGGGAGAAGTTGGTGCAGGCGATGACATCGTAAAAATTGGCGACGGTCTTACTGGCGGTTCAGAGCGAATCAGTGTGGCCGACGTTGACGCCCTCCTGTATTTGCCCGGACATTCCAGCGAGCAACTGCAACGCGCGCTGCAGATTCCTGCACTTAGCAAGGGTTGGAAGGGTTCGTTCCAGGCGATGCTCCAGCAAGATTCGAGCTCCAAAACTCTGGCAGGGAATCCGGGACTCGCGAATGAGGAGCAGGCCCCGGCGTGGCCCGGATTTAGACAAATGCGAGTTGCGCAGATCCGTAAGGAAAGCGATAGCGTGACTTCCCTCATTCTGGAGCCAATCGATGGGCAGCTTCTTCCTCTCTGCCAAGCGGGTCAATTTGTCGTTTTGCGCTTGCTTCTCGACCCGGGCAAACCGCCGGTTCTTCGCAGCTATTCGTTGTCTGATCTGCCGGCAGCCGATCATCTGCGCATCAGCGTCAAGAGCGAATTGAACGGGATTGGGAGTTCATTTTTGTGCAACCGTGCGCAATTGGGCGATCTATTGGATGTGAGTGCACCGCGCGGAAGTTTTACTCTGCGTCCCAGCCAGAATCCTGTGGTTCTGCTGAGCGCTGGAGTGGGCGCAACGCCCGTTATGTCGATGCTGCACTCACTCGCTGCCGAAAAATCGCAACGAGAAATCTGGTGGATCTATGGAGCGCGCAATCGCGTTGAGCATCCATTTGCCGAAGAATCGCGTTCCTTACTGAAACAGCTCTCTCGCGGACGAGGATACATCGTGTACAGCAGGGCCGCTGCAAGCGACAAAGTCGGGGCAGACTTCGATGCTCCCGGGCACATTGACGCAGCTTTGCTGGAGAGAATTGGCGTGTCGCAGAACAGTGACTTCTATCTGTGTGGCCCATCTTCATTCTTGCAGAGCATGCGCGATGGGCTGCGACACTGGGGGGTGCTCGCCGAGCATGTGCACACGGAAATCTTCGGTTCTCTCGAGGCGATTACTCCTGGCATGGCGCAGGTTGTTCACACTCCTCACGTGCCACAAGGGCCGCCCGGATCTGGCCCCCCAGTCTCATTCGCGCGTAGCGGGATTACCGCCGCCTGGGATCCGAAGTTCGCCAGCTTGCTTGAACTGGCGGAAGCGTGCGACGTCCCGGTCAGATGGTCGTGCCGAACTGGGGTCTGTCATACCTGCATGACCGGTCTGATTGGCGGATCTATTCTTTATAGTCCTGAGCCGCTGGAGAGGCCCGCTCCCGGAAACGTGCTTATATGCTGTTCCCGGCCCAACGCGGGTGTCACTCTGGATCTTTGAGAGAAGATCTTTAAGAGAAGATCTTTGAGAAAAACGGGAGGAGTCGAATCATGCGTTCTGATATCGTGCCCGGAGGCATTTTCCCCAACTACGAACTGCCCGATCACACGGGCACACTGCGCAAGCTCAGCGAGATACAGGGCGACGATCCGCTAATTCTTACGCTGGCGCGCGGCCACTATTGCCCAAAGGAGCACCAGCAGCATTTGGAACTCGCCGCGTTCTACCCGAGGATCGCGGTGGCGTACACTCAGATCGCCACGATCGCCACCGACGATCACCATACGCTGCAGGAATTCCGTGCGTCAGTCGGAGCCCAGTGGCCCTTCCTTTCGGACCCTGACCGAACGGTTCAGAAGGATCTCGAGATCCAGGAGTACACCGACCCTGAGCATAATCCGATGATCCCGCACACGCTGGTGCTCAAGCCGGGCCTCGTGATTTGCAGCCTCTATAACGGCTACTGGTTCTGGGGCCGTCCGTCGGTCATCGATCTCTGGCACGACTTGCGCGCCGTGACCAGTGAAATCCGCCCAGACTGGGATCTGAGTACTCCTGGACTCCGCGAGGCGTGGAATGCGGGTGACCTCTCGCGTTTCCACGGGTGGAATAAGCAGGCCAGTAACAGCGGAGAGAAATGAAGCCAACTGCTTCCCCAAGTCTGTGGCGACCGCTTCAAGTAACAGTTTTTCGCAACCTGCTAATCGCGGACGTCATTTCAGATGCCGGCGCTTTCATGCAGAACGTCGGCGCTGCATGGTTAATGGTCTCACTCGGCGCCGGGCCGATTTATGTCGCGCCGACGCAGACTGCCGCTTCCTTGCCATATTTTCTGCTGGCCCTTCCAGCGGGCTCCGCCGGCGATATCGGCGACCGCCGCAAGCTGATTCTTTTCACCGAGTCGTGGATGATGGGCGTCGCTTTGATTCTAGCGATCTTAACCATCGCAGGGGTGATGTCGCCATGGATACTCCTGGTGCTCAGATTCGCGCTGTCGGCGGGAGACGCGTTCGAAGCGCCGGCATGGCGCGCAATCCTGCCTGAATTGGTGCCCAAGGAAGATCTGGCAGCGGCCTCTGCGCTCAACGGGATTGAATTCAGCCTCGCCCGAGCGGTTGGGCCGGCGCTGGCGGGCATGATCATATCTGCTGCTGGTGTCGCCACAGCCTTCATCGCAAATTTCGTATCGTTCTTCGGTGTCATTCTTGTTGTGGCCAAGTGGAAAAGGCGGTGGCGGCCAATTTTAGTCACGCTGTCTTGTGGCGTTCGCCTTCATGACCGCACTAAAGATGGGCTGTTTTCGCGAGAATGTGCAGTCGCTGACGTCTTGCGATTGAGAACTGGATTCCCCGCAATGCTAAGCGAGAGGGAGGCGAACGCGCACTTCACTCATTACGGATGGGAGCGCGCCATGATCAATGCTCTACCGTCCAGTTGCTGCAGCAAGGGCCTTCTTGGCCCGGCTGTAGGAATCCTTCCGGCTCTTGTAAGCCGCCCTCTTGGCAGCTTCGGGGTGCAGCGCGTAGATGACGGCTGCGGGGTCTTGGTTGATCACTGTGAGGAACGCCCTTGCTGGGGCCTCAGGCTGGCGCCGGCGGGATTCCCAATTCTTCACGTTGTCGAGGCTGAGACTAAACGTGATGGAGAACTGGGCCTGTGTGAGACCGAGGCGTTTGCGGACGGCCTTCACATCGACCTCTCCGGGGAGGGCGGTCTTGTGGCCTTTGGTATTTCCCTGGAGGTGGGTCTCGACCTCGCTAAGTCCGTTCATGAGTTTGTCGAATGCGGCGGTCAAGGTTTATCCCTTCCTGTATGTGTTAAAAATTCCGTCTGCGCGTTTCTTAAGTTCGTTTCTCTCTGCCTTGGAAAGATTGGCTTTCTCGTTCTTCGGAAAGACCGTGATGAGGAAGACGGGAAACCTCTCATTGATGTAAACAACGCGAGCGCCCCGCTTTTTCCCATATCCTCGCGGGCAACACGAACCTTCCTGAAACCTCCGGTACCACCCATGACGTCTGCGGATTCCGGGTCGGCTGCGACCAGACTCACAATGTCGGCACGGTCTTCCTCGCTGAAGAGTTTGTTCGCGATGGCGAGGTAGGACGGTGTTTCGACAACGGTTTGCATGACACTGTTGTACGCCACTGGACACCTTCACTCAAGCACAAAAAGTGTCCAGTGACACCCATAATGGTAAGCTATTCGAGGGGGATTCGGAAGAGCCGCCTCAAGGCAGATTCTTCCCCGAATGGAAACTGGCGCGTTCGTGATGCTCGGCCGGAGAGGCCCGCAACATTACAATAAGAGCGGGGTTCGAGTCAGCAATCCAGTTTTATTTCAGTTTGACGAAACAACTTACCTCAGCGCCATCACACGCTGTAATCGACGAATAAAGGGGAAGTCATTTCGATGCGGTTTCTTTTGCTGATCATCGCCCTGCAAGCGGTTCTGTCGCCGTCGCTGGCGCGGTTCGATCGGGCTTCCGGTGCGGCGGAGTTCCGGACGTACGCAGATGCCCCTCTTGCTGGGCCCAATCCTCTACGGGGCGAGGTGCGCAGCGATACTCTTAATCCATCGAACCCTGGTGCGGGTTGGCGATCTCTTGCTTCTCAGATGCACGAGTCGAACCCAATACGCGGCGACTTCGACGCTTCTGAAACTTCGCATGCTCTGGCGCAGCAAACTGATCCAGCAAATGGGGACAAAACTACCGCCGGCGAACACGACTCCGTGCGAGAAACAGAAAGGATGTGCCAAGATCCGCCGGCCATCCGAGGATCAGTGCACGAAGAGCTTGAACTGGCCACGGTCCTGAATGGCGTGGGAGTCGAGGCTTGGGATCGCGGGGTTCCGGCGAAGGCGGAGCAGTGTCACCGCCAAGCTCTGAAGATCAGATTGAAGTTTTCGCCCCGCAGCCTCGCCGCTGCTGAGAGTTATAACAATCTCGGTAATGTGGAGCAGCAGTTGGGGGATCTGGCGAAGGCTGAGAAGTATGAGCGCCTTGCCCTGTCGATAAGGCAAGCGCTGGCTCCTGGCAGTCTTGCCGTTGCTGAGACGCTGCACAGCCTGGGCAGGGTCAATATGGATCGCGGAGATTTGGCTAAGTCAGAAGAATACTTGCAGCGAGCGCTGAATATCAGACTGAAGGTTGCACCGGGAAGCCACGATCTAGCGTTAAGCCTCATCGGTCTTGCGAATCTCGCGGCACGCCGCGGCGATCTGACGAAGCAAGAAGATTATCTCCACCAAGCCCTGAGTCTCGATGAAAAACTTAAGCCAGCAGACCGCGCCGCAATCTTTCAGGGGCTCGGGGCGGCATGTTTGCAGCGCGGACAGCCCGCGGAAGCAGAAGAATACTTCAGGCAATCGTTGGACATCAGGCAAGAACTGCTGCCCGACAGTCTCGCTGTCGCCATAAGTTTGAGCGAGATTGGGAGTCTCGCTTCGAATCGTGGAGATCCTGTTCGAGCCGAGGAATACTTCCGCCAAGCATTGGAGATCAGAAAGAGGCTTGCCCCCGACAGCCTTGCGGTGGCCGCAAGCTTGAGCAACGTTGGGTCGATTGTCCAGATCCGCGGCGACTTAGCACAGGCAGAGAAGTGTTTTCGCCAAGCGTTGAAGATCAGGCAGCGGCTTGCTCCCGCAAGCATAGCCACCGCCGGAAGCTTGCACCAGTTAGGGGTCGTTTTTTGGCTGCGCGGGGACTTGGCAAAGGCAGACGAGTATCTCCATCAAGCCGTCGACATCGAGCAGAGGCTCGCCCCTGGGAGTCCGGAGTTGGCGCAGACCTTTAATTGGCTGGGGCTTGTGGCATCGCGTCGTGGAGATCTTGATCAGGCGGAAAAGTATGACCACCTGGCTCTCGACATCAGCGAGAAGGTATCTCCTGCAAGCCTTCTTCATGCCGAAATGCTTTCCAACCTGGGAGACATCGTGAAGCGGCGCGAGGACGTGGTTCAAGCGGAAAAATATTATCGTCAGGCTCTCGATATTCAGGACAAGATTGCGCATGACAGCCCAGCTGAAGCAATCACCATACAAAAACTCGGTGACTTGGCACGGAAACGCCGGGATTTCGATGAGGCCGAGAAATATGTTCGCCAGGCGTTGGTGATCCGCGAAAAGAAGGTTCCGGGAAGCTTAGCGCATGCAGGCGTGCTTTTGAGCTTGGCTTCACTCCAGCGGCAAAGGCATCAAGAGGAGGATGCCTCCCAGCTGTATGCGCAGGGCCTCAGCGTGCTCGACAGTCAGATGGCACGTCTCGGCGGCACGGACGACGTTCGTTCCGGCTTTCGCGCAGAGTACGAGTCTCAGTACCACGATTACATCGATCTACTTGTCTCGCTTAGGAAGCCGGAGATCGCCTTCGACGTGGTGGAACGTTCGCGCGCCCGCACGCTTTTGGAGTTGCTGGAGGGCGCCCAGATCGACATTGGCAGTGGATGTGACCCGGCGTTGCTGCGGCGGGAGCGCTCTCTTAGAGACTCGATCAGCGCGAAATCGAGTTACCGTCTGCAATTACTCGATGGCCAGCACACCGCGGAGGAAATCGCCACCCTCGACAAGCAGGTCGACGAGCTTCGCTCGCAGTATGAAGAGGTGAAAACGCAACTCCGCGTCGACAGTCCAGCCTATGCCTCGCTGGCGCAACCAAAGCCCCTGAGCGCCCAGGAAGTACAGCAGCAATTGCTGGATGAGAACACGATGCTGCTGGAGTATTCGCTGGCCGAGAGACGCAGTTATGTGTGGGCGGTGACACAAACGTCGGTGGCGGTCTATGAGTTGCCGTCACGGAAAGTCATCGAAGAGGCGGCGCGGAACGTTTACGAACTACTGACTGCACGCAGCCGCCGCGTCGATAAGGAGAACACCCAGCAATGGAAACTGCGTCTGGCAGAGGCAGAGGCAGACTACGCCAAGGCTGCCGCAGCACTGAGCCAAATGGTGTTAGGCCCAGTAGCCCCGGTCCTCGGAAACAAGCGCCTGCTCATCGTGAGCGACGGCGCTCTGCAATATATCCCGTATGCGGCTCTTCCATCGCCACGCTTGCCGGCTCCGGTATTAAAGGCGACGCTCAGAGCGCCGACCGAATTGAAGGATATGGCACTGGTGACTCAACACGAGATTGTGGGTTTGCCGTCGGCATCTACGCTCGCGGAGTTGAGGCGGGCGAGCATGAACAGAAAGAAACCGCCTAAGGCGGTTGCCGTTTTGGCAGACCCTGTCTTCGATCCCCGAGACGAGCGCGTAACGGCATCTGTGGGGGCGATCCATCAAGAGAAGCTGAAAATCGTTGCCTCGCGATCGGATGAGATTTCACTGTCGGTCCAACGCCTGACGCGTTCTGCCACCGACGTCGGACTGATGAAGAATGGGAAGTATCTCAGCCGGTTATTGTGGACTCAGCGGGAGGCAGGGGCCATTTTGAGCGTGACACCGGCGCCCCAAGGCATGGAGGCTTTGGGCTTCGATGCCAGCCGCACGACAGCTATGAGTCCAATGTTGGCTCAGTATCGCATCGTGCACTTCGCCACCCATGCGTTGTTGGACAGCAAGAATCCGCAGCTATCCGGGCTGGTTTTGTCACTGGTCAACAAACGGGGCCAGCCGCAGAATGGATTTCTCGATCTTGAGCAAATCTACAATTTGAATCTGCCTGCGGACTTAGTTGTCCTCAGCGCGTGCGATACAGGTCTGGGGCGGGAGATCCGGGGAGAAGGACTGATTGGACTCTCGCGGGGTTTCATGTACGCAGGCGCGAGTCGGGTGATGGCCAGCTTGTGGAGTGTTGACGATGAGGTGACATCGGAGCTGATGGCACGCTTCTATAAGTCTTTGGAGCAGGACAGGATGAGCCCGGCGGCGGCACTGCGAGCTGCGCAGATTGAGGTTGCCAAGGACGGACGCTGGAGCTCCCCTTACTACTGGGCGGGATTCCAGATTCAGGGTGAGTGGAAATAGTCACTATTTTTTCGGATAACGTTACACTACCGAAATGACGTTTCATGCAAATTGTTAGAGAGACAAGATCGCTGCTGGCCATCCCTGCGAAGGCAGCACTTCGTTCGGCAGGAGGATGTTGGTGAGTGGAGGGGAGGATCTTTGGCAAAGAGCGTTTCAGCTAGCCTTCTTCATCGTTCCTGATCGATCGAGTGCTTACCAGATCGCGAGTCGGGCAATTGAAAAGCTAGGGGTGCAGCGTAGTCGCGAAAGGAGAAGATTTTACTGGCGCGGCCGCAATGCGAAGCTGAGAATCCGGCGCATCAGCCGCACCGATGCGGATGCTTTGCAGTGGCTGGTTTACCTGGAGTCGGAAGAGTGCGAGCAAGAGCAGGAGCAGAACGATCAGCACACCGAAGTGGACCTGGTAATTCGGTATATCAAGTACTTGGTGCAGCTGACCACAGGCGCATCGTCGTTCTATGTGAATGTCGGATTAAACCGCCTGCTGCGCAACTACAGTACTCCCGAGGTGCAGCAGGTTTACGAGTTGGTTACCGAACACTATCCGGCGTCCGATGAGTATCGAAAAATCAAAGGGCGGTTGATGAACCGTCTCGCTGAGCGCTTTGACGGTTCGCTCAAGATTCGCACGGGAGAATACCGAGAACTGAGATTCGAAAACTACGAGGATCAGAAGGCTTGGCTGAGCCTAGTGGAAGAATGTTTAGAAGCATTTACGCCTTGGAGCACGCGGGAGGTTTGCTTGCGCGGCCCGGCCGAATTGAAGTTTGGAGATCCTGGGGGCGGAGCGCGCCATGCCAGCTTGCCCAATCATGCGGACGGGATCGAGACAAGTCGATGTCACTGGTTCATGCACTCTCCCTGTTATGGCGAACTAGCGAAGAAACTGCGCTTGGACCCTCCGGAGGAGCGGCTCTCCGTGCCTCAGTTTTTGCTCAATCAGAATAATGGACAACGTCCTGATCCGAGCGGCACCAGAAGGGAAGTCGAACCTCTCACGGATGCCGAAATGCGAGCGCTGAAGGATCGAATTGACTCGAGTGGAGCGAAACGACAGCAAGCTTCGTTGCGCTCGGTGAAGATCGTCGCCCACGGCGTGGTGTGCGCTAGCATGGATCCCGCCCGAGACGAGAAGAGGCAGTTTGAAATTTCGGAAGGTACAAACCTGCTCGAAGTGCAGACCGCGGCAGACGGGGCCGATCTGACTCTGGCGACTCATTGGATTGACTACACCGAATGCAACGGAATCGCCCCAGGTGAATGCGTGATCGCGCTGAAGGATAAGCGAGAACTCGTCTTCAATATTGTTCCAGTTGGATCGGGAACGGAGCGGGAAGGTGGCGCCACCGTGTCGGTGGAATCACGTTCCAGTTCGCTTCTGCGCGAATGGTTCGATGTGATCGTTTCATACGCGCGAGTCCGGCAGAGCGCCTTGGGGTATGCGTTCGCAGCTGTGGTGCTCGTTGGCCTGGGTTGGCTGGGTGCCAGCGCGCATTATCGCGGCAAACTCGCCCAGCAACAGAGGACTGTCGAGCATCTGGCGGCCGAGATCGCCTCTCAGAAAGCTGCGAGCGCCGCGCTGCAGCAATCGCCTCCTTTACGCCTAGAAATCGTCGCAACCTTCTTTCTTACATCGTCGAATCCGGGCCTGCGCGGCACAGAAAACCTGGCAGAACCAGTCGTTGCTATTGCTCCCGGCGATTCCCTGGTGATGCTGGACCTCTCTGTCGCCGGAGGAAAGCATGGCCCATACCGAGCCTCCCTAGGTTCATTTGTAGAACAGCACGAGTTGCTGCGGGAGGACTTATTGAAGCCGGCCAAAAAGCGCAATGATTGGGTGGTTGAGTTCGCATTGCCTTCTGCACTGGTCGCGGACCAGACTCACTATCTGATCACGTTAGAAGCGCTAGACGAGGCTGGCCATGTAACACCTGTTTCTCGTTTCTTGTTTGAAGTTCGAAAATAATGCGATAACCACACACCTGTTGGATCGGGTCCGAGTTATAAACATCTTGCCCAGACTTGCCCGCTCAGCCGAAGAAAGCCAGCGCCTGTAGTTGGCAACCATCTAGCACCAGTTTTGACATAGGGACGTTTGGCGCCGCATTGGTTGCTCCAGGTAAACCCCCATCCGCTTGCGACCTGGGGCCAAGAACTGTGATTTTGCACGTTGTAAGGTTTACTGATATGCCGATAAAGTTACGCCTTGCCGTTCCTTTTCTTATTCTGTGCAATGTTTTTGCGCTTTGGCCAGCACTATCCGCTGCGCAAAATAGTACGCCGACTCATGGGAACGTAAAATGAATGACCGAAATCGGATAGCTATAACATCGATCGCCTTGATCGCAGCAGCGAGTGCGGCGGCTGGTCAGAAAACGGAGGCGCAAGCGCTCGCGGCGCTCTGCCAACCCACGGTGACCCAGCCGATTATCGTCGACTCGCACGACCAGATCGTCGAGGGTGGCCTCAGGGCTCAGCCGCCTCTGACCAACACGGGTGGTTTCGGTTTCGCATGGCCCGATACGCAGATGGGCGTAATCAAGACGGCCAGCGGATACGAGTTCTTTACCAGCGAAGGCGCGCTGCACCCGCGGCACGAGTGGGAAGGACATGTAGTCGGCAATAACAAGTATGGAGGCGTGGTCATGACAGCCGGCACGCTAGACAACCCGCTCGGCGCGGGCGATCCCGAGGACGTGAGCATCTTTCCCAATCCCGACCCCGCGGTGAACCCAGGTTATTCTAGCTATGGCTACATGGGTGGAGGATCTCTCTATCAAGTTCCCGCCGGTATGACCGGAGCGGGGAAACTGCTGTTGACGTATCATGCTGAACTCCCCAATTACGCTCTTCTCGGGCTAGCCGTATCCTCGGACAACGGCGCACGCTGGACCGATCTCGGCGAGATCGTTCGGCTCAATCAGTCCTATGCCCCCGGCCTTACCTTCTCTGAAATTGGCGATGGCCACATGGTCCTCTCTCCTGACGGCAAGTATTTCTATTTGTATTTTCCTGATCTGCCCGCCAACTCAACGACTACTTCACACGTCTCGGTGGCGCGTGCATTGGCCGCATCCTTGCTGGACGCCGCGTTCGGACCGCGACCCCACGCCGTTCCCTTCGAAAAGTTCTACCAGGGCAGTTGGCACTTGCAGCCTGGCATCGGCGGAGCATCGACCGATCTCAACCCCAGCTGGGCTCCGCAATATGGCGGCTATCTCGATGTCCACTACAACAGCGAGTTGCAGCGCTATGTCATGATCACGGATGACGACACGACGTTCGCTTACTCCGAATCCATCGATGGCCTAACTTGGACAACTCCTACACCGCTTGGCAACTATGCGGACGGAGTGAACACCCTAGCTCCTTATCCCACTTCCGTCGGTCTGGGCGATGACCCAAGCATTTTGGGGAAGAGTTTTTACATTTATTACACGTTCTTACATGAAGAAAATGGCGGCTTGCCAAGACAGGGCAATTCATTGCGGCGACTCACGCTCACCTGCCCGTGAGGCACACTCCAATTCTGTGAGGATGCTGGCAGCGTTTCGGACGAAAAGTGGCCCAGCATCCGGCGGGTAAGCTGACTGGAGATTGAATGCGATCGGTTTCAAAAGCACGGCTTCCTTATGGTTGCGGCTCTCTCACTTTAGCGATAGCACTGCTCGTTCTAGCCCCTTTGTGCCCCGCAGATGCGACTGATCTGACTTATCTACCTGGAGGGCTAACTCTCACGGCCAATCAGTCCGTCTCGGTCGGCCAGGTCACTTTGCAAATGAAGAGCGATTGCGTTTTGGTGCTGTCGGGTTCACCTGGACAGCCCCTGTGGCAGTCCGGGGCTGCTCACCGCTCCTGCTCATCGCCCGAGGCCAGCTTCGATAACAACGGTGAGTTGGTCGTATCGAGCATGGTGAACGGACAACGCACCAGCCTGTGGGCCAGCCATACTTCAGGAAGTAGCGAGTTGGTTCTTTCGCAATCCACCCCTTTCTTGGCCATCGTGAATTCGGATGGCTCGCCGGCTTGGCTGGCAGTAGGCCCGCTGACGCTCGAAAGTATCGATCCTGCCATGGTGGCCACGATCGGAGCGCGGGGTGGTCTCTACTCTCGCTACGTTGCAAAGCGACCCGCTTTCGCTATCGCCGCCGGAGACCGCGTCGACAATTTCCAGGCGGCCGACGGAGACGAAGTTCAGGTTCTTGTAAAAGCACCCGCCCCAATGAACGGCGACGTTTATCACGTGCCTGCCTATCCCATGACGCCGAAGCAAAAAGTGCTCGACTATCTATCGGGCGCAATTGCATACGCTACGGGCTCGAATTCTACGGGCACCGTTTACGCTCGAGTCGTTTTTCCCCCGGCAACCTACGAGGTGGAAGATTTTCCGGGATGCGATGAGGCTAGAGGTGCCAACGGCTATAACCATTGGCAGATCACGAACGTTACCGATCTCACCATCGATGGGCAAGGCTCGACATTGAATTTCAACGGCCTTTGCAGAGGCATCGAGATGGACTGGGTGCAGAGAATCGTATTCACGAACTTTAATCTGGATTGGCCAAAGGTCCAACTCGCCGGGTTGGGCATAGTTCAAAAGGTCAATCCTCAAGCCGGAACCATGGAACTGGTATTCGATTCCAAATACCAGGTTGACAAGAACACCGTCATGGAAGCCATCACATCCTGGGATCGGAAGAATAACTATTGGTCGCTCACCAACCCCGCTCAGGACGAGAGTTTTCCTGCCCATGGTTATACGAAATACCTGGGTGGCCAGAGATTTGAGGTTCCTGATTGGGCGGGCTTCCAGAATGGCGATACGGTGATCGCCCGCTATTTCGCTGGAGAAGCGGCGGCGGTAGTCATCAACGACAGCTTCGACGTCGATGTCGACGACGTCAATGTTTACGGAGCGACCAGCAGTGCCTTCCAGTTCTCCTTTGGCCGGGGATTTCGCCTGGCACACTCTCACGTGGTTCGCGCTCCCGGGCGCTTGATCTCGCTCGCCGGCGATGCAGTGCACATCACGGCGGGCGCAGGCAATATTATCGTCGAAGGAAACACCATCGGCTATCAGGGTGACGACGGCCTAAATCTCAATGCCTGGATGTGGTGCAACAGCGCGACCAGTGGGTCGAATGCTCAGCCCTGCAATCCCTCGCTAGCGGGACCCTCCGGCGGACCTGCCTCCAGCCTCGATATATATACGTGGTGGGAGAACATCTGGCATCCCGGTGATCAGCTGATTTTTCTCGATCCGAATCTTTCTCTCTTAGGACGCAGCACGATTCAAAGCGTCGTTACCAACGGGCGTGCATTCACTGAACTGAACTTCAGCGGCGCTTCGCCAGCCCAAGCGCAGTTTGCCGTCGATCTCCGCACGGGCGGCGCGCGCTACATCATCCGCAACAATATGTTTCTGCATAACCGGGCACGGGGTGTGCTGCTGCAAACTTCGGAGGGACTCGTCGAGGGAAATACTTTTGACGGTCAAACACTACACTCCATTTATGTGATTTCGAGTCCGTTTTGGGGGGAAGGTCCTGGAGCTCAAAATCTGACTGTCGCCAACAACAGAATTGTGAACGCTGGGAACTATATTCAGGACTCCACGAATCTCGCCTCGGTGCTGGGCGCTGTCGTCGTGGCCGCTGAGGACAACACGGCTTTCACGATTCCTTCTGCTGTCCCGCTGCACCAAAATCTGATCTTCTCAGACAACACAATCGAAGATGTCCCTGGACCTGGATTCTTTCTTTCCACCACCAACAACGTAATTATGCGCGGCAATCATCTGGTCAACACCAACCAGTCGAACGCGTGGATGGCGACCTACGGTACCGCGACCAGTAGCGGATCAATCGTCTTAACACAGGCCAGCAACGTTTTCTTTCAGGGCAATGCATTTGCCGGATCCTCGGGACCAGTTTCGGTCGACCAGGATAGTACATCGGGGATAACAGGCTTGACGGCAGATGAGGAGTGACCGCAAAGCGGGACCAACATAAACGTGTCTGGCTCAAAACAGAAAAGGAAGGAATACAGGAACGATGAAGGCCCATTGGACTGCAGTTGTTTGCGCACTGTTCATATTTGCAGGCTTAGAAATCTCCAAGCTGCAGGCACAGGAGGGCGCGGTTCAACCTTCCGTCCTGCACATCCAGCAATCTACGACTACATCGCAACCCCTTTCCCCTACGTTTCTTGCCATGTATCAGGTGCTTGATGGGGCGAAGACGCCAGCCGAGGCGTTGGCGCTTACCGGGACCCTCTCGCTGAAGAACTTTGATCCAGAGTTCAGCCAAGTCCTGTGGGTCCTGGTCTATTGGCAGGGTGAATGTCCGGCGCACGACATTAATTTGAGCCAAGTCGCTGGTTACCTTTGGAGTGACATCGTGAAGAACCCCTCCCAGACGGAATCCACATTCCCTGTGAACATTATTTTCCCTCATCCTCTGCCGATGACTGGATGTGTAGGTCTTTACTATGGCGGCGGCGCGGTGCTGGTGAAAAGCAAGGTAACGATGGCGGCCGATCTCAACCTGACCTACAAGCCTGTGGAGAATCCAAATCCAAACACAGTGATCGATCTATCCGGCGAATATTGCTTTGGTCAGAATTGGGGCTGCCAGAATACCACTGAGATCGACGGAGAAGCCTTCGCAGTTCCGATCGCGATGCCGACGGCAGGACATTTGCTGGAGATCTACGGAAACATCAGCGACAGTACGTTTGATGGGACAAATGGCTTCGGGCCCCTTCCGACCGGAAAAGCGTGGGGCTCCACTAATGATTTTTATCTGCTGCCCGGAGGGTGCGGCATATTTGAGGAGAATCTCAATAGCCAAGGGTTTCCGAATCCAGCGCCGCTTTCGACGCTGCACAGCTGGCTTCCCCACGATGCACTGCATCTTGCAAGTGTGCCTCTGGTAGATAGGATTCCGTCCGGAGCAACGAGCAAGGCGGCGCTGCAGAGCCAGGTCGAGAATATTTTCTCGGTTCCGGTGAAGGTGAATGCCGGCGATTGCATGGTGGTGATTTACGGCAGAAGCGGTAACGGAGCGACCGACAACGAAACCCAAGTGCACGCCTTGATGGCGCCGTAAACAGTTTTCAATCATTTGCTCCAACAACTCCGGAACCGTGTTACTGCCACCTCAGCCAGACTCTGCATCTTTGAGAAAGTAACCTTCGAGGCGTCATTCCACGTCAATCAGGATATCCTGACAATTGTGCGATAAGCACACACCTGTTGGGTCGATCACGATCTATAAACGTCAGGTGCAGCCCTCAACACAATCTCTATTTATCAGAGGGTCTGAACTTCGTGTTGCAGCCGCGGCTTCCACAGCACAACTTTGGGAGTGCCCGAGGGTTTAGGACCTTGCCGTCGGAATTTCCTGGCGGCTATCCCGAATCTCGTTATCTGCAATCGTAGCTACCGAGCCGAAGTCTGCCAAGAAGGCAAGGAAACAAATCAGAAGACAGGAGAAGAATCATGCGCCGCAGTCGCTTGTTCCCCGTTCCATTATCAGCGAGGCTGTTGGTCGGCCTGCTTTTCGCGATCTCGTCGATTCCGCTTGGCGCCCAGGTGACAGCCAAGTCCGGTGCTGGACGCAGTTTCGGGCCGTCCTATGACGCAGCGCGCGAAACCACTATTAGCGGGCCCATCCAGGAAGTCGTCACTCAGCACCAAGCGGGCTATCCCGCCGGCTTGCATTTGCTGGTCGCCGGACCGCAGGGCGTGGTGGACATTCATGTCGGCCCATTCCTCAACAAGGAGACGATTGCGGACTTCCGGACCGGAGCGTCTGTTCAGGTCATCGGAGCTGCGTTGTCATTGCACGGGAAGAACTACTTTCTGGCGCGGCAACTCACCGCTGGCGGCCGCACTATCACGGTGAGAAGTGAGCGCGGATTTCTAGTCCATCAGAGCGCGCCTCGAGTTGCGGGTTCCAGACGGGATGTCAAGAGCGACGAGCAGAAAGGGAGCGAGCTATGATCTGCAAATCTCACCGGAGTTTCTTTGCGCTCATCCTGTCATTGTTCGTCGTCCTGACCCTGACCATTCTGACGAACTGCAGTAGCTCGAATTCATCTACGCCTCCACCGGTTGTATCCATCGCGGCGACCAGCGGAACTCCGCAAAGCGCGACCGTGGGTGCCGCATTCGCTGCGCCGCTGGTAGCAACAGTAACGAGCGGTGGATCGCCGGCGAGTGGCGTAACGGTCACGTTCACAGCTCCATCGAATGGTGCAACCGGCAGCTTCGCCGGTGGAGCAAACACAGCAACAACGAATTCCAGCGGCGTGGCCACGTCGGCGGTCTTTACCGCAGGCACAACCGCAGGCCCCTATGCGGTGACAGCGTCGGTTTCAGGGGCGATGGCACCCGCCAGCTTCAGTCTCACGAACAATGCAGGAGCGGCGGCAACAATCACACCCACGAGCGGGACACCGCAGGGAGCCGCGCTGAGCAGCGCGTTTACAGCGCCTTTGGTAACGACCGTGGTAGATAGTGATTCGAATCCCGTGAGTGGTGTGACGGTGACGTACACGGCTCCGGCGTCGGGCGCAAGTGGAATATTCGCGTCGAACGGAACGGCCACGGAGACCGACACGACGAATGCGAGTGGCGTTGCGACCTCCTCGGCATTCACCGCCAATTCGACGGTCGGCTCCTATGTCGTAACAGCCGCGGTCACAGGAATATCGGCCGCCGCCGACTTTGGTTTGACGAACGCGGTCACCTTAAAAGCTGGCGACTACACGTTCTGGCTCTCTGGTTCGGACACCAACGCTAATCCCAACTCCAGCTATATCCCCTACTACGTCGCGGGCGCCTTTACCGTCGACGGCACCGGTGCAATCAGCGGCGAACAGGATTTTGTCGACTTCAACTATGTCGTCTCGCAGATTTCCTTTACTGGCAGTACTGCGGTTACTCCCGACGGCAATCTGCAGATTACCCTCAACACCGGAAACGTCTGCATCGGCCCGGGCTCTGATTACACATGCGGCCAAATCGGCAGTACGTCGGCCGGCGACGGCCAGGAGATTCTGAACGTTACGCTGACATCACTACCATCGAGTACGACCTCAAGCGCCCGCATTACGGAGTTCGACTCGTGGGCAACCGCTGGTGGACAATTGGAGCCGCAAACCGTTCCCGCGACGACGCCTCTGGTCGGATACGCATTCTCCGTGGGTGGCTTAGACGGCAACGGCACTCCACTCGGAATCGGAGGTGTCATTGATGTAGACAGTTCCGGCAACATCTCAGGCAGCAACGGCAGCAGCGTGTTCGATGAAAACGACGGCGGAACACTATTGCAGGCGCAAAGCTTTTCGCCGAGTACAGTCGACGCTACCCCGGATGGATTCGGACGAGTGACCTTCACCTTGAACCCAAACGCTGCCTCGGGCGTCCCGCAGATTGTGCTGGTCGCTTACTTCGTCAATGGCACGCACCTTCGGCTGGTCGAAGGCGCCGATGCCCTTGTCGGCACGACTGGCGGCCAGGCCTTCGCTCAAACCGGCACCGGAACGTTCACTACCGCTTCATTCCAGGGTTCGAGCTATGTGTTCCAAGCGGGGGGCTCGGATAGCAGCACGAACGGAGTGCTCCAAGTAGCAGGCGTCGTCACTGGCAACGCGGACGGCACCACCGCGAGCGGTAACGTCAGCTTCAACGACCTGACCAGTTTCACTCCGCAAGGCGGCGTCGCAATCGCATCTGGTGCTTACACCGTAGACCCGACTGGACGCGTAACCTTGACCGCCCTCACCGACAACGCGACGTTTTCCTACAACGTTCAGCTTTACCTGGACGGCAACGGCAACGCCCGCGCGCTTTCCATGGATAGCAGCGACGAATTCGTAGGAGTGTCGAACCAGCAGAAGGGCTCACTCAACGGGAGCATTTTCAGCGGCACCTATGCCATGGGCGTCATCGGCGTCGATCCAATTTCCTTCAACGAGATTGATGCCGTCGGCCCGGTCGTCGCTGACGGCGTCGGGAGCTTCCCTGGATTTGTGGACCTTAACTGGATACTCAGTCTAAGTCCCGGTCCGACCTTCGCGGACGCACCAGTGTCCCCGGCAACTTTCGATGCCACAGGCACTCCGGGCGTTTTTACTGGAAATGTGACCGGGCTGGACGTGACGAATTGTCAAGTGTATAGCCCAGGCGGCCCGGGTTGCACAGCCGACGCGTTCACCTACTACCTTGTTAACGCCAGCACGGTGGTGGGCATCGAAAACGACGTCAACCAGCTAACCCTGCTGCGCTTCGAGCTGCAGTAGGAGCGAGGCGCTGGAGTAGTAACCCGGAACCGGAGAGGGTGGCGCACTTCGGTGCGTCACCCTATATCGCGTCAACTCATTTCGCTACCCGAGCGCTACCAGGATTGAAGCTGAGATCATTTTCGGAGCCAACGAACTCGGTCTGAACGTTCGCGACGACGGGACCGAGGTGTCCCAAGACATTCTGCAACATGTGGTGTCGATAAGCATTATGGACTGCCTGGGATGAAGGAGCGACCCGAACAAATCGGAGCTCGGTTTTCGATTTTCAGCCCAGGGGGCGCCGGGACTAAGGTCGAGTAAGAGTTCCTTCAAAAGTGGCCTACCGCTCCGCTCGACGGAGCGTCAACGGCCTCCTCACAAAGCTTCTAAAGCACACGGATCGAGGGAGCTAACCGAGCCGCGTTCTATTGACGATTGTCTGTATTTGGAGCGGATGATGCACTTGATAACGAAAACACCTTCTCGACATCCAGGAAGGACCATTCTCAACGAGTAAATGTGTTATTCGCGTAGCAACAGGCAGCGTGTGGATGTTTAAAGTCGATATCGACCGAGGCCAGGTCTCGAACAGTGGGGGCGAATTTCGGGAGAGCGGAATCTTCTGTAAGAGGCGAACGCCACTGCATTTGGGCAGTGGTGTTCATGGTTGCGGGGGCGGATTTGAACCGCCGACATTTGGGTTATGCGATCTGACTCACGGTGTTGCGGAGGCCCCGGCCAAACGTCCGGCGATTACTGTGTGACCGCCCTCAAGGAGTCGGGCGAGAAGACCGGAGGCGTCCCGTATCATCGGTAACACCGCGCGGACATCCGTCGCGTTGTTCGAAAAATAGTTGAGGGAGCGCCTAATCAGGGCAGACTCCACCGATAACAGCCGCGGACCGGCCTCTTCCTTCCGGTCAGCCACACCCGGCAGCGCGATGCGAAGCTCCAGCAGGGACGTGCCATGCGGGAGTTTAGTGACCTTGTTGCCCGCGCGCGGCGACCGTGCAGCGACTGGCCGGGCACCGTCCAGTTGCCGGCATGGAGCGAAAGCGATTTCTCCAAGCCGTGCTCTCGACCTTTCACTGCGTCCGGGCGGCTCGGGATATACCAGCCCTTGATTACTTCCTGCAGGAAACCGTTGCGCAGGGGGCGCTCTCGGTGCGTGCGTGACAGGTCGCGCGCCCGGATCGCCCCCGCCCCTTCCGCGGTCTGGAGTTTCCGCCGGATTTCGAGGGACTGGGCGAGTTTTTCGGGGGTCTGGCCATAGCCGGTTTCATTGTGGCTTCGTATTTCTATTATCCGATTGTGTTGCTACGTATTTATACTATCGCGCTGTACCGTTATTATTCTATTACGTTGTACCTTTGTTATCTTAATTGTGTCGAGACGGGACTTGGTCTCGCCCGCTTGGAAGTGCGGCCCCGCACCCCGTTGCAGATAAGCTAACCTCGCTGTTTCTTCGTCAGGTGGATTTGCGTCGGCGCGGGAGTCTCTTTGCCGAGGCCTCGGATCCAGATGGTTCACGGAACGGTTCCACAGAAATGCGCTCATAACACACCTCCAGCACGGTCAGGTGTTCTGTACCGCCCGGCAATTGAAGGACTACGCTGTCACCCGCTGCCGACTTCATCAACGCGCGCCCCAGAGGTGACACCCAACTGATGTGGTTGCGGTCGAGATCGATTTCGTCGGTGCCAACGATGCTCACCACTCGCGATACTCCCGCGGCATTGGCATAGCGCACGGTCGCTCCGAAGAATGCCCTCGTCGCCGCCTGCCCCGCTCTCGGAGCTTCCGGGTCCACCACTTCGGCGGCTTCGATGCGCTTCGTGAGAAAGCGAATCCGCCCATCGATCTGCCGCAGCCGCCGCTTGCCGTACTGATAGTCGGCGTTTTCACTGCGATCGCCGTTGCTCGCAGCCCACGCTACCACCTCCGTCACGGCCGGGCGTTCCCTGGAGAGCAGAAACCGGTGCTCATCTTTGAGGCGCTCCAGCCCGCTCAGGGTGATGTAGTTCTTGACTGGCGTCGCGGGGTCGTCCGCTTTCGGTTTTCTCGTAAACCCTTTTCGCATCTAGTCGTCTTTCCAGGGCGAATCCAATGGGCGCACCAATGAACCCGGATGAACGCTGCGGCCCTAACCTATTTTTTCACGTTTTCCAGTAACCCGGGGGCAGCCGGGTCGTTCTCCGGTTCTCGCCACCAAGGGTAAGAAAACAACGGGGAACGTCCCGTCTAACCACATTTCCTTCGTCGCCTCCTCCTCCGGTCAGATAGGATGCGAAGGCGGTGTAGTCTAGACACGGTGAAGAATGCCAGAATCAGCAGCGATTCCGCTCCCTCCAAAGGCGACAGCTACTTTTTTCTATAAGTATTCCGGCTTGCCGACTCCCGAACACCTCGAACGGCTCCGCGTGATCGTCCAAGAACATGAAATCTACCTGCCGACCCTCCCGCAATTGAACGACCCTGCGGATGGAAGGCCACGCCTCGCTCCTTTGTCGGAAGATGAAATGAGTTCGTTTCTGTACACGATGTTCGTCCAGAACAATCCGCAGTTATCGCAGGCAGAGTTGGAGCATCACAGAGAGATTATTTTCTATAACGTCAAGCGGCACGGAACGAAAACGCTCCTCAAGGACATGACCGAGATTCTCCACAGAGAATTGGAAGGTTACCGCGTCTATTCGATGTCCACGCGCTATGACAACCTTAGCCTCTGGGCAAAGTACGCAGGGGACCATTCCGGTTATTGTTTGGAGTTTGCGAACGAGGGACCTGTATTCGAGACCGCGCGAGACGTAATGTACGAGGACTCTCTCCGCATGGATGTCAACAATCCCGATCATCGGAACGGTTTCTGGTTCTTCTGCAAGCGACCGGAATGGAGCAACGAGGAAGAGGTTCGCCTAGTCCTGCCACGTAAATCCGGTTCGAAGGTGAAGCTGGACCCGCACTGGCTCAGACGATTGATCTTGGGAAAGAACATTTCGAAGGAGCACGAAGAGAGCATCCGTTCTTGGGCGCGCGAACGGGTGCCAAGTCTAGCGGTCGTGAAGGCGCGATACGACGCCGTCGATCAGACGATTGTCCTCGGACCTTGAAAGGACCGCCGAGAGTTCATAAGGGCGGTGGCTGGAACCAAGGCTTCGTCGTCACGTCGTCGCAGCCCGTAACAACGTGTCCGGCTGTGGCCACCAGATCAGCAATAGCCCGAACGTGCTCTGACCCGCAAATTGTTAAAGCACTCTTTGCCGTGCCGATTTTCCGTGCGAACTCCCCGTCATGTATCTTTCCCGTTCCGCATTCCACTGCGTTCTTCTTTCTGGGGGGTAACCTTCGTCATCAACATAACCCAGAGGTATCTCACGCCGAGCGCGTTCCGCTTCCGTCATTTCAATCACGCACCAATTGTCCGGCAGAACTCGGCTCGCGCTGGTAGGAACTCCATGCCTGAACTCTTCTCCAATGAAATCGACGAGCTGTCCACGGACGACCTCAGAAACATACGCGGAAAACTGACACTTCTGCCGCCGTGCCATTGCTTCGAGTTCGTCGACGTTCCGTCCTGCGAACTCGTAAAACACTTCGGCTCCTCCCCACCAGTGGTCCCATATCTCGACCGACTGAAGAGCGTGATGGCAGCCCAAGATGTATACGGTGGCGATGGTTCCTCGTCGTACTATCGTCCTATCGAACAGTGGTGTACGCGCATAATCGGCCAGATCTCCGCCAGCCAGCGAACTCGTCCCGCTCCGGCAGGAAGTCCGACCAATTCATTGAGGTCATCTGCGGAATCCAGCGAATCGAAAAACCACACCCGGTGGAATAGGTCACGGTTGGAATGCGTCGCGCAGAAGTCAGCAGCGCGCACCGCGATCTGCTCCAGAGTAAGCGGATGATGCGGCGTGTTGCTTTTATAGACGTTCCATCCACCGTGAATCAGCAAGTGGTGTTCCGCCAAATTGTGCTTCGCAAGTCGCGCGCGCCACTCCGGTCTGTCAAATTTGAGAAGCTTGTCATCGAGCGAACTTCTTCCAAGCTCTGTACGGACGCCGTGGGACTGTACGCGCCGCCGTCCTCGTCGATCTGGAACCAAATGAAGCGGTCAGGCGCAGCTTCTTCGTAAGTGTCAGAGGAAACACATGCTTGACAGGTTGAATCGGCAGCCAGCGTGACTTCGCCATGTCAGCAGCAAATTCTCAGGCGACGACACACTGATTTCGCCTATCGAAGCCTTGATTATGCTGACTATCGTTCGTCGACACGCTTGAGAGCCTAGGGCGACCGGTGTTCAATCGTGACCGGCCCACTTGGTGTGCAGACTCGGCGGCTGCCTTAAGGTCTGCATTACCACGCAATACTGTTCCGTTTTCTCCTGCAATGCGCGTAGTTGTTCGGGCGTTGCCTTAGGCGCAGCAACCTCAAAATGAAGACGAATACTTTCAAAGCCTACTGGGACGTCTTTTGATATGCCGAGGGTACCTCGGAGATCCAAGTCGCCGTCCACCCTGACCTCAATGCGTTCGGTCGGTATGCCCATTGCGGCGGCCACCATCTGACAGGTGATCTGCGCGCAAGCTGCCAAAGCCCCAAGCAAAAGGTCACCGGAACAGGCGCCGGCACCGGCGCCCCCAACTCCCCTGTGTGCTTCGGCTTGGTAGATGGCACGTCCGATATCGACGGAGCATGCCACCGGCACGTCCCTCTGTCCGCCTTTCGCACGGATTGTGATTTTCGAGGCTTTTGGGTCATTGCGGTATTGCTCTTTCAGCGGCTTCTGAAGCGATCGAATATCCATGGCAACCTCGTTCGTTTATTCTTGGCCAGCTGACCCAAACGGCTTCCGGCCATACCGCCTTGAAGCCGCTCTACCTCGATGGTAGCATCTGTGGGCAACGGAGGGGCCATGCCCAAATTTGTCATCGAGCGGGAAATCCCAGGAGCCGGAAACCTAACCGAGGCCCAATTGCGGGAGGTCGCCCAAAAGTCGGTCCAAGTTCTAAAAGGATTGGGCCCCGAGATCCAGTGGCTCCATAGCTATGTAACCGGCGACAAGGTGTACTGCGTTTACCTCGCCCCGGACGAGGCTATCATCCGAGAACACGCCAAGCGCGTAGGCATTCCTGCCAACCGCATCTCTGCAGTGCGGCGACTTCTCGATCCAACAATGGCTGGGTAAGCGCAGATCGAATACTTTCGCGATCAGCGCCAGCTCTTTCCCCCCACCACTAGGGAGATGAAGTCTCGGGTATCAGCAACTCTTCAATCGCTTTCTCGACCGGCAAAGCCCAACCTTCTAACCATACCTTCGTACCTACAGTGTCGGTCAACGCCTCCCGTGCCGCTTGCAGACTTGCTTCCAGTTTGGCTTGTTCCGCCGGCGTGAGCGGAGCACCAATGTTTTGGCGCAACGCAGCCGCGGTGCCTGCCAGCCGCAGCGAACGCTCTGCTTCGCCTTCAGCAGCCGCCAGACACGCGGAACAGTCCAGCAGGCGCGCAATTCCGCGTTTGTGGTCCAGTTCCTGAAAAAGCTTTATGCTTTCACCGTACAGTGAGCGCGCGCTGGAATAATTTCCCTGTTCTCTCGCCAGACTCCCCAGATCAGCGAGCGTGCCAGCAATGCCCCAGCGGTCACTCAGTTCGCGAAAGACTCCCAGGCCTTGTTCATACAATTTCCGCGCGGCGGCGGTATCACCACGATCGCGTGCGACATCACCCTGGTAGTTTAGCGACCAGGCGACGCCTGTTCGATCTCCTAGTCCCTGGAAAATCGAAAGACACTCCACGTGCAGGGCGCGGGCACGGTCATAGTCTCCCTGCACCTTGAGAACATTGGCCAGGTTACTGAGGGCACGGGCGACGGCCTTCTGATCGCCTAATTCTCTCCACAGCACAAGACCCCCTTCGAATAGAGCGCGCGCATTGGCCACGTCACCCCGGTCGCAAGCGACGACAGCCCGTGCGTTCAGAGAGACAGCGACACCCATTTTGTCTCCCAACTGACGCGCAATGGCTTCACTTTCGCCGATCAGCGCATCCCCCGAGGCGTAATCTCCCTGCCCGCCGGCCAGCACGCCAGCAGCAAAAAGCGCGCGCGCCCGCGCCTTCGTCGCAGCTGCCGCTCCCGCAAGCTTTAGCAGTTTACCCAAGCTGTCCCTGCCTTCGGCCAGATACTCTCGAATCTCCCAAAATCGAAACAACGCTGTTCCGAGACGCAGGCCCCATTCCGCATCTCCGGTTTCTGTCAGCCAGTCAAGGCCGGCACGAAAATTGTCGTGTTCGAGCGAGAAGCGTTCCTGCCATTCCACTGCTTGCGCACCGCTCTCCTCCGTAGCATCCTCCTCCGCCAGCACCAAGCAGTAGGCGGCATGGGCGCGTCTCGTCAAGGGCTGTTCTCCGCTTGCCTCCAACTTTTCCAGGGCGTACTCGCGAATCGTGTCCAGCATCACGAACCGCGATTCCCCTTTCGCGGGCTCGACTTGCTGCACCAGGCTTTTGTCCACCATGGATGCCATACCGTCGAGCAGGTCCAAATCGAGATCGGCTTTGGCGTCGCAAACAGCTTCCACCCCTTCCAGATTGCATCCGCCCACGAAGACCGATAGTCTTCGAAAAAGCTTCTGCTCGGCAGCGCTCAGCAGATCGTAGCTCCAATCGATCGCAGCACGAAGCGTCTGTTGCCGCTGCGGCAAATCGCGCGCACCTCCGGTCAATAGTTGCAACCGGCTTGCCAGGCGCTTCAACATCAAAGAGGGCGAAAGGACTTTGACCCGGGCGGCAGCGAGCTCAATCGCTAGAGGCAGACCATCGAGCCGGGTGCAAATCTCGGCTACGGTGAGTGCGTTTTCTTGATTAAGTTCAAAGTCTGGCTTGGCGGCGACGGCCCGTTGTCCGAAAAGCGCGACCGCGGGGCACCGGGACAGGACCTCCACTGAGAGCTTGGACTGGGAATCCGGCAGCGCCAGAGGTGGCACCGGAAATTCATGTTCTCCGTACACGTGCAGCGCTGCGCGGCTGGTTACCAGGATTTTAAGATTGGGGCCACTCGCCAGGAGATCGGCTACGGTAGGAGCTGCCTGAACCAGATGCTCGAAATTGTCCAGAAGGAGCAGCCTGGGGGGGCACGATGAGTCCTGTAAATTTCTCTTGAGTATTTCGAGCGCCGACTGGCCTCCTGCCTCCCGGATTCCCAACGTTTGAACGATCATTGAAGCGATCAAGCCCGAATCGTTTGTGGAGGAAAGAGGAACGAAATAAACGCCGCCTGGAAAGCGCTCGCCAAGTCCGTTCGCCACCTGCACCGCAAGCCGCGTTTTGCCGATCCCACCCGGACCCGTGACCGTGACCAGGCGCACATTCTGCCGCAGCAGCAGTTCTTTGAGAGCAGCCGTCTCCTTCTCCCGCCCCACGAACCCGGTTCGCTGCACAGGAAGATTCGCGGAGCCGGTCTCCACCTGCTTAACTGGCTTCTCCGAGAAGCGGTCGCGTATGGCTGCAAGTTCCCGCGCCAGATATCGAGTGAAGATGTTACCCGCCGGGCGGGAGTTCGGCATTACGGGTGCGGCATTGGCAACAGCCGTGGGCGCTTTTTCCGTTTCGCCCTTGAGTCGCTTTAAGTCCGAGCAAATATCGGCGGCACGCTGGAAGCGCTTCTCACGTTTTTTTTCCAGCGTCCTCGCGATAATTGTTTCAAGAGCAGCAGGTAAGGACGAATTAATCTTTGTGGCGAGGGCTGGCTTCGCATTCAGAATCGCATCCATCAGCAGCACCCGGTTCCTGCCAACGAAGGGTTTCCGGCCGGTGGCCATTTCGTAAAGCACTACACCCAAGGAGAACAGATCGCTGCGCGCGTCAATCTCTTCTCCGCGCACCTGTTCCGGAGACATATAAGAGGTTGTGCCCGGAATAACGCCGTCCAGCGTAAGCGCTTCCTCGTCGGATTGGTCTTCCGCGACCTGAGGAGCGCACACCTTGGCCAACCCGAAATCCAGGATCTTCATCTGTCTGTGGCCGACGATGAACATGTTCCCCGGTTTGATGTCCCGGTGAATAATGCCCTTGGCATGGGCCGCTGCCAGAGCATCGGATGTTTGAATTCCAAAATCCAGGAGCTCATCGGTTGCAATCGGCCCTTGTTGGATTCGCTGCTTTAAGCTCACGCCTTCCAGCAACTCCATGACGATCACCGGCTGATGATCATGCTCTTCCACTTCGTAGATCGTGCAGATGTTGGGGTGATTCAAAGAAGAGGCGGCGCGGGCTTCGCGTTCAAACCGCCGGAGCGCTCTCTCGTCACAGACGAGCTTCTCCGGCAGGAATTTCAAAGCCACCCGGCGTCCCAAGCGGATATCCTCCGCTTCGTACACCACGCCCATGCCGCCGCTGCCCAGTTTGCGGAGGACCTTGTAATGTGCGACCGTTTGGCCGACGAGGGCGTAGGCCTCGGGCGCTTCCTTACTTGAGACGTTCTGTGTTGCACCCTCTAGTGCGGGTTTTTCCAGGAAATCGCCCAGTTCCCTGTGAGAGCGCAATAGGGACCTGATTTCCTCCGCCAGCACATCGTCGCCAGCGCAAGCTTGGCGCAAGAAAGCCTCTTGCTGTTCCGATGGCAAACGCACTGCCGCCTGCAGTAAATCGTCTACACGTTTCCAGCGTTCGGAATCCATTACGACCCTCGACTCATCTCACGATGGAGCCAGGCTCGCGCAGTGCTCCAGTCGCGAGATACGGTAACCGCGGATACGTCGAGTACCTCGGCCATCTCCGGGAACGTCAATCCTCCGAAAAAACGCAGCTCGACCACCTTCGCTTTCCGTGGATCCAGTTCGGCGAGAGCTCTCAGAGCGTCGTCGAGCAGCACCACATCAACGTGTTTACCCTGCAAGAGCTGGGATGCGTCTTCCAGGGGAAGTGCACCCTGACCTGCGCCCCGCTTCCAGGCACCGTGGCGGCGGGCGTAGTCGACCAGAATCTGCCGTATCAGCTGCGCAGCGATGGCAAAAAAATGGGTGCGGCTTTCCCACTGCGGAGGATTCATCCGAACCAGGCGTAGATACGCCTCGTTTACCAGTTCCGCGCTTTGCAGGCTATGGTCTTCGCGTTCTTTACGCAGTTGAAAGTGCGCGATCCGGCGTAATTCCTTGTAAACCATGGGGAGCAAGGCATCCAGGCCTTCGCGATCGCCGCCCTGCCAACCACGCAAAAGCTGCGTGATCTCGTCACTGGACGGTTGCCCCACCAATACGCCTCCAGACCTGCAGTTCCGCGCTAGCGTAGCCATCCCGGCTCTGAATGTCAACAAGGTTGGGCAATTGTGTTGTCGGGAATTGCCCACTCGCGGAAATCTTCAGGCCGAAGAAAAACTTCGGCCAGGAATGATGAGATTTGCCGCGCCACTGCGCTGATAGAGATAGAGCACAAGAAGTTCCCGGTGGGAGGAACCTTCCATGTGCACTCAGAAAAGGAGAAACGAAATGAAAACCAAAGGGGCTATCGCGTCACATGGGGTGCTGTTTGTTGCCGTCCTGGCACTTTCGTCCTTTGCCTCGGCGCAGCATGCAATGCAACACGATTCTGCGTCCAGCTCGTCCAAGCTCGTTCAAACCGTCCGGACTGCCACGGAGCAATTCCTCAACGTCAACAACGCCACTGCGGCGGAATATGGGCCGTTGTTCGGTTGTGTCAGCGGTTCCGACCACGGTGCGATGGGAATCCACTACGTGAATAAGAGTTTGCTAAACGGGACCGTTGACGTCACAAAACCGCCGGCTTTGATTTACGAGCCGCAGCCGGACGGTCGAATGCAACTGGTCGGTGTGGAGTACATCGTGGACCAGGCGACCTGGCTGCAGAACAATTCCGGCCCTCCCGTTTTGGACGGTCAGGTGTTTCTGCTCGTGGGCTATCCCAACCGTTTCGCCATCCCGGCGTTCTTCGAGCTTCACGTCTGGGCCTGGCGGGATAACCCGCAGGGCGCGTTCGTGGATTGGAACGACCATGTAACTTGCGCACATGAGTAGATAGGCGGGAGACGTTGGCTCACCCCGTGCGTCTCCCGTGCTCAATGATCTGAATGCTGAGAAAAGGAAATCGACATGAAAAGGAATTCAAGAATCCGACGAACTGGGGTCTTGGCTGCAGCCCTGTTGATGAGCCTCTTCTTCATCGCTAGCTCCCAGGCCCAGACCGACCTCGTGGTCTTCGCAGGGAAGTTCACGTTGACCGATCAGGTCCTGTGGGGCAAGACGGTCCTTCAGCCTGGCGATTACACCATCACCGTTGGGTTTACCAGCATGCCGACTTTTGCGTTGGTCCGGGACGGCAAAGGTCGGGCCGTCGCCCGCTTTGCGAGCCGGATCGACAGCGGCCTGACAAGTGCCGGCAATGCATTGCTCATCCGAGAAAAGGATGGACAACTCCGCGTGTATTCGCTGGCACTCCGCAGTCTGGGAAGGGTGCTGGTCTATGACCCGGCCTTGGCGCGGGAAGCGGTACTGCCAGCGCGTGCGCCCCACACGGTGCCGGTGATGTTGGCAAACAAGTAAGTGAAGGGGCGAGAAAGGAAAGAACATGCCGAAATACGTCATCGAACGCGACGTTCCGGGGATTGCAGCGGCGACGGCAGTTGTTGAGGAGACCAAAAGTTCGAGAGCTGTTCGGGTAATTTACGCCGTGCTCTCGTATGCCCTCGGTCTTTGGATGTTGCTTTACGGGATGAGCAAGATCATGGCGCTCCAGTTCCAGGTCTTCCCATCGACGTACGTCAAACCACTCGCTGACGTGAGTGACTTTTTCGCCATTGCGGCCTTTTTCGGACGGTTTCGTTGGTTCGAAGTTCTGCTAGGCTTTGTTGAATCCATTCCGTCAATATTGTTACTGTTCCGGCGAACCCGCTCGATTGGGGCGATTCTGTTATTGGGGCCGATTTCGTTCGTTGCGATCACGGACTACGCATACCTGCCATTTTCATATTATTGGGATGTCCTGGCGGTAATCACGGGCATGCTCATTGCCGACGTAGGCCTATTACTGCTGGATCAGAAGACAAGCAGATGGATTCGAGAGCTGTTCTTTTTGAACTCTGCACCGGAATACAGGAGGTGGCAACTTGAACTCGCATCCAACTGTATTTTGGTGCTTGTAATGTTCGTGGCTATATATCACCTGGGACATAGCCTAAAAGTTGATTCCGGCGAAATCCTTGGTTTCCCGCAGATCAATGGACGGGGCACGTGGGATGTAACGACATTCGAAATCGACCACAAGCCCGTCGACCTTCCAAAAGGCGAAGCCGCCCCGCTAATTTTCTTTAACTTCGACGGCTCCTGCCGGATGAACAACCTTCCAGCAAAAATAAAACAGAAGTGTACGGCAGACATTAACGGTCGCCAACACACGATAAAGCTGACTGAACTACCCGTCGGTGATTTGAATGCGCCTCTACAGGCGAACTTCCAGCTAGACGGCCCAAGACTCAGCATCCATGGCCACTCAGATTCGCACGAAGTCTCCTTATCGTTGAATCGTCACGGCTGGTGAGTTTGTCATCCCCCCGCTGCATTGCAAAAGCCTCAGTCGGCATAACGCCTTAAGGAGGAGATTTTGCGAGCGACCATAGCCTTGCCCGCGCCAAACATCAACCTGAAGTCACGGGGGGCCCGCTCAGCAAAAGATTCTAGTCGTGGGGAACTTTTTTCTCGACCCATGATGAGATTTGCCGCGCCACTGCGCTGTTAGAGATAGAGCACAAACAGTATCGAGTTCCACGCAGCCGGCACTTGTAACGGAAAAGGCGCTGTGGGCGCATTCTCCGCAAGCCATGAAGCAATAGAAAGAAGCACGAGCCAAGGCCGCCGCCCACGAAGTGGCGACCACGGCAAAGCCATGAGACTGATGGAAAGACAGATGCGGGGAGGCCGCACCGTGAACAACAGAACGCGTTCGCCCCCCTTTTGCTTGAAAACTGATCAACAACGAAGAAAGGACAGGATAAAAACATGCCAAAATACGTCATCGAGCGCGACGTTCCGGGAATTGGAAATGCGACGGACGAGGAAGTCCATGCCATATCGCAGAAATCCTGCAGTGTTCTCAAGAAACTCGGACCGACAATCCAGTGGTTGCAGAGCTACGTAACCGCGGACAAGATCTATTGCGTCTATATCGCCCCGGACGAAAAGATGGTTCGGGAACACGCACAACAAGGAGGCTTCCCGGCGAACAGTGTCTCGGAAGTCAAGTCAGTGATCGACCCGACAACAGCCGAGTAGACGCAACAGTTGGGTGATAAAGGTTGGGTGATATCGGCACGAACCTAAATAGAGAACTTATTTTCGGCTGATGCTCAGCACGTTCACTTCAGCGGAGAGAGTTGAAAATGCGTCAGCGATTTTGTATCCGGCGAATCGGCAAACGAGAAGCAGTCCGGTTCTGTCGTGTTTGCCGTCGTCCAGGCGCAATTGAAAAGAGTGACCGGGAGTGTGAGCTTGGAGACATGAAACCATGTTAGTCGCGTTGCTTTCTTGAATCGCTAACATCTGGTTCAATCCATGCGAATTTGCCTGACTTGGAGGTCATTCGTGTCATGTCGTTCGAGAGTTTTCGTTTTCGTCGTTCTTCTTTTCTCGATCCCAAACTGCGTTGCCCTTCAACCGGAAGTCCACCACCCGCTCGATGCGCTCACACCGGAGGAATACTGGAAGGTCTCTCACATCCTCAGCGCCGCCGGCAAGCTGGCCGAGAAGACCCAATTCTCCGGCATTCTCCTTCGGGAACCGCCGAAAGCTGAAGTTCTGGCATGGAAGCCTGGCCAGCCCTTCGGGCGCAAAGTGGATGTGGTCCTGCTCACCGAGGGCAAGTCCTATGCCGCTGTTGTGGATGTCAGCGCAGGCAAGCTCGAGTCCCGGACCGAACTTACAAAAGATCAAACGTTCGTTTCGGGGCGTAGCTTTGACGACATTCTCAAGAAAGATCCGAGGGTCCTGGAGGCGCTGAAGTCGCGTGGCATAACGGATTTGCGCCTGGTGGATTGCTTCGCCGTTCAAGCCGACTTTGTGGACTTGCCCGAGCAGACCGAAGGCCGGCGCATTGGCTGGGGAGGCTGCGACAACATGGCCAACACTTTATACGCCTGGGATGACGATATAGCCGGGATATTCTTCGTCGTCGATATGGACACGAAGAAGATCCTCCGGTTCTCCGATTCTGGCGCGGTGCCCATGCACCCAACCACAAGCATCTACGACGCGGACGGCGGTCCGGCTGCGCCCGGAACCAGGCCCATCGTGACCTCGCAGCCCGAAGGGCCGAGCTTCACGATCAAGGATGGCGAGGTGAGCTGGCAGAACTGGCATTTCCGCTTCCGCCTGGATCCCCGCATTGGTCCTGTGATCAACCTGGTCACCTACGAGGATGCCGGCAAGCGCCGGTCAGTTCTCTACGAGGGCTCGCTGTCGGAAATATACGTGCCCTACCAGGATCCGGATGAGATCTGGAAGGCGCATGTCCTTCTGGACGCAGGCGGGTCTTTTGCCATCCCTGGCTCGGGCGGCATCCTCAAGCCGCTACAGGCCGGAGTGGATTGCCCGTTCTACGCCTCCTTCTTCAGCGGCACGTTCTTTCGCGACGACGGAACGCCCCACGTCCGTCCCCGGCTGGCTTGCATGTTTGAGCGCGTCAGCGGCGACCCGGTGTGGCGTCACTGGGATTATTCCACGGCAGCCATCTCCGGCCGGCCCACTAGGGAGCTTGTTTTCCGCACTGTGGCCACCGTGAGCAACTACGACTATGTCTTCGACTGGCGCTTTGAGCAGGATGCTTCGATCGTCGTCGGCGTGGGCGCGACCGGCATTCCGGAAGTGAAGGCAGTAAAGGATCAGCGCGCGGATGGGCCGCTCTCTGCAGCCATGGCGGCCAAAGGTCCGGACGGCCAGGAGGTACACTTCGGCCAGTTGGTAGCCCCCGGCATCTCGGCCATCGATCATGATCACTTCTTCAGCTTCCGGCTGGACCTGGATGTGGACGGCGTCAACAACTCGCTGATGGTGGATAAACTGGTACCTTACAAGCTGCCCGACTCCGCACCCGGCCGCCACTGGATATGGGCAATGAAGCCGGAGATGGTGAAGACCGAGGGTGACGCACAATTCGATGTTTCGGTCGAGCATCCGGCCATGTGGCGCTTTACTAACGAGGGCGTGAAGAACGCGCTCGGCCAGTCGACCAGCTTCGCCATTATGCCCGGCGAAACCGGCATCAGCTTGCTGCCCGCGAGCGAATGGCCGCAACGGCGCGCCGGCTTCTCAGAACACAATCTCTGGGTAACTCCCTACGACCCCACGGAGCGCTATGCATCAGGCGTCTACGTGGTGGGCAGCAAGGGCGAAGACAGTCTGCCACAATGGGTGAAGCAGAACCGCAACATCATGAACACCGACATCGTGGCCTGGTACACGATGGGCTTCCACCATGTGCCACGTCCTGAGGACTGGCCCCAGATGCCGATCATGTGGCATACCTTTACGCTGCTGCCGTATCAATTCCTGCCCAAAAATCCGACCATGGATCTGCCCCTGATTCCCTGAGCCGCGGCGATCAATCCGCAGAAGGCGTTAAACCGCACCATCGAACAGTTTGGTAGCCAGTTGCGCTCCACCCTTGCTGGTGTATCTGACGAACTGACGAACGAAAAGAAAAACTGGAACGCGAGATTTGCAACTACACCGCAGCTATAGGGGAGGGCGGACATTCGAGGTACATTTCTCGAAGAGATAGCAATCCGTGAAAAAGAGATTTCGGCAATTACAGACCGCCTGCTCTCCGCTGCCCCTGACTCGATCCAGTCCAAGATTGATGACATGGCTCGCTTCGTCAGGGAGGGGATCGAAAAGCTCTCCGAGGCTCTTAACGAGAACAGCCCTTTAGCGAAGCAGCAGTTGCACAGCCACTTGAGTCCAATTCGGATGTTCCCCACTGAAGATGGGGAAGGCTGGTACTACATCGCCGAGGGCACGTGGGATCTCCTTGGTACTGACCCACTTGCGCCGATATTCGGCGTTCCCGCAGACGGGCGCGTTCGGATGGTTGCGGGGGGTGGATTTGAACCACCGACCTTTGGGTTATGAGCCCACAGGGAATTGGAATTACAACAACTTACAAGACGCGGGTGGCCCTCGAAAAGCCTTGTAAGGAACGCTAGGGAGTCCTTATTGGACAGTTAACGGACAGGCGAGTTTCATCGTCTCTTTCACTTTAATTTTGTGATTTTGCATCCTCAACCGAGCGAATGATCCCGAGGTGAGCTGTTCGCCTCCACGTAGCTTCCGTGCCAACCTGGTTTTCACCGCGGAACCGAGATGCGGGAAATGCCGTTCGGTTCGAAGCAGTTCAATGAGAGATTGGTACAAATTAGGGTGTTCCAAATGAACCGATAACCCGCGCCAGCGAGGACCCCAGCGCGGGCGTAACACTGGTCAGTACTCGCTCGGCAGATGGATCACGTTGTTAGCGAAATACAGTGTGATTTCATTCAGCGGAAAATCGGTGTGCTCGATGTCCTTGGTGAACACGATGTTGCCGTTACCATCGTCGCACGTCAGCGTAGCGGTTCTGTCGGAATGCACGGCGAGCTTCCAGACTTGAAATTCCTCGGCGGCAACAGTCCTGTTGTAGGGCTGAATGATTGCGATTTCGTCCAAAAGCCAATACGCGCCGCCGTGCTCGGCAACGTGCTGCGCGCCGTCGGTGTAAAGAACATTGCGGTTGATGGAATGGCGATACCAGTTGTCGCTGCCGGTGAACTGTGCCAGGTCGGATTTGCTGAGAGTCTTCGTCGTCATAATTTCCCTCTTTTCTTTGAAGTGACCCCCGCGGCGGGGGCGAGAGAGGCAACAGGAACAGCCGCACTGAAGGCGCGGTGTCACAGGTGACCGTGGAATAAATGAGGGGCAGCCCGTAGGGAATCATCGTTTATGCCGCGAAAGTGCCTTGACATTAGCCAGCGGCTGTTAGGTTGACTCCGAACCCGTCCGTTAGTAGGTCACGGAAAGAGACACATTTTGACGAAGACGGCACAGAGACTCGGTGCTGTCAACGGCGACACCGAACCGGTCTGCCATTTCAAGACGACAGCTCAGGCTGACAGCCAAAAGTCCATTTGCTTTGGTGGCAAACGCTGGGGTGCATATCTGCGAAGGAAGGAGCGGCCGAACTCGTTCGCCAATCGCGAATCATCATCGGATCTCATAATCAAGCATGTTTCGAAAGACAACGATGGATCCGACAGCGGCCTTATAACCACACCTTCAACGCTGAGGCCCACTGAGGCAGGCTTGGTCACGATTGCCACTCCAACGTGCTGAGATACGAGGTGAATTGCTTCTTGGGCGGTAAGGATATCGTGCGCGTGTTTCGGAGCGACGCCCTGACGTTCTGCCGCGTCCATGATTGCAGCACGAACGACGGGATGAGATCGCCGAGCAAACAGAATCCATTCGTCTTTTGCCAAGTCTTGGAAAGCAATGTCTTCCTTTTGAGCCGCTGCGTGGTTCTGCGGGAGTGCGGCATAGAGGGGCGTCTGAGCGAATGCCGCAGCCGTAATCCGAGAGCTTTCCGGCGGTGCTGTCACCAATGCCAGATTCAAGTCGCCTGCCATCACGCGCCGGACCAACTCGCTTGAGAACTCGCTAATGAGCTGAATGCGGAGTTTAGGGTACATGGGCAGACGGATTGCGAGAATGGCCGAAATCCACGCGTGGTCGGCGTCGGGCGAGTGCCCGATGGTCAAAATGCTATCGCTCCCCTCGCGCGCAGCGTGAACGGCCCGGTCTATGTGCCAGAGTGCCAGACGCGCCTCTTCGACGAAGATGCGGCCCACTTCGGTGAGTTCTACATTCTTCTTGTTCGTGCGAATGAATAAGTGAAATCTGTGCATTGCTTCGACTTCATTTATCTGTTTGCTGAATCCAGATTGGGTGATGTGCAATCTATCTGCGGCGCGAGTAAAGTTCAGCTCTTCGGCCAAGACGATGACTGCGTGGAGGTGACGTACTTCAACCCTGGGGAACACTGCTCCAAGCTCCTTCCCTAACCGGCAGAGATTGGTCGACGCCCTACATCTAGTCAAGGAACCCGGAGCGGGAAAAAGTATCAAAAAAGAATTATTTTTCGCCAGTCGACGGAACGGGCCGCCGGACAAGGAGATTGCTTGACACTCGCCAGTCGGCATGTCACGATTTGTACTTCTGGCCATCTAAATTTGTGAGTCGGGTTGAGGCCCTCTCAGATGTCCAGCCGCGAGTTGAGCCCGGAATGGGTTCTTTCGAGTTTTATCCCCCCTGTCGCGGCTCCCCAGCACGAGATAAGCGAATTGATAGTCGTCGCGCGGCGTTTGTGGCCAAGCGTCAAGGGGCACGCGTATAGAGAGCAGCCGGGGAAAAGCTCTGACGAAGCACTGGCTTTTGCTTCTGAGGTCTGGGAGGGCGTGTTGCGTTCGGTCGCGAAGACGATTCAGCGGTCCAACGGGAAAAACTGGCGAATAAAGAACATGGAAGCTTATCTCTTCGGTGCTTTCCATCATCGGTTCAATCGTGCTCTAAAGAAGGAGCGCAGAAGGCTACAGATGATGCAGCATCTTCCTTCGAGTCATGATCTGGAGCGTTTGCGGCAGGCCCACGATTCAAAGGCGGTACGCGATCTGGAGCAATCGATTCAGCTCAAAGAGGCCGTTCGGAACATGGACGAGTGGACCCGCAAGGTCTGGGCTGCTCGGCAGTACGGATATTCGTGGAAGGAAATCGCGGCACAACTGCGCCTGACCGAACCCCAGGTCAAACTTCGATTTCGTTATGCAATCGGTAAGCTCCGTGCTCGACTGAGTGACGATCCGTGATCGCTGCGTCGCGCTAGGGTGGTTTGCATTGATTGGTCGCGTTAAACTTGGCTTTTCTTTTGTGAGACGACTTCAACTGGAAGCAGGCAAGTTCTGAAGGCACAAGAAGAATTCAACGGCGAAGAAAAGCGGATATTGGATCTACTAGGGAGGGGTTTGTCCCGAGATTTTCCAAACCCGCAACGTGTCGGTTGTCCCGATTCTGCTGTACTGCGAGGAATAGCCGCTCACAAGGTGCCACTATCAGAAGCGGATCGTTGGCTCAATCACTTCAGCTCCTGCAGCCCGTGCTTTCAAGAGTTCACACAATTTCGTAAGCAGGTGGTGGATCGGCGGCGTACTCAGATTTGGCTAGCGGCGGCGGCGGTTCTCATTGTTGCGGTAGCGGGATGGTTCTGGGTGCGATCTCGGCCGCAGGTGCAAACTGCGGCGGTCGTGGTTCTCGATTTGCGTAGTCGGGCGACAGTTCGCGGAGAAAACCAACCTGAGACGAGTCAGCCGCCATTAGAGGTTCCACGGAACGCAAAGACTCTGAACTTGGAGTTGCCAATCGGAAGCAACGAGGGGGCATACGATGTAGCCCTGCTCAATCCGAATGGCGCCGAACTTTTCCGCACGAGTGCCACGGCTAAACTCGAAGACCACATTGTGGTCCTGAGAGCTGATGTCGATTTCGCCGGTGTCTCTCCGGGTTCGTATTTCCTCGGCTTGCGCCAGCGCGGTTTGGAATGGATGCGATTTCGTATTCGCGTGCTCTGAAGCCACATTCCAAGACTGCTCAGAATCTCTGGCGGAGAACGCCTTCGTCGTCACGACGAGCGCGACATTTAACAGAAGGTATCTGGGGTTTTTCGCAGTATAATAGCGTGAGTCGCTCTTCGTCCCCGGAGGTTCTGCCATGCACATCCTCGTTCCCTGGAAGCCAGTCGTTCTGGTGTGGGGATTGCTGAGTGGGATGATCCTGGTTAGCTTCGTTGCATCTTCTCTGCTTCAAGGAAAAGACCCGTTCGCGCCGAGTGCGACGAAAACGCGCGTTGCGCAAACAGCGCAACAACCTAATCACTCACACAAAGCGGCTCCGAGTCCTAGTCAGTAGGACCTCCGAGATCTCTTGCTGCCGATTTGTTTGCTTCGCCTGTTCGGTCACGTCCTCGCGTGGTTTTGCCCAATATCTTCTCTAGCTTTTGCTTCAGTATGACCTCCGCGGGAGAGCGGCCTTGGCGTCCGAGCCACGAGACAAAGTCCTTCATTTTGACTTCGTGCTTTACGGGCGGCTGCTGGACGAGAACGCTCACTGTTGTGAAGCCTTGTCCGATCTCTCCTACCCAGTTGTCGTGCTGCAGGGCCGCAAGAGCAGTGGCGATCGCTTCATAGAGGGTCTCAGCGGTAACCTCTATTGAATGCTCAACGTCCCGGACATCCTTTACCGCAACTGTGCACGTTCGCAGAACCACACGTTATAGCGTAGCATATTCGCCGTTTGTTCGCCATCCAAAGAAGCGCCCGCGCGCCGCAATCAGCGGTGTAGCGCACTGCCATCCGTTTCAGTTGTGGTAACGAAGCTGCCGGGCTACCCCGGTGACGTTCTTCCGCATGCGAAGAAGATCCATGCTAATCGCGAAATGGGTGGCTATTCGTTCGTCGTTCCACCGCAGAGACAATAGATGTAACAAGCCCTCCCGCGGCACAAGTAGCGTGGAGGACAAACAGTTGGCCTCTTCTTCATGAGTGAGATTGTAGTGATTCATGACCATCATGCCATCTGTCGTCACGAACGCCTTCGCTGGTTCGTGCTTAAGAATCAGGTGTGACAATTCGTGTGTCAGGCTGTTGTTTTGCCGGGTATTGGGGTGACTGCTATTCGTGATAATCACTGAAGTCTGGCCGACAGTGAGGGTAACCGCAGACCAACTGTCTGGATCGACGTCTAGCAGGTGATGCAGAACCGCCTGATCCAGGCCTCGGATGTCTTTGGGAGCCCAGATCGCGACTCCAATGTGGCGGGCTAAATCTCTTGGGTCCAGTCGGTCATGCTTCTGCAACTGCAAATCGCGGCGATATCCCCACGCTGCATTTTCGCACCACGTCTTAAAGCCTCGGCGCAAAAGCGAGGCGTTTGATCCTGACATAACTATTTAGCGGACAACATGGCTTGCGCAGTGAGAATCATCTGCGCCAAGGCTTGCGCCGTCTTGGGGCTAACTGTCGTTGCCTTTCTGAAATGGACTTGGGCGATGGGCTTTGAGTCAACTGCCGATGGAGCCCCGCCAACGGCTGACATGTCGATCCCCATCCACTTGCAGATTTTTTGGTAATTCTCGAGATCTGGAAGATGACCCCGCTCCACTCTGGAAAGCGTTGCGTGACTGATACCGATTTCCCTCGCTACTTCGCGAATGCCTCGGCTACCGCGTTTCTCTTGAAGAAGCCGCCCAAGGTTTTCGAGGGTGGTCATCTATATAGTTCCTCCGGCGTGGTGCAGATGTGAAGACATGGTTGACATATGAACCAGAGATCGAGCATACTGGTTCATGCGTGAACCACATTACTACTATTAAGCCAGAATGATCAACAGGATTGAATACGTTCTTCGCTGTAGGAGATCAAGACAGTAATGGCAGAAACTCGCGCCAGAACAAACAACGTTGCAAACGATCGGCCCTATGGGTCGCTCCCTCATGAAGTGACGAGGTACGTGCCAGTCCAAGTCCAGTGCATGTTGTGGGGTAGAGCAGCGGGCCGATGTGAATTCGCGGGGTGCAACAAGCCCCTCTGGAAATCGTCGATCACCCAAGAATCCGTAAACACTGCGCAGAAAGCTCACATTTACTCCTTCAGCAAGGCGGGTCCACGAGGTAACGATGGACTGGCAATCGATGATATCAACGACTTTGGAAACTTGATGCTCGTTTGTCACGAGTGCCATCGGAAGTTGGACGCTCACCGCGACGGTGGCCGGTACGCCCCGCGAATGCTCCAGGAATGGAAACTTGCACATGAGCGACGGGTGGAACTCGTCACTGGGATCGCGACCAATAAACGCAGTCACGTTCTGCTGTACGGCGCGAATGTGGGAGATCATAACGCCCCACTGAGCTACAGCGAGACCGCGCCCGCTTTGTTCCCAAACCGCTATCCAGCATCAGATGCTCCGATCGAACTGAGCACTGTGAACAGTTCTTTTGTAGAAAAGGACCCAGACTTCTGGACGGTAGAAGCGAGAAATCTTTCAAGAAAATTCGAGATGGGCGTGCGGGAGAGGCTCGCAACCGGCATGATCGATCATCTTTCGGTTTTCTCTCTTGCTCCCCAACCCCTTCTGATTCTGTTTGGAACGATGCTGGGGGACATTGTTCCTTGCGACGTTTACCAACGCCATCGAGAGCCTTGCACTTGGGAATGGCCAGCTTCGATAGCCGATGCCCAAGGCTTTGAAATCAAGCGCCCGAAAATTACTGATGGCACACCTGCACTGGTCTTGGCGCTTAGTGGGACAGTGAGCAGGGAGCGGATTGAGTCATGTCTCGGTCGCAATCTCAGTGTTTGGGCCATTACGGTACTGACGCCACACAATGACTTGATTAAGAGCCGGGGGCAACTGAGTGAATTTCGTTCGCTGACTCGCCTCGTCTTGGACGAAATCAAGAGTGTACATGGGCAGAATGCGTTGCTCCATGTCTTCCCTGTCTCGGCGGTTTCAGTCGCGATCGAATTTGGTCGAGTCCGTATGCCCAAGGCCGATATGCCTTGGCGGATCTACGACCAGGTAAATGCTCTTGGGGGCTTCGTGCCTGCTTTCAACATTCCCTATGGAGAGAACTAATGTCTGACAACCTCGTAACAAAGTTGCTTGATGTTGTGGCGGATAGTTTGGACATTCCGAAAACCTATTACGTCAAAGCGGTCGATCGCCACAAGTCATTGGGAGTATGGCTGTGCCGCCGTGAGTCGAAGTTGGCCGTCTTCAACCCGAGCGTCCACTCTCAGGGCTCGTTTCGCTATGGGACGGTTGTACGCCCACTATTCGCGAACGCAGAATACGACCTCGACAATGTCACAACATTGGAAATCGCGAAGACGGTTTTTTCTCAGAAGGAACTCAAGCAACTGTACGGAGCTGAAGTAAGGGCTTACGCGGATGCTCACGCCATGAATGAGCCTGTTGAGGAGACGAATCGTTGTTGGCGCCTACGCTATTCCGATGAAGTTTCGTTCCACCTAGATGCTTTACCGTGCATAGCCGAGGAACAAGCAATCATCAACGCGATCATCGCTCGGGGCGTTCCGCAGAAATGGGCTCAACTCGCCGTTGCCATTACTGACAGGAGGCATCCCGAATACGAACGTATCAGTCGAAACCTGTTCAGCAGTAATCCTCGTGGTTTTGCGAGGTGGTTCGAAGAACGTGTTCGCCCTTGGGCCCTTAGCCAAATTCGCTCGCTTGTCGATCAGCGGTTATACGCTTCAGTGGAAGAAGTCCCCGCGTATGAATGGAAGACTCCGCTCCAGCGATCGATCCAGTTGCTAAAGCGTCACCGTGATGTGATGTTCCGTGACAATCCTGGCGTCGGGCCAATTTCCATGATTATTACGAACCTTGCTGCTCACGCATACGCGGGTGAACCTGACATCTGGACAGCAGTAACGAATATCGTTAAAGAAATGCCAAGGTTCGTGAATCCGAGCCATCCTCGCGTGCCGAATCCAGCTAATCCAGCCGAGGACTATGCTGACAAATGGCGAAGGAACTCATCTCTTGAAGAGAATTTCTGGCTGTGGCACACACAAGTCGGCATCGATCTCGAAGAATTACCTTCAGTTCTTGCGGGAGACCGGATCTACTCTCAGATGAAGAAGACATTCTCTGTCGATCTGACACAGGACGAACTCAAGCTATTCAAGAGATCGACTCCCGTTACTCGTCTCGCGCGACCTGCGGCGGCGGTATCCATCCAGAGCGCCCCGAGGCCGTGGAGCGAGCATGTCTGAAGCCATGCGCCAATGCTTTCTGCGTTGGCGCATGAAAGAACTCCTGTCAAAGTACCCTGGCCTCCGGCTTCGGCCAATGGTCTCTGGATGTGTGATTTTGGCGGGCGATTTCGCATTCTCAGCCGAAGGACCAACAAAGGAAGGGATCGATGATCTTTACGAGATTGAGATTGCGATTCCGAAGCAGTTTCCCGATCAACTTCCTCGCGTCCGAGAAACGAACGGTAGGATACCTCCATCGTTTCATAAGCTCGTAGATGGTTCGCTATGTTTAGGTTCTGAGACGCGATTGCGGCTCATTGTTCTGCAATCCCCGTCCATCCTCTCGTTCGTCGAGGATTGCATCATCCCCTATTTGTATGGCTATTCATATTTCGAACAGCACGGCAAGTTGCCTTTTGGAGAGTTGTCTCATGGGGGAAAAGGTATCCGAGAAGATTTGGCAGAACTTTTTGGAGTTAAAACGGACATGGTCGCAGACTTCGTCAGGACGGCTGCGCTGAAGAAGGGGATTGCCAACAAACGACTCTGCCCGTGCGGTAGCACTCTGCGTGTTGGGAAGTGCCACCACAAGCGGATTAACCATCTGAGAAAGCGCCTTGGGCGTCAATGGTTCCGATTTTTATACGGCCAGGTGCGGTCGGGATAATCGCGTGGCACAAAGGCCCGCAGATTACAGCGCTTTCACTACCTCGATTGCGGTCTCCAATTGTGTGTCTCTGCCGTCTTTCAAAGCGTCTCGCGAGAGTTCAATAGAAAACTTCGGAACGATGCCGTTGTTCTCCAGCATTCGTCCTTGCCACGTCAGGTAGGCGGCAACGGGTAGGCCGAGAATGTATCCGTGGCCAACCTTGTATGCGCTGCCGCTCAGCAAACGGCCAGGCGTTTTCGTTCCTATGATGGTCGCCAGATTATTTTCCTCCGCAAAAGCTGAGACCATCTCGCCGGCGCTGGCGGTGTGGTCATTGACCAGCATCACGACTCGACCGTGGAATCGTCGCTGACCGAGTCCTTCGGTGACCACAAGGATAGATTTTTCAACGAAAGCATATCGCGCGGCTAACCATATGAGAGTCGCCTTGTGGGACGGAATCCGTCCGAATCGGGTCAGTTCCTCACGACGATAACCGCGCTCACGACGTTTCCGTGTGAGACTGTAGCCCACCTCAAGTTTTCCGGGTGTCAAATAGCTCATCAGGCGTAGCCCGCCGATTCCTCCGCCAGTATTGCCGCGTAGATCCACGATAAGCCGGCTACATCCGTTGAGTGCGGCGATGCCGTGGTCGATGTCCTTCGCCACGTCAATTCCAATGGCACCCGGAAACATCGCGACTCTCAGCAATCCAATTTCATCGCTGAGGCTTTCGGTGGTCACCGCCTGTGGCGCAGTAACCGGGTGCTTCTGGGATTTGGGCATCGGCAATTGAACGTTGACCTTCTGCACTTCACCGTGGAGCTTCTCAATCAGAAGATTCGCGGACTCGCCAACGGAAAACGTCAGGTCGTTCGGGGGCCGAACGTCTCGTCCACCGCATTCGAGCAAAAGATCACCCGGCCTTATGCCGGCGGCGAAGGCTGGACCGCCTTGATGTACGTCTTGAAACATCCAGCGCTCACTTCCGTTTATGGCGACGCGCTGCAGAGTGGCGTTGATTGCATGGCGAGCAGGAATGTTTCGCATTCCAGCATGTCGGAAACCCGTGTGGCTGGTTTTGAGTTCAGCCACGAGACTCTGAACTTCCTTCTCGAATGTCTCCGGTTCCGCGGACGCGAGAATTTTGTCCCGACGGTCTTTAGCCAGCGCGTTCCAATCCGCTCCATTCATAGAGGGATTGAAGTGTTTGTTTTCCACCAAACGACAGACCTTGTCGAAAATCTTTGTGCGCTCTTCGAGAGTCAAGTTCATTGCTGTTTGATCCCAATCGGTGCGGAGGTCTCCCCGACAGCGACGAATGCTGCCCAATAGAACGGGCTCACGTGCTCACCATACTTTGCCAGCAAGTCCAACTTCGCGTCTCTGAGAGCCGAACCTTCGTCCTCGCCCCGGCCCAGTCGCAAGTAGAAGCGATCCATCAGCGCACTCGCGAAAGTGTCGTCGGCGCTCCATAAACTTGCGACGACCGATTTCGAACCTGCTACCAAGAACGCTTCCACTAGACTGCTAACGCCCTCCTGTCCCTGTAATTTGCCCACGCCCGAATCGCAAGCGGATAGCGTAGTCAGTTCGGCATTTAATCGCAACCTGATGATCTCGCGTACCTGCAGGAGTCCATCATCACCAGATTTCGCGTCCGTCCCCAACACCAGCGCCGAGCGTTCCGGATACTGCGTATCTGCAAACCCGTGGACCGCTAGGTGCAAAACGCGAAACTGGTCGAGCGGCTCCTTCTTAAATGCAGTTTCCGTGGCGTCCCTTCCCAGCAAGATTACCGCCTCCGGTCCGACAATTTTACCGATTTCCTCGACCTCTTCCCGAGTTTGAGGAAGATCTTGAAGCCGCATGCCGGACAGGTTCGCCATGCCACGAAGAACCCGTCCGCGGACGGTGTCCGGAGCCGGAATTCTCCTGCCCGCTCCGCCTTGATTCTCGTAGGCAACATCACCTACACCGAGAAACGGGCGCGCCGCGCTTTCGTTCTTCCTCCCTCTACGTAAGACATCGAGGATGGTTCCGGAAGGCACGTAGCTTATGACGCGAGACTTCAACAGATACTCGCCTTGGTCGTCGCGCAGTGCTTCAAATGGAAGCAGGTTTAACGTCCCGTCCGGCGCAACGATGAGTCTTGCTGCTGTCCTCGCTTCGGGGATCGGCTCCAAGAGCCCTCGGAACAGACGTTTCGAGGTTTCTACCCCTGCGCCCTTTGCGCGTACCTCATCGACAAATTGCTCCGCTAGTTGTTCGACTTCCTTGCGCCCAATCGGCAGCGCTTGAACGTGCGCGCCCCGGCGTGTCACCGAAATACAGAAGGAGATGGGATCATCCAGTACATACTCCAGTAGTACTTCATCTGGACGCAGGTCGTTTTCCACAACCGTCAACGCGGCTGGCTGCACTGGAAGTCGTCGGGTGGGAACGTCTTCTCTGGTCCACGCCAGACCTAGCCGTCGTTCGTATTCAACGAGGTTGTCCAGCAATTGTTCTCGTTCAGGTGCGCCGTTGGTCTGCATGAGTCGCGCCTGGAGACCTGCAACATCGCCTTCCAGCGCGGCTGTCTGATCTGATTCCGTTGCGGGCTGCGCCTTTCTATCTTTTAGAGCCCATGCGAGAGTTCGGCCTCGAACGCGTTCGAGAACTGCGAACGCTCCGGGTGCGTCACCATTCTTGGTGACAAGTTTAAAGTGTCGAAGGTAGGTCTCGCTCATCGCTGCGGCAACGGAACTGTTCCAATATGGCTCATCGACGCTGATGAGCATTCCCTCTATCACGTCTTCCGCCTGTTCGTAGAGAGCATTTGCTTCGGCAAAGTTTCCACGACGCGCCTTCAAATCAGCGAGCATCGTCAGGTTGCGAGGCACATAATAACGATCACCAACGCGCTGGCTCGCGGCCAGACCTTGAGTCGCACGCGCATCCGCTGTGGCAAGATCTCCGGCATCACGATAAATTTGCGCCAGTTCGAACATGGCGTCGGCTTCCATCCGGTAGAACTGAGCTTGGGTCGCGAATTGGCCGGCATCTTCCAAGTACTTCACCGCTTGCTGTCGGTCACCTTTCTGTGCCGCCAGTTTTCCGAGAAGAATCAGCAATTGCGCCTCGTGGCCCCGCTTCTCTTGTGATCTCGCTTTGGCGAGTGCATTCTCAAGTACCACCTTTGCCTCGTCGGTTCTGCCGAGCGAGACCAGGGCTTGAGCTTTTCCTTCATAACCCATGAACGGAAGTCCACAGTCAGGATCAGCCTCCGCTAGTTTGATTGCTCTTTCGAAGAATTTCAGCGCTTCCGCGTGGCGATCGACTTCTTCGAAGCCTCTGCCAAGCAATTCAAGAAAGCGCACTTGGCCACCGGTGTCGCCGTTCGCCATGGTGGAAAGCAGTGCACCTCCCAGAAGTCTGGCCGCCCGTCCGGGATTTCCTTCTAGGAAACCGATCAGACCCAATTCGCCAGATGCCCTGGTCACCCATTGATCCTCGCCCAAACTCTTTGCAATATCCTGCGCTTCTAGCCAGTCGCGCTTTGAAGCTCGGTAGTCAATCTCGATGTCCGTGTAGCCCTTGGCGATCAGGCACCAAAGTCGCAGTTTCTTGTCACTCTGGACGATGGGATTCTGGAGTTGTTCTTTCAAGAAACGTGAAAGGTCAACAAACGACATTGTCTCGGCTTCTGATCTAAGCTGGCCGACCTTGGCGTGAAGTTCGTTCCGCGCATCACCCCGCTCCGAGAACAGTTTCTCGGCTCTAGCATAGAGCGGCGCTGCTGCGGGTCCGTTATTTAACCAGTAGAAGTGATCGGCGATGCCAAGTAGCGCCTCGGGATCGGTGGACCGTTGTAGGACCGCGGAATCAACGGGAGAACCGGCGGCATTGCCTAAAGCCGTTCGGTAGTGGCGAGTGTAGGCGTAGTAAGAGCAGATTGTCAGGAACACCACAACCGGAGCGACTACAAAGCTCGCCCATCCTGGGACACGTCTGCCCACTGAGAAACCACGCAAATAAGGAATCTACAAAGTCGTAGCGACGAGGCGGCGCAAAGTAGTGGCGATGTGGACTAGAACCCAAAAGCTTCCCAATAGTTTCTCATCAGATAAGAAAAAACAAAAGGCGGTTTTGCCCGGAACTGCGCCTTGGGCAAGCGTTTTGGCAAAAACGACTTATCGGAGTCAATTGACCAATCGGCAGTGGCGGTCAAACCACGAACGGTTCACACGGTTGGGTGGAATGTCGGACCAGTGGCGCATTATGGCCGGGTACACCTAAGAAAGCCATGAAAGCCTTATAATATGGGGGCAAGCTGAGGGGGTAGTGAGCCGCCCGTCGTAGCGCAGCACAGCTCCGGGCGGCTCTCGCTTTTGGGGGCGGGTCTCCATTCAAACAACAAAAAGCGGAGTGCAAATTAGCACTCCGCCACAGATCAGGAAAATGGGTCGATTCAGTCTGCCGTCTTGCGAACCTTTTGCTTGATTGCTTTCTGGTCTCGTTTCGCGGCGAATTCTTTGGCCACGGCTTTCTGGAGTTTTTCTGTGTCCACGCGATAGCGTTTCGCGGCGTCTATCAGAATGTCGTCGCGGCTTGCGGTGGATCGCTGATACGCAGAATCGAGCAGGTTGATTTCCAGAACCAGTTTGCAAAGTTCGGTCTCATCATACGTGCTTACTTGCTTGGCCAGAAGTTCCTGTGCGGACGCAGAGTCCTTCTTCGCCTCTACCTTGTGCCGCTTCACCAGAGCCGGAACCTGGCTGTAGGAGAGATGGCCAATCAAGTAGTGGGCGACCGTCAGCAAGTCGGCCTTCTTTAACGGAGCCGATACGCGTTGGAGGATCGTAGCCAAGATACGATGGCGAGTCGTAATGGCCAGTTTCTCCTTTTCGATGCGCTTTCGTTCCTCGGCCCGCTCCCGCTCGACTTGCTGTGGAGAAGGCGTGTTGGGGTGGTGGACACGGCAAGCGGGATCGGCACAAACCTTGACTACCTGTCCGCGCTTACCGCCGTCCATGACCATAGCCTCGGTCATCTTGTCACAGGGTTTCTGAACGGGTGGCAGTTTAGTGTTTGCCCCGTTTTGCTTTGCTTGCTTAATCTCCAACTCTACGTACTGATTGCGACCCAACGGAGCTCCCTCGCGGGTGCTAAAAGCGGATGAAATCTGTACGAGCTTCGGCTTGCTTTCGAGTGTTTTTGATACGTGGGCATCGATCTTAGCCCGAAAGCATTTTGGGTCTGTACAGGAATCCTTACGGACGTCGGCGAAGAGTAGCTTGTTGAACCCGGTTCGTTTTGGACAGTGCGTGCAAGAACCTGCCTCGGCAACGAGGGATTCGTCCTGCTTATCGAACGGGGCAGACGCCAGTTGTAGCAGGATGTTGGACTCAATCCATGCCGCAAGTTCGCGGACGGGGATTAGCACTTGGCTGTTGCCATCGGTTGTCCACATGCCGCGAAAGGCCGCGTTGAAGACTTCCTGCTGTTGAGAATCCGGCAGTTTGGCGATCAAGAGTGCATGGCCAATGCCAATTGTGTCTTTCAAGAACGCCTCAGCCACGGGCGGGATCAAATCCGCCAGCTTGATGCGGCCAAGCACATAAGCCTCGCTCTTGCCCGCTCGGGCTGCGATGCTGGCGATGGTGTAGGTGGGTTCTCCGAGTTGCAAGAGTGACTTGAAACCAAGAGATTCTTCAAGCGGGTGGATGTCCTCGCGTTGCAGGTTTTCGACTACCTGGGCCTCGATGGACTCCGCATCCGTCAGTTTGACCACGCGGACGGGAACGGTTTCCAGTTCCGCCAGCCTCGCCGCTCTTAGGCGACGTGCCCCAGCGACAACTTCATACTTGCTTTCCTCCAGTTCGCGCACAAGAAGAGGGGCGAGAATCCCTTGCGCTCTCATGCTGGTGGCCAGTTCTTCGAGGTTCTTTTCATCGAATCGCTTGCGGGGGTTGGTATAGTTGGTGCACATTGGTTTGGGTGTTCTTATGTGATCTCTGATGGCAAGCACATATCTAGTCGTAGGCTCATGGGCGATGACGAAAGCAATAAACACCTGGTTAAAGAATCAATTGTTATTTCAGGGGCAAGCCAATGAACGTCCGTTTCGGCGGTCGACCGTTTGTGAACGGAGATGTGATTTGCCGGCCCGTCGTAGATCAACAGCTTTGTGTTCTCTGATCCTTTGGGAATTGATATGTACTGCACGCGTTGTGGAACAAAGAACCCGGACGCTTCGGCGAACTGTTTCAATTGTGGCGGTAGTATGGATGCCCCCTGCGGAGAAGCCGTTGTCGCTGCTTCCTCTGTCGCTGCGGCCCAAAGAGCAGCACGACGAACGCAGGCGACTGCTGCTACTCCACCACGACCGACTCCCAGAGAGCAGCAATCACCACGAGACTTATCGGGAGTTTCAGCCCCCACCGGCGGACGGTGGAACTGGTGGCCGATAGTCGGGGCTGTGGTAGTTATTGGCATATGGATCATGATCGCCGGTTTGAAGACGGCGATTCTGGCCAGCTCCGTGCTGCTGTGCGTGGTCGGTGGCTGGATGGACTTCCGCAGTGGGCGCATCCCGAATTGGCTCACCGTGCCGGGGTTGGTGGCAGGAGTTGTATTGAACACTTTTGCTGGGGGATGGAGCGGATTGAAGTTTTCTCTGCTGGGAGCAAGTGTGGGCTTGCTGCTGTTGCTGCCTTTTGTGCTCCTACGAAGCCTCGGAGCTGGCGGCTGGAAATTGGCTGGAGGCCTCGGGGCGTTCGTGGGTCCCGGTGTGCTGGTCAAACTTCTGATCGGGTCGGTTTTTGTGGTTGGCGTGATGACCCTTGTGCTTGTTATCCATGAGGGGCGGCTGCGGAAAGCGCTCCTTAACCTTGGGCGCCTGTTGGCGTCGCTAGTGCATTTTCGTAGCTCGGCACCGCAAGTCGCAGGCGAAAATCTGAAGCCCCTGAAGGTATCTTATGGCGCAGCCTTGGCTTTCACCGTAATGCTCTACGGGATCGCGTGGAGTCTGGGCTGGACAGCATGAAACCTTTCTGGAGTAGGACTGTGTCCGCACCAAACCGCGCAGCGGCCGGGATTACTGGGGTAATCTTGCTCTGACGTTCATGACCGATCCATCCTTAGGAACAGCGTGCTCCCACCGTTATTCGTAAGAGTCACGTCGTCGGAGGTTTCAATGCGTACCAGCCGTGTGACATTCACGCTCGCCTTGTGTTTCGTGTTTTCTTTGTGCTCCAGCGCGCTGGGCCAGCAGCCCCAAACATTTACATGGTCTTCAAAGGACTGTTCAACTTGTGAGAGCAGCATTCTCGACCCTGGCTGGTATTCAGATGGCTCCGGACTTTTTATGGAGGCAATCCCTAGAGAGAATGCTCTTGTCACAGCGGGAATAGCCGGCATGGGAAACTACTTCGCTGTTGCCGTGGGCTTCGGTATTGAAGGAACAGGTGCCCTCACCGTCAATCCGATGAAAGCAATAAGGCTTGAAAGTGATTCTTCACCAAACATGGTTCTCTTTCCCCTAAGAAACCCTGACCTCAGGTCCTTCAGAGGTACGGTGGTTGATAAAAAGCAACTCAAGGACAAGCCTGTCAATGTCACTGCAGACAAAACAGCAGGTGGGTACCTTGTTTTTGCGGCTGATAACAATGCATCACGCGTTATCGTAGTTGTAGATATTGGTAACGAAACATTTCGTTTCCCGTTCGTCAGGAATCCGAGTGCACGTGCAAAGTTTGGAGACCCCGATGCGAGTCCCGCTCTCATAGTTGGGCAGCCATCAACAAAAGAAGATGGAAGGCTCGGATATGTTGACTGCGGTAAGATGTTCAGCTTTGTTGCGCTGTTTAGCAGCCCCGATACAGCTAATTTAGTCACGATTGAACATCTCCCGTGCGGAGAACCCGTGGCCATTCTTGGCGAAAGCAATGAGCAATTCACAAAAGTACGAACACAGGCCAACCACGACGGATTTGTGAATTCATCTCTCCTTCAAGCGGGCATTTCTCCAGCAAAAGCCACAGCGAACTCCGGTCAACAAGCTCCGACTGCGTTGACTTTCGCTCGAAGCGACCAATTGATATGCAAGAAGAACATTTCTTTCGCTGTCGCTGGAGGCGGACAGATCGTGCCGCGGATGCCTGATTTCGCGCAAAAGTGGGTCGCGAAGAACCAGAAGAAGTACGCCGGGCTCTGTTTTTCCCAAGTGCCGGATTCGCGAGCTGCGAACTACTTGTTGGTGTTTTCAACGTCGCAGTCGGCCTTTAATGGAATATATCCCACGGTTCGGACCAACACCAGCACCAGTACCAACATGACGCCAGTGTCCGGCAGCGGAACCGTCACTGACAACTACGGCGGCATGTGGAATTACACATATGATGGGACAGTCACAACAACTACGACCACCACAACAACAACGGAGGAAAACCTTCCTTATAGAGACACGTCGAACACCTTATATCTGCACGCTTACAGCCAAAACGGAAGCCTAGTCTCGGAACGTTGGCGTACCGTCACGACTCGGCAAGGTGGCGATGCTGGCAACACGCTTGGGTACAATTTGGGCGCCGCATTGGTAACGATTCACTTCAAGGAACACCTCCTCAGGCAAGCGGTCGAGGACGTCACCAAGGGGCCGAAATGATGTCGGGGGAGTTTGATCAACAGCGTTGTGGTAGTTGATTTTCGGAATTTATATGTACTGCACACGTTGTGGAACAAAGAACCCGGACGGCTCGGCGAACTGTTTCAATTGCGGCGGTAGTATGGATGCCGCTCGCTGCGAACCTCCTGTAGCGGCTCCCTCTGGCGCTGCTGCCCAGACGGCACGTACGCCCAAGATACTCGGGCGCATAGACGTGGCAGGTACTCCTCTGGTTATTACCGAGCGGGAAATCTCATTTGGCAACCAGCAGATGAAGTGTGACGACGTGGTAGGCATCCGCTACGGCGTTTACAAGCACTACATCAACGGTATTCGGACCTCGCAGTCCTATGCTGTTTGGTTAACAGACGGTCGTTCCACGATGTTCATTGAGTGCGCTAAGGGCTTCTTCGTCAGCTCTTCAACTATCGAGACTCGCTATCAAGAGGCTTTGAAAGCACTTTACACAGCAGTCATGATACCGCTCATTCAGAGTTTTCTAGCCAATCTAGACAAAGGCACTGGATTTCGAATTAGCGACGTGACGTTTGACAAAAACGGCATACATCGTTCGAATTCCTTCGGGCCGGTTCACAAAGGCCTTGTAGGTGCATGGGTCTCATTAACAGGCGGGCGATCGGTAGAAGAAAGAGAGCAACAATACCAACATCTCGCATGGTCCGAATTCGGTGGCCACTCGTTCGGAAAAGGCCAGATCCACCTATTCAAGCAAAAGAAATCATGGGTGCAGTTTGCGCTTCGCGATACATGGAACGCTGTTTGCTTAGGGCCTCTCTTTGATTTTCTTAGCGAAGACGGGCGGTTGTGGGAGTTTGTTAGGCAAAAGCCCGAAACGTCACGGGCAGAGCGCATTCTTGTTGTAGATGATGAAGAAGCTGTTCGTGAAACTATCTGTGGCATGCTGATACCGGGGGGCTACCAATGCCGGGCGGTCGCTGGTGGTCAGGAGGCTCTCGCTCTGCTCGAATCCGGGGAGAAGTTTGAACTTCTCCTTAGCGATCTTCTAAATGCACCCCTGGATGGGTTCGCTCTGCTCGAACGCACGAAGGAGAACTTCCCAGACATACCCGTGATTATTGTGACGGCTATAAATGATGTTTCGGTCGCTGCCGCTTGCACCAGAAGCGGAGCCTACGAGTACCTACTACACCCCGTAAAACGGGAGGAGTTGCTGGTTGCCGTGCGTCGAGCATTGGAGCAGCGCCGCCAAAAGCTGCAGGACCGATGTGAGGCACGGGTAAAGATGTAGAGGGCTCCCGATCTTCTGGCTGCCCGTCCAGGCCTTCTCACCAGCAAGCTCTTGGAACTTGCGTTGGGGTTCATCGATTTCGAGCGTCCGCTGGTCAATCCAGCCATCAGCTCGCTAAGACCTGTGCTACTGTCCGATGGGCGGGTTCGTGCCGGGGACTGTCCTAGTCCCTGGTGTTACGAAGGTACCTGCGAGCCTAGTCAGAGGACTGTGCGCACCCTTCCTCTTTACTGAATACTGATACTGCTGATGACGAAGGCCGCATCGCTGCTGTTCTTGATTCTCTGGAGCCTGCCCTTGATGCCGCAAGGGAGCAGCGTCATTCATACCGCCCGCCGCCGGTGCACATCTTGCTCGCGGGACGAGCACGGGCACATCATGCGGTCGAGGGCTGCAATCCGCAGGTTCAAGAGGCTGCATCCGTGCCCCGCCACGGGGAAGGCCGCAGGCCGATGTCCAGGGTACATCATCGACCACGTAAAGCCGCTGGAATGTGGTGGAATCGACGGTCCCAGCAACATGCAATGGCAGACATCGGCGGCGGCGAGAGCGAAAGACAGGACTGAGGCGCTGTGTCGATGAGCGAGTGTAATTCCTTAGAACCCATTGTAGAATCAGGTTTTCTTCCCCAGGCAGCAATCTGCTAGGTTTCGGACCAAATGAATAGAACTGCCTAGGGTAGTGATCCGGGTCTGAGTCCGCGCGGACCTGGCCGATATTTGTTCAGAATACAGGCAGGCGTGGTCCTAAATGAGTACTGAGACTCTGGTTCCAGAGATTGGCCAAATTGTCGCGGTTCGCCAGCGGCTGTATCTCGTTGATCACGTAATCCCCCCTCCGAATCCTTCAGACTCCTTTCTCCTCCGGCTCTCATGTGTGGACGATGACGCCCAGGGTCAGCCGCTGGATGTGCTGTGGGATCACGAACTTGATACCCAAGTAGTCACTGGCGAAGCGTGGGATGCGATCGCGAAACGAGGGTTTGATTCTGCGGGTCGCTTCGCAGCCTACCTGAATACGCTACGCTGGAATTGCGTCACATCAACCGATCCTAATCTCCTACAATCACCATTCCGCGCGGGAATACGGTTGGATGCGTATCAGCTCGAACCACTGCGCAAGGCTCTGCGTCTGCCGAGGGTGAATCTGTTTATTGCTGACGACGTTGGGTTGGGAAAGACAATCGAAGCCGGCCTCATTGCGCGGGAACTGCTCATGCGGAAAAAGGTGAGGGACATTGTGGTGTCCTGCCCTCCCTCTATGCTGCTTCAGTGGAAAGAAGAGTTGGATGCCCGCTTTGGCCTGCGTTTCGAGATTCTGGATAAGGATTACCTCCAGAAAGTTCGGCGTGAACGCGGATTTGGAGTGAATCCCTGGACGACCCACTCGCGGTTCCTGGTGTCACATCGCCTTCTCATTGATGAAACTTATGCGTCTCCACTGCATGATTGGCTTGGAACGTTCCGCGCTGGCAGTCTTCTCATTCTGGATGAAGCCCATCACGCTGCCCCGTCGAGCGGTCAGCGTTACGCAATTGATTCACACATAACTCGTGCCGTGCGCGACTTGGCCCCTAAGTTTGAACATCGGCTTTTTTTGTCGGCCACGCCTCACAATGGCCATTCCAATAGTTTTACTGCACTGCTTGAGCTTCTTGACCCACAGCGATTCTTTCGAGGAATGAAAATCCCCAAAAAGATGCTTGACGATGTGATGGTACGTCGGCTGAAGGATGATCTCAGGAAAATCTGTGGGGGATTTCCGGAGAGGAAGGTACTCCAAGAAAATATTGAAGGGCTGCCAGAGAATGCTCCCGAACTCCGCTTGGCAGCCCTACTGGACGAATATCGGGACACCCGTGAGTTGCGACTGAGCAGTGAAACGCGGAGGACACAGTCTGCGTCGGGGCTGCTTATTTGTGGCCTTCAGCAGCGCCTGTTGTCCTCCGTAGAGGCATTTTCGAAAACGCTGTACGTTCATCGGCGCACGGTAAAGAAACAACGAGAAGCAGCACTCGCGCACGAAGCGACAGCGATGATTCGAGGCGACCTGCTGACTGGCAGCGTTGCTTCTGACGATGATCGAGCACTTCTGAACGAACAGGAACTTGCTGCGGAAGAAGAAGCGCAGATTATTGCTGCGTCTGAGGCTTCGCTGGGGAATTCGACAGCGGCGTCAGAGGGCGAACTCTTTGCTCGGGAGCAAGAATTACTCGATCAGATGACGGAGCTTGCCGAATCCAGCCGCGCTCTGCCTGACGCGCGTGTAAAGAAGCTGGTTGACTGGATCAGATCCCAGATGTGTCCTGATATTGGTGCTGTGGGAGCAAAGTGGAACAATATCCGCGTAATAATCTTTACAGAGTGGGATGACACGAGGCGTTACTTGGTACAGCAACTGACCGCAGCGATAAGCGACTCAGACCGAGCGGACGAACGTATCGCAGTTTTCCATGGCCCTACCTCTCCAGAAGACCGGGAGGCCATCAAGACGGCATTCAACAGCGATCCCGCCCAAAGTTCCGTTCGAATCCTGATTGCCACAGACGCTGCCCGCGAAGGCCTAAACCTGCAAGCCCACTGCTGGAACATCTTTCACTTCGACGTGCCGTGGAATCCGAGCAGAATGGAACAGCGCAATGGTCGCATTGATCGAAAGCTCCAGCCAAATCCTGTCGTGTACTGCCATTACTTCTTCTATAAGCAACGTCCAGAAGACCGGGTCCTAGCCGCGCTGGTCCGAAAAACCAAGACAATTCGCGAAGAACTGGGGAGCTTGTCCCAGGTCATTGATTCAAAGCTCGATGGGCTTATGAAGAACGGCATTCGCCGAGCCGAAGTCGATGATTTGAAAAACCAAATCGACTCGGCGGATCTGGAAGGCGGTCAGCGGGAGACCGTCGAAGAGGAACTGGAGGCAACGCGAGAACGTGAAGTCGAGCTGCGCGCGCAAATCGAGCGACTCAGCACTATGCTGGCCCGATCCCAGGAGTCGCTGTCGTTTTCTACTGACCACTTTCGTTCTGCTCTTTCATGTTCATTAGAAGTGATGGGTGCCGATCCGCTGAAGCCTGCGCCTAACGGCAAGAATCCTGGGCGGTCGGTGTTTCCAGCTCTTGATCAGCGTCCTGGCGCCGATCCCTCGTGGGCCGAGACGATGGACAGTCTCCGTGCTCCGCGTCCTCGTGATCAGAAGTTCTGGGAATGGCGTCGCACTTCTCCGATCCGTCCCGTGGTCTTTGAAGATCCCGGAGTCGTCACCGAGGAAGTAGTTCAGATGCATCTTGAGCAGCGCGTCGTCCAGCGGCTGCTGTCGCGCTTCATCGCTCAAGGCTTTGTTCATCACGATCTGTCGCGAGCGTGCATGGCGCAAACTACTGACGCGGTTCCCAGAGTTTTGCTGATTGGACGGCTGGCTCTGTATGGTCCGGGTGCGGCGCGGCTCCACGAAGAGCTTATACCTGTGACCGCCCGATGGATCGATCCGGCCGTGCGGAAGGGCGAACTCACGCCGTACAGCCGGGAAGCCGAGGCGAAAACTATGTCTCTGCTGGATGCGGCGCTAATCGAGAAGCACGCTAAGCCTGTTCCTGATGTTGTGCTGCGTCAACTCCAGGACAGCGCTCCGCATGACGTGCGAAATCTTCTTCCGCATCTGGAGGCCCGCGGCGCAGAGTACGCACGCGATGCCATTGCCAAATTAGAGAAGCGCGCCGAGATCGAGTCGAAGGCGATGCGTGAGATTCTTGAGTCGCAGAAGAAGCACCTCATCGAGACTACGGCTAAGAGCGAGAAGATCGATCAGCTTCATCTGTTTGATGAACAGGAGCAACGGCAGTTGGATTCTAATAAGCGCTATTGGGCAAAGCGGCTGTCTGAACTGGATGGTGAGATGAACACCGAGCCTGACCGTATCCGTAATCTTTATCAGGTCTGCGCGCAGAGAGTTGAGCCCGTGGGCCTCGTCTATCTGTGGCCACTTTCGAGATGAGCAATGCCTAGAGACCCAGCGATCCTCGCGCATCAAGAGTGGCTCGGCTATGTGCAGCCGACTGGGCTTGTTGTTTCCATCCCCTCATTGATTGATGCGAGTGCATTTCTGAACCGGAACTACGGGCCGGAACACCAACGTCTCTTGTCGGCTCTCCCCCAAGATTCCGATGGCTCCGCTGTTCCTGAAATTTCAGACTTTGCTCGTTTTGCTCAAGACGTGTTTGGTTGGGATAGCGAGCTGATGTTGGGTAGTCTCGGAGCAGAACCTGTTCCTCCTGAACTAGAAGTCAATCTTGAGAATTACAACGAAACGCTGCGTCCCACTTACGCGCTTCGCAGTTTGAATGGCGAGGGCAAGTGGCTCTTGTTGGTTGAAGTGCTCCCGACCGGAACCGATCTCGACCAGGCGTTCGCGCCGCACGATCGCGGTTGGCAGGCAAGTCCGCAGGCGCGATTCGAGCGCCTGCTACGTCAGACTGGTGTGCCGATTGGCCTGCTTGTGAATGGACGCCAAATCCGGCTCGTGTACGCGCCTGAGAAGGAGCTCAGCGGCCACATCACATTCAAGCTTTCGGACATGGTTCAGGTTGCGGGTCGCCCGATCTTTGCGGCTTTGCAGATGCTCCTCAGCGCAGAACGACTGTACAGCGTCGCCGACAAGGAGCGGTTGCCAGCGATTCTCGCAAACAGCCGCAAGTACCAAAACGTCGTTTCGACTCAGCTTGCGTCCCAAGTTCTTGAGGCACTCTACGAGCTGCTGCGCGGATTCCAAGCTGCGAACGACCAGAGCAAGGGCGGTCTGTTGCGCGAGGTGTTAGCGCGTGATCCGGACCATGTGTACCGTGGGTTGCTGACAACACTGTTGCGACTGGTTTTCGTGCTGTTCGCCGAAGACCGGGGGCTCCTTTCGACTGATCCAATTTATTCGAATTATTACTCACTTACAGGTCTTTACGAGCGGCTGCGTGCGGATGCTGGCCGGTATCCGGACACGATGGATCAGCGGTACGGTGCTTGGGCGCAACTGCTTGCGCTCTTCGGACTGATGTACTCCGGTGGCAGCCATGGCGCAATGAAGATCCCGGCACGCGAAGGCTACCTGTTCGATCCGGAGCGATATCTATTTCTCGAAGGACGTCACGACAAGAAGGACCAGCCAGACATTCCGCGGGTTTCCGATGGTGTTGTGTATCGAGTGCTGACGAAATTGTTGCTGCTGGATGGAGAGCGGCTGAGTTATCGAACGCTGGCCGTTGAACAAATCGGGAGCGTTTATCAGGCGATTATGGGGTTCAGCCTCAAGGTCGCTTCCGGTCGATCGATAGCGATCAAGGCTACTAAGAAGCACGGTGCGCCAGCGACAGTCAATTTAGAGGATTTGCTGGGAACGCCGCCCGAAAAGCGGCTCAAGCGATTTACCGACGAAACGGATCAGAAACTCACGGGCCACGCAGCGGAAGTTTTCGAATCGGCAAAGACCATCGAAGATCTTCTGGCCGCGCTCCAACGGAAGATTGCTACCGCCGTTACCCCCATGCCGGTTCCGAAAGACGCAATGATCTTTCAACCTTCGTATGAACGGCGAAAGAGCGGCTCACATTACACTCCCAGTAGCCTGACAGGGCCAATTGTCGAAGCTGCCCTGGAGCCGGTCCTCAAGCAGCTTGGTTCGAATCCGACGCCAACACAGATTCTCAACTTGAAAGTTTGCGATCTTGCGATGGGATCGGCGGCATTTCTCGTAGAAACATGCCGTCAACTAGGAGACGTGCTGACTAAAGCCTGGCATTTGCACGATGAAGTCCCGAGCATCCCGCTAGACGAGGACGAGGCGCTCTACGCACAGCGCCTTATCGCTCAATGCTGTCTGTATGGGCTGGACAAGAACCAGATGGCCGCCGATCTTGCGAAGTTGTCCCTCTGGCTGGCGACGCTGGCCAAGGATCATCCATTTACGTTTTTGGATCACTCACTGCGCCACGGGGATGCCCTGGTTGGACTAACACGAAAGCAAATTGCGTCCTTCAACTGGACACCAGCTGCGCAGCAGAGCTTTTTGGAGGAGGAGATCCGTAAACGGATTGACCGCGCAACGAAGTTCCGGCAAACGATTCTTGGTGCGCGGGACAGTGTATCTTACGCGCAACTTGAGGAGGAACTGCGTAACGCTGACGAGGCTTTGAACTTGCCTCGCATGGTGGGGAATGCCGCAGTCACAGCCTTTTTCTCTGCGGACAAACCCAAGCAACGAGAAGAGAAACGTCGACAGATGCAGACACTGGTTGAAGCCGACCTGAAGAAACAAGGCTTCATTTCGGTTGATAGCGAAGTGGATTTGGCAATTCAAGCTCTGCGCAGAGGCTCGAAGGGCATCGCCCCGTTTCACTGGGAACTAGAGTTCCCAGAAGTGTTCACGAGCGATGAGAACGGGAATGTGGTCGGCGGTTTCGATCTGATTGTCGGAAATCCGCCATTTGCGGGTAAGAATACATTGATCGCTGCTCACGCAGACGGTTACCTGGATTGGCTCAAGGTCTTGCACGAGGAGTCACATGGAAACGCCGACTTAGTGGCACATTTTTTTCGACGCGCATTCATGCTTTTGCGACCGAATGGGTGCTTTGGTCTAATCGCCACTAACACGATCGGGCAAGGTGATACGCGATCGACGGGGCTGCGTTGGATTTGCGGTCATGACGGCACAATTTTCAAGGCTCGCCGGCGTTTAGTCTGGCCGGGCGAAGCCGCGGTTATTGTAAGTGTGGTTCATGTGTCTAAAGGGCGGAAAGACGGACCGTATTTTCTGGACGGTAAGTCGGTATCTGTCATCACCGCATTTCTGTTCCATGCAGGCGGAAACAGCGATCCCCTGCCGCTCGCCGCCAACAGCGGAAAGAGCTTCCAAGGAAGCAACGTGCTTGGGCTAGGATTCACTTTTGATGATTCTGACACGACAGGCATCGCCAGCTCTCTGAAAGCCATGCGGGAACTTCTGGTGAAATCCCCTCGCAGCGGGGAGAGAATATTTCCCTATGTAGGAGGCAAGGAGATTAACGAGAGTCCAACGAACGCTCGCAGCAGATTCGTCATCAACTTTGAAGATTGGCCGCGAGAGCGCGCCGATATTGGGCTCACTTGGCAAGGTGCCTCTGAGCAACTAAAGCGTGAATTGCTAAGCAATGGAGTTGTCCCGGTAGACTTTCCAGGACCGGTCGCGGCCGATTACCCGGCCCTTCTCGAAATTCTTGAACAAAGAGTGAAACCGGAGCGACAAAAACTCGGAGACAATCCCGACGCCGCACGACGAAAACGGCGTTGGTGGTTGTGGGGCCGTTACACTCCGAGCCTGCAGCGCGTTCTAGACCGGTCCGAACGTGTACTGGTGTGCGCACAAACTAGCGACACCGGTGCGTTCCGGTACGCGAATGCTAATCAGGTGTTCAGCCATAAGTTGGTCGTGTTTGACTTGCCAAGGTGGTCCGATTTCGCAGTGATGCAATCGCAGGTTCATCAATTTTGGTCCCGCTTTGCCGGTTCTACCATGAAGGACGACCCGGTTTATACGCCCACCGATTGTTTCGAAACATTTCCATTTCCACGTAGCGATCAGTGGGATCGCCTCAATGAAGTCGGGGAGCAGTATCACACGTTAAGAACCACAGTAATGGAACGGCACGATGTGGGCTTAACAACGTTGTACAACTGGTTCCATGATCCCGAGTGTGACGAGCCTGAGGTCACGAGGCTCCGTGAACTGCATGATGGCTTAGATGGTGCACTCCTCGACACGTATGAATGGACCGACATGCGACCAAAGTGCGAATTTGTTCCCGAATTCGACGAAGACGAGGACGATGAGAATGGGCGCCAACGGAAACGAAAGTATCGTTACCGCTGGCCAGACGATGTGCGCGACGAAGTGCTCGCACGGTTGCTAGAACTAAATCGTCAGAGGGCACTCGAAGAGGGACAAGTGGTTATGGACGAGAAGGCGGCGGCGCTCGACGCGAAAATGAAGAAGCCGAGCAACGGGAAACGGAACGCGAAGAAAGCCAAGAAGGATTCCACGTCAGGGCTGTTCGCGATGGACCAAGAGGAGGCTTAAAGCATGCCGGAGGAACTCAAATCAGCAGAAGTCCGCGGCAAGCTGGTTGACGCTTTGCGCCTCGATTTGGTCGGCCCATCTGAGAATCTTGGCGACGCGAAGGAAGCACTGCCTCAGTCGCCCTCGCGCTGGTATTTGACTGGGTTTCTGGTCCCGCTCGATGCAGCACCCGAAGACAAGAGCGACGAAACCGCCAACGATGAGCTCGATGACGCAGGAGAGCCGGGCGGCGGCGATGACGATGACGTGCCGGAGAAACCGGCGGCTCGTGCGCGGTATTTCCCATCTTCTATCGGCGTTAGCGTGCTTGTGCCCGCGTCAGCGAAGACTTTGAAGATACGCGCTTCATGGGGCGATTACCGCCTCCGCACCGAGCCCCCTGAACAGTGGGAACGCATTGCACGTCAAGAGACGGTCGCGATTGAACTCTCCAAAGCCTCTGAGAAGCCAGTTGAGAAAGAGATTCCCAATAGCAATGGTCTCAAGATCGCCTACCTCGCGCGAGCAGTTGGGATGCTTGCGGCTGATGCGGGCGTTCCGCCTGATGCTCGAACGGTCTCGGTGTTCCTAGTGAACCGGCGGACGCCACAGCCAGACGTGAAGAAGGACGAAGCGTTCGCTTTTCAAGTCCAGCTTGAGATCACCGGCGACACTGACTTCCTGCCTCGCCCGGACTTGCGCAGCCTCGCCAGCGGGGAGTGGGACGAACGTGTGTCAGATCTCCAGTACCGGGACATTGGCGAGTATTCCGTTGGGCACAATGTCGCAACGGATGCCGTTCTCGACGGAAAGAAATGTTGCAACGTCGTTCGAACCTGTTGGATTCCACAGGCAGAAGTGGAGCGCGTGGAACCTGCACAAATCAAAGATGTCGAGTTGCGAATGGATGCACTTGCAACTCTGACGGACGTAGCTGAGGCGAACGCGAAGCTGAATCCCCTCGTGACGGCCTACCGCGAGTGGATCAAAACCCAAGGGGCGGGTGCGCCAACCTCACAGGCTAAGCGCAAGGCTACCGCCGAGGAGTTGCTTAACCGTGCGAAGGTCGCTGCAAATCGCATCCAGACGGGTATTGATCTACTTGCCGACCCTCAGTGTCTCGATGCGTTTCGGATTGCGAATAAGTGCATGGCCGATGCTGCTCGCCAACGGCAAGGCGTGATGCAGCAGAAACCGGTGGCAGAAGTAAATCCGACCTGGCGTCCGTTTCAGTTGGCGTTCATTCTCATGAATCTGAAGGCAATCGCCACGCCAACCGACGATGATCGGGAGACCGTCGATCTTCTATTCTTTCCAACGGGCGGCGGTAAGACTGAAGCCTACCTAGGCCTAGCAGCTTTCACGTTGGTGTTGCGCCGATTACGGAATCCGGGGATTCAGTCAGCTGGTCTGAGCGTGCTTATGCGCTATACGCTTCGTTTGCTGACTCTGGACCAACTTGGACGCGCAGCGACTCTGATGTGCGCTCTCGAACTTGTGCGTCGAAATGATGTAGACAAATTCGGTGAGTGGCCATTCGAAATTGGCCTCTGGGTCGGTCGTGCGGCAACGCCAAACCGGATGGGCAGCAAGGGCGACAACGATCAGAACAGCGCTCGTGCGCGTACGAGAAAGTTCTGGGATAGCGATAAGAACTCATCGCCAATTCCACTCGAAGAGTGTCCGTGGTGCGGGACGAAGTTTTCGCAGAACTCATTTCGCCTGGTCGCGAATCAAGACAACCCCACGAATCTGTTGGTCAAGTGCGTGAGGCCGCAGTGTGCATTTGCCGGAAATTCATGGTTGCCCATCGTAGCTGTGGATGAGCCGATCTACCGACGGCTTCCGTGCTTCATGATTGCGACCGTCGATAAGTTTGCTGCCCTGCCTTGGACAGGAGAAGTGGGAGCTTTCTTCGGTCGAGTGGAACGTCATGATAAGGCAGGTTTCTATGGGCCGTGCGATCCACTGCTTGGGTCGAAGCTTCCCAACGGTCGGCTCCTGCCGCCGGATTTGATTATCCAGGATGAACTGCATCTGATTTCGGGGCCGTTGGGGACAATGGTTGGATTGTATGAGACAGCTTTGGACGAGCTCTGCGCAATTGAGAAGGATGGTAAGAAAATCCGGCCGAAGATAATCGCCTCGACGGCTACCGTGCGTCGAGCCGACACGCAGATCAGAGCCCTCTTTAACCGGCAGACGGTTGATATCTTCCCACCGCCTGGGCCAGACCGACTGGATTCGTTTTTTGCCGAGACTCTCCCGTCGTCAGCCGTGAACGCTCGCCTGTATGTTGGAGTCGCAGCCCAAGGGCGAAGTCCGAAGGTCGCAATGCTGCGTGTGTACCTGGCACTGCTTGGTTCTGGCCAGCGCTGGCACAACAGCCTGAAAAAGAAAGGCGAAAAGTCGAACGTCGTCGATCCCTACATGACGCTCGTCGGTTACTTTAACAGTCTGCGGGAACTGGGTGGCGCCAGACGGCTTATCGAGGACGAAGTCCGTAATCGATTGGCAGGCTACGCGACTCGAAAGCGTGTTGGAGAGACTGAAGGCCTGTTTGACGACAGGAAGATTGGCTACGAGCCGGTCGAACTCACAAGCCGCGTGAGTACGGCTGAAGTTTCCAACGCGAAACGACGACTATCGCTCTTGTTCTCGGATGAGAGCCGGGTGGACGTTGCGATTGCGACCAACATGATTTCCGTTGGTCTAGACATCATTCGACTTGGGCTGATGGTTGTGTTCGGACAGCCTAAGGCAAGTGCGGAATACATCCAAGCGACGAGTCGAGTTGGACGCGACGCAGAACGTCCCGGCTTGATCGTTACAATTCTCAACGTTCACAAACCGCGAGATCGGTCTCAGTTCGAGAGATTCAGCTACTATCACCAGACGTTTTACAGGAGCGTCGAGGCCACGAGCGTTACTCCATTCTCGCCGCGCGCTCTCGACAAGGGCTTAGCTGCGACGCTGGTTGGTCTATCGCGACAAGGGAATAAGCAGATGAATCCACCTTTGGGAGCGATGGAAATACTGAAGCAGCGGGCAGCGCTTGAGTCGGTGGTCCAGGTGCTCGCGGATCGCGCTTTCGCGCATGCGAAGGACCTGCCATCAGACGATAAAGAGAAATTGAGATTGCGTGTGCAAGAACGAGCCCGAGATTTGCTCGATGATTGGTCTAAGGTTGCTCAGGACTATCAAAGTATTGGGACAGGCCTTCAGTACAATCCGATTGAGGCAGGTGGTGCAAAGCAGCTCTTGTACGACTTCTTGAGTCCCGAAGTGAAGAATCTTCCCCCGGATCGCTGGCAAATGAAGTTCCGAGCAAATCGTTCACTTCGTGATGTTGAGCCCGATGTGAACCTCTGGGTGAGAACGTTGGCTGACGAAGAACTGGAGGAAGAGAAGGTATGAGGGCGGCAAAGAAACCTCAAGGTGAAATCCGACAGAGTCAGCTCATCACCACATTTGGTCCTGGTTCGATGCTTGATTTGCCCAATTACTCTGTCCTCGTTGCAGGCCTGGAGTTCTGGTCGGCCGGCGGCGAGACTATTGCTGAACCGAGATTGTCCAGGAAGCTTGCAGCGGTACTCGGTGTTAATTCGGTGGAATTGAGAACACCTCCACCGGCGAACGACGATCCTGGGGCGGCGATGACGGGCATCACAGGTTTCCAGTTTCCGGAATGGTTCATCACTCAAGGTCTAGAAGAGTCAAAGGGGGGCCCATCCGTTCGAACGCGGCTTTTAGTGCATCGCAAAGCGTTGACGAAAGGAAAGTACATTGATCGCGACAAGAAGAAAAAGTCCGTGGTCCCCGTACGCTTCGTTCGAGCATGTCGTGCGGGTCACATCGCGGACATTGACTGGTACTACTTTGCTCACAACGGGCCATCGGAGTGCGCGAAACAAGGCCGCCAATTGTTCATCGACGAACGTGGCACCAGTGGCGACTTGACCGAAGTATGGATTCGCTGCGAGTGTGGTAAAGCCGAGCGCAGCATGGCCGCAGCCGCGATTCTGGCGAATAGGGCACTGGGATTTTGCGATGGAGCTAGGCCATGGCTTGGCCCGTACACCAAAGAGTCTTGCGGGGAACCGAGCAGACTCCTGATCCGGTCTGCATCCAATGCGTACTTCCCACAAACGATGAGCGTGATATCGCTTCCCGACAGAGACGACGCGGTTCGGCAGGCAATTGACGCAGTATGGTCTTACGTCGAGGCGGTCGAAGGTTTGGACGACCTCAAATACGAACGAAAGAAAGCAGCCGTGAAAGCCGGACTCGAAGGTATTTCGAACGATGAAGCATTCGCTGAAATCCAGTTAAGGCGACTCGGCGGCTCGAAAATGGACAAGCCCGTAAAGGTTGCTGAACTGGAAACGTTGGTGGCGTCGAAGGACGAGGTTGGAGAGGACCGACCGGAGGGAGTGTTCTACGCACGTGCTTTGCCGCGCCTGGTCTGGGAGTGCCCGTGGATGGAGCAGGTCGAACGGGTGGTGCTTGTACATCGGCTTAGGGAAGTGGTCGCAGAGGTCGCTTTCACGCGATTCGAGGCGGCTGCGCCAGACATCGAAGGCGAACTAGACATCGGAGTACGCCGTGCTTCCCTTGCGCGCGAAGTGAGCTGGCTTCCTGCGTTCGAGAACAAGGGCGAGGGCATCTTTGTCCAGTTCAAAACAAAAGCAATCTTGGAGTGGATGCGACTGCCAGAGGTACAAGCACGCGCAGTGAAACTGGGCGCGGGATTCACCGAATGGCGCAAGGAACATCAGGGCACGACGCGAGAGTTTCCCGGTGCCGCGTATTTGATGCTCCATTCGTTTTCCCATCTTCTTATTACAGCGCTATCGCTGGGCTGCGGTTATCCCGCTAGCTCAATCCGGGAGCGGGTATATGCAATACCAAATGTCGGCTATGGCATTCTGCTTTATACCGGAACTTCAGATGCAGAAGGGACACTCGGTGGATTGGTGCAGGTTGGTCGAAGAATCCAGGAAACCGTGAAGGCAGCGTTGGATTTAGGGATGCTCTGTTCAAACGATCCGGTGTGCGCTCAGCACGATCCATCTAGTCGGCATGAAAGACGATTCTTGCACGGCGCAGCGTGCCACGGTTGTTTGCTAATTTCGGAGACGAGCTGCGAGCAGCAAAACGACTTTCTTGATCGGGCATTGGTTGTGCCAACCGTGCAGGACATCGGGGGACCGTTCTTTTCGGAGATTGTAACAAGTGAAGGATCCACTTCTGTCGTTGGCGCCCTCTGAACTACGTGCGCTAGCAACTTCGGTGCGTAACCGGCGCGTGTCGCCCCCGTATTCTGTATTGGGTCTCCAGCGGATCGTTGGACAGGATGCTGCAGGGTCTGTGTCGAGCAAACTCGACCTCCTCTCCGCATCTGGAATGTCCTCGGAGGCGCTGTCTGTTTGCCTTGAACTTGCCGCCGACGCGCTCAGCAGCCGGCCTCCACTTGAAGACCTTGTGGATGTCGTGACAACTGGACCAGAGGCCGGTGGGGTTGCGAATCGCAGCACCGCTGTCGTGGTAAGCGAATTGTTCCGAGGGGCAGAGCGTTCGGTCTTGGTAGCGGGGTACGCAGTGTATCAGGGGCAGAAAGTGTTTCAAGCTCTCGGGGACCGTATGGTACAGCATCCCCAGCTTGAAACTCGAATGTTCTTGGATGTGCCGAGGAAACAGGGTGATACGTCAGCAGCAGATGCTTTGATCGCCAGGTTCGTCCAGCAGTTCAAGAGTTCGCAGTGGCCGAACGGTACGCCCTTGCCGAATGTCTACTGTTGTGGGCAAATGATAACCCAGAACGGAAAACCAGGGTCTTTGCACGCCAAGTGCATCGTGGTAGATGGTGAGCACGTGTTTGTATCATCAGCCAATTTCACAGAGGCCGCTCAAGAAAGGAATATTGAGGTTGGTTTGCTGGTCCAATCTCGTGCTGTTGCCGACCGTGTGTGCCGATTCTTCGATGCTCTCCTCGACATCGGTTATTTCGTTAGAACCATTTGATCAGAAAGGCCGGTCAACTCATTCGTTTCTCCAGTTCCCGGCGGGAGCGTTCAAGTTCCTCGGCGATGAGCTTTTCGTCTGGAAGGACAGTCTGATATTCCGCGGCGAGCACCTTGTTGGGGAGATTGTCGAGTGCGTAGTGGGCCTCTGCTGCTCCCTTTTCGGCGCACAGAATGAGTCCGACTGGCGGGTTCTCGCCTGGTTTCACCCAGTGCTCGCTGGCGTAGTTCAGATAGAGGTGCATCTGCCCAGCGTCCGCGTAACTGAACTTGCCCACCTTGAGGTCAATAATGACCAAGCAGCGCAAGCGGCGGTGAAAGAAGACGAGATCTATACGAAACCAGGTGTCGTCGATACGAAGCCTGCGCTGGCGGCCGAGGAAGGCAAAATCATCGCCCAACTCCAAGAGGAAGTCCGTGAGGTGCTGGATTAGTGCTTCCTCCAAATCTGACTCGGAGTATTCGTCCTTGAGGTCGAGGAATTCGAGAACGAATGGGTCCTTGATGGCCTCTTCGGGTGTCACCGAATCGCTGGTTTCGGCGTTCTCTGCTTTCTCCAGCATGGCGGCTTTGTTTTGCGAGAGCGCGATGCGTTCGTAGAACTGACTGCCGATCTGGCGGTCTAATTGCCGGACAGACCACCCCAACCGCAGAGCCTCGGTCTCATAAAAGGTTCGAGCCTCCGGGCTCTTGACGGAGAGCAGTCTCACGTAGGCGGACCAGGGCAACGGGAACTGGTTAGCGCGGACGGGGTTACTTGAAGAACCATCCCATATCTCGTTGATTAACATAGGGGTTAAAGATTTTTTAGACGGTGTCTGAAAAAATCCTTTCGAGGGCCACACGAGGAAGAATCGTCGCATTTGGCTGAGGTTAACAACCCCAAATCCGCGCCCAAACTGAGCGGACAAATCATTCGCCAGTTGCTTAATCAACTCGTCGCCGTAATTGGCGCGGACCGCGCCAGCTTGCTCCGTTTCAACGATTCGCCGACCGATTTCCCAATACACCGCGGTCATGATCGAATTGACATTCCGGGCAGCAGACGTGCGGGCGGTTTTGAGGAGTTCGACAATTCCGGCACGGATCTTGTTGTAATCCTCGGAAATCGTCATCTTCCTCATGGTTATTCCTCTACCTTAATGGTTGACATTGTCAGAGCCCTATCGAGCCGTCGAACATCGTGCTCGATATGTGTACGCAACAGCGTCTTCATGCTGTCGTTGGTGAACTGCACTTTTAGTTCGCCAACAGCACCCGCAGGATCGCGCAAGATTCGAGCGATCGCCGCGCTTACGCCGGTCTTTGACCGGGCGCCTTCGATTAGGATGCAGTAGAAGATTTCAACTTGATAGAGATGGTCCCGCTTCGCTTCAAAGAACTTCCGTCGCTGGTCAATAGCCGCTTCGACAATAGGGTCGTCATATGTTGCGAATGGTATGTCGGGGCGGTTCGATTTGAAGAGGTATTGGTAAACATGGAAGCCTGGGCCAAAGGCTTTCAGCGCCGCCTCCAACCGCTTCACCGCATACTCCTGTTCCGAGCGGTCAAGACTTTCGTAGTCCACGCCGGGAACGCTGAGAATCATGCCGACATCACCGCTCTTGGTAAGGAAGGCCGTCTCGTTCCAGAAGCCATAGAGGTTGATGTGGTCGTTGAGAGCCGCACTATCCTTCCAGGGTTTGATGACTTTATCGAGACGCAGCATCACACTACCTCCACGCGGGGAACTTGCTGCTTCGCGGCGTCATAGCGCAGCTTGTAGCGTTCGGACTTTGCGAGGATGCGGAGAAATGCCGGATCGCTGTTCGTTACCCAATGGCCGAAGGCAAAGCCGCCAATGAAGACGGCGATGCCGGCGAGTATGGAATTGAAGAGGTTGAAGGCTCCCACCGCACCGACGCAGACGAAGTAGAACAGAGTGCGCTCCACGCCTAGGTAGGTGAGTGGCTTATGCAGACTCTTGAAGACTCGATTTGTGCGATGTTTCTGCTGGGCTTTATCGGGCATAACTCCCTCGTCTAACCGCGGGTTGACGGTGGCTGGAAAGGGCTCTATACGCCCCAGAGCCAACTCAGGACATTCACCGCAAGTACCGCAATGCCAGTTCCGGCGGCAACGCCGGCCAGCGCCTTTTTTGCGCCGGGTTCGCCGTGAGCAAAGCCGTAGCCGCCGATCACGATTGCAACCAGACTTGCAACCTTCGCGATAGTGCCGGTGAAAAGGCTTTGGATAGCGGTAAAGCCGGTGTCGAACGGTGACCCCTGTGCCAACGCGGCGATAGGCATCAGGAGAAACAAGGCAAGAGCAACCGCAGTTGGACGCGCGCACTTCGACTGAAGAAAGCGCTCGATCTGACTAACGGTCTGGACTTGGAACCAATGTGGCATTTGCACCTCCCGCAGCACCTCAAATCGGCTGCTTGTGGCGCAAACTTAACCGGGCTCAATGACGCTGTCCAACAACTTCTCGTCACTCTGTTATTCCTGGGAGGAATAACAGGCGAATACGGTGTCGCGACCAAGTAAATTGCGCCTTCCGGCCCGATAGCTTCGGTAAGGAATCTTCCTGAGAAAGCGATTGGTCGGCAAAATACGACCCGGGCACCGATACAAGGAAGGCGTCCGAGTATGTGGCCCCGAGATACCATAGGCGTGTCGGGCGCGTAATCACTTTGCTCGCAAATCTGAGTCCAAGTCCCTGCCGATGAAGCAGATAAGGCTGTCATTTTCTGCTTGACTCAGTTCTTTTCAAACAGCCGCTCCGCATCCGCGACGTGATTTGCTCAACGAAATGTGACGTGAGAAATCGTGTTATTGCTGTCTGATATTCCCGGCAGGAATATGACGCGGACGAGAAGTTGTTGGACACGGCCGCGGAAACGAAGCAAATTGGCTGACATCGTCGGTTCTGCGCAGAGTCCAATCGACCGAGGAACCGCAGCGGCGAAACGAGACTCTATGTCAACCCAGCCCAATCGAATTCCGACACGCGAGCGACTACGCTCGGTTCGGGAAGCACCCGTCAGCCAAGAATACGCTGCCCGTTTCCTCAACCTCCACCCGAAGACTGTGCTCCGCAAGGCTCGTGAGGGCTCGCTTCCCGCGCATCCCGTTGGGACAGGTCGGAAGCGCTGGCATTTCTATCTCTCGGAGCTAGACCATTGGCTTCGTTCTCAGGTAATCTCAGGCAGCCACCCGCGTCGCCAACCCCAAGGAGATTACATTGGCTAAGCGAACGCGGTATCAGTACGGTAGTGTTGAGATCAACAAACGCGTAACAGGACCGGACGTATGGCTCTATCGTTGGTGGGAACCGACTTCAGACGGTCGCAGGACCAGAAGGGGGTTCACCGTCGGAACCGTCGAAAAGTACAAGACGGAGGCCCACGCCTTGAAAGCAGCGGAAGGCGTGCGGCTGATGATCAACGATGGGATGATGCGCCGAGAACCGGTTCTCTTCTGTGGCATCCTCGACCGTTTCCTGCTCGATCAGAAACAGGAAGAGAAAGCCGAACAAATCACTCACAATACTCTAGCCTCCTACCGAAGTATGATTTGCCAACACATCCGACCCAAGTGGGGCGACGCCTATCTCGAAGACGTTCGGCCCGCTTTGGTACAGGATTGGCTTCGCAAGCTCGTCCTCTCGCCCAAGTACAAGGGACATATTCGATCCCTGATGTATCGTCTCTTCGACAAGGCGATGCTTTGGGAATTGCTGAATGTGGAACGAAACCCCATGGACTTGGTCGAAGTGAAGGGCATCAGCAAGCGCAAGAAACGTCCTTGTGTTCTTCAGGTAAAGGATGCTTGGCAAATGCTCGACGCGCTGGTTCAGCCTTTTCGAACCATCGTGCTAATTGGCCTGTGTTTCGGTTTGCGAATCAGCGAAATCCTGGGTTTGCGTTGGACGGATTTCGATTTCAAGCGATCGGTGGTTCTGATTCAACGATCAGCGGTCGGAAAGCGGCTCAACAAATTGAAGACGGAGTACTCGCAGGACGAAGTTCCAATCGAACGGGGCTTCATTCTCGAACTGAGGAAATGGCAAGCGCTCTGTCTCGATTCCGAAGGGCACTGGCTCTTTCCGAGTCCAGTGACAGGTCGACCGTATCATGCCGACTCGATTCGCACCGACTACCTGGTTCCTACAGGTCTGAAACTGGGACTTGGCAGGATCGGGTTTCACACGTTCCGCCACACTTATCGTGCGTGGCTGGACGAAACCGGAGCACCCGTGGGCGTACAGCAGAAACTCATGCGACACGCGCATGTTTCGACCACCATGGATCAGTATGGCAATGCCTCGGCCTTGGCCAAGCGCAAGGCCAATCGGCCCATCGTGCAACGCCTCTTGCAAAGGCCTGCCAATCAAGAGGTCTCCATTCAATAAATAAGGGGAACTGTGTGGCAGTTCCCCTTATTGGACAGTTTTGGACAGTCGCGGCGAGTGCCCAATTGCCCGTAACCTTATGATTGCGTTGGTTGCGGGGGGTGGATTTGAACCACCGACCTTTGGGTTATGAGCCCAACGAGCTACCAGACTGCTCCACCCCGCACTTCGATCATAGCAACCGCTTCGGGCATCGTCAAATTGGGCATCATCAAAATGGGGCATCATCAACCCGGAACAAGCAGCGGCGGAGATCTGCCTACCGGGGGGCAGGAGTAGAAATCTCGTGTCGTACCAAGAACGCATGCGCAAGTTCGATTTACGTCGTGCGGTCTGGTGTCGAAACACCTAAGCGCAACCTATGGCATTTCGCGGCATCCAAAGGTGGTGTACAAGCGGGGCGGCAGTCGATAACCGGCGGCCTTGCCCTGGCCATGAAAGAGCAGAACGCGCTTGCCTGCAGTCTGGGGATCAGGACTAAAATTTGAGAGTTCTTCGGAGGGTTTTGATATGCCTAAGAAAAATGGCTCCAATCGTCAGCCTGTGATCAGCGCTGAACCTCGTTTTCATCAACACGCAGCAGAACTGCAAGCTTATGGCACGGTTTCTCACATGCAGCCTATGGAACTTGAGCAACCGGTGCGACTGGAAATGACGGAGCAGCTCAACCTGTTGCTCGCCGATACCATGACCCTGCGCGATCTTTATAAGAAGTCGCATTGGCAGGTTGCGGGACCCACGTTTTATCAACTCCATCTTCTCTTCGACAAGCATTATGAAGAGCAAGTCGAGATCGTGGACGCAATCGCCGAACGCATCCAGTTGCTCGGTGGAGTTTCGGTGGCCATGGCGGCGGATGTTGCCGAGACGACGCGGATTGAGCGTCCGCCGCGAGGCAGGGAAGAGGTTCCAGTTCAGATTTCGCGCCTGCTCGATGCTCATCAAGTGGTGGTTCGTCATTGCCGGACATTGGCGCGTCGAGCTTCGGAACTCGGCGATGACGGTACGAACGATTTGGTGGTGAGCGATGTGCTTCGCCCCAATGAACTGCAAGCGTGGTTCCTCAGCGAGCATCTGGTGGACGCTCCGCTGGTGCGGGCGGAAGAACCGCGACTCCGGAATGCCGGCTAAAACGTAAACCTCTCACTCGACAGCGAAAAGACGGGGCCCGGCAAATCCGGGCCCATGCATTCTGGATGATTGCCGCTCGGGCCGTTCAACCGGTCTGGACAACGTTTTTATACACGGGGGCTGGATTTGAGATTGTCGTGATTGTAATACTCGTAAGCTGACATTGGTTTCTCGCCACCTTTTTTCCAGACCCGCGAATCTTCCGGAAGTTTATTCAGCGCCCGCGCCATTTCCCGGATGTGCATAGCGACAGTGCCACAGCAGGCGCCGATGAAGTTGATCCCCAAATCTCGAGCCTGAACTGCATAGTCCGCCATTTCCTTGCGCGTAAGCTGCAGCGGATCGAGCGCGTAGGGAAACTCCGGCAGGCTGGTGAAGTCGGGTTTGTCTGCGGGCGTGCGATATGCTACCGGCTGACATGCCAGATATCCGTCCACCGCTTTGCGCATCTGCTCCATCGGGCCGAGGATGTGCTCCGGCGGCCGCAGGCAGTTCATGCCGACTATGTCGGCGCCGGCATCGAACAGAGCCTTGGCAGCATCAGCAGCATTGTTGCCTTCGGCGGTCTCATCCTTATTTTCGAAGCAAATGGTGACCATTGCCGGCAAACCAGTTTTCTTGGCGCGCTCCACAGCGATGAGCGCCTCTCCCAACCAGGAGAAGGTTTCGCCGATAATAAAGTCGACGCCTTCGTCGACCTGTACGACCAGTTGCTCGTCGAAAGTTTTGCGCACGCGGTCGGCGGCGGAAGGACTGCCAGGCTCGTACATCCAAGTCAAGCTGAGGTTCCCGGCCACCAGGCAGCGGTCCTCGGCAACTTCGCGGGCAATGCGAACCGCCGACCGATTCAATTCTTCAATCCGGTTCTCCAGCCCCACAGTCGCCAACTTGTCGCGGCTGGCATAGAAGGTAAGAGCCTGCAACACTTCGGCCCCGGCTTCGCGAAATTCCACATGCAGTTCGCGCAAAGCTTCGGGATGAGTCAGCACCACCTCCGGTGTAAACGGACCGGCGCGCACCCAGCCACGCTTTTCCAGTTCAAGCAAATAGCCGCCGTCGCCCAGGACCGGGCCTTCCTTCAGCCTATCGAGAATGCCTTTCTTTTTCATGGTTGCTCCTGAGTGTGTTTCTTAAATGTCGATTCCTGGACTTCAGTTGAATCGTCCTCGCTTCCAGTCGCGCAACGCCTGATGAGCCGCATTTCGCCCGGGGGCGCCGGTTACACCGCCGCCGGGATGTGCGCCCGCCCCGCACAGATAAAGCCCGTCTATCGGAGTTCGATATTGCGACCAGCCGGGAACTGGGCGCATGAAGAAAAGTTGCTCCAGACGTAAGTCGCCGTGGAAAATATTTCCTTCAGTCAATCCGTAGGTACGTTCCAGATCGAGCGGCGTCAACACCTGCCGCGCGACGATCGACCTGGGCACGTTGGGCGCGTACTCGCCGATCTTTCTCACCACGCGGTCACCCAGCAACTCCCGCTTGTCGTCCCAATTGCCTTCCCGCAAGTGATAAGGCACGTACTGCACAAAGCAGGTCAGGATGTGCTTGCCCGGCGGCGCAAGCGAATCGTCGGCATTGGATGACACCACGCAATCCACCCAGAGTTCTTCAGGAATTTCGCCAAACTTGGCAATGTCGTAACAGCGCTCGGCAAATTCGAGGGAAGGCACCAGTGTGTAGAAAGTGCGTTCGAGGGGCGTCGCTTGCGGGGAAGTTCCGGTGAAACGCGGCTCCTCGGCAAGAACCATGTTTACCTTCGCGCACGGACCCTGCATTTTGATGCCATGAATCGCTGATCGAAAGTCCGTGGGCAGGTCCCCCGCCGCCACCAGGCCGAGAAAAGTTCGCTTGGGGTCGGCATTCGAGAGAATCACTCGGGACCGCAACTCCGTGCCATCTTCCAAAATGACGGCGCGAGCGCGGCCGTTTCGAACGTCAATGCGCGCGACCGGCGACGAAGTATGAATCTCAACTCCGAGTTTGCGTCCGGCCGCAGCGAGAGCCTGCGTGATCGACCCCATGCCGCCCATCACGTGTCCGTAGAAGCCCTGCAACTCGTGCTCTCCCCCGCTGAGTAGATGAAAAAGCAATCCTATCGCTGTTCCCGGCTGGTAAGGGCCGCCATGCTTGCCGTAAACATTGTTGGCTAGAAACATGGTCTTGATCTTTTCCGACTCGTAGTTGTGGTCGAGAAACTCTCCTAAACTCCCAGTCAAAAACGAGACGAGCTGGGCAATTTCCGAGTTCGAGATTCCGCGAAAACGCCGTCCCGCGCGAAACAGATTCATCCAGCCGTGCAGCGTTGCCGCATCGATCTCTGGCGGAGGCTCCATGAAGAATGGCTGCAGATACCGCGCCAGCTTCTTGAGTTGATCATCCACCTGCATAAAGCGAGCCGCATCTTTCAGGGAAATCTTTGCAAACTCCTGCCGGGCCCGCTCCCGCTCTGCCCACCACGGTACAACCCGGCCATCGGGGAAGGGAACCTGGATCGCAGGGTCGCAGGGAATCATGCGCAATCCGTGGTCCGCTAGACGCAGCTCTGAAATCACCTCCGGACGAAGCATGCTTGCGATGTAAGATGTAGTGGAGACGCGGCAGCCTGGCGCGATTTCTTCGGTGACACAGCATCCGCCCACGATTTCGCGTCGTTCCAGCACCAGGACCGAAAGTCCAGCGCGAGCAAGATAGGCCGCGGCGGTCAGCCCATTGTGGCCGGCGCCCACGACAATTGCGTCGTAGACTGAACTCGAAACCTGGATCTTGTTATGACCAGTGGTCACTACAGATTCTCGTGAGCCGGATCACATTACAGGAATCGTCAATGAAAATGAAGTTGAAATTGACTATCGATTTCTATATGCTTCTGTGACTTTCAGTCATCTCTATGGCAGGAATCGCCAGCAACCGAATCGCGCCCCCGCTTTACCAGGCGGTCTCACCGGCTCGCCCGCGCTCTGACGCCAAGCGCAATCGCATCGTCGAGGCCGCCATGCAACACTTTGCCGAGCATGGCTATCACGCGGCCCGCATTGGCGATATCGCTTCCGGCCTTGGCATTGCCAAAGGTTCCGTTTTTCAGCACTTTCGCAGCAAGGATGGCCTATTTTTTGAGGTCTACAAGCGTGCCGTGCGATCTTTTCCAAAATATCTGGACGCGCCCGCCGAAGTCCGAGCCCGCGGCTTCTTTGCGGTATTGCATTATTGGCTCACGCGTACCGAGCATCTTTTGCGCGAGGACTGGATCCCTTACCGCATCGCGCTGTTAGGGAATTATGGGACTGATCTGAATCTGCGACGCGAGATTAACCGCTTTCTGGTTACGGAGGATCCTTACGGGACTGTATTGTTTGTGCGCTTTGGCCTGGATCGCCGCGAATTGCGCAAAGACATGGATGTGGAAATGATCGTCTCCATATTGGATTGGACCATGGAGCGTTTTCAGGATGCGTTGTTGACTGCCGAGTTGGATCCGGGGCTGTTCCGCCGCCAGGGCGAACTCGCGGAGAAGAAAGAAGCTAGAATACAGCAGTTCTTGTCCGTATTGCAGCGAGCGATCGGTGCAGCTCCAGCCGTGCCGCGCCGCTCGCGCTGAACAGGTGCGGCAAGGCAGATAACCCCAGGTTTCCATCTTTAGTTTTGAAAGCCGGCAGATCATAGCGCAGAAACGTTTCGCAACTGACAGAGCACAAAATTGCATCGAGCCTAAACCATGGCCTCAGCTCTCGATAAAATTCTTGCAAGCTACGACGATCGCGCCCCTCTTTCGGAGGCATCCACCATTCCCGCGCCGTGGTACGTCGATCCACGCATCGCGGAACTCGAGCGCGTCAACGTATTCAGCAAGACCTGGCAGTTGGTGGCGCGGACCGATCAAGTCGCGACCGAAGGCAAGTTCGTCACCACCACCGTAGCCGGAGAGCCGGTCGTCATCGTGCGCGGGAATGATGGAGAACTCCGCGCTTTCTATAACGTCTGCCGCCACCATGCGGCGGCGGTCGTGACACAGCCGTGCGGACACGCTGCCATTCTCCAATGCCCTTATCACGGCTGGAAGTATGGCCTGGATGGATCCTTGAAAGGCATGCCCGAGTTCGATGGCGTGCAGAACTTCGATCGGGCGCAGAACGGTCTGGTACCCATTCGCGTCGAGACTTGGGAATGCTTTGTCTTCGTGAATCTCGATCCTGATGCGGCGCCTCTGCACGACTTTCTTGGCGGGCTGGTTAAGCGGATGGCGCCGCTCGGCGTCAGGAAACTTCACTTCTTCGAGCGACGCACCTTCAATATCCACTGCAATTGGAAAGTATTTGTGGATAACTATCTCGACGGCGGCTATCACGTGCCTCATCTGCATAAGGGCTTAAGTTCGGTGCTCGATTACAAGCAGTACACAATCGAGAACGAAGACCGCTATTGCCTACAGTCGAGCCCCATGGTCGCCTCCGACGAAGACGCAGCAACCGGAGCTACACGCAAAGGTGACCGCGCGTGGTATTTCTGGCAATATCCGAATCTGATGATCAACTGCTACGAAGGATACATGGACACTAACTATGTCATCCCGGTCGATGCGGACCACTGCACCGTTATTTTCGATTTCTACTTCAGCGACGTCAGTGAATCGAAACGCTCCTATAACACGGAGTCGGTCAACGTTGGCAACCGCGTGCAGGATGAGGATCTGGGGATTTGCGAAGACGTGCAGCGCGGCTTGAAATCGCGGGCCTACGGCGCAGGGCGTCTCTCGGTTCGGCGCGAAGCGGGTGAGCAATTGTTCCACCGATTGCTGGCAGCAGATCTAAGGCGCAGCTCCACACCCACATCGGTGGCCGCGGACTGAACGCTTGTTGGCGAGAGCCACTGCAAGCAAGGCCTCTAGAGAGGCTATTGGTGATCCCGCGGAATCGTCTCCTGCCAAGTTTTCGACTTCAGCATCTCTCCATCTTTCAGAAGTTCCCGCGTGTATTTGTAGTAGAAATTCTTCTGATCAGTGGTCACCAGCAGATGGCCCCGCCACGTCAGCGTGCGTCCTTTCAGCGTGAAGATGCTCTCAGCCTCGCCGCGAACTGAGCAACTCTCGGGATGCGCGTCGTCCACGTCGTAAGTCAGGTTCTCGAAGTCGTCCTGTTTGCCCCATGGATATTCATATCCGTCCTTACCTTTCCAACGCACCGTGGTTTTCTGTCGCGCTTCATCGCGCTCCACGGTCCACTCGCCGGGCCAGGGAAAGCCTTCACTCTTGATGTCACCGCGTTCTTCGGAAGGCTCAGGTGGAGAGAACGCAGGCGGACTCGCGCCATGCACCGAAACTATTGGCAGCACAAGCCGCGAGCCGCTGTCCCCTCCCAGGGCCAGCGACGTGGTCATGGAATACGGTGTCGGCAGCATCATCGGCCACAATGCATTCGAAATCGCGACGCGTATGCGATGACCTTTGGGAAAGACCCACGATGTCAAATGCATCTGAATCTCGAGCGGATAAATCTTGCCTGGTTCCAGATCGCGCGGCTCACTCATCGAATCGCGCTGCGCGCCGTTCAGTCCGGCGCCCGTGATCTGCGTGACCGTTCCGTCAGGCGCCACATCCGAAAGCCGCGCAAACCAATCGGCCAGCGGAGCACTCGCCGAAGCCCGCAGCAGTGCACGCGGCCGCCCCAGGATTGCGACTTCTTGTTGCAGCGGTGCGGAATCGTAGACCAGGCTGAACGCGTCCACCGGCCGGGGATCGCTCAACAACTCTCCCCACCAGAATCCCGCCTCGACGCCGACCGAAGGAATGTACTTCAACTGATGTTTATCCAAACTTGGTGGCGATTCAGCCAGCGTGTGATTTGACTGCAAAAACAATGTCGTGGCTTTCGCATCGGGCGGCGGCCACGCGTCCTCGCGCCGCCACTCGCCGGGAACGTTCTGCAGATTCGGATCGGGCGGATGCCAGTGCTGCATATAGATCACGAGGCGCGGATCGTTCTCGACTCCTGTGTCGCGACCCTTGAGCCAGTGGTCGAACCAACGCACAGCCTGGTCGCGCCATTCAACTCGCGGCCCGAAGTCCGCGTCATTGGGGAACGAGTGATTCCATGGGCCGACAAAGGCCTTGATTGGCGCCTTCGACTTCGTGAGCATGTCAGGAACATTGTCGCGGTATCCGTCTTGCAGTCCGCCGATCAAGAACGTTGGAATCGTAATCTCGCTCAGCGGACGAACCCGGTCCCGCCAGAACGGCCCATCATGTTGGTGTTTGAGATAGAGCAGCGACCAGGGAGGCGAATCAAAACGCGGTCCGAGAGTTTTTTCGTCGAGCGAGTATTCGGGTGCGCCCACCCAGCCCTCGGCCATGTCCATGTTCAACTCGAATTCGTCGATGTGCGCGATACCGTCTACGTAGTGAACATCGTTACGAAAAAGTTCGGCCGTCGCGCAGATCGCGATGATCGCCTTCAATGCTGGGGGACGCCGCATCGCCATCTGCAACGCCGTGAACCCTCCCCACGAAATGCCGAACATACCCACGTTGCCATTCGACCAGCTCTGGTGCGCCAGCCAGTCGATGACCTGTTCGCCGTCGACCTGCTCCTGTTCTGAATATTCGCGCTCCGGCGGCGCCCCTTCGCTCGCGCCGAAACCGCGAATATCCACGCGCACGCTAACATATCCGCGACGAGCGAAATACGAATGCTTGGGATAGTCTCCCGCTGCGGTTCCATCATCTTTGCGATACGGCAGGTATTCTAGCAGGGCAGCGCGCTTCTCAGTCGCCTTCGCGCCGTCGGGCATGTAGAGCGTCGCGGCCAGGCGAACGCCGTCTTTCATCGGAATCCATGCCCGCTCCATGCGCACGCCGTAGGTTGGAGGAGTGGGCGGTTCGCTGACGCAAAACCCGATTGCGGCGACACAGAGAACAAAAATGCAAACTGTGACAACGCAAGATACGAGCCGGCGAATCCAAGCAGCAGTAGTTCTCGCCAAAGCGTTCTCCGGGACAGCGTGCGCGGTATCGCTGGATGGTCAATCCTGCGGTTCTTGCTCGCGGCGCAGCGCTCGCAGATCAATCCCCAGCTGTTCCGCTTTCTTATACAGGTGGCTACGTTCCAGGCCAAGAGATTTCGCCGCCACGCTCACGTTATGCTGACTGCGTTTCAACTCCGCCAGAAGGACTTCGCGTTCAAACGACTGCACGCGATCGGCCAGCGCGCCGGACGAAGCTGTAGCGCTGGGTAGGCTCACGCCTCCTGCTGTCTTGGGTAGTGCCAGCTGCACCGTTGGCAAATCCACTTCGCCGTCAGTCGCCAGCAACATCAACCGTTCCACCATATTGCGCAACTCTCGCACGTTCCCGGGCCAGGCATAAGCCTGCAGCGCCTGCATGGCCTCGGGGACAAACGGAATCGGTTTCCACCCGTTCAGCGCGCTCACTTGTTCGGCGAAGTGCTCAACCAGCGAGGGAATGTCATCTCGCCGGTCGCGCAACGGCGGCAAAACCAGAGGAAAGACGTAGATCCTATGAAACAGATCCTGCCGGAACTTTTCTTCGCGCACTCTGGCTTCCAAATCGCGATGGGTAGCAACCAGCACCCGAACATCCACCGACACAGGCTTATCGCCGCCGATGCGCTCCACTTCTCCTTCTTCGAGCACACGCAACAGCTTGGCCTGCATGTGCAGCGGCATGTCGCCGATCTCGTCCAGGAAGATCGTGCCGCGATCGGCCTGCTCAAACTTGCCGACGTGGCGTCCGGCCGCGCCCGTGAAGGAACCCTTCTCGTGCCCGAAAAGTTCCGATTCGATCAGCTCTGCCGGCACCGCCGCACAGTTCAGCGTGACAAACGGCCCGCCGGCGCGCGAGCTGCGTTCATGAATAGTTCGCGCCACCAACTCCTTTCCGGTACCGGTTTCGCCCAGAATGCAAACCCGCGACTCGCTCGCGGCCACGCGCTCCAGTTGCGCCATCACGCGCCGCATGGCGTCGCCCTTCCATACGATTTCGTGCTTGCCCAACCTTTGCCGCAGTTGCCGGTTCTCGCTCTCCAATCGCTGCAGCTTAAGCGCGTTTTCCACGGTCAGCAGTAGTTTGTCGCTGGAGATGGGTTTTTCCAGAAAATCGAGGGCGCCAAGCCGAGTCGCGCGCACGGCCATCTCGATGTGCGCCTGACCTGACATCATTACCACCGGCGCGGCAACGCCCTGCGCCTTGAACTCTTCGAGCAGCGTGAGGCCGTCTTTGCCGGGCATAACCACGTCGGAAAAAATCAAATCGAAATGCTGACTCTTCGCCAGTTCCAGAGCTTTGGACGGATTATCGCAGACGGTCGCCTCGTGCCCGGCCAGGCGAAAGGCGCGCGACAATGACGCCAAAGTGTTGGCTTCGTCGTCCACAATCAGCAGATGCGCTTTTGCTGCCAACCATCCTCCTCGTTGCTCCGGGGCACTTATCGTCGTTTAGCGCCCAATTCCGCCAGGCTGGGTCGCGGCGGACAAGCCATGCAAGTCATCTTGATTCCGCGGTAACTCAATGCGAAACGTCGCGCCGTGCCCCGGTTCGCTGCCCACGCTGATTCTCCCGCCATGATCGCTGACCACGGATTGCACAATGGCTAGCCCCAGCCCGGTGCCGTGTACCTTGCTTGTGTAATAAGGCGTGAAAATCCGCTCGCACTCCTCCGGCGTCAGTCCCGACCCGGTGTCGGAGACTTCGATGATAGCCTTTCCATCCTCGCTTCGCGTCCGCAATGTCATCGTGCCGCCTTGCGGCATGGCATCCATGGCGTTGAGGACGAGATTCGAAATCGCGCGATGCAACATTTCTGCATCGGCAGCAATCGTTGCCAGACCCTCATCCAGCTCCAGACTGCAAGTGATCGGCGCGCGTCCCGGTGCTTGCAATTGCACCTGAAAAAGCTGCGCCACGCCCCGCACTACATCGTTCAGTTGCACGAGTTGCAGTTGGGGATGCGGCATTTTAGAAAATTCACTGAAGCGCCCGACAATCGCCTTCAGGTTTGCCAGTTCGCTCAACAGTGTGGCCGAACTCTCCCGGAACACTTCATCAAATTGTTCGGCGCTCTGTTCACGGGCGCGCACGAGATTTTCCACCGTGAGTTGCAGCGGGAACAGCGGATTCTTCAGTTCGTGCGCCAGCCGGCGAGCGAGTTCGCGCCAAGCCGCTACCCGCTCAGCTTGCACCAGACGTTCTTTCTGGGTGAGCAGTTCGGTGGTCATGCGATTGAAAGACGTGGCCAGTTCACCCATCTCGTCGTTTCCGGGCACCACCACCTTTGTGTTCCAGTTTCCTGCGGCGACCTCGCGTGCGGCCCGTGCCAGTTCCACGACGGAGCGCGTGGCGCGCGCCGCTGCCCAACTGCTCAGCAGAATAGCCAGCAGAATCCCGCCGCTCCCCACCAGCAAGGCAGACGACCGAATATGGCGTTTCAACTCCACGTATGAGCGTAGAGAGTTTTCCACTAGAAGAATCCCGAGCAGCGGCCGGTCCTTGCTCGCGCCGCGCAAAGGGATGGCGTGGAATAACTCATCGTCCGCCTGATCCACCGACCAGTGCACCACCGAGGTCATTTCCTGATTGGACTGCCGCACCGCCTCGATCAAAGGCGCGAGTTTCTCTGGCGGGTGAGCCGCGGCAGGTGCGGCGCTATTGCCCGGGTCAATCACCGACTCCGGAACAAAGTGTTCTCCGCGATTCTGGTAGAGCAGCGTGCGCATATCGGCAGACAGATTCAGCCCGGCGAGAAAGCTTTTGTCCAGCCGCCGGCCACCGATCGCATACACCGGGCGCTCTCCCACTCGCGATGCGCGCACCGCGAAAAGTCCCAGCGCAGTTGAATCTTGCAACTCTTCCAGCTTCAGAAACGCCGGTCGATCCACTGACGACGCGAGGGTCTCCAAAGCGCTGTCTGGATAGCCGAACTTTGCCGGCCACTGTGCCGACGAAATGATGATCCCGCGCTTATCCACAAACTCGAGAAAATCGAGCTGGTAATTCTCCGCCATCGACTTTGCCAGTTCAAAGTATGCGCCAGTGTCAGGTAAGCCCTGATTCAATGCCAGGGAAAGACGTGTGACGGCCTCGGACGAAGCGATGGCCTCCACCCGCCGCGCCGCATCCTCACCCTGCCGCTCAAATTCGCGCTGGAATTGCGTAACCAGCGCGGCGGTTCGCACGTCCTCGGTCTGCTCGAAGGCTCGCCGGGTCAGCCACGAGACCAGCAAGGCGACGGCGGCCACCACCAGGAAGACCGTGAAAGCGAACACCATCAGAAGTTTGCGCCGAAAAATCATTTTCCATTTCCCTGAGCCAGCCATACGTCGCCTAGATTCCAACTGCCGTCGGCCCCGACGTTCCAGCCTTGAAGAGCCGTACTCGCCGCATACACCGTGGGTAAGTGAAGCAGTGGAATCAGCCGCAGCGTGGCCAGCATGGTTTGTTCCGCGGGGTAGAGTTCTTCCACCGAACCGCCAAATGGAGCAGGCCGAGCCAGCCCAGTTGCATCGGCGACCTCAGTCAAAGCAATCCACGGATCGCTGGCCATCAACGGAATACGCACCACTCGTAGATCCGCCATTGCAGCGGTTGTCGGCTGCAGCGTGAGTCCTGCATCCTTGGCATTCAATGCGATGCGTTCGGCCAGAAGATGCGAAATCGAATCCTCAGCGTCGTATCGCACCGTCCACGTGGGAGCAGCTTTCGCTTCTTCGCGCTCGCGACGGGCCCGCGCTAGATCTACTTCAGTCGGAAATACAAATCCGTATCCTGTCAGCCATTCCGGCAGAATGCTTCCCGCGGGTTTTCCCGCGCCTTGCAGCAACACAGACCAAATCGATGCCCTGTCCACACTCAACGCCAGCGCATCGCGCAGAGATTTTTCGGCCGGAGTCTGTGCATCGTGCGCAAAAACGAGCGCAACCAGTTCCACCGGTTCGGAAGCCGCCAGCGGACGCCCCTCCGTCGTTATTCGACGCGATTGCTCGGGCGCCACTTCTACCAAGTCCACCCTGCCCAGTTCCAGCGCCATCCGTTGATCGTGAAAACTTCTGCCGAGTTCAATCTCGATGGTGTCGAGATACGGACGCCCGCGCCAGTAATTTTCTTCCGCGGCCAACGTCAATTTTCTTCCGGCTTGCCAATCCGTGATATGAAATGGTCCGGTCCCGCTGAGCTTGCCGTCTGGATCCCGCTTGACGATTGCATTGCGTGGCAGCGCCAGTTCCGCCGGCAACTCGGGATCGACCGATTCCAATTCGATGACCACCGAGTCCGCTTCCGAGGTGATCTTCCAGCCCGGGTTTGCCACGCGCAAAGATGCCGCGGGCCCATCTGCGGAGAGTGGCGTCCCGTCGTGGAACTTCACTCCGCGCCGCACCTGCAATCGCCAGCGCTGATTGCCCGCCGTTTGTCCAGAAGCTGCCTGCCACACCGTCGCTAATCCCGGATGCAATCTGCCCCTCCCATCGGCCGTGACCAGGGTCTCGAAAAGCAAGAAAGTAAGATTGCGGCGCGCGAACGAATCGCCCTGCCTACTGTCCGCTGGATCAAGTGATGCCAACGCCGCATGCAACGCCACTCGCAACGCGCCTCCATATTGCGGGCGCGTCTCCGCTGCTGCCGCCGTTCCCACAATCAAACTACTAATTACAATCCACTGCAACGCGAAACGCTTCATAGCCACCCGTCTCACCATGCCTGGTCACCGCGATTGCCGTGTCGCCCCTGGCCTCGGCCCACAAAGCGGTCACTGTCCCTGCGAATTCGATGAGACCACTCACTGGAACCGGGTCACGATCGGGAGATTCGTAGGCTCGAATCGAGTCACTGCTCGAAACTCCAGAACTCGCAGCTCCCGAACTCGTGGCCAGTACCTGCCAACCCGCTCCACACGCGGTTCTCAGGCTGACGATATCGCTTCCCCAACGAAGCCTCGCCGGCTGATTAGTGGCTCCATCGATTAGGAGAATCTGCCCATCCACCGCTGCGAAAAGCCAAAGCACAGATTTCTCCCGCGGCAGGAACGCGGCCGAATAAAACTTCGGCACAGTCTTGAAATTCCCCACCCCAGGGGCGAGAGCGCCGGTAAAGAAATTCCGTGACGCGGCAAAAAAAGCTCCCACCTGCGGAACTGCGGGAGGGGGGCTCGACCCAAAGCTGGGAAAATTCGCGGAGGTGCCGTTGCTCAACGATGCGGCAACCAGCGGCCAGCGGTCATCACTTTCCTGGCAATTCAAAACCGGCGGTGTCCCATTCGTCGTGTGGCAGATCATGCCCGGCAGGTAGGCGTCCAGTAGATGATCCTTGCCCGGAACCAACCTCCCGCGCAGATCTCTGGGCCACGGGCGCGCGTGCACAACCGTCAACACTTGCTCCCGCTGCCATTTCCCCCCCAGTAGGCGATAAATGGAAACGTCCTCAGGACCGAGCACCGCCATGCGCGTGGGAGCCGTGTTCTCTTCCAGGACTGCGACGTCGAGAATCCGGTCGTCTTGCGCCCAAAGCGGAATCTTGCGGATGCTCAACGGCACCGAGTCTCTGGCAGAAGCCACGCCTCCCGCACGCGCTATCGACACGATCGCAATCGCGGTCTCACTTTTTCCCTGGTGAATCTCAGCCACCCATACGTAAGCGGTTGGATTTTCGGAAAGCGAAATCGCAACCGTCGCCGCGGCCTGTTCCGGCGTTACCAGGCGCAGTCCGAGCGCCTCCAGTGCCGAGTGCAGCCCGTTGCCAACGATCTCGCTTTCCCGCTTGCTCAGGGACGACCGGTTTTCCACCGTCAAGGAAACGGAACCGGGTCCAGTGACCCCAACAATCTTCTGCGCCAGTTGCTGCTCGGGAAGGCTCCAGTCCGCGGCGAGAGCGCGGTTTGCGAACCCTAGGATTAGAACGAAAGAATGCAGAACTACGCGAAAGCCGAATGCTAGGCGTGAGGCACGATTGACTGTCTTCCGGATATTGTTTGGGATAACCGAATTATAAACCGCGGCGCGCATTTCGCTGGTTCCTCACCCGATACTACTTTGGACACCGCTGCACTCGATGCGTCAGTCTGCCGGGTTACTGCTTCTTCTCTAACTTCACCGGAACCACCTGCCGGGCAAAGAACAAGCGGAACACCTGTCCAAAGATCAGCTCCTCCGCCAGCAGCGCCACAGCCACCGAAAAGATCAGCCCCGCCACTACCGCCATGAATGTGATTGCCATCTGCATAAGTCCTCCTCGAGATTCGTTAAGCCGGAAGCCATGGGCCGGATGCCGACCTGGGGCTAGAAGCTGCTCGCTGCCTGGCCGGCCTCCGATCCAACCTCAGCCACTACTTCGGATTCCTCGTCCACCTGTCCACCGAAAATCGCGGCGACCTTCTCGTCCCGTTCGCCACGAATCTCCACCACATCGCCCACGCGCAACATGCCGAACAGCTTTTCCATATCCCGATTCTGCAGCCGGATGCATCCGTGCGAAGCCGCGCGCCCAATCGACTTCGGCACATTGGTCCCGTGGATGCCATAGCCCTTTTCGCTCAGCCCGATCCAGCGCGTGCCGACCGGGTTGCTCTTCCCGGCGGGGATCACCGCGCCTTGGTGGTAGTAAATCGGATTGGAAACGCGATTGACCACTTTGAACTCGCCGGTCGGACTGGGATTCTCGTCAGCCCCGACCGAGACCGGAAAGTCAGCCAGCACAGCTCCGTTTTCCAGAACCGCCAGCTTGCGGTCCGGAAGACTGACCAGCACCGTCCGCTGCACGCGCGGAGGTCGAGAGACCTGCGAGGTTTGCGCCACCAGGGGGTTGACCAAGACCAGAATGATTGCTGCGAAGAGCCATCCCGTCACTCGCGTCATGCCCGTTCTCCCCATCTGAGTTGAGTTCCGCTATTACAGATGGCAGGGCGTCGGCCAAATGGCAGGTCGCTGAAAATAAACAAGTTATGGCGATGGGAGCTGTGATTTCGGTGTCTGCACGACGACGGTGTGCCTCTTTTGACGCACAGTCTAAACAAATGATCGGGCCGAATACTTGGGAGGGAACAACGACACCGACAGGAATCGAGTGGGCCCTCTTCGTGAGGGTTTGAGTCGTTCGTGGTGAAGGACGTTCGAGCCAGATTCAGGAAGCCTTCAAGCGCCCGGCCCCCGCCGTCTGGGGTAACGGCTTGTGGGGTTCTGTGGGTTGGGGCCGGGCGATCTTTATAACTAGAAGGCCTACTTCAATTGTGCCTATTTAAGTCCGGACGCGCTTTAATTTCTGTGACATCGGTCACAGTTGCACGTGATCTTGGTCATCGGAGAAATCCGCGCGCCTTTCTGGCAGAATCGGCGAAGCCGTGAAACGGACGCATGCGTTTTCGGCCTCATCGGCTCACAGCAGGCTGTGACCGAAATCACCGCCCGTCCTCCACGAAGTCCCTAAACTCGATTTTGAAGGCGGTATCAAAACGATTCTTCTGGAGATGGATTCACCATGGCCTACGTAATCACCGATTCGTGCATCAAAGATTCCCTCTGCGTCGATGTGTGCCCCACCGACTGCATCCACCCGAAGCAAGACGAACCTGGCTTCGAGGCCGCCACCCAGCTTTTCGTGGACCCGGAAGGCTGCATCGATTGCGGCGCATGCATCCCGATCTGCACTTCGGACTCGATCCACTCCCTCGACGACGTGCCCAAAGACAGGAAGCCGTTCATCGAAAAAAACGCCTCGTACTTCAAGAATTAATACGGAAGATCCCGGATAGAGATACGGCGAGAGGTTCCGGTGAAAATGCGCTCGCCCTTCGCGTGACCCAGTCCTTGACTTAGCCGAGGCCGAAGCCCGAAGCCAAACGCCGGAAGCCGAGTTTGACTTCCACTCCTCCCCTCGCTATCGTGGCCTTCGCCATGAACGTCGTCAAAGCCACGCGCCAGTTTGAAGACTGGCTCAGCCACCACACTGACATCGTCAAGCCCGACCTGCGTACCAAGCACCAGAACATGAAGGCCGACATCTTTCCTTTCCTGCGCGCTACGTATTACCGCTGGGCGCAGGTATGGCCCAAGGTTTGTCCTGAGCTGGCCAAAGGACCGCGCGTGCTGGCGGTCGGTGATCTGCATGTCGAGAACTTCGGCACCTGGCGAGACATCGAAGGCCGCCTTATTTGGGGCGTCAATGATTTCGACGAAGCTCACCCCATGTCCTACGCCAACGACCTGGTTCGCCTGGCGGTAAGCGCGCACCTGGCCTCAGCCGCGGGACACCTACCCATTAAAGAGAAAGAGATTTGCGATTCCATTCTCGAAGGCTACCGCGAAGGCATGCGTGAAAAAGGACGCGCCTTCGTCCTTGGCGAAAACAACAAATGGTTGCGCGAGATCGCCGAGAACGAACTGCGCGACCCGGTTCGCTTCTGGCAAAAAATGGATGCGCTTCCCACCTGGAAAGGCGAAGTTCCCATCAGCGCCCTCGAAGCCATCGAGCACATGCTGCCTGCCCGCGACATTTCCTTTCGCATCGCGCACCGTGTCGCCGGTCTTGGCAGTCTCGGCCACCAGCGCTTCGTCGCCATCGCCGACTGGCATGGCGGACGCATCGCGCGCGAAGCCAAAGCCCTGGTCTCCTCCGCCTGTTATTGGGCCAGCGATCACGCCGGGCCCACGGAGATTTTGTATCAGGCGATCATCTCCCGCGCGGTCCGTTGCCCAGATCCCTTCGTGCAGTTGCGTGGGCGCTGGATCGTGCGCCGTCTGGGCCCTCACTGTTCCCGCATCGAGCTCGCCAGCCTCGGTGCCTCCTGGTCCGCGCTTCGCCTGCTCCACGCCATGGGCTGGGAGACTGCCAACGTTCATCTCGGCAGCCCCGCTCGAAAAGTTATTCTAGGCAATTTGGATCGGCAGAAAGCGAAGTGGCTGCACCAGGCCAGCGATGACATGCTCAAAGCCGTCCGCTCCGACTGGGAAACGTGGAAGAAAGACGGCTACGTTTAGCAGTTATTCTCGCAAAGGCGGTTTGGGAAGGGCAGGGCTTCCAGCCGTGCCGCAAGCCGCGTCAGAAAGTGGGCGTTAGCCTCTGGGGGACTTTTCATTCTCAACTGACAGCTTCAGATGAACTCAGTGCATCATGATGACGGACCCCGCCACTACCATCCCTACCACACCCATCACGATGCCCATAGCCCAAAATAGCCGTTTCCCCGACAGCAGCGTAATCGATGTAATCACCAGCCCAATCTCCAGAAAAACTTCTGCCAGATCGAAACGATCGGCGCGGTTTCTTTCCGTGCCGACCTCATTCTCCATCTCACGTGCCTTCTCTTCGATCTCCTTCTGCTCGCCTTTGTAGCGTTCCGCCTCGGACGAATATTTCTCGCGCAGCTTGGCCGATGTCGCAGAGTCGGTAGTTGGCGTCACCGAGGCCAGATCCGTGAAGATTTCGTCCTCATGACGCCGAATGTTCTTGGCCTGGTAGTAAGCCCACTGGTCCGAAGACTTGGCCTGCAGCACCACTTCTTCGGTGTGGGCGCGATGCCCCAGCAGCGAAATCACCGCCACCAGCACGGCCAGCACCGCCATGGTCAGCGACACAGGCGCCATCCCCGCATGTTTCCCATGCTCTGCCTGTTCGTGCAGTTCGCCAAGTTCGTCGGCACTCATAGATCCTCCTGATAGCGTTCGATCCGATCACCAGACGCGGATCGTAAGCCCTCGATGTTACGGATTCAATCCCAGACAAGCAAGCGCTCGAGCCGGGCCCCAAGGTCTGAGGCCGAGGCCCGAGCCCGAGAGCCGAAGCCTGTTTCACTCCCCCATCACTTTCACGATTACCCGCTTATCCCTTTGTCCATCGAACTCCGCATAGAAAATCCGTTGCCACGTACCCAAGTCGAGCTTGCCCGAAGTAATCGGCACGATGACTTCATGGTGAATCAGCAGCGCCTTCAGATGCGAATCCCCATTGTCCTCGCCGGTTTCATGATGTTTGTAGTTTTTGCGGAACGGCGCCAGATGCTCCAGCCACCGGTCGATGTCCTCGATCAATCCGCTCTCGTTGTCGTTGACATAGACTCCCGCTGTGATGTGCATGGCCGAAACCAGCACCATGCCTTCCTTCACCGGGCTCTTGCGCACGATCTCTTCGACCTGCGGCGTGAGATGCACATACGCGCGATGTGTCTTGGTATGAAGCTTCAGGTATTCAGTAAGCACTTTCATTCCATCTCCTTGGGCTCTGGCCGTGCACACGATTCTATCGTTGCACCGCACCAAAGTCGGCTCCGGAGAGTCGTTCGTGTTCCATCGTGCCCTGAAACCCTTTCCTGCGGTTCCTGGCAACTCGCATGCTACTATCATGTCGATTTTCGATCTAAGCGAGGTCGATGTGTTGTGCAGTCGGTGCGGCACGAACTTGCCGGATGGTTCCCAGTTCTGCCTGAAGTGCGGAGAGCGTGTGCCTTCGCCTGTGAACGGCGCGGCTCTGGCAACTGTGCCCGTCGCGGCGCCGGCGAAGAAGCCGCGCCTCGGGCGGATCCTCCTGGGGGTACTCCTCGCCGTATCGCTGGCAGCGATCATGTGGGCTGGAACCAGTGAAAGCCCTGAGGCGCAGCAGGTGCAGGAGTTCGTTCGCTGGTCGCATGCGGAGACGATCGTGGACACGAATGTCCCGGTGAACCCGCACGGTTTCTCGTCCAGCAAGTTCGCCGTTCCGCAAGGTGCACTCAACGTAAGGATCACGGGCGATTTCGGCGCCTCGAGCCTGCGCGATGGGTACGAGAATCGCGGCACCAAAGAGATTAAGAACGACCGCGATCCTGGCATCGAAGCGTATGTATTGACCGATCCCGCCTTTGCAGTCTGGATCAGCGGATACTCAACGGCAACGTTATACGAAAGCGGCCCCGTCGCTGCGGGCAACCTCAACGCACCACTACCGGCGGGAGCAGGCGTCTACCACCTCGTGTTCAGCAACAAAACTTCATCCCGCGGCAAGACGGTTCACGCCACTGTGCTGCTGCGCTACAAGAGCTGGATGCCCGACGCGGTCGTGCGCCTGAAAGACCGATTCTGGAACTGGGTCGGCCTATGAATGGGGTTGGCCGGACGGAACGAATCTCGCCGTAAGCGTTACCGCATGGTCTCTTCGATTTCTGAAATCCAGTCAGGACGCTTCAGCACTTCGCGTGGCTTGGGCCCGTCGGCCGCGCCGACAATTCCATCTTGCTCCATCAGATCGATCAGATGCGCGGCGCGCCCATAGCCGATGCGCAGCCGCCGCTGCAGCAGGGAAGTGGAGGCCTTGCCAAACTCCACCACGAGTCGCACCGCGTCTGCATACAGAGGATCGTCCTCGGTGTTGCCGTCGGCTGCAGACCCTCCCTCAGCAGTCACTATGGCAGGGTCCTGCTCTTCCTTGGGAACTTCCAGGAACTGCTGCTGATATTCCGCCGAGCCTTGCGCCTTCCAGAATTCGACGACCGCGGCGATTTCTTTTTCCGTCACGAAGGGCGCATGCAGACGGTGCACCCGTGCCGAGCCCGACGGCAGATAGAGCATGTCGCCCTTGCCCAGCAGGGCCTCTGCGCCGTTGGCGTCCAGGATGGTCCGCGAATCCACCTTCGTGGCCACGCGGAACGAAACGCGGGCAGGGAAGTTCGCCTTGATCAGACCGGTGATCACGTCCACCGAAGGCCGCTGCGTCGCCAGCACCAGATGAATGCCCACGGCGCGCGCCATCTGCGCCAGCCGGGTAATGGATTCTTCCACGTTGCTCGAATCGAGCATCATCAGGTCGGCTAACTCGTCGATGATGATGACGATATACGGGATCGGTTTCTCGTCCGACTCTTCGTCGAAGAGACTCGGCGTCTCGCCCTGATCGAACAGCCGGTTGTACTGATCGATATTGCGCACGCCCTTCGCGGCCAGCAGCTTCAGCCGCCGCTCCATTTCGCGCACCGCGTTGCGCAAGGCGTTCGCTGCCAGTTTGGGCTCAGTGATTATTGGCGTGTAAAGGTGCGGCACCCCTTCGTAATTGCCCAGTTCCAGCCGCTTCGGGTCGACCAGAATCAAGCGCACTTGATCCGGCGTCGCCTTGTATAGGATCGACATGATGAAGGCATTGATAGCCACGCTTTTGCCCGATCCTGTGGATCCGGCAATCAATAAGTGCGGCATGCCATTGAGATCGGCGGTGACGATGCGCCCGTTGATGTCTTTGCCCATCGCCATGGTGAGCTTCGACTTCGAGCCCATGAACTCCTGCGACTCGATATTTTCGCGCAGCCAGATGATTTCGCGCTCGCGGTTCGGCACCTGGATTCCCACGGTGCTTTTGCCCGCCATGCGTTCCACCAGAATACTTTCCGCCTTCAGCGCCAGGCACAGATCGTCGCAAAGATTAGTGATACGGCTGTACTTGATCCCGGCTTCCGGTTTGAATTCAAACGTGGTCACCACCGGCCCGGGATTGATCTGCGTGATCTGCCCGTGAACTTCAAACTCGGCATACTTTTCCGTAAGCACCTGGGCGAGCAACTTGAGTTCGTCGGCGTCCACGGCTTGCTGTTCATCCGGACGCTGCAGCAGGCTGCTCGACGGCAACTTGTAGCCGCCGGCGATTCGCGGCATCGTGGTCTTGGCCTTGTGGCCGCTGTCGGCGCGCTCTTTGACTTCAGGATCTGCCAGTGCGTCCGCCTCGCCTTCGGGGGAAACATCCGTGGCCAGCGAGTCGGCCAGAATTCCACCGCTCGCCGAGGCAGGCACAGAGGCAACTTCACCGCGCTCTTCTGCCATCATCCGTTCAATGCCGGTGCGGCGGCCTTCGGCGGCAGCAGTGGACTGGGCGGGCGTCAGCCGCGTAGGAATCAACTGCGTTTTTACAATCGGTTTCGAGATCCGGCGCTTTTCCAGTTCCTTCTGCTGCCGCCGCTTGGCACGTTCTTCCTGCCAATCCTTGTATCGATTCCACAGAGCGACCACAAACGCAAACCGCGTCGGCGCCCACACGCGCAGCGAGGAAAAAGAAAACGCCGTCGAAAGATACAATGCAACCGCCAGCACCGTGGCGCACGAGATGTAGGCACCCACCAGGTTGACGTAATGGATCATGAAGTCACCCACCACGCGACCCAATAACCCTTCCACCGGAATAACGTGCAGCCAGCGCAGGTGTCCCGGCAGCAACGCCAGAAACGCGGGGACGAACGTCAGCAGCCAGACTCCGCCAACGCCCTTGGCCAGGGGAGACTGAATCGGCCGCGACCGGAACCACTTCGCGCCCAGCAAAGCCGGAAAAACGGGCAACAAAAATGCTCCAATGCCGAAGAACTGCAGCACCAGATCGGAGATCGAGGCGCCAACCACACCGATCCAGTTGCGGGCGGCGTGCGTTTCCGTAAGCACCGACGCGCTGTTGAACGAGGGGTCGAGAGGGGAATACGAAACCAGGGCGAGGAACAGGAGGAGCGCGAAGACGCACAACAAGAATCCGGTCAGCTCATTGAGCCGCCGGCTGTTGGTCGGGACGAAAATACCTCTTAGGAACCCCATGTGGGCCGGATCCGCACACCAAAGCTGCTTCTATCTTTGATGCACTTCCATCGGCCAGAGCCTTCTTATTATGCCAAGAACCGGCCGTTCGCACAATCGAGGAAATCGGCTGTAGTGTCCAATTGGTTTCCTGCTGCATTTCCGCGACAGCCGGAGCATTTGGCGCGGTCCGATGATTTCGGGCTGCTGATTCTTGGCGGCTCATTGCAGATGCCAGACAAACGCCAGGGCAATTACAGCCACGCCGAGAATGATGCGGTAAACAATGAAAATCCGCAGGCTGTTGGTCTGAAGATAGCGAACCAGCCACGCAATCGCGGCGTAGCCCACAATCGCGGAAATGAGAATTCCTACCAGAAAGGGCGTATGCATCCCCACAGGAAGGCCCTCTTTGCGGAGTTCATGTGCCTTTACCAGCGCGGCCCCGGCAATAATCGGAGTCGAGAGCAGAAAACTGAATCGCACGGCGGCTTCCCGCGTCAGGTTGCGAAACAAGCCAGCGGTAATGGTTGAGCCCGACCGCGAGACTCCAGGAATCAGAGCGGTCGCCTGCGCCAGCCCCACGACCAGGGAATCCGCGAGAGAGATACGGGTCAGCGGGTTTTCCACGCGGCTCACCTTTTCTCCCAGCCACATCAAAAGCGCCACCACGATCAGCGCCGCCGCGATCAACAGAATATGCTCGCGGAAGTAGTCCTCGGCGGAATGCTCCAGCAGTTTGCCCGCAATGGCCCCGGGAATGGTCGCCGCTGCCAGAAACCAAAGAAGCAGACGCTCTTCCTTCTGTTCGTCCGCGGTGAGGTCCACATCGGAGCCGCCGGCCTCGGAGAAGCGGACAACTTTTCCTCCCAGCGCGGCTCGCACAATCTGAAACCAGGTCCGCCGGAAGTAGAAAAGTACGGACAGCAAAGTACCAAAATGGAGCGCTACATCGAACGTGAGCTCATGAGCGGGTGAGAGTTCGTTCCAGCCTAGCAATCGCCGCACGATGATCAGGTGAGCGGAGCTGGAAACAGGGATAAATTCTGCAACGCCTTGCACAATGGCAAGAACAATAGCTTGATAGATGGGCAAGTGTTAGTCCGCCGTATTTCCGTAGGTTGGCACGCCTTGTTGAATATAGAAGACCAGGCGCTGCGCGCGCAAAGCCCAATCGCTGGTTCCATAATCGGTGACGATTTTCTGCGCCAGCGCGAGCGCCCGGGTCTTCGATTCTTCCGATTTTTTCTGATTGGGCTCTGTCTTGTAAATTTCAATCAGCGCGGATCGGCGCCAGGCGGCGTTGTACAAAGCCTCGGGCGCGGACGGCGATTGGGAATGTTCCCCGGCATACTTCTCATACATTTCGGCTTCTTTATCCGGGCACTTGGACGCGCCCTCCCATTCTCCGCACAGTTTGTTTTCCAGCAAATGAAACGCGGCCAGGTCAGCCCACTTGGTCCCAGGAAATTTCTTGATGACCAGCTTCATTAATTCCTCATCGATCTGCGCGCGCATATAGGCTTCGCGCTGGCGGGCGGAGGGGCGAGTCATGACGTCGCTGCGATCGATCTGCCAGCGAATGTCAGCGGCACGATAGAGTCCTTCGGCGGCCAGGGGCGAGTTTGGAAACAGGTCGTAGATGCGATAGTAAAGGCGCATCGCGTCCTGCGCTGCATCGCGGCGGCCGAGGCGGCGACTGGCTTGGTCTTCGGAGTCGGCAGCTTCGCCGAAGATGACCTTATCGCCGTTCGGAGTGGACATCGACACCAGCGCTTTGCCGAGCACCCAACCCGTGATGATCTTGCCCTCGGCTTCTTCTTCGGTATCGGCGTCCTTCTTAGGCTCGACCAGAATCGCCTCCACGTGCGTCCAGTCGCGGCTGCTGTCGAGGATGACTAGCTCGTGGCCGCGCCCAGCTTCACCCAGCTTGGCGGCGTCGGCGGCAGGCGCGACGCGGATAGCTTCTTCGTGCACCAGTGTGCCACGGGGGTTGCCGCCGAAGGCGACATTCGGGAAGCGGAGCGTAGTTACAACAATGAAAATCCTGACAAGAATGACGAATCGCAGTCTCATACCTAGATTATTGGCCGTATGAACGCTGGTTGCAACATCTCGCGCGGCCAGGCCATCGACCCAGCTGTCGCCGATGCGCCACAAAGCCGTCACTGGCGAATCTCTTCCAGCATGGTCGGTTCGATATTACCGCCCGAGAGGATGGCGACATTTACTTTTGTCCTCGGCAACTCGGGGCGGTGGAAGAGGAAGCCGGCGACCGCGACCGCGCCGCTGGGCTCGGCCACGGTTTCCGGATTAGCGGCGAGCAGCTTCATGGCCTGGCGAATTTCCCCCTCGGTAACAGTAATGATGTCGTCGACGAAGCGGCGGATGTGCTCGAAGTTGATCGTGCCCACACTCTGGGTGCGTAATCCGTCGGCGATAGTGCGTGAAACCTGCTCGGCAGGGAACTGAACAATCTTTCCCGCGCGCAGGCTGGCTTGAGCGTCAGCGGCGAGTTCAGGCTCGACCCCGATCACCTTCACCGCCGGCTTGCTCAGCTTGATGGCGGTGGCCACTCCGCTGATCAGGCCTCCGCCGCCGACCGGCGCGAATACAGCTTCGAGGTCCGGCATGTCTTCGAGAATCTCCAGTCCCATGGTGCCCTGGCCGGCGATGATCTGCTCGTCGTTGTAGGGAGGGACAATCACGTAACCGTGTACCGCCGCCAGCGCTTCCGCTCTGGTTTTGCGTTCGTCGCTGCCCGGGCCCACTAATACGATCTCGGCGCCCAGGGCCGCTGTGGCCAGGCGCTTGATGGCTGGAGCGTTGTTGGGCATGACGATGACCGCCTTCACGCCGAGCGCCCGCGCGGCATAGGCGACGCCTTGCCCGTGATTGCCGCTGGAATAGGAGATGACGCCGTGCTTGCGGTCTTCTTCCGACAAGGAGGCGATTTTGTTATAGGCTCCGCGCAGTTTGAACGCGCCGATGGGCTGCTGGTTTTCGGGCTTGAGAAAAAGGCGGCGGGGGTTGGATTCCTGAGGATGGAACTCAATCAGGCGCGTGCGGACGGCGATGCCGCGGATGCGGGCTTCGGCCTGATGGATTTGTGCCAGAGTGATCATGAGTGTAGGTCTGAAGCGCGTCGACTCTCAGTTTAAGCGATCCCGAATCCGTTTAGTTAGGTGGCAAGCGGGCTAGGCCAACCGGACAGCCAACACGCGGCTGTCCTCGTAGATGGCATCTCTCAGGGATTGACATCGTGATGTCTACTCATATAGCATCATGATGTGCGGACTACTCTTACTCTCGATGACGACGTGGCCAGCCTGCTGAACAAAGAGGCCCGCAAGTCCGGGGAATCGTTCAAGAACGTGGTGAATCGGTTCCTGCGTTTGGGATTGACGGCGAAGCCGCCGTCCCGAAAACGTTTTGTGGTGAAGCCCGCGAAACTGGGCCTGCCTCACTTCGAAAAGGTTGAGGAATTGCTGGAATATCTGGAAGGACCGGACCACCGGTGATCGTTGTTGACGCGAACCTGCTGATCTATTCCTACGACAGCGATTCGCCCCACCATGCGAAGAGCCGCGCATGGGTGGAGCAAGTCTTCTCGGACGTTGAGCCTGTGGGATTGTCGTGGCAAACCCTATCTGCCTTTTTGCGAGTGGTTACCAATCGCAGGCTGCCGGGATCGCGTTTGACGATTGAACAGGCCGCGCAAATTGTAGAAGAATGGCTGGCGCAGCCGAACGTGCGAATCATTGTACCCGGGGATGATCACTGGTCCGTCTTGAAACGAGTGATGGTCGAAGGGCAAGCCTCAGGACCGTTAGTCAGCGACGCCGAATTAGTTGCGTTGACAGTTGAATACGGAGCAGTGTTGTACACCGCGGACCGGGATTTCGCGCGATTCCCAGGGCTGAGATGGGTGAATCCGCTTAGCTAAATTTCCAGAATCACCGGCATAATCAGCGGCCGCCTCTGCGTCTGCTTCGAGATATACCGCTTCAGGTCGGTGCGGATTTTTTCTTTGATTACGCCGTAGTCGGCCTTTTCTTCCTGGCTCGACTGATCGAGCGTATCCATCACAATCTGGCGGGCGCCTTCGAGCAGGCCGTCTTCGCCGGGATTGAAGCCGCGGGTCACGATCTCCGGGGAAGTCTCGACCCGGCCGGTAAGCTTGTGGATGGCGATGATGGGCAGCACGATACCGTCTTCGCTGAGGTGGCGGCGGTCCTTGATAATCAGGTCTTCGACCACGTCGGTACGGTTGCCGGAATCGATGCAGACGCGGCCCACGTTGACCCGCCCGGCTTTGCGCGCGCCGAGTTCGTCGATCTCGAGCACGTCGCCGCTCTCGATCAGCATGACCTTGCCGACTGAACCGTGCATGGCCCCAGCCATCTCGGCGTGCAGCTTGAGTTGGCGGTACTCGCCGTGGATGGGAATGAAATAGCGCGGCTTGACCAGGTTGATGATCAGCTTTAGTTCGTCCTGGCTGGCGTGTCCGCTGACGTGGACGGGCGGGTAGGTGCCGTCGTCATAAATAACGTAGGCCTCGCGCCGGAAGAGATGATCGATCATGCGGTAAATCGTCTTCTCGTTGCCGGGGATAATGCGCGAGGAGAGCACGACGGTGTCGCCCCTTTCGATTTTGGCGTGTTTGTGGTTGTCGACGGCCGCACGCGACAGCGCAGACATGGGTTCGCCCTGAGTCCCGCTGATCAGCACGCAGACTTTTTCCGGAGGGAAATTCTTCATCTCGCCGGGATTGATAACCAGGCCTTCGGGAATTTCTATATAGCCAAGGTCTTCGGCGATCTCCGACGAGTTGTTCATCGACCGGCCGATGAAGGCGATTTTGCGTCCGTGAGCGTGAGCCAATTCAACCGCCAGCTTGATTCGATGAATCGACGAGGAGAAGCACGAAATGAACAGGCGTCGCTGGGTGTGTGCGAAAATTTCGTCAAACTTGCGGCGCACCGCGCGCTCGCTCGGTGTATAGCCTTTGCGCTCGACGTTGGTGGAATCCTGGAACAGCGCCAGCACCCCGTTCTTGCCGTATTCGGCGAACGAGTGCAGATCGAAAAGTTTGTTGTCGGTGGGCGTGGGATCGACTTTGAAATCGCCGGTATGGATGATGACGCCGAGCGGCGTATGAATCGCCAACGCCACGCAATCCACCAGGCTGTGCGTCACATGAATGGGATGAATGGTGAACGCGCCCGCTTTGAAGCGCTCGTTGGGGCGCATCTCGCGCAGGTCGGCGTCGTCGAGCAGGCCGTGTTCGTCGAGCTTGTCTTCGACGTAAGCCAGCGTGAACTCCGTGCCCCACACCGGAACTTTCAGTTCAGAAAGAATCCAGGGCAGCGCGCCAATGTGATCCTCATGGCCGTGGGTGAGAATAATTCCCCGCACCTTTTGCCGGTTTTCGATCAGATAAGAAATGTCAGGGACGACAATGTCGACGCCGAGCAGTTCGACCTCGGGGAACATGAGGCCGGCGTCGATCACGATAATGTCGTCACCCCAGCGCACGGCCATGCAGTTCATGCCGAACTCGCCCAGGCCGCCGAGGGGAACTATCTGCAGTTTTCCAGTTGGCATTTGTGAGTAAGCATGATGCTAGCACAGGCGTGCTCTGCCAAGCGGCGAACTGCCGGCACCGAAAGTCTCAGACGGGATCGATGCTGGCGTAGTTCCCGTAACCGATTTGGGAAGGGCACGGCTTCCAGCCGTGCCGCCTGGCCCGCAAGACATGCGCGGGCTTTAGCCCTTGAGGTTTCGCCCGTCCACCCCCATTTCTCAGGACAAGTTCAGTTCTGGCCTTTCCCACGGCGCTAGGGTAACGTGGACTAATGCCGGAAGATCGCAAATCCTGGCTGCGGCGGCGCGTGGAAGGTGCTTTGGTCAAAGGGCTCACGCGCGCTTACTCGACGGTGCAAGTAAACCCCGACAAATTCCTGCTGCAGCTGCGCACCGCTTACCGGATGCCCATCAGCGGATATCACGGCGTGTATTCGCTGGATATCGGGGAAATCGATGTGATTGCTGACGAGATTATCCGCAGCGGCATGAAAGTGGCCGGGATCGAAGGCGCGGGTTTCGGTCTCGGCGGCCTGATCACCATCGTGCCCGACCTCGGCATACTTTCGGCCATCACCATGCGCACCATCCAGAAGCTAAGCTTGGTGTACGGGTTTCAATTCAATACCGACGCGGAGATCGCTGAATTGTGGATTGCGGCGGCCAGCGCGGCCGGAGTCGACGTGGGGCGCGAGTTGTTGGAAAAAGAAGTGGTCAACAAATTCGTCCCGAAAGTCATTCAGCGTATTGCGGCCAGCGCCAGTGGAGAGATTGTGGAGAAGTGGGCGGGGCGGGTGATTCCGCTGCTGAGTTCGGCCATCGGCGCCGCTTTGAATTACTGGTTCGTGCGCGCGTGGGGCGAGCGCGCCAAGGCGCATTTCCGGCAGCGGCACATGCTGCTGCGGCAAAAGGCCCAGCTGGCAATCGCGGTGCCGCAAGGGCAACCGCGTCTTCCCGCGAGCACAAGTTAGCCGAACCACGCAGGGACCGGCCTCGTGTTGGGGACGGGCACTCGTAAGGGGACGGGCACTCTTGCAAGCTTGCCCTGAGCGAGGCCGAAGGGTCCGCCGAGCGCAGCTCGGCAGCCCTCCCGTGAAGAGGCACCCACCCGTACGTCCAGCCCCTTACGATCAATCCAATGCAAACAACCCTGTGATAGAAAAGAACAGGATGCTCATTTTCCACTGCTCAGCAATTCTTTTCGATCTGGATGGAGTTCTGGTCGATTCCACACGCTCGGTGGAGCGCCACTGGCGCGCCTGGGCGCAGCAAAAAAGCGTGGACGCAGAAAAAATCATGGCCATCGCCCACGGCGTGCGCGCGATTGAAGTGATCCGCCAAGTGGCTCCGCATCTCGATGCTGCCGCCGAAGTGCGGGAAATCGAAGCCCGCGAAGTCACCGACCGAGACGGCGTGGTTGTGATGCCCGGTGCAGCGGCGCTTCTCGCATCGATTCCCGACGGACAGTGGGGCGTAGTGACGTCGGGGACCCGGCTCTTGGCCAGTGGACGCCTGTGGTTGATGGGCCTGCCAGTCCCAAAAGTTCTGGTGACCGCCGATGACGTTGCCAACGGAAAGCCGCATCCCGAGCCATATTTGAAGGGTGCGGAACTGCTGGGCGTGAGTCCTGCGGATTGCCTTGTGATTGAAGACGCCCCCGCAGGAATTCAGTCAGCGCGCGCGGGAGGGATGAAGGTAGTAGGCATTACGAGTACGTATGGAGCGGATGCCTTGGCGCACGCCGATGCGGTGATTGGGAGACTTGAGGCGATTCACGTGGCGGTGAATGGGGCTGGGAAGTTACGGATTGAGATTCGATGATCTTCTGCGTGCGACACCTAGCGCGACGTATCCAGCGCGAGCATGTCTGCGAACTCGTCGACGTTGCCGGCGCAGCGTACCCAGACGTTTGGCTGCGGCTTCCGCCAGTGTAGGCGGATGACGGTTGGTTTTGAGCGATCCTGCCAGTAGTCGAGTAGGATCGGAGAATCGGAACCAATACCGAAATCGCCAATCTCGACGGATAGCTCCGGCGATATTTCCTCCAGTGCACCAAATCTCGGCCAGAACTTGCCGGGGCGGCCTACCACTTTAGAAACAGCGTGAAATGGGGGCGTGTAGAGGAAGATCGTGTCTTGTTTCGGGCGCGAACAACTGAATGCGCTCTTTCGGAACGATAGAGTTGATGTTTTTTCGCAGGGCCTCTGTTTTGGTCTGAGGCCAAAGTCCAGACTCTATCAGCGCAAGAAGACGTCTCGGCAGCGGTAAGCCGTCCACCTTCGTGAATTCAGTATCCATGCCTCTGCTAGTTCCACTAGTCAGCTACCGGAGCCAATCTTCCAGTTCGATTCCGCGGTCGGTCCTTTCGTCGCGATACTTTACGATCACCGGAGTATAGAGCGACAGATTCCAATCTGCGGCCGCTCCCTTTTTCACAGCCCGTGATCCAGGCACGACCACGGCGCCTTCGGGGACTTCGAGCGGAGCGTCCGCAGTCGCCCGGTAGACTTCGCCGCGTACCAGGTCGTACAGCGGAGTCGAACGCGTCAGAATGGTCCCTGCGCCCAGCACGGCCCGCGCCCGCACCAGCGTCCCTTCGTAGACGCCACAGTTGCCGCCGACCAGCACGTCGTCTTCGATGACGACGGGAGTGGCGTTCACCGGTTCGAGCACGCCGCCAATCTGCGCCGCGGCGCTGAGATGCACGCGCTTGCCAATCTGCGCGCACGAACCGACAAGCGCATGCGAATCGATCATGCTGCCTTCGTCCACGTAAGCGCCCACGTTGATGAACATGGGCGGCATGCAGATGACCGAGGGAGCGACGTAAGCTCCGGCGCGCACCGACGAGCCGCCCGGAACCACACGCACCCGGTCAGCCACGGAAAATTTGCGAGCAGGGAAGGTATCCTTATCGACAAACGACAGGCAGACGCCACTGCCCATCTCGGCGAGTTCTCCGAGTCGGAAACCGAGCAGAATGCCTTGCTTGACCCAGGCGTTGACGATCCAGCGGCCGTCGATTTTTTCCGCCGCGCGAATTTTGCCTTGGGTGAGCGCGTCGCGGAATTCCAGGAATACGCGTCGCGCCTCAGGATCGCGCGCACCTTCGCTGAGTGCAAATAATCGTTCGATGGAGGATTGCAACGATGACATGCCGGGAAAGTATAGAAGATTTCAGATTTTAGATCGCAGATTTCAGTTTGAGGGGCAGCACGCCTTGGAATGCATGCCCCTCAAGCCGAGGCAATCTGAAATCTGCAATCTTGAAATTTCAAATCTGCAATCGCTTTCCTACACGCACTTGCACTCGCTACGAATCAAAATCCCAGTCATGCCGTGTGCAGCCTCTCGAGCCTCACCCAGCGCCGCATAAGGACCATGCCAGCGGGCGTGGTTGGTATCGTGGCCGGCGGGACGCCCCTTGCCGTGGCTGCACTGGCCGCACGACCCGCGATGCAGCACGATCTTGTGCGGTCCGGCCGCCCAGTTTTCGTAAATATAGAACTCCACCGCTTCAGCTGCGGGTCCCGCGGGCTTGGTGATCAAGCCAACCTCGGTGGCGACCTTCTGCAAACGCGACCGAGTGTCGCGCCGCATGGGCAACAACGGCAGGCGGTAGACTTCTTCAATTTTGCCCATCATCGCCAGGACGGCTTTCACCGGCAGCGGGCTCGACTCGATGAAGTTCGCAGACATCAGCGGCAGATATTTGCGATGAAGCGCGCGTGCCGTCGTCCAATCGTCACTTAGCGCCGCGCGAGTCAGGGCCGACATTTCGTGCGGGATCTCGTTGGCCACCACCGAAATCACTCCCACGCCACCCAGCGCGATCACGGGGAGCGTTACGGCGTCGTCCCCGGAAAACACCAGAAAAGTTTCCGGCGTGCTGTGGATGGCTTCTGCAATCTGCGTCATGACCCCGCTGGCTTCTTTTACGCCAACGATATTGGGAATCTCCGCCAGTCGCGCCAGCGTTGCAGGCTCAAGGTTCGCTCCGGTGCGGCCAGGCACGTTGTAGAGAATGATCGGTTTCTCCTCAACCGCCTCGGCGATCGCCTTGAAGTGCCGGTACTGTCCCTCCTGCGTGGGCTTGTTGTAATAAGGCGAAGCGGTAAGAATGGCGTCGACGCCCGGACGCGCAGCCACTTCTTTGGCCTTCTCAACCGCCTCGTGCGTGGAATTCGAGGTTGCCCCTGCGACGATCGGCACGCGTCCGCCGACCACTTCGATGGCGGTGTCGATCACAAAGAGCCATTCGTCGTGCGTAAGAGTGGGAGTCTCGCCAGTGGTGCCGCATGGAACCAGAAAATCAATGCCGGATTCCACCTGCCACGTCACCAGCTTCCGAAACGCAACGTCGTCGATGGACCCATCCTGATGAAATGGCGTTACCAGTGCTGTCCCACAACCACGGAGTTGCATAGGAATAAGATAGCGCGAATGGGGAGCGGATGGAAAACCGCTCAAGCGGGCGGATCAGCTCAACTGCGCTTGCAGTGCTGCTCACCTGTTGCGTTCCCTTGCGGGTTAGGGCCGATTGGTCCCAGACTGTTCGCCTGAGTTGCCCATGCTTCGGATGAGCTCGTCCAATTGGGCTTCGAGCGCGCTGAGTTTGTCCTGCTCGGTCCTTAGCTCGTGCTCCGCCTGGATTTCCGTCGTCTGCTGTTGCTGCTCTATGTTTCCAGCGATTTCGAGTTCGGATGTAGCGTGCTTGACCCTGTCCTGTATATCCGTCTGTTGCTGTGGGTTCTCAGCGGAGCTGAGCGCGTCCTCAAGTCGCTTGACCTCGAGCGCCAGTTCCTTCTGTTGGACGTGTGTATCAAGCAGTTTCTGGCGAGCGTTATTTAGGCGGTCCGAGGATCGTGCAATCGCTCCCTCCTGCAGTTGGAAGCGCGCCAGCAGGATCTGCATGGTTTGAGTTCTATTCAGCGATACCCGCAAGTCCTGACGAAGTGCGCGCACTTCGGTCAGAATAGCCTGTAATGTCTGCGCATCGGATGGGGCGGCTTGAGCGCAGGCAGCAGCGCACATTCCGAATACTACAGGCAAGAGAAGAAATACTCGTCGCATGTTGACCCTCCTCTGAAATCGGTGCAAGAACAACTACAACTCCCGCCACACATCCTTGAAATCGTAGAAGCCCTTCTTACCCGCAAGCCACTCCGCCGCGCGCACCGCCCCTTCGGCGAAGCCGCGGCGGGACTTGGCGTCGTGGCAGAGATAAATCCTGTCCGCCGAGGATTCGAGGAGGACCTCGTGCATTCCGACCACCTCTCCTTCGCGGAAGGAAGTGATTTCAAGGTCGTCCTGCTTGCCGCTGCCTTCGCGCATTACCTGCTGAAGGACGATCGCCGTGCCCGACGGCGCGTCTTTTTTCTGCGCGTGGTGCCGCTCGAAAATTTGTCCCGAGTAGCCGTGTTGCAGAGCGGCCGCGGCGGCGCGGGCGGCGTCATAAAACAGGTTCACACCGACGGAAAAATTCGAGCCGTAGAGAAAGCCCGTTCCAGCTCGCTCGACCTGCTGGCGGACTCGGGCGAGTTCCGAATACCAGCCCGTGGTGCCAACGACCATGCTCTTGCCGGCGCGCAGGCAGGCCTCGATGTTGGCAAGCACGCAGTGGGGTGCAGTGAAGTCGATGACGAGGTCGATGCTGCCGAGATTCTCCGTGGTGAGGGCGGCCCCGTCGGCGTTCTCTCCGGCACCGGCAATTTCGATCCCGTGCTGGCGCTCGCGGGCAACTTCCGCAACCAGCGATCCAGTTTTCCCGCGGCCCAGAATCAGGAGTCTCATAGCAGCTAAAATAGGCCGGCACAAAGCCTCTAACCACAGAAGCTTCGCCAAGAAAACCCGCGAAGATCCACAAGGAACACTCTCAGCGATCTTTGCGGCTTTTCTCTGCGATCTTCGCGGTTAAAAGCTTTTGATCTTCTCGCAACCTACGCGAATACTTCCGGGTCCGGATCAGCAAAAAAAGTCTTGTGCAGCCGCTGGACCACTTCCGGCACTTCGTCCTCTTCAATCACAAACGTTAAGTTAATCTCCGAAGCCCCCTGCGAAATCATACGAATCTTTTTATCTGCCAGCTCGCGAAATACCTGCGCCGCCACGCCCGGCTTTTCGCGCAGGTTTTCGCCCACCAGGCAGACAATAGCCTTCCGACCTTCATATTTTACGTCGGCCAGCTTCGACAAGTCGGCGGCGAGCGCCGGAATCGCCTGATTGGAATCCACGGTCAACGAAACGCTGACTTCCGAAGTGGAAACCACATCGACCGAGACTTTGTGCCGGTCAAAGGCCTCGAAGATCGCTTTCAGAAATCCGTGAGCCAGCAGCATGCGTGGCGCCGCGACTTCGACAATCGTGATGCGCTTTTTGGCGGCGATGGCCTTGAACAGGTTGCGTCCCTGCGGAGCGCGGGTGGTAATGCGCGTGCCTTCGCAAGACGGATTGCGCGAGTTCAGCACATAGACCGGAATATTTTTCTGGATAGCGGGCAGCACCGTGGCGGGATGCAATACTTTCGCCCCGAAATAAGCCAGCTCAGCCGCTTCGTCGAAACTGATGACCTTGATGCGCCGCGCGTCCGGACAGATTCTGGGGTCGGTGGTGAGAATGCCATCCACGTCAGTCCAGATGTCGATACGCTCGGCATTCAAGCCGGCGCCAAAAATCGCCGCGGAAAAATCCGACCCGCCGCGCCCGATCGTGGTAGTAATGCCGGCGCGATTCGACCCAATGAAGCCGCCCATCACCGGTACTTTACCGGCGTCAAGCAGCGGCTGCACCCGTTCTCGCAGGCGCGCATTGGTTTCCTCGAACTGCGGAATCGCTTGCATATAGTCGCTGTCGGTGACCAGCACGTCGCGAGAATCCACATGGACGCCGTTCAGTCCGCGGGCGGCAAACGCCGCCGCCACAATGCGGCTGGAAAGCGCTTCGCCGAAAGACGCCACGTGGTCCGTAGTGCGAGGCGTGATTTCCCCCACGGCGGAAATGCCGCGCAGCAATTCGTCCAGCGCCTCGAAGTCGGCGCCCAGTTCGGAATGGAATTCGGTGAAAAGCGCCGTCCCCAATAGCTCGCTGGCCGTGTTGTAATGCCGCTCCTGCAGCGACCGGCAAAGTTTGAGCGCGGTCTTGCGCTCGCCGGCGCCGGCAGCCTTGGCCATGGTGAGCAGCGTGTCGGTAACCTTGGCCATAGCGCTCACCACCACCACGGGTTTTTGTGCCAATCGGCTTTCGACGATCGAGGCCACGCGCTCGATCGCCTTCGCATCTTCGACCGAAGTGCCGCCAAACTTCATCACGATCATCGGCAGGGTTTCCTGGAAAGCGTGATGCGCGCCGCGCCGAAAGCGCTCGTTCTCCGCGTGCCGATCAAGAATTTGCAACTCATATCGAAGGTACTTGGGATTCTACAACACGGCCTTTGTTCGGAGCCGGGACGACCAGAGGACGACTGGAGCATTCCCCCGCCCCCGCCGATAGAACCAATGGGAGATATCCTATGCCGGAACTGCGCCAGAATTTCTTCACTAAGGAATGGGTCATCATCGCCACCGAACGCGCCAAACGGCCGGAGGAGTTAGCGACGCACCGGCCCGTTCAGCCTGTGCCCAAGTTCGTAGAATCCTGCCCCTTCTGCCCCGGCAATGAAAGCAAGACGCCGGCCGACGTCCTGCGGCTCCCCGTGAACCTGGCCGAACCGTGGACGGTGCGCGTGATTCCCAACAAGTTCGCCGCACTATCCAGCGAGGCCCAGCCCACGCGCAGCCTGCAGCATTTGCGGCGCCGCATCAACGGTTTCGGATTTCACGAAGTCATCATCGATGGTCCCGACCACTCCGGCTACATGGCCCTGCTGCCGGACGCGCACGTGGCCAACATTCTGCGCGCCTACAAGGAACGCTATAACACGTTGAGCATGGACCAGCGCGTGAACCACATCACCATCTTCAAGAACCATGGCGCCGATGCGGGCGCGAGTCTTGCGCATCCGCACTCACAGCTGATTGCGACGCCCGTGATCCCCAGCCAGGTCCGGCACCGGCTGTTCGAAGCCCTGCGCCACTATGACGACGTGGGCGAATGCATGTTCTGTCACATGGTGGAGCGCGAAATCGAAGACCAGACCCGCATCGTGATCAAGAGCGAACATTTTGTGGCCATGGAAGTCTTCGCCGCGGCCACTCCCTTTGCCACTCACATCTTTCCCTTGCGCCATGCGGCCAGCTTCGGTGACATCTCCGCGCCCGAGATAACCGACCTCGGCCGAGTCCTGCGCACATTATTGGGGAAGATTTACATCGGCCTGGAGAATCCCGACCTGAATTTCACCATCCGCAGCGGCCCTGCCGAATACGCCGGGGCGCGCCACTTTCACTGGTATCTCAGCGTCATCCCGCGTCTCACGCGCATGGCGGGATTCGAACTGGGCTCCGGCATGTTCATCAACACCGTGCTGCCGGAAGCGGCAGCGGAATTCCTGCGTAACGTGGCTGCAGATAAAGCCGCCGGGGCGGGCGCCGGAGCGTAACTGGATCAACCGCAGAAGAAGACACGGGGTTCAACAGAACGACCAACAGAACGACCACCCAGCGACCGGTGAAAACTCCTGCTATTTTCTCGGCGCGATTTCGCTGCCTAACCGGTACTCGTTCAGCGGCCCAAACTTTCGCTTCTCGGCATACAGCCGCCAGCGCCGGAAGACGATACGCAGGCTGGCCATCACCGGAATCGAAAGATAGATTCCCAGAATGCCTGCGACTTCGCCCCCAGCCATCACCCCGAAAATCGCTGCCAGAGGATGCAGTTCCATGCTTTTCCCCATAATGCGCGGCGACGAAACGTAATCCTGGGTGAGCCGCCAGATCCCGAGAAATATCACCAGCGCCAGCCAGTGCTGGTAGCCGAGCAGCAGGGAGACGCTCACGATGGTCAGCGCCGCCACCAGCGGCCCGACCACGGGCACGAACTCCATCACTCCGCCCAGCGTGCCCAGAACCAGGGCATAGGGCACCCGCATCACGCCCAGAAACACTGAGTACATCACCAGCGTCAGCGCGGCCAGAGTCAGCTGGGCGCGGATGAAGTGGGCCAGCATCTGATTCAGATCGCCGAGCACGCCTTCCAGAAATTCCCGCTGCGGCCGCGATTGGATCGTCGCCAAAAGAAAGTCGCTGAAGGAGCGGCCATCCCGCAAAAAAAATATCGACAGTAGCGGAACCACCAGGAAGAGCCACGCTTGTTTAGCCACATCCGCGATCCGCAGCCCGATGCGCTGGGCCAGTTGCGTGATGTCGTCGCTATGGCTGGCCAGAAAAGATTGCACCAGTTCTGTACTCTTCTGACTCCAGCCGCGGTCTCTGCCCAGTTGCTCGGCGAGCTGGCCGGAACTGAGTTGCGCAATCAGCGTGGGCAGCGTATGCCCCAGGCGTCCGCCCTCCCGTGTAACCTTCGGACCTACGGACACGAAAAAGACCACCACCAGCGCGAACAACAGGGCATACATCACTGCGATGGCGCGCACTCTCCCCCGCAGCACCTTTTCCAGATGGCTCACCATCGGACTCACCAGGTAGGCAAAGAAAATCGCGAAAAGAAAGGCGATGAGAGTTTGGCGGGTCACATAAAGGAAACCCAGCCCAACGGCGAACAACAGCAGCGTGATCAGGACGCGCGCCGTACGTGAGTCAGTCAGCAGCAACAGTTTTTTCCTGGGCGGCCCGCACTCTGCCGCTGAAACGTCCAGACTAACCGAGCACAGCTAATCCCGCACTACTTCTGTGTTATCGGCCGGAATCGCAACCTTTATCAGTTTAAACTGATCGTGTTCGTCCAGCCACATGGCCCAGTCAAAGCCGTCGCCGCGCAGGTTCAGGCGCAATAGCTCCCGCTCCGCTCCCCGAATCGTAACCTTCTCCTTGCCCACCAGTTCCATGCGCACACTCATGGAATTGCGGTCCTGGGGCACCAGCGCCCCAAAATCCGCTGGTTCGCAATGGCGATGGCCGTTCTCGTCTTTGCAGGGAGCGATCTGCAGATATTTCCAGGCCAACACTTCCCGGTGCACGAAGAAATTGTTGTCGAGAATGGGCGTCACAGTCGGTAACAGAAAGGCCTGCTCGGCAGGTTTTGCCCCGGCCGAAGTCGAGATCCGCTCCTTCAAAAACTCTTTGTCGGGAAACACGCTCAGCGAACCGCCGGAGGACTGGCTCCAGTCATAGCGCAGCAACTCGCTGTTGGCCGTCATTTGCATATCTGACTTTTGGCTGCCTGATTCCTGCCCGTCCGTCCCTTTCACTTGCGACTTGATGTCGGTGACTCCGTTTTGCTGCTCAATGTGGAAAGTCTCGCTGGCAACGCGCTGCCCTTTGATGAAGACGCCAAACGTGCCCGAATCAATGATCTGGTTGGCCGCAGGTTTCGCTTTGTCTTTTTTGTCCGCCCCATGCGCGAAGATCGCCAGGCAAGAAATCAGACTCAGGACCAGCGCACGCTGCATTCTTGTTTCGAACTTCACTCGAAGTCTCCTTGTTCCGTGCGTGTGGCGATTTCCTTCAACCCCAGCGTTCCCGCGATCTCGGCCACGATCGCCTCGACCGCGCGGCTGCCGGTCTGAATCGTCAGGGCCGCTTTCGAATAATTTTCGCGGCGAACCGCATAGAGCCGACGAAACTCTTCCGAACTCCTGAGCAGCGGACGTTCCGCTCCCGTCTCGCTGGACTGCGCCGAACAGCGCTGCCACAATTCTTCGACCGGAGCGTCCAGAAAAATCGTTAGCGCGCCGGATGCCCGCAGCATTGCAGCGTTCTCTTTCTTTGCGAAAGCGCCGCCGCCCAAGGCCACGATTCTCGCGCTGCCGCCTCGCAGTTCCTCGATCACATCCGTCAGCGCGGCCCGCTCGGCTCTGCGGAACGCCGGTTCTCCCAGGTCGCGGAAAATCTCAGCCACGGTGCGCCCTCGTGCGCGCTCGATCCGGTGGTCCAAGTCTTCGAACCCCCAACCCAACCGGCGTCCCAGGGCCTGCCCCACCGTGGTCTTGCCCGCGCCCATAAACCCGACCAGGAAGATCGCTTGCGGCGTGCTCGTGTCCGGCACAGGCAGGCCCGCACGTCGAGCAGTCGACCGCGCGCGAGCCGCCGCCCCTCTGGGCGAACCCTTCTTGTCAGAATGCGTTCTGCCAAGGCGCGCCTTGTCAGAGCCCCCCTTGGAGCGCCGCGATTTCTTTTTCGTTGCTATTTGTCTGAGCGTTTCTTGAGGTGAATTTTACCACTGAAGGTGCGCAGCACCACTGTAGACGATACTGCGGCCCGCCCCATGGTACCTACGAAGGCACGTCCCTCTTTGATGGCGAACCAGTTGTGGGATTTGGGTTGAAGAGGTATTTCGTCCTGCACATCGCCCTTTACCGATCGTGCGCTTACGTCGGCGGACGTAGAGTCCGGAACCGTGGCGTCGATATTGCCGCTATGGCTGGTCAGCCGGTATTCTCCGCTGCCGCTGAAGTCGCCGCTGTAGTGAATGTTTCCGCTGGTGGAGACCACTTGCACCAGCTGTCCATTGACTTCTGTCAGAGTAACTTCGCCGCTCAGTGAATCGACTTCCACGTGCCCGTCCTGCACATTGTTCATGGTGACGGCTCCATTCAGCGTCCGCACATGCACGTGCGCGTCGGAAATATCGCGCACGTCCATGTTAGCTCCAGCGCCTTCCATGGTCAGGTCGCCATGCAGTTTCTGCGCTGACAACGGACCCGTCGAGGAGTGCAGCGTCACGCTGGCATCGGCGGGCACGAACACTTCATAGTCCACGCGTCCCGATTGCGCATCCGCGCCCGGCAGCAGATGCGACTGCACGTCCACGCGGTTTCCGGTCTGGGTGTTGTCGACTTCGACCTTGTCGGAATGCAGCACCGCATTGATCACCACAGTGTTGCTCGACGATGGCCGCACCGAGATCGATCCGTAAGGATTGTTCACCGAGATGCCGGCTTTCGGCCCCACGTTGAAGTGGTATTCCTTGCGGGCCTCAGCCACCAGAGTTCCCGCCACCACCACTCCGATTGCGACCAGCTGTATCGTACGGCTGCTCATAAGGTTCCCCGAATTTTCTGTCCCGTGTTCGTCTTCCTGAATTCGTTTTCCCACGGCGCCGCTGCGGGCCGATGGCTGTCTATTATGGCAGAGAGCGGTCCATGGCCATTTCAAAAAGCATGGCTTTCTGTTGATAGGCTTCCAACAGCGAGCGGCGCGATTCTTCGTCGTTCGGGTTGGAGTTCACGATCGTCTGTGCGTCCCGAATATATTCGTTGGCGCGGCGGAGATTGTCCACGTACTGCGCGCGGATCTCGGGAGTCTGATTCTGGATTTCCTGCAGCAGGTCGTCGTCATTGAGACCAGCCGGATTCAAATCGGCCACGTTCATTCCCGCCATCGTCTCGGTGGCCGATGTTGTCCTGGCCAAGGGAGCGATATGCTCGCTCAGTTGATGCACCAGCGAGCGCTGGTTGACAAAAAACCCCACCGCGATCAGCAAGGCCGCGGCCGCAGGTACCAGCCAACCGCGCCATCCCCAGCCCGCCGCGAATGAGGACAAGCCGCGCGCGGAAGCGACGCGGGACGGAACGCCTGCAGGTTTTGACACAAGAGGCTGACTCGTCTGAGGACGAATCAGCCCTTCTTCTCGCAAAGCGATTTCAATCGAATTCCACACCCGAGGGCTGGGTTCTTCACCCGCGCGCAATGCTGACGCCGAGACCGCGATAAGGTCCAATTCCGCAACCAGCGCCGAACAAGCTGCGCAAGTCTTCAGATGAGACCGCTCTTCCGTCCATTCGGCGATGTTGAATTCTTCCGCTCCGGCCAGACTGCGCCGCAGATCAACGCAATTCATACTGCTTCTCCCCAAGCCTGCATCCAGTCTACTGCGATTTCTGTGCCGTTCGCAGCGCTTGCGCCTCTTGCCAAGTTACCAGTGTTCCCACTTACCCGGGGGGTACCCACGTCTCGCTCGGGTGCCCCATGTCTCGCCGTTTTTGCGAGACGTGGGGATTTTGACTCCCCGTTTTTAAAACCCCGCTCAAGATTTCCCGGCCTTTTCGGCTCTTTGCATCTTGAGCAGGTCCCGCAACTTCATGCGTGCCTTGTGCAACTGCGACTTGCTGTTCCCGATCGAACATCCCACGATGCCGGCGATTTCATTGTGCTCGTAGCCTTCCACATCGTGCAGGACGAAAATGGTGCGATAACCAGGAGGGAGATCGTTAACCGCTCGCTGTAACTGCAACCGGTCGATCGATCCAGACAAAGCAACATCATCAGCCCCGAAATCTTTTTTCAGCGAATCTTCTTCGCCGCCTTGCGTGGTTTCTTCCAGCGAAACCACCGGAAGGCCTTTCTTTCTCAGGTGCATCAGCACCACGTTCACTGACAGGCGATGCAGCCAGGTCGAAAATGCCGACTCGCCGCGAAACGTCGCGATCTTGCGATACAGCTGCAGGAACGCTTCCTGGGTCAGGTCTTCGGCCTCGGCCGTGTTCGCCGTCATCCGCAGGCAGAGTGAATACACACGCCGCTTATGGCGCTCGTAGAGGGCCTGGAACGCTTCCGCGTCGCCTAGCTTGGCTCTTTCGATCGCGTCGGCTTCACTGAGTTCGTTGCCCTGCCGTTGCTTGGGGTCGGTCAAGTTGCCTTTTCCGGCCGCACTTGATCAGATGCGGCATAAGTAGCTTTGCGTTGTATGGCTTGCGCGGGTTCCAACGAGCACGAAAGTAACTGCAACCTTCAGAATATCAGAGCTTTTCTACCGATCTCGGGATATCTGAAACCTCTCCCCTCGACATGGAAAGCCCTTTGCTTTTTGGGGCTTGCGCAAAGCGTCCTTGGAGCCCGCTGGTCGGCCTCCCGATTTTAGACGTGAAATCTTCGAAAATCGGTAGCCTTCGTCGCGTCTAACCGCCCTTGCCGGAAGCCGTGATCGTCTCCAATCCGTGACCATGCGGTCCAGTCTCGCGGATTCGGAGAAGGATGGCCAGCGCCATCCCCACAAATCCCAGCACCGAGAAAATCCACATGCCCAAGGCGTACCCTCCGGGATTCTGCAAGCCCGCGCCGGCATAATCGTTAGCCTTGCCGATGAGCAGGTTCAACAGGAAGAATCCAATCTGCTGAATCAGCGTCATCAAGGCGTATGCCGTGCCCAGACGGGACTGTTCCACGATGTATGCCACCGACGGCCACATGACGGCCGGGATCAGAGAAAATGCGATTCCCATCAGCGTCACCGGCACAAACAGCGACACGTTGCTGTAGGCCATGATGAGGTAAACCGGCATCAGCAACAACGACCCAAACATCATGAACCAGGCGCGTTTTCCCACCCGGTCGACCAGCAGCCCACATAGCGGCGTGGCAATCATAGCCGCGAAGGGCAGAAGACTGTTAAAAAAGCCGGCTTTCTCCTGCGCCATCACCCGGACTGCTTCCAAGGCGGCTACGCCACCCTGGCCAGCGAGAATCTTGTTGGTGAAGAAGTCGATGGCAAAAGTGCGAAAAGGGAAGATAGCCGAATAAAAAGTAAAACAGAGGCCGACCACCAGCCAGTACGATCCGTCGAAGCGGAATATACCGCGGAACTCCAGTTTATCGATCGAACCCGCCTTGCCCAATTCATACCTGGCTTCCGCGCGACTTTCCAGCAGCCAATAGATCAGGGAGGTGACTACGCTGAGAACTCCAGCTCCAACTGCCAACAGCAGCGGCCCGCGCCAGCTTGGCGGTCCGGAAGGACCTTGCGGGTAAAACACCGAGTTGGCCCAGGTGGGGGAGTTGTCGGCCGCCACCGAAGCCAGACGCGCGATGGTCAGGTTGATGCCAAAGGCGAAACTGAGCTCCTTGCCCCGGAACCACTTGGCCAGGGCGGTGGTGACGGCCACGATCATGGATTCCGCGCCCAGGCCCAGCACGGTCCGGCCGGCGATCATTACCGGCGCTTGACCGCGAGCTGCCGTCAGCAGCGCCCCCAGCAAGCAGAGGCCGGCGAACATGGCAATCGCCTTCTTGGTTCCGATGCGATCGATGATGATTCCGCCGATGAGCAGCGTCAGCACGGCAGCCACGCTGTAGCTGGCGTTCAGCCAGCCGAACTGCGTCGCAGAAAAGCCAAGATGGTCGATGAACGTCCGCTCCAGCGGGTTGATGCTGTCGTAGATGTAGTAGTTCCCACCCATGGCCACGCTGATGAAGATCAGAACCGACCATCGGTATAGCGCCGAGGGTTGCGGGCGGGCATTGTCTGGCATCAGCGCTCTTTTCCGGGCAAAGTTGGATTCAACGACGAACGAGCAGAGAAGATTAGCAGAGTGGAGCTTCCAGCTCCTAGCGACGCGCTCGCGCTTCATAGACCGGGGACGGAGGGTCTTGAGCAACATTTGTGCCCGGATTGCAGCAGTTAACTTCCGGCTTGCCCGTCATCCTGGAAGAACGCAAGAAATCCTTGCTGCCAGGGTCTTTTGCGAAACGCCGACTTATCGGTCAGTGGCCGACGGGAGCTCCATCGGGCTCAGCCGTTGTCCGGCAACTCGTTTTCTTTGAGAGCAAGTGTCTCAATCTCTTGCATTCCGATGATATAAGCTGCCATTCAGCAATGACCGGCCAGCTTAGACGTTCGGGAAAACTCCGAATGCTAGTGCGCGATGAGTTTTTGACCCCGCTCCGGTATTACAGGTAAGAATCGATGCTGATCCAATGCATGCTGATCCAATGCATGCTAACCCAACGTCAGCGCTGGAACGGAGGCACAGAGTGAACGAGTTCGCTAGCAACGTCGAGCGTCATCGCCGCGAGCTGCTGCTCCACTGTTACCGCATGCTCGGCTCTTTGCCGGACGCCGAGGACGCGCTGCAGGAAGCTTTGCTTCGCGCCTGGCGGTATCGCGACAGCCTGAAGGAAGGCGCGCCCCTGCGCCCCTGGCTCTACCGCGTGGCTACGAACGCCTGTCTCGATGCCATTGCCCGCGATGGGCGACGGGCGGTGCTCGCGGCCAGGGCCTCGGCGGACGATAGCTGGACAGGGAATCTGGAAGAAGTCGTCTGGCTGGGGCCGATTCCGAACGCAGTACTCGAACCCACCACCCCGCCCGCGAGAACGCCGGAGGCGATGACGCTGATGCGCGAAACCCTCGAGATCGCCTTTCTGACGGTAATCCAGCTCCTCACACCGCAGCAGCGGGCTGCCTTGATCCTTTGCGACGTGCTGGACTGGTCCGCCAAGGACGCTGCCGACCTGCTCGACCTCAGCGTCCCCGCCGTAAACAGTGCATTGCAGCGCGCGCGGGCCAGGCTCCGCGAGCGTCTGCCGTCTCGCAAGGCACCGTGGCCCGCCAACGTGGATGCCAGCGCGGCCGAGCTCGACCTGCTAAAGAAATACGTCGAGGCGAGCGAATCGGCGGACTTTCGGGCTTTCGAATCGATCATCCGTGCGGACGCGACCTTCCGCATGCCGCCCGACTTCGGCGGAGCCGAAGGCCGTGACGAGATGTTCAAGCTATGGGTCGAAGGCGGATTTGGCTCCGAAAAGTTTGGTCGCATCCGTTGCGTTGTGACCCACGCCAACCTGCAGCCGGCAGTCGCTTGTTACCAGTGCCGGCCCGGCGATTCCACCTGGCGGGCGATGGCGCTCGAGCTTCTTCGAATCGAGGACGGCTTGATCACGGAGATCGTGGTGTTCCCGCCGCATACTTTCCCGGCGTTCAGCCTCCCCATGACGTTGGACGCGCCGCCGGAGCTGAACAAATGTCATTGACCGACGCGCTCAGTTCGAATTTCTCCGCGAACTCCGCGCCTTTCCTTCGCGTACTCTGCGGTTATGGTCCTTTGATCTACCCGCAAGAGCAACAGCCTTTAACCGCCGAGTGCGCAGAGAACCATCGCAGAGGTCGCGGAGAAATTCGAACTGAGCCACAATCGATGAACGAGGGGAGCCTTCATCGAAAACATTACTAATTTGAGAAAAATCAAAACTTTAAAAAGGAAATCAAATGAGAAAGGTAATCTACGCAATCAACCTTACCCTGGATGGCTGCTGCGATCACACCAAATTCAATCCCGATGAAGAAACGTTTGAGTATTTTATTCGCCTCTTGCGAGATGATGTTGACCTGCTCGTCTATGGGCGCAAAACCTATCAATTGATGGTTCCTTATTGGCCTGATATCGCAAAAAGCCAGTCCGAGACAAAAGCGGATATCGAATTTGCCCAAACCTTTGTCTCCAAGAAGAAGATTGTTTTTTCACGATCGTTGGCCAGCGCTGAAGATGAAAATACGAAAGTTGTTCGCACGAACCTTCGCGACGAAATACTTAAATTGAAGCAAGAACAGCACAAAGATATTCTGGTCGGCGGCGTAGATGTTCCTTCACAACTGATGGAGCTGGGCCTGATTGATGAATATCGTTTTGTCGTTATGCCAATCATGGCTGGCGGAGGGAGACGGTTGTTCGAGGGTGTCAACCTGCCGGAGAAACGCCGACTAAAACTTGTTGAGTCAAAGACTTTTAAATCAGGATGCATTGCGCTTCGTTACTTGAAACCGTGAGAGAGAACTCTGCAAGGCTCTGCTGCAAGTCCCGGCAACAAAAGATCCATCCATTTGGAGAGTGATTTGGGGGGAAGATCTGGCCGACGCGGCGGCCGTGCATCTTTTCCTGCATTGGGAGGCTTGACTGCTGTATTCGTTGTGTCTACGATCTCGTACTGGCCCTTAGCACAACTGGAGTTTTCGCACGTGCCGCTGGAGCGATTCTGCTGAGCCCAGGGCGACCTAGACTTTACCGGAGACGTTGGCATGAAAATCGTCGTGCTGATTGTGAGATTGCTGCTCGGGCTGGTGTTTTTCGTCTTCGGCCTGAATGCCTTTCTGCTATTCCTCAAGGGCCCCATACCCGGCGGCCTCGCCGGACAGTTTCTTCAGGCTCTGTTCCAGTCGCACTACGTTTGGGCGGTCGGTGCAGTGCAGGCGGTTGGCGGCGCGCTGCTGCTGATCAATCGCTATGTTCCGCTGGGGCTGACGATTCTTGGGCCGGTAATCGTAAATATTCTGCTTTACCATCTGCTGCTCAATCACGAAGGCATCGGGGGCGCGCTGATCGTGGCGGTGTTCTGGTTTGTGTTGTTCTTCCACTATCGCCAGTACTTTTCCGGGATCTTTACCGCAAAGGCTTCTTCCGCGTCCTGACAGCGAACGCTTGCGGGCTTGCCCGCAGTCCGAAGCCGGTTTGCGCGGACCTCAGGCGCTGAGGCGCGGGTTGGCTGTGTGGCACGGGTTAACTCGTGCCTGTCGGCAAACCCGTCCTAATCGGTTATGTCAGGTCTGCCCGTTATCCCTCCCAGATTCGATGCCAAGGGCGAGATCCGTTCCCGGCAAGCCGAGTTGCCGGTACTGATCGTTGGTATTATGCTGGCCCTCAGTTGTCCAGATTGAAACTCTGAACGAATCAAGGAGAGATCATTTCCAAAGTAAATGCGCTTGCATTCGCAGCTCTCACAACTGCCCTTTTATGCTGTACACCTGTGGCGCGAGCCCAGGTTGCCATCGACGTAAACATTGGACCGGCTCCCGTGTGTCCTTACGGGTACTTCGACTATGCACCGTATGACTGTGCTCCGTACGGCTGCTATGGGCCCGATTGATTTGTTCGCGGGCTGTTTCTTGGAGCTGGCCCCTGGTTTCACGGTCCTCAGGGATTTTTCGGGCATGTCGACAACCGCTATGATCCTCATCACGGTTACGCTGGGCCGATGCCGGAGCGAGGGGCGGAGCGCTTCAACCACTTCCAGGGAAACGAGGCGCGGGATGGGCGAGGCAACGTAGGCGATGCCGGCCATGAAGGGAAAACCGAACACGCCCTCCCCGGATATCGGGGTAGTTCGCATCGTGGTTCGCATGGCGGGGGTCACCGCTAGAGCGCGATCCGGCTTAAACGAGAGACGAGCTAAGGCGCAGGTGGCGCCTTATCTCGCTTGAGTGCACTCCACAGCTGCTGGAGTGGCCTTTTCCAGGCGGCTGACGCAGAGACGCGAACGCCGATGCGGTTAGGGGTTGTGTGGTCTTCGTGTGACCCCACTCGTTAACGATTCGATGGCGCGCGCCAATAACTCCCAACGTCCCACCATGGCGCCAACGCAAAGGGTTGATCGAAGGCATTTATAAGGCACGAGTCAACCCCGCAAAACATGGCTTTCTTGTGTGGTGACACATACTTCGCAGCGCTAACCTCGAAGCGATCCGTCCTATCGGTATTTTGAGTTTCTGGGGCGCGCTCAGGCGTGGTAACAATCACTCAATCCCTTCTCGGGACCAACCAGGGACCCACGTCGCTTCCTGACCGCACCAACTTGAACTGCGAGGTCAGTGCCATTGCGAACCGGGTCAAATGCCGCGGAATCTGCAAAAGCAGGAAAAGGCGGCGACGGTTTACGTATCCGGGAAGACCTTCCGCGCCTGATTGCCCAGGGCCACGAATCGCTGACCACAGCCGAAAAGGATCTGCTCAAGTGGGTGGGCGTGTTTTTTCGTAAACCAACGCCCGGGCGATTCATGATGCGAGTCCGAATGCCCAACGGTTTTACGGACAGCCGGCAGCTGCGCGCGGTCGCAGACATGTCCAGACGTCTGGGGGACTGCGTGCTCGACATCACGACTCGCCAGCAGATTCAACTCCGTGGTTTCTCGTTGTCGAGCGTGCCCGAGATTTGGGAGAAGCTGCGCGGTGTGGATCTGCACTCGCTGCAGACGGGGATGGACAACGTTCGGAACATCAACGGTTGCCCCCTTGCCGGACTCACGATCAACGAATTGTTCGACGCGTCGCTGGTATTGGTTGAACTGGACCGGATGATCGTCAGTTCCGACGGCAATCCCGACTTCACCAATCTTCCGCGCAAGTTCAATGTTGTGGTCACGGGATGTCTGGAAAACTGCACTCATAGCGAGTCGCAGGATCTCGCGTTGGTTCCCGCGCTGCGGCGGGATCGGGCTGGGTTCAACGTGCTGGTGGGCGGCAAGATGGGTTCCGGTGGATTCACCATCGCGTCCCCACTGGATGTCTTCGTGGAACCCGCGGATGGCGCGCGAGTGGCCGCTGAACTGATTCGCATCTTTCGGGATCATGGCCCCCGCGACGCGCGTTCCAAATGCCGGTTCGCATTCCTGATCGAGGAATGGGGGCTGCCACGGTTGCGGGAGGAGCTTTGCCGCAGGCTGGGTCACGAATTGGAGCCTGCCGGGCGCGATGTTCGCGGCATCCATGACAACGATCACCTGGGCGTAGCCTGGCAGAACCGACCGGGGTATCGCTCGGTAGGACTCTGCGTGCCCGAAGGGCGGATCGGCCCCGACCAGATGGAAGAGCTGTCGCGATTGGCGGACGAGTACGGGGACGGTCAGGTGCGCCTCACCACCGGCCAGAATGCGATTCTGCCCAACGTTCCGCAATGGCGTGTTCCCTCATTGCTGGAAGAAGATCTGCTGCAGGAACTCTCTCCTTCGCCTTCTGCGTTCCGCCGCTGCCTGGTTGCCTGTACCGGAACCGATTACTGCAACCTCGCGCAGATCGATACCAAGGGGCACGCGGCCGAACTGGCGGGAGCGCTGGAGAAGACGCTGGGTGCTAGGCGCACTCCGGTCCGGATGCACTGGTCGGGATGCCCGGCAGGATGCGGCAATCACGAGGCGGCCGACATCGGCTTCCGTGGCCTCAAGACACGGATCGGGGACAAAATGGTAGAGGCGGTCGCCATTTATTTGGGCGGCCGCACCGGGCCACATGCCAGGGCAGGCCAGCAATTGGTTGAAATCGCGCCCTGCGACGAAACCTTGCCCCTGGCGGTTGCGAATCTGATCCGAAATATGGAGAGCGCGGCCGATCCGCACGCAGCGTTTGCCCCGATGGAACTCACTCTGCCCACGTCTGCAAATGAAGACTTGGGATTGACTCAGGGTTCTGCTAGCCCTGACGTGACCGCGTAGTTTTCTTGCGCCCCGGTGATTCGCTTCGTAACTTCTTGCCGAGCACGGAAACCAGCTTCGCTGCACAATCTCCGTTGCACAATGCCCGCCAATTTGGTTTAGTCTGACTGGCAATGCCAGGAGATCCGAATTCGCCGGGGGGATTCCGCGGCCTGCGCGTGTTGGCGCTCGAAAGCCGACGCGCCCGTGAGATGGGCCTGCTCATCGCAAACCACGGAGGCCAACCATTAGTGGCTCCGACCACGCGCGAAGTTCCCGCGGAGGACAAGGGCGACACCTTGAAGTTCGTGTCGGCGCTGAGAGAAGGGCGACTCGATCTTGTCATCTTCTTGACTGGCGTGGGCACACGCGCGCTGGCGCAAGCGGCGGAAGGTATCTGTTCGCGCGAAGAGTTTATTGCCGCTCTCAGCAGGACTGCGGTGATCGCCCGAGGGCCTAAACCCGTGGCCGCCCTGCGTGAGTTGGGCGTACCGATCACTGCCGTCGTTCCCGAACCAAACACGTGGCGCGAACTTCTCTATCTCCTGGATGAAAAGAGCGATCAGTTCCCGCTCAAGGGGCGTTCGGTGGCGGTTCAAGAGTATGGAGTTACGAGTCCGGAACTGCTTGCTGGATTGGCAGAACGTGGCGCGCAAGTGCTCGCGGTCCGTATCTACGATTGGAGCCTGCCGGAAGACACGGGGCCGCTGCGCAAGGCTGTCCAGGCAGTTGCTCACGGCGAGATCGATGTCCTGCTGGTGACCTCGGGCGTCCAGATACGGCACCTGCTTCAGATCGCCGAGGAAATGAATCTTCGGGAGGACTTGTTTCGTCGCCTGTCGCGCGTCGTGGTCGGGTCCATTGGCCCAGTTGCCTCAGCAGAGTTGCGGCACCAAGGCATCGCGGTGGATATGGAACCCAGTCATCCAAAAATGGGTTTTCTGGTGAAAGAAGTAGCGGAGCGGTGCTCCGAACTGATGGAGAACAAACAAACTGGATTGCCACCCGCCGAGCGTCGTCCTCCTTCATCCCGGTAGTGTCGGATGGGTAGAATCCAGATGCGTACAATAGGGCGAGACGCTGTAGGGAACTGAGAGACAGGGGGTCGCATGGCCATGGAACCGAGCGAGCGCGGTGCCGGGTCGAATCCGGGCGAGGCAGAAGCACATATTCGGAGTGCTCAGCAAATTCTAAAGACGCTGCAACAGAAGATCGGAGAGCATCCAGAAATCGGCGCGGCCATTACGAAGCTGGAGATGGCGCTGAATGAACTGGCGATCCAGACGGGCGGACTGTTGTAGGCGGTGCGGGCAGGCCTAGTCCATGAATCGAGGGTAGAGGAGTCGGAGAGACCTGTGTGGGACGAGTGAACATTCGAAGAGTCCCCCTGGCAAAGGCTGCGAGACCTGGGGCACCCGGCCCCGACTGGAAGCTAGCTCCCCACGTAGCGTGCGTACAGGCTGCGCGCGACGGCTGTGTCCGTGGTGCCTTTGATGATGGCGCGGCCGTCGGGAAAGAGCGTCAATTCGTAGGGGTCGTGCCAGAATTTCAGGACGAAGGCGGTGTGGCGGACGGTGCCGTGGGGCTGGAGGCGGCGGTCCATTTCGGCGAAGTCGATAGGTCGTTTCCGCTCATGGATTTGCACGGAATTCCTACCACAGAGGGTGATGTGTGGGCGGCCCTCGCCGGCCAGGTGAATGAAGTTGCGTTCGGCGCAGGCGCGGCAGCCGGGACGGGGCTTGCCGGCGTTGATCTCGGCGTGCTCGCTGGTCCAGACGTCGAATGAGAGCAGGGTCTTGCGCAGGTGCGGGGACTTCGATCCACCTACCAGCAGCTTCAGCGTTTCTGTGGCCGCGATCGACGCCACCAGGTTGACTGCCGAATTCAGAATGCCGGAAGTCTCGCAGGTTTCTACGATTCCGCGCGGCGAGTCGGGAAAAATGCAGGCCAGGCAGGCGGTCTCGCCGGGCAGTACGTTTAAAGTTGCGGCGTAGCTGCCGACAGCGGCAGAGTAAATCCAGGGACGAGAATTCTTTACCGCGAAATCGTTGATCAGGTAGCGGGTTTCGAAGTTGTCGGTGCCGTCGAGGATGATTTCTATTCCTTCAAGTAACACTTCAATATTTGCCGGAACTACGTCTTCCACTTTCGGCTCGACCACAATCTGTGAGTTGAAAGCGGCGATCTGGCGCGCGGCGGCTATCGCTTTGGGCAGGGACTCGGACGCGTCTTTTTCGCTAAATAGCGACTGGCGCTGCAGGTTGCTGGGTTCGACGTAATCGCGGTCGATGATGCGGAGCGTGCCCACGCCAGCGCGGGCCAGCAGTCCGGCGAGAGCCGAGCCGGTGGCGCCGCAGCCGACGAGGGCGACGCGGGCGCGGGCGAGGCGGGATTGACCCACTGCGCCGACGCCGCGGAAGAGAATTTGTCGGGAGTAACGGTCGTCGAAGGCGGCAGTTGGGCGCACGCCCGACGGCGTGGCTGGAGGCGAGGCTGGGTTCGAGTCCTCCGCCGTCGAGGCCTCATTCGATTTCTCGCGCTCTCGTTCCTGTCCCAAAGAGATCACCAGTCAGCTGCGCTAAAACCTTTATTATAAGTGGCGGGGTGTGCGGCTGGCGGTGATGTGCGAAACGGAGTTCGATTCCCAAGGCAGTGTCGGTGCGCCCGAGATCCCTCGCTCCGCCCGTAGAACGGCTGCGGACGGGATGACGCAGCCGAGGTAGCGGCTGGTCAGAACTTAAGCTCGACGCTGCGACCGTCCGGGCAGAGATCGGGAGCCAGCGAAATTTGGCAGCGCGGCATCCAAACAAATTCTATTGAAATCATTTACCCGGGCCTGAGGACATTATTTGCTGAAACGGTGGACGCCAGTTCTAACAGCGATGCTCCTGCTGCTGATCCCGGCGGTCTCGGCTGGGGCGGGGGCGCCTTTTCCCCAGGAACCGCAGGCTCCGGCGGCGTCCGGGACGATGGCGGAGTTCGAGGGGAAAGTGGTTGAAGCGATCCAGCTTCCGGGTGTGCCGGATCGCGACCAGGCACATTTGCAGCAGTTGCTGGCGCAAAAAGCGGGACAGCCGTTGAACCGGGACCAGGTGCGCGAGAGCATTCGCGCGCTGTTCGCCACGGGGCGTTTTGCCGACATTCAGGCGGAAGTGGCGGCGTCTGGCAACGGGGTGGCGCTGACCTTTGCCACTTCGCCTAACTTTTTTGTGGGAGCGGTGAGCGTCGAAGGAGCGCCGAACCGCCCCGGTTTCAATCAGATCGTCAACGCTTCCAAGCTCCAGCTGGGTGAACTGCACTCTCTGGACAAGGTGGATCGGGCGCTAGAAAACATTCGCCAGCTGATGCAGGAAAATGGCTATTACCGGGCGCGCGTGACCGCCGAGAGCAAGTCGAATCTGGACCGGCAGCAGGTGGATATCGTGTTTCATGTGTTCCCCGGGGAAGCGGCGCATGTGGGCGAGGTGAATGTTACGGGAACGTCGAATCTTTCCCCATCGCAGGTGCGGGACATCGCGAGGATGGAGTCGGGGGACAGGGTTACGGCGGCGCGGGTTTCGGGCTCGCTGCGGCGATTGCGCAAGAAATTCCAGAAGCAGCAGCGGGTGTTGTCGCAGGTATCGATTGCGCAACAGCCATACCGCCCCGCCTCGAATGCCGTGGACTATACCTTCCAGATCGATCCCGGGCCGGTGGTGGTGATCTATGTGGAAGGTTTCCATGTGGGCCGCCGGTTGCTGAGGAAAGAAATTCCGGTTTACGAAGAAAACGCTTTGGATGACGATCTGCTCAACGAGGGCAAACGCAATCTGCTGGATTACCTGCAGACCCAGGGACACTTCGACGCCAAAGTAGAGATCAAGAAAGAAAACGATGCCAAGACGATGCGCGTGATTTATCAGGTCGATCCCGGCCCGCTGCACCGGCTGGGGCTGATCGAGATTACCGGGATCAACAACAAGAGCTATTTCCGCCCCGAAGATATCCGCTCGCGGCTGCAAATACAGACGGCGAGGACACTTTTGTCGCACGGGCGATACAGCGGCGTCCTGCTGAAGAGCGACGTGGCCACTCTGGAAGGGCTTTACCGGTCGAATGGGTTTCGCCAGGCGCAGATTCAGACCAAGGTAGACGATGATTACAAGGGCGTGGCCAACCATATTGCGGTTCACCTGCACATTGTGGAGGGGCCGCAAACCCTGGTGGGCGGGCTGCACATCGTGGGCAATGAGAGCATCCAGGCCAGTGCGCTGCCGGAATTGGAAACTCGGGAGGGCCAGCCTTATTCCGAGCAGAACCTGTCGACGGACCGAGAGAAAATCCTCAGTTATTACTTTAATCGCGGATTTCCCAACGCCAACCTGGAGATTACGACCCAGCCTTCGCCTGGGTTGCAGAATCGCGAGGACGTTACCTACAGCATTCACGAAGGCGAGCGATTTTCCGTGGACCGGGTCATGGTGGCAGGGCTCGACCACACGCGCGATTACATCGTGCAACGGGAAATCGAAGTGCACCCCGGCGATCCTTTGAGCCAGCAGGATCTGCTGCAGACGCAGACCAAGCTTTACGATCTGGGAATTTTCAACCAGGTTGACGCGGCGGTGCAGAATCCGGAGGGGACTGATCCCCAGAAAAATGTATTGGTGCAGGTGCAGGAGGCCAAGCGCTACACGTTTACCTACGGCATCGGGCTGGAGTTCCAGACCGGGCAGCCGGCCGGGAGCACAGCGCCGCAGGGGAGCACGGGAGTGAGTCCGCGAGTAGGGTTTGATGTGACGCGGCTCAACCTGGGAGGGCGCAACCAGACAGTCACATTTCAGTCTCACGTGGGGCGGCTGCAACAGCGGGGGCTGGTCAGCTATGAGATTCCGAAGCTGTTTGACAACGAAAAGTTCAAGTTGATTTTTACGGTTTTTTACGACAATAGCCTGGACGTCTCCACGTTTACTTCGCAACGGCTGGAAGGCAAAGTGGACCTGCGCCAGCAGATCAGTAAACCCAGTTCGCTGGTGTATCGGTTTGATTACCGCAGAGTAAAGGCGAGCAACTTCGCGTCTGATTTCTCGCCCGCGCTGGTGCCGCAACTTTCGTTGCCGGCGCGCGTGGGTGGCCCGGGATTTACCTATATCCGGGACAAACGCGACAATCCGCTGGAGAGCACGCGGGGGAACTACTTCACACTGGATGCTTTTGCGGCCTCCAGTTATTTTGGCTCGGAAGCAGACTTTAGCCGCGCCCTGGCGCAGTACTCCACTTACCGGGCGTTCGGTGGAAAGCCGGGCCACCAGTTCGTGTTCGCACGTTCCACCACGATAGGACTGGAGCAGCCGTTTCGCGGCACGAAAATCGAGTCTCCTGGGTCTTGCCCGACGAACTCTGCGGATGAACCTACGTGTAGCATTGCAACCATTCCCTTGCCAGAACAATTTTTTGCCGGCGGCGGAAACTCTCATCGCGGTTTTGGGTTGAATCAGGCAGGACCGCGCGATCCCGACTCAGGCTTTCCGGTGGGCGGCACAGCACTATTCGTCAACAGCCTGGAATTGCGTTTTCCCTCGATTAGTTTGCCCTGGCTGGGTGAGGGCTTCGGGTTTGCGGTGTTTCACGATATGGGAAACGTTTTCACGGCTGGCCACGACATGCTCAAGGGACTGATGCGGTGGCATCAGGACAATCCCGGGCCGTGCCTTTCGTCCGGAGGTACACCCAACCAGCAGTGTCTTACGCAATTCAACGACTCCGGTTATGATTACACTTCGCACGCGCTCGGGGTGGGCGTGCGGTATAAGACGCCCATTGGTCCGCTACGTTTCGACTTCGGGTACAATCTGAATCCAACGTCCTATTTCCAGGGGTTCACGTTCAATTCGCTGGGCCAGCCGGTGACTTTTGAGACGCAGCGGTTGCGGCACTTGAACGTTTTTTTCAGCATAGGTCAGCCATTTTGATGAAACTTCGCGCGAATTTTACGACTAGCGTTTTGATTGTCGGCTTGCTGTCGGCGATGTTGTTCGTGCCGGCGGCTTCGGCGGGACAAGTCATCGACCGTATTGTGGCCCGGGTGAACGGGCGCATTATTTTGCAGTCGGAACTGGAAGAAGCTCTGAGCTATGAAGCGCTGTTGAACGGCCGGGCGCTCACCCAGTTCTCAGCCGATGACCGGCGCGCGGTGCTCGACCGCCTGATTGACCAGGATCTGCTGCATGAACAGCTGAAGTCTTCCGATTTCCCGCATGCCTCTGAGGCCGAGGCTGCCGGCCAGGTTGCCGGGGCCCGGAAGCTGTATCCGGAAGCCGCCACGGACGAGGGGTGGCAGGCTTTGTTGGCGAAATATGGTCTCCGGGAAAAAGATCTGGTTTCGCATGTGCAACAGCAGATCGATCTGATGCGGTTGGTCGATGCGCGCCTGCGCCCGGCGGTGCAGATCGATTCCAAGAGCGTCGAAGCGTACTACCGCGAAAAGTTCGTTCCGCAATTGAAGCAGTCAGGGGCGAATGAAGTTCCGCTGGCCGATGTTTCCGCCAAGATTCGGGAATTGCTCACGCAGGAAAAAGTCAGCGAGCTGCTGGTTTCCTGGCTGCAGACGCTGCGTTCGGAAAGCGATGTGCAGATCCCGGGGGCGGAGGCGTCTCCGCGAGAGGGATATCAGAGCCAGTGACCCAGCCCCCCACCAGGCTTCGAAGCCGCGCATGGTGGAAATACCTGTTGATGGTGGCGGGGGCGGGGTTGCTGTGCGTGGTTGCCGGGCTCTGGTATATCACTACTGATTCCTTTCAAAACCTGGTCCGGCGCCGCATGGTGGGAGAGCTGGAACGCATCACCGGCGGCCGGGTGGAAATCGGCAGCTTTCACACCATTCCATTCCGCATGCAGGTGGACGTGCGCGAAATTACCGTGCACGGACGCGAGGCGGCCAACGACGTTCCACTCGCCCACGCCGACCGCCTGGTGGCGCGGGTAAAAGTGATCTCGCTGCTGCGCAGCGAGTTCGGATTCCACGAACTGACCCTGGATCATCCGGTCATTCACATCGCTTTTTATCCGGATGGCAGCAGCAACGTGCCTGGACCGAGCGTGGCCAGAACGTCCAGCGCCTCTTCGGTCGAGCAGCTTTTCGCGCTTTCGATCGACAGTCTCTATGTTCGGCATGGGGACCTGTTGTGGGCCGATCAAACCTTGCCACTCGATCTCTCGGCCAATGACGCCGGGTTGGAGATGGAATACTCGTTTCTCCGCGGCCGCTACGAATGCCGCTTGCTGCTCGGCAAGGTGGACACGACTTTCGACGGCTTCCGCCCCGTGGCATGGATGACGGATATCAAGTTCGCTCTGGCGCCATCGTTTGCCGAAATCGAATCGGGGAGACTGAATTCCGGGCGCTCGCACGTGGAAGTGCGCGGCATCGTCAGCGACTTACGGAATCCGCAGTTGACCGCCACCTATGACGCCCAAGTTGATCTTGCGGAGGTGGCGTCGGTGGCCCGGCGGCAGGATCTTCGCGAGGGCGTACTCGAGCTCAAAGGGCAGGGCATGTGGAGGCTCGACCAATTTACCTCTTCGGGGTCGCTGGACTTGCGCGATTTTGGCTGGCAAGACGGCCAGGTTTCGGTAAGGAAGGCCAGCCTCGCGTCGGACTACTCGGTGACGGATCAGCAGATCAAACTCTCCAAGCTGCAAGGCAGGCTGCTGGGCGGAAGTTACACAGGGGATGTCCAGATCGATAACTGGCTGCACAGCGCTCCTTTCGTGGCCTCATCTTTATCCTCATCGGCGCAAGCTGGAAAGAATCAGGGGGGGGGAAATCAGGCAGTAATCCGGAGGGGCGGGCAGGAGTTGCCCATTGTTACCGCGGGCCGGGAGCCCGGTAAAGCAGGAAAGGAGAAGCCGCCCGGGGTTCAGACTGGGGTTATTCATCTGCGGCTGCGCGACCTATCCGCAGCGGAGATCGCTTCTTCGCTGAAGTCGCATGCGCGATCTCTGAAAGATTTTCATCCCGCGGGGTTGGCCAGCGGCAGCGTTGATGCGCGCTGGAAAGGATCGCCGCGGGAGGCGGAGTCCGGGTTCGCGCTCGAAGTGGTCCCCACGGCCAAGCCGGGTGCTGGCGAGATTCCGCTGACGGCTCGCGCCCATGGGACTTATCGCGGGTCGGGGGATGAGTTGGAACTGGAACAGTTCAATCTCTCGACGCCTGGGTCGCGGGTGCAGGCGTCGGGAACAATTTCGTCATCCTCGAGTCTGCGTTTTTCAGTTTCCACCTCGAACCTCGAAGAATGGCGTCCTCTGGTTGAGGCTCTGCAAGGGCCGGCCCACTTGCCATTCCGGGTGTATGGCAACGCCACGTTCAACGGCTCGGCTGGTGGAAAAGTCTCGGCGCCCACAGTGGCTGGAACGCTGGTGGCGCAAGACTTCGAAGTAACGCTCCCGGCAACCGCCCGCATGCCGGAACAACAAGTTCATTGGGATGCGCTTTCGACCGGCGTGCAATTCTCCTCGCACGGGCTGACATTGCATGACGGCAACCTGCACCGCGGAGACACCAGCGCGACGTTCGAAGCCAATGCCACACTGGAAGATGGCCAGTTCACGGCGGACAGTCCTTTCACGGCGCGCGTGAATCTCCACGGAGTGGATGCGGCTTCGACTGAGGCGCTGGTTGGTTACGACTATCCGGTTACCGGGCAGGCGGACCTGATGCTGCAGGCGTCTGGAACCGCTTCCAATCTGCACGCGCAAGGGCAGATCCACGCCCGAGACGCCTCGGCGTGGGGCCAATCGATTTCGCGATTCGACGCCGACATGCAGGTGGCCGCGGGCGAGACTTCGCTGACCAATATTCATCTGTTCCATGAAGACGCGGAGATTCGCGGCAGCGCCGCCTACAAGCCGTCGAATCACACTTTTCGGCTGGACCTAACCGGCAAGAACTTCGATCTGGCACGCATTCCGCAGGTTCAGTCCGGCCGTCTTCTGATCGAAGGACGCAGCGACTTCACGCTGCAGGGGTCGGGCACGACGCAGTCTCCCGCGATCAATGCCAGCGTTCAGGTGCGCGATCTTACGCTGGATCACGAACTGGCCGGAGGACTGGACGTGGAGGCGGCGACGAAGGGTGGGGAACTCCAGTTGACCGGGCATTCGGAATTTGCCAAGGGAACGGTAAAGATCGAAGGCGGGGTTCAGATGCATGGCAACTACGGGGCTGCCATTTCGGTCCAGATTGATCACGTCGACCTTGACGCTTTTTGGCGTGCGTATCTGCGGGGAGAATTGACCGGGCACTCCGCGGTTTCAGGAATTGTGGTGATGCAGGGACCATTGCGCGATCCGCGCCAGTGGACGCTGAACGGAAACCTCTCTGAGGTGGCTCTGGACGTGGACTACGCCAAACTTCACAATGCGGATGCGGTGCGCTTTACCTACGCGCAGCAGACTCTGCATATCGAGCAGTTGCACATGGCGGGGGAGGGAACTGACTTGGCCGCTCATGGCGCGGTGCACTTTACCGGTTCCCGGGACCTGGACCTCCGCGTGGACGGCAAGGTTGACCTTAAGCTGTTGAACAGTGTGGACGCGGAATTCACGGGCGCCGGTCTGGTATCGATGGATATGACTGTAGGGGGCACGCTTTCCGATCCGCTGGCGCAGGGTCATCTGCAGGTGAGCGATGGCTCGGTTTCCTACGCCGGCTTGCCCAGCGGCTTGAGCGAGATGAATGGATCGCTGATCTTCACGCGCGACAGCCTCCATATCGAGAAACTGACGGCGCACACCGGCGGTGGGACCATCGATCTCAAAGGGGATGCGACTCGCTACAATCAGCAGTTCAGCTTCGATGTCACGGCAACGGGCAAGGAAGTGCGGCTGCGCTATCCGCCTGGAGTGAGTTCCACGGCCAATGCCGACTTGCGTTGGGTGGGCACGCCGGCAGCATCGACGGTGAGCGGCGAAATCATGGTGACTAAGCTGGCCGTGACTCCTAATTTCGATTTCAGCTCGTATCTGGAGCGGAGCCGGCGCAACGCGGGTATGGCCCCGGCGAACTCGCCGCTCAACGGGGTCAAGCTCGACATCCAGGTGCAGACCGCTCCGGAACTGCAGATGAAGACTACGGTCGCACGTCTCTCGGGGGACGCGAATCTGCGGCTGCGCGGCTCGGTCGCGCGCCCCGCGGTGTTGGGCCGCGCCGACATTCTGGAAGGCGATGCCACTTTCAACGGCACAAAATTCCGCCTGGAGCGCGGCGACATCACGTTTGCCAATCCGGTGGCCATCGAGCCGCAAGTGAATCTTGAGGCCTCGACGCACGTCCGCAACTATGATCTCGACATCACCGTGACCGGAACCCCGGACCGGCTGGCGGTGAATTATCGCTCGGAGCCTCCGCTGCCGAAGTCGGACATTATCGCGCTGCTGGCTTTGGGCCGCACCAGCCAGGAGTCCGAGCAGTTGCAACAGCAGTCCGGCGCTATCCCCTTCAACGACGAAGCCTCGGCCTTGATCATCAATCAGGCGATCAATTCCACGGTCAGCAGCCGCATCGAGAAGCTGTTTGGAGTGAGCCGCATCAAGATCGATCCCCAAGGCCTGACGACCGAGACCAATCCGACGGCGCGCGGACCGCAGGTGACGATCGAGCAACAATTCGCCAACAATATTTCTCTCACCTACAGCACGAACGTTTCCCAGAGCAACCAGCAGATCATTCAGGGCGAGTATTACTTCACGCGGAATATTTCGGCGGTGGGGACGCGGGACCAGAACGGCGTGGTCAGCTTTGATGTGCGCATCCGCCGAAGAAAATAGATCAAAAATGAGTGCCCCCTTGCCTGCCTCCGCCGAAGCCGGATGGTTCGCGACTCTGCGCCAGCGGATGGTCGACCACGATCTGCGAGGCCGCGGCATTGCCGACGAGCGTGTGCTCGGCGCCATGTTGCGAGTTCCGCGCCACGAATTTGTTCCCGAGGCATATCGTGGGCAAGCTTATGAGGACCATCCGCTGCCGATCGGGGAAGGGCAGACGATTTCTCAGCCCTACATCGTGGCCATCATGCTGGAGACTCTGGCGCTTCAACTCACGGACACGGTTCTGGAGGTTGGAACCGGATCAGGCTATGCGACCGCACTGTTGGCCGAACTTGTGTCGCGGGTGGTGTCGGTGGAGCGATATCCGACGCTGGCTGCGGGTGCCCGGCAGTTGTTGTCCGGTCTTGGTTATAGGAATGTGAATGTAGTCTTAGGCGATGGCAGCGAAGGTTTTCCCGCAGGCGCTCCTTACGACGCGATTCTTGTGTCTGCCGCGACCGCGGCGGTGCCGCCGGCTCTGCTCGCACAACTTCGCGAGGAGGGTGGGCGCTTGATCATTCCAGTGGGCCCTGCCGAGTCTCAGTTGTTGCAGTTGATTCGGATGGTGGCGGACCGGGTGGTGGTGACGTCCTGTGGCGCGTGCCGGTTTGTGCCGTTGGTTTCAGGAACAGGCGTGTGACGACCACGGAGCCGGCGGCTGTTAGAATCTTCTCGTGCCCCTTCTGCGCAATCTGCGCGTAACCCTGGAAATGATCAAGTGGGAGCACTCGATTTTCGCGCTCCCATTTGCGCTGTGCGGGGCCATGCTCGCCGCTGGGGGATTGCCAACCGCTCATCAGGTTGCCTGGATCATCGTGGCCATGGTGGCCGCTCGTTCCGCGGCGATGGCGTTCAACCGGCTGGCCGACGCGTCTATCGACGCCGCTAATCCTCGCACCAGCGCGCGCGCGCTTCCTGCCGGGCAACTCACGCCGGGCTTCGTGGCAGCGTTTGTCGTGATCACGAGCGTGGTTTTTATCGGCGCAGCGGCTGAGCTCAATCGACTTGCGCTGTGGCTCTCTCCGGTGGCGCTGGCTGTTTTGCTGCTCTACTCCTACACCAAACGGTTCACGCGATGGTCACACCTGGTGCTGGGATTCGCTCTGGGCATCGCGCCGTCGGCGGCGTGGATCGCGGTGCGCGGCTCGCTCGACCCGCGCATTTTGCTGCTCACCGCCGCGGTCACGTTCTGGGTCGCGGGGTTCGACGTGCTGTATGCGTGCCAGGATTTCGATTTTGACCGCGCCAGCGGATTGCATTCCATTCCGCGTTATCTGGGCATTTCCCGCGCGCTCTGGGTGGCGCGTGCTTTTCATCTCATCATGCTGCTGTTGCTGGCCGCCTTGCTGCTGGCCTTTGGCCTGGGCAAGCTGGCCGTTGCAGGAGTGGCGCTTGTGGGGGCCCTGCTCGCTTACGAACATTCGCTGGTCTCGGCGGGCGACTTGAAAAAGCTGAATGCGGCGTTCTTCACCATGAACGGAGTGATCTCGGTCGTGTTCTTCGTTTTTGTGGCGGGAGACTTACTGCTGCGGCGCTAGCAATCCCATACAAAAACAAACATCGCCTCTCTTCAAGGGTTGACGCGAAGTAGCATGAGCGTGCCGCTCTCCAGCTTGACGTTGTTTTTTCCCGAGCTGATGACCGACCCCTGAGCGGCATTCTGCGCACTCGCCTCGAGTTTTAGCTCGGGCATTCCAATCACTCCTTGAGTGTTGGCATTGATGGGGGGACGCGCGTTGCCTTCTGCCGGCGCATCAGCCCCAGCGGTCGCGCCAGTCGACCGAGGCTGTGGTTGCCCCGATCCCTCCATCGGGCTGTTGCGTCCACCCATCGGCGATGTGGCCGTGCCGCCACCCGTGACGGGCCCGCCTGGGTTGTTGCCGCTGTCATTTTCTGAAGTGTTGTCGAGAGGAGCGATGATTGCCTGGATTGACATTGCCTGCTTCAGTTCCCCGTGCTTGGTCACGGCGCGGTCGAACGCGATGCCCAGGTCGGACTCTTTCTGCTCCTTCGTGCGGGCCTGGGCTGTGGTTACGCGGCCCACGATTTTCGTGTCTTTGGGTACGATCATCTCGCCACTGTTCGTCTTAAGATTTGTCGTGACGGTAGCAACTACTTCGTCACCCGGCTTCGCTTTCTTGGCATCGACGGTTTTGCTCAACCGCACCGGAATGACGACGCCCGGAGCAATTCTGGGGGAGCTGGCCTGGGACTGATTTCCCGCAGTCGGGCTGGCGCCCGGAGCTTGAGCCGCGGGACTCTGCGGAGATTGAGCGATCCCGCCGGCCGAAGATGGCGTCTGGCTTTGCGCCAGCGATAAGCCGCATAAGAAGACGGTACTCAGCACGGCGGGTGCAAGATGTTTTGCCATTGGAGTCTCCTTCCGTGGTGCGGGTTATGATGCGGGCTCGCGCAACTCGCTATATGATTCGATGCGGTTTCTATGCGAGGAGTAGGAGGAAATCTGCGCGTCTTTGGCCAGCGCAAGCCGGATCCGACCTCTGTATGCAACGGAACCACATGTGACGCTATGAGTTCCAATCCACTCTGCGATATTATCAAAGGGATGTCCCCTTCGCGCCCATCCCATTCTTTCCAGACCGACGACCGGCGGCTCGCCCCGATTCACGCCAAAGTAATGGCCGGTGAGCGGCTAGACGCTGACGACGGCCTAACGCTTTACGGCACCGGCGACATTCTTGCGGTGGGCTGGATGGCCAACTACGTGCGCGAGCGCATGCACGGCGACAAGACGTATTTCAACGTGAACCGGCACATCAATCCGACCAATGTTTGTGTCGCGGCCTGCCGCCTGTGCGCGTTTGGCCGCAAGAAAGACTCGCCCGGCGCTTACACCATGGCGCTTGAAGAAGCATTTCAGACAGCGGCTTCCGGATACTCCGAGGCAGTCACCGAGTTTCACATCGTTGGCGGATTGCATCCTGACTTGCCGTTTCAGTATTTCCTCGATCTCTGCTCTGGCTTGAAGCAGCGGTTTCCCCAAGTGCACCTCAAGGCGTTCACCATGGTCGAGGTTGCGTATCTTTCGAAGCGTGCGAAGCTTTCGATTCGCGAAACTTTAGAACAGCTCAAGGCCTCGGGCGTGGATTCCTTACCCGGCGGTGGGGCCGAGATTTTTGCCGACCGCGTGCGCCACATCATCTGCGACCACAAAATCGACGGCAGCCAGTGGCTGGAGACGGCCAGGCTGGCGCATCAGATCGGCTTGAAGTCGAACGCGACCATGCTCTATGGCCACGTCGAAAACGACGAAGACCGGGTGGATCATCTGCTCAAGCTGCGCGCCCTACAGCACGAAACTGGCGGTTTCCAGACGTTCATCCCGCTGGCTTTCCATCCCGATAACACGCCCCTGCAGCATCTGCCGAAGACCACCGGCATGCTCGACATCAAGCAGATCGCGGTGAGCCGGCTGATGCTCGACAACTTCCCGCACATTAAGTCGTACTGGCAGATGGTGACATCGAAGATGGCGCAGATATCTCTGCGCTTTGGCGCCGACGATATGGACGGCACCGTGATCGAGGAAAAGATTTACCACGATGCCGGTGCCACCACCCCGCAGGGCATGCGCCGCGAAGAATTGGAACGCCTGATCCGCGCCGCGGGGCGTGAGCCGATCGAGCGCGACACGCTTTACCGGCCGGTGACACGGACGGAGACTTCGGTGACCGTCGGGGTGTGAATCGTTAGTTAGAGGCGTGAACTCGGCGGACTTGTTTTGCCGCGCGCTTCCGTCCCGTTGCCCGACACCCTTCCTTTGGTACTCGTCATCGCGTTCCGCAGCAGCAGGTTGGCACGTGTCTGGTATCCCTTGCCGTATCCCTTCAGCCATTCAAGAACGTCTGCATCCAGGCGAATGGTTACGGCCTTCTTTGGCGGACGGTAGAACTTTCCGATTACCGCCCGGCTCCAATCTAAAGCCTCAGGCATATCGGAGACGTCAATGTCTTCGTCTTTCATGGCCGAGATGGCCGCGATATCGCGCTTTTGTTCCTTGCTTAGCTTCCTCATACCCTCTCCTCTCATACGAGAGGATCGTCCCTATGTCGATGCACATGTATGTACACACTAGGGCGCAGTAGCTTCCCGCAGTCCCTCCGCCGAGCCCTGCAGCAGATTCCGCAGCACCGCTACTTCCGCGGCGATGCCCGCGTGCAGCGCCGGGTCCGCATCCGGCGCGAATAGCGGCGAATGGTTTGAGGGCAGCAGCGCTCCCGTGGCCCGAGCCTTTGCATACTCCGCGGGATCGGCGCCTCCCAGGCTGAAATAGAGCGACGGGACGCCCTGCTCGATGAAATATGCGTAGTCCTCGGACGGAGTGATCGGCTCCGTCGTAATCACATTCTTCTTGCCGAGAGCTGCTTCGAGTGGGAGTCTCAGCCGTTGCGCCAACGCGGGATCGTTGTATACGAGGTCGGTTGCTTCGTAGTGCTCAATCAGAGGTTCGCGGGCCGCGCCGGCGGCTTGGGCCTCGGCTTTGGTGATGCGCTCGATCGCAGCCAGAATCTGCTTGCGGACTTCGTCTTTGTGGGTGCGTACTGTCAGCCCCAACTCGGCGTGATCCGGAATGATGTTGTTCTTCGTTCCAGCCTGGATGTAGCCGACCGTGATCACTGCCATCTCGCCCGGCTTCACTTCGCGGGACGTGATGGTCTGCAGGGTGAGAATGGTGCGGGCCGCGATCACAATCGGATCGATCGTGGTCTGCGGCGCGGAACCATGCCCGCCCTTGCCGTAGATTGTGATGCGTAAGGAATCCGCGTTCGTGTTGTAGATTCCGGGAGTGATCCCGACCTGCCCGGCGGGTAGTTCGTTGTCGACGTGAAGCGCCACGCCCACGTCGGGCTTGGGGAAGCGCTTGAACACTCCGTCGTCGATCATCATTTTCGCGCCCCTGATGGTTTCCTCGGCAGGCTGGCCAATCAGCATGAGCGTTCCGTGCCAGGTATCTTTGCTGCGAGCCATGATCGCCGCTGTGCCCACCAGAGATGCCATGTGCAGGTCGTGCCCGCAGGCGTGAGCGACGGGAACGTCGTGCCCGGAATCATCTTTAGCGTGGACCTTGCTGGCGTAAGCAAGCCCGGTTTTTTCTTCGACGGGGAGCGCGTCCAGTTCGGTGCGCAGCATCACGGTTGGGCCCGGCCCGTTCTTGAGGATCGCAACGATCCCCGTTCCGCCGACATGTTCGGTCACTTCATAACTGAGACTGCGCAAGCGGTTTGCCAACTTCGCGGCTGTCTGAGTTTCATGGGCCGAGAGTTCCGGGCTCTGATGCAAATCCAGATACAACGCATAGGCGTCGGGATAGGCCACCTCGACTTCTTTTGAGAGAGAAGAGGAAGCCGCCTGGGAAAAGGAAAGGGATGCCGTCAGAGACGCAAAAAGAGCAAGCTTCGCCAGTGTCATGGTCCCGGATCATAACGCAGATCGCGGTGCTGGTCGAACCACCAGGCCCAGGGCATAAGAATCACTTCCGCGATCACTCCGGTCCAGGCAATGTCTGCGGCGCTCGGAGGGGGTGCGCCGAATCGGTCGCCCACATAAATCAGCAGGAGAAGTGTCACGTATGCGATGAATCCGTAGCGGCCGATGCGGTCGCGGGCGCGCGTCGTACCGAGATAGAGCCAGACGCCGCACACGAACATAAGAATCTCCACACCCATGGTTCCCGCAATCGAATTCCACAAACCGAGACCGAGCCGTGGGCCTCCGCCGGGATAGAGCGGCATGTCGGGGCGATGAGTGATCCAATCGAGAATCCAGTGGCTGACCACGCCGATCCAAACCGCCAGGGTTCCGGCCCGGTAGTGCGCGATACGGTGGTAGACGAGTGCAAACGCTGTGGCCCAGACCAGCGTCATCAACAGGCTGTGTGACCACGGGTAATAAGTCAGATCCAGAGGCGTGTAGCGCGTGTTGCCGGGATCGATGCGCACCCGCTCCCATCCCAGCAACAGGAATAGAGGCCACAAAATATCGGAGAGTAACGGTGCTGCAAGCAGCACGGCCAACGAACTGCGCGGCGCGAATTTCTTGGCGGCAAAGCCGACGGCAAAGTGGCCGATGAACATAGGTGAACGCTTAACTCCCGGCTCGGTCTGGCACGGCAACCAGCTTAGAATGGCCTTCATTCTAACCCCACGCGGGATACGGGCACTCCCTAGCGCATCCCACGATGATCGGCCCGATACTTTTTCGGGAAAGAATTTGCTGGCTGGTGATCCATGAAATTCAATTCGTTCTTGCGTTTTTCTCTCCGGGTGTACAATCGGCCTAGATAGCACTTGGTTGCGCAACTGTTTTGGCAACGCCGAGGTGCTCATGAACGTCCACGTTAGCTATCGTCTTCATAAAACTCCCGCCGTAGAGAAAGACATCCAGCATCAAGTTGAAAAACTGCGCAAGCGCCTGCAGGTCTTCCGCCCTGAACTGGTGCACCTGAAAGGAACGGTGGAGCAGAACTCGCCCCGTGAAGGCACCAGCGTGTCGTTGAATCTGCGATTGCCTTCGGGACAAATGGCCGTCGTTGCAAAAGCTTCCACTGCCGAAGCTGCGGTGAAAAGCGCGTTTGAGGATCTGCTGCAGCAGGTAACCCGGCATAAAGAACTGCTGCGTTCGTCGCACAAATGGCAGCGCCGGGGAAATGAAGATTCGGGGCGGCGAGCACGGCAAGTGCCTTTCGAGCAGACGCTGGCCGCGGTGTATCCCCCAGTAGTTTCGGCGGAGGATGTCCGTTCTTACGTGAATGTGAATCTTTCGCGGCTCGAGCGTTTCGTCGAGCGCGAAATCTACATGCGCGAGGCGCAAGATATGCTCGCCCCCGACTCTCTGACCAAAGAAGAAGTGATTGACGAGGTCATCGCCGCCGCGCTGGGCGACGGCCAGGAAAAGCCGGAGCGGCTGGCTCTGGAACCCTGGCTCTACAAGCTCGCTTTGCAAGCCATCGCCGAACTTTCCCGTCCTGACGAGAGCAACGGTAGCGCCGTGCACCTGGAGGAATCGGCGCGCAAGCAGAACGTCAAAGCCAGCGATGAAGCGGAACTGCAATTTCATCAGCCTGACGAAGCCATCACCGAAGAGACCATCATTGCGGACGACCGGGTAGCCACGCCCGAACAGATTTTCGCTTCCGACGAGCTGCTGCGTTTGATTGCGTCCGCTCTGCGCGACGTTGGCTCCGGGCCACGCGAAGCATTCATCCTTTTCGCCATCGAGGGCTTCGGAGTCGAAGAGATCGCCGCGATTACCGGACTTCCGGCGGAAGGCGTGGTCGCGTCCATTTCTATGGCGTGCGAGCATTTACGCAAAGCGCCCGGCGTGGCGCAACAGGGCCAGGGCAGATTGATTCCATTCGGGGCGGCATAGGCTCAAAGTTTCAATGGTTGGGAGATTGGTGTATGACTTTGACGCGCGAACAAATCCGGGAACTGGCAGAATTTCAAGACTCGAAATCCTGTGCCGTGAGTTTCTATTTTCAGCCCGCAACTCCACGCAACAAAGCCCACAAAGAGGACATGATCCTGATCAAGGATCTGGCTCGCGAGGCGCTGCACAAGCTTGAGAGTAAGGAAAAGAAAGACGCCGTGCGCGGCGACATCGAGCGCATCGTGCGCCTGTCGAGTGAATTGCGCAGCAACGGCACGCACGCCAAAGCCGTGTTTGCCTGCGCCGCGCAGGATTTCTGGCGCGAATATGATCTTCCGGCTCAATTACCGGGCACCGAACTGGCCGTTGACCGGCATTTGCTGCTGAAGCCGCTGGGTCATCTGCTGGGCGCGACTCCGCGCGTCGGCATCGTGCTGGTGGACCGCCATCGAGCCCGCGTGTTCGACCTCCGCCTGGGAGAATTGACGGAGCGCGAAGGGCTGTTTCAACCGCTCTCCCGCAAGGGCCGCAGCGACGGTTATGCCGGCTACGACGGTGGCCACGCTCAGCGTCGCGTCGATGATGAAGCTCGCCAGCACTTCAAGACGGTTGCCGAAGTGCTGAAGGAATCGCTTGAAAACGGCGCGTTCGAGAAATGGATTCTGGGATGCCAGGATGTTCACCGCTCGCTGCTGGAACCGCAGTTGCATCCTTACGTGAAGCAATCTTTGCTCGGGCATTTCAACGCAGACCCCGGTCACATTACGCGCGACCAGATTCGCACCGAAGCCGAGCGCATCACGGAAAACTGGAAAAGCGGCCGCTGCCGCGAACTGGTAAGCCAGACGTTGGACCAGGCGCGCGGGCATGCCCGTGGCGTTACCGGGCTGCGCCGTGTTCTGCGCTCGCTGGAATTGGGTGAGGTACAGACGCTACTCGTAGGCGAAAACTTTCAGGGGCATGCAGTCGAGTGTTCTGGCTGCGGTCACCTGGACGCTCACCTGGTCAGTTATTGCCCTGCGTGCGGCATGGCGACCCACGAAGTGATCGACGTGGGCGAGGCCATTCTGCCGTGGGTAATACGGCGCGACATCGAATTGTTCTACGTCAAAGCAGATCCCGAATTCGACAAAGTGGGCAACATCGCGGCCTTATTGCGCTTCCGCTCCGAGCAGGCCGCGAACGTGCAAACCATCACAAGCGCCGCGGCCGTTCGCGCGCTTGACGAAGGCAGGCTCTATCCCGGGCGTTTGCGCCGTTTTGCCAGCCGCTGAATTGTCGCAGCAGGTTTCGGTCTAACCAGCTACACCTGCACCGGCGTGATTCCAAGTGGGTGGCGTGGTATTCTGTCCCGCTTTCTGTTTCCTATCTGCGCGGCATGGTGCTGCACAGGCCTGTGCTAACTCACGCTGCCTTCAGGAGAATCTCGTGACCGTCTCGCGCCGTGATTTCGTAAAAACGTCGGTGCTCGGAGCTGTCGCCGCCGGAGTTGGCGCGCCCGCCGCCGCTTCCCTCAGTGGAAAGACCGCGCCGCCGTCCGCTTCGTTGAAGCGGCCCATCATTGTTTGCGCCCATAACGGCTTCGCCTACCTCGACCGCGCATTCGCTTTTCTGAAAAGCGGAGGAGACACGCTCGATGCCGCCATCAAAGTTGTGACCGGTCCCGAGGATGATCCCAACGACGACTCCGTCGGTCTTGGCGGACTTCCCAACGAAGAAGGCGTGGTCGAACTCGATGCCTGCTGCATGCACGGACCCACGCGCCGCGCCGGCTCTGTGGGAGGCGTGCGCAACATCAAGAATGTGTCCATGGTTTCGAAGGCGGTGATGGAGCACACGGGACACGTCATGCTGGTCGGGGAGGGCGCGGAACGATTTGCCGTTGCAGTGGGTTTCCCGCGCGAAAACCTGCTAACCGACCGCTCGCGCAAGATTTGGCTGCTGTGGAAGGAATATCATTCCGATCGCGACTGGTGGGGCCCGGGCATCGCCGATCCCAATTGGCGCCCGCCCGCCGCGGACAAGCCACAATCCGAGTTATGGCGTGATCGCATTCAGCAACTGCGGCAGCGCGCCGCCGATCTTGGCATTGAGCCGGAGTTCCAACTCGCAGCCGTGAGTAGAGTGCTGTTTCCCCCCACTGGCACCATCCACTGCTCCGTGTTGAACGACAAGGGCGAAATTTCCGGCATTACCACCACCAGCGGCCTCGCCTTCAAATTGCCGGGCCGCTGCGGCGATTCGCCCATCATCGGCGCCGGTTGCTACACCGATCAGGATGTAGGTTCCGCCGGCGCCACCGGCAGCGGAGAAGAGAACATCAAAGTTGCCGGTGCGCACACCATCGTCGAGAACATGCGCCGCGGCCTGTCGCCGCAGGAAGCTGGCATGGACGCGCTCCAGCGCATCGTCCGCAATTACAACGGCGACATGACCCGCCTGCGCTATGTGTCCATGACCTACTACATTCTGCGCAAGGATGGAGCCTACGCCGGAGTCTCGCTGTGGCAGGGCCCCGAGGGGCACCCCCATGAGTTCGCAGTCGACGACGGCACACCGCGCTCCGAGCCTACAGTCGGTCTACTCAAGGGAGAGTCGCAGGAATGGCCGCCCCTACCAACGATTCCGGAGGAACTGAAGAAGGATTCGGTCTATCTGAAGTAAACGAGAAGCAGCGGGCTTGCCTAATACCAGGTATCAACGCGATCAGCGACAGGTGGGGAATCGAAGATCACGAGACAATTTCAACCCCGGCTTTGGAAGCGGCCTCTAGCAACTGTCGATCGAGCGTAGCCAGCGGCAGACGCTCCCTACGCGCGGTTTCCAAATAAGCCGCATCGTAAGCTATAAGCCGATACGCTCGGGCGGTCGCGATGAGCACTCGCATCGGGGTAAGCTCTTGGCTGGTTTCGATGGACTGGGCCAGCACGATTTCAAAACTTTCCAGCATTTCCAGCGTCTGGGCAGGCATCAGCATGCCTCGCCTCTCGGCTACGACGAACCCATTCGCGACTTCCGCCGGCCATAGAGCCGGAACCACAGCGCGACCGCCCTCCAGCAGTAATCGCTTCACGTGAGCGGCATAGGGCGCCATCGTGCGATCAACGAACCAGGCTAAAGCCACCGAAGCGTCGAGAACGAAACGATTCACCGGCGGCCCTCTTCGATCAGATCTTTAACCGTCATGCCCTTGGGTAGAGGTTTCGTCTGCATGCGGATGCGCTCTATCCTCGCGAAAGCTTCCTTCAAGCTAACATTGTTGCGGGCAGGAACGAGAATGGCAGCGAGCTTTCCTCGGCGCGTAATCCCAATCTGCTCTCCCTCGCTGGCTCGCTCTACGAGCTCCGAAAGTTTCTGTTTGGCTTCAAACAGCCCAACGTTTTTCATATAATCACCTAGATCGATAGTCTAGATGATTGAAACCTCCTGGTTAAGCACGAGCCATGAACCACATCGCCCACCCAACGGCTGCCTCATAAGAACCGCACCTTCACATCCGGCCCCTTCTCCAGGTGGATGCTTTCCACAAACCGCACCTTGCCGGTGCGCAGGGTCATGATCACGGAAGAAGTTCTCGTACCTTCGCCGAAGAAGCGTACGCCCTTCAGCAGCGCGCCATCGGTGACCCCGGTGGCGGCGAAGATCAGTTGGTTGCCCGGAGCCAGATCCTGGGCTTCGTAAATCCGAGTTTTGTCTTTGATGCCCATGCGGGCGAGGCGCTCTTCCTGGTCCGGCTTCACCACCAACCGGCCCAGCATATAACCGTTGAGGCAGCGAATCGCAGCGGCCGTGATCACGCCTTCCGGCGCGCCCCCGGAGCCCATGACCACATGCACTCCCGTGCCGATCACAGCGGCCGCAATGCCGGCCGAAAGATCGCCATCGCCGATCAGCCGAATGCGCGCGCCCGCGGCGCGAATGTCGGCAATCAGCTTTTCGTGGCGCGGACGGTCGAGCACAATCACAACCAGGTCCTCCACGTCCCGCGAAAGGCGCCTGGCAATATTTTTCAAATTGTCGGCGACCGGCGCGTCGAGCTCGACCGCGTTCTTGCACGAAGGTCCAACTACTATTTTTTCCATGTAGCAGTCGGGCGCATTGAGCAAGCCGCCGCGTTCGGACGCCGCCAGCACGGTGATCGCGCCGGGCGCGCCAGTCGCACAAAGATTCGTGCCCTCTAGCGGATCGACGGCGATGTCTACCTCGGGAACGTCGGAACCGTCGGGAAACTCAGCTCCCACTTTCTCGCCGATGTAAAGCATGGGCGCTTCATCGCGCTCGCCCTCGCCGATCACGATGGTGCCGCGCATCGGGATCGAATCCATGGTGCGCCGCATGGCCTCGGTCGCTACCTGGTCGGAAAGCTTGCGCTCGCCCTGCCCCATGGTGCGCGCCGATGCGATTGCGGCCACTTCGACCACGCGCAGAAACCGTGACGCCAGGTCGCTCTCAATATTTTCCCCAAAGCTGCGGGCCTTGCCTTCGTGACGGGTGTGCGTACTCATGCGACCTCCATGAACCTGCGGTGACTCAGCCAATGCGACCGGCCTGTGAATATAAACCAATCGCAGCACGGAAAGAAGCCGCCGGACCTCACCAGTAACCCGAGCGGGCGCGCTGAAAGGGCTCCATCATTTATTACGGCTCGCGTGACGGGTATACTGCCAGAAAAGAAATGAGCTCATCTTCCAGAGGCACATTCGCAAGAGCCACACTCAGTTTGCCGGCCGCGCTCGCGGGCCTGCTGCTGATCAGCGTTACGCTCGGTTCTACGGGGCGTACCGGGCAAAGTACCAGCGACGCCTACGACGTTGTCATCGTGAATGGGCGTGTGATGGATCCCGAGTCGGGATTGGACGCGGTGCGGAACGTTGCCATAAAGAACGGAAAAATCGCTGTCATCTCGGAGCAGGTTCTAAAAGGAACTTCCATCATCGATGCCAAAGGCCTGGTGGTCTCCCCGGGTTTTATCGACCTGCACGAGCACGGGCAAGAGCCGAGAAACTACGAGTTTCAAGCGCACGACGGCGTCACCACTTCGCTCGAACTTGAAGTTGGAACCGACGATGTCGATCACTGGTACGCAGCAAGGGAAGGGAAATCGCTCATCAACTTCGGAGTGAGCGCCGGCCATATTCCCGTCCGCATGAAAGTGATGCACGATCCCAGCGACTTTCTCCCCAGCGGCGATGCAGCGCACAAAAAGGCGTCAGCCGAGCAGGTGGCCGAGATGGAGAAACTGCTCGCGAAAGGACTCGATCGCGGTGCACTCGCGGTGGGCATGGGAATTGCCTACACCGAAGCCGCCACTCACGACGAGATTGTGAGCATGTTCCAGGTAGCGGCGAAATATAAAGCGCCAGTCCACGTGCACATTCGCTACTTTGGCTCGAAAGAACCAGCCACCGGACTCGCCGCGCTCGAGGAAGTGATTGCCGCCGCCACGGCTACTGGCGCGCCTCTTCACGTGGTGCACATTACCAGCATGGGCCTGCTGGATACGCCGCGACTCATTGCGATGGTGGAAGGCGCGCGAGCGCATGGCCTGGATGTGACCACCGAATGCTATCCCTACACCGCGTCGAGCACGCGCCTCGAAACCTCCGCCTTCGACCCTGGGTGGCAGGAAGCGCGCGGCATCACCTACGGAGACGTTCAGTGGGCCGCGACCGGAGAACGCCTGACCGCGGAAAGCTTTGAGCGCTATCGCAAGCAGGGCGGAGACGTTGTGATCTTTGGGATCCCCGAGAGTGCAGTGCGCGCGGCCGTCGCCAATCCGGCAATCATGATTGCCAGTGATGGCATGCGCATCAGCGGGCCCAAGGTGCATCCCCGCGGCCAGGGAACGTTCGCGCGCGTGCTGGGGCATTACGTGCGCGAAGAAAGAGCGCTTGACCTCATGACCGCTCTGCGTAAGATGACCCTGCTGTCCGCACAGCGCCTGGAGAGCCGCGCTCCCGCGTTCAAGAGTAAGGGAAGAATCCGCATCGGAGCCGACGCCGACATCACCATCTTCGATCCGAATCGAATCATCGACAAAGCCACTTACGAAAACCCGCTGCAGTATTCCGAGGGAATTGAGTTCGTGCTGGTGAACGGCGTTCCGGTGGTGAAAGATGGAAAACTTGTTCAGAGAGTTTTCCCAGGACAGGCGGCGCGAGCGCCGACCGCGCAGTGACACATTGTGGAGACAGCCGCCTCGGCTGTCCGCCAAGCGAAGCGAGGCGCGTCTTCCTTTGTGCGCCCTTCAAGTTCTCAGCGGCTGACCTCCGCGCTCGCTGGGATTCCGGTGTACCCTGTGTTCCTCCGTGTCCTCTGTGGTTGAAGATTTTAAGCCCGTTCCCATCAGAATATTTGATCCGGCAAAGGCCATTCCCCGTGCTATCCTCTCAACCCTAAAAGCCCATGCCCGAATCGCGCCCGCCCACCTTCCTCTGCATCACCACCTATGAGAAGGGACAGGAGTTCATGCGCGAATGCAAGCGCCAGGGCTGCCGCGTATTTCTGCTGACCGCCGAGAAACTGCGCGACGCAGACTGGCCACGCGAGAGCCTCGACGACACATTCTACCTTCCGGCCGATCTGCCCCTTGCCGATACCGTCCAGGCCGTTACGCACCTTGCGCGCTCGCACAAGCTCGACCGCATCGTGGCCCTCGACGAATACGATATGGAGACGGCCGCAACCCTGCGCGAACACCTGCGCATCCCCGGAATGGGCCTCACCACCATGCGTTATTTCCGCGACAAGCTCGCCATGCGCATGAAAGCGCTGGAAAAACATGTGCGCGTGCCCGACTTTGTCCCGGTCTTCAACCAGGAAGATATCCGTTACTACCTCGAAGGTGTGCCCGGCCCATGGGTGCTTAAGCCGCGCCAGGAAGCTTCAGCCATCGGCATCAGGAAAATTCATGCCGCCGAAGAATTGTGGCCAGTGCTTGATCAACTAGGTGACAAGCGGTCGTCGTTTCTGCTGGAGAAGTTCGTGCCCGGCGACGTCTTCCACGTGGACTCAGTGGTTTCCGAAAACGAAGTGGTCTTCGCCAACGTCAGCAAATACGGCCAGCCCCCGATGAACGTCGCGCAAGGCGGAGGAGTCTTCACCACCTTCACCGTACCGCGAGCGAGCCCGGCCGATGCCAGCCTGCGCCAGATCAATTGTGACCTGATCGCCGCGCTGGGCCTGGTCCGCGGAGTAGCGCATGCCGAGTTCATTCAGGCACGCGCCGACGGAGAATTTTATTTTCTTGAGTGCGCCGCGCGTGTTGGCGGAGCCTACATCAACGAAATGGTCGAAGCCGCCACGGGCCTCAATTTGTGGCGAGAGTGGGCTCGCATCGAGATCGCCGGCGGCGACGGCTCGTACAAGCTTCCAGCCCTGCGCGAAGATTACGCAGGAATCATTCTTTCGCTGGCGCGGCAGGAAGACCCCGACACCGCCGCCTACACTGATCCGGAAATACTCCTGCGCATCAAGAGACATCACCACGCCGGGCTCGTCGTGCGATCGCCCCACGCCGATCGAGTCCAAAAGCTGCTGGAAAGCTACGGTCCGCGCTTCGTGCAGGACTTCCTGGCAGTCGAGCCGCCAAAGGACAAACCCACCGCCTGACTCACGTCGCACCGCCACCCGCGCGGCATGGCCGTCATTCCTTCCGCTTCCGTGTGCCCGTCAAAATAATGCTGACCACGATCAAGGCTGCCCCGGCGCCCAATTCCACGCGCTGCACATGACGTAGACCGTCCCAAAGTTCGTCCGGTGGCTAGAAAATTCGCGCGTCGCGCACGGACTCCAGGCAGGCCAAACACGCCGGAGAGAAATCCCACGGCATTGGTGACTCGTTTCTTCTTCTCAGGAGTCATCGCCAGGTGGATGTCATCCCCGCGCGGATTCGTCATAGAGATTTCAGGCTAAAAGAAAACTTCCGGCGAAACGTGGAATCGCCGGCTGAGCCTGCGGATGTGTTCCGTATTCAGTTGGCGCTTTCCATGCAGCACTTCCGACACGATGCTGGGCGTGCCGAAAACATCGACCAGATCTTTCTGCTTCAGATTATTCGCAAGCACCAGTTCGTTGAGCACTTCTACTGGATTGGCGGCTTTGAGTGCATAGTGTTTCTCTTCAAAGTCCTCGATCAGCAGCGTGAGCAGTTCCGCCATACGCCGTTCGGCAGCGGACATGCGGCTTCCCCTGCGATCCAGTTCCTCCAGCCTCGCGATATAGCGTTCATTCTCCGCCTCACTGCGAATCACGGTAGGCAACGCGCTGGTCAGCAGGGAAGCATATTCAGATCGAACTGCGCTCGCACTCATCGTTTCCACCCTCCCCGGTCATACTCGGCATGCGTTAAAACGTGGCGAATGTAGATGCGGCCAAAGGCATAGTTGATCTCAGTGATCAGCCGGTATTGGTTTCCTTTGATATTGAAAACCGTCCACCTGCCAACCACATCCGCGGTTGAAAAAGTCCTTCGCACGTCCGTGAAAGTTCTCCACGGCGCCTTCTTGGCAATGCGAAACCAGGCGTCGAGCGGGCTTTCGAGGTTTGCGTGCCGGCCGGCCGCTTCCTTGAGTTTCTTGCGGCTGATGACGTGCATGCCGCTCCTCGCGAGTTCGCAATCTGCGAATATTATACTTCGCAAAATGCGAATAAGTCAAGAAACGGCGCGGCGAACCGTCGCCCCCCTCAGAACGCGTCAATCCCCGTAACACTCTGCCCAATAATCAGCGAGTGCACATCGTGCGTACCTTCGTAAGTTTTCACCGACTCCAAATTCATCATGTGGCGCATGATCGGGTAATCATCCGCCACTCCGTTCGCGCCCAGAATATCGCGCGACAGTCGGGCGCATTCCAGCGCCATCCAAACGTTGTTGCGCTTTGCCATCGAAATGTGTTGATGCTGCACCTTGCCTGCATCTTTCAAGCGGCCCACTTGCAGCACCAGCAACTGCGCCTTGGTGATCTCGCTGATCATCCACGTGAGCTTGTCCTGCACCAGTTGATGCGAAGCGATGGGCTGATCGCGCCACTGCTTGCGCAAGATGGCGTATTGCAGAGCGCAGTCGTAGCAAGCCATCGCCGCGCCCAGCGCTCCCCACGCGATCCCGTAGCGCGCCTGGTTCAGGCACATCAGCGGAGACTTCAATCCTCCACTCTTCGGCAGAAGATTCGCTTCAGGAATATGAACATCCTGCAGCGAAAGCCCCGAAGTCACCGACGCGCGCAACGACCACTTGCCGTGAATGTCGTCCGCCTTGAATCCAGGCCGGTCGGTTTCCACGAGAAACCCGCGAATGCGGTCGCTCTCATTTTCCACCTTCGCCCAGATCACCGCCACGTCGGCGATGCTGCCGGAAGTAATCCACATCTTCTCGCCGTTGATCACATATTCATTGCCCACCTTGCGCGCGCGTGTCCGCATCCCACCCGGGTTCGATCCGAAATCGGGCTCGGTCAGGCCGAAGCAGCCCAGCTTTTCGCCCTTCTGCATGGCCGGCAGCCAAGTCTGTTTCTGCTCATCGCTGCCAAATTCATAAATCGGATACATCACCAGCCCCGACTGCACGCTGACAAAACTCCGCACCCCCGAATCGCCGCGCTCCATTTCCTGCATCACCAACCCATACTCCACGTTGCCCATCCCGGCGCAGCCATATCCCTTCAGCGACGCGCCAAAAAATCCCAGCTCGCCCATGGGCTTGACCAGTTCGCGCGGAAACCGCCCCGCCCGGTTGCACTCCTCAATGATCGGAATCAGATTGTCTTCAATGAACTGCCGAGCGGTGTCGCGCACCAGGCGTTCATCATCAGTGAGCAGCGAATCGTACTGGATAAAGTCGACGCCGCGAAATTTGATGGCGGGCATGATTGACTCTCCGTGAATCGGAAATACAGCTCAGGGCAAACATTTGACGGTAGCAGGGCTAGGGGACGCGGGTCAACGGTCGCCCAGTGGGGCGATTGCCCCTGCTGTCGAGATGCTCATGTGGGGACAGCCGCCCTCGGCTGTCCGGTCGAGCGAAGCTCGATGGTGTCGGCAAACCAAGCCACCAGCCCATCCCAAGCCCAAGACAGCCGCCCCAACCATACTGTAAAATTAAATACGACGGAAGAAAGTCAGAGACGCAGGCCGTAAGATCTTCAAGTGGATTCGCAGTTTCCGATGCATCCCATCCACAATCGTCCGCGACAAGAATCCCGCGGATTGCGCTTGCGCAAACATTGAAGAGATCAGGAGAAACTAACCATGCCAGGCCCCAAGATCGCAAAAACAGCTGACCGCAAGAAGGTCATGGACACCACCAAGAGCACCGATTGCCCCAAATGCGGCAAAACCACCCGCATCGTCAAGCGCGTAAAAGACCGCGAACGCGGCGTCCCCGGCGGCATTTACATCTCATGCTCAGCCTGTGAATTCTTCGAGAAGCTGTAAGCGCCAAGTTTCCTGGAGCTATGTTCGCCAACCGCTTTGGGAAATGGGGCCGCTTCACGCTTTGCGGTTCTTGCCGACATCATACAAACTGAGGCTGCCCCGGTCTTCGCGGTCTTCGAAGAGCTTGCCCTGAGCTCTGCCGAAGGGCCGGGGATTTCTGCTGTGGAGAAGTGTTCCTGCAGGAACATTTTGTGCTGGCGGTTTTGTATGTACAGCTAAGAGCTTGTCCCGTTAGGGTTTACGGCCGAGCTTTCCCGGACTTTCGCCAAATGTTCAGCGCGACGAAAAAAAGCCGGGTGCCCCGCCCTTCCCGCGTCTTGTGCGGGAGGGCGGGGAGTTTGACTTCCGGTCCGTCGAGACAACGCTTGGAAAGTGGCGATTCACCGCGTCGGGGCTTCCGCGCAGATTCTGCTGAGCGCAAGGAGTTCGAAATCCCCGCCCCTTCGGCAAGCTCAGGGCAGGCTCTGTCGCAGAAACCGCGACAAGGACGGGGCACCCGATTTCCGTTGGCGAAGGGCTGGGTCAGCCCCCTACTAAACCTTCGCTAGAATTCCGCCTTCGGAAATTCAAGAGCACAGGCGCGATTGTCTTCCACAGGAAATCCTCACTTTCCACAAGATGCCCATAAAATAGACATTGACACCCGATTGCGAAGGGAGAACAATCTTTACAGATTCGCATCATAAATCTTTTCGCCAAATCGGAGATGTTTCAATGGCCAAGAACGCAGCTAAAGTTGATAGGGGCCGAACTTACATCAGTCAGGCGGATGTGCCAAGCTACTCGTTAGAGAAGGCATTGAGAATTCCGCTCGCGATCGGTGACAACTATGGATACAAACCGACCACTCCGTTGCAGGTCGCCAAGGCGCTCGAGCTCGCCCCCGGCACGGGCGGTTTCAAGATGCTCACGGGCGCAGCAATCGCCTACGGACTAACCACGGGAGGATATAACGCGAGCATCATCTCCATCACGCCGCTTGGAATGCGAATCGTGAGGCCAACCTCGGAAGGCGACGATATCGCTGCGAAACGCGAGGCGTTACTCAAACCGCGCGTAATCCGGGAATTCTTGAACAAGTACAATGCAGCCCCGGTTCCAAAGGACGGAATCGCGCAGAACGTGCTCATGGAAATGGGTGTGCCGCAGGAGCGGACGCTCGAAGTGCTGAACCTGATCATGGAGGGAGCCGAAGCGGTGGGCTTCCTGCAGACGATAAAGGATCGCAAGTACGTGGAACTCGGAAACACTTCAATCCCCGAGGGTCCAGAGGGCGGCGATACTCGATCTGAGAATGGCAGGGACGATGAGCCGCCCGCGTTATCTCTGGTGCCACCTCCTCCTGTCTCCAAACCCCTTACGACAACCGTTCTACCTGCCGCGCCGCTGGCGGCCGACAATCGCGTGAAGAAGGTGTTTATCACGCACGGCAAGAACAAGCTGTTCATTGATCCAATCAGGAAATTGTTGGCATTCGGAGAACTGGAGGCTGTGGTAGCCGACGAGAAACAAACCGTATCTCAGCCCGTTCCCGAGAAAGTCATGAGCGACATGAGATCTTGCGGCGCGGCCATCATCCACGTGGAGGATGAGCAGCGACTGATGGACAAGGATGTGAAAGAACACATTGTGCTTAATTCAAATGTGCTGATCGAGATTGGGGCAGCAATGGCCCTGTATGGGCAGCGATTCATCCTTGTTGTGAAGGAAGGAATCGAGTTGCCCTCCAATCTGCAGGGCCTATACCAGGTGCGCTACAGCGGTGACACTTTGGACGGGACGGCAACCATCAAACTGTTGGAGGCGATCAACGACATGAAGAAACGTGCGCTGCCTGCGCCAACTGGGGTGTGAACATGAACGGCCCGTCTGTCCCCACATTCCCCACCCACATTCCGTAATGTTTTCGACGAGGTAAATGCAATGAAAACAATCCCGATTTCAGCAAAGGGATTCGCGGAGTTCGTTTTGGCCGGACCGAGCAGGAAAGCGACAATAGTCCGCAACATTCTCAAGCCGAAGTCCAAAGAAGCGCAGGTCATTGTCCTCTACTACGCGCGAGCGATCCGCATCATCCGGCTCTACCATACCAAGGGGAATGATGGTGGGTATTTGAAACATGAGATTCACGGTCTGGAAAAAAAGCTAGAGGCGGCCACGACGAACCAGGCCCGAGCGGGGCTCAGGAACAACCTCCGCGCAATTCGCAGCTACATGGACATCTACGGGAATAGGAAGAGAAAGATAGTCCCGCGCCCGAGGATCTATTACACGCATGGGCGCGTCCGCCTCTCCGCGAGCCCCGATCTAGCAGTAGAGGAGGACGGAAGACTGAAACTCGTCAAGCTAGGAATTACGAAGGAAGGCGACAATCCTGAGCTCGTCAGAATCATGCTCCGCGTGATTTATCAAGCCGCCAACGCCGAGTACGAGGTACAGCCGCATGACGTCGTTTACTTTGACGTCACGAATGCCGTTCGCAGAAGGAGCAGTACTGAAGACTCCGACCTCGCGACAACAATTGACAACGGATGTGACACCCTTGCCGGCATGGTGTGACAGGGGGCTGGCCCACCCTTTCGCAACAAAAATCGGCGGGGCTGCCCCGTCCTTCTCGCGCTTTCTGCGAGAGGGCGGGGAATTTGATCTCCTGTCCCGCATTCCTATTCTCGGAAACCGACGAGAAATATTTCCTCGATGCTTCCACTCTGTCTTTCACACCGGCATACGATGGTCCTCATATGCCTTGGGGTCTCAAGCGATTTCAGGAAGCGCGGTGTCTGCACTTTCTCACGTTTAGTTGCTACCGGCGTGCGCCACGTCTGGGCACGGCGTCGGCCCGCGACATCTTCGAGCGAACTCTCGAGAGCGCGCGGCAGTGGTACGGGTTCTACGTTGCCGGATATGTGGTTATGCCGGAGCACGTTCATCTGCTGATCACCGAACCGGAGCGGGCGAAGCTCTCGCTCGCGCTGCAAATGCTGAAGCAGAATGTTGCCCGCCAGTTGCGGGAGCCGGAGGGTGGGTCGTTCTGGCAGGCGCGATATTACGATTTCAATGTCTGGACCGAGGCCAAGCGGATCGAGAAGCTGCGCTACATTCATCGTAATCCCGTTGTCCGCGGACTAGTTGCCAGCCCCGAGCTGTGGGCTTGGAGCAGCTTCCGTCACTACGCTTCGGGCTTCGACGGAGTGGTTGAGATTGAGTCGCAGTGGACTGCGCGGAAGAGGGAACTGCTCGGAGGGACGCCGCAGCTGAGGGTTCAAAGTCAAAATCCCCGCCCTGTCCCTGCAAAAGACGCAGGGACAAGGACGGGGCACCCGCTCTAGTTCCCACCTTCGCGGTACGTTCCCACGCTCGTTAGTGTCACACTAGACGCTGATCTGCTCCAGAATCGCCCTCGCCACTGCCGCGGGGTCGGCAGCCCCGGTGATGGGCCGTCCCACCACGATGTGACTCACGCCGGCAGCGATGGCTTCCGCAGGGGTTACCACGCGCCGCTGATCCGCATGGCCGGTTCCTGGCAGCCGCACGCCGGGGGTCACGATCGCGAATCCGTCTCCCAGCTGCGAGCGCAGAGCTGGAGCCTCGCGGGCTGATGCCACCACGCCCTGGCAGCCGCTGGCCAGCGCGAGCTCCGCCAGCCGCAGGACCGCTCCCCGGACTCCGCCGAGCATTCCAACAGATTGCACATCCGCCTCATCCATGCTCGTGAGCACGGTGACGGCAAGCACCTTCAGCTCCGGCTTTATTGCTGCAGCTTCCATCGCCGCCCGCAGCATCCTGCCGCCGCCCGCCGCGTGCACGGTCAACATGCTCACGCCGAGTTGCGCGGCTTCGCGGACGGCCGCTCCCACAGTTGTTGGAATGTCGTGATACTTCAGGTCGAGAAACACCTGGCGCCCTGAAGACACCAGATCCCGCACCATCTGCGGCCCCTCGGCCGTGTAAAGCTGCATGCCGACTTTATACGTCAGCGCGCAGTCTCCCACCGCCGCCACGATCTGGCGTGCAGCCGCAGCCGTCGACACGTCCAGCGCAACAATAAGCCGCCGGCGCGGATCGACCCCAGGCGAATCCTTCACACTGATTGGGATGTGTTTGGGCAAAGTGGCGTTCATCCCAATCAGTGTAAGGTTTTTAGGAGAGTTTTTCTACCGGGAGGGGATTACCGGTATGGGGCGGTTGTCGGCCACCGTCTCGTAGGAGGTTCGGCGGCGGGGTGTCACTACGTCCAGGCGTACCCGCTGCAGGCCTCGGGAGTTGTACCCAAGGGCCAAGGCTGCGCCGTAGGAGAGGTCGATGATCCGCCCCGGAGTGATCGGTCCGCGGTCATTGACCCGGACCACTACGCTCCGGCCATTATGCAGGTTCGTGACCCGCACGTAGCTTCCCAGGGGAAGCTTCAGGTGGGCGGCCGTCATGTCATACATATCGTACGGCTCGCCGCTGGCGGTCAGGCGTCCATCAAAGTCGCTGCCGTACCATGAGGCTGTTCCTACCTGGTACGGTTGCGTCCCAGGTTTCTTGCTTTCGGGTTTTATTCGGGATGAACTAACAGGAGCCGGTGTCGCCTCCGAGTTGTTCGGGCCCTGAGCTGCTCCCGTCCCGGCGATCAGAAAGGCAATCGCCAGTCCTTGAGCTATACGTCGTCGCATTCAGTTCTCCTCGCATCTCAAAAGTGTCCTAGGCTAGGCTTATATGACTCGAGTGCTGGTGCAATCTCACTATGCTATCGGGCTGCCAAACGGCCTGTCAACCCGGATTAGACCACTCGACGATGACCTCCTAGTAATCGTCAGCTTACGTAACATGTTGGTAATTATGGGTAATACTCGATAATGCCGTTGAAAACAGTAAGCTTATCTGTTGGCACAATAGTAAATAACCTGCCCAACCGAGGGAGGTAGAATTTACAAGCCGTTCATAATCAGATGGTTACGGTGATTACTGCGTCAACCCCCATGTAATCAGTTACTTGTGCGTCCAACCTGGAAGATGCACCGCAGAATTTATTTCCTGTCGCTAGCAGCCGATGTTACTAATGGTGCCAGGGAACGCTGGAATCCAACCTGGCGGCGGAGCTTAGGAGCATGGCTGAAGCACCCCCGATCGTCCTGACCATCGCTGGCTTTGACCCCTCGTCCGGGGCTGGCATCACGGCCGACATTAAGACCATCGCCGCGCATGGCTGTTACGGCGTCGCCTGCATCACGGCCTTGACCGTACAGTCCACCGCAGGGGTTCGCGGCGTGTACCCCGTGGATGCGGAGCTGGTAACCGATACGTTGGTCGAGTTGGTGGCCGATGTCGAGATTGCCGCGGTTCACATCGGAATGCTGGGAGCGGCGAACGTGGTCAAAGCTGTAGCTGAGTTTCTTGCTAGCCGCACTCGTAAGGCGAAATTGCCCAATGTGGTTTTGGATCCAATCCTCAAAGCGTCATCAGGTGCTGATCTGCTTGATGCGGCCGGGGTTAAGTTGCTGATGGGAAAGCTGATTCCGCTTGCCGATGTGGTCACTCCGAACGTGGACGAGGCCGCCGTCTTAACCGGATTAAAGGTCACTGACGTGGAAGAGATGAAAGCTGCCGCTGCAAAACTGCACGAACTGGGATGCCCGGCAGTGGTTGTCACCGGCGGCCATTTGGAGAAGGCGACCGATCTGCTCAGCGTCAAAACCGCCCAAGGGATTGAGCACGAAGTGTTTAAGGCCGATCGCCAGCGCTCGAATTCCACCCACGGTACAGGATGCGCCTTCGCCACGGCCATGGCATGCCACCTTGCCCTCGGACGCGGCCTGGCCGAGGCTGCCTTGCTTGCCAAGACCTACGTCACGGCAGCTATCTCCTATGGGCACGACCTTGGGCGTGGAACCGGGCCCGTGCACCACCTCTACCGGCTGGGCCAGCAGCGGCGGGGCGCAAGTTCTGGGAATGAATGAGTTCGCAGGTCTAAGGACTGGTTTGGGAGGTTTCCTTACCGCGTTGGGGATTAAAGACTAAAGCGAACTGGAGAGCGCAGGAGATTTGCAAAAGATTGTCAGGGGAGGGCTGGTTTTCGATCGTCAGACTTGATTCAGTCTGGATCTCTGTCTGAGGGCTTCTTCAGCAGAATTCCGGCTACAAATGACGCCGTGGCCGCAAGCAGCCATTCAATCCGCCACATCTGGATCGCTTGAAAGTCTACAAAGCTCTGTGCCTTATAGACTAAGCTCACACCGACTGCCCCGGCTACGCATCCCAAGCCGACAAAAAAAGCGATGAGCGATGCGGTGGGAAGCCCGATCCAGCTCTTGATCTGGTGGAAGTGCAGGTATTGAATCCATGACGGGAAGCCAACCTTCTGCCAAGGGATAGCAGCAATTGTCGACTTTACCCGGATGACTCCCTTGGCCAGGAAATCCACAGTTGAAGCATAAGTCAGGGTAAACGACGCCGCCTGATCCGTGTTGGCTTTGGGGCGGAGCGTGCCGCAGGCATGGCAAAAGCGTGCGCCGACCAGGAATTCCGTAGCGCAGCGCTGGCAAGCGTTGCTCAACGCTGGAACCGGAGCAAGCGCTTCCGGCTGAACCGCTTGCGAAGGAGCCGGCGGTTGCCAGAATTCCTGATGTACGTCGTGGATCACTTCCGCCATAACCAAACCCCGATACGCGGACTACCGCGATTCCTGAAATGGCAAGCCAACGGCCAAATCTGATTCTCCACTAAGCATTTGCGAAATAAAGACTTACTAGTTTCGTCCCACGCTTCCCCAGGAATCCCACGGCAATAATTACGCGCTTGTTCGCGTAAAGATGCATCAGTTTCTAAAGTCCAAGACCCTCCGGCGACGCCTGTGAATCAAAATGACTGCCGAGGAGCAGAACAACTCCCGGCCTGACGAGCTCCATTCGGCAAGCCGGGCACAACGCCACTTTCTTTCAAAGCTCCACAACCCAAATCGGTTGTGGCATGCGCGAATTATAGGGGCGCTGAGCGGGCTGGCGGAGTGACTGTTCTGGCCCTCCCGCTAACGGGTTTGGTTCCCCGAAGGTCACACAGGTGCGGGCTGAAATTCATTTAGACTTGAAAGGTTTGTTTCGTGGCGATGGGAGAAAAGGAAGCGTTGGCTCATTCCGTAGCGGGCAGCAGCCGTCGGTTACACCCGAGTTTCTTAGTAGTGGTCTTCTTGGTCCAGATATTGGTCCTGATCGCTCTCTTCGTTCCAGCCAGGGCGGGGGCGCAGTACCCTGCTACCGGCGGGGCATCCTCGAGAGAAGCCCAGGATCCCCTGGTCGAGGTTGCCTTCAACCACTTTTACAACATGGAATTAGAGCAGTCGACGCGCGACTTCGAAAAAGTCCTGGCGCAGCATCCTCAGGATCCCCGTGCCGTGAACCACCTGCTGACCTCTATCGTCACGCACCAGCTGTACGAGACCGGGGCGATGAATACGGGGGAATATGCCAATGACAGCTTTATCGGGCAAACCCATCGGCCGGGCGATCCGAAAGTGAAGGAGCGGATCAAGCGGCTGGTCGCGCAAGCCGAGGGCCTGGAAGAAGACGAACTGAAGGCGAATCCGGACGATGTGGACGCCCTCTATGCCCGGGGCGTGACTCGGGCGCAATTTTCACTTTATACGGCGCTGATCGAGCGGGCGTGGTTCTCGGCGTTGCGCAACGGGGTAGGGGCCCGGCACGATCACGAACGTGTGCTGGAACTTGATCCGAAGTACGTGGACGCGAAGCTGGTGGTGGGCACGCACAACTACGTGATGGGCAGCCTGCCCTGGAGCGTGAAGGTTGCGGTAGCGCTGGTGGGCCTGAGCGGGTCGAAGGAGAAAGGGCTGCAATATCTGCGCGAGGTGGGCCAGAGCAACGGCGAGAATGCGGTGGACGCCAGAATTGTGCTCAGCCTGTTCCTACGCCGCGAGCACAACTACGATGAGGCCCGCGGGATTATGGCTGAGTTAGCCGCGCGCTATCCCAAGAACTATTTGTTCGCGATCGAAGTGGCCAACCTGCTGCGCGCGTCCGGCCGACTGGACGAGGCTGCTGTGGCTTACCGCAAAGTTTGGCAGAACGGGCGGGAAGGGAAATATGGCACGCTGCGCTATGAACTGGCGGCGTGGGGCCTGGGCGAGCTGCTGCGCAGCCGCAAGGATTATGCCGGCGCGGCGGCTGCCTATGAATTGCCGAACGAAGTTCCGAATGCCGATCCTGAGACTCTGCAGAAGGCCAATCTTGCTGCCGGAAAAATGTACGATCTGCTGCTGAAGCGCGATCTGGCGGTGAAGAAATATCAGACGGTACTGGCCGAGAACAGTGGCACTCCGTTGGCCGAGGAAGCGCGCAGGCTGATGAAGGATGCTTACAAGGAGTGAGCGGGGTCGAAACTGCTCTTGTTTAGGCGTGGGGTCTTGCCGTGGGCGATTTTTGCCTGACTTCAGGCCGGAGACTGTCGGACCTCAGCCTGGGGACGCCGGGCTTCGCCCTGGCTTGGACAGCCGAGGGGGCTGTCGCTACGTGGATCTTGCCAGCCGCGGAACTTTGGTTCTACCGGTGACGTATCCTTTCCAACGGGGGGAAAGCCATGTACTGCAACTACTGCGGAAAGGTGATTCAGGACGATGCGGCGGTTTGCGCGTATTGCGGCATTCGGGTGGGATCATCGTTGGCGCGGACCCGGCTGGTGCGTCCGCGGGCGGGGCGCAAGGTGGCGGGCGTCTGCCTTGGCTTTGCCGAGTACTTCGACATCGATGTTACGGTGATTCGAGTGGTGTGGTTGGTCACGGCAATCATGTCCGGCGTCGGAATCGTTCCCTACTTCATTGCGTGGATTGTGATGCCGGAAGAGCCGCTGCTGCTGACGGCGCCGGGGGGGCAGCAAGTAACGAGTTCGTAAGGCGCGTATTTGTCGAAGGCTTGCGACCGGGCGCTGGACGATTGGTGGGTCTCAGCTTGCAGGCCACAACGCAGCGGTCGAGCTTCGCTTGACTGGACAGCCGAGGGCGGCTGTCCCCACATATGCATCTCGCGATCCGAAGTACGGTCTGAAACTTGGGCCGGCCGTCGGGCGGGGGACGCCGAGTTTGTGTTTTAATCGGCTGCATGCAGGCTGGTGGCCCGCGCGCGATCAAGAGCAGCGACGCCGAGATTTGCTATTGGGTGCTGGGCGAGGGCGCGCCTGTTGTTCTGCTGCATCCTTTTCCTGCGAATCATGAATTCTGGCTGCCTGTGGCGCAGACGCTGGCAACGCGCTTCCGCGTGATTCTGCCCGACCTGCGCGGGCACGGAAATTCTGAGATTGGCGAAGGTCCGGCCACGATGGCGACGCATGCGGCCGACCTTGCCCGCGTGCTGGACGATGCGGACGTGGGCCGGGCGCCGATGATTGGAGTGTCGATCGGTGGCTATATTTTATTTGAATTCTGGCGCAGGTTTCGCGGGCGAGTGGCGGCGCTTGGTTTGTGCAATACCAAGGCTCCGGCGGATTCCGCCGAAGCTCGGGCGGGACGATTGCAGGCGGCGAATGACGTTCTGGAGCGGGGTGTCGAGCCGTTCTTCGAGACGATGATTCCGCGCTTACTGGGAAAGACCACGCGCGAAGCTCGACCTGATCTGGTGGCGGGAGCGCTGGGCATGATGCGCAAAATGTCGCCTGAGGACGTGGCCCAGGTGCAGAGGGGGATGGCGGAGCGTCCGGACTCGGTTGATACATTGAAGACCATCAATGTTCCGACGCTGCTGATCACCGGGGAGGAAGACATCCTCACTGGTGTGAACGAGGCGGAGTTGATGCGGCAGCATATTGCCGGGAGCCGGATGTGCGTGATCCCTAAGGCGGGGCACTACGCGCCGTGGGAACGGGCGGAGGAAATGACTAAATTGTTGCGGGGGTTTCTGGAGGGACTGTAGAAAGCGGAATTTCTTGGCGACCAGCGAATTCGTTAACCACAGAGGACACGGGGGTACACAGAGGGACGCAGAGGAGAGCTGGAATCGTTGAGGGTCCGGAGAATAGCTGCGTAGATCCTGATCTAGAGTTTCTGGAACGCCCGCGCTACAATCGGTCTGCCCATGAGAAGACTCGTTGCATTACTCGCTGCAGGAATGTTTGCCGTCAGCGCCACCGGACAAACCACTTCCGCCCCCAGGCCGCGCATTGTTGGCATCGACCATGTTGCTTTTTACACAACGTCGCCCGACGGAGTGAAGAAGCTCTACGGCGGCGTGCTGGGGTTGGCGGACGCTCCGGCGGTAGAGCCGGGCGGCATTGTGAGCTACGTGATCGGAACGCAGTGGGTGGGCTACAGCGTGGCGCCGAATTCGAAGGCGACCGACCGCATGGATCACGTGGCGTTCGCGACTGACAACATCACTGCGATGCGGCGTTTTCTGGCGGCGAATGGTGTGAAAGTTTCCGGGGTGCAGGTCTGGGCGGATCACAGTTTGAGTGTTGTGGCCGCCGATCCGGAGGGACATCGCATTGAATTTATTGAACACGAAGCTTCGGAGCGTGCCAAGGGAGGCATGGCCGCGCCGGCAGCGGTGGGGGTGTCGCGGCACATGATTCATGCCGGTTTTCTGGTTCACAACCGCGATGCGGAAGATCATTTTTATCGCGACCTGCTGGGTTTTCGTCCTTACTGGCACGGCGGGATGAAAGAGGACAAGACGGATTGGGTGGCGATGCAGGTTCCCGACGGCACGGATTGGCTGGAATATATGCTGAATCAGCCGGAGCATCCGGATCTGCGGCTGACGGGAGTGATGAATCACATTTCTTTGGGTGTGGTGGATATGAAGAAGGCGCAGGCGACGCTCGAATCGCATGGCTGGAAGCCGCATGGCGACGAGAAGGCGCAGATGGGACGAGACGGCAAGTGGCAGCTGAATATTTATGATCCTGATTTGACGCGGGTGGAACTGATGGAATTCAAACCCGTCGAGAAGCCGTGCTGCTCGGAGTTTACGGGGCCGCATCCGTCGGAGTGACATATTTCAAGATCGATTTCAGGATTAGGATGGAAAGGTTTCCATGGGAACGATGAATACTTCTTTAGTCGCGGAAAAGACGGTAGTGACAGCCAAGGGGGACGGGCCCGCGGTTGATGTGAGTGCCGCGGGAAGCCGCGTTTTTCTGGTAACGCTCGACATCACCAACATCATTGAGCAGGAGTCGCTGGATGTGAGCGTTTACGGTTCGGCGGATGGTGCGGCGTGGGGGCCGAAGCCGATCGTATGTTTTCCGCAGAAGTTTTACCGGGGGCAGGCTCCGCTGCTGCTTGATTTGACGGCGCATGCGGACGTGAAATTCGTGCGCGCGCAATGGAATGTGGCGCGCTGGGGACGCGGGACGGAGACGCCGATGTTTGAGTTTGGCGTGACATTGAGGGAAGTTCCCGCGGATATTTTGAAAGAGGCTGCGGCTGAGGTCAAGGCATTGGCCTGAAAATTGTTGATTGCTGATTGAAAACTGAAAACCGATCAGCAATGCTTCTTTGCTGCGGTCTTGGGGTTTCAATCAACAATCAGCGATCAAGAATCAGCAATCAGCAATTCTCATTTCTCCCACAATTCTGCAGGCGGTCTTCCGCTATATTGATCTCAGGATGAACCATGAGTCCGAAGTGATCGTGCGCCCGGTGCGCAATGTGCGCGGCAGTGTGCGACTGCCGGGGGATAAATCCATTTCTCATCGTTATGCGATGCTGGCGGGGATCGCCGAGGGGGCATCGCGGATTGAGAACTATTCCACCGGCGCTGATTGTGGTAGCACGCTGGGATGCATGCGCTCGCTGGGCGTGAAATGGGAGCGCAAGAACGGAGCCGGAGCCGAAAATACGATTGAGATCGAAGGACGTGGGCTCGCGCTGTCGGCGCCAACGGGGCCGCTCGATTGCGGCAACTCTGGTTCGACCATGCGCCTGCTGAGCGGCATTGTTGCGGGGCAGAAATTTACCAGTGAGATGGTCGGGGACGATTCTTTGTCGCGGCGTCCCATGTTGCGCGTGATTACGCCTTTGACCGCGATGGGCGCGCGGATCGAATCACAGAGCGGGCTTCCTCCGTTGCGCATCACTGGCGCGAGCTTGAAGGCTATCGACTACAAAATGCCGGTGGCCAGCGCGCAGGTGAAATCGTGCCTGCTGTTTGCCGGTTTGTTGGCCGATGGAGAGACTCGCGTGGAGGAACCGTTGCGCACGCGCGATCACGGAGAAGTTGCGCTGCGGGCGTTTGGGGCGGAGCTTGAGCGCAAGGGCAATGAAGTGAAGATTCGCGGGGGGCAGAGACTCAAAGGTCTGGAAGCGCGCGTCCCCGGCGATTTATCGAGTGCGGCTTTCTTTCTCTGTGCTGCAGCGTTGTTTCCGGGTTCGCAGCTGACTGTTCCGAACCTGTTGATGAATCCGACACGGGCGCGGCTGCTCGACATCCTTACGCTAATGGGCCTGAAGATTTCCGTGATGCAGATCGAAGAGATTCATGGCGAACTTGTGGGCACGCTGCAGGTGGAGGGTGCCGGGCTGAAGGGCATCACAATCGCGGGCGCGGATTCGGCGGCGCTGATCGACGAAATCCCGGTGCTGGCGGCTATTGCGCCTTACACGGAGCAGGGAATCGAAGTGCGCGACGCGAAAGAGTTGCGGGTGAAAGAATCCGACCGCATCGCGGCTATGGCCGGCAATCTGCGGCGCATGGGCGCGCAAGTGGAAGAGCGCGAGGATGGACTGAGAATTCCCGGCGGCCAGAGGCTGCGCGGCGCGGAGATTGATTCCTGCAGCGATCACCGTATCGCGATGGCTTTCGCGGTTGCGGCGCTGCGCGCGGTGGGTGAAACCGTAATTCGCGGGGCGGAATCCGCGGCAATTTCCTACCCGGCGTTTTTTGTCACGCTGGAAGATCTGGTTGAGCGGTAGGTTCGAACTCCTTGTTGACCTCTCCCGTTTTAAGTTCGTCACCACAGAGGACACGGGGGAACACAGGGTAAAGCCAGAATCGCAGAGGGCACGGAGCACGGTGGCAGATGGCTCGGGACGGGTTCTGGCCGGCGCAGTCTGGGGCGCTACTCGGGGCCTTACGGCCGTTCGGACGATAGTGGCCGATGGCCTGTTTCCTGGCTGCGCGGCCGTCACGGATCGTGATAGAGTATTGCCCACCCAAGGCCAGGGCTGTGGCCCTTGGCCGGAGCGTTGAATCCCCCGAGTACTAAAGGAGCGCCCCATGACCACCCTCCGTGAAATCGTGAAAGATCGCAAAGTTTATTTCATCGATGCTGGACGCTCGGTGCTGGAGGCGGCGCGCTACATGATGGAACACAACGTGGGCGCCTTGCCCGTGTTACGCAACGGAGAGCTGGCGGGCATTTTTTCCGAGCGCGACATTATGAACCGTGTGGTGGCGGTCGGGCGAAATCCGGGAACCACGGCCGTCGCCGAGGTGATGACTGCCAACCCGCGTGCGGTTCTTATCGACGAGAGCGTGGAGGAGTGTCTGTTCATCATGCGCGAATTTGGATTTCGGCATTTGCCCATCGTCGAGGGCAAGGAACTGAAGGGATTGGTTTCGCTGCGCGATATCCTCATGCGCCAGGCGGTTGAGATGGAGCGCGAAACCCGGCGCGCGGCTTCGTAGGATTATTGCTCGGGGATGACCGCCTTCGACCCGCTGACACGAGCAGCAGCGGAGACAGCCGAGGCGGCTGTCTCTACGCGAACTGGAAGCCCGGGCCTGAAGCCCGATCTCACTCTCGGCGCCGCAAGATCAGAGCACCTTTTTCTGGGGGCAGTTGAAAAGGGAACTCGAAAACTGTTCCCTGGATCGGAAATCGCAGCGCAAAATATTCGCGTTTTTTCCAGTTGCTGATCCAGCGGCTGCTGGTACTGAACAATACCCACCCACTCACTTCCGGCTTTCCTGGATCCAGGTGCGCCGGCCGCAGGCTGTTTTTGCTGACGAACTCCAGCAACTCCGCCGCATCCTTCTGAAACGCCCGAGTGTAGGCTTCTTTCGCGTCTTTCTGCTCCGGGTGCTTTTCCACTTCGCGCGCGGTTGCGTGATCCTGGGTGTCGGCGTCGCGCTGGATTTTCTCGCCGAAATCATCGGGATCGAGAGCGGTCTGCGTGACTTTGAAGTGCTTTAGAAACTGCAGTGAAATCGTTTCCGTGCTTATATCGACCGAGCCTTGGCCGCGATAACGTACGTCGACCAGCACGCCGAAAAATGGCTCATGCCGGCGCCGGACTTTTTCCAGCTCCTGAGAATCAACCGTCAGCGTAACGCCAAGGTCGCCCGACCACAGTCCGTAGCGGTTTCTTCCGTCTTGGCCTCGAGTGAAGGTACAGCCCGGACGTTGTTCGTCCCAGCGCACGGTTGGTGGTTTCGGTTGCGCTTTGCCCAGAGCGGCCGGACTGGCGGCTAAACAAAAACCGAAAAGGCAAGCGACTGCCAGCCTCGGATGTAAACCGGAACTGGCACCCAAAGATACCGGTCGAAAAAATGGAAGAGACCGGAGGCTAAGCATGACTTTAGGTGGGAATGGGCGATAGTACAGTGAGACTCACGGTGGGAGGCGTGGCTTCGTTACTGGGCGCCACGCCGTTGGAGTCCGCACCGGTCAGGGTGAAGATGTAAGTATTATTGGGCGTATTTCCGGGAAGGCCGGTGTTGGTGACGCCAGGCCCGCAGGCGGGAGCGAAAATCAAAGCCGCCGCAAGCACCGGGAGCAGCGCCAGTCCCCATCGTCTGCGGCGACGCCGACCCGAACCCACCAGCGCGGCCACAATCAGTCCCAGTCCGGGGAATGTCAGCCACAAGCCGTGCGGCCATGACTCCCGGGGCGATGCTCCCTGCGGCGATGATCCGTTCGGCAACGATAGAAGCCGAGCCGTCGTGGTCGGCGGAGGAATAACGGGCCCTGTAGTGGTGACGGTGAGCGTTGAGGAAGCTTGCAGGCCGTTGATCGTTACCGCGGCGGGAGAAAAGGAACAGAAGGGAGCAGGAGTGGCCAGCGGAGTAATGGAACTGCAGGAAAGAGTGACGGTCCCGGAGTAGCCGTTGATCGGACTTACGCTGACCACCGCCGTTGCGGTGAAGCCGGCATGCACGCTGGTGGGAAAAATCGGAGTTGTCACCGCAATGGTGTAGGCGGGGGTCACCGACAACACGGTGAGCTTTACGACCGCGGTTTTAGTCGTGCTGGGAGGGGGGCCTGTGGCAGTCACGGTGAAGCTATAGAAACCCGCGGGGACGGTGGAGGCGACAGTGATCGCCATGGCGACCTGCTGCGGAGGCGTTGCGGTTGGAGGAGGTGTGCACGCCGGACCGGGCGTACCGACCGGAAGTACGGGCGTCACAGCGCAACTGAGCGAGACCGTGCCGGTGAACCCGTTCACTGCTCCAAGAGAGATGTAGGAGCGAGAGTCCTGGCCCGCGTCCACGGCGGCGGGACTGGGGTTCGAGACGACCATGGTGAAGTCCTGGCCGAAGGCCAGGAGCGGTGACCCCAGAGAAATCAGAAATAAGAAACGGAGCAATGCGCAGACGGGGGCAACAGGCCGGAATTTCAAGAAGCTGGATTTCAACATGAGCAGATTCGGTCTTTAATCCTTTACCTTCGATTCACGGGACCATGCAAAGGCTGCCCGCTGCTGATTTCAGAATCCAACGGAATCCTAAATACTAACATCACGGCGTTGACTTGGTCGCGGGCGGCGCGTCCGCATGGGTTTAACTATTTTTTCTTTTTGAAAAGTCCGGTGATGTCACTCACGGGATTATTCTGCCCGGCTGTGGCTCTTCCTAAGGTGCCCTTCAAGAGTCCGCTGGCCATGGCCTTCATATCGGGAGTGAACTTGGGATCGGCGGTGGTACCGGCGACGTTGAAGGGAATACTTGGACCGTTCGAACCCAGCTTGGCGCTCATTTTGAATTCAAGTGCATTGGCTGGACTCACGGTGCCCGCGCCGGTCAGCACGCCGTAGGAAGGGACCGTCAGGTTCAGGTTGCTGACTTGGGTTCCTTCGGGAGACACGTGCACGTCGGAGCTGAAATTCTGAATCGTAGTGTCGTTGCTTTCGCTGCTTTTACCAAATATCGAACCCAAGGCCGAGAGCTTCGATCCGATGCTGAATCCAGCCAGGGCGGAATTCTCCATATGGAGGGTTCCGATAGTAACCAATTTATCAACTGGACCGACGATTGAGAAGTCGATAGCCAGAGTACCGCCCTTCAATGTTGCTTTTGGAGGTAACACGACACCCAGCGCCGGCAGCATGGCTTCCAGATCGTCCACGGGCATGCCCTGCCCGGCGATTTTCATATTGATGCTAGTCACTTTTTCGTGGGCATCGTAGGTGCCGGCCAGATGGGCGACGGCGTTTCCCATTGCGACCTCACCCTGGGTCAATGTGCCCACTTGCTTGACCAGATTGTGGGTGAGTGTATATTTCACCTCAACCAGCCGACTTGCCGGCGACCCCTTCTGAACAACCTTTAATTTGGAGGCTTTCAGCGTACCTGCGGTTTTGGCGTCGTGCCCGTCACTGGAAACGGTGCCATCGAAATCGGCGATCCCGGAAATGCCGCTGGCGGGATCGACGAAGCCCGATGCCGCCAGATCCATCTGTTTCACGGAAACGCTGGCTTGCAGAGGGGTGAGGGCGGCATCGATGCTGTCGATGGGGCCGGCCTGACCATCGAGTTGCAGAGTGCCGCCGGCCGGCAGGTTCGCGGACATTTTGAAGGGAAAAGCGGACGACAAAGAGATGTTGGTCACTTCGATATTTACTTTGTCGTATATATGCGGCGTCTCGCGGGACCCGGCCCGGCTGATGGTGAGCCGCCCGTTGCTGATCGTCAGCTTGGCCACCGAAACGTTGGGACTGGTGGCCGCGGGCTCCGGAGATTTCTCCGGGGCAGGCGCGGCTTTACTCTGGTTTGCCAGGCTGGAAAAATTCCACTGCACACCGTTTTCAGAGCGCACCAGGCCGATTTCCGGCTGATTGAGGGTCACCTCGGTGACGTGCAGGGACTTGGAAAAAATCAGGGGGATCAGTTCCACGCCGATCTTCAATGACTTGGCGTCCACAAATGGCGACTTGCTGAAAGCGCCATCGTCGGCGATGGAAATCTGGTCGGCCTCGACCGCCCCAGAAAGCAAGGAAAGAGAAAGGTTTCCCACCTTGACCTCCCGGCCGAGGGCTGCGGTCAACTCCGATTCGAGCTTGGGACGGAATGAATTCGCATCGACGAAAAATGGAACCGCGACCAGGATGAGAATCAGGATCCCGACCACGATGGCGAGAATTTTCAAAGCTTTCTTCATGGTTGATACCTCCTGGAGATTGCGATCTCGCGAGCTCTTGGTGTGGGTGAGTTCTGGGTGGAAAAATTGTATCACCGCGGTTACTGCGGTGTTTCGGGTTGCAGCAATTCGGGCGAGGGAACCGTACCGGTTTCCACTTGCTTCTGGCGTTCGGCGCGGCGTTGGTTGTCGATACGAACTGCCGCTTCCAGTTCTTTCTGACCTTCCGTCTTGCGCCCCATGTGGACCAGCACCTGGCCGCGCAGGTAGTGAATGTCGGTGCGATCGGGATCGAGTTTTCCGGCGGCGTCGATGGCGGCCAGCGCCAGCGGGTATTTTTCTTCGCGTTGATAGAGCTTGGCGAGTCCGACCTGCGAACTGGCCAGGCGCGGATCGCGGCGCAGGGCCTTGCGGTAACTCTTTTCGGCCTCGTCGTCCTGCTGCATCAGAGAATACACTTCGCCGAGTTCGTCATAATTCAGGGCGAGGTCGGGTTCAACGGCGGCGTCTTTCAGAAACTCGTCGCGCGCATGCTCATAATCCTGCTTCTTCAAATAAGTCAGGCCGAGGTTGAAGTGCACAAAGGGCAGCTTGGGACTGGCTGCGGCCGCGGCCTGAAGTTCGCTTAAAGCTATATCGTATTGTTCGAGTTGCAGATGTTCCTTGCCCATGAGGAGCTGAAACTCGGGGTCGGCTTCGGTGGTTTTCAACAGTTGCGACCAGGCTTGTTCGTCGAGTTCCTTCTTTCCGGCTTTGTGGGCTGACATCGAGAGCATGTAAAGAAACAGGGGCTGGTTGGACTCCTGCGCCCAAAGCGGTTCCAGGGTATCGGCGGCTTCCGCCCAGCGCTCGGCGAAAAAATAACATTGCCCCAGGAGGTAGCGCGGCTGCAGGGCGTCCGGCTGTTCGCGCACCACCGACTTAAAAGGAGGAATCGCGAGCAGGAACTGGTTCTGCCGGTAGTAGGCCAAGCCAATGTTCAGGCGAATTCCCGCGACTTGCGGCATCAGGTGTTCGGCCTTGTGAAGCGTTTCGATGGCCTTGCTCCACTGTTTGCGGCGCATGTAGACCACGCCCAGGTTGGCAAAGGCTCCTCCTGCCTGGGGGTCGAGCGCGAGAATCTGACGGAAGTCGCGCTCGGCTTCGTCCAGCCGTCCGTGATTCAAGGCCTCCTGCCCGTGCTGAAAAATCAGCGCGGCGTGCGCCTGCGGGCTCTCGCCCGCGTCAGAGGCAGGGTCGCCTCGCGGTTTTGCTGGGGTAGTCGGAGCGGAATTTTGCGCGCGACACGGCACGAGCACAGCCGCCATGAGCAGCAAACTCGCCAGCCCGGGCTTGATTCGCGCGCTTGACACTGGTTGTAGTCTCTGCTGTAGTGTCCGCCAGCATGCCTTCGAATTCAAGGGGCTGGGGCGAGCGGAAAGCCGAGCGAGAATCTGAGAGGGAATCGAAGACTCGCTCCGCGATTTTTCCGCCAGTGTGCTGCTCGGGTTAAAGACTTCGATGGTCACCATTCGAGACGTTGCCAAGGAGAGCGGTTTTTCCTCCACCACGGTTTCCATCGTGCTCAATAATGCTCCCTTGGCGCGCTACATTCCGACCGTCACCAAGAAGCGGATCGAGCGCGCCGCCGAGAAACTCGGCTACCGTCCCAATCAATTCGCCCGTTCGTTGCGCAGCAAGCGCAGCCACACCGTAGGGGTCATGGTCGTAGACATGACCGATCCGTTCTGCACCCTGGTGTTGCGCGGAATCGAGAACACGCTTTACCAGTCGTCGTATCTGCCCATTCTTACCGATGTGCACAACGAGCGCGCCCGCTTTGAACGCTATCTGGAACTTTTGCTCGACCGCCGCGTGGAAGGGCTCATCGTGGTGGCGAACTGGCTTTTTCTCGATATCAATCTTTTGGGCGACCTGGAAAAAAGCAGCATCCCCACGATCATGATCGGATGCGAATTAGAAACGGACTCCATCAGTTCGGTGATTGTGGACAACGAAATTGGCGGTTATGCGGCGCTCGAGCACTTACATTCCATGGGCCACCGCAAGATCGCCATCATCCGCGGGCCCAAGACTCTAGTCGACAGTTCGCCACGCTGGCAGGGAATCCGCAGCTGCGCCAAGGATTGCGGGCTGGAACTCGATGCGCACCTCATCGTGGATCTGCCTGAATCGCGCGACTTTACTTCCAGCTTCGAGGCGGGCCAGCGCCTTACGGAAGAATTGATCAAGCAAGAAAATTCGTTTACCGCGTTGCTGGCGTTTGACGACATGACTGCGTTCGGCGCGATTCGCGCGCTCACCAAAGCGGGCCGGCGCGTTCCGGAGCACTGTTCGGTGATCGGGTTCGACGACGTGGCGCCTTCTGCTCTGTACACTCCGTCGCTGACGACGGTTCGCCAGCCGCTGGAGTCCATGGGCGCCGCGGCGGTGGGGATGGTCGTGGAAGGCATCAACGGCGTGCTCGAAAAGCGTGAAGTGGCGGTCGCGCACCGCAAGCTAGCCCCGGAGTTGGTAGTGCGGGAATCCACGCGCAGTCTGCTTTAGTGGCCGGACGAATCACGGGCGGAGAAGGGAAGGTAGGTTTGAGCGTCGGCTGGGACCAGTCCGTACCGGTCGCTCGTGAGCACATACCGGATCCCGCCTAATTTTTTTTCTTGACAGTCGAGATAGTTAAAAAGCACTATTCATACGTTTTAATACCGCGATTCTGGGGTCTCAAGTCACCTGCCGACTGCCGTGAGCTTTAAAACCTTCGCAACCGCGCTGCCTGACGGCGGCGCGGCTTACTGGAGCGCGAGCTGGTGTGCTCGCGCCAAAGGGGAGAACTGAATCATGAAATCGTCTCGTGTAGTGTTGCGGATCGTGCTCTTTGTGCTGGCCGTCTGCGCCGCAGCCTGTGCCCAGGACACCGGTTCCATTACCGGCACCGTGAAAGATCCTACTGGCGCCGCGATCGCCAACGCGCAAGTGGTGGTCGCGAGCCCCGACCACGGTATCGACCGGCACACGGTCACGAACTCGGCCGGCGACTACAACGAGTCCGCTCTCCCGGGGGGAACCTATAACGTCGCGGTCGCGGCGGAAGGTTTCAAGAAATATCAGGCGAAGGGAGTGGTTCTCGACGTGGCGCAGAAGGCCCGCGTGGATGTCACTCTGCAGGTCGGGGCGGCGACGACCGAGGTAGTTGTCGAAGGCACGAACGTTGCCCAGGTCGAGACACAGTCGTCTGAATTGGCCGGCACGGTGACCGGGAAGGAGATTTCCCAGCTCGAACTGAACGGCCGCAATTTTACCCAACTGGCGACCCTAACCCCGGGGGTGAGCAACCAGACCGGCCAAGATGAAGGCACGGTGGGCGTCTACGGCAGCGTCAGCATGAGCATGAACGGCGGCCGCGTGGAATATAACAACTGGGAGCTCGACGGCGGCGACAACATGGATAACGGCAGCAACGGCACGCTGAACGTTTATCCGAGTATCGACGCTATCGCCGAGTTCAAGGTGCTGACCTCGAATTACGGCGCGCAATACGGCCGCAACGGTTCGGGCACGGTCGAAGTCGAAACCAAGTCGGGAACAAACAGATTTCATGGTGATGTTTACGAGTTCGTACGCAACGACGCCTTCAACGCGCGCAACTATTTCAACACCGTCGTGCCGGAATACAAGAAAAACGACTACGGCTATACTCTCGGCGGCCCGGTGTACATTCCCGGCGTCTACAACCGGGACAAGCAGAAGACGTTTTTCTTCTGGTCGGAGGAGTGGCGCAAGGATCTAGTACCGGGACAAAGCTTCCACAACGTAGTTCCATCGATGGCCGAGCGCGGCGGCAACTTCAGCGATATCTGTCCAGGCGCTGATTGCCCGACAGTGGGGTCCAACGTCGCTGCTTTGCCCGCGTTTACTGCCAATCAAGGAGTGACGGCGGCGCTGCTGACGATGATTCCGGCGCCGAACGGAACAAACGCTGCCAGCTGCGTCCCCGGCAGCACCAGCAGCCCATGCTTCTTCACTTCCGCCCCGGCCCAGGCAACGAATTGGCGGGAAGAACTCGTGCGCGTGGATCACAACTTCAGCGACAAAATTCGCGCCACCTTCCGCTTCATTCACGATTCATGGCAAACCACCACAGCTGTTCCGCTGTGGACGAATCAAACCAGCTTCCCGACTATCGGGAGTGCATTCAAGGGGCCCGGTGTAGGTTTGGTAGCCCGGCTCACGGCCACCGTCTCTCCAACGCTTTTGAACGAGTTCGTGTTCAGCTATACCGCCGATCACATCATCCTCAATGACGTTGGCAACTGGAAGCGGTCCACCGCCTTCAGCGCGGGTTTCACTGACCTATTTCCCGGGAACGGCCAGGGCGTACTGCCGGGAATCGCTTTGACCGATCCAGCAGGGGTGTATGGCAACTTTGGTGAGGACGCGGGCTACATTCCCAACGGCATTTACAATTCAAACCCGACGTATACTTTCCGTGATAACGTCAACAAAGTTTTGGGCAAGCATATCCTGCAAATTGGCACCTACGTTGCTGCGGCCCAGAAGAACGAGTTTGGCGGCGAGTTGCCGAACGGTTCCTACCCAGGCTACCTGAGCTTTAATCCGTCGCAACTTGCTACCACGGGGTGCGGCACCGGCACACCTCCCGCTGTCTGCACAACCGGTAATCCATTCGCAGATCTGCTGCTGGGGAACATAGCCAGCTTTGGGCAACAGAACCACTTGCTGAAGTACTACAACCGTTACAAACTCTTCGAACCGTATTTCCAGGACGACTGGCGCGTTACCAGCCGATTGACGCTGAACCTTGGCATGCGCTTCAGCCTCTTTGAGACCTATCGGGAGAAACAGAAGCAAGCCTTTAATTTTGATCCATCCCGTTACGTTGCGGGCCAGACCACGCTGAATCCCGACGGGAGCGTCAGTCACCTGACGGTCGATGGGCTGACTCCTTCGGTTACGGATCTGCCGAACGGTATCGTGCAATGCGGCGTTACGGCGGGCGTGCCCGACGGCTGTATGCAGCCGCACTGGTTCAACCCTGCTCCCCGCCTTGGTTTCGCTTGGGATCCGCAGGGAAACGGCAAAATGGCCATCCGCGGCGGGTACGGCGTCTTCTTTGAACATACAAATGGCAACGAAGGCAACACGGAGTCATTGGAGAACTCTCCTCCTCTAGCCGCGGTGGTCCAGAAAGTTCAAATTCAGGGCTACGCAAACATTAACGCGGCAGGGGGAGCTCCGGAGCAGTTTCCTCTGGGTGTGATTGCGATCCCGACCAAAGTGCAGTGGCCTTACATGCAGCAGTGGCACTTTGATCTCCAGCGCGAAGTCGCGCGTAACACGGTAGCCACGGTTTCCTATGTGGGCAGCAAGGGAACCCACCTGACCCGCCAGAGCAACCTCAACCAGTTATTCCCGACGCCCTTGAGTGAAAATCCGTACAAGGTAGGCGAAGCGATTGGGGCCAACGATTGCACCACGGGCAAGACCCCGAGTGGAGTGCCAATCACGGGCCATGCTCTAAGCAATCTAAATGTTGCGGCCTGCGGGGCGAATCCTAACTTCCTCCGTCCCTATCTCGGCTACGGAACCATCACGAACCTGCAGGACGCAGCGTCCTCCACTTACCACGCCATGGAGGCCTCGGTGCGGCGCAGCGTAGGTCAACTGCAGATCAGTGCTGCTTATACCTACAGCCACTCGATTGACGATGCCTCCGATCGCGGCGACGGGACATTTGTAAATACTTACGACTTCGCCGCCAATCGGGCGAGTTCCAATTTCGATCAACGGCATATCTTCAATTTCAGTTATGTTTGGGACATTCCGCTGTTCCGGAGCCCGGGGTTTGCCAACAAGGTCTTAGGCGGATGGCAGTGGTCGGGTATAACGGCGATAGAATCCGGCTCGCCGTTCAACCCGGTCTTCAATACCGACAATGCTGGTGTGGCGAACGCGGTTGCCGGGGCGGGCTCTCGGCCGGATCTGGTGGGCAACCCTCGGTCCGGCATCGTCCAGGTACCGAATTCGGGTTTCGGTCCGCTGTTGTACAACCCGGCTGCTTATGCGGCTCCGCAGGGCTTGACCTTCGGGGATGTAGGCAGAAACAGCTTGATCAACCCGCGCCACACGAACTTTGACATGGCGTTGTTCAAGCACTTGAAGCTCATGGAGAACCTGGCGTTTGAATTTCGCGCTGAAGCTTTCAATGTGTTCAACCACTCGGAATGGAATGCCCTGGCAGGCGGCAGCGGCTCAGGGGCAAACGCCCAAAACTCGGGCACCAACGTTTTTGCAAGCAGCGGGTTCCTCAACATCAATAGCGCGCACAACCCCCGCATCCTGCAGTTGGGTGCGAAGCTCATTTTCTAACGCCTGATCGGGACGAAAAATATCCCGGCCTCGCCAAGAGGCCGGGATTGTTTTTTGGTTTACGTGGTGACAGCCGCCTCGGCTGTCTCGCCAGGGCGAAGCCCGGCGGTTCAAAAAAGGAAGCCAAGGCCGAGCCTTTACACCACTTCTACCTGCTGCGGCGCCCGCACCGCCTCGAGCGCGTGCTCCAGGTCGGCGATCAGGTCGTCGACATTCTCGATTCCCACTGAGAGCCGGATCATCTGCTCGGTCACGCCCATCTTGGCCCGGTGCGCCGCTTCGATCATGGCATGCGACGTCAGCACTGGGATCGAGACCAGCGACTCTACTCCGCCCAGGCTCGGCGCCAGGGTAAACAGTTGCATGGACTCGGTGGCGCGCCGCGCGTCCACGCCTGTGCCTTTGACCTCGAATGTAACAATGCTGCCGCCGCCGCTCATCTGCTGCCGCGCGATTTCGTATTGTGGATGGCTCTTCAAAAAAGGATGGTGAACGCGCTCGACTTTGGCGTGCTGCGCCAGGAACTGGGCCACTTGCAGCGCATTCTCGTTTTGCCGCGCCACTCGCACCGCCAGTGTCTTCAGGCCGCGCGCCAGCATCCATGAGGCGTGGGGGTCCATGCAGTTGCCGAGTGTGGTCCGGGTTGAATGAATCTTTTCGATCAGATCGCCGCGCCCCGCTACCACGCCGCAAATCAGGTCGGTGTGTCCGCTCAGGTATTTTGTTCCTGAGTGCATGATCAGGTCGATGCCATACTCCGCGGGATGCTGGTTGATGGGCGTGCCAAACGTGCCGTCGATCATACTGATCAACCCGTGGTGCTTGGCAATCCCGGCAGCCTTTTTCAAGTCCACAATGCGCAGCGTCGGATTCGTCGGCGACTCTAAGTAGAGCAGCTTGGTATTCGGCCGGATTGCGCGTTCATGCTGTTCGTACTCGGTGGTATCGACAAACGTAGTTTCGATGCCCAGCTTGGGCAGCCACCGCGTCAGAAATTTGGTTACCCCGCCATAAATGTCGCGCTGCGCTACGATGTGGTCGCCGGCCTTCAGCAGCGCCAGGATCGTGGTGGTGATGGCGCCCATTCCGGAGGCAAAAGTCAGCGCTGCGTCTACGCCTTCGAGTTCCGCCACTCGCTTCTCGGCAACAGTGTTTGTGGGATTCCCGTAGCGGGTGTAGAACTGGTCGGTTGGGGTCACCCGGAGTTGCTCGTCGTTGTCGGTGACCTCGAAAGTCGAGGTCTGCACAATCGGCGTGGCCAGCGGGCCATTTTTCTTTTCGAGATCATTTCCGCCGCGCACCGCTTTCGTCTCCGCGTGATGAGTGTGGCGTTTCATGGATACCTCGTGTTACCCAATCTAATTGCGAGCGAGAACTCTCGCAAGAGCGGCAATGCACGCCGCACCATTTATAATTCCCCATTCACTCTCTAATTATGGATTTGGGCCTGAAAAACCGCGTTGCCCTGGTTGCGGCGTCGAGTCAGGGAATTGGCCGCGCCACCGCTGAAGGCTTCGCAGCCGAAGGCTGCCGCGTGGCCATGTGTGCCCGCAATGCGAAAACCCTTCAGGCGGCCGCGGAAAAAATTCGACAAGATCACAACGTGGAAGTTCTGGCTGAGGCTTTCGACGTCACCGACGCCGCCGCGGTGAGCCGTTTTGTTGCCGCCGTCGTGCAGAACTTCGGCAGTGTCGATATCTGCGTCACCAACGCGGGAGGCCCGCCGGCCAAGGGATTCCTCGCCGCCAGCCTCGAAGAATGGCAGCGCGCCGTGGAGCTTAACTTTCTGAGCACGGTGTATTTCGCGCGAGAAGTGATCCCGCACATGCAGCGCCAGCGCTGGGGACGCATCATCACTCTCACTTCCATCACGACCAAGCAACCCGTCGCCGATCTCGTGCTCTCGAATGCCGTTCGCGCGGCGGTGGTGGGATTGGTCAAGAGTCTGGCCAACGAATTTGGCAAAGACGGAATTCTGGTCAACAACGTAGGCCCCGGATTCACTGCCACCGATCGGCTCAAGCAATTAGCCAAGACCCGGGCCGCAGCTTCAGGAAAAACCGAGCAGGATTTGCTTGAAGGCTGGGCTGCGGATGCTCCCCTCAAGCGCCTGGGACAGCCCCGCGAAGTGGCGGATGCTATTGTCTGGCTCGCTTCGGAGCGCGCTTCCTACATCACCGGCCAGACCCTGCTGGTCGACGGCGGCATTTACAAAGGCCTGTAGATTATGTACAACCCGGACTTCTGACAGCGAAGGAAAAATGGCGAAGAAAAGATTGAAGCTCAAGACTGCCCCGCGCAGGAAAGCAAAACGCGTAAAAGCCTTGCCGGGCACGGTCATAAAAGCGGCCACCAAGGCCGGATTGCAACACATCCCGTGGCACACGGTTGCGCTTGAAGACCTCAATCCGCTGCTGCAGCGCCAGTTCGTGGTTGGGCAGGACATCATGCTGGCTCGCGTGCTCTTAAAGAAAGGGTGCATCGTTCCCGAGCACAGCCACCACAACGAACAGCTAACCTATATTTTGGAGGGTGCGTTGAAGTTCTGGATCGGCGGCCGGGAAATCGTGGTCCACGCGGGCGAGGTTCTCACGATTCCGTCGAACATGCCGCACCAAGCCGAAGCACTCGAAGATACTGTCGACCTCGACATCTTCAATCCTCCCCGCGCAGACTGGATCAACAAAACTGACCAGTACCTCCGCAGGAAGTAGAAAGACGATTTGACCCCGAACTCAATGGCACCTCCAACTCCCATCGAACCGAAGGCCGCTGAACCGAACGTTGCAGCGGCGTTCCGCTTCCGCTGCATCGGGTGTGGCGATCTGAGCGATTCCGCCGTTGAGAATTTCCGCTGCGCTCGCTGTGGCGACCTGCTCGAGATTACCAATTCTGCCTGGAACGACTCCCGCGGGTCGTCCACGGCCAACGCAGCTGAACTCAAAGCGTCCTGGAAGCAGCGCCGCGTATCGCTCTCTCCCGTCGATCTCAGCGGCGTGTGGCGTTTCCGCGAACTTCTTCCCAGGCTTGAGAATCTGCATCACGTGATCACGCTGCGCGAGGGAAACACTCCACTCTACGAATTGCCGCAGTGTTCCCGCCTGACCGGCGTTCCCCATCTTTTCGCAAAACATCAGGGCATGAATCCGACCGGCTCCTTCAAAGATACGGGAATGACGGTGGCCGCTTCGTTCGCGCGCCAGGCCGGATTCCGCTGGGTTGCCTGCGCCTCCACCGGAAACACGTCTGCTTCCATGGCTGCGTATGCCGCGCGGGGCGGGCTGCGCAGCTTGGTACTGGTTCCGGACGGGAAAATTTCCTGGAGCAAGCTTTCACAAGCTCTCGACTACGGCGCCGTCACTTGCCAGCTGCGCACAGATTTTGATGGTTGCCTGCGCCTGCTCCAGGAACTCGTGCTGCGTGCGCCTGTGTATCAGCTGAATTCCATCAATCCGTTCCGGCTCGAAGGTCAGAAGACTCTCGCCTTCGAACTGCTCGAACAACTCGACTGGCAGCCTCCCGACCACATCATCGTGCCGGGGGGGAATCTGGGAAACAGCTCTGCCATCGGCAAAGCGCTGGTCGAAATGCACGATCTCGGCCTGATCTCGCGCCTGCCGAAGTTGTCCGTCATTCAGGCTGAAGGCGCGAACGCTTTGGTTCGCACTCTCCGCGAAGCTGGCGGCAAGCATTTGATCAGCGTGCAAGCCGAGACCCATGCCACCGCGATCCGTATCGGCAATCCGGCTTCGTGGAAAAAAGCGGTGCGCGTGCTGCAGGCTACCGGCGGCGCCTGCGAACAGGTCAGCGAGATCGAGATCGCGCAGGCCAAGGCCGAAATTGGCGCCGAGGGTATCGGCTGCGAACCGGCTTCCGCCGTGACCTTGGCGGGTTTGAAGAAGTTACTGAAACAAGGTTTCGTCAAGCCAGAGGAGTCTGTAGTGCTGGTGCTGACGGGGAATCTTCTGAAAGATCCCGCCTTCACCATGGATTTTCATCGCGGCGAACTTTTTCCGTCGTCCGCTGTCGGGTTCGGCGAGAGCGATGCCGCAGTCGCCCTTGAGTCTCTGCGCCGGCCGCCCATCGTTCTCGATGCCACGCTCGACGCCGTGGTCCGGACTCTGGAGCAAGCGGAGAAACATTCCTGAGAAGATTCCTTAAGACAATGGCCAAGAAAAAAACTTTCCGCCGCCAGACGCCTCTGCAACTGGTTCTACCCGCGACCTCAGCCAACCTGGGACCGGCTTTCGATGCCGCGGCGATCGCCATGGATCTTTACATCCATGTCGATGCCCGCCCCGCCAACGAATTCTCTATTTCCGCCACCGGCCGCGACCGCGAGATCTGCGGCAAAGTCGAAGACCACCTTATTCTCAACACCTACCGCCAGATTCTCGAGGCTGAAAAAAAGGAAGTCGTTCCGCTTACCCTGCGCGTCCGCAACGACGTTCCGATTGGCAAGGGTTGCGGATCTTCCGCCGCCGCACGCGTGGCGGGCATCGCGCTCGCCGTTCACTTCGGTCGACTGGGCTGGACCGACGCCCGCATCGTCGGCGAAGCTTCGCATCGCGAGCATCATCCCGACAACGCTTCCGCCTGCTGGATGGGAGGCCTCACCGTGGCCCGCATGTGGCGCGAATCCGAGCCCCAGATTATTTGCTTGCGCCCGAAAGGGAAGTGGCCGCTGTTGCTGGTCGTCCCCAATGCCAGCCTGCCCACGGAAGAAGCTCGCCGCGTTCTGCCGGCTCAATATTCCCGCGCCGACGCTGTGGTCAACATTCAGAATTCCATGTTGTTACTGGCAGCGCTGATGCAGGGCAATCCGCAACTGCTGTCGACCGCACTCGAAGACCGCATCCATCAGCCTTACCGCTCGCCGCTTTGTCCGCTGCTGCCGTGCTTGCAGCCCCTGAAAGGAAAGGACGGCTTTCTCGGCGCGGTTCTCAGTGGCGCTGGCCCCTCGGTGCTGGTATTCCTCGATCCTCGCACCGACCCGAAGAGAGCACGTGATGCAGTTTCCGCGCGGCTTCTGCGTTATGGTTTGTCGGCGGAGCTGTTTTCCACATCGATTACTCTGCGCGGCGCTCGGCGGTCTTTCGTCGCTTCTCTAAAGTAAACTCAATTCATCCCTAAGTTTGAGGATTTTCGAGCCAACCGGGCCAAATGCGGCTCTGCTGGCTCAGCCTGCGATGTGGCACGAAAGTGCCATTTACCCTCGCCGCGACTCTTACTATCGTTTCTTTGCCCCCCAGTTTTAGAAAATCCTTAGCGTCGTGCTCGCAATCGGCAGAGCCTCGGACCCCGCTTTTAGTCCGCGAAAGCTCTCGGAGTGTTTTGTGGTGTCCCTAACGGGTGCAGCGAAGATGAAAGATACGGCGCGTTCCCTCAAGCCGCGCGAAAGCTCTCTCGTGGCCAACGAGCATGCGTGCATGGAAATCCTGAGCTTCCTGCAGGCCTTGAATTCCTATCCCGAACATTTTGCCCGCGAGCCCGAAATCAGTTTCGAACAACACCGGATCAGCCTGGATAAGGAAGAGAGCACCCAGGTCGGATAGCTTTTCGGAAACAGCCGGGCAGAAGATTTGGAAGATCCAACGGCGCGTACTTTATCTCAGTTCGACGGACGGCTTGCCGGAGGCACGACCCCGTTCATGCGCAAATACTCCACCATCTGGCCATAGTGGTCGAAGCCATGCCACGCTACGGTAGTAGCCAGGCTAAGACGCGTCACTTTCCCTTCGCCAAACGGACTCCTCACCGTCTCAATCAGATTCTTTTCGTTGATGGTGTTGATCGCCTTGTGAACATATACGAAGGAGTCGTTCAGATATTTCAGAATGTCGGCCTTACTGGTAACTGATGCCGGTCCTGTTTCGTCGCCAATCTCAACCGGCGGCTTCTCGGAAAGAATCGCCCCGCCCAGTTCGTAATTCACGGCCGCTACGTGTTTGATCTGCTCTGCGAACGTGCGCACGCCTTTGAACTCGCCGCCGGTCGGCGCAAATCCGAATTTGTCTTCCGGCATGGCCGCCGCCGCAGGAACGAAGTCGTGCTCCAGATTTGTCACCGTTCGCCCCAACACTTCTCCTACCGTTCGCCGTTCTTCCTTCTTCTTGGATTGAGCGGTCGCTCCCATCACGAACGCCAGCATACAGATTGCGAAACAGCCGATTGTTCTTGTCATGATGCCCCTTTTGATTAAATTATGTCTGGACAAATCATCGCTACATTAATCAGAAATTGTCGACTGGCCATTTTCTAATCTCTCAGCACCGCCGGAGCCATCTTCAGCTCCGCCGCAGTCAGGCGGTGCCGTAAGAAGCTGGTCAGCCCCACCAGCATGGCCACTGCGGACCAAGCCAGCGCCACCGGAACTCCGACTCGCGCGGCCAGCTCTCCCCAAATCGCGCTCCCGATGGCCATTCCTCCCTGTAGTACCAGCAGATACATGGAGAGCGCACGCGCCCTCATCCACGATGGGCACATGGTCTGCGCCACAAAATTAAAGCACGCCAGGATGCCGATCCATGCCGCGCCCGCCGTAAACAATACCAGACAGAGCGCCTCAAACACATGAGTTTGTCCTGCCGCGAACGTCATGCCGGCAAACACCAGGGTCGCGCCCGCAACCAGCCCATCCACCGAATACCGCAAGCGCAGGCGCGGCAGCAACGCGGCTCCCGCCAGCGCACCCAATCCGAAACATGTGACCAGGAATCCATATCCCTGGGCCCCGTGAGGCTGGCAGATCACCGGCAGCAGCGCCAGAAGGGAAGTTGCTCCAACGCTGAATGCCGCGGTGCGGATCAGCACCGACCGGACCTGCGGCGCCCCGCGCACATAACGAAATCCTTCCAGAATCGCGTCGCGCACCCGGCGCGTGGGCAAAGCTTCGTGCGGCGCTCGTTTCCATCGCCAGAGGAAAACGATCACTCCGAAAAACGAAGCTGCATTCAACAGGAACGACCACCCGGATCCAGCCGTCGCCACCACGATTCCCCCGAGCGCCGGACCCACGGCACGCGCCACATTGAATCCCGCCGAATTCAATGCTACGGCCGAAGCGTGCCTTTGCGGCGAGACCACTTCCGGCGTAATCGCCTGCCACGCTGGATCGTTCATCACGGCACCCAGCCCGAGAAGAAACGTAAATGCCAGGAGCGTCCAGGGACCCACTGCATGCCAGAGCGTCAGCCCGCCCAGGGCCGCCGCCGCCACAACCATCCAGCCCTGCGTAAACAGCAAAAGCCGTCGCCGGTCAACCATGTCGGCCAACGCGCCTGCTGGCAGTACGACCAGAAACACCGGAATCGCCGCCGCTCCCTGTACCAGGCTCACCATGAGCGGCGACGTCGTGAGCTGCGTCATCAACCAGCCAGCGCCAACGTTCTGCATCCAGGTTCCGGTGTAAGAAACGACCGCCGCGATCCACAGAGATCGAAAAAGCGGCTCCCGCAACGGCGCCCAAGCCGGGTCCGCTCGCCCGATCTCAACCCCGTCCCGTGCCGGAAATGCAATCTGATCAGCCACTCTGTCCTGTGTTCTCGTCCTGCTTGCGGGTCCTTTCCCTTCTAGCTCTTGACTTCAGGCAGCGGTTCGCTAAACGGCCATTCGCCGGACCGCCACGCCCGAATTATGTAGATCGCCAGTCCCGTAATCAGGATAACGGCGGCATAGCGCACTTCCTTCAATGCGTTTTCGCGCTTGAAGAGAATAAAGAGGAAGCCTGCGATCGCCCCTAATGCGGGCAGAGGGTAGAGCCACATGCGAAACGGCCTCGGAAGCTCAGGCTGGCGTATTCGCAGCACGATTGATCCGATCGCCTGCACCAGAAACTGCAGGATCAGGCGAATGACCACCAACGCCGCGATCGCATCCCGTAACCGCAGAAAGCAGAATGCCGCTCCCGCGACACCCAGCGCTAATAGCGAAATATGCGGAAACCGGTAGACGGGATGCACCTTGGCAAAGGCTTTGAAATAGTTGCCGTCAAGCGCCGCGGCATAAGGGACTCGCGAATACCCCAGCATCAGCGAAAATACGGACGCAAAGGCGGTCACGATCACCAGGCCGGTCACCAGCCGCGCTGCCCATGCACCATAGACCCGCTGCATGAACAGCGATACAACATACAAGCCGCTGTTGTTGTGCCCAGCCGTTAACATCTCGCGCCATGGCACCACGGCCAGAATGCACAGGTTCATCATTAGATATAGACATGCGACCAGCAGAATGGAAAGCAGAAGGGCGCGCGGAATATTTTTCCCTGGGTCTTTAATTTCGTCGCCCAGAAAGGCAACATTGTAGTAGCCCCAGTAGTCATAAGTCGCCACCAGCATCGCCCCACCCAGGCCAACCCAGAACTCGTGGGACAATGTGAACGCGCCCGGAGGAAAATCGAACGCCCGCACTGCGTTGAAATGAGTGAGGCCGGCAACGATAATCCAACCGATCGTTCCCATCACCAGAAGCCACAGCACACTCGACAGCCGCCCGATTGCCGTGATGCGCCGGTAGAGCAGCAGCACGGTAAAGAGGCAAATCACCACAGCCAACGCTGTGCCGGGGGTTACGACGTAGGCAATCTGCAGATTTCCGGCCAAAGGAATGTGCAGCGCGGCCTCCCGGTGCGAGTACACCGTTTCCAGTTCCGGCCAGTAATACGCCGCGTATCCCGCCAGCCCGATGCAACCCGTCGCAATCGAGAGTGGTGCAGAAAACGAAAGCTGCCAGATAAACAAAAACGAGATCAGCCGTCCCCATTTCTGAGGCCCATAAATCTCGCGCAGGTAGCGATACGATCCGCCCGACCCGGGCAGCGCAGCGCCCAGTTCCGCGGACACCAGCCCATCGCAGACCGCAAGTAGCGCACCCGCCACCCATCCCAGTAAAGCCTGCGGCCCGCCCATGGCGCTCAGAACCAGCGGCATGGTGATGAACGGACCCACGCCGATCATGTCGATCATGTTGAGCGCAGTGGCACTCCCCAGCCCCATCCCGCGAATGAGGCTGGGCGAATTTACTGACGATTCTGCAGGAGATCCCATTGCGAAGGTCGGATCACGTCCGAAAGAAAGACAGAACGGAACCAGAAACAGGAACCAGATCGGAAATCAATCACTAACCACTAACCACTAGCCACTGCCCTTCGCACTCAACAAATTCACATACAGCCGCACCGCCCCCGGTACTCCCGCCGGCAGCTGCCGGAAAAACGCATATCCCGTGTAGATATAAATTCCCTTGCCAGACTGCGCCTTCAGCAGTCCGCCCTTCTGCGGATCCTCACCCGGATCATGACTCGCCAGCAGTGGCTGAAAGCGGTCGTCCCACTTGTCCATGAAATACAGTCCGCGCTCCTGCACCCAGCCCTCGAAATCGTGCGCCGTAATCGTGTTGGGATAGTGAAACACGGGATCCTCGGGCGCCAGAATCTCGACCGGAGCCTCTTCCACGGAAACCCGCGCCCGGCTCAGCTCCGCGGAATAAGGCGTAAAGTGTCCGCTGTTGAAGTCTCCCACTCCGGCGTTGTACTGCACCACCAGCGTTCCTCCCGCGGAAACGAAATCGAGCAGCTTCTGGTGATACGCGACCACATCCTTCTGCGTGTCGAAGGCGCGAATCCCCAACACGACTGTTCCGAACTTGCTCAAATCCTCGCTGGCCAGCTTCTCCGGCGAAATCAGCGTCACATCCATTCCCACCTGAGCAAGCACGGTTGGGATGTCATCTCCCGCGCCCATCACATACCCGACTTTCAAATCGTGCGGCGCGCGCACATCAACCATGCTCACGCGCTGCCGCGCCGGCTGGTAATAATAAAAACTGCCCAGGTCCTCGCGTGTCACCAGCGTGTAGCCCTCGCTGTACTTTGCTCCCGCTACATCGAGCACGGCCCGCAGCGTTGCTCGCCCTTCCTGCATACCAGCAGGGAACACCTTGAATTGAACCTCCTTCTTCTCCCCACGATGAGCCAACTCCAGCGTCTGCTCTGCGGGTTCCGACTTCCATCCTTCAGGCAGTTCCAACTTCAAAACTCCGCGCTCGGTCCCCGCAAGATTGCTGGTCACGCCCACCGTGACCGTCGAGCTTGACCCGTTATGCGTGGAGATCACCTGCGTCCCCGGTTCCACCATCACGGAAAACGCCGGCACCACCGCCAGAGGACGCGACCGCTCTTTCCCGGCGTCGTCCAAAAACGGTGTAACCACCACGGCCGAGATTGCATTTACTGCCGCTGCATCGACCCCAGTTGTGACGCCATACTTCACCCGTGCGCGCAGCGCCGGCGGCGGAAACGGCAGCGTCGCATACTTCTCGTTGTCGATGTGATTAATGCTCTCGGTCTCAGGATCATCCCGATGCCAGTACGGCCGCGTGTAGGCCGCATCCTTAGGCACCCGCAAGCGAAACGTCACGCGCAGTTCGTCCCCCGCCTTCACCACCTCAGGCCGGATTCTCTCGCTGATCGTGTTCCATCCCGCCGGAACCTCCAGCTTCAGCGCGTCGACCGTCAGCGGAAGTCTCGAGCCGTTGTGAAACTTCACAGCGACCAGAAACTCCTGCCCTGGGGAAACAGTCGTCAGCGCGTCCACGTCTTTGGGCAACGAGGCCGGAGTCCTATCACTTTGCCCACTCGATTCCACCACAGCCTGCAGACTCACGTTCAGCGCCAGGTTCAAGGCCGTCTCGGCCTGCCCGAGCTTTTCGTCGAGGCGCATGAGCAGGTCAGCTTTCGCGCCGTGCGCGAGCCCGCTCTTGCGAACCTCGACGCCTAACTTCTCGAGCCGCTGCACTATTCTGACCAACGGCACTGCGGCCGCCGAAACATCGTTCCCCCTGGCGCCTTGGTTCGCCTCGCCAATCTCCTTCGCGATCTCTGTCAACTCTTTTCGCAGCCCCGCAGCTTTTGTTTCTTCGGTACCGAGCCTCGCTGCCAACGCGGGCAGGCTCGTGTCGAGCCCATCAAAGAAATCCTTCTCGTGCCCATCCTTGTCCAGCTTTGCCGGCACTACAGAATCCACCAGCTTGTAAAACGTAAACCGATCCCCGGAATCAATCGTCCAATTCGCCGCGCCCTGCGACAGCTGATGCCGCAATCCATCCATGGCAAACTGCACATACCCCATGCCCAGCGCTGCGCTCTCCTCCCCCGTGTTCAGCTTCACCGTCCAATTCGCGTCCGGACACGTCATCGCCCCAAACCCGCACACATTTCCGGTATAAAACTTTTTAGCCTGCCACGGCTGCAGGCCCTCGGAAATCTGTTCCGGAAACCGCTTAGGATCAGCCGCCGCTCGAAACGCCTCTTTCGCCAGAATGCTTGATGCCTGGTGATGCCCGTGACCATCCCGTTCCGTCCCTGAAAACCGCGCCACCAGCACATCCGGACGAAACGTCCGAATCACCCGCACCATATCGCCCAGTGCTACATCGTGCCCGCCCCACTTCTGAAAAGTCTCTTCCGGCGATTTCGAAAATCCAAAATCCGCCACCCGCGAAAATCTTTCCTGTACCCCGTAATACTCATCCGATGCCAGCAATTCCTCGGCCCGCAACACGCCCAGCACGTCAGACAAATTACTGCCAATCTTGTTCTGCCCGCCCTCGCCCCGATTCAGCGTCATCAGCAGCGTGCTCACGCCGCGCCCACGGGCCTCCAGCGTCAGCATCCCGCCATCTTCATCGTCAGGATGCGCCACCACCTGCATCAGCCGCGCCGTCGTGCCCAGCCGCCGCAATGCCAGCCGCAACCCTGCCGTTCCCCGATCCTGCGGCAGTTCCGCCGGCACACCCGAATACGCAAAGCGTGGGTCCACCAACTCCGCAGCACTTGCAGACGCAAAACTTGCCGCAGCAGGTTTCGTCGGAGCAGGTTTTGGAGGGGCAGCCTTCACCGCAGATCGCACTTCGCCTCCGTTTTGCGCGCCCATAGCGACCACCAGGCAAAACATCAGCCCAAAATGGATGGTGGTTTGAGCAACGCCGGAGGACGACTGAAAGTTAGTGAAAGTAGGGCGCACAACCCGCCGCGCCAGCCCGAGGGGTCCGGAATGTCTCACGCTACAAGGATGGGGCCTAACCGCGCTCCGACGCAAATTCTTTCTCAAGATTGTCGCCGTTCGATTGGACTCTCGCCATAAGAGACCGTTAGCCGAAGTCGAAAAGCTGAAGCCCGGAGCCCGCCGTCTAAACATCGCACAAATCCACCGCTTCGCGCAGCGAAACCAACGCATCCCCCGTTGGCACGAACTCATGCGCCACATAGCCGTGGAACCCAGCGTTGGCGATCGCCCGCATCACCCCATCCCACTGAACTTCCTGCGTCCCATCCAGTTCGTGCCGCCCTGGCACGCCGCCGGTGTGGAAGTGCCCAATCCACTGCAGATTTCTCCGGATCGTCTCAATCAGATCGCCCTCCATGATCTGCATGTGGTAAATGTCGTACAGCAGCTTCACGTTCGGCGAATTCACTTCCTGCACCACGTGAACGCCCCAACTGGTGTGGTCGCACATGTAGTCGGGATGGTCGCGCTTGCTATTGAGCAACTCGAGACAAATGTTGACGCCGTGATCTTCGGCAATCTTCTTCACCCGGTTCAACCCGGCAATCGTATTGCGCGCGCCCTCGTCATCCGGCATGCCGCCGCGGTTTCCGGAAAATGTGATCACATTGGGCACGCCCGCCTTCGCTGCCCTCGGTATATTCGCCCGTAATGCCTGTTCAATGGCAGCGTGGTTCTTCCGGCGATTCACAGCTTTCCCAATCTCTCCTGCACCCGCGTATCCCATCGTACAAAGGAGCCCGTATCGCAGCGGGATCTCATACTCGTCTGGCTGCAGTAGATCGACTCCTTTGAGTCCAATGCTCGCCGCGTAAGCACACAGCTGGTCCAGCGGAATCTTCGCGTAACACCATCGACTCACCGACTGGCGGATTCTTCCTTTGCGGGCCACCGCCGCCACGCCGGCACGCAATTGGACGGGCGAAAGCCCCGCCGCAGCGATGCCCGCCACGGATGACATCAGCAGTGCCCGCCGCGTAACCCTCACCATAAATTTGAACGGGATTATGTCTGAAACCAGCCACTAACCACTAACCACTGCCTTTCTACTGCCGCCCTTCCTTCAGCGTGGCCTGGCATGCGCTCGCCGCCGTCAGCACTTCACTAAAGGCTGTCTCTTTCCGCAAATCCTTCAGCAGCCGATCATCCAACAACGCCGAATACGCACAATAATTCTGTTGTACCGCTGCTTTCATCAAGCGGAGCGCGGGCTCCTTCTGCCCGCAAAACGCCATCAGCGACCCAATGCGGTACCACGACTCCGCGTCCGGTTCGATCATCACCGACGATTCCGACTCGCGCACGATCTTGTCAAAATCAGCCGGCCGCTGGGCCGCCGTGCAGGCAATCATCAGATCCCGATGGTACGAAGACGCCTTTCCCATACTCTTTGCCGCCTCGCGAGCCTCGGGTATTCTGCCCTCCGCCACCAACACATACGGAGTCACCCACGCCGCCCATTCTGATCCCGCATCCAGGTGCACGAAGTCATTGGCCCGGTCGGTCTTGCCATCCCACAGAAACGCCCAGGCGCACGATCGGAAGCTGAAGTTGCCGGGATCGAGTTCCCTTGCTTTGTTGCACTCCTGCATCGCTTTATCCAACATCCCCGCGTAACGCAAAACGTAACTGAGCGCGAAATGAGCGTCGGCGCTCTGCGGACGCCGCCTCACCAGATCCGTGGCTGCGTCATACGCCCGCCCCAGTTCTCCGCGCTCCACGCGGGCCGTGATCAGGTTGCTCGCCGCCATCACCCGGTTCGGATCGAGTGACAGCGCCCGCTCGTAGGCTGCATTCGATGCCTGGAACTGTGCTTCGCCTCCTCCGCCATAAACCGAATCATAGTAACGGCGCTGCCCCAGTTCCTCCCACGCCGGAGCGTAGCTGGAATCGATTCCCACCGCCCACTCCAGCATCTTGATCGCTTCCTTGTTGGGCGCCGGATCGTGCGGCACCGCTACGCTGCGCAGATAAAAGTCGTACGCCTGCTGATTCTTCGGCTGCGATGCGGTTCCCACCTCCCCGCTCGCTCCGCCCAGCACCGGCAACAGCCCGTGCTGCACTAGCGTGCTCAACTGCTGCCGCATCCCGATCAGGTCATCCGTTTTGGCGGTTACGCTGTTCTCCCACAACACCCGGTCGTTGGGCACGTCCACGCATTCCAGCGTGACGGTCAACTGGTCGCCCTGCTTCCGGAAGTTTCCCGTGAGCAACCGGCCCACGCGCAGCTCCTGCCCTACTTTGTGCGGATCGAGATCGAGCCCCACATACTTCCGTGTCGACGAGGAAGGCCGCACCTCGAGCGTGCGCGCATACGTCAATACGCTGGTCAGTTCGTCGGCCAAAGCAAAGCGCAGATAGTCCACGCTGAAATCGCCATTCATGTTCTGCAGAGGCAAAACCGCAATGGCGTTGCGCTGCTCCGCGTTCGCCAGTTCGCGATGCTTCCACCACCAGGCCCCCACCGCCGCCAGCACAGTTAACAGCACCGCAGTCAAGCCGAGGAGTATGTACAACTGCAACCGGTTGCTTTGCCCGAACGTCTTGGTCCCCACTCGCAGCTTGGCGGAGTTGAGCCCGCTCTTCACAATTCCCGACTCGCTCTCCCGCTTCAGCAGCGCCAGGTCCGAGCGCATTTCCGTCGCTCCCTGGTAGCGGTGCGTGCGGTCTTTCTCCATGGCCTTGCCGACGATGCCCTCGAGTTCCATCGGCAGCTTCGGATTCAGTTGCCGCGGCGGAATCGGTTTCTGATGCAGCACCGCATCCAGCGTGACCAGCGAATTATTCCCCGCGAAGGGTTTCTTTCCCGTCGACATCTCATACATCACCACGCCGAAAGAAAACAGGTCGCTGCGTCCGTCGATGGTTTCGCCGCGCGCCTGCTCCGGCGACATGTAAACCGCCGTTCCTGGAATCACGCCCACCGCCGTCAGCGAATTGTCTGCGCCCGCATCGTCGTCGGTGCCTACGTTGTGCACCAGTTTGGCCAGTCCAAAATCCAGCACTTTTACCTGTCCGTTCGGCGTCAGGAAAATGTTCGCCGGCTTGATGTCGCGGTGCACGATCCCCTTGGCATGCGACGCCGTCAGCGCATCCGCCACCTGGATGCTGATATCCAGCACCGCCTCCAACTCCATCGCCTGTCCGTTGATGCGCTGTTTCAGGCTTTGGCCCTCCAGCTTCTCCATCACGATGAAAGGATGCCCGTTGTTGTCTTCGATGCCGTGGATGGTACAGATGTTTGGATGGTTCAGCTGCGAGGCCGCCCTTGCCTCCCGCTCGAACCGTTCCAGCGCTTTGGGGTCGCCGGCAAGATTTTCAGGAATGAACTTCAGCGCAACGTGCCGCCCCAGCTTGAGGTCTTCCGCCTCGTAAACCACGCCCATACCACCGCCCCCGAGTTTGCCCAGGATGCGATAGTGGGAGACGGTCTGGCCGATCATGAGCGCACGCGCTCCAGCTCCGAGCGCTAATGTTAGGCCGTCGCTATCGTCCGGTCAACTCCCTTTCTTTTCCGCAGTTTGCTAACCCTTGAGCCGCTCTACGCCGGACGAATGCCAGCGTTCCTGAGCGCCCTTCGCGCCTTCCTTCGTGACCTTTCGGTCAGTGACTTTCGTCGCCCGCAGCGCCCTACGAAGCCCAACTTGGTCATCTTTCCCAAACCGGCCACGGATACGTCCTTTGGCGTAGCTGGGCCACACTTCGGGTCCCCGTCCGGCGTTATCATGAACCCAACCTCCCCAAATTTGAGAACACACATGTTCACGAGGGCCGCCCATGTCCATGCTCAATCGTTCCACCACCATTCACCCCGTCCACCGCATGTCGCAGGAGCAAGTGCACGAGGCCATTCGCCGTCGCGCCGAGGAAATTTACGAAAATAGCGGAAGAATCCCCAACCGGGATCAGCAGAACTGGGGGCTGGCCGAGGATGAAATTCGGATGGAACTGGCCGCCCGCTCTTCGCGCCGGCATGCCGTGGTTATCAACGTCGAAGGCGTGCAGTACGTCGGCGAATACGACTTCGCCGTGGCGGCCGACTACACTCCGGGCGAGTTCGCCGCCGGCGACCCCGTCCGCGTCCGCTTCGATTCCGGCAAAATGTTCGTAGAGCGCCCCAACGGCCACCAACTCGAAACCACGATCGTGCAACTGCTGGTGTAAATGGCATGGGATGAACCCGATTCACGCGCAGGATTGGCCGGGTGCCCCATGTCGCGCCGCTTTTGCGAGACGTGGGGCTTTCGCCATCGGGACGCGCTACGTCCGCGGCGCCGCGATCGCATGCTGGTTTGGAGACGACTCAATCCAGATAAAACCCCGCCGACGCCCCCACCCACTCCATATTTTTGTTGTGGTCGACCCCCATCATCAGCCCCCGCCCCATGCGGATAATCGTCAGCACCGCGGTTAGCTCGTCCAGCCACACATACATCACTCGCACCTCCGCCTTGGTCCCGCCAAACGGAGTCGCAATCACCGGCTCAAAATTCATCCGCTCCTGCAAAATATAGAACGGCCGTTTCTCCGCGGGAATCGCCGCGATATCTTCTTTCTTCGGCGCAATCACCACCCCCAGCCCGGCAAACGAATACAGCGGCTTCAAAGCGTAGTTCTCCAGATCGTGCGGAATCTCCGGAAGCCGGTCCAGAAACCAGGTTTTCGGCACCGACTCATGCTGCAAATAAGGAATAGAAAACTTCGAGATTCGAAAATACCAGTTCGGATGCCCCGCCCACTCCACTTGCAAATCATCACGCCAATCAAACCCAAACTTCACTCCCTTGCGCTCCAGTTCGTCGACGATCGTCCGGTTATAAATCCGCAGGATCGGCACTCGCTTCCCGCCACGCTCATAGTAAAGGCGCGATCCTTCTTTCTTGATATCGACAATATCGACAGTCCGCACCCCCAGCGTCTTCTCGGTGAGCAGAAAATCCGGCAACGTCTTCTGATGCGACGGATCAATCTCCATCAAAATCACATTTTCCGGATCGTGCTCCCCCACAATCGCCCGCTGCAAAAGCGATTGATAAGAATCCGTCTCCAGCCCGCTGAGAAAATATTTGAGCCGCCCGGAAGCCGGGAGCCGAGAGCCGGAAGCCGCTCCTCCAAGTCCATACACATCCAAATACGCCTCCGCCAGCGGCCCCTGATAAGCGTAAAGAGAAGGGAAGGCCTGCAACTCCACCAGCTTAGGCTGCAACTCGCCGCGCTCATCCCGCACCAGCCCAAAATCCACCTGCACAAACATGGGATGATCCGGCTCGTTCGGCACCTTGAACTCCGCCGGCACCGCGTCATCCGATTTCCTTCGATACTCGGGGTTCTCCACCAGCTGCCGGATCAATTCCTTCCCATCGCGAGCCATCCTCTCAATCAATTTCTTGGGGAAAAAACAAGGAGTCTCCGACAGCCGGAACGACACATGCGTCCCGCACATGTCATCCACGTGCCGCAGAAACGTCGAGTATCTTTTTGGAGTATAGCTGTCGTTGAATTGCTTCCGAAGGAAAGGAATCATCGTAGCGCCGGCGTCCCGCCGGCTGTCGCGAGGGCGTCCCGCCCTCGCACTCTACCCCTTATTACTTGCTTTGTCATCCTGAGCACAGCGAAAACGCCCACGAAGTGGGCGTTCTTTTGGAGTCGAACCACCCCGCGTCTGCCTGAATCATCCGCTGCGCCAGAAGGGACTTCTCGGTAACGGCCCGCCGGATGCCTACTCGCGAATTTCCATCCTGCGAATCAGCCCGCTGTCCATCGAGTAGACGTGCTCGACCATCCGATCCAGCAACGTTTTTCCAGTCAGGTCACGAACCACCTGGTGAACCCGAACGATCACCCGCCCCTCGTCATCGAAACGGAACCCCTCAGGTTCCACATGCGGATCGATCATGCCCCACTGCCGCGCCCAGTAAGCCCGGACTCCCGCGTGGCCGTGGACGGTCCCGCCCTCCATGCCGTTAGGCCATTCCACGTCAGGCTTCATCGTGGCCAGCGCACTATCAATATTGCGGGCGTTGAATGCCGCATACGCCCTTTTGAGCAACTCCACGCTCGACGATGAATCGATATTTGTCATTCCCAGGAGCAAAGCGACGACAGCCTGCCCTGAGCGGAGTCAAAGGGAATCTGTCGTTCGCCGGCAGAATCGATGTCGCCTACGCCTCCACCAGAAACTTCCCATCCGCCATAATCTGCTGCTCGTCCACCCAGATATTAAACTTCCGCCCCACCACATCAATATGCGTTGACGAATCCCACTCCGCACCGGTATGCGCTCCGTACGGATTCCCAAAGGCAATGTGCACCCCAGGATATTTCTCGTCCTGCAGAATCTCCCCAATCACTTCTTTCAAATCGATGTTCGTTCCAATAGCAAACTCGCCCACACGATCGCTGTTCTCGTCGGTGTGGGTATATTTCCAGAAGTCATTTTCCAGTTCGCGATTCTCCGAATGCGCTTCGCTAAGCCGGTTCTTCTTCACATGGACGGTCAGCGGATGCGCCTGTAAATTGCCAAACTTCGCGCACAGGTAATCGCCCACCACGCCGTCAATCACAAAAGTCCCATTCACCTCACCCGGCGTTGTGAAAATCTCCCCTCCCGGCAAATTCCCCCACTTTTCGGGAGTAATAATCCCGCTGGTTTTCAGCCACTTGTAATTCGGATTCAACTCCGCGGTCAGGTCCGTACCCGCCGCCGTCTTCGCCCGCACCGTGTGCGCCTTGCGCACCATCGCAATCACCTTGGCGCTCAGCCGGTCCACCTTCTGGAAATCCGCCCGCATCCCCTCCAGCATGATCTGCGGGTTGATGTTGACCATGTGCGCGTGCCGGATCTTTTTCCGGTTCACCACATTCGTCATCTGGATGCGCGAGCGCAACTCGTTCCGCTGCGCCTGCACCGCAAAAATCGAAACCTGGCAGGTCTCCAGATCGTCAAGAATCTCCTGCGGCATATCGGTCAGCGGACGCGGCGCCAGATCCTCCAGCACCCACGCCCGGTAAGGCGCTCCCACGCGTTCAATCTCATGCACCAGCGCCGCAGCGATCTCAATCGTCGCCTCGTCGGTGATCACGCACACTTTTTCCGCAGGTTGAACGCGCAGGCAAACATTCACCGCATTCCTCGCCCCCTGGGCGAATTCAGGGTCAAATGCAATGTTGAGGGTGCCCCGTCCTTGTCTCTCCGTTTTTTGGAGAGACAGGGCGGGGAAGTTGACTTGGCTCACAGGAATGCTCATCCTACTTTTCTCGCGGCCGCCGGTTCTTCCTCCAGCCCCGCCTCCGTCTCCTCCACTATATAATCGACCACTTTCTTCAAATCTCCGGTTTGTTCAAACACGCGCAACTGCCGGTCGGCCCCGCTGCCATGTTTCAGAATCTCGTGGATGTAATTCAGCTCTTCGCGCGAATCGAGTTCATCCACGACATCGTCCACAAACTCCAGATACTCATGAATCAGATCCCGCGTCGCCACTTCCGTCTGCTTGCCGAAATCGATCATCTTTCCATCCAGCCCGTAGCGCGACGCCCGCCACTTGTTTTCCATGATCAGCGCGCGCCGGTACAGCCGGAATCCCTGGTTCGCAGTGTGCAGCTTATACAGCTTCACCACGGTCGCCTGAATCAGCGCCGCTATCGCGATCGTCTCATCGGCCCGCATGGGCACATCGCATACCCGGAACTCAATCGTATTAAAAAATGGATGCGGTCGAATGTCCCACCAGATCTTCTTCGCGTTATCGATGCAGTTGGTCTTGATCAGCAGCTTGATGAAATTCTCGTACTCGCCCCAGCTCGGAAAATAATCGGGAATGTTGGTCCGCGGAAACTTGTCGAACACTTTGCACCGGTACGATTTCAGCCCGGTATTCATGCCCAGCCAGAACGGCGAATTCGTCGACAACGCCAGCATGTGCGGCAGAAAATACCGCGCATGATTCATCATGTGGATCGCCGTTTCGCGATCCTCGATCCCAATATGCACGTGCAATCCAAAAATCAAATTCGCCCGCGCCACCAACTGCAAGTCTTCGACAATATGCTTATACCGGTCGTCGGGATAAATCTCCTGCACCCTCCAGTCCGAAAACGGATGCGTCGCCACCGACGCCAGCCGCAACCCGCTCTCCTTCGCCAGCTTCACGATTCCGCGCCTCAGCATCTTTACTTCCGCCTTGGCTTCCTTGATGTTCTGGCAAATCCCCGTCCCCACCTCAACCACCGACTGGTGCATCTCCGCCTTTACCCGCTCCTGCAGCAGCAGCTTCCCCTTCTGCAAAAGCTCGGCCTGAATATGCGACCGCAGATCCCCTGTCACTGGATCCACCGTCTGATATTCCTCTTCAATCCCGATCGTAAAAGTAGGTGGCATAACAACTCATGTGGGGACAGCTGCCCTCGGCTGTCCGGCCGAGCACAGCTCGCCGATTTTCAAAATGTGGCGCGGGCACTCCCGCCCGTGAAATCTAACCACCAAGAATCCGTCCTTCGTCCAAACTCCCCTCCAGTATAACAACGCCGGTAAAGCAGTCGGTCCCGCTCAGCCGCGTTTGTTACTTTCGTTCTGCGCGATCCGCGCCCTGACGATTTTCTTCACAAGTACAGCCGGCAAGGGCTTGTCCAGCGGAAAATGCAGCGTACCCTTCGAAACGCGAAACGCCTTTAGTTCGTTGGCAAACGAGTCAAGCACCGACGCCCCCAAGGGAAAGAAACTGCAATGATCCTTGAACGCCGCGATCGCCACCAGCCCTCGCTTGTACCTGAACGTCGGAATCCCGTAGCTGATCACTTCGGTAGTCTCCGCCGGCACCACCGACCTAATTACCGCGCGCACTTTCTTCAACGTTGAGCGACCCGGCTCCGGAACCGCCGACAGATATTCGTCCACGCTCCTGGCAGAAACTTTCTTCATAAGAGAACCTTGTGGGACAGCCGCCTCGGCTGTCCGCCGAGCGCCGTTCGGCGCTTTTGGTCTGCACGAAAGCCCGCTCTACTTCCCCGGTTTCCGCTTCCGCGCCGCCACCCACTCCGGCTCGCCCTTCTTTTCCGGCTTATGAGCCGAATCCCCCGCCAGATACCCCGCCCACCGCAACTCCTTCAATGGACTCGCGCCCGAAGTCGCCATCTTCACCGCCATTTCCGCCACCGCATTCACGATCCAGTCAAAATTCTCCTGCCCCACGGAAGTAATCTCCGCGTCCGGCGCCGGATTCAAAAAATCAATCGCATACGGCACCCCACCCTCCACCGCAAACTCCACCGTATTCAGGTCGTACCCCAGTGCCCGGCACAGCGACAACGCATCCTTCACCATGCGCTCCCGCAGCGCCTCCGTCGACGGCGACGGATTCCCTTTCACATACCTCTCATGATGCGGCGCCTTCGGGTCGTACTTCATGATGTGCACTTTTTCCTGCCCCACCACGTAGCAGCGGTAATACTCATCAAATTCCACCCCACGCTGCAGCGTCATGCACAACCGCCCCGTCTGGTTGTAGTGATGAAAAAATTCCTCCGGCGAATGCACCTTATAAACATGCTTCCACCCGCCGCCGGAATACGGCTTCAGGAAAGCAGGGAAGCCAACATAATCAAACAGCTCCTGCCAGTTCAGCGGAAAAATCAAATTCCGCATCGACTGATCCGTCGTCCCCTCCGGATGCTTATTGTGCGGCAGGATCACCGTCGGCGGAATCGCCACGCCCATCTTGTGCGCCAGCGCGTAGTTGAAAAACTTGTCATCCGCCGTCCACCAGAACGGATTGTTCACCACCACCGTCCCATGCAGCGCCGCATTCTTCAGATACGCGCGATAGAACTCTATATCCTGCGAAATCCGGTCGATGATCACGTCATACTTCTTCGGCTCATCCATCCGGATCCCGCCAATCTTCACAAACTCCGCCTCAAGCCCGTCAACCTTCATCGAGTTAATCTTCTCGACCACCGCCGGCGGAAACGTGTTCTCCATCCCAAACAAAATCCCAATCTTCTTCACAAGAACTCTCCCTGAAAAAACTGACCCCGAGCCCCTGACCACTGCTAAAAATACTTCCCCGCCATCCTCTGCCACAATGGCCAGTCATGCTGCGAGTTATCCCCGTAAATATCCAGCCAGTGTGGAATAGCTTTGCCGTTCAGAATCGCCGAAAACTTTACGTTCTGGTCCAGACATATATCCCAATCCGCCGACCCCAGCACAATCTTCATCTGCCGGTACCGGCTCAAAAACCAGTCGTCCGTCATATTCGGCAAATAGTCCGGCGGATTATTGAAATAGCAGTCGTTGTCGTAATAGCCATCCAGAAACCGATGAATATCAAACGCCCCGCTCATACTCACGCAATGCGTCACCACGTCCGGATGCTTCAACGCAAAATTCACCGCGTGGTACCCGCCAAAGCTGCATCCCGTCACCGCCAGCCGCGGCGTCTGATTCTTCCACCGCACAAACGGCAAAAATTCATGCAGAATGTAGCGCTCATACTGCAAGTGCCGCAGCACCCGCACCCGCGGATGCACCCCCTTGTTGTACCAACTCTCCGTGTCCACCGCATCTGGACAAAACACCTGCAACTCGCCTCGCTCGATCTTCGGCGCCAGAACACCGATCATTCCCCGGTCTTCGTACTCGAAGAATCTTCCCATCGAAGTCGGGAACACGAGAATCGGCGTCCCCGCATGCCCGAAGACCAGCGCTTCCATGTCGCGCTGCAGTTCCTGGCTGTACGCCTTGTGATATTCGCGATTCATGATGACACGATGAAGAGAGGTTCGCTCGCAATGCCGTCCCAGAGACGTTGCTTGCAACGTCTCTCTCGCAGCCGAAGTATCTTACCCGATGACCCACCGAACGTCCTACTGCGAAGGAACAACGTGCGAAGGGACAAGGTGCGAAGGGACAAGGTGCGAAGGGACAAGCGAAAGAAGGAGGGAAAGAAAGAAAGAAAAAAGGAAGGTCGCGTATCAGTCCGGCAGATGCTCATCTGGGGGCACCGCCCTCGGCTGTCCGTTCGATCGAAGCGCGACAAATTTTCTCGTCACTTGTAAGCTAGCCCTTCAAATACGGCAGCAATTCCTTAAACGCCGCCGATCCCGACGAGCGCATCAATTCATAGATCATCATTTCCGTCGAAGAAATCACAGCCCCCGCGGCCCCCATGCGATTCAGTCCAATCTTCCAGTTCCATTCGGTCCGCGAACTGACGGCGTCCGAAGCCACGTGCACCAGGTAGCCCTCACGCAGCGCTCCCAGCGCAGTCTGCGTCACACAGATGTGGCTCTCCATGCCGCACAGCAGCAGCGTGTTGCGCTGCTCGGGCTGCCGCTTGAGCAGCGAACAGAAAACCTCGCTGCCGAAACACGAAAAAAGTTGCTTGTCGATCGCCTCGATCCCCGGCTGCACCGAACAGAGCAGGGAAGCCACCTCCGGCACGGTTTCGCCCAGTCCCTTCGCATACTGCGTGCTCACCAGCGCAGGAATCTTCAGAATCCCCGCCGCCCGGATCAGCAACTGCGAATTCCGCACCAGCCGTTCTTTCTGAAAAATCGGCGCCAGCAGCTTTTCCTGGATGTCAATCACTACCAGCGCGCACCGCTCAGCCTCCAGCGCTCGTCGCGCGTTTTCGGCATAATCAGCCGGAGTAGAAGCAAGATCAAAGGTTGTGGCCATGTAAACTCCTTAGGTATCTCGAAAGCCAACGAGAATTCTAGCGCGACCACTCACCCGCGGCGCGAAAAAGCGTCGCGCGGCCGATGAAGAACACGACCGGCGAACAAGAATGAAGCCAGCGCCCCAAGTGTTTCCTTCGTGCTCCTTAGTGTCCTCCGTGGTGAAACGATTCTCCTCTAGTTCCGGTTGACCACCCTTACCCCCGCACCATAAAATCAACAGCAGGCGAGCAAAACCGCCGGGCGCTCGCCCAAAACTGCCCCCTCGTTCAACGGCTAGGACACCTGCCTCTGGAGCAGGTTATCGGGGTTCGAATCCCTGGGGGGCAGCCAACCGTTTGTGGCGCCGGCACTCTTGCCCGCGAAATCCAACCACAAGAAAATCTGCAATTCCAATTTGAGACCTTGCTTGGCAACTTCCTCAAGCCTTGCCCCGTTCTTGACCTCCGCAACCTGAGGTCGTCCCCAGACCAAAGCCGTGTCCGCTCAGCTTAGCCTTCAAGCCTCACGCTGGTACAATTCCGTACCGAGGGGGAATCCATGGCAAATCTGTCTAGTGTGTTCCAGTTGTTACGAAGTGAACGGGAACGAACCCAGAAGGAACTCAACCGACTCGATGCCGCGCTCGTCGCTTTAGGAAGTCCGGCGTCCAACGGGCACGGCCGTGCCCTGTCGGCAGCCGGCCGCAAGGCCATCAGCCTGGCCCAAAAAGCACGCTGGGCAAAGAGAGCTTCCAGCGGAAGCGTTCAGGCGGCGGCGCCCCGGCGCAAGATGTCAGCAGTATCGCGGAGAAAAATCGCAGCCGCGCAGAAGGCACGCTGGGCTGCATGGAGGGCGAAGCAGAAAAAAGCGGTGTAGCTTCCGGAGTCCACTCGTCTGGACGCCTGTGCCGGCGCGGTGCACGCCACAGCACCCGCCAACACACCCGCGACAAGTCTCGGACTGCGCCCCGGCGGGGTTGAAATTAGTGCACAAAACAAAACGCCCCAGACTCGATTTGAGTCATGGGACGCCTGTTGATCAGCCCTCCCCCAAGTGCTGCTCAATAGGGAGAGTAGCCTAAGGCTGCAGACCGGTAAATGGCTCCTCCGTGCCATTACCCACCACGAACGGGCCAAAGGCCGTAATTCGCGCGTCCGCAATCACTTGCGGGCTAAGCTTCAGGCTTAGTGTCCATTTTTGACGGCTTGCATTCGCGAGCCTTGCGGTTCAGGCCTTTGCGGTCCCTTGCGCCGCAGAAGAGTCCCCGCATGTTTTTCCGCACTTTACACATCCCCAGGATAAGTCCAGAATCGTAAGGCCAACGCCGCCCGCATGGTGCTAGATTGACTCTCTGTCCGGTCTGCGGAACCCAGAACGCCGAGTCTGCCGCATTGTGCCAGCGCTGCAGCGCCCCGCTCAAGGCGTTCCCCACCATGTCGATATCGCCCGGCGACCACCTGCGCGACCGCGCTGCCGCGACACTCCACTCGCCATCTCCCCCTCTCGGCTTTGCTCCCGGTAGCCTGATCGCCGATCGCTATCGTGTAATCTTGTTGCTCGGTCGCGGCGGCATGGGTGAAGTCTATGGCGCTGACGATCTCAAACTCGGCCAGCGCGTTGCCCTCAAGTTTCTGCCCACCGAGCATGGCCAGAGCACCAGTTGGCGCGAGCAGTTCTACGCCGAAGTGCGCATGGCCCGGCAAGTCTCGCATCCCAATGTCTGCCGCGTGTATGACGTTGGCGAGAGCGACGGCCGCCTCTTCCTCTCCATGGAATTTGTCGATGGAGAAGATCTGGCGTCGTTACTGCGACGCATCGGCCGCTTGCCCGACGACAAAGCCGTCGAGGTAGCCCAGCAACTCTGTTCCGGCCTCGCCGCGGCTCATCGCAGCGGAGTGCTGCATCGTGACCTGAAGCCCTCGAATGTAATGATCGACGGCAAGGGCCGCGCCCGCATCACCGATTTCGGCCTCGCCATCGCCGCCACCGAGGCCGACAGCAAGTCCGGCCCCGCCGGCACACCAGGGTATCTTGCCCCCGAATTACTAAGCGGCTCTGCACCTTCGGTGCAGAGCGACCTCTACGCCCTCGGCCTGGTCCTCTACGAACTCTTCACCGGGAAAAAAGCATTCGATGCTTCCAGCCTGGCCGAGCTTCACCGCAAGCAAACCGAAACCAATCCCACGCCGCCTTCCAGTTTTGTCAAGAACTTCGACCCCGCGGTCGAACGCGCCATTCTGCGCTGCCTCGATCACGATCCGGTACAGCGCCCCCACTCCGCCCTCAGCGTCGCCGCCGCACTCCCCGGCGGTGACCCGTTGGCCGCGGCCCTGGCAGCTGGAGAAACTCCTTCCCCTGAGATGGTCGCCGCTGCCGGTCCCCAGGGCTCGCTGAGCCCGCCCATTGCATGGGCCTGTCTCGCGGCGGCGATCGTCCTGATTTTGTGCACGTCGATTTTTCTCGCTCCGCATGACACAGACTGGGGCCTTGCCCCCATGAACAAATCTCCGGAAGTGCTCGCCGATCGCGCCCAAGAGTTGGCGAAGAAACTGGGCTATCCGGACGTCGTGGATCGCGCCTTCTGGATCGGTTCCGAGCGCACCTACCTCGCTTATGCCGCGCAAAACCCGTCCGGCAAGGATTGGAAGCGTCCCTCGGACGATCAAGCGTGGCCTTCCTCCGTCGCCTTCTGGTATCGCCAGAGTTCGCAGTGGATGGAGCCCAGCATGCTGGGAGGCCATGATGGCCCGCCCACCGTCTCCGAATTTGACCCGCCCTATGAAAAATCCGGCATGGTCGTCCTCAAGCTCGATATGCGCGGCCGCTTGCTTTTCTTGCGCGCCGTGCCGCCGCAGGTTGAGGCGGCGGGTCCGCATCCCGATCCGGATTGGACTCTGCTTTTCGCCGAAGCCGGATTGGACAACGCCCACTTTACCTCCGCCGCCCCCAAGTGGGCGCCGCCCGACACGTTCGACCGCCGGGCAGACTGGGAAGGAACCCTTGCCGACCATCCCGACTTGCCTCTCCACGTGACTGCCGCTTCCTACCGCGGCGTTCCCGTCTATTTTCAAGTGATCACTCCCTGGGACAAAGCTTGGCGAACCAGTGCCGCAGGCCCATCCCGGATTAGCGCCGATATTTCCACGGCGGTTGGGGTGTCGGTGATCGTCGGTTACCTGCTGGTGGGTGGCTTCTTCGCACGTTGGAACCTTCGCCGCGGCCGCGGAGATGCTAAAGGGGCACTCCGACTTGCGGCTTTCGTTTGCCTGCTGGATTGTGCCTACGGTTTGTTGAACTATCACTATGTGCCACGGCCGGGTTACACCGAGGTCCTGCTCGGCGAGCTTGGGATTCCGCTTTTCCTCTCTGTCCTCACCTGGATCGGATACATGGCAGTGGAACCCTACGCGCGACGAAGCTGGCCCAAGCTGATGGTCTCTTGGCAACGACTGCTCAACGGACGTTTCCGCGATCCTCTGGTGGGACGCGAAATCCTGTTGGGAAGCCTCGCCGCGGCTGCACTCACTGCCACGCTAGTGGGAGCGAACGGACTGATCGGAGCTGAGGAAGCGATCCATGTAAACTCCAGCTTCGGCCAGGGCCTGTGGCCGTCGATTGGCCGTGTCGTCTATATCCCTCCCAGCGCCTGCTTCTCTGCTCTGGTCAACCTCGCCCTTCTGTCGATCCTCACCGCTCTTTTGCGGCGACGCTGGCTTGGATTGGTCGCCACCGGAGTCGTCCTGGGAGTCCCGTTATTGTTACCCATGGCCGCGGATATCGCTCTTACCGCGCTCTATGTAGCCGTGCTCCTGGCCGTGCTCGTGCGGCTTGGTCTGGTCGCCTCCGTCAGTTTCCACATCACCTGGCTGACACTCGCCTTTTCTCCGCCCTTGGACCCCAATCAGTGGTACGCCGGTCGCGCCACGATCGCTCTGCTGCTTCCGCTCGGGCTGTTGATCTACGCCTTCTACGTCTCGCTGGGAGGCCAGCCCATCCTCGGCAGCGCGCTAAAAGAAGAATGAAAAACATGTGGCGACCGCCGCCTCGGCGGTCCAGCCACGGCGAAGCCCGGCTGCAGAGGGCAATCTGTCGGGAGGGTAAGCGCCCCACGCCATAACCCCCAACGCTCCTCGCTCAATTGCGTTACACTGCCAGCCGCAAGGTCAAGATGCCGAACCACTCCCGCGACCGTCTCCTCAGTCTCCTGGAAGCTGCCAAGAGCCAATTCAGCCCGCGCACCTCCTCAGAACTGAAAAAACTTATATCGCAACTCTCGCAGGCGAAATTTCGCGACCCCGCTTCGCTCATCCGCTTTCATGAAGCGTTGCTGTTCTTCCGCGCATTTCCTCCCGGGCCATCGCTGATTCCAAAGCTCGAAAAGCTGCTCAACACTTTCCACGAGCGCGTCGATGATGTGCGCCGCCTCGGCGTCGACATGGCCACGTTCGACGATTTCGATACTTCTGGAATCGCCGGCACCGTCATGCAGGACGCGCTCAATTTCGACGCCGTGCGCTGGCTCGCCCGCCGCATCCCGCGCAACATCGAAATTGCTTGGGACGATTACCTCGACGACTCCGCCAACGAACGATCCCTCGGTTCCTTCTGGCCGCGCATCATTCCCTTGCTCGCGGAGGATTCCGACGTCGAAGCCAATATCCCCTGGACGCGCTGGCTCGACTCCGCCCGCGGCCGCGAGCGCCCTCTGGAATGGCTGCTCCGCCGCTTCGAACAACTCACGGTTGAAGACGATCCCGCCGTGTCTGACGGGACAGGCGCGAGAAGTAAAAAGAAAATTTCGACCGCCAAAGAAAGAAAATACGAACACGACCGCCAGGACCGCGTCCGCGCCAGGCTCTACGACGCTCTCCGCCTCCCGGTGCGCTGGAAACTGGAGAACTTGCCGCTTTCCCGCACCCGCAACTGGCAGCGCGCGCGCGCGTTCTTCTATCACCGCGAGCCCCTGATCACCCGCGGACAGGTTTCACTGGCGCGCGAACTTTCTCGGCCCGCTCCACGTCTCACCGGACTTTCTCTCAGCGAGGGCCAGTCCGTCATGCACTTCATCCGCGAAGTCATGGCCGTCCGCTACCGCGAACTTTACGGCACAACGCTCGGTGATCCGGCCTCCGTGGTCCGCGCCGATCTTGCCTTCGACAGTCCACGCTCCGACAACTCACGCTCTGACAAACCAGGTTCTGCCGACGACGCCCGTGGCGTGGTCATCCATCTCTGGAACCTGCCGCCCGCACGCCGTCTCCCGCTGCGCGCCTACGTTGCCGGATTTACTCTCAAGAACGGCGTCCCCATCAACTACATCGAAGCCATCGGCCTCTGCGAATGGATCGAGGTCGGCTTCAACACTTTCTACACCTACCGCCAGGGCGAAACCGCCTGGATCTATGCCCAAGCCCTGCGCTGCCTGTGCGCCTTCACCGGCGCGACGACCATCTCCGTCTATCCCTACCAGATTGGCCAGAACAACGACGAAGCCATCGACTCCGGTGCCTTCTGGTTCTACCGCAAACTAGGATTCCGCAGCGGCCGCCCCGACCTCGAGCAACTCGCCAGAAGGGAAGAGCAAAAAATCGCCGCCAATTCCACATATCGAACGCCGCCGCGAATCCTGCGCCGTCTGGCCGAAGCCCACGTTTTCTACGATCGTCCGGACGCAAACCCATCCGCCCGCGCAACCGTGGAAGAGCGGCCCTTTAAGGGCCGCGTCCAGCGTCCCATCAAAGCCACGGGCTTTAGCCCCCGCGGCGACAAGCCGGGACCCTGGGACACGTTTTCCACTCGCAACCTGGCCCTGCGCGTGAACCGCCGCATGGCCCGTGAGTTCGACGGCGATAGCCAGCGCCTCCGCCACGCTTCGGTCGCCGCGGTCAGCCGCGCCCTCGGCGTCAACCCTTCACGCTGGAGTCCCGCCGAGCGCCAGTCTCTTGAGAACTGGTCGCTGGTTCTCGCCCTGATCCCCGATCTCGCTCCCTGGTCGCCGCATGAGAAGCAAGACACCGTCGAAATCATCCTGTCCCAAGCTGACGCCAACGAAATGCATTATCTACACCTCACCCAGCGCCATCCGCGCCTGCGAGCCGAACTCCTGCGCCTGGGCTCCAATGTGTAGGGCATCCCCCTGAAAACACGAACGGCGCGGACCGGAAAGGCCCTGCGCCGTTGAATGAACCCTATATATCCAGAATAGCAATTTGGAAGGGCAAATGTAACACGCTTTTGAGATTTATATTTCCCAGCGAATCAATGACTTAATCGAAAAAGCTCATGTTTACCCTCTTGACAAAGATTTCCCCTGAACATGCAGCGACAGTCGCCTTGGCTGTCCCCGGCAGGGCGCAGCCCGCCGGTATGTCAGCCATGCAACCCGAACCCGCGCCAATCCCGCAAGGGTCGTGCGGGTGCTAAAGTTCGGGGTAGCACAACTCATGTCCCACCCCATCCTGCTCTACGACGGCACTTGTGGCCTCTGCAACCGGCTGAACCAGTTCGTCCTCAAGCGCGATCCCGCGGGGATTTTTCGGTTTGCTTCGTTGCAGAGTGGGCTGGCGGCGCGCATTCTGGCGCGACACGGGGCCGACGCGCGTGACCTCGACACAGTGTATGTCGTGGTCAATCCCGAGCAGCCGGATGAATACCTGCTGTCTCGGTCCGATGCGGTCATCTTCGTTCTGAAGCAACTTGGCGGGTTCTGGGGGCTCGCGGGATTCGTGGGGCAATTCAAGCCACGCTTTCTCCGCGACTGGGGATACCGCGTCGTCGCCCGCAACCGCTACCGTGTTTTCGGGCGGTTCGAAAGCTGCATGCTGCCGTCGCCTGAAAACCGCGATCGCTTTCTGGACGTGTAGGACCGAAGGTTCAGGCGTCCCTCCGGGACGCGCAGCTCCCCCCTGCCTCAATCCCGCCAGTGAACTGGCGGGCTATTATCGAAGGTCCCTCCGGGACCGGGGCAGTGCCGAATACCGAGAGCTAAGAGCCGAGCGTCAAGAGCTAGGAGCCAAGAGCCAAAAGCGCCCCCCTGCGGCGGGGTTTATCTCTAGCTGACGGCTGATAGCTGACAGCTGACGGCTGCCTGTGATCCCGGTCACATCCGGCCGCCGCCTATGTAGAATATGCTTTTGCGATTTCGGGCCACTTCCGGACGAGAGTAAATTCCTCCACGTAGAGGTTTCATCATGGCAGACAAAGCCGTCGCAGACATGCAGGCCACCAACATCGATTCCATTCTGCAGGAGCAGCGCAAGTTCGAGCCGCCCGCGGAATTCAGCCAGCACGCCCACATCAAGAGCCTCGCCGAATACCAGCGTCTCTACAAAGAATCGATCGACGATCCCGACAAATTCTGGGGCGGGATCGCGCGCGAACTGCACTGGTTCAAACCGTGGGAAAAAGTTCTGGAGTGGAATTGTCCGTGGGCGAAATGGTTTGCCGGCGGGCAGATTAATCTTTCCTACAACTGTCTCGACCGTCACGTCGCCACCTGGCGCAAGAACAAAGCGGCGCTGATCTGGGAGAGCGAGCCCGGCGAGGTTCGCGTGTTTACTTATCAGCAACTGCATCGCGAAGTGCAGAAATTCGCCAATGTGCTGAAGACGCTGGGGGTGAAGAAGGGCGACCGGGTTGCGATTTATATGGGGATGACGCCTGAGCTACCCATCGCCATGCTGGCCTGCGCCCGCCTGGGTGCGCCGCACACCATTGTTTTTGGAGGGTTTTCCTCGAACGCGCTCATTGATCGCATTCACGACTCACAGGCTACCGCCGTGATCACGCAGGATGGATCGTACCGCCGCGGCGCGGAAGTGAAACTTTTTCCAGCGGTCGAGGAGGCGCTGAGGTCGTGCCCCAGCGTGAAGAATGTCGTCATTTACAAGCGCACTGGAACGCCCATTAACATGCAGGCGGGCCGCGATCATTGGTGGCATGAGCTGATGGCGAAGGCCTCAGACGTTTGCCCGGCCGAGCCGCTCGACGCCGAGCATCCGCTCTACATTCTTTACACTTCAGGCACGACCGGAAAACCGAAAGGCGTGGTGCACACCACCGCCGGATATTCCGTGGGCACGTACCTCACGATGAAGTGGATCTTCGACCTGAAAGATGAAGACACGTTCTGGTGCACGGCCGATATCGGATGGGTCACGGGCCACAGCTATATCGTCTATGGCCCGCTGCAGAACGGCGCCACCAGCCTGATGTACGAGGGCGCGCCGAATTTTCCCGAGCCCGACCGTTTCTGGTCGATCATTGCGCGCCACAAAGTGAATGTGTTCTATACCGCGCCTACCGCGATTCGGACATTCATCAAGTGGGGCGACGAGTGGCCGAAGAAGCACGATATGTCCAGCCTGCGCCTGCTCGGCACCGTCGGCGAGCCCATCAATCCTGAGGCCTGGATGTGGTACCGCGAGATCATCGGCGGCAACCGCTGCCCCATCACCGATACGTGGTGGCAGACCGAGACGGGGCACATCATGATCGCGCCGATTCCGGGCGCGATTGCGACCAAGCCGGGGTCGGCGACGAAGCCGTTTCCCGGAGTGGTGGCGGATGTTGTCACCATGGATGGAAAGTCTGTGCCCGAAGGGTCGGGAGGATTTCTGGTGATCAAGCGGCCGTGGCCGGGGATGCTGCGCACAGTGTATGGCGATCCAGACCGCTACGTGAAGAATTACTGGTCGCAGATTCCGGGCATGTATTTCACCGGAGACGGAGCGCGGAAAGATAAAGACGGATATTTCTGGATCATGGGACGCGTCGATGACGTGCTCAACGTGAGCGGGCACCGGCTGAGCACGATGGAAGTGGAGTCAGCGCTGGTGGCGCATGAAGCGGTGGCGGAGGCCGCGGTGGTGGGGCGTCCGGATGATTTGAAGGGGCAGGCGATTTCCGCGTTCGTCACTTTGCAACAAGGGCGGAAACCTACGAATGAATTGAAAGAAGAATTGCGCAAGTGGGTGGCGAAGGAAATCGGGGCGCTGGCCAAGCCCGACGACATCCGCTTCACTGACACGCTACCGAAAACTCGCAGCGGCAAGATTATGCGGCGGTTGCTGCGTGAGCTGGCCGGCAGCGGAGACGTGAAGGGGGACACCACCACGCTGGAAGATTTCGGCGTGATTGCGAAATTGAAGGAGCAAGACGAGGTTTAGGAAAGCAAAGTCAAGAGCGAGGGACAAGAGGGTCCGGCCTACACCTGCTATTCGCCGGCTCCCATCATTACGATCGGCATGGTCGGCGTGGAGGCTCCGGCTTCGTTTTCCACGGTGATGGCGAAGGTTTTGGCTTCGGCGCCATGGGGCATCGGTGGATTGATGATTGAGCCGCGGCCGTGGGCGTCGGGCTTGAACATTCCGGCCGGGATGGCCGCACCTTGCATTGGAATCAGCCACAGCTCATAGGCTTTGCTGGGTGGAAGCGGCGGCATGTTTGTCGCCAGGAAAACCAGGCTGCCGCGGCTGCGCAGATAGAAGGCTTTGCCTTGCGGCTGCGGCTGCGTCTTCAAAGCCACGACGGTGACTACCTGCGCTTCCGGCTCGATGATGGGCGCGGCGATTCTGCGGATATCTTCCAGTTCGCGGGCGCTCTGGGCTTGCCGTGCGGCGGTCGAGGCGAGTGTCTGTTTCAGGGCGGCGTTCTCTTTCCAGAGCGATGCCGCGAACACCACTACCGCCGCGGTTGCGGCCCATCCGAGCCATCCCCACCACGAGTGACGTGCCACGGGCTTTTCTACGTTGACAGGAATGCGCGGCTCTTTTGCCAAGGCGTCGAGCAGGCGCTGTTTGGCGCGCTGCGGAGGCTTTGGGCCCAGCGTGGAGAGCGCGAGCAAGGCTCCGTCGCCGCGCAGTTGTTCCAGCTCCAGGCGGCAGGAGGGGCAGCCCGACAGATGTTTTTCCAGCGCGGCGCGATCTTCGCCAGCCAGCGCATCGAGCGCGTAGAGGGCGAGATCTTCGGCGAATTGTTCGTGTGCGGCCATTGTCTAAAAGCTAGTTAGTTCCAGGTTCGACTTTGTAAATTCAATCCTTCCAACTTCAATCTCTTCGACTTGAATCTCATTGACTTCAATCTCCCAACCCCACTTCTCGCGCAAAGAACGCGCGAGAAATGGGGCACCCGGAGCGTCAGGTGCTTTGGAACGCTTTGCGCAACGTCATGAGTCCGGCGCGAATTCTGGTTTTGATCGTACCCAGGGGTTCGCCGGTTTTGAGGGCGATTTCGGAATGGCTCATGCCTTGAAAATAAGCCATTTCGAGGGCGTTGCGCTGGGACTGGGGCATGGTCCCGATGACACCGCGAACTTTTTCCGCGGCGCGCGAACGGTCGGCCTCGCGAGCCAGGTCGGGGGCCACCGAAACGATCACGTCTTCAATATCAGTTTCCGGCTTGCGTTTGCGCAGGAAATCAATGGCACGATTGCGCGCGATCACGGCCAGCCACGATCCCAGGCTCCCGCGCGCGGCATCGAACGCGCCGGGATTCCGCCACAACTGCAAAAAAACCTCCTGCAGAACGTCTTCGGCGGCGCCGGTGTCGCCGAGCACACGCAAGGCCACGGCATACACGACTGACGAATAGCGGTCGTAGAGCTGCGCCACCGCGCCCTGCTCGCCGGCCTTGAGGGCGGTGACCATGGCGAGGTCGGGGGCAATGCTCTGTCCCTCGGGACTTTGTCGTTCGGGGATCGACAAATGCTATGTCTCTTCCTTCGATCAAAGTACGAACTGGGGGCCGGATTCGGATTGCCTCGCGCCCCGGACAAAGTCAAAGGCGGCGGGCAGAGCCTGCCCTGAGCGATGCCGAAGGGAGTGCCCGCCCCACATAATCAAAACCTAATCTAAGGCGCCGGACAAGAGTGTCCGTCCTGCATTACTGGCTGAGACGGATGGCTAACTGGCGTTCGGGCTGCGTCATCTGTCCCCAGAGCTTCTGCATATTGTCCTGCAGGGGCTGGTCATTCGGCTGCTTGCGCAGAGCCAGCGCGAACCAGTGATAGGCCGTGGGCAGGTCGCGGGGCGCGCACACGCCAGTGGCATAGAGCGCACCAAGCGAGATCATCGCCTTGGCATTGCCTCGGGCGGCCGAGGGGCGCAAGGTTTTCATGCCACGATCGCAATCCTGAGGAACGCCACGGCCGTAAATGTATTTCTCGGCGACCACAACTGCGTCGGCGGGCTCGGGCACGCGCTTGGGCGCGGGAGGCTTCGGTTTTGCAGCCGGTTTGGCCACAGGTTCGGCGGCGGCGGGCTGGTCGTTCTTGTCCTTGTCCTTGTCCGGGGGGGCATCGGAAGCGGCGGCGGCGGAAGCGGGAGCATTGGAGGCTGCGTCGGTGGCTGCAGCCGAAGCAGGCGGTGCACTGCCGGGAACCGGATTTGCTGCGGCTGGCGTGGCCGGAGCGGGATTGGGCGTAGCTGGATTCCCCGCAGGTGCGGCGTTTCCGGCGTCCGTTGTACCGGCGGGCGCGCCGGTTGAAGAAGGACTACCCGCAGCGCCGCTCGCGGGTGTGGTCGCATCCGGTGCGGGCGCGGGCTGCGTGGCTGCGGCGTCGGGAGATGACGGGGTTGCAGTCGGCTTCGAAGCAGAAGCAGACGCGGGCCGCTTGGTCGACGACATCAGGCCAGCCAAGCCTTGGCCGCTCCAGCGCAAGTATCCGAAACCCACGGCCAACGCCAGCGCCAACAGCATCAAAACGTATTTCCAGCCGCCGCTGCGCTCGCGTTCCTCTTCGAGAAGGTAGTCCAGATCCTGAGAAGTTTGTAGACTAGGATCGGGCGCGAGCTTTTCGTTCCGGCGCGAAGGCGGGACATTGTTTAGCCCCAAGACCGAAGGGCCGGAAATAAGGGGAATGTCCTGGCGGAGCGGCCGAGGCTCGGGAGCCGCAACTGGCTGAGATGCAGCGGGTGGAGAGATCGACAGTGGGCTCGCGGGCCGGACGACAGGCGCGGACACGGAGCGACTGGTTGCGGCGGGCCTCACTGGTTCGGGCGGACTTATGGCGGCGGGCTTGGTTGCGGGAGCCGTCACAGGTGCAGGCGTTGTTTCAGTTTTGATGAGGTTAGCGATCGGCACTTCCGCGGTCGGCGCGTCAGCCGTCCTGGCTTCCGCATTTTTTGCTTCGGCGATCTTTGCCTCAGCCATCTTTGTTTCTGCAAGCTTTGTTTCTGCAAGCTTTGCTTCTGCAATCTTGGCCTGGATCAGCTTGGCGATGTCGGTTGCGGATTCAGGGGCGGCGGTTCTCGGTGCCGATAGAGGGGACGCAGGAGCGGCCGGCTTTGGAGGCGTGGGCTGGGTTGATGCGGCTGAGCGCAGCGGGCCGCCGCACATCCCGCAAAAGCGGTTGGTTTCCGGGTTGGAGTTTCCACAGCGGGGACAACGCACGGTTTTCCCTCCACACTAGATTACGACATCTTGGGAGCGGGATGCAGCGGTCATCGCGCGGGGGTACCTGCTCGATGACGGGCGGGGTGGATCGAAATGCCCCCCAGGTTCGCGCGGGCACGATCTATTTGGCTACGAACAACAAAGGCTAAGCCCAAAGGCGACGGCCAAGAGTGCCGTCCTGCACGAGCAAATCAAAGTCAAAAGCAGGCGGGCAAGAAGTGCCCTCCACACACGAGTTCCGTCAAAACCGCAGAACAGAGTGCCCGCCGCGGTCTACGGTAACCAGGCTAAGTTGACTAAAGTCTGGAAGGGTAACCGCCGAAGTAACCTGTTGAGCACCACCGACGTGCCATTCCAGGACCCTGGGCTGCGTGGTAGTACTAGTACTGCTGGACAATGGGGGGCCCTCACTAAGGTTATGCCGACCAACTTCTCAACTGCAGCGTTTCGGTACGGGATGGCAATCGCAACCGTAGTTTTTGGCTTATCTGCGGCGGGGCAGGCGCAGGAGCAAGTGGCGCTGGCGCTGCTGCATCCGCCAGATACGATGGAGCCGGTGCGTCCCGTACAACCGCTGGAGCGCGCGCCGCTGCCAGAGGCTCCCAGCCATCGCTTCTGGGATCGCGAGAACTCGATGCTGTTTGCCGCGACCGTGTTGACCAGCGCCGGGGATTTCGTGGTGACGCGCAGTAATCTGCAGGCAGGCGGACAGGAACTGAATCCCATCGCGCGCGTGTTCAGCGGAAGTACGGCTGGGCTGGCGGTTAATTTCGTCGGCGAGACTGCGGGCGTGACGGGGCTGAGCTATCTGTTCCACAAGACCGGCCATCATCGGCTCGAGCGCCTGGCGCCTATGCTTAACATTGGGGCGTCGAGCTATGCCATTGCTTATGGGTTGAAGCACCGCTAGACCGAGCGGTCCTTTTATCGCGGCGCTGAAAGCGCTGCGCTGATGCCCGGGGATTCGCGTACTCCCAGTCTCTTTACATAATCAAAATTTAAGACAGAGTCAAAAGCGGGTGGGCAAAGCTTGCCCTGAGCGAAGCCGAAGGGAGTGCCCGCCCCACACACGCGAGCACTAAAGTCATTCTGACTGCGGTGCCAAACACGGTACATTCTTAGCATCCCCTTAGCAGTTGGTGGGCAATCCCGCTCATTTTTCGGCGACACACTTGTCGCAGCGGGAGTGGCGCCGGAGCAGGGAAGAATCGCATGAGGCGGAAATACTGGCCATACATCGGCGTTGGAGTCGGACTGTATCTCTTTGTGATGTGGTCCGCCGTTCGCTGGGAGAAGAACCAGCACCTGCCCGACGGCAACATCTTCGAGCACCGCGACCACGAGCGGAGAAAGAAGCTGGCCGAGGAGCAGAAGGAAGAGCAGCGGAAGAAAGAGCTGGAAGCGCGGTCCGCGGCTGCGGCGGAGTCGCGGCTGAACGGCGGCCCAGCCTTTATCGCAGTGCGCTATGACGCGAACCACGTGGTGTTTATGGTCGCAAACGACAGCGAGTCGCGCTTCGGGCGCACTTCGAGTGTGCCGCAGAGAATCGCGGCGCCGGCCAACCCGGTGGCTCATCTTGCGGGGCTCGAGGAGTTGTGGGAAACGGATGCGGGATCGTCGCGCCGTCTGCCCGAGGACGTGAAGGACACAGTATCGGGAGAGCCGTGGAGTTTAAGCGTGTCGGCAGACTCGACTGTTCCGGTGACGATTGAGCGGGCCGTGACCGCGCCGACCGGATGCTCGCTGGCTCTGGGCTTCTTGGCGGTGGTGCCGGAAAATCAACAGGCAGCCTTCGCGGCCTCTTCGGAAGAATATTTTGTGGTGCGGCGCAAGCCGGTGCCTGCGGCCGAGGCCGTGCCCGGGCCTGCAGTGTCGCCTGCGCAGGGTTTACCGACTGCGGCGCCGACTCCCGCAAACGCTGCTCCACCAAACCCTGCGCGAATCGCTCCGCATGCGGCGGAGCTTGCGGACTGGAAGGTCCCGCCGAGTTTTTCGAAACAGATTACCGAACTGCTCACCCAACGCATGCTGGAGGAACTGACTCGGATCGATGCCTCGCTGCGGGCCAACATGAATAGTCCGGACGTGAATCCCGACCCGTGGCTGGCGGGGAACGTGCGGACGCGGCGCAAAGAATGGCTGCACCGCGACAAGAAACTGGCCGCGGGCGAAGGTCAGCTGGACTACGATGTGCGAGCGTTTCGCCTCTCGCCAGACGGAGTTCCGCGGCTGTTCGTCCGGGCGCGATGGAAGCTGGACGGGGCGGCCGTGTTTCTGATGACGGCGTGGTTCCGGGCGGGGGATTTGCCGGAGGCTGCGGCGAATCAAGGCGAGGCGCGTCTGGCGTTGCTTTCGGCCGATAGCAGCTGGTCAATGACGTTGCGCGAAGGCCGGCCCGGAGATTCGTTGGGGGACACGCTGGATTTTCAGACGATCCTGAACCAATTCGACGACGACCACGACGGGTGGGCGGAGCTGCTGGTGCATTCCACGGATGGAGCGTCGGCGCGGTTTACGCTGGAGTTGTATACCGATCTCGGCTTGGTTCCAACCAAGACTTCTTTTCGGCGGGAGTTGGCGACACCGGAAGCGTGCATGGAGCAGAGATAGGGACGAGCCTCGGGGGCTAATGCCCGCACGAATTCGGGCATGCTTCACGCGGCCCTTAAAGGGCCGCTTCCATGTCAGTGCACGCGCCATTCCTGGCGCTCTCCCACCTGCCGCAGGCAGCAGTGGCCGGGCTCGGGGAACTTTGGGCACGTTACCCTTGTGCCAGCCACGGTCGAGCCATTGTCGCGGTGCGCGGGATGGGACAAACTAGCAGCATCATGGACATCAAACCGGGCGTACTGAAGGGCGAGGGGAAGAGCGAGAAGCTATCTCTTCTGGTGCTCGGGGTCTGCATTGCCGCTTTGGTGACCATCCTGCTCATCCGGCCGTTCTAGGCTGGCCGCCGTCCGGCCCTACGTTAGTCCTCCGAAATTATCTTCCGTCGCCGCGTTTGTCGTGCTTCCGACCCAACTCCCTGACTCATGGGATTGCTGCTCTCGATACCGGCACACGGGCTTGCTAAGGCGCGTCGCAAGCGATAGTCTGGTTCGTCGAAGATGGCGTGCTTAGGTATCCGGCTGAGTGGAGTCGGGGCCGGGTCAAAAGGAGCGTTCTTATGCAGTTAAAAATTACAAGCAAGACCGTCGATGGGATTCTGGTGATTGTGTGCAATGGGCGGATCGTGTTTGGCGAAGAGTCATCGCTGCTGCGGGAGCAGGTGAAGCAGGCTATCCCGGAGAACAAGCGGATCGTGCTCAATCTGGGTGAGGTCAACTACATCGATTCCGGCGGGCTGGGGACGCTGGTGGCGCTGCACACAACGGGTCTCAACGCTGGGACGACGATCAAACTGGCGAACCTGACCAAGCGGGTCGGCGATCTGCTGCAAGTGACCAAGCTTCTGACTGTATTCGACGTGTGCAACTCGGAAGCCGAGGCCATCGAATCGTTCCGCAAAGCGGCATAAAGCGAAGTCTCCTCCATGCCGCCGGGCAGGTGAGCATGGGGTGCCCGCAGCCACGATGCTGCAGGGCGGTGCTGCCTTTCCGCAAATGATCCCGAAAGTCGTTTTTCTTCTCTGTCTGCTGATCAGCGCAAGCGGCTTGGTGTCCCCGCCCGTAGCCCTGGCGGCGGGGCTGGTCTTTGGGCTGCTTTTTCCTCATCCCTATGGCGCTCAGGCTAAGACACTTTCTAAGTTCCTGCTGCAGGCCTCGGTGGTCGGGCTGGGCTTCGGCATGAACCTGCACGAAGTGGTGCGGGCGGGACGCAGCGGATTCCTTTACACCGTGCTAGGCATCAGCTTCGCGATGCTGGCGGGGATGGGTCTGGGCGCGTTGCTCGGAGTGCGGAGAATTCCGGCATTTCTGATTTCGACGGGGACGGCGATTTGCGGCGGCAGCGCCATTGCCGCGGTCGGACCGATCACGCAGGCCAGCGACGAGGAAATGGCGGTGTCGCTGGGCACCGTATTTGTGTTGAATTCGGTGGCACTGCTGATTTTCCCTGCGATTGGCGCGGCGCTGAAACTTACGCAATCGCAGTTTGGTTTGTGGGCGGCGCTGGCCATTCACGATACAAGTTCAGTAGTGGGCGCGGCCGCCAAGTATGGAGCGGAGGCGCTGGCCGTGGCCACCACGGTGAAGCTGGCGCGGGCGTTGTGGATTGTCCCCCTGGCGCTGGCGACCGCGGTGGCGCGGCATGCCAAGGCGAAAATTCCATGGCCGTGGTTCATTGCGCTGTTCTGCCTGGCGGCGGTGTGCAACACGTATTGGCCGTGGCATGGGTATGGTCTCGTGGTGAAGGTGGCGAAGATTGGGCTGACGGCAACTTTATTCTTGATTGGCAGCGGAATTTCCGTGGCGACAGTGAAGCAGGTGGGACATCGTCCGCTGCTGCTGGGGATATTGTTGTGGGTGCTGGTTTCGGTGGGATCGTTGTGGCTGATTCGCGTGGGGTGGATTGGACTGTGAAGAAAGCTGCGCGCAAATCTCCGGGGCGTGTGAAAAAGGGCGGAATGGTTCGCCGAAAGAAGAATCCTGGGGATGAGTCAGGCAAAATGCGGCTGCGCATTGAGGCCGCGATTCGTTCGATTCCGCAGGGGAAGGTTTCGACTTACGGCGGCGTTGCCCGGGCCGCGGGACTTCCTGGCGCGGCCCGACTGGTGGCGCGGGTTTTGAATCGCGGATTCGGATTGCCCTGGCAGCGCGTGCTGGGCGCGGGCGGAGAGATCAAGGTGCGCGGAGATTCGGCCATCGAACAGCGGCTGCGGTTGGAAGCCGAGGGCGTGCGTTTCCGCGGGCGCAAGGTGGATATGAAGCAGTGCGAGTGGAAGTTTGGGCGAGGGCGCCGAGGGAGCAAAAATGGATAGTCGCGACGCAAAGAGTCGCTTCAAGTTTTGGCCGCCGTCCCCGATGGGTAACGTGTATCTCTTTGCGGTTCTTTACTTGATTTTCATCCTGGCATGCCACTTTGATATTCGCCGTCATGGACCATCCTTTCAGCATCCGATCCCTTGGCGGACATCCGCGTTGCTCGCCCTGATACCGGCTGCTATCAGTTTCGCCGTTAAGATTGAGCCCTAGAGATCACGCTGGCTTTGTGATGCTAGGGCGCTGTGGATAGTCGGGGAAAGCTGTCTCGCAAGATCGTTGCCGACAGGTACCTACTTGTTATTCTTGAATTGCGGGTCGATCTCCACCTGATAGCCCGTGACCATCTTGTTGGTTTCATTCGCCATTCCCACTACCGCCATCAACTCTTGGAACATGGCGTCGGTCATGCCTTTCTTCTGTGCTGAAACGGTGTGCGAGGCGATGCAGTATCCGCACTGGTTGGTGACGCTGACGGCGACGTAGATCAGTTCTTTGGTCAGCGGATCGAGAGCGCCGGGGGCCATGATCTGCTTGATGTCTTCCCAGGTGCGCTTCAGCGTGGCGGGATCGTGGGCGATGGCCTTCCAGAAATTGTTGATCCAGTCGGTCTTGCGGGTGGCCATGATGTCGTCGTAGATGGCGCGGACTTCGGGGCTGGCGTCGGCGTATTCGATCAGGCCTAGAGTTGACATGGGGGCTCCGGTAACGAGGAGATCAAGTACAACGTCAAAAGATTACCGCAGAGGGCGCAAAGAAAGGCCGCTGAGAACGCAAAGAAAAGCGTAACTCTACGGCTTGCCGGGCAACTCTCCACTCAGTAGCTTTCCCAGTTGCGCTGCGGGCACGCGGATGCCCACGTAGAACTGGCCGAAAAGGGCGTAGACGGCGCTGACGTGGTCGAAGCGCATTTCGTAGATCAACTTTTTGAAGACCAGCGGATCTTCCGCGAAAAGGTCGACGCCCCACTCCCAGTCGTCGAAGCCGATCGAGCCGGTGATGATCTGCTTGACCTCTCCGGCGTAGCGGCGGCCCACGAGGCCGTGTTCGTTCATCTGGCGGGCGCGTTCTTCGATGGGCAGCGTGTACCAGTTCTGGTCTTCGCCGCGTCGGCGGTCCATGGGATAGAAGCAGGCGTAGCGATGTGGAGGAATCTCCGGATAGAGTCGCGGGCGCATGGCTTCTTTCTGGCGCGCGAGGGTGTCGGCGATTTCGCGCTTCCACTCGTCGGAGTGCGGTTCGATGCCGCGGTCGACTAACGCCTTGTAAACTTTCACGGTGGATTCGTAGAGCCCCAATTCGATGATGGAGAGATAAGAAGTCATAGGCTCGAGATAGTCGCTGAGGCGCAGGTTGGCGAGCTTGAGTTCGGCCTGATTCAAGTCGGCGAACGATTCGCGGAAGTGGATGAACATCAGGTCGCCCTTGTGGCCGAGCAGGGAAAACATTGCGGATTGGCCGGGGGCGTGCTGCTCCATGGCGGCGAGGGTAGTCGCCGCTTCCTTAGCGATGGCTGATTTTTCGGCGTCCGGCAGGGCGCGCCACGCGGCGCGGCGAAAGCGCATCATCTGGTGGAGAACGCTGTAACCCTCCGTGGTAAGCGGAACTTCCGGAATCTCGGCGGCGGCTTTCGGGATGGGGTGGTGGGTGGTCGTCATGGCTTTTTAGGTCGAACGTTTCGTTTTCGTGGCCAGTCTTTCCGTGGCAACGTCCATTGTACCGGGAGATGGAACATTCGTTGTAGAGGAGTGGCTGGCAGTCTCGGCGGCGAGATAGACGCTGCAAGCAACGTCTCTACGATATAACTGAGTGCATGGGTGGAAGGTTGCGCATGCTTAGGCTGGTGTTCTTCGTTCTACTCGGCTCGATCCCGCTGATGGGGCAGGCGACGAGGCTGTGGGTGCTCCGCGCTCCCGGCGAGATGGCGGAATACGATCCGGCCACGTTCGCGGCCAAGCAATCGGTCAAAGTGCCGCAGGAGCTGCTGAAATTGCCTGCGAGCGTTTCGGTGAACCCTCTGGGTCAGATACTATTTGCGCCTGCGGTTTCGCTGCCGCTGGCGGAGGGTGATGCGGACGGTCCGCACAAGGCGTGGGTGTGGAACGGGAAAGCGGCAACCTGGATCGATCTGGATGTGAGCAGGAAGGCTTCGAGGGCAGGATCGAATGTGGCCATCACGGAGTCGGCTGTGGCGGTTTATCTCTCGACCGACGGGCAGCATCTGTTTTGGTTCGCCATCCAGGCGCGGCGGCTGCAACGCGAAGAGGTTGATCTTTCCACCGCGACCACCTGGCAAGCCTGGCAAACGGATATGGAAGGCAACGCGCGGCAGGAGTTGGCTTCTGCTGCGCTGCCGGATTGCCACTGCGCGACGGGCAGTTGTGAGGAGACCTGTCCGTATGGGGTGGCCTGGGCTCCAGAGGACGGTGTGGGCAGGTTTTTTCTCATGACGCAGTTCATTGCGGGGCAGACTGGGCCAACCTATAAAGCGACCGTGCGCTACCAGGAAGAGGCGGGGAAGTGGACGGCGCATCCTCTGGCGTTGCCGTTGGAACGGGTGCTGGACGCGGCTTCCGGCGGGGATGTGATTGTCGAGGCGATTCCCGACACGGGTTGCTGCGGATGGTTGAATCAGAGCGACGACCAGACGCTGCTGCACAACCAGGAGAAGACTTTGGTGTTGTTCGACGAACTGGCGACTTTCAAAAATCCGGACTATGACGTCAGTTTCTATACCTCAAATGCGCGGGTGCAGCCCAGCCTGGGCGCGGTCGCGATGACTCTGGTCTCGACTGCGGAGACCAACAAGCCGATTCAGCTGGCGGAGCAAGGGCAGGCCAGCGTGGACGAGGCGCAGCGCGTGCGCAAAGCGGTAGAAGAGCTGCCGGCGGTGGAAGTGAAGAGCGTTGACGACTCCCCGAAGCGGCTCGCCTATCTTCCGCATGCCACGCTGGTGGGCTGGATCAGCGACAAGGAGATTCTTGTCGTGGAGGGACATGTGCTGGTTGCGTATAACGTGGGCACCGGAGTTCGGCGCAAGTCGGCGATTCGCGTCGAGGACGCCGCACATCTGTTTCTGCGGTAATAAGTCCAAGAAGCCGAGCTTGCGCTCGGCGGACAGCCGAGGGCGGCTGTCCCCACATTTGTTTTAAATTAGCTTTCCGCTATACGCTTGCGCTGGCCGGCGCGGTAGATCATCCAACCCAGAAAATTCGCTCCCAGCACAACCGCTGCGATCTTCACCGAGTAGCGCGACGAATTGCCCACTTCGATGATGGGGAAAATCGAAAATGCCACATAAAGAAACGTCATCAGGAATCCCGAAATGGCCGCCAGACGCAGCCAGATGCCGGGGCGAAGCCCGCGATCTTTCGGCGACAGGAACGGGATGGCAAACAACGCCAGGTAGGCGATACCGTAGAAGGTGAAGCCCCACGTCAGCAGAAGCTCATAAGCTTCCTGCGGGCCGACGCCGATCAATGCAGCCACGCTTCCTGCGAGAGTGACGGCCCCAAGAAAAATGATGGAGTTGACTGGAGTCTTGTAGCGCGCATGCAGGCGCGTGAACCAGTCAGGCAGAAGGCGGTCCCATCCGGCGACCATGGGGAGACGCGCGCTGGCGCTGAAGTAGACGCTGAAAGACGTGGGGTAGTTCACGAACAGGAGGGCTATGGCGAACGGAACAATGAAACCGGCAAAGCCGGAGGCGCGCGACCCCAGGCGCAACACCTGTGGAATCGGGCCGACAACGTCAACGGTTTCGGGAGAGACGAATGCCAGAATCGAACTGGTGGCAAAAATATAGATCAGAGCGATTACGGGCGCGGTGATCAATACCGATCGCGCAAGATTGCGCGCCGGATTGCGACATTCGCCGGCAAAAATGGCGACATATTCGAAACCGCTGAGCGCGCCGAACATCATCTTGGTGAATACGCTGAGGCTGAACACGGTGAGCGGCGGCATCACCAGGCGCAGCGGATGATATTCGGCGAGAGTCCCGCGCCACAGGTTCAGCGGCGGAGCGGCGATGAGCAGCAAAAGAACGGTCAGCGTAGCGATGCTTCCAATATTGCCCAGCCACTTGCCAACTCCCAGCCCCAATGCTGACAGTAGAGACATGCCGGCGATGAATCCGGCGGAGACCGCAAAGATGAGCCACTTACTGGAAGCGATCCACGCAGCGGCCGGCCCCAGGGCGTAGGCAAAGAACGTTGTAGTCACCAGGCCGATCACGGCCACGTAGAGAATCACGAAGAGCCATAGATTCCACGCGACCAGAAAGCCAATCTGGTCGCCAAATGCGAGCCGCGCCCACTCATACAAGCCGCCTTCGAGCGGCATAAGGCGGTTGAGATGGGCAACCACCATGGCGAGTGGAATAAAAAACAAAATATAAGAGAGTAACCAGAAGGCGACGTGCGACGAGCCGGCCTTGGCCGCGGTGCCAAAAAAGTCGAGCACGATCACCAGCAGAATCTGCTCCAGAACCAGATCGAACAAACCAAGTTCTTTGCGCAGGACAGAACTGTGCGCTTCGATTTGTTTTTCGGCGGTTGCGAGTGGCACGCTGCCGGACTGGTCCAATGGGCGGGTCTCCGCTAATTCCCCTTCAGCTCATTGTTCTCAACTCATTTCTTCCCAGGAGCGGCAGGCTTCAGCAGCAAGTCCTGATAGTCGAAGCTGAAGTCGGCCAGCGGTGAAACGGCGGCCATTCTCGCGTTGTCTATCGTGCCGTCCGGCTTGAGCGCAAAGGTGACGAACGCATCTTCAATGGTGCGGTCGCGCCAGTGCGCTTTGAATGTGTCGTATTGCCAGTGCTGCAGGTCGCCGATCATTTTCGGCGTGTGATCGAAAGTGATCACCAGGCCGCCGTTTTCTGTGCGGATGGTGATGGGCCCATACCAGGCGTCGTGGTAAACGCCGGCATATTTTTCGAGCGGCAGGGAAGGCTTGGAGTTGCCGGCACGAGCACCCTCGGCTTTCTTCATGGCTTCGGCTGCTTCTTTCTCTTCCATGTCCTTGACTGCTTTGAAGCCTCCGATCCAATCGGTGGGAGAAAGATTGAAATAGTGATCGAGCAGGTGGTAAACGATGGAATCGAAAGCGCCGCCTTCTTCCGCGTTGGTGAGCACGATAACGCCGAGATTTTCTTCCGGCACTAGCTCTACGCGTGAAACGAAGCCACCTACGCCGCCGGTGTGGCCGACCAGTTTGCGACCGTGATAATCGCGCAAAAACCAGCCCAGAGCGTAGTCAGAGAAATTCGCTTTGAGTCCAGCCAGCGGCGGCGGAGGATTACCGATCGGCAGAATGGTCTGTGCGGTCCACATTTCGCGGGAGCGATCTTCGCCGAACAGTCGGCCCTCGTGGTCGACAAACTTGCCGCGGTTCAACTGCAACACAGCCCACTTCGCCATGTCGGCAGCGCAGGAGTTGATCGATCCAGCGGGGCCGACGTTGTCCAGCACTTCGAAGTGGATGACTTGCAGTTTGCCGTCCACGCGCGAATGCGGGAATGCGTAGTCGGCGCCGGCCTCGAACGCGGCATTGCTGACGTTCGAGTGGGTCATGCCCAGCGGCGCGAAAATGTTCTGACGAATGTAGTCGTCCCAGGAAACGCCGGTCACCGCAGGAATAATCTGTCCCGCCGTCATATACAGCAGATTGTCGTAGGCAAAACGGCTGCGGAAGCTGGAAGCCGGCTTCATGAAACGCAGCTTATAAATGATTTCATCGCGCATGTATGTCGACTGCGGCCAGAACAGCAGATCACCTTCTCCCAGGCCCATGCCGCTGCGGTGGGTGAGCAAATCGCGGATCGTCATCTCGTGCGAGACGTAGGGGTCATACATCACAAAGCCCGGCAGGCGCTGGTACACGGGATCGTCCCAGGAAAGTTTGCCGGCATCGACCAGCGTGGCGAGAGCGGCCGTGGTGAAGGCTTTGGTGTTGGAGCCGATGCCGAACATGGTGAACTCGTCGACCGGCGTGGGATCGCCCAGCTTGCGCACGCCGTAGCCTTTGGCCAGCACCACTTTGCCGTCTTTCACGATGGCTACGGCGATGCCGGGGACCTCGAAAGTCTTCATCGTGCTCGCGACGTAGGCATCCATGTCCGCGGGCGGGGTCGTCTGGGCCAGCGCCGCTGCCGCGAACAGCAGCAAGGCTGAAATGATGAAAAGAGTTCGTGTGGGAAATGTATTTGTCATGCGAGGATCTACCTTTCTGGGAACGAGCCACAGCATTAGACCACAATTCCGGGAGCGGTCGTTAAACGCGAATAAAGCCGGGGCGAAGGCGGGCTTCGCTAATCCCTGCGATTAACGCGCCGTCGGCGCGCGCATCAGGAAGGAAATGTCGCCTACTTTGTAAAGAACCTTGCCTGGCGAATCCGGCGTTGGAGTGACTTTTCCAGCCCGCACCGCGTCGAACGCGGCGACCACCCGCGGAAGCACGGTCGGCGATGCCACAGGAATATTGTGCGCGCCGATGATCACTTTGACCTGAGGCGCGAGCGCGGCGAGCCGGCGAATCGATGCAGCATAAGCATCAAGATCAGTTTCTGGACGGAACAGCCAGATGGGCGCGGGATAGTAAGTATCGCCGGTAAACAACAGCCCGTGGGCGCGATCAATCAAAGAAATGGCGTCAGGAGTATGGCCAGGCGTTGCGATCACCTCGAGCGCGCGGCCGCCCAGATCGATGTGGTCGCCATCATGAATGTAAGCGGTGATCTTCCACGGTCGCGTGGCATAGGCTTTCGAGTCAAATTCCTTCGGCAGCGTGCCGCAAATCTGGTCAGGCATGATTTCCGCCTGCGCGTCCTCGCGGCTTCCGCGCGCGTTTTCCCGGGTAAAGTCTTTATCCATTCCGTAAATCGTGGAAAATTCCCAGTTGCCCCCGACGTGATCGTCGTGGGTATGCGAATTCAGCACCACGATCGGCAGCTTGGTTAGTTCGGCGGTCACTTTCTTGATGTCGCTGATCCCCATGCCCGTGTCGAACAGCAAAGCACGCTTCTCGCCCGTGATCAGGTAGCTGATCACCTCCTCGGCTTGATGCGGTTCATAAATCGCGAACACGCCGGGCGGGATTTTATAGACTTCGAACCACCGGTCGGCGACGGGGTTACGTTCGAGAGTTTTGTATTCCGGTCGCGGCAGAGGGCGGCACCAGTCTGGGATGGGAGTCTGAGCCGCCATGGTAGCCGAGCACGCGAAGAGAGCGGACTTGAAGAGCAACTTCCGAAGAGCGCTATTTGTGTTCACAGAAATCCCTCGCGGGCTGGGTCTGCCTCGTCCTTCTGGAACCGGTAATCATACCCCTTGCGTTCTCCCTGGCGCCTGCTGCGCGGTTTGTCAGCGAGGAAGCAGAGTGTTACGCTCGGCGCAAGAGTCCTCGAGTTACAGAGTCATCGAGTTGCAGGGTCAAGGAGTGCCATGGTTTCGAAGAAAGTAGTCTTCTGGGAAGTGGACCCGCAGGCCGATTTCATGCTCCACGGCGGCAAACTCTACGTGCCGGGAGCGGAGAAAATCCTGCCGAACATTCGCCGTCTTACCGATGCGGCGAGGCAAGGTCGGGTATTCCTCGTCTCTCACGGCTGTTTTCATACTCCGGACGATCCGGAATTCAAGATCTTCCCACCGCATTGCGTAAAGGGAACGACCGGCGCGGAGTTCGTGCCCGAGGCCCTGACCGACAAAGTCGCCCGCGTACCGAACGACGACCACACGAGTCTGCCGGCCGATCTTTACTCGTATCGGCAAATTTTGTTGGAGAAACAAACTCTAAATATTTTCGAAAGCCGCCATGCCGACGCCCTGGTCCAGCGCTTAGGCACGCTCCCGGAATTTGTCGTCTTCGGCGTAGTCACGGAGTACTGCGTGGGTTTCGCCGCCAAAGGCCTGCTTCAGCGCGGGCGCAGGGTTGCGGTGGTTCGCGACGCCATCGAAACTCTGAAGCCGGAAGATGGAAATAAAGCCCTCGCGGAGTTGCAGCAGATGGGAGCGAGGCTGATAAGCACCGACGACGCGATTGCCGCGCTCACCGAATCCGAATCCAGCGCGACTCGGGCCCGCTGAAGGCGCGGTCCGCATCTGCCCGCTCAACCCTTTCATCAAAACGGCAGCCGTGTCCCCCACGGCTGCCGCCTGGGATTGGACTCGCAAACCATCCGCTGCTTAGCGGCGGTCGTGGTCTCCGTGGTTATGCCGCCAGGTCCAATACTCTTTTTGTTCCTCGGGGCGGATTCTACGGAAATCACGGTCGGGATCGCGGTGGGTTTCGGCGGCCCAGCGCCGGTAGTAGACGACTTCGTCGCCATTCCAGACGTGATAATCGGTGTAGTAGGGATCGTAGACGCGGTAGTAATGATGCTCCGCGCACCCGATGCTTGCCAGTGATGAAGCCAACGCTGCCGCTAACAGCAGCGAGCCAAAACCAGACTTACCATTCATGCGCTCTCTCCTCCGAAAAGCAGCGATCTGGGTACTATAACCCGCGATTCGTGAGGATGTTGCTCGGTCCAAGCCAGGGAAGCCGCCCCTTCGAGCGCTGCCGTTTCCTTCCGAAGCTGGTTTCGATTTGTTGCGAATACTTTTCAACGGGGTCGCATTTGTAATAGACTGTCGTGTCTTTTGGGCTAGGAGACTTTGCGTTGGAAAATCCTTTACGGATGCTGCTGGACTTGCCGGAGGCGGAACGCATTGAGCGCGGGCTCGAGTTCACGCCGCATGAAATCGCCCAACAGCCCGAGAGCTGGAAAGAGACGTATCAGCGCTGTGTGGACCAATCCCCCGGACTGAAAGATGCCCTGAATCGTGCCGGGCTTAACGGGCGCAGCGATTCTTCTCGCACCGTGTTCCTGGTGGGCGCCGGCACATCCGACTACGCCGGGCGAGCCCTGGCGCCACTCCTGCGTAAACGCTGGAATTGCGACGTCTGGCCGATTCCCAGCACGACCCTGCTCACCGACTTCGACCAGTATCATCGCCCCGGCCGCGAATATCTCTGGATTTCGATTTCCCGTTCGGGCGATAGTCCCGAGGGCGTAGCCGTTTTTGAACGCGCGCTCGAACACAGGCAGGATATCCGCCACCTGGTCATCACCTGCAACGCTCGCGGCCAGATGGCGCAGCTCTGTGCCCGCAATCCGGACCGCGCTTTCGCCCTGATTCTCGACGAAGCCGTCAACGATCGCGGGTTAGCCATGACCAGTTCATTCACCAATATGGTGGTGGCCGGGCAGTGTGTGGCGAATCTGCAGAACCTGTCCGCCTTTGGCGAGGTTCTCCGATCTATGGTGGATGCGGGCGCGCAGTTTCTTCCGCTGGCGGCCGAAACGGCAGCCTCCATCACCATGCTGGGATGTACGCGGGTCTGCTTTATCGGCTCCGAAGCCCTGCGAGCGGTCGCCGACGAGTCCGCCCTGAAAGTGGTGGAGCTGACCGCCGGGAAAGTTGCCACCGTCTCGGAATCGGCGCTGGGATTGCGTCACGGCCCCATGTCGAGTCTGGATGGGCAGGCTCTGCTGGTGGCGTTCATCTCCAGCGATGCCCGCCATCGCAGCTACGAGCGTGATTTGCTGGATGAAATTTGCCGCAAGAGGCTGGGACGGGCGCGCGTCGTAGTAACTACCCGCCAATCCGATGCCGTGGCCGCGCTCTCCGACTATCCCCTGCAGCTGATTTGCGCGCCCGATTTCCCCGATGAATATCGCCCCGCGCTCGACGTCATGCTGGGGCAATTGTTAGGCCTGTTCGCCTCGTTGCGCTGCGGCCTGAAGCCCGACCAGCCGAGTCCGAACGGCGCCATCACCCGCGTCGTTTCCCCCATCCAGACCTATTCCTAGTCAGTTTTTCCGTGGCCACTCGCGCACTGTCTCGAGAAGCCATCTCATGAATGGGTTTGGGAAGATCACGGCTTTAGAGGTTGCGGCGAAACCCGCGAATGCCTGCAACACCGCGGAAGAGCGGCGCTTCAGCGCCGCGTAAAGCGTCTGAAATCGGCGGGGGCTTTAGCCCTCGTGGTCGCATTTTATGTCCACGACAAGTTTTTCAGACGGGCCGCTGCAGGTGCCCAGGAATTCAAGCTTTGGCCTCTGAGGTTTAAATGAGCGCGGGGCGTTGCCGTTCTATACCAGAGCATGCTCCGCAGCTGCCGGTTCGTACGGACAGAATGGGTCGGTTCCCAAAGCGTCGCCGGTGTGAGCGAAAGCTCGGGCGCGCGATCCGCCGCAGATATGGCTGTATTCGCACATGCCGCACTTTCCGCGGAACTGGTCGGGCGCATGCAGACCACGGAAGATTTCCGAGTTGCGGTACACCTCCACCAGCGAACTGTGGCGCACGCTTCCGCAGCGCAAGGGCAGGAAGCCCGAGGGATAAATGTCTCCCAGGTTCGAGACGAAGACAATGCCGTGCCCGTCGCGAATCTGAAAGCCGTTGTATACCGAAGTGCCTTTCATCGCAGAGGACGCTATCCCCGAGGCCCGCATTTGCTCGATGGCGATGCGGCGATACGACGGCGCTTCGGTCGTCTTGATTGCGAAAGGCGCGCGCGGCACCAGATCGAATACCCACTTCATGATGCGTTCGCCTTCTTCGGGCGAAACCTCGTTAAGCGCCTTGCCCCGTCCTACTGAAATCAGGAAGAACAAGCTCCAGCGCATCACCGGAAAGCTGGTCCGCAGCAATTCATAAATTGCCGGCAGGTCTTCTGCGGTTTCCTCCGCCACCAGCGTGTTGACTTGGATGGGAAGGCCGAGCCGCCCGGCCTGGCGCGCCGCTTCCATGGTTCGGTCAAATGTTCCCGGAACGGCGCGGATCGTGTCGTGCTTCTCGGCGCAGGATCCATCCAGACTCAAGCCCAGGCTCTGAATCCCGTGTTCCTTCAACTTCGCGATAGCTTCGTTGGTCAGCTCGGGAGTTGCGCTGGGCGTGATGGAAACTTCCAGCCCCAGGTCGTTGGCAAAATCGATCAACGGATAAATATCCTTGCGGCTGAGCGGGTCGCCACCGGTCAGGATCAAGTGCGGCAGCGGATCGCCGAAATCCACCAACTGCCTCAGGAATCTCTGGCTCTCAGCCGTGGTCAGTTCCAGCGGATGCGCGGTCGGCACGGCCTCAGCGCGGCAGTGTTTGCAGGCCAGCCCGCAAGCCTGGGTCATCTCCCAGTAAACCAGCATGGGGTTTCGGGAAAAATCACGAATGCGGCCCATGTGTGAAGCAGCCCCAGCGACGACCATAACGTTCCCCTTTCGGCGCGATAGCTTTGAAACCCCTAGGCTCAAAGATCCAAACCAGCAAGTGTCAGGGTACGTTCGAGAATGGAAAATCGCTGTGATTAGGATCACAACTGCCCGTGACCAATCTCTCCAAAAGCGCGTTTTTTTTTAGGAAAAAAATCGGTTCTCAGAGCAAACAAATGCCCGGGTCTGGGGTGAGCACCAAGACCCGGGCTGGCTGTTCCTGTGTGTGCGCGAAACCCAGGGAGGGGAACTTGGCGATCCAGCCATCTCGGCCGGAACCGGCCAGTGAGCGGATGACTCACCCTTCCTGTGCCGTCAACGGCTGCCTCGCGGTCAACTCGGCAGTCGAAAGCCACGGCCATGTTCGCAAAACTAGTTCGCAAACCATATTTGCAAACTACGTTCGCGAACCATGTTCGCAAGACAGGAACAGCGATCTCGCCTTAGCCCAACTACTTCTTCTGCGATTCGCGAACGTAGGCAATGACCATCTTGATCTGATCCGGGGTCAAGCCCTTGGCGGCGAACGCGTGCGAAGCTTTCTTATCTTTGCCGCCGGTGGTCACCATATCGGTCAGGTCGGCGTCGGAAGCCTTCTTGGCCTCATCGGAAACCAGGCTCGGAATCTTGGCTGCCGGTTTTCCTGCCAGGTCCGCGCCGTGGCAGGCCGCGCACTTGGTTTTATAAATGGACGCGCCGTCGTCGCCCGCCCAGGACAGGTTGGGGATAACGATGAATAACGCTACAGCGATCATCACGATCAGGACGAAAAGCTTTGTGATCTTCATGAATTGTTTCCTTTCCACGCATGCGGAGATATGCAACTTAGTAAGAATGCTTCACCGTCCGCAGTTTCTATCGTGGGGCAAAAATGCGCTGTGATTTGCGTCACCCCGCGCGGTGATCGAAATCGGCGCGTCTACTCTTGCCTCCCATCCCAGACCGTTGCCCGCTACGCCCAAGGAGGGAGGGGCTCGCGCAAAAAGACACGGAATCCAGCGTCATATGCCGCAATAACCGCTGATGCGCTTCGCCTCATTTCAAGCGAGGCTGTTCAAGTGCCTGAAAACGCGTAACTTACGGATGCAAAGGGTAGCGTGTGTTTGGCACGGCGCTTGCCCTTTAGAGAATTGGACCTCGTTTTTTTGGGGGGAAGGACGTCTTGTGGAATCCACACTCCTGGTCATCGGCCTGAATCACCGGACGGCCCCCATGGCCATGCGGGAACGCTTCTGGATCAGCGAGCCTCGCCGCTATGCGGTTTTGCGGCAACTGGCGCGCGCCGAAGGCATTGAAGAAGTGATGGTGTTGACCACGTCCAGCCGCACCGAATTCCTGATCTGGGCCAGCGAGCCAACCCTCGCCGCCAACTCCGTCCTTAACTTTCTTAGCGGGGACCACGGGTTGAAGCTGAGCGAGTGGGAGCACTTCTATCGTCTGATCGAAGAGGAAGCCCTGGCCCACATTTTCCGCGTCACCTGCGGCCTGGATTCTCCCGTGCTTGGCGAACCCGAAATCAGCGCTCAAGTCAGGACCGCGTGGGAGCAGGCTCGCACCGTCGCGGGCGCGCGCCGCGTTCTCGACTCGGTGATCGAAAAAGCCCTTGGCGTATCCGAAGACTTGCGCAAAAAGACCGGCGCGCCCTCAGTTTCGATTGCATCGGCCGCGGAAGAGCTGGCCATCGACGTGTTCGAGCAACTGCAGGGCAAGCGCGTGTTACTGCTGGGGGCGGGAAAGATCAACCAGAATATTGCCCGGCATCTCCATCAGAACGGCGCCGAGCTAGTTTGCGTGATCGACCAGAGCCCCGAACTGGCCCAGCAACTGGCAACCGAGCTGGGGGGAACGGCCGCTACCCTCGCAGACCGCTGGAAACGCATGGCGGAGGCAGACATATTGGTCTGCAGCAGCGGCTGCCCCCATGTCATCCTGACTCGCCCCGAGGCGGAACGGATCGCGCGCGAACGTCAGGGCGCGCCCTTGGTGATCCTCGACATCGCCACACCCCGCGACGTAGATCCAGAAGTGCGCAGAGTGGACGGCGTTCTTCTGTGCGATCTTGAAGGGTTGGAGCGCATCGCGCAACATAACGCGGCAGCCCGAAACGACCGAAACGCTGCCGCCGCGGCGGCCGAGGCCGAGAAGACCGTACGCGCGGAGGCGCAGGCGTTCAGCAATAAGCTGCAGGCCGAGAGCGTGGTGCCCACCATCGTGGCCCTGCGCCAGCGCCTCGACGAGATTCGCCGGCAAGACCTGGAGTCTTTCATCCAAGAGCGAGGGCCGTTTACCAGGGAGCAGGATCTGGCTTTACACGCAATCACAGCGCAACTCGTACGCAGGATTGCCAACTCCTTAGCCCGAGAGCTCAAAGAACTTCCAGAAAAGCGGGAACGGGAGCGGATGACCGCGGCAGTGCAGCGGTTGTTCCACCTGGAAACGCCAAAACCAGCGCTTGCCGGCACCAGATCGGAGACCAACCAACATGAGCAACGCAACCACGACAACAACAACGACAACCGGCCGCCCATCGCAGTCAACTCCTAATTCGGTCTGGACCGGCCCCCAGGCCTACGTCCTGGCGGCATTCTGTCTGCTGCTGGGCGTTCTCCTCGGCTATTTATTCCGCGGATCGGCTTCGCCCGGCGCGCAGGCTGGCACGGTTGCCGCCGCCAATAGTCAGGCGCTGCCGAACCGCGTCCCACCACCGCAACCGTCTGACGCGGTCACGCAAGCGGCGCTGGCCCAGGCTACTGCGCCGCTGCTGGACGCGGTCAAGAAAAATCCCAACGACTACGATTCGCTGGTGAAACTCGGCGATATGTACTACGACGGCAAGCAGTTCCCCAGCGCCATCCAGTTCTACGAGCGGGCCTTAGCGCTGCAACCGGGAAGCCCGGATGTTCGCACCGACCTGGGCACAGCTTACTGGTATAGCGGAAATGCAGACAAGGCGATCGCCGAACTGCAGACTTCGCTGAAGTACAAGCCGGGGCATGCGCAGGCGTTGTTCAATCTCGGCTGGGTGCGCTGGCAGGGCAAGCAGGATCCCAAAGGTGCCGCCGAAGCCTGGCAGCTTCTCTTGAAAGACAATCCCAACTATCCGCAACGGCAGCAGGTCGAGCAGTACATCGCGAAGGCCCAAGAGCACGCTTCGCGCGGATAATGCCGCGCGGATAGGACGGCGAGAAGTCATCTCATGAATGGGTTCGGGAAGGGCACGGCGTGCAGGAGCCTGCCCTGAGCGGAGCCGAGGGATGCCGCTCAAGTGGCCAAAAATTCGGGCTTTAGCCTCTGAGGTTTCGCTCGCGTTCAGCCGCCCAGGATTTATGAGGCAGCGGCTAGTGGGCCGAGTCCTCGCTGGGAACCGATTCCGCGCTCTCATCGCCGGGGACTAGTTCGAACTTTTTCAGCTTGTAGCGCAGGGCGTCGCGGCTGATATCGAGCAGGCGGGCGGCGTGAGTCTGGTTGCCGTTGGCCTGCCGCATGGCTATCTCCACCATCGCCCGCTCCACTTCCTCCAGCGACGTGCCTTCCTCCGGAATGTAGAGCCTCGGCAACACGCGTCCATTGGGCAGTTGCTTGCCGCCGCCGCCGTCAGCCGGCATGCTGCTGTTCTCAAACGCCGTCAAACCGCTGCGGGCAGCCTCGCCCACCGCGAACGGCATGTATGCGGGACGCAGGATAGGCTCGTCGTCGAGAATCATGGCGCGCTCAATCGAATTCTTCAGCTCACGCACATTGCCCGGCCAGTTATGGGCCAGCAATAGACGCCGAGCTTCCTGAGTAATGCCGCGCACCGCTTTCTTGAATTTCCGGTTGTAGAGGGCAATGAAAAAATCCACCAGCGGCAGAATATCTTCCGTGCGGTCTCGCAAGGGCGGAATGAAGATCGCGATAATGGCCAGCCGGTAATACAAATCCTGGCGGAAGTGGCCCTCGCGCACGGCGCGCTCCAGATCGCGATTCGAGGCCGCGATCACGCGCACATCCACCTGCATATCGCGCACCCCGCCCACCCGGCGGATCACCTGATCCTCCAGCACACGCAGCAGCTTCGCCTGCAGCAGCGGAGACAGTTCGCCGATCTCGTCGAGAAACAGCGTGCCCCCGTCCGCCGTTTCAAACAAGCCTTTCTTCATGGCCTTGGCGTCAGTGAAAGCGCCTTTTTCGTGGCCGAAGAGCTCGGCTTCCATGAGGGTTTCAGGTATGGCCGAACAATTAATCGCCACAAACGGACGCTCCTGCCGCGTGCTCTCGTAATGAATGGCCTTCGCGATCAGGTCTTTACCCGTTCCGCTCTCGCCCTGAATCAGAATCGTGGTGGCTTCGCTGGAGGCAACTTTCTGCACGAAGTGGAGCAGTTCCGTCATCTTGGACGATACCGCGACCACTTCGTGGTATCCCGTGCGCCGCCGCACTTCGCCGCGCAAACTCTGCACTTCGGTGCGCAGCCGGTTGGTCTCCAGCGCGTTCTGAACGCTGACGCGCAGCTCCTCGAAGTCCAGCGGCTTGCCGACGAAGTCGTACGCGCCCAGCTTGAGCGCGCTCTTCACATCGTCAAGCTGCGGGTCGGCCGTGATCATGATGACGGCGCAGGCGTCGCCGTTCTTCTTCAGTTGTTCGAGGACTTGAACCCCGTTGAGGTCGGGCAGACGCACGTCCAGCAGTACCAGGTCGGGCGACTCTTGCTGTGCCATGCGCAAGCCGAGTTCGCCGGTCGCGGCTTCCACCACCAGATATCCCCACTCTTCACACTTCTGCCGCAGCGACCACCGCACCAGGCGTTCGTCATCCACAATCAGGATCTTCTCGGCAGGCATCGGCTATTTAGCTTACTACGGAAGGGAAGTGCAGCGTCAGGCGGGACTCCAGTGGAGACAGCCGCCCTCGGCTGTCCAGTCGAGCGAAGCTCGACGGTTTTTTTGTCCCGCCGAAAAGTCCGGCCGCCAAGCAGGGACATAACTCAGAGGCTACGAAGCCGCAGTCTGCGTCCCCACAGCCTTCAACGGCAGCAGCACGCTGAAGGTCGTTCCCTGGCCCACGATACTGGTGACGTTGATCTGGCCGTGGTGGTCCTCGACGATGCGCTGCGCCAGCGAGAGTCCCAGGCCGGTGCCATCGCCCTTCGTGGTATAGAAAGGCCGGAAAATGTTGGGCAGATCATCGATCGCAATGCCGCGGCCATTGTCGCTTACTTCGACCACGGCAAATTGGTCCTGGGCCTTGACCGTGACTCTAACCTGCCCCTGACCCTCCGTCGCCTGCAGCGCGTTCAGCAGCAGGTTCAGCACGACCTGGTGAAACTGGTCGCTGTCGTGCTCCACTTCGGGCAGGGTGGGGTCGCTGGTGAACACAACCTCCACCGCTTTTGCGCCAGCCTGCAGACGGCCGAGCATGACTGCGTGTTCCACCGTGGTGTTCAAATCGCTCTTGCGCACCCGCGGAGGATGAGGCCGCGCCGTTTGTAGCAAATCCGTAACGATGTGGTTGATGCGCGCGATCTCCTGCCGCACATCCTTCACCACCGCCCGCGCCGGGCTGGTGGAAGGCAAATCGCGGCCGATAATCTCAAACACTCCGGCAATTCCGGCCAGCGGATTGCGAATCTCATGAGCCAGTCCGGTAGCCAGTTCGCCAAGCGTGGCCAGGTGCTCTGCCCGCGAGATTTGCGTTCGGTGCAACCGTTCAATTTCCAGGCGGCTCTCGCGCAATTGCCTGGCCATGCGGTTGAAGTTGCGGCCCAGGTCGCCAATCTCGTCATTGCGCCGGGCAAAGCCGACTTCAACGTTGAGATCGCCTTCCCCAAGCTGAGCGATCTTTTCCTGCAATTCCACCATGGGCCGCTGGATCAGGTAAGTCAGAACCACCAGCAATGCCCCGCAAATCGCCACCGCTCCCGCTCCCGCGACCAGCAGAATTAAGTGGCGCTCAGGGTCCCGCCACGACAACGTGGCCAGCAGAAACAGCAGCATCCCGCCCAGCAACACACAGGCGATCGGAACCAGCGCCTTGATCTCCCAGTTAATGCGCAGCCAGGGGAGTTCCGATTCCGGCGGCTCGGACCGGAATCCGTCCGCCTGCTGCGGCCCAGGCAATGAGCGCATGAGTGCCGGAGCCGCCGAACCAGAATGCCCGGAGGCGGCCATGTTGGCCGCCTCCTCGGGTTGGGGGTGGGCTTCTGAGTTGGGATTTCGAACTGTTGTCTCACGCATAAGAATGCATCCCCGGCAACAAGTAGGTAACTCCGAAGAAGGTGAACATCACGATGGCGAAGCCCAGAATCGCGAAGTAGGCGGCTCTGCGCCCGCGCCAGCCGCGCGTGATGCGCATGTGCAGATACCCCGCATACACCAGCCAGGTAATCGCCGCCCAGGTTTCCTTCGGATCCCAGCTCCAATAGGAGCCCCAGGCGCGGCTGGCCCAGTAAGCGCCAGCCGCGATCATCAGGGTGAGCAGGGGGAAGGCCAGGCAAATGGTTTTGTAGGTAATCCGGTCCAGGTCCTCGGTCGTGGGCAGCAGGCGCTCCAGATCCACGCGCCGCCACAACATGAGGAGGTAAAGCAAGTTAGCGAAGATTCCGCCTACCAATCCAGAGAGAATAAAGGGGCTGGCCGCCAGGCTCGTGGGATAGAGGCCGTCGGCATCGAGCGAAGCATATTGCCCGTCGCGCGCGCGCAGCAGGAAGAACACCAGCGCCAGCGACTGCAGCAGAATGCTTACGAACACTGCCCGGTTGGCGATGTTGAGGAAGTTCTCGTTCTTTCTGATCCGCGCGGCAACATAGAGCGCGAGCGGCGTTATGGCCGCCGCCAGCACCAGCAGCATCATCCAGCCCAGATCCGGGATGGTCACGAACAGCCGCACCCCGCGCGAAATGAACATTTCCGATTTCTGTTCCGCGTTCCATCCGATTACGTTGAGTCCGCCCCACTTCTCGAAACGGGTCAGGATGCCAAGATAAATTCCCACCGTGAATACGCTGGTTCCCGCCAAAAAAGTTTCGGTCTTAACCCCATTCTGAATCAGAAACATCATGGCCAGCGCGAAGCTTAGCGCGCACGCGGCGTAAGCCAGCATAGCCAACGTCACATGCACATGCAGCCAGGTGGATTGCAGGGCCGGCACTAGGGGCCGCACATCGGTCCTCAAGAGTTGCATCAAAACCACGCCCACAATCGCCACTGGCATGGTCACGGTGCCGATTACCTTCACGCCGTAGCGCTTTTCCGCGATCAGCGTCAGCGCGGCCAGCGTCCACACAAAGCTCAGCAGCATTTCATAAATGCTGGCGAATGGCGGATGCCCCGCCTCATACCAGCGATGCGCCACCGCGCCCGTGTTGGCCAGAAGTCCCGCCCATGTCGCGAGCGACGCATACCGCACGTAGGAATCGGTACCGGTCACGCCGAATCCCAGATAAAGCGCGCCGGCGCCGGCGTAAAAAATCAGGGCCGCGAACAGCAGGTTCGTCTCATTCAAAAGGTTGCCGCTCTTGACCACGTTCAGAAAAGCCATGAACAGCAGAAACGTAATGCTCAGCCCGACTCCCACGATCAGGGTCCATCCGGTTGTAGTCTGTGGTTCGACTCTTGCGCGTGCCATACCGTCCTCCAGGCCGGACTACTTGCCGGCGAAAGTTGCCACGGGTTCTCGCGTGCCCGCTTCGGATTTCACCTTCAGCTGCTCGTTGATTTGTTTGACCAGGTGCAGGAATTTCTGTTCGAAGGCGTCGCGATTGCGGTTCGCCGTGCCGCCCACCCACAACACCAGCCGGCCGCGCGCATCGCGCACCGGCACGACCCAGAACCGCATGTGCACCACGTAGAACACAAACGTGAGCCCAATTCCCATCAGGATCACCCCCGCCCACACGGCCCACTGCCCCGGCAGGCGCGAAACCTGCAGTCCGGTGAAATAGCCCAGCTTCAGATCTTTGGCTTCGAACATGTAGGGAGACTTCGCGTTCTCCGAGATTCCAGGAATCTCCGGCAGCCAGAAGTCCGCGCTGGAATTGGTCTTCTTTGAAGTCACCACCAACCGCGCCGCGGGATTCACCACTTCGTTGCTGCGCGCGTAGATGCGCCCATCGCTGACCACGTAGTCAGGAATAAACTGCGCCAGTTGCACTGTGGTATCGCCGTCGAGCGCAAATGGCTGATCACGCGTGAGCGTGATCTCGCGGGGCCCTGGCGTACCCGCCGCGGGAGTCGCGGTAAGAAGCAACTGTTCGACTTTGCCGGTGCTGCCATAACTCGCCTGATAGAAACGAATGCCGCCGTAACTCAACGGATCGTTCACCACGATTTCTTTGTGCAGCACGTCCTGCCCGTCTTTCACCACCGTCAGCTTCGACCACCAGCGTTTCGGCGAGCCGTCGCTGTAGGTGTCTTCCCCGGCTGAGTCGCAGCGAACCGAGAAAGGAAGAACGCGTTGGTCGCCGTTGCGCAGGCCCACTGCGTTCGAGGTCTGGCCTTGCGGCAGCGTCAGAAACCCGCGCCAGCCGTAAAGCGCGTCCACGATGCCTCCCAGAAAAATCAGCAGCAGGCTGGCGTGAACGATATAAACCGCCATTTCAGATATTCGGTTGCGCTCCGCAAACAGCGAAAAGCTGCCCGGACGCACGATCCGCTCCGGCCTGAATCCCATCTCATGCAGGGCACGCTCGGCAGCCACCAGCCCGGTCTCTTCGTCAGGCACAGGGACCTGCGCCTGCGTGGGCAGCGCCTTGCCGAAGTTTTCGCTGGGACTCTTGTAAGGGCGCGAGAAGAACCGCCACGCGTTCGGGAAGCGTTGCGCCGAGGCCGCGATAATGCTCAGGCTGACCAGCACCATCAACGCCACAAACCAGCGGGCATGAAACACGTCGCTCAAGCCCGTAACGTCAAGAATGCGCAGCACCTGCGGGGAGTAGGCGCGCTGCATGTCTTCCGGCTCGGCTAGAGGACGCTGCAAAATGACGGTCCCCGCCGCCGAAAAGATCACCACCAGGATGATCAGCACCACGCCCGTTTTAATTGAACTGAGTGTCTGCCAGATTTCACGAAAGGCTTTGCGTAAGCTCAGAGCCATACCGGATCCCCCCACGATTGAGAGAAATGCACGTACCCCGCCACATTCGTCAAATTCTATTAAGTACCGTGTACACAGCGAGTTGGGAGAAATGGCTGGCCTGGACTGTGAGCCGGGTCTGAGCCATTACACACAGCCGAATCAAACACTTCGGAGATTTCACCCACTATCGCGTTTGGTCGATTGCTCTCTGGCTGGAACGCGCGCCCGGCGCAACTTCGCTGCGCAGCGCGTCTGAGCCGGTCGCTTGGGGCATTTCACCGATTCGGGTGTGGCAGAAGGCCCATTTCCGGAGTAGCAACTGTTTATTCGCAGCGGCCGTGAGTCTCGTGCAACTGCCGCCGCCTCAAACAGTTGGAAGGCATCGCGAGATTTTCGGCGCTGTCCCTTCCTTTCGGCTGGCCGAATGCATAAGCTCTTGGTTGTGATCGGATTTGTGGCGATGGGATTATGGCGATCGACAGGTGCGTGGCGTGAAAAAGAACGAACGTAGCGGCGGAATTTCCCGGCTGATCCTGCGAGTGGCCTTTTCGGTTGCCCTTTTGTCAATTGTCGGCGCGCGCGCGTTCGCCCAGGCCCATCCGGTTACGCTCGACAAAAATGCCGATTCGGCGAAGTGTCTGGAGTGCCACGAAGATAAATCTAAGGGAAAAGCCGTCCACTCCGCGATCGCGATGGGCTGCCTCAGCTGCCACGAGATTCGCACCAACCGCGACGTCACTCATATCAAACTGATCGCCAACACGCCCGCGAAGCTTTGCGCCACTTGCCACAGCGATAAAGACGCAGGCCAGATTAAAGGACACATCCACCCCCCCGCGGTCCGCGACTGCCTCAAATGCCACGACCCGCACAGCTCCGACAACAAGAATCAGCTGCTGAAACCGATGACGGGCGGCAAGGGCGAAAATCTCTGTCTGCAATGTCACAACACCGGGGTCAACGTTCCGGCCAAGGGGAGCCGGCACGCGGCCCTCGACATGGGCTGCGACACTTGCCACATCACGCACAAGACAGGCGAGGTCGGAAAAGCGGAGTTCGACTTTCACCTGACCAAGGCCGCCCCGGCGTTGTGCATCGACTGTCACGATCCGAAGGATGCGGCTTTGGCCAAGGCGCACCAGAATCAGCCGTTCGAAAAGGCCGATTGCCTGAGCTGTCACGATCCGCACCAGTCCGCCGCGCCTAAGTTGCTGGCCAAGTTCACGCATCCGCCCTTTGCCGACAAGCAGTGCGACGTTTGCCACGCGCCCGCCAAAGACGGAAAAGTGGTGCTGACGCAGCCTGATGCCAAAACGCTGTGCGTGACCTGCCACGACGATAAGGCCAAGCTAATCGAAACCGCCAAAGTGCAGCACCCGGGCGCAGCCGGCGAGTGCACCGATTGCCACAGTCCCCACGCCAGCCGGCAGCCGGGCCTGCCTAAGACCAACGCGGTGGATATCTGCCTGAGCTGCCACAGCGATATTGCTGACTTGGCGAAGAAACCGTATCACCACCAGCCGGCTTTCACGCAGGGATGCGCCACCTGTCATCAGCCGCATGGGGGAGAGAACGAACACTTGCTGCGCGCCAAGACCACGAACGCCCTTTGCCTGGAGTGCCACGGACCAGATCGCGAACCCAAAATGCTGGAAGCGCAGCACTTGCTGACAATTTTTAATGGCAGCGTGCAGCTGCCCGACGACTATTTTGTGAAGAACAAAGTGGTGGTGCTGCCGCTGAAGTATGGCATGGGGCATCCCGTTGCGGGACATCCGGTTTCCGATCTCATGGATCCGACGACGCCCGGCAAGGTGACTACTCCAATGAATTGCCTGACTTGCCACCAGCCGCACGCTTCGGCGCAACCCGATCTGCTGGTGAAAGACCAGGCCAACAACATGGCATTTTGCTCTTCGTGCCACAAAGATTTGAAGAGGCAATAGCTCGCAACAGGGAGTGACGACGATGTCTAAATTTCAACCGAACCTGACTCGCAGCGGATCACGATTCTCCGGTCCAGCTTTTTTGACGTTGCTGGTCCTATTGGCCATAGGACTGGGATCGCCGGTGTCCGTGTTCGCCGGGAAAAAAAGGAAGTCTGATGCACCCAAGAAGCCTCCCGTCATCGACTATTCCAATATCGTCTGGCCGAACCCTCCCGCCATTGCGCGCATCAAGTACCAGGCCTTTTACGCCGCGGAAAAGCTTTCTCAGGTTGACACCCCTAAAACCGGCAAACAAAACTGGATGGATCGCCTGGCCGGCACCCAACCTGACGTTGAGAGCGGCAAAGTTCTGTACCAGCTCGCCGAACCTTACGGCTTGGCAGTGGATTCGAAGGGCAATCTCTACGTCGCCGACCAGAAAGTGGGTGCCATTTTCATCTTCAACACCCAGACTCGCGACGTGGAGCTGATCAAGAACAAAGTGCAGGCCCACTTCGTTCGCATCATTGGCTTAGCCATGGATGACAACGACCGTTTGTTTGTCTCCGATCCTGGGCTGAAACATGTGCTGGTGTTTAACGCTCAACACAAAGCCGAAGACGTGATCACTGAGGGGCTGGTGAGTCCCGGTGGCCTGGCCGTCGATACCCAGAACCGCGTTCTCTACGTGGCGGACGTGGAACAGGATCAGGTTCTGGTTTACGACGCCGACACGCTAAAACTGTTGCGGCGGATCGGCACTGGCGGCCAGAAACACGCGCTCACCACGCCCGGCGATTTCGCGCGCCCGGCGGCAGTCGCGGTCGATCACGAAGGCAATCTTTACGTAGCCGATACCCTCAACAATCGCATCGAGATCTTCGATGGCGACGGCAAATTCATCAGCACGTTCGGCAAAGCCGGCGACGGGCCGGGATACTTCTCGCGTCCCAAGGGCGTTGCCATTGACGGCGATGGCTACATCTGGGTGGTGGACGGCATGCAGGACCGGGTGCAGGTCTACAATCGCGACGCCCAGCTGCTGATCAGCTTCGGCGGCCATGGACTTCTCCCCGGTATGTTTCAAGGCATCGCCGGCATCACCATCGACAAGAACAACCGGGTCTTCACTTCGGAGATCTTCCCCGGCAGAGTGCAGCAATTCCAATACGTGAACGACGCCCAGGCAGATCAGTTGCGCAAGGAAAAAGAGGCGCAGCGGGAAAAGAAAGCGGCCGACGCCGCCGACAAGGATTCGCGTCCGGTACCTATTCCAGCCCCCATAACCCAGGCAGAAGCTCCCATCGCCAAGTAGCGGCGGTAGCTTCGCAGCACTCCCGTGCCGTAGCCCAGGTGTCCGCCTGCGTCGCTCAGGACGGGGCTCCGCCAGTTGTCGCCAGGGCAACCTTGCCGCAGCGCGAATCCGGCACAATTTTGCTCCCTGTTGCATTTCTCAACACCATTCCCAAGCCTCTGGTTACTACTGAGGCGTTCATTAACTCTTACTGCGGGATTTGACCACCCGGGCACGAAGGGCTGGCTCTTTTCCCCCAGTCCGGAGCGTTGCCGGCAAGGGAATCGCCGCCGAGAAAATATAGATTAACAAGTGTGCAATCATATAGTTACGAGGATTCTGCAGGGCCTGCGATAGGCACTACGGCTTCGGCTAGCCAGTTGCATTACTTAGGGCGGGGGCAGCTGCGAGAGAGTCACAGCCAGGGCCTAAAGCCTCCAAGAGTTCTTAGATTCGCGGTACGGCAACTAATACAGGAGGTTTACCGTAATGAAAAAAGTAATCGTACTCGTCCTTTTCGTTCTGGCCGTGTCGGGACTGATGATGGCGCAAAATTGGTCGTCAACGGTTGACGTGCTCGGCGCACACAACAATCAAGGCCGCGGCTGCGCGGGCTGCCATGCTCCACACAGCGGCTCGTTCGGTTCCGGTCACGGCGGCGCATCGGACGCCGGTAGCTACGCATTGTGGGGACAGGATGCCAGCCCACTGTATAACCAGACCATCGCCTTCGGCGACGGCGGAGCCTACACCGAACTGCTGCCCGGCAGCATCACCAGCGGCACCCAGGAAGTCGGCGGCATTCTGCTTTGCCTCAGCTGCCATGACGGCAACCTGACGCCTTCGAACATGATGACCAAGCAGTCGTATGAGCAAACCATCGGCCTGTTGACCAACACTGCGTACGGCAGCAAACCGATCCCGACACTGCTCGGCAACGACGGCACCACGGCCGGCAACTACACCAACGATCACCCGGTGGGCCAGCTGGCCAACATCAGCACCACGATGCCGGGCCTGGTATTTAACGGCACCAAGTTCACCCTGACCGCCGGTTCGCAATATGCCCAGTTTGTAGCGAACTATGGCTATCCGGCACTGGCGCCTGGAAAATGGTCTCAGCCGTTCGGCGTAACCGCCGGCGGAAAGCCTTACGTGCTGTGCACCACTTGCCACAATCAGCACGTGATGACCGTGTACACGTCGAGTGCGTCGAGCCCGATCGCGGCCGATGGCGGCGGCAAGTACTATGCCACCTACTTCTTCGTGAACGGTCCCTACAATCCGAACCTTCAGACTTACGCCAGCACCTCGGCACCCTCGACGACTCAGTTCTGCCGTCAGTGCCACTTTGGCGAGTCGAACGAAGCCAACAACACGAACACCATTACGACTGTGTTCCAGTAAGAACTGTCGGAAACCCCCGGGGGAGAGATACGCTCTCCCCCTTTTTTCTGAGCCACGGATTTTCTGAGCCAGCGCGAAGAATGAGTGAGCGAGGATTTATGAAATACAAACTCCCAGTCCGCATCCTGCTAGCGACGGCGCTCGCCGCCACAGTCCAGGTTGCTACCGTCCAGGTTGCTACGGCCCAGGTTGCTTCCCACGCCCCCACTGGAGTGGTGGCGCCGCCGGCCGCTGCAACCGCACCGGCTGCGCAGTTGAGCGACAAGGCGGTAGCGCGGGTCAATGGCGCGGTGCTGACCGACCGCGACCTGTTGCGCGAGATGTACGCGATTTTTCCCTACGCCAAACAGCACAACGGATTCCCCAAGGCGCAGGAAGCCGCCATCCGCCAAGGTGCGCTGGAGATGATCATTTTTGAAGAGCTCGTATTCCAGGAAGCTGGCCGTCGCAAGTTGACCATTTCCGCTGAACGCATGAGCCGCGCCGAAGCCGAGTTTCGCAAACAATTTCACAGCCCCGAGGAGTACGAGCAATACCTGCAGTCGGAAATGCACGGCTCACGCCAGGCGTTGCGCCAGCAGATGGAGAGGTCGCTCCTCATCGAGGAAGTGCTCAAGACCGATGTGGAAGACAAATCGGCAGTGACCCCGGTCGAGGTGAAAGCCTATTACGACAAGAACCCGGCACGCTTCCAGACGCCTGAATCTTTCAGCATTCAAAGCATTTCCTTCATGCCCCCGCAAAATGCCAAAGCGGAAATCGTGCAGGAGAGCCGAAAACGCGCGGAAGACGCGTTGCGGCAGGCCCAGGCGACGAAGAGCTACCAGGAATTCGGTCTGCTCGCGGAAAAACTTTCGGAAGACGATTTCCGCGTCAACATGGGCGACCACAAAGCGGTCGGCCGGGACAAGCTTCCCCCCGCCATTGTGAAAGCTGCGCTGGCGATGCAGGCGGGACAGGTGAGCGACATCGTCCAAATCGAAAACGCCTTCACCATCTTTCGCCTGAATGCGCACACCCCGGGCAGAAAACAGAATCTTGCAGAAGTGAAAGCCGACCTGCAAACCGAATTGCAGAAAAGCAAATACGAACAGCTGCGCTCGAGCCTGGCCAAGCGCCTGCGCGCCAAGGCCAAGATTGAACTGGTGTAAGAGAACTCGTGTAAGCCCAGCGACACGCAGGTCCCGGAGGGACCAATGACAATAGCCCGGCGTTTCCAACGCCGGGTAGCCTGCGCAGAGGTGGCCCCGTGTCCCAGAGGGACACCTGAACTGAACGATCGCGACGACTCCCGCCTGTGTTTCCCGATGTGGAACCCGCGAATCGTCAACGCGGGGAAAAACCGTAGCCTCTCAATTCGACTCCGCGTAGGCTGGAAATCATCACACCCTTGTGATCCTGAATGTCGCACACCTATATTTCCGACCTCGTGCATTGCGTGTTCTCGACAAAACTGAGACAGAACCTGATCCCGCCGGAAATTCAACCGGAACTCTGGGCTTTTATCGGAGGCGTGGCACGGGAAAATGGATTCAAGGCGCTCATGGTGGGCGGCACGGAAAATCATGTGCACATTCTGCTGTCGCTCCCCGCGACCTTGCCGGTTGCGAAGGCGATGCAGCTCGTCAAGGGTGCGTCGTCGCGATGGATGAACGAGACACGTACCCACGATTTCGCGTGGCAGGAAGGTTACGGCGCCTTCACTGTCGGAATTTCGCAGAAGGCTCATACCATCGCCTATATCCAATCCCAGGCCGAACATCATCGCAAGCGCAGTTTCGAGGAAGAGTTTGTGGCGTTTTTGAAACGGCACGACGTCGAATACGATCCGCAATATGTGTGGGGATAGGTCGTAGGCACGGTTCAAGCGTCCCTCCGGGACGCGGTGCCATTTCCATTCAAGCCACCCGGCGTTAGAAACGCCGGGCTACCGTCACAGGTCCCTCCGGGACCGCAGCCGCGTGCGGCGCCGACATCCAGCCGAACCAAAATGCAAGGGGGCAAGAAAATGTGCTGCTCACGCGTCGCAGGTCCCGGAGGGATCACCGAAAATAGCCCGCCAGTTTCACTGGCGGGAATGCGTGCCCCAAGAAACAAAAGTGCCCCGTAGGGACACCTGAACCCGTAGCAGGATTGCCGCCTCCGTACTGCACCCCTACCGCCCGGACAGCGGAGGGTGACTGTCTCCGGACGATCACGTCGATGCAAACAAAAAGGCCCCGCTCTCGCGAGCGGGGCCTTTGACTTTACTGACGGCTGAAAGCTGATAGCTGACAGCTGCGCCTTAGTACATGTCTCCCATGCCGCCGCCGTGACCGCCGCCGGCCGGAGCCTTCTTCTCTTCGGGGATCTCGGAGACGAGGGCTTCGGTGGTCAGCATCAGGCTGGCGATGGAGCCGGCATTCTGCAGGGCGGTGCGCACGACCTTTGTGGGATCGAGCACGCCGGCCTTGACCAGGTCTTCGTACTCGTTCGAGAACGCGTTGTAGCCGTAGTTCGCGTCCTTCGAGTCGAGCACTTTGCCCAGAACCACAGCGCCTTCTTCGCCGGCATTCTCGGCGATCATGCGCAGGGGTTCGGTGATGGCGCGGCGGACGATGTTGATGCCAATCTGCTCATCGCCTTCCGCCTTCACCTTGTCGAGCGTTGCCGCGCAACGGGCCAGAGCCACGCCGCCGCCCGGGACAATTCCTTCTTCCACGGCCGCGCGGGTTGCGTGCATCGCGTCTTCGACACGAGCCTTCTTCTCTTTCATTTCGGTTTCGGTTGCGGCGCCGACTTTGATTACGGCTACGCCACCGACCAGCTTCGCCAACCGCTCCTGCAACTTCTCGCGGTCGTAGTCGCTGGTGGTCTTATCGATCTGGCTGCGAATCTCTTTCACGCGGCCTTCGATTTCCGCATGCTTGCCCTTGCCTTCGACCACCGTGGTGTTGTCTTTGTCGATGGTGATCTTCTTGGCCGAGCCGAGATCGCTGATCTGGACGTTCTCCAGCTTGATTCCCAGATCTTCCGTGATGGCCTTGCCGCCGGTCAGGATAGCGATATCCTGCAGCATCGCCTTGCGGCGATCGCCGAAGCCGGGAGCCTTAACGGCCGCCACTTGCAGCGTTCCACGCAGCTTGTTGACGACGAGGGTAGCAAGCGCTTCGCCTTCCACGTCTTCCGCGATGATGAGCAGCGGCTTGCCGGACTTGGCAATTTGCTCAAGCAGCGGGAGCAGGTCTTTCATTGAGCTGATCTTCTTTTCGTTGATCAGGATCAGCGCGTTCTCGAGTGCGACTTCCATGCGCTCGGGATCGGTGACGAAATACGGCGAGAGATAGCCGCGGTCAAACTGCATGCCTTCGACCACTTCCAGCTGAGTCTCGAGCGTCTTCGACTCTTCTACCGTGATGACGCCGTCTTTGCCGACTTTCTTCATGGCCTCGGCAATGATCTTGCCGATGGTCTCGTCGTTGTTGGCGGAGATGGTGCCGACCTGGCTGATCATGCTGTCGTTATTGACGGGCTTCGAGAACTTGTCGAGCTCGCCATTCACGCGGTTGCCTTCTTTGTCGACCTTGCCGCAGATGGTGGTGACAGCCTTCTCGATGCCGCGCTTCAGGGCCATTGGGTTGGCGCCGGCAGCGACGGTCTTGACGCCCTCGCGGAAAATTGCCTGGGCGAGAACGGTGGCGGTGGTGGTGCCGTCGCCGGCGACGTCGGAAGTCTTGGAAGCAACTTCGCGAACCATCTGCGCGCCCATGTTCTCAGCGGCATCGCGCAGTTCGATTTCCTTGGCTACGGTAACGCCGTCTTTGGTGATGGTCGGCGATCCGAATTTCTTTTCGATGACCACGTTACGGCCCTTGGGGCCGAGAGTGACCTTCACGGCGTCGGCCAGAAGGTTCACGCCGCGCAGGATGGCCTGCCGCGACTCTTCTCCATGAATGATGGTTTTTGCCATTGGTGTTTTCTCCTAAATTGTTTGCAGGATCTGCCTGCGGTTGTTTCGGGGCTGTCAGCTATCAGCTGTCAGCTCTCAGCTCAGAGCTTCTAGCTACTAGCTTCTAGCCAAATCGTCTCAGGATCAGGTGCCAGGATTCGTGTCTTCTCGGATGGCTGACAGCTGACGGCTGAGTTGCATAGGTCCTTCGCGCAAAGAACGCGCTCAGGATGACAATGCTTTTAGTTACTTCCGCGAGCCGGCGAGTTCTTTCTTGGCCGGGGTGGACGCGCCGGTGAGGATGCCGAGGACTTCTTCTTCCTTCATGATGATGAAGTCTTCGCCATCAATCTTGATCTCGGTGCCGGAATACTTGCCGAACAGGACGCGGTCGCCCTCTTTAACCGCCAGCGGGAAGGTCTTGCCCTCGTCGTTGGTACGGCCTTTGCCGGTGGAAATGACTTCGCCTTCTTGCGGCTTGTCTTTTGCGCTGTCAGGAATGATGATTCCGCCTCGGGTGGTGGAAGCTTCTTCCACGCGACGGACCAGAAGACGGTCATGCAGTGGGCTGAATTTTGCCATGGTTGCAAACTCCTTTCAAGTTGTTGATTCGGTAGATTGTTTCGAGGTTGATGTGTGTAACCCTATGATTTGGATGGGCTAATACGTAGTGTTAGCAGTTAAGCCCATCGAGTGCCAATTATAAGAGGAGTGAGATTGGTTGTCAAGAGATGGCCAGAAGCGGCATTGGCTCAGGGCCATGCGGGTTCCCGAATCGGGAGGAATACGAACTTCGCGGCTCATGGCCCAAAGCAATGTATAGAGCGACGGAGACGAGCGTCCGTCCTATACGCGATCGATCACGTTCGCGCGAATCACGACTACGGCTTGGCTGCGGCTTCGGGCTTCTTCTTCGCTAATGAACGGACGTAGTTGACCAGATCCCAGTTCTCTTCGGTCTTCACGCGCGGGCCTTCGGGCGGCATGTCTTCGTGGCCGTTCTTGATGATGTAGAAAAGCTCGCCGTCGGTGCGGTCTTTGAGCGTGGCGGGATCGGTGAAGTCGACGATCTGGAGTTTCATGTCCTTGGCGATGTCGCCTTTGCCATCGCCATTGGTGCCGTGACACATGGCGCAGTCGAGGCCCCACCACTTCTTGGCACGCTCGAGAGATTCGGGCGAAGACTTCACGGGATTGGCCTGCTTGGCTGCTTCCGCCGGAATCGCGGCGTAGGATGGCGACTTGGGAGCGGGTTGACTGGCAGTCTGGTTCTGCTGCGCGAGTAGCGCGAACGCAAAGACAAATAGCGACAGGGCGATCAGGAGCTGTGCAAGTCGGGACATAGGCCCTCCTTGGTTCTTCGAAGATGTTCTTTCGATGTGAAGCGTCTTTCGGGCAGATTGTAGCAGGTTGAGGTATTCGGTCCCTGTGACGCGAATCACGCCGCGGTTGGCTGAAGGCTGTCAACAAACGCAGGTGAGGGAACGTGACAGGAGAGGGTCAGGCTGCATAAAATGCTGGCTATGAGGAAAGCTTTGAGGGCGGGAATGGTGGCGGCGGGAGTGGTGGGGGCGATGCTGCTGGCGATGGCGGGTGGGGCGACTGCGCAGCAGGATGACGATGAGGGGCCACTGTCTTTTTTGAGTTTCCTTGTGGTAAAGGATGCCAACGGGAAGCCGGTGCGGAGCGCCAGCGTGATCATGCATCCGGTGGGCGGGAACGGAAAACAGGGCAAAGGCGGAATGGAGCTGAAGACCGATGCGGAAGGGAAGACGAGTTTTGATGGGATTCCCTATGGCAAGCTGCGGGTGCAGGTGCTGGCGCCGGGATTCCAGACTTACGGCGAGGACTTTGACGTCAATAAGCCGAAAATGGATTTCACTATCAAGCTGAAGCGGCCGCAGAGTCAGTACTCGATTTACGAAAGCCACGATAAGGATTCGGCTCCGCCCAAGCAGGATGCTCCGCCGCCGGACAAGCCGGCGGACAAGTCAGGGGACAGTAAAGACCAGAAGCCGAACTAGCGTCTACAGGATAACTATGGACTACTTATTGAAGACGGAACCATCGGTATATTCGTTTGGCGATCTGGAGCGGGAGAAGACCACCATTTGGGATGGAGTGACGAATCCCGTGGCGGTGAAGAATCTGCGCGGGATGAAGCCGGGCGAGCGGCTGGTGATTTACCACACCGGTGATGAGAAGAGCGCGGTGGGAACGGCGAGCGTGGTCTCGGTGGATGCCTCGGACGCGAAGAATCCGGCGGTGAAGATCAAGGTAGGGAAGGCGAATGCGAAGCCGGTGACGCTGGCGGAAGTGAAAGCGCACAAGTTGTTTGCGGAGTCTCCGTTGGTCCGGCAGGGAAGGCTGAGCGTGGTGCCGCTGACCGAGGCGCAGTATAAGTTTCTGGCGGGCGAGTAGCTTTCCCGTTTGGTGCGCCCGTGGCTAAAGCCCCGCATCTTCGAGGATCTGGGCGGCACGGCTGAAGCCGTGCCCTTCCCAAATCCGATCCTCTGCAGAACCCTACGACGTGTGCGCGTCGTGGCGGATCAGGGCTGAGTCCAGGAAGAAGCCCAGGCCCAGGGTGAAGGGGATGGCGCCGAAAGAGGCGGCTACCCAGGCGTCAGGTTCGACGCGGGCGATCAGCGAAAATGTGATGGTGAAGCCGATGGCGGCGGCGATGAGCAGAATGCCGGAGCGGCGCGAGCGCGCGGCTTCGGCAAGTTCCGGTTCCATGGGGACGGCAACTCCCCGGCTGATGGCGGCCATGCGTTCCTCGGTGCGCAACTTGCGCACGCGGTAATAGGTGTACATTCCCAACACTGCGGTAGGCATCCCGAAAATCGTGATTACCGCGATGAGACCGGTGAGTCCGTCCATGGTGGTTCTCCTTCCAGTGGCGCCGTGGGCGCTGGGTGCTGACTGCTTTCAAGGAAAGATACGGAGGGTGAGACGGGAAAGTTCCCCTTGGAAATTGCTGGCGGCTGCGTCTGGCGGATATTCTTCAGCGATCTTTCTAAACCGTTCTAAGCACGTTTGAAACTCAGATCTCCAGCGACCTTCGGCCAACCCGGACGAGCGGTGCGGCTTCCAAGTCGGTGTAGAGTACTGCTTGGGGCTGTGGTCGCACTAGGAGAGTTCATGAAAATCGCAAAGTGGTGGGCAGCCCCGGCCGCAGTGGCCGGCCTTGCCGTACTGTTGCTCGCTGCCCCGTCCCAGGCGCAGGAAACCAAGGAGAAGGTGACCGTCGACGACGTGGATCGCACCTATCTGGTGCGGCTGCCGCGGGGGTATGACGCGAAACAGAAGTACCCGGTGGTGATCCTGCTGCATGGCATGAATCAGGATACCGACGACATGGAACGGCTTACGCGGTTCGCCGACCTGGCCGATAAGAACGGCATCATCGCGGTTTATCCGAGCGCACTGCACGGGCGCTGGAATGTTGGGGTGCATCCGGCGCCGCCGCCGCAAAGGATGTTGGGGCGTCCGGGTGGAGGACATGGCGGGCATAATGGCGGTGGAGGCTATCCGGGCGGCGGAGGAGGATATCCCGGGGGTGGTGGTGGGTATCCCGGAGGCGGTGGTGGAGGAAATCCGCAGCCGGGTGGGCAGTCGGGTGGGCAGGGGCGGCATGAAGAGAGTGCGCCCGCGGCGGCCGACGACATTGATTTTCTGAATCACATGCTGGATCAAATGGCACTGAAGTTTTCTGTGGACGCGGAGCGGATTTATGCCACAGGGCTGTCAGAGGGCGGGCTCATGGCGATGAAAGTGGGATGCTCGATGGCCGACCGAGTGGCGGCGATTGCGCCGGTGGGCGCGGCCATGCCGAAGACCATGATCTGCTTGCCATCGCGTCCGCTGGCGGTGGTGATGATTAATGGCACGTCGGATCCGGTAGTTCCGTACGGCGGCGGCACGGAGCACAACCTTCGCGTGCCGGTGGTTTCCGTGGAAGACAGCGCGAAGGCTTGGGCGAAGATGAATCACTGCGCGGAGAAGCCGACCCAGAGCAAGCTGCCGGCACACGAGAAAGGCGGCATGGAGACGAAAGTCGAGACCTACGACGGCTGCCAGCAAGGCGCGCAAGTGGTTTCCTACAGCGTGAAAGGAGCAGGGAACACCTGGCCCGGCGGCGAGCAGTATGAAGTAGAAAAAGAAGTGGGAAAAACCAGCCCGGAGCCGAATGCGAACGAAACCATCTGGAATTTTCTGTCGACGAAAAAGATCGAAGAGAAGAGCGAACCGGACAAGACTGCGGGAGATAGCCCGAGCGTGAAGTAGGCCGGATTGAGCGGCGTCATCGTCGATCTGGAGCCGCGTGGGCGAATTTCGCGCTCGCGACCGAGCGAGGGAACGCTACAGGTGACACCTCGCGCCTGCATCAGTAAGAGCGGAAGCGAAAGCGTTTAACCGCGGAGGTCGCGAAGAAAGGCCGCTAAGGACGCTGAGGAGCTTTGACCAGGCGCTGACTCAGTTGTAACTTCAGCGTCGGCCACTCGGCGGCGACGATGGAATAGCGGACGGAGTCGCGTGGTGTGAAGTCGGCGGCCATGCGGTGGGCGCGGAGAATTCCTTCCAACTTTCCTCCGATGCGCTCGAGCGCGGCGCGCGAACGCTGGTTGCGCGCGTCTGTATGAAAACAAACGCGGAGCACCTGCCAGGTTTCGAAGGCGTGAGTCAGCATGAGCAGCTTAGCTTCGGTGTTGGCCGCGGTGCGGATGGCGGACTGGGTGAACCAGGTGTAACCAATTTCACAGGCGTCGGGAAACGGGCGGCCGTGCCGCGCGTGACTTGGAGGCCAGGACCAGCGCTCGATGTTCCAGAAGCGGGTTGAGCCGATGAATGTGCCATCGCTGACTCGGACAATCGCGAAGGGCACTGCGCTGCCGGCATCGCGCCAGGCCAGGGCAGTATTGACGTAGGCCGTGGCGGCGTCGCGGCCTTGCGGGACTGGACTCCACTGGTAGAGTTCAGGGTCTGCCCCTGCGGCGGTTGCCAGGCCCTCGACGTGGCCATGCGCAAGCGGTTCCAGACGAATGTGGCGGCCGGACAGCACGATACTTTCGATGCCCATGCTTCCGAGTATGCAATGTGCGCGTGCGCGACCGCAATGCAGCTCGCCAGCCGATTATTTCCGGCTTGCCCGTGATTTGGGCTCTTGTTGCAGGAAAAACATTCTCAGTATCCGAGTGGATCCGTGGGGCGAAGGGTTAAGCTAAGTGAAGAGGACGGACACTGCGATGAGACGCTTGCTTCCCATGCTTTGTATCTTGGCGCTGATTGCGGTCTTTACGGCACTGAACGCGCCCGAAGCCGATGGGCAGGCGAACTCCACGACTCCCGCCATCACGGGCGCACTGGAAGGATCGCGCGTGGCAGTTTTCGAAACCCCGCAGGACTCTTGCGTTCAGGATGACATTCCAGACGCCATGGCCCGAGCTTTCCGCGATTCCACTGGCACGATCCACTTTGTGTCCGCGAGTTCGGACATGTTCCAGAGCCTGGGCCCCACGCTTGACAGCCTGGTGCATAGTTGCGAGCCGGCGTTCATCTCTTCGAACGATGCCAATCCGGCGGACTTTAACGACCAGGTCTGGCTCGATTCCTTCTACACGCTAGACGGCAACAACATTGCCGCACTTTCCCACACGGAATACCACGGCTGGTCGCATCCGGGCGAGTGCAACACCAAGAACATCATCCGATGTGAATACGACTCCGATACCTATCATCTGTCCAAAGATGGCGGCTACCACTTCGACTCGTTCAGAGCTCCCAAGAATTTCCTGGCAGGGGTTCCCTATAAATATGCGCTTGACTGGGGCCCAGCGGGGTACAGCGTCGACACCAACATTGTGGAATTCGGGGGATGGTATTACGCGGTGGCGACGGACTGGACCTGGCCTCCGAACTGTTCCGGGAACACCGGGCCGCACCGTTGCCTGGTGCCGACTGGCGGCGCCCCGATTCGCACGACGAATGTTTTCGATCCTTCGTCCTGGCGCGGCTGGAACGGCACGGATTTTTCCTTAACCTTCGTCGATCCGTATCTGGGCCCGGTGTCTCATCCCGAAGACCACGTCTACACTCCGGTCCCGTACATGGGATTTGTGAACGCGATCAATGTTTATAAGTCGGCGAACGTGATCGTGGCCACGTTGTGGGATTACTGGGACAACGAATTGGGCCCGCCGGGCCTTTACCTGACGACGTCGACGGATTTGGTCCATTGGACGAAGCCCAGGCTGGTGGTGACGGTAGCGGAGCTCAGCGAGAATGATCCGCCGGGGAGCTGGCTCTACGCTTATTTTTCGTTGATCGATGCGGAGGCTCCGGATTTAAATTTCTCCGTGATTGGCGACCATCCCTACTTGTATTACGTGCGCCTGGATAATAACGACGCGCTCCATCGCGTGCTGTTTCGGCAGAAAGTCAAACTGACATTGCATTAGCGGCATTGTCAGCCGCGGAGGGCCTGACGGCTCTCCGCGGCTGTTTTTCGAGGTTGAACTTCATTTCGGCCTTCGCGTTTGTCTCGCTTCGGTTTCGTTTCGGCCTTCCACGCGCAGCAACTTCCGCTCTTCCCCTTGCCCTACAACGAGCGCAGGAAGTTCAGCAGGTCCTGCACGTCTGAAGCTTTCAGTGCGTTGAATTTGTGGACCACCAGGGTGGCTTCGGATCCGCTGCTGCTGTGGGATTGAATGGCCTGGATCAGATCCGTGGTGCGGCCATCGTGAAGAAAGAACAGGCGCTGCCCCAGGCCCCAGAGCGGTGCGGTGCGGAATTGATTTGGTCCGGCTGCGCCCTGGTGGACGCCATCCGCCAGACCTACGCCCATGTTGTGAAGGGCAAAGTCGGAAAAGGGATTGTAGGTGACGTTCGACATGCCGGTGAAAATAGAAGCGCCGGTAGTGAGCGCGGGAGAGTGACAGAGATTGCAGCCGATGTTGCTGAACACCGCAGCGCCGTTCAGAGTGGATGCGGTGGACGCAGCGGGCGTGGCCGGGGCTGAGAGGCGAATGAACGCGGCGAAGTTCGCTGCATCCGACGTCATTTCTGAGGCAGTGCCGATTGGGGTGCCGAAGTTGGGACTGCTGGAGTTGCCGTTCAGAAGGGGAGTAGCGTCTTCGGGCGATGGGTTGAACACGCAGCCGGGCACAGCGCTGCGTTCATTGGGGAAGAGTTCGTTGGACACCCCTTGCTCCACGTTGTAGGCCTCGCCCGCAAAAATCGCCAAGGACTTGTTCTGGGCCTTCCAGCCGAAACGAGTGATGGTGCCGTCGTTGCCGCTGGTGTTGAAGACTCCGCCAATCTTGAGCGCCGCGCGAGCTGATTTCGTGGAATCCAGGTTGGCTTGCAGATTGGCGTCGGGCGTGGCTTCGACCAGGCCCAGGCCAAACAGGGGCGTGGGGACGCGGAAGATCACGTTGTTGGCAGAGAGTGCGGTGGGAAAGTCAGGCTGCGAAAGGGTGCAGCCGACGGCGTCGGAGCGGCCGGCGATGGTGTAGAGGTCGTGAACTCCGCCGTCGAGCGCACCGCTGGCAGTCTTGATGAAGCGGGCTTCGCGTACCGGGCCGGTGGCGGTGATGAACGAAGGAACCACGTTGGATGCGCCGTCGAGTGTGGCGAGGGCAACCTGCGGATTCGGGATGGGGTTTTGCGGGCTGGTCAGGCCGGGGCTGGTGCCGCCTACGGTGGGCTGGGCATGGCACTGCGCGCAACTATTGCCATTGAAGGTGGGGCCGAGCCCGGCGCTCTCTTCGCCGGCGATCAATCCCAGGACCGAGTTGATTTCCTGAAAGCGGAGTTGCGCCTGATTGAAAAAGATCTGCTCATTGGAGTTCAGAGTTGGGTAAAAACTTCCAGCTGCTGGCGGACCCGAACGCGGGCCGGGATCGTTTTGCGCTTGCAACGGTGCGATGGTGACGGTTGCGACGAGCAGGGAAACGATGACGAACACACTTCGACACTGCAGTTTGTAGCTCCGCATTTTTGCACCTCCGTGCAGGGGGATAGACACACTTCCGGATCGGGCTTGCGTTTCGGTGACGGGCGGCGCGGGGTTGGGCCTTAGCTGTTCGGCTCAAGCTGCGGTCCGGCGCAAAAATCCGGTACCGTGCTTACCGCGAACGGAACAGCACTGTGGGAGCGGAATCCCACCTGGGGTCTTCTTTTCTCAGGCGAGAAAAGAGGGATTGAACTTGGCGAGACTGTAGGCCGGATGCGGCGGGTGGTCAAGGGTCCGGAAGTACATTTCGCCGAGTCCGGGAAGGTGAGGGGGTGCTTCCGGCCGATTTGTTTTCATTCCAGATTCGCGTGGGACGCGGGGTAATACTTGGCGATCATGCGTCCCGTCATGAGGCCGCCTTCGTATTCGGGGATGATGACTTCGTCGGCGCCGGAGTTGCGCATGGCCTGGGCGTAGCGGGCCTGTCCGGCGCGGGTGATGATGCGGGCCTTGGGGTTGAGCGACTTCGCGGTGACGGTGATGTAGAGATTGTCGGCGTCGTTGTCGATGACGATGCAAACGCCACGGGCATGCTCGATGCCGGCGGAGTGCAAGATGTCGTGGCGTTTGGCGTCGCCGCGGATGGTGAGAACTTTCTCCTTCAGCAACTCGCGGCAGAGGTCCTCGTTGGTTTCGATCAGAACGAAAGGAATCTTCAGGCGCGAAAGCTGGTCGACGACGGTGCGGCCGACCTGGCCATATCCGCAGATGATGAAGTGATCGCGTAGTTTTTCAATGCTGACGTCGTTGACCATAGCTCTCCAGGCCTCCACGCCTTGACGGTTGAAGATAGTGACGAGCACGCGTTCAGCAATCCAGATCTGGAACGCGAATACGCCGAGGTAGACAAAGATGGCGAAGAACTTCGTGGCGTCGCGGACTTTTCGAGCCTCAATGGCGTGGGGATGAATCATCCAGAAGAGGGCATCCTGCCAGCGCAGGCCTTCGAGGTAGCGATAGACCAGGACACACATCAGGCTGAAGCCGAGGAATACAACCAGCGGCAGCAAAAGCCGGCGCAAGAACAACAGGAAGATGCGCGCCATGGGGCAGAGATACTAACCCAAGTGGAGCGCGCGGTACAACGGAAATGCGTTGGGCGGGAGTCTTTGCGAGAGGTGCAGCGAAATCAGGATTTGCCCGAATCGGAATCTACGATTTCCGGAAGCGCCAAAAGCCCCATTTCTCGCGCCAAGAACGCGTGAGAAATGGGGCACCGGCGATCATGCGGGAGTTCCGATCTCCAAACGTCAAAAGCCCCGCCCTCCCGCAAAGAACGCGAGAAGGGCAGAGCATCCAGGTTCCCGAATATCTCACTGAAACAGATTCAAGGTGTTGCTGGCATCGTCCACGTAGTAGATGCCCACTTCTGGCACGGCGATCAGGCCGAACAGAGCTCCTGCTCCGGGCGGATTTCCGGTGCTGTCCAGGAGGGCGGTACGGATTTGCTGACCGTCCGGAGTGGTTACCACCAAGAGACCATTATTTCCGTTGACAGTCAGGATGTTGCCGGCCGGGCCAACGGTCAGGCCAAGAGGATCGTTGAGGCTGCCGCCTTGCGTGACGGTGGCGCCGGTTCCGGAGGAAGTCACACGAAAAAGCGGAAGAGGAATGGCCGCCACGCGGTTGCTGAGACTATCGGCTACATAGAGCGTGTCGGCATTGGCGTCGAGGCCCAGGCCGGTCGGCCCGATCACCAGCGCTGCCGGATCGGTACGTTCGGGGAAGCCCGAGCCAATCACGGTGATTGATTGGAGAGCCGGCATGGGCACGTGGTCAAGGTTAAGGGCGAGTCGCACCACGGTTCCGCCGTGCACAACCTTGCCTCCGGCTGCCAAGGTTCCGTTCAAGACGTTGGTGACGAACAAATCGGCGCTGGTTCCACCGTCCCACGCCGCCATATCCCACGGACCATTGATGAGCGAACCGTAGAACGTTTCCACCACGTTGCCATTGTGGTCAAGCACCAGCAAACATCCCGCCTGGGCCGTGGCCGCGGTTCCGTCGGTGGTCGGCAGGCTGCCGACGATGACCCATCCCTTACTCAACACTGCCAACGCGGTGGTCAAGCCGATGCCACCCGGGCAAGGACCGGGCAGAGTACTGGCGTCGATTTGGGCAAACAGGGTATTTGTGCCGTCTGGGGCAACCTGCACGATGGTTGTGCCGGTGCCCTGCAGGTTCGCGCTGCCGTTGAAATTGCTGATCAAAATGCTGCCTTTGGCTAGAGAACCCGAACTGCGCGGAACCCGCGCAATGCCATACGGGTTGACATCGCCGTTGGCTGGAACCGTGGAAGCCACAACGGAGATGCTGTTGGAATGACGGGCCTGGGCGTGAGCGGTGAGGGCGCAGCCGACGACGAGCGAGGCTACGCAAATCCAGACTGCGACCTGGGTCTTAAGGTGAAATGACAATCTCATGACGAATCCTCCTGTGGGGAATGCGTGCTGCGACGCAGGTTGCTTTAGGGTCGGAACCCGCGACGACTGCGGCCAGCATCGGTGGCGAAAACAAAAGCGCTAAGAGTGTGTCGCCCGGAGAACGTGAAATTGTCAGGAGTTTGTCAAAAGCGTGTCAACATCTGTGCAGCGAGCCGGAAACCGCTGCCAGAAGCGGGTTCCGGAGGGCTGGCTGGAGAGAACAAGTTGGCGGTCAGGATAACTTGCGGAGTTCGCGGCGCAGAATCTTGCCGGAGGCCGTCTTGGGAACGGCGTCGACGAAACGGACTTCTCGGGGCTGTTTGTAGTGGGTGAGACGGTCGGCAACGAAGGCGCAGAGTTCTTCCTCGAGTTTCTTGCCCGCGACAAAACCGTCGCGCAGAGCAACGAAGGCTACAGGGATTTCTCCGGCAGCTGCGTCGGCGCGGCCGACCACGCCGCACTCGCGCACGGCGGGATGCTCCAGCACCACTGCCTCCACTTCCGCGGGAGCGATGGGAAATCCTTTGTACTTGATCATTTCTTTGCGGCGGTCGACTACGCGAAAGAAGCCTTCGCGGTCGCGGGTGACAATGTCTCCGGACCAGAACCAGCCATCGCGCAACACGGCAGCCGTGGCCTGCGGTTCTTTCCAATAGCCCAGCATGAATTGCGGGCCGCACATGACCAGTTCGCCGGGTTCCCCGGCGGGAGCTTCAGTGTCGTTGTCACAGCCGGCCGCGGGATCGAGTTCACCTTGCGCGACGACTCGGCACTCGGTTTGCGCCACTGGGTGACCGATTGAATCAGGACGGTAGAGTTCAGGCTCGAGAAATCCGACGTGGGTGAGCGGCGAGGCTTCGGTCATGCCGTAACCCTGGCAAACGGGGATGGCTGTGAGGCTGGTGAAACGGCGCGGCAGTTCGGGCGGCAAAGGCGCAGCGCCACATTTGACCCATCCCAGCTTGTGATTGCGAGGAAACTGTCCGGCTTCCGCCGCCTGGCAAAGCGCGATCATCGCAGGCGGCACCATCGGCATCATGGTGACGCCTTCCTCCGCCAGCAGGGAAAATAGTTGTTGCAGGTGAAAGCGCGGCATCAGTACGAGTGTGGCGCCGAGGATCAGCACGGGATTGAGCACTACGTTGAGCCCGTAGATGTGATAGAGCGGCAGGAAGCAAAGAACGCAATCGTCACCGCCAAGGCGAACCGAATTCGGGCCCATGAACTGATAGACGTTGGCCACCAGGTTGTAATGCGAAAGCATGACGCCCTTGGGCAGTCCCGTCGTGCCGCTGGAATAAGGCAGTGCGGCAAGCGCTTTTTTCGAAGGTTCTTGCGGCTTGGGAACTGCTCCGGCGGCCGGCTTGAGCAAACTGGCGAATGTCTCGGTGCCCGGGACAACCTGGCGAGTGGCGTAGACGCGGCGAAGATTCGGCAAGCCAGCGAGGTCGATTCCCTCGATATTGGGGCCATCGGTGACGAGCATGACGGCGCCCGAGTTTTCCATCTGGTAGCGGACTTCGCGCTCGCGATAGGTCGGATTCAGGAGGGTTGGAACTCCACCGGCAAGCGTGATGGCGTGATACGCCACGCAGAATTCCCATGAGTTGGGAAGAAAGATCGCGACGATTTCTCCCGGTGTGAGGCCCGCAAAAACCAGGCCGCGGGCCAGGGATTCGACTAACTCGCCATACTCGGCATAGGTAAGGCGGCGGCCGTTGGAGGAATCTACGAGAGCGACCTTAGTGGAATGTTGGCGACAGGATTTTAGAATCAGGTCGTGAAGAAAAAGGTTGCCAGGATCGGCATACAGTTGAGTGCGCAGCATGGACGGGACAGATTGTACTGGAATGGGCAGTGCCGGGCGAGCTAGCTGGCGAGTTTACGGAGAAATTCCTGCTCGTCCATGCGGTATTTGAAGGCCTTGCGGCCATCAATGAAGATGACGGGAACTTCGTCGCTGAACTGGCGGCGGAGTTCGAGATCGGAATCGACGTCGATTTCGCGCCAGGTGAAGCCGCCGCGGCGGGAGAGCTTGGTGAGGCTCTCCTTGACCAACTCGCAGAGATGGCATCCCTTTCGCGAATAGACCACGACGTTGCGAGCATCCGGCATGGAAGGGATTCTAGCGCGTCTGATTTCGGGTTTCCAGTCTGGGACTGGCCGAGGCGGGGGCCGGGAAGATGTGACCGGAATCACAGCGTATCCAGGCGGTTTCTGCCATATTTGATAGTTAATTGCGTGACCGGTTTTCCGGGGGTATCTGCAGTCGGACGATTCTCGGAGCGGGGGGGCAGCCGGTGTCCAGGTCAAGTCGAAGTCCGGGGACAGTTCTCTGCGTGGGGTCCGAAGCGGTGAGTTTGTACCACCGTTGCGCCTTCTTGAGAGAGCAGGGCTGGCGCGTGTTTAGCTCCACCAGCGGGCATATGGGGGTTTTTCGTTTCGCGGCAGAACTGGCGGATGTGGTGGTCCTCGATTTGCCGGGCGACGGCTCTGAGGCCGCGCTGATCGCTGGTGAAATGAAGCGGATTAGCCCGAAGGTTCGCGTAATCATTCTCATTACCCAAGGCGAGACTTTGGTCGAAGGCGCGCTGGACCTTGCCGACGCTGCGGTGCCTCGATCGGATGATTTCGAGGACCTGTTGAAGGCGCTCGATGCGTCGCGCGGCTCCGACTAGGGACGGCGTTCGTGGGCACGACGGAGGTTGACCTGCCGGTTGAATTGCCTCCATGTAGAATCCCAGCATGCACGATCTTCACGCACATCCTCTTCGGGGCAAGACTGCGCTCATCACCGGCGGAGCCAAACGGCTGGGGCGGGCGTCTGCGCTGGCGCTGGCAAATGCGGGGGCGGATGTGGCCATCACGTTTCGGGAATCAGCGCGGGAGGCGCGGGAGACCGTGGCAGAGTTATCCAGGCATGGCGTCCGGGCATTCGCCCTGCGCTGCGACGTGACTGACGAAGCCAGCGTTCGCAGCATGATGGACGAAGCGGGTAGGGAACTCGGCCGGATCGACATTCTGGTGAACAATGCGGCGAACTACGAAACCGCAGAGTTCGAGCTGTTGACGGTGAAACAGTGGGATGCGATCTTCGCCTCGAATACGAGGGGGCCATTCCTGGTTTCTCGTGAGGCCTTAAAGTGGATGCGGCGGCGGGGCAAGGGCCAGGGCAAAATTGAAGCGAAGATCATCAACATGGGCTCGCTGGGCGGGCTCAGGCCGTGGGCCACGCACGCGCACTACTGCTCTTCGAAAGCCGCGCTGCACATGCTGACCAAAGTGATGGCCAAGGCGCTGGCCCCGGAAGTTGCCGTGAATGCGGTGGCTCCCGGGATGATCGATCTGGGAGAAAAAGCTGCGGCGGCGTTCATGCGGCGTATGGCCAAGCAAACTCCCATGCTGAGGAATGGACGCGGAGACGAAATTGCCGCGGCCGTGTTGTTCTTCGCCACGGCGCCGCAATTCATCACCGGACAGGTTCTGGCGGTGGATGGAGGCCTGGGGTTGTGAGAAACCTCAGGCCTCGGCGGAGGTCGGGTCAATCACGAGCTTGACTTCAGAAACGCGATTGGCGGGGAAGCCGCCCTGCTTGGCGTGTTCCCGCACCATCTCTTCGTTGGGAGCAATGTAGATACAGTAGATCTTGTCCTGCGTTACGTAGCTGTGAAGCCATTGAATCTGCGGCCCAAGATGGTTCAGGACGCTGCACGATTTCTGGGAAATGGCCACGACTTGATCCGGGGTTACATCTCCCACGTTGGGGATTTCGCGTTCGATCACGTATTTCGGCATGTATACCTCCCGAGCGTTGTGTGTGCAGGTTCCAATCGCGCCGATCCAGGCACGAAATTTTAGGCTACCAGGGCATGAAATAGCCAGCGTTTCGCAGGCGAGGTATATTGGGGCAAATGAAGAAATCCAAGATTATTGCAGCGCGCGTTGCCTCACCCTCTGCCAGGGACTCGGCGCCGACCCCGCGAATGGCCGTGGCCATCATGGCGGCGGGCAAGGGCACGCGGCTGAAATCGCAATTGCCTAAAGTGCTGCATGAAGTCGGCGGTAAGCCGCTACTGGCGCATGTGATCCGGGCGGCGACGGCCTTGGTCCCCGCCCACGACGTGTACGTCATCATTGGTCATGAAGCCGAACGGGTGCGAGCGGCCGTGGAGGCGACGGGCGTGCGCTTCGTGCTGCAGTCGGAGCAGCGCGGCACCGGCCACGCGCTGATGGTGGCACAGTCTGCACTGGCGGGCTACGACCACGTGATCGTAGCCTACGGCGACGCTCCGCTCATTACCGCCGAAACCATCGGGCGCCTGCGCGACTTCCACTTGGGGGAGCGCGCAGCTATGAGTCTGTTGAGCGCGGACCTCGAGAATCCCACCGGCTATGGACGCGTTCTGCGCAAAAGCGCGGGCCGCGCAGAAGTTCAAGCGATCGTTGAAGAAAAGGCTGCAAGCGCCACGCAGAAGAAGATCTACGAGATCAACTCCGGATTCTATATCTTCGCGATCCCGGATCTCTACGCCAACATTGCCAAGCTCTCTACGGCAAACGCCCATAGCGAGTACTACCTGACCGACATGGCCGCGATTCTCCGCAAAAATGAGAAGAAGGTGGTGGTCTGGAAGACGGCGAACCCCAGCGAAGTGCTGGGAGGGAATACACGGGCTGAACTCGCTGAGATCGACGAAAAGATGCGGCTGACCAAGTGCCGGCAGTTGATGGCGGACGGGGTGACGGTGTTTTATCCCGCGACGTGCGTGATTGATGCCGACGTCGAAATTGCTCCCGACACCCTGATTGAGCCTTACGTGCAATTGCTGGGCAATACGAAGATCGGAACGGGCTGCCGCGTACACTCCTACAGCGTGATTCGCGACTCGGTGATTGGCGACGGAGTGACAATTCGGCCAGGGTCGCTGATGGAAGATTCGCGCGTGGAAGCAGGGGCGGTGATTGGTCCGTATTCGCACCTAAGGCCGGGCAGCGAGATCGGGGAAGGCGCGCATGTGGGAAATTTTGTGGAGACCAAGAAAATCACGCTGGGCAAGGGATCGAAAGCCAACCACCTGACTTATCTCGGAGACGCGGAGATCGGAGCGGGCGTAAACATTGGCGCCGGGACCATCACCTGCAATTACGACGGCGTGAACAAGAACAAAACCGTGATTGAAGACGGCGTTTTTATTGGCAGCGACAGCACCCTGGTGGCGCCGGTGCGCGTGGGCAAAGGCGCGTATGTGGGCGCAGCATCGTGCATTACGGAGAATGTTCCCGGGGATGCCTTGGCCGTGGGGCGGGCGCGCCAGATCGTGAAGGATGGCTGGGCGAGGGAAAAGCGCGCGGAGCGAAAGAAATAGTTTTCTCCGCCAGAACCAACACCCACCACGGAAACACAGAGTCACCGGGAAAAACTTAAGCAAAGAAAAAGGCACTGAGACTTGGATTTCTCCGTGTCTCGGTGCCCCCGTGGTCAATTTCTGTTAGTGCGATACCGCGGCGAACAAGTCCGAGTGCATCAGCGACTGGAATTGCTGGTCGTTCGATTTGAAGTGCACTTTCACATCGGAACTGTCGGAATCGATGGTGGTGTTGTCGATGGCCGTCTTCTCGATGGGAGTCGCACTCATCTTCTTGTACAGCATGCCAGCCTTCACCAGCGACGAAAGAGTCGCGGCGGTGATGGAATCAGAGGCGACAACGTCAAGGTCAAAATTTACGCCGCTGCTGAAGTCCAGAGTGTAGCGCGAGCCCAGCAGGCGCTTCTTGACGGACTCGTAGTCGGCAACCTTGGCGGCGTCGCCCATAGCCGAGCGCATAACGTTCTGCGTGCCCAGTTGGTCCAGAATGCTCCAGACCGCCGAGGCATCCACGTCTGACATCATGTTGGCCATGATGGAGTTGGTGTCGATGTTCTGACCCTCCCCGTTGCGCACATCGAGCGCAAGCCGCAGGGCGGTGGACTCGCCGAACAGCAGGGTGTTGTCGTCGAGAAACGTCATCACCATGCCGCCGTCCGCAGGATAGAGACTGGAGTCGTGGTAAAGCTTGGGTTTGTAATTCTGCAGCTTCATCTTCTTGAGCACAGCTTTCATGTTGAACGCGCCGCTGACGATGTAGACGTTCTTGACGCCCTGTTTGGGGGTGCGGAACGATGCCACGGCGAGGGTGTCGATATCCTTGTTGGCGTCGATGCCGATCCCTTTAAGCGAGCCTTCGAACTGTTTCAGGTAGTCAGGCAGCAGTTGCTGCTTGAGCGCCATGGCGGTGGACGAGTCGCGGAGCGCGCGATAGTCCACCGAGATCAGTTGCTGCAGGTCACCGGGGATTACCGAACGCGCGGACGAGTTGAGCGGCATCGCATAGGCGACGCTCGCGAGCAATACACTGGCAATACAAAGCTTTACGGTTTTCATCTTGACCTCAGAAATCGTCGTCAGAAATAGTCTTGGCAAAGCAATCGCGAATGGAAGGCACATTTCTTGCCATGCACATGTTTGGATGCACATGTTTGGATGCACAATCGGAGCCTTCCGTTTGTTACCGATCGTCTCTTTGTTGTCTCTTTAGGCTTGGCTTTCTACGGAACGCTTCATTCTAGTTTACTTGCAACCGGGCGCGAGAGAAACCCGCGGAAGAAACAAAAGTACAGTGTCCCATAACCAACCAGGGTCCCCGAGTTCCAGAATGAAACGAAATGCGGGGTGGCGAACAGGCGAGTTTGGGCTACTTTCCCGCCCCCCTCGCCGTTGGCAACTCCTCAGAATTGCAGGCTAGTCATCATCCGGATCCGTCGGCGGGTCCTTGGGGTTAAGAAATTGGGCCGCATCAATGGGCGCCGAAATGGTCTGGAAGACCAGCGGCGACTGAGTCATGTTGAAGCAACTGGAGAGATCGTCGGCGGGCGCATCCGCATAGCCCAAAGAAGGCAGGTTGAACGTGGTCTCGATGTACTTCAGAATGCTGCCGAAATCGTGAGTAGTGTGGTCGATGGTCGCAGCCTTGGCGTAGGGGCCGACCACGATCAGCGGCACGCGGAAACCGTAAACGTATCCCGATCCCCAGCTGACGCCGTCATTCACAACTTTCGGCGCGACGTGGTCGTACCAGCCTCCCCAATCATCCCAGGTAATGATGATCACAGTGTTGGCCCAATAGGGGCTGTTGCCGATCGCGTTGACAATGGACGCCACCCAGGAAGGTCCGCTGCCGTTGTTAGCAACGGCGTGGTCGGAATGAGCGCCGTCCGGGATAATCCAGCTCACCTGCGCGAGGTGTCCATTAGTGATGTCCTCCAGGACATGCCATTCGGGTATGACCACATTGTTGACCCAATCCGGGCCCATGCAGGTGAGGACGCCGTTGATGGTCTGCTGCTGGCAGATGTGGTCGATGGCGTCCGGGGCGGTCCAGATAGATCCGGCGGAGGGAGCGTAATAGCGCCAGGTTATACCAGCAGTATCGAGAAAATCAGTCAGCGTAGGATGGTCAAAGCAGGGATACTCCGGGGGGAAGTTGGTTTCGCTCCCGGTCGCATCGATCATGGTCACAGTTTCCGTGAGGGGGGCGATGCATCCGGCGGGGCTCAAGTTGGGATTTTCAGCTGCGAATAGGTTGCTGGTCGCAGTTGGTGACGACGTTCCCGCAAGAATGAACTGGTGCGCCGGAAAGCTGGGGCCTTCGTTGGTCTGAAACATGCGGTCGCCGAAGGTGTATTGCTCGGCTAAAGCGAAGTAGGGCGCAACGTCGGATGGAATGACATACATGAATTGCGGGTTGGGATGCGCGTTGGGCGGGCAATTGGCGGCGGGAGAGCACGGAATCTTGGAGGCGCCGTCCATTTTTCCTCCGTCGTACATGGAAACGAAAGCGCCGTTCGCGTGGCTGAGGTCGTAATTCTGCGGGTTGGTGCCGACCGTGCCCAGGTCGATGGGGCTGAGCGGAATGGTCTGCCCAAGCGAATTTCCGCTGCTGGCGATGTCGGCGCCATTGGCAATCAATTTGGAATCCTGGAAAAGATTGTCCGGGGTGCGGTTCTCCTGAAAAATCACGATAATATGCTGGATTACCGCGGCCGTGATCAGGCTTAGAGCCTGAGGGCCATTGCTGGGAGCTAAGCTCGCGGCATCGCTTCCAGTCACGCTGATGGCGTAAGTTCCGCCCGGCGTGTTGTTCGTGGTGGACACGGTCAGCGTGGAAGTGCCTGCATTTCCGCCGCTGATCGTGACCGGATTCGTACTGAAAGCGCAGGCGGGAACCGCGCTGCCGCCCGTGATCTTGGCGCAGGAAAGCGTGACGCTTCCCGAGTAGCCGCTGGCCGGAGTCACGGTAAGGGTTGACGTGGATGTGCCGCCGGCGGTAATCGATCCTGGGCTCAAAGCTGCAGCCGTGAGCGAGTAAGTGGGCGTCGGAGGCGGCGTGGACGACGGCGAACCGCTGCTGCAAGCGCTCAGGCCGAGCAACAGCGCGCTCAGGCCGAGGACCGCGTTAGAAACAAATAAAGCGCGACAGTTAAGCACACTAACTCGAACCAAACGAGCGCCAACCAAACGAAGGCGAAGCAAACTAAGGCGAAGCATGGGAGGGGTTTCCTTGCCGCTACCGGGCTGTGTTCCGTCCCATAACAACCCGGACAGGCGCGTTTCGACTCGGAGAAGACGGTCTTTTTCAGCCTGCGTCTTTTCAGCCTGCGTCCAGGGTATAGAACGTGCCAGGCACGCGACAACGCCGTCTGCGCCTTCAGATTCTGAGTTTTCGGGCTCTCTGGCGCACATTCTCGGCAAAGCCCGAATCCTTCAGCGACGCCAGATTGATCTCCACATTCGCCAGCGCCCCGGTGATCGCGGCCTGCGCCAGAGCGAGCGCGGTGGTCAGATCCGACTTCATGTTGGGATTGGTGATGGGCTCCAGGCTCCGCGTTATGGTTGCAACTTCATGCGCCTTTTCTGCAACGCCGAGCGGAACGCCGGTGGCCAGTTTCATGCTGGCGTCGATGAGGGCGTCGGCGTTGGCGGTGTCGGTCTTGGCCTGTTTGTAGGCTTTCATAACGGCGTTGTAGGCCTCGGCGTCGGCGTCAATGGCAGCCTTGAGTTCTTCGCGCAGCGGCGTGAGCCGGGCGATGGCCGCGCTGAGTTGCGGCTCATATTGCAGATAGGCTTTCTTGCCGTGCGACATCGACGCAACCATGGCTGCCAGGCCTGCGGCCATGGCGGCTGCGGCCGCCGAAGCGCTGCCGCCTCCGGGAGTGGCTGTAGGCGCTGCGAGTTGTTCCACGAATGGCTCGACTCCAGCTCGCAATCCGCCGATGGCAGTCTTGCCTCCCATCACGGCCGCCAAACGGTTTTCAAGGATCAGCGAGGAATCGAAATTCTCGACCTGCAGGAACCACTCGGCGGCTTGCTCCAGAGCTTTCTTGGGAATCAGTCCGACGATTTCGCTCGAGACCGGCGTGACGCCGTAGCGCGCCGCTTCGCGCTTCACCACCTCAAACACGCGGTGCACGGGCGTTTGCTCGAAGTCGGTCAAGTTCATCGAAACCTGGGCCAGGCCGCGCACCAGAAATCCAGCGCCTTTCACAAAGCGCATGCCGCCGCTCGAAAAGCGCACGGCCTTGGCGATTTTCTTCGCGATATCTACTTCAGGCGTGTTGAGAAAAACGTTGTAAGCGATAAGAAATTTGCGCGCGCCCACCACCGTAGCTCCAGCGGTGGGATGCACGCGCGGCTCGCCGAAATCCGGACGCCGCGCCGGGTTGGTGGCGATTTCGTCGCGAATGCCTTCGAATTGTCCGCGGCGGATGTTTTCCAGATTCTGACGCTCGGGAGTGGTGGCGGCCGCTTCGTAGAGATAGACGGGAACCTGATAGCGCTTCCAGATTTCTTCGCCAACGTGGCGAGCCATTGCCACGCAATCTTCAATGGTGATGCCGTCGATGGGAATGAATGGCACCACGTCGGCCGCGCCCATGCGGGGATGCGCGCCGGTGTGGACGTTCAGGTCAATCACTTCTGCCGCTTTGCCCACGCCGCGGATGGCAGCTTCCTGAATGGCCTCGCGCTCACCGACTAGCGTGATCACGGAACGGTTGTGGTCGGAGTCACTTTCGCGATCGAGCAGGTAGACGCCGGGCAGCTTCATGGCGTCAATAATGGCGTCAACTTTAGCTTTGTCGCGCCCTTCAGAAAAGTTCGGAACACATTCGACGAGCGTGGACATAAGGGAGAAGAATAGCTGGCCGATGCGAGGCCCGCAACCCTCGCGCTTGCGGCGGGGACGCGATCATCGAATCAACGGGATGAGGCGAGAGGTTGAAGCGATGCCTCGCTTCCAAACAGCCTTGTGTTTTAGCTGGGCGGCAGGCCAATCTTGGCAAGCAGCTGTTGGAAGGCCGGATTGCCATGTAGTCCGGCGAAATTCTGGTCAGCGGTAATGTTCAGCGCGTACTCGTCGTGAGACTGGATGCAGATGGTCAGGTACTTCAGAGCTTCGCGCGTGTTGCCAAGGCGGGCGCCGGTTTCCGCCACAAAATAGGGCGACAACTTCCCCTGTTCGTACATCTTCCGTTGTTCGGCCAACTGGGCCTCGAACAAGCCCCGTTCGCCACCCTGGGCCAGGCCTTTCGCCGCCGCTTCAGCCACCGATAACTGCGCGGCGTCGTGGGTGAGCAGAGCGTCTTTCTTTAGCTCCGCGAGATAGTTGGGATAATCGCCAGTTTCGAAATAGGCGAATCTCAGGTAACTGTGAGGCGAAACGAAATCTGGATCTGCCGCTGCAAGTTGTTTCAACAGTTGCAGCGCCTGTTTGTGGTCTCCCGCAGTCCACAGCAGTTCCCCCTTGTCGGCGAGGATGGACGACGAGTCAGGGGCAAGTTTGCGCGCAAGGTCAATCTCGGTGAGGGCTTCATCGTGGCGACCGAGGGTCTGTAGAAAAGTCGCATACCAGTGATGGGCCTTGACACTATTTGGATCGAGCTCGATCGCTCGGCGGAATTCCTTTTCGGCGTCGGCAGCGTCCCACATTCCATAAAAAGTAACAAACGCCAGCGAAGCGTGTGCTTCGGAAGACTGCTGGTCCAATTCAACTGCCTTCTTGGCAGCGGCAAACGCCTTGAAATAGGCTTCATTCCCCGGCATGGCGGAAAACTCCCGCAACAGGTTGTAGCAGTCGGCCAGCCCCACGTATGCGTCCGAATAGTTGGGATCATGCGCAATGGCCTGGGTAAAGGCGTCCAGAGCCTGATTCAGGCTTTCGGGAGTGCGCTTGTTCCAGTAGAAACGGCCCTTCAGATAAAGGTCTTCGGCTTCGCGGTTGGCGGATTGATGCGGGGTTCTTGTGGCGGGCGCGCTGGATTTCGTGCTCGCCTTGGCATCGCGATAGCCGGGACGGAAGGTCCAGGCGGCGAAAAGCACTGCCAGCACCGGTAGGGCAAAGACCAGTGTCCGCCACGGAGAGGGCGCTGACGGCGACCCTGGTAGTGGCGCCGGCGATGGAGTGGCTGAATTCTCCAGCGATTGTTTTTCTGGCGATTTCTCTGCGACAGGCCCTGGTGGATGGATGGGTCCGATCCAGCGGTAGCCGCGGCGTTCGATGGTTTCAATAAAAACCGGATTCTCGGCCGAGTCTCGCAAGGCATCGCGCAGGCGCATGATGGCGCTGCTGATGCCTTGTTCGAAATCCACAAAGATGTCGGGGGGCCAAAGCGCCTGGCGAAATTCCTCGCGCGTGATCACTTCCCCGGGGCGGCTCAGTAACAAAGCCAGCGCTCGAAACGGCAGGTCTTGAAGCCGGACCTTCACGCCGGACCGCCGAAGTTCACCCGCGCGCAGGTCGGCTTCAAAGACACCGAAGCGAACCGGAGCCGGCGGCGCCTGTGCAGAGCTCATAACGTTGGATTGGGGGAGCTTCCAGTCTAACACCAGAAAGGATCGTCTGGGGAGCGTCACTCTGCCTCGACGAGGTGGGCATTCCTCCGAGCAACAACTTCATCTAAATAGCAGCGAACAAACATCTTATCTCGCTAGATACGAAACCAACGTCTCGCTATCTCCAGAGCATTGACCGCAAGCACTTTCCGGGTAAGAGTCTCCCCACATGCGGAGTCGGTTCCCCCTTCGAACAACTTGACCGCAACCCAACTCTCAGGAGACAGGATAAATGACTTTGCATTCTCGGCAAGGCAATCGCTCGGGCATAATCACAGTGGTTCTCACCGTGCTCGCCGCCGTGGCTATGACCGCCGGCACGTCGCTTCCGGCACAAGCGCAAACCTATCCCGTTGCTTTTCCAGCGCCCACTACCTTCGCCTCGACCGGCCACTGCTGCCCGTCCACCGTCGCGGCTGCTACCGGGGACTTCAACGGGGACGGCAAGCTGGATGTCGTCAATATTGATAGTGGCTCCGATATCAACGTGATGTTGGGAAACGGCGATGGCACGTTCCAGACACCGATCTCGCTCACGATCGCAACCGCCAACATCTCCTTCGACGCTATCGCCGTGGGCGACTTCAACGGCGACCACCTGCTCGACGTTGCCCTGTGGGCGATAAACGCGAATACGGGCAACACTGAGGTGCATATTTACCTGGGCAATGGCGCCGGCAGTTTCACCGCCGGCGGCACGTATTCAGCCCCGAGCAGCAACATTTTCAACCCCGGCCCCATCAGCATTGTGGCCGTTGACGTCAACGGCGACGGCAAACTGGACCTGGTCGCTCTGACTCCCTACAACGGGGTATTCATCTACCTGGGCAAGGGCGATGGCACCTTCCAGGCGCCGGTGGCCTATGCCACGGGTTGCACCACTGGGACTGGAGGCTGCAGCGCATTGGCGGTCGGCGATCTGAATGGCGATGGCAAGCCCGATCTCGCTCTCGACGCAAACGAGACAACGGGTGGCGGGATAAGCATTCTGTTGAACAACGGCAGTGGCACATTTGGAACGGCGACATACTACCCTGTCGGTATCGGAGGTGTTTTTGCCGGCGGCGGCATCGCCATCGGTGACGTGAACGGCGACAAGAAGCCAGACGTGGTCGTCGGCAGCGCCTCTGCTACCGCCATTGTCTATCTGAATCAGGGCGCCGGCACGTTCGCGGTAAAAGGAACGGTCGGTAGCGTTCCTCTCAACCCCACGAACAACGTGGTGCTGGCCGACATCAACAACGACAAGAAGCTGGATATCATTGTCCCCAACAGTTTTGGAGATGTCTTCACGTTCTACGGCAAAGGCAATGGCACCTTCACGGCCGGTCCAGCGTACCCGCTTCAGGCTTGCAACGATTGCAGCAATTTTCTTGTCGTTGTCGGCGATTTCAACGGGGACGGTACGCTCGATCTGCTGGACACCAACGGTGTAAGTAACACCACGGTGTCCCTGGGCAGAGGCGATGGCACGTTCCGGACCACTCAGCTCGACGATTACACCGCGGTCAATCAAGCGGACAACCTCGTGACCGCAGATTTTAACGGCGATGGTTTCCCGGATATCGCCCAGTCAGTAAACGGCGCGGCCATCAACGGAAAGATCGGCATCAACCTGGGCAGTGCCCACGGCGTGCTGGGAGCGACTTCCTATGCCGTCGCCAGCACCTGCACTGCTAATTATGTCGTATGGGTTGCCACCGGCGACGTCAACGGCGACGGCAAAGCTGATCTCGTCGCGACACTCAACGGCAATTCTGGCACTGGATGCCAGAGCGATACCGTTGCCGTGTTGGAAGGTTTAGGGACCGGAAAGTTCAAAACCGCAGCGTACTACCCCACCGGCTCAACCGCGCAGGAGGAGTTCGTTTATTTGGTCGACGTGAACGGCGATGGCAAGCTCGACATCGTCACCGCAAATGGCGACGGCACCATCAGCGTGCTGCTTAACAAGGGCAATGGCACCTACAACGCGGGAACGCTAACTACCAGCATTGCTGCCATCTACCCGCACACCGCTTATCTGACCTTTGCCGACTTCAACGGCGACGGCAAGATGGACATCGCCGTGTCCACCGCCGCGGGCAATGTGAGCGACGTCTATGTGCTGCCGGGAAATGGCAATGGGACGTTTGGCACGCCCATCCCGACTGCGACTCCGTATTATCCGGTCTCGCTGGTTTCTGCGGACTTTAACAAGGACGGAAAAGCGGACTTGTTCATTACCACCACGGCTAACGGATGCACCAATAGTGAATTCGGCTATGCCTTCCTTCAGGGAAACGGCAATGGCACGTTTACGCCTGGACCGATCAACTGCCTGCTATACTCCGGCGCGCAGATTCCGGTTGTGGCCGATCTCAACGGGGATGGAAAGCTCGATGTAGTTATTCCCTACACAATTGGCAACGGCGAGCCCGCGGGCCCCGCCGTACTCCAGGGCAACGGCGATGGCACCTTCACCAGTTCGCAGGATTTTTATGCGGGCAGGGGAGCCACCAGCGCCGCAGTTGCTGACTTCAACGGCGACGGCATGCCAGATGTCGCGCTCGTCAACGTCGGCACCTTCGTTCCCAGCTTCGTTTCCGTCATGCTCAACAGCACTCAACCGGTGAGCGTTTCGCCGCTCAACCTGAAGTATGGAACGGTCAAGGTGGCTGCGAAGAAGGCTGAAACAGTGATTCTCACCAACGACCAGAGCACGTCCCTGGCGATCAGCAGCATCACGATCGGCGGCACAGACCCCGGCGACTTCAGCGCAAAGTCGACCTGCGGATCCAGCCGCAAGGCAGGCTGGGACTGCACGATCACAGTGACGTTCACACCCACGGCCACCGGTGCACGTTCGGCGACTTTGAATATCAAAGACGCTGTGGGCACACAAACCGTCCAACTCAGCGGAACCGGGAAATAGTTGGGTGTTTCAACCCGCGGCGCGATCTGTTCGCTGGTCGAGGAATGGGTCGCGCCGCTCGCAATTGGAAGCTCACCGTGGCTGGTCTCCTGGCCGATGGTGCCCGGAGCGCGGATCGGGGGGTTCGCGCTCCGGGTTGCGATTCCCCTTTTTGGCCGCCGCAGAGGTTGAGCAGGATGCCGCAGAACTAAGTAATTTACAACCTTGCGCCGCACGAAAATAGTCCATTCTCATCGGAGTGTGGGACCGCCCACCTGATCGGCTGCCCCGTAACTCCCTTAGGCTCTTAGCCTTCCAGCCCCTCTAGGAAGTAAGTACGCACCCTACATTCACCTCAGTAACGTGCACCGGGGGAGGTTCCCGTGGCAATGTTAGGCAGTGACTGAGCGCGATCAGAACGGCTATATCGACTGGGACAAGGGGCGCGAGGGCTATCTCAATGTGCCGCAGAAGCCGGTGTACGCGCCCGTGCCCAAGGGGTCGAGCCAGTCGTCCGGCTCGGGCAATCTGCTCAGCATTGCCACGGAAACGCGCCTGGGGAGCCTGATCGCCGCAGGCGGCACAATTTGGGCCGTATATTCTGCGACCAAGGACTACGCCGATCTGTGGCGCTTCCAGATACTTCCTCCTGGGCCGGTAGAAGTGTGCGCTCTGGGTATCCTCGTCTGGCTGCACGCAAAGTGGCGGCGTTCCACGAAAGTGGGCTAAGGGTCAAAACCGAATCCGCTGTCAAGCCGTTCCTACAGGCGCTTCAACGCTAAATTTCACTCACTGCGGCCTCGTGGTCGGCTAACGCCTGTGGCGGCTGAAAAACCTTCCAACGCCGAGCCGTACTTGTACGGTGTTGATTCCCGGATTCGGCGTGGCCAGACCTGCATTCGAAATGTGCAGATAGCGCAGTTCGAGACTCCAGTTATATTTCGCGCCGAGGACGTGGGTGCCCAGCGCGGCGGCGGAGGTGAAGTTCACGGGGTTGGTGCCGAAAGGAACGTCGTGGCTGGTGAAGAGCGTGCCTCCGCTGAGCTCGAGATAGGGCGAGAGTGGGCCGCGGCGGACGAAATCCCACTTCAGGCCCAGTGGATTGAAGCCCACTCCGTAGGCGGTGTTGGCGGGCTGGAAAACGAGGAACATGGGCACGGCATCCACGGCGTATTCGAAGCGTCCGCGGAGAAAGCCGGGGAGGTGCGGGCCGGTCATGATCCATCCGTAACGCAGGCCGGCGTTGAAGACGCCAATATCGCCGCGTCCACCGCTCACGGAATGGCCGCCGCCGGACCAGACCTGAACCTCGTGGCCGTCTTCAGCGGGCCCGGCCTGTGCCAGACAGACAGCTGAGGTGACCAAGATCATAAGAGCAAGTAAAAAACCACGCATGGTTTGAGCCCGGCCGCAATCGAGCCGGAACAGGCAAAGGCGCAAAGGGCGAAATCCGCCAAGGCCGGAAGACTCACCATACAGCAAGGAAGAACGCGGAACAACCCGATGCTTGGCGGAACGATGTTCCGCCGACAAGGACGCGCGTTGGCCCGAGTGTAACGTCTGAGGTTCGAAAGTGGTGGTAGCTTCCGCTTGGAAAACTCGCGGGAAAGATGCCGCATCTTAGCCGCTAAATGCCGTGGTATGCTCGGCTTAATCCGCAGGAGGTGGGCGATGCGCTGGATCTACGTGCTCTGTCTGGCTTCGGGAATGGCTTTTGCTCAGGCTGCGGACCCGCAGCAGTCGACCTCGCCGCAACCGGCTCCTTCGCAACCGACTGCTTCTCAGACGACGGCCCCGGCGACGGAGATGCCCGGCCAGGGTTCTGCGCCGGATGTGCGTAGTCAGCCGGCGTCTGCAGTTCCCAATCTCGCTCCTGATTCTGCGCCCACGAACGTAGCGAAGCCGGCAGACGCCAACGCTGCGGTGATTCCTGCCGGAGCGAAGATTCCGTTGCTTCTAAAACAAGCCATTTCCACCAAGAACGCGCGCGACGGTGACGCCGTTTACGCCGAGACCGCGTTTCCGTTTGTCGTGAACGAACGCATTCTGGTTCCGGCGGGAACTTATATTCAAGGCAAGATTTCGCACGTGGAGCGGGCGGGGCGGGTGAAGGGCCGGGCGGAAATTCTGATGCACTTCACGTCGATGATTTATCCCACCGGGTACACGGTGCTGCTGCCGGGTTCGGTGGAAAACACGCCGGGTGCGGACAACAACAGCGTAAAAGACAAAGAAGGAACGATTCGGCAGGACAGCGATACCGGGAAAAAAATTGAAGAAGCGGCGAGAAACGGCGCGTACGGCGGCGCGGTGGGCGGCATTGGCGGCGGATTGGCCACCGGCGGCATTAACGGCGCTCGCATCGGGGCGGGAGTTGGAGCTGCAGCCGGCATCGCCTGGGCTCTGTTGAAGCGGGGCGCCGATGTGAAGCTGGATGCCGGGACTTCGATTGAAATGGAAATCCAGCGCGAGATTCCGCTGGATGAGACCAGGATCGCATCGGCTAAGAGTCGTTAGCTAGTGGGTGTTGAGATCGGCGTAGTGGGCGAAGCTGGAGAGCGCCACTTGGTCGCTACCGGGAAGATAAAAGCCGAATTTGCCGGCGCTCAAGTCGCTGCCTGGTTCGGCCCAGCGGTCGAGAACTACCCAGTTGTCTCCCTGCTTGATCTGATGGATGATCTGGTTTGCTTCCACGTGGATCTGAATCGTGTGGAAACTTTTCTTGTCGCCCTTTTGAGCGGTTTTCGCGTCGCCGGTCTTCTGCCCGTTACGCACGGACGTGCGGTAGAAATTGTTGTCGTCCATCTGAAACATATCGTAGTTATTCGCGTTGCTGTAGTGGACCACCCACTGCAGGCGATGTCCCTTCTGCAGCTGTGCCGAAAAGACAAACGTGCCCGTGGCGGGTGAGACGCCGTAGAGCACGTAATCCCCGCCCCGGCGGACGTACGCGCCTTTTTCCTGCGACCAGGCGAGAGGGTTATCCCATTTGGACATGCCATCGGGCGCGGGCAGATCGAGCGAGCGGGATTGGCCGGCGGCAAGATCGATGGTCGAGGTGCGGACGAGGCCATCCATAGTTCGCACGCTGAGCGTATAGGAGCCCGCGGCCAGAGTAAGCGGGCTGCCGCTTGTCAATTTCGTGGGACTCTCACCAGCTTTGGCGACAGTGACTTGTGCGTCGGCGGGCGCGAAGTTGATGCGCAACTCTGGTGGAGCGGCTTCGAGCGCGGCCTCGGCGGCCGTGAGCGACACCACCGATCCGGCTACGAAATGTTTCTTGCTCTGCTTGAACTTGAATTTTTCCCTGCGGATTTCGACCGAATGGTCGCCGGGGTTCACGCTGGAGAGCGTGAGCGAGCCGTCCGACTGAATGGTTCCGGCTGGAGATTGGTCGATCAAGACCGTCGCTCCGGGTGTTCCACCCTGAATCGCTAGCGAAGCTAAATGCGGCACCGGCTGCAAGTCAAAGATGAGTTTTGACTGCCCGCCCTTGACGATGTGAACCTTCTGCTCGGGGGCATCCTGAAAGCCGCTCTTGGAAATGCGGACGACATAATCTTTCGGTTCGAGATTTGAGACTCGCAGCTGCCCGTAGGTTGAGGTGAGCTGGGTCAAGGCCTTGCCGTTCAGAAAAACCTTGGCCTTGTCCTGGCCGGTGAGGATCAGCAGGGTGCCAACATCTTTTCCAGACTCGAAAAACGTCGTGAGCACGGGAGCCGTCGTGACTTCGACCTCGAGTTGGTAATGGTTGGCGCCGTGAGTCACGGCCAATTGATGGGTGCCAACTGCGAGGGAAGAGAAGTCGGAACCCTCGCCGGGAATGCTCAATGGAGGCTGGCCATCGAGGCTAAGCCTCGCTGCCGGGTCGCTGGAATAAACGTGCATGCGGCCGGAACCGCTGCTGACCAGCAAGGCCAGTACACCTTTGGAGCTGATCGGTCCTTTCAACGTGGGCATGGCTGTTGCGTCGGCGGAAAAAGCAAATGAAGCGTTTCCCTGCGGGCCCTCGAACTTGAGCGTGTGATCGCCGGGAGCAACCTTGTCGAGCGACCACTGCGCGTCCTGGAGGTCTGTGGGTGGTTGATTGTCGAAGGAAACTTTTCCGACACCGTCTGACGACAACCTTATGGCAGGGAGCGAAGGCTCGGGTGCCGGAGTGACGGCTGGAGTGGAAGGAGCGGGAGCAGGAACAGTCGCGCTTTCCGCTGCGGGTGCTGTGACAGGCGTGGCAGTCGGGCTTGCCGTTTGCTGGGTGCGTTTCCAGACAAACAATAACGCCACCAATACGAACACGACTACCGTCGCCGCCACCAGGATCGTTTTGGGGCTGGCGGGTTGCGCAGCACCGCGGCGTGTGGTTGCGGGACCCTTCGCGAAGCTTTGTACCCTGGTCGCGCCGGCGGTCGACTGGGCCGCTGGAGGCGCTAGCCGAGTCGCAGTGGCCGGCCTCGAAACAGGCGTGGGTGCTGGAACGCGGCTAGTAGTTGGGGCGGGCGTATTTGAGATTGGACGGTCAATAACTGGACGGTCAATAACTGGACGGTCAATGGCTGGACGATCAATGCGTGGACGAAAATCGCTTAGACGCTTCGCACTCGGATCTTCCGGGCTCGTGCGATCTGGCACCGGAGGATCAAAGCTGGGGCGAGCGACGCTCGGCGCCGCCACCCGCGACGGAATCGGCGTCGGAGTAGCCGCCGGAGGCGCAGCTGCAACGGGCGACGAAACAGGAGCGGGAGTCACTGGCGTGGCTGCAACTGGAACATCGCTGCCGGCCTCCTGCCGTGCCGCTTGCGGAGGCGCCACTGGCTGCGGCGTGTGGAACGAAAGCGTAGGACTGTCCTCAGGTTCGCTAGCAACCACGCTGCTCACGCCGGGCATGCTCAGGCGCTGAAGAACGTTGTTGGCGATAGAAAGAATTTCGCCGTCATCCGAATATCTTTCCGCGATTACGCGGGTGCGTTCGCCGATGGCTTGCTTGACTGCGGCATCGGAGGAAGAATCGGCTTCGCCGGAGATGCGGCGTAGTTCGTCGAGATCGCTACGGCGGGTTTGGCGGCGCTGAGTTTGGAGGTCTCGTTGCACCGACTCCTGAATCTGAATCAGCCGCGGCTCACGCGGATAGTTAGAGAGCCCCTCGTCGATGCGAGCCATGGCTCCGGCCAGGTCGGCAGCGGCTTGCAGGTTGCGGGCTTGCGTAACGCATTCCGTGACGTAGGTCTCGCGCTTCTGGTCGAGGATGAGGGTGCGCAACTGCTTGCTCATCGGGTGCGTCGGATTCAGGTTGAAGGCTTCCTTGGCGAGACTCTCAGCTTCGCGCCAATCCGCTTCCACCAGGGAGCGCGCTCGCTCCACCAGAGCATTCGCGAGGACGGCGCGGGAAACTGAACTGTTTTCGTCGAGTTCGAAGGCCTGGCGCAATATGGCAATGCCTTCGGCGGGCTTCTGCTGGGTGCACAACTGCTGGCCCTCGGCGAGCAGGCGCTGGGCTTCGGTCTGGCGCTGCACGCCATCTTGCGCCAGCTTTTGCAGACCGCGCAGTTCTTCGTCTTCCGGGAACTCGGCCGCCGCTCCCTGCAATAAATCGAGAGCGCGGGTGAAATCGCTGGAGTGCAGGCAGTTGTCTACCTGCTCGATCAGCTGGCTCTTGGATTGAATGCGAACCTGCTGCTCGCGCCGTTTTTGCAGACGCTCCATCTCGAACTGCAACCCGGGATATTGGCTGTAGATGGTGCGGAGAACTTCCCAGTCATTCAGCGCGTCGCCAAAGGCGGCCTGCTCTTCGTGCAGTCGGGCGCGGGCTACGATCGAGTTCACCAGATCGCGCTTGTCCCGATTCAGGCGCAGGGCGCGCTCGAAGTGCGATTCGCCGGGATGAAGATCGAGCGCTTCCTGCAGAATGTTGACGCGCTTGTCGAGATCCTGCTCGCCATCGACTTGACGGTCAACTGATGCGATGAAGGCGGAGAGTTCCTGACGCTGCTGCTCTTCAATGTCGTAGCGCAAAGCCTGGAAGATGGCGTTGTTCGGATACTTGACCAGATACGCCTGGCACCCGGCGAGAGCCTTGGCGAAGTTGCGCTCAGACAGAAGCTTGCGCGCCTCGGCATAGGCCGTGTTCATGGCGTCGTGCTCCGAACGCACTTCGTTGTAAAAGCTCTGGTAATTGGTTCCGCTCTGCTGCTGCGCCGACTCGGGAGCCCGGCGGTCGAGTTCGAGGACAACGCCGAGCTTGGCAAGGGCGCTGCTGACGTCTCCTTTGTGCCAGGCATCGAGGGCGGCGCGGTGAATCTGTTCTTTTTCCTGGCGCAGCTTGTTGTATTCCTGCTCCTGGCGGTCAACCTCGGCGATCAGTTGCAAAGCACGGGCCTCTTGCGGCCGCAGCTGCAGAACGTTCTGCAACGCCTCGCGGGCGTGCGGGTAAGCGTGGTTGTCGATGTGCTGCTTGGCAAGTTTGTACCAGCTATCGATCTGGCGCTCGCTGCGGCGGCTTTCGATGCGAGTCTTAAGGGACAGCGCGGTGACGTTATCGGGCTCGATCTGCAGGACTTCGGAAAGCTTCTGCAGCGCGAGAGGGTCCTCTTCTTCTTCGAAGCGTGCCTTGGCGGCGTCGAGCAGCTGAGTGAGAGTCTTGCGGCGGTTGACGGAATCTAGCTGGCGGCGCAGGGAGCCGATGGTGGAATCCATGTGACCTTCGGCTTCGAGCTCGCCCAGAATCTCGCCGGCGAATTGCAGATCGCCGCTTTCGAGGGCTTTGGTGGCGCGCTGCAGGCGCGGAGTCAGGCGCTGCGGATCGAAGAACTCGATCGGCTCATTGCGCAGAGCTTTGTTGAGCGTCTCGCTGAACTCACGGGCGGTCGCGAAGCGATGCCACGACTGCTTTGCCATGCCCTTGTGCACCACGCGGCTGATGGGTTGGCTGACCGCGGGGTTCAATTCCGAGGCTGGAGGCGGAATCTGGTGCAGGATGGCGTCGACCACTTCGTCGGCGCGGGTGCGCTGGAAGGGGTGGCGCGCGGTCAAAGCTTCGTAGGAGACGACACAGAGGGAAAAAATATCCGACGCAGGGGTAAGTGGCTTGAGCTGAATCTGCTCCGGCGACATGTAGAGCAGCGTGCCTTTTTGGGCTCGAGTGGTGTGGGCGTCGGCCATGTGGGCGACGCCAAAATCGATGATCTTCACCGAGTCGTCTTCCATCACGAAGATGTTGCTCGGCTTCAAGTCGCGGTGAATCAGGCCGCGCTCGTGCGCGGCGTGGAGTCCGCGGCAAGTCTGCGTGATGATCTCGACGGCGCGTTCGACCGTGAGTCGATGGCTGGCGTTGCGAATAAAACTGTCGAGCGTAGTCCCGGGCAGAAGAGGCATTACGAAATACGGTTTCTTCTTGCCGTCATCTTCAAATTCCCCAATATCGAAAATCTCGACGATGTTGGGGTGGCTCATGGAGGCGAGGACATCGCACTCCTTATAGAAGAGCTGCAGGGACGCGGGATCGGGCAAGTCAAGGATGGTCTTGACCGCGACCTCGCGGCGCACCACGGTGTCGTAGGCGCGGTAAACCAGGCCCATGCCACCCTGACCGAGGATCTGCCGAACCTCGTAGCGGCCAGCCAGTTTCTTAGGTGAGGTGGGGTTCTCCATAGTGCGAGCCCCCGGGGGATGGGCCTCGGTATTATCTCCGGTTTCGGCGGGAAAGAAAAGCCCGAAATGGCAGTATTTGCACAGGAAATGCGACATTTTCTGTGAGAGGGGCGGCGGCACCCTAAGATCGCGTGCCCGCCGGAGCAAGAGCTAAGGCTTGGCTGGCAGGCTGGGGCCGGAAGTAGCCAGCACTTCGACATCGAGCCGGTCAGGGTGCGGGTGATCCTTCGCGATGGGCGCGGGAGACTTGTCACCGGGCAGGATGCCGACCGCGCGGTTTTTGCCCGCCTGCTTAGCCCGGCGGAGTCCACTGTCGGCAAGGCTCAACACTTCTTCATAACGAACGTTTTCGGGATCCGCGGTCAGCCACGGAAATGCCGCCCAGCCGATAGAACAAGTGCGGCAGAGGGTCTCGGAGGGATCGCGCAGAACGAATGGCGAACCGCCAACGGCAGTGAGAACCCGAGACGCAAGTATTTCCGCCTCGCGGCGATCAGTGTAGCGGGAAACGATTAGAAATTCCTCGCCGCCCCAGCGCAGCAAAACATCCGAATGACGGATGGCGGAGCTGATCCGGCGAGACATTTCGATCAGGACCCGGTCACCCACGTCGTGGCCGTAGTTATCATTGATTTCTTTGAAGTTGTCGGCGTCGATGAGGTAAAAAACCAGGTCGCGAGTGCGGGCGTCGTGCTTGTCAACGTAGGACCGAAGCGACTGGCTGACATCGGCTTCGATCATGGCCGAAAAGTAGCGGCGGTTACGGATGCCGGTCAGGGGATCGGTCAACGAAGCTTCTTCCAGAACGTCATTGGCGCGTTTCAACTCCTGGTTGAGGCGGTGATGCTTCAGGAAGATCAGGAACGCCATGGCGAACATGGTGCCCAGCGTGAGAAGGATACGGAATCGGGCCACCTCGGGCGGGATCGTGTGGTCGAGCAGGGCGGAGACGGCGATCACGGGTAAAGACAAGACCGCCAGCATGGCCAGGCTCGCCACCCAGGATCCGTAGCGGCTGTCGCGCGGGGCTTCTTGGGCGGGACGCAGGTCGCGGCCTGCCAACCCCAGCAACGTAAAAACTGCAAACGACCCCGTATAAGGTATGTCGTACCAACTGCCGGTAAAATACAAATCCTTTTCGAGGGCGCGATTCAAAATGGCAAACGCAACAGCATTGAACAGAACCGCCAGGGCAAAACCGCCATAGAACTTTTTCCAGCGTCCCGAAGTCTGTCGCCAGAAACCTGCCAGAACAATAATTAGGATGATTGCTCCGCAATCGTAGAGCCGGTCAAAGCTCTTGTCGTAATTCCCTTGATTGGGAGACACGTACTGCCAGCAAACCACGAAGAATACGTAGATATAGAGCCACCAGAACAACAGGAGAAGGAAATCGAGCATGCCGAGCCTTCCCCCACGTTCCGAGGGGGCAAGGTGCGGGCGCAGCAGCAGGCCCGCCAGCATGGGAGCTCCGGCCTGGAACAGAAGAACGTCGGCCGGGTACATGGCGGGCATCTTCATGCGGAAAAACAGGTCGAAGACGATCCACACCAACTGATCGCTGAGCCAAAGACTCCAGCCCATGACTTGCAGCATCCAGAACAGGCGGGTGCGGCCCTTGGTCGCGAGTCCGTTCCCGGCAAACGCCAGCAAGGCGGAGAGCATCAGCAGGGCGCAGGAGATATCGCTGACGGCAGTGAGGGCGATGCCGCGAGGGAGCAAGGCGCAGGATAGAGCCAAGACCACCACAAGAAATACGGCGGCGGCTGCCAAGCTCCTGGAATAATTCGAGTGTGTCAATTCTGCTCCGCGAGCGTTTGCCCTGCGGCGAGGGGATTCGCAGTGGCTGATACTACTCCCGCCGGGGGGCGGGCTCATACTGAAAACACAAATTCCGGATTTCAATTCCGGAGACTCTCACCTACCTTGCCGCTGACCTGCGCTAAGCCTTGGCTCCGGCGGAATAGGTGGGGGGTAGCCTTGGGAATCGATTTCGCGCCGCAGGTCTTCCCAGATTTTGTCGGGCATCTCGAGGAAGATCTTTACTACTTCAGGGTCAAACTGACGTCCCGACCACTTCTCCACTTCGGCCCGCGCCGCCTGCAGCGTCTGGGCTGGACGGTACGGACGGTCGGAGGTGATGGCGTCGAGGGTATCGGCTATAGAGAAGATGCGAGCTCCTAATGGGATCTCTTCTCCTTTGAGGCCGCGCGGGTACCCCGTGCCGTCGAAGCGTTCCTGATGGGAGTACACGATCTCAGAAGCCTCTGCCAGGAACGGAATCTTCTTCAAGATCTGATAGCCGCGATATGCGTGCTCCTGCATGATCCGCTTTTCTTCTTCGGTGAGCTTGGCCGGCTTGAGCAGGATGGCATCGGGAATGGCCATTTTGCCGATGTCATGCAGGAAGGCGCCGCGCGCGATTACCAGAATCTGCTCGCGCGGAACTCCCATGGCACGAGCGATGGCGATGGTGAAAGCGGTCACGCGTTTACAGTGACCTTCGGTTTCAGCGTCCTTGAGGTCGAGCGCATCGCCCAGTGCGGCCAGCGTGATGTCATACGAGCGCTCGAGATTGCTTAGGGCCGCCTGCAACTGATCGGTGCGGGCCTCTACCAGGGATTCCAGGTTCATCTGGTAGTTGAGGTTCTCCATCTTAAGGCGGCGGTTCTCGAGGGCCCGGCTTACGGTGGCCAGCAGAATTTCGCGCTCGAAAGGCTTCAGTACGTAGTCATATGCGCCTTTGCGGATGGCTTCCAGCGCAACCGAGATGTCGTGCACGGCGGTAACCATCACCACCGGCATATCGGGATACTTTTCCTTGGCCCGCTCCAGCAGGCCAAGGCCATCGAGATCGGCCATCATCAGGTCCGAGAGCATCAACTCGAATTCCTCGCCAAAGCTGAGCACCGCGAGGGCTTCGATGCCGGAACTCGCCTGTTTGCAAGCATATCCGGCCGATGTGAGCATCGTCGAGACGATCTCGCGGATGGGCTCTTCGTCGTCGACGACAAGTATTCGGTCAGGCATAGAAACGCTAGAAGATACGCTAGAAGTCTATCGGCGATTGTACCGTACTTACGAGGTGCCGAAAGTAATCATCGAGGTCCGGAAACTCCACCTGAAAAACCCCAGACCGTGGTATTCAGAAAGGAGGAATCTGTACGTCCTATTGCGATGAGCTCACCCCTCTGGACCATCGGGAGTACGGTTACACATCTCGGATTGAGTAAGCCGACAGTCGCGGAATTCGCCCTGTTGATCCTGCTCGCCGGTTCACTGCTGGCGCTGCGCACGTTTCACGAGCGCTATTTCAGAGTGTGGGTTCTGGGATGGACGGCGCTGGTGTCATCGCGCCTGGCGACCGATGTCTTCGCGGCGAAACTTCCCGCTGAGTATGTTCCGGTCGCGGTTCAGACGACGTTTGTGCTGGCGGTGGGACTGTTGGCCGGAGCTGTTCTACTCTACAGCCGCAGCCGCGACTTGATCGTGCCGCTGGCGGTGATTACACCCATTCTGGTGGGCTTCGCGGGAGCGCGCGGCCTGCTCTGGCCGGATGTGGTGCCGCTGCGCATGGCGCTGGAAGTGGCCTACCGCGTCATTCTGCTCACGGCATCGATTGCGTTACTTCGAGCGCGCCGCGGACGCTGGCAGATTTCGCCGTGGATTCTGGCCTTGTCACTGCTCAGCCTGCACCTGCCCTGGACGCCGGTCGCAAACCGGATCCCGGATGTGGTGTTCGTAGTGGCCGAGATTTTCTTAGGCCTGAGCATGCTGGCGATTGTGTTCGACGAGGCGGCGCTGCGAGCCCGCCGGCTCAGCGCGGTGCAGGCACTGACCAGCGCCGCGGCCAGCGCACAACAATATGGAAACTTAGTGCAGACCGCTCTCGAGGAACTGCAGCGGCTGACGGGAGCGAAGGCGGTGTGGTTCCGGCTGGTAGAAGGCGGACACCTGGTAGCAACTCATGCTCTGGGCGTTTCGGCTGACTTTCTCCGCGATGCCGGGTTTGCGGAAATCACGGCGGACCTTTCGAAAAGAATGGAGGCCGGACAGCCGTGGGTGGCCAAGAGGGATGCTGCCGAACCGGAAAACGCGGCCTGCCTGGGGGCCGAAAAACTCGGTCAAGTTGTGATTCTTCCTGTGGTTGGCAAGAAGGCGCCTGTAGGACTGCTGGCGCTGGGCACTTCGCGGCAACGGCACTGGATGCCCGAGGAACTTGAATTCCTGCAGCATTGCGCGCGCCAGGTAGCCACCGCGGTGGAGAATTTCCGGCTGCTGGAGCAGGTTCTGCGTTCACAGCGGCAGTGGATGAACACCTTCGATTCGGTTCACGACATCATCCTGGCGCACGACGCGGACTTCCGGGTCATGAAAGCCAATCAGGTTCTGCTCTCGCATCTGGGCCTGGCCGCCGCCGATGTGATGGGAAACAGTTGCGCGTCAGTGCTTCCCCATAACAACGGCGAATGGACGGGATGTCCCTACTGTGCCATCGGTGGAGACGAAGAGTTTATGGAAGGAGCCGACCTTTGTTTTGGCGGCTTCGCCGTGGTCTCGACTTCGTCCTACACCGAGCAAGGCAGTCCGCAGAAGGGAACCATCCACGTTGTACGCGACATTACCGACCGGCGCTCGGCGGAAGAAAAATACCGGCTGCTCTTCGAACAAGTGCAAGAGGGAGTCTACGTTGCCACGCCCGACGGTCACCTGCTCGACTGTAACGATGCGCTGGTGTACATGCTGGGCTACCCGTCGCGCGAAGAATTGATGGTGATGAACCTGGACGCCGATATCTGCGTTGACGCGGCCCAGCGGGAGGCGTTCCGCAAAGAGATCGAGACCCACAACTACGTGCGCAATTTTGAAGTCACGCTGCGCCGCAAAGACGGGACGCTGTTGCTGGCCTCGGAGAGCAGCTTCGCCACGCGCGGGTCGACCGGAGAAATCGAGCGCTATCAGGGATTCGTGCTGGATGTGACTGAGAAGCGTCGTGCCGAAGAGGACATGCGCCGGCGCAATCGCGAACTGAATGCGCTGAACGCGATGGCGGTCGTGGCGACTCAATCCTTCGATCTGGACGAAATCCTGAACCTGACTTTGCGGCAGGTGGTCTCGCTTTTCGGCGCGGAGAGCGGTTCAGTCTACCTTTCCGACACAGATGCTCCGCTCTATCGGCGGCGCGCGTCGTGGGGACCGAGAAGCCGCGACAAAGCGCGTCCGGCCGAGATTTCGTTTCCCAATGGTTTTGGCGATTTGCTCATGCGTTCCCGGACTGAAGTAGTGACCGCGGAATACTTGCCGCACCTGCCGTCCGACGTCGCCGAGTTCATTCGTTCCGATTCTGACCGGGCCTGGATTTGGGTGCTGTTCTGGGGCAAGGACAGCCCGATCGGTATTATGGGACTCTGCAGCCAGCAGGGTTATGAATATTCGAGCAACGAAGAGAACCTGATGGTGGCGATCAGCCGCCAGTTGGCTACGACCATTGAAAAAGTGCGTTTGTATGAAGAAACCTGCAGGGCTTATGAAGACCTGCGCAAGACCCAGGAACAACTGCTGCAGAGCGAAAAAATGTCAGCCGTGGGGCAGTTGATCGCGGGCGTGGCTCATGAGCTGAACAATCCGCTGACCGCGATTCTGGGCTACTCGCAGCTTCTCGAGAGCGAAGGACTGAACGAACGCGCCCTCGATTATGTTGGCAAGCTGTTCCGGCAGGCGCAACGCACGCACCGTGTAGTGCAGAACCTGCTTTCGTTTGCCCGGCAGCGGCAACCACAGCGCGAGGAAGTCGACCTGCGAAAGGTGCTCGACGAGACTTTGACGCTGCGCGACTACGATCTCAAAACCAACAACATCACTGTCGAAAGGGAAGCGCCCGCCGAGGCCACACTGGTGATCGCCGATCCTCACCAGATCGAACAGGTGTACCTTAATATCATCAACAACGCAGTGGACGCGATTCTCGAGACGGGACGGCAGGGCAAACTCAAAATCCGAATTTTCTGCGAGAACGGACACGTCTGCACGCAGTTTGCGGACGATGGGCCGGGCATCAAAGACCCCAAGCGCATTTTTGATCCGTTCTATACGACCAAGAGCGTGGGCAAGGGAACCGGGCTTGGGCTGAGCATCTGCTACGGCATTGTGAAGGAGCACGGGGGCGACATCACGGCTCAAAACGGCCCGGACGGCGGTGCCGTAATGGAAGTGAAACTGCCGGTCGCTGCGCACAGCAGCACTAAGACCGAGCCGGCGGCCGTGGCTCCGCGCAAGCGCGAAGGGGCGATTGGGGGGCGGGTTCTGCTGGTGGAAGAAGAAGATGCGGTGCTCGATTTCGAACGCGATGTGCTGGCCGGCGCCGGCGCTACCGTGGTGACCGCGAAGACCAGCCAGGATGTAAAGACCCGTCTGCTTTCCGAGCCGTTCGACGCCGTCATCATGAACGGCAAGTTGCCGGGCGACTGGAGTGCGAAAGAAGCCTACACCTGGCTGAAAGAAAGTTGCCCGGGGATGGAAACGCACGTCCTGTTTACCTACTCCAACAGCGTGGAACTGGGCGATGCTCGCAGCTTTCTGCAGGACAACAACATTGCGTACCTGGCGAAACCTTTTGAGGTTGCAGACCTGATCTCGCAGGCGCGCCGCTTGCTGCAGAAAGCGCAAGCAGCGGCTTCGGCCAGTTAGCATCCTCGCCGCGCACGTTACCTCCAGGCAGACCTTAATCTTTCCAGAGCCTCCGGGCAAGAGCTTCTGCGCGGGACAACTTGGTCGCGCCCGACGCCCAATAGCCGAAGACCGAAGCCCGGGTTACAGGTCGTTGCGTAACAGTTTCACGATTTGACGGATGGCTTTGTCATTGCGCCGGTACCAGCGCCACTGGCCGCGTTTGACGGCTTCGACCAGGCCGGCTTTGGTGAGAATCGCCATGTGATGAGAAATGGTGGGCTGCGAGAGGCGGACGCAGGTTTCAATGTCGCCGGCGCAAAGGCTCGCGCGCTTGGTGATCGGATCTTTTCGAGTTAAATCCCTTGGTTTCGCAACTTTTACGCCAGAACCCTTCGCTCCGGTGCAGGCTCCACGCTCTTTCAGGGTTTGCAGAATGCGGCGGCGAGTGGGGTCGGCGATGGCGTGCAGCACGCGGTCCAGGGAAGGTTCTGACGCTGTCATGGATGGAACAGGAATAACTCTTGAATTGATGATTGTCAATGTAAGAATGTCTGTGAGTGGGGGGCGAAATTTTGCTTCGTCTTTACCGCCTATGGGCATTATTTTTTGACGATTGGATTGTACCCGTCGCCAATGAGGCGCGTGCGCGTGGCTTCGGCATCCTTGATGTCGGGGAAGGGGCCCACCTGGATGCGGAAAAGCTTGTCGGCCGCGGCGCTAGCGGCCACGAACGCCGGATACTCCTTCTTTTTTAGAGCGTCAACGAGGGCGTCGGCATCTTCCTGTTTGCTGACCGCCGCGACCTGCACAAAATAGGGGCTGGTGGGCAGCATGGTCGAGGGATCGGACGCGTTGCTCGCAGGGGTCGCGGAGGCGGATGGATTGGCCGACGGGTTGGAGGCGGAACTCGCAGGATTGCTGGAATCGGCGGGCGTCACCGGCTTTGCATCCGCCGTGGGCGCAGTCGCGTCCGGGGGAACGCTCTTCTCAACCGGCTTGGATGTGGCGGCAGGCGCGGACGTCGGGTTGCCGGCGGGCTTAGTCCCGCCGGATGTTGCCGGCATGGAGACCGCAGCGGTGGTGAAGGCCGGCTCCGACTTACTGCCCAGCTTGTAGCCCAAAGAAAAAGAACCGGCGCAGATGGCAACCAGCACGAAGAACAGGACCAGCAGCTTGCCAGTCCCGAGTGTGATCTCGGTGTCCTCAGACGAAGTCATGGCGCTACTCCCAAAACTCTGGCGATTTCACGTCCCACTTTCCTCTCGTTCCCTGTGTAGCGGACTCGCGGGGAGCGAGAATGTTGACTACTAGCCCCGGCGCACATTCGCCTAAAGCCAATTCTTAAACCGCCGCAATTAGGCCGTCTTTCCCGGTGCGGCGCCAGAGCCCGACGTCCCCAGAAGCTTTTGCAGTCCCGAGAAAAAGTCCACCGGAACGGGAAAAATGACAGTCGTGTTTTTCTCGACACCGATTTCGGTCAAAGTCTGCAGGTAGCGCAATTGAACGCTGACCGGCTCGGTGGCCAGCAAATGCGCGGCATCGACCAGGCGCTGCGCGGCAGAAAATTCACCTTCTGCGTGGATAATCTTCGAGCGTTTTTCGCGCTCGGCCTCGGCCTGCTTGGCCATGGCGCGCAGCATGGATTCCGGCATATCGACTTGCTTCACCTCGACGTTGGTCACTTTCACGCCCCAGGGGGAAGTGTGCTGATCAAGGATGCTCTGCAGGCGCAGGTTGATCTTCTCGCGGTGAGAGAGCAGTTCGTCGAGCTCCTGTTCGCCGAGCACGGAGCGCAGTGTGGTCTGCGCAAACTGGGAGGTCTGGTAGGTGTAGTTGGAGACTTCGACCACCGCCTTGCGCGGCTCGATGACGCGCAAAAAGATGACGGCGTTGACTTTCAGGGTGACATTGTCGCGGGTGATGATGTCCTGGGGAGGAACTTCGAACGCTTCCTGGCGCAGGGAAACGCGCACGATCCGGTCCAAGGGAGCGAAGACGAGAATGATGCCCGGCCCCTTGGCGGTGTCCAGCAGGCGGCCCAGGCGAAAGATGACGCCGCGCTCATATTCCGCCAGAATCTTGATTGAGTTCAGCAGATAGATGCCGATGATGACGACGATGACCGTCGTACCAATACCAAAAGGAAGTTCCATGAATGCCTCCGCGTTCAGGGGAGCCGGGGCTCCTTAAGCGGATTGTATAGCAGTGGGACTGCCGCGAAGCGCATTTCGGATCGCAGAGCGGTTGCCTGCCTTGATTCACAGGCGAGTGAGAACTGAAATGGCGCCGGCAGTGCGCGGGCAAGCCTGCCCTGAGCGAAGTCGAAGGGAGTGCCCGCGCCACAGTTGCAAGGACACATTTCAAATTGCGGCCGGAGTAGGCATGGGCGACTCAGGAACTGACATGGGATCGACTTGCAGGATGAGGCCGTCCACCCTACGCACGACCACGAGCTGCCCGGCCGGCAAGGCCGACGAAGCGATGGCATCCCAAAGCTCGCCGTGGACGAAGACTTTGCCCTGCGGCGTAAGTGCGGTTTGCGCTACGCCTGTCTCGCCAATCATGCCCTGAGAGCCGGTGACTACCTTATTGCGCCTGGCCTTGAGCGCGATGGTCATCAAAAACGCGGTGATCAATCCCAGAGGAATGCTCACCGCCAGCGCGGTGACTAGATGCACGCGCATCTCCGGAATGGGAGCATCGACGAGCAGCAGTCCGCCCAGCGTGAGCAGCGCGATGCCGCCGATGGTCGCGACACCGTGCGTCACGAACTTGGCTTCGGCTGCGAACAGCGCAAACGCCCCAAGAATCAAACCTAGGGCCGCGAAGCGTGTGGGCAGCAGATTCAACGCGAATGCCGCGAGCAGAATGAAAACCACTCCCACCGTCCCGGGCACGACGGCTCCGGGGTGGTTGAATTCGATGTAGAGGGCGAAGGCGCCGATGGCCAGCAGCAGGAATGAAATATTTGGATCCATGAGGTAATCGAGAATGTGCTGCTTCAGCGTCATCTCGAAGAGCACGATGGGTTGTCCACTGAGGTTGAGGGTTACAGTTTTTCCGTCGAAACGTTTGATCGGTTTGCCGTCAAGCTGGCGGAAGAGATCCTGCTCGCTCGAGGCCACATAGTCGATGAGATGCTGCGCGAGCGCTTCCTGATCGGTGAACGATTTTGAGGCGCGCACGGCACTTTCCGCAACTTCTACGTTGCGTCCGCGGCGGGAAACGACCGAGCGCATGAGAGCCGCGGCATCATTCTCGATTTTCTGTTTCATCTCGTCATCCGGCTTCGCCGTGACCGGGCCAAACAGCAGCACGGGATGCGCTGCGCCGGCGTTGGTTCCGGGAGCCATGGCAGCCACGTCGGCCGATTCGAGAATGAAGATGCCCGCAGAACCAGCGCGGCTGCCGGTGGGCGCCACGTAAAGGATCACGGGAACCGGCGAGTTCGAGATCTTTTCGATAATCTTGCGCGTCGAGTCGAGCAGGCCCCCGGGCGTGCTGATCTCGATCAGGACGGCCTGATCGTTGCGCCGCTGGGCTTCATCCAGGGCACGCGACAGGTACTCCTGGGAAATAGGCTGGATGGTGTCGTTGAGGACAACCTTGAGAACCTCGGCCGGCGCCGACGAGCAGAGAAGCCAGGCCGCAGCCAGGCAGCTGAACACTCGAAAAATCACGGCGTGCTTCGCGTCAGTCTTCATATCAGTGAAAAGCGGCTGCAAGAATTGGCACCCTACATTTTCGGGAAGTTCGGGTCCGCTTTCACTTCGAGAATCTGCTTGGTGTGCCGTTCACTGTGCGCGGCGATGAACAAAACCCATTCGTAGCCATCCATGTTTTTCCCCAGGGGACTCATAATGGCGTCTTCGCGCAAGCCGTTCGTGTTCTTCCGGAGATCTTCGGTCGCGTTGCGGCTCTCGAGGAACGCTTTCAACGAGCCTTCTGGCGATCCGAAACGATTCGTCGGCCGCAGCGGATCGGGAGCCTGCCGCTTCACAGAACGATCGGGGACCGCAGCCAGCACTATGTGATCGATAGCGGCCACGTCGTCACCCGCGGGCCGCGGTCCAGCCTTCATAACTTTTTCGACCACCATTCCGCGCAGAAGGTCCTCAGCGGCAGCGACGTGCTCCGTGCATTCGTCCACCGACCAGCGATCAGGCGCGGGCTCGAAATTCCATTGCGCCGGCGTCAAACCTTTGGTGGCATCAATGACGACCTGCTTGCTGGATTCCAGATAAGTCATTGCCTTGTCGCGGTCCGCCGAAGTCAGGGACTGCGCGTGGACCGAGATGGCGGCGCAGATCAAAATCAGCAGCAACGAAATCAGGGCGTTCTTCTTGAACATGCAGCTCTCCTGAAAGTCTTCCAGTTTTCTTTTCCAATTCAGTCTCGTCAATTCCAATCTTACCTCTACTTGTGAACGGCGGCGTGAATTTCTGGATTGGCGGACTCGCTGGGCTCCACAGCCGCTGGATCAGCAAGATGACTGGCGGAAGGGCTGGTCCAGCCTGGCAAGTAAGTGCTGCCCGTGATCAGCCTCGCACCGCGCTCGTAAGTCACGTAGGACCACGCCCACTGAATGAAAACCAGCAGGCGGTTGCGAAAACCAATCAGAAACAGGATGTGAACGAACAACCAGGACAGCCACGCGACGAAACCTGAAATGTGGATTTTGCCGAACTGCGCGACAGCGGCGGCTCGGCCGATGGTGGCCAGGCTGCCCTTGTCCCAGTAGTGGAATCTGGGGCGGGAGTCACCCCCCCCACCCTCTCGCAAAGAACGCGAGAAGGATGGGGCACTCCGCTCAGATTTTTCGGTTGGCGATTCGATTTCCCGGCGAATCAGTTTGGCAACGAACGTCCCCTGCTGCAGCGCCACAGGCGCGACCCCGGGCAGCATTTTTCCGTTTTCGTCTTTAAGTGTGGCCAAGTCGCCGATCACAAAGACTTCGGGATGGCCGGGGAGGCTCAAGTCCGGCTCAACCGGAACGCGGCCGGCGCGGTCGACGTCCGCAGTCAGCTTCCTGCCCAGCGGCGAGGCGGCGACTCCCGCTGCCCACAGAATCACGGTCGCAAGGAACCGGGTCTCACCCACGTGAATGGATCCGGCCTCGACATGGGTTACGACCGTCGAGGTGCGCACCTCCACGCCCAGATGCTCGAGCTGTGCCTGAGCGCTGCGCGAAAGATCTTCGGCGTAAGCGGGTAGAACGCGCGGGCCGCCTTCCAGCAAAAGAATGTGAGCCATCTTGGGATCGATAGCGCGATATTCGTGCGCTAACGCGTGATGGCTGATTTCGGCCAGCGTTCCTGCGAGCTCCACTCCGGTGGGGCCACCGCCAACGACCACAAAGTTGAGCGGCGCGACCGTTTCCCCAGCGGCTACCTGGCGCTCGGCGAGTTCGAAAGCCAGCAGCACACGGCGGCGAATTTCCAGGGCATCTTCAATAGTTTTGAGGCCGGGAGCGAACGGCTCCCAGTCTTCGTGTCCGAAATAGGAATGGCGCGCCCCGGCGGCCACGATCACGTAGTCATAGGCAATTTCGCAGTCCGGAGTCTCGACCCTGCGGCGGTCGAGGTCGAATCCGGTGACTTCCGCCATAAGAACTTCTACATTTTTGTGAGACGAAAGAATCGAGCGAATGGGCGCCGCGATTTCTCCGGGAGAGAGACCGGCGGTCGCGACCTGGTAGAGCAGTGGCTGGAAAGTATGGTGATTCTTACGGTCAATGACTGTGATCTGCGCCTTCGCGTGCGCCAGGGTTTTCGCGGCGTTGAGGCCTCCGAAACCGGCGCCCACGATTACTACACGCGGCTTTGCCCCGCCGTTCGCATAGCCCTCGATCTTGCTGTTCAAACCCACACTCTATAAGATTCACCGCGATGGCAGACGGTTCCAGAAGTTCTCCTGATGGTGCTCCCGCGGCCAGTGCGCATCCGGTTTGGACTCGCCTGCTGATCCCGTCGACGGCCGACACCATCTTCATCGCCCTGCTGGCCGTTCTCACCTGTACATCGTTATCGGTGCGGCTGCTGGGAGATGCCGGCATCGGATGGCACATTCGCACCGGCCAGCAGATTCTCGCTTCCCACGTCATTCCACGCGTGGACTCGTTCTCCTCGACCATGAGCGGCAAACCGTGGTTCGCATGGGAGTGGCTCTATGACGTGATGGTTGGCGGACTGGAGCACTGGGCGGGGCTGAACGGAGTGGTGTGGCTTACGTCGGTCGTGATTGCGGGCGTGTTCGCGTGGACCTTCCGGCTGTTGGTCCGGCGCGGGACCAATGTGTTCGTGGCGCTGGTGCTGGTGCTGCTGGCGGCTTCCGCCTCGATGATTCACTTTCTGGCGCGGCCGCACGTGGTGAGCTGGCTGTTCACCGTGGCTTGGTTCTGGATTCTGGATTCCTCGGAGAAGGAATGCTCGGAGAAAGATTCCTCGGAAAAAGACGGCTCGGCAGGTGCCGCGACCAGATCTCGCCAACGCCTATGGGCTTTACCGTTGTTGATGTTGGTCTGGGTCAACCTGCATGGCGGATTTCTGGTCGGTTTCGTTCTCCTCGCGATTTATTGGCTGAGCGCGGTCTGGTCCGAAGTTAGCCTGCGCGAGGACAAGTTCTCCGAATTCATGCCCAAGATGCGATGGCGGGCGCGAGCCAGAAACGTGGAGGTTGCTGGGCTTGCGGTTGCCGTAGCGTCCCTGGCAAATCCCTACGGATGGAGATTACACGCACACATCTATCGCTATTTGACCAACCGCTTCCTGATGGAGCACATTGACGAATTTCAATCACCCAACTTTCACGGCGTGGCGCAGAGGTGCTTCGCGTTGCTCGTACTGCTGGTGATAGTCGCGCTGGCGGCGCGGCCCCGCGAATTGCGAGTGAGTGAAGCTCTGGTGATTCTGTTCGCCCTGTATTCCGGTTTCTATGCTTCGAGAAATATTCCGGCTTCTTCGCTGCTGCTCGTGCTGGTGATGGGGCCCTTACTGTCAGGTGCGATCGAGAGACTGGAGGGCCGAAGACTTCCGTTGCGAAACTTGCTTGCTGGCATGACTGAGTTGGCGGAGCGGATGGGGTCCGTGGAAGAAACTTTGAAGGGGCATCTGTGGGCGATCGCTGGCGTCGCCGCAACCTGCTGGATCGCGGCGCACGGCGGCAGGCTGGGATCGACTACCTTGATGGACGCGCATTTTGACGGTAAGCGCTTTCCCATCGCCGCCGTGGACTTCCTCGATCGCAGAGAGGCGCAGGAAAGAACGGCCGAGACTGGAACCGCCGAGGATGAAACTGCGCGGAAAAGCCAGCCGGTAACGGCTCCCGATTATTGGGGAGGATATTTGATCTACCGCCTCTCTCCTCGCACCCTGGTTACAGTGGATGACCGCCACGACTTCTATGGCGAAGAATTCTTCAAGTCTTACTTGAAGATGGTGCATGTGGACCCGGGCTGGGATGGGCTTCTGGAGAAGTATCAAGCCCGTCGCGTCCTGGTCCCGAAGGGTTCGCCCCTGGCCAACATTCTTGAACTAAGCCCGCCCTGGAAGATCATTTATTCCGACGATATCGCGGTGATTTTTGAGCGGCCCGCGGGCGCGAGGCTGCCGTGAACCCTCTAGGCTAGATTGAGAACGCGGCCAGTGAGAGCACCCTAACGCCGGTCGTTAGTGTCGATGTTGAAGCCGAGGATGGCGTTGACCTCGACTGGCTGGTTGCCAATCATCACCGGGCTGAACTTCCAACTGGGCAGGGCGGCCAGCACTTTGGCCGTCATCTCCGGCGGGCCGGCGTCGAGGACGCGAAGATTCTTTAGGTTTCCAGAAGTGTCGAGAACGCAGGTCACCACCAGGCGGACGTGCGGCAATCCGGCCGGCAACTCGGCGTGAATGGGCTCGGGATTGGTGAGCGCTCCGGCAGTTCCGCGAGTGGGCGTGGGTTCGGAATACGTCATGACCGCCGGAAGGGGCGAGTTGTCGATATAGATGTCATGCGTGGCCCCGGCGAGCAGGTGGTAATAACCGAAGGCTCCGCCCGAACTGGCTGTGCTTTGAATGCTCACGCGCAGGCTGTGCTGCTCCTTGACCGACGAGCGGCCGGGAAGACTCGGATTTCCGCTGCCGACGTTGGAGCCAAAATCAACGGTCACAATGCTGCTGCCGCCGGCCACGGACACGCCGGGCACGGCCGGAGTACCAGCGGTCGCGTTGCCTGCACCCCCGGGGCCGGGAGTGGGCGAGATGCCAGCTTTCGCGGCGGGATCGGAACCGTGGCCGGTTCCAGCCTTGCCGCCGCCCGAGCCTGCTCCATTCGCACCGCCTGCAATCATGCCGCTCCCAGGCCCCTCGCCACGCACCATGCCAGAACCGCCGCCGGAGCCGCCGAGGCCAGGCTTCTCGCCGCCGGCCGGCGACATGGCGATGGAACCGGGCCGGGCATTCGCCGGCAGCCCGACTTTCGGTCCGGGATCCTTTGAGACCACCACGCCTGAATCGGCTCCGCTGCCTGAGGAGCGTGGCGGGGCGACCACGGCGCCGGCATCAAGAGGCGCGCCCAGTCCAGGGCCACTGCTGCCACGCCCCGAGCCAGTGAGTCCGTCAGCCTTGCCCAGAGATGGCGGCGGCGGGACGACACTCCGGGCGAGTGCAGTGCTGGCAAGGCCAGATAGCTGGTTTGCGCGGGGCCCACCTGCGCCAGAAACGGTGGGGGGTGGGAGTACCACTGCGGGAGAAGGTGCGGGATTTGCCACGGAGGAGCGTCCACCAGGCAAGGTTGACCCTGCAACCGAAGGTGGTGGTGGAACTACCCCAGCGCCAATAGCAATCCGATTTATCCCCGCTCTGGCTCCGGAAGAGCCTACCGCGGGAGGCGGGGGAACAACCTGGGCGGTGAGCGAACCGCCGGCCGTGCGCGACAAACTGCTGTCGGCCATCGTTGGCGGCGGAGCCACAACTGCGGGACTGCCGAAAACTCGATCCAGCAAGCTGCCCATAAACGATGTGCTCGCGGCCGGCGTCGGCGGCGGAGCAACTACTGTCTTCGCGACATCCGGCACGCTGCCGCCGGCCAGCCGGTGCGTATCCTGAACGTCGGCGGAGGGCGGCGGGGCAATTACGGACGGCGCCGGCATGGCCAGCTTCGGATTTCGCCTGCCCTCGCGCTCCGGAGCCGAGACGGGCGGCGGCACCACGGCTGCATTGGCCATTTGCACCGGCGAGCGCGAACTGTCGGGGTTGAACGTTGTGGGCGCCGGGGGCACGACGCTGGAATTCAGAGCCGGGGCGGAACGGGACTGGTCGCGAGATGCGTCCCGGGGGAGATTGGGCGCCGGAGCCACGACGCTGGTATTCAGGGAAGGCGTGATCAAAGCCCGGTCGCGAGAAACGTCAGGCGATGGAGGAATCACGTTGGTCGACATCGTCGGCAGGGTACGGGTTCGATCGCTGGAAATCCTGGGCGCGGGCGGCACTACCCTAGAGTTCAGCGCGGGTGCCATCAGAATTCGGTCGCGGGAAACACTGGGAGCCGGAGGAATCACCGCACCCAACGAGACGGCGGCGCGCGACAGATCCGTTGTCAGGCTCGGAGCGGGCGCAACCACGCTGGACGGAAGATTCGGTTGGGTACGGGAAGAACGCAATCCCTCGGTCGGAGGCGGGCCCGCGTCCGGGCGAATCGCAAGCAGATTCGCCACCGGTCCCGCTGATGGGGCAAGCTTGATCTTTGGAGCGTCGAGTACTTTCTCGACCAGCGAGCCGCCACGCGCCACTTTGATGGTTTGCGTGTGATGATGCGCCTCCGTGCCGCCGGCGCGGCCTGAGGCCCCGGCGTGCGTTCCTCCTAAATCTTCGGTTCGGGGAAGTTCGTCGCCTGAGTAGTAGATAACGTCGTGGCCCGTCAGCTTGGGCGGCAGGTACGGCTGAAGCTGCGCCAGCTTGATGGGAACGATGACAGCGAGGAAAATCAGAAACAGCTCAAGCCCGCACGCGGACAACATGATGCGGAGCGGAATCAGGCCGAAAGGGGCTTCGCCGGCCAGACGGGCCGTAGAGCGAGAAAGAGCCGGGCGAATCGAGGTGACGAACTCGTCCCAGGGAGAGGACCACTCCACCAGCAGGCGCGGGGCATCGTGCAGCTGCGTGACTTCTTCCTTTTCGAGTTGGAGTGTCGCACTCACGGCAGCTTCACATCGCCATCCTTAGCCAGTGTCATTTCAATTTTATCCCCGATTTCGGTCCCGGTTTGGGTAAGGGATTGACTCGGCAGTTCCAGCACTGAAGCCGCCCGCCCGCGCACGGGAGCGAAACGCCAGGGCCGCAGCCCGTGCTCGATGTGGATCACGACGCTGTCCCGGTCGAGATAAACGACATCAATGGCAAATCCCATAGCCAGAGTATGAACGCCGTGGCAGGGGACAATCCAGAGGCCTCGGCCGTTACGAAAGTCATCCGGCGAAGTTCCTAACAGGCCACGGAGCCGGGCCCAGTGGGTGTTGGCCAAGGCCACTTCCCGAGCCAGGTACACCTGGCGGGTCTGGTTGAAGGCCTGGGCTGTACCCGCCTGGCCACTTGAGGAGAAAACTGCCATGTTACGGAATGCTCCCTTTGCACTTCTGCCGTGCTTACTTCCCGCCTGAGACGGGACCGAGCTGCCGGATCAGGTCGATGACCGCCGGTCCGATGGTTACAAAAATGATTGAAGGCAGAACGAATAGCACGAGGGGAGGAACCATCTTGATGGTGGTCTTGGCGGCCTGTTCTTCGGCCCGTTGCCGGCGCTCGGTGCGGAGGGAATCGGAATGCACGCGCAGCGCTTGCGCCACGCTGGTGCCGAAGCGGTCGGTTTGAATCAACGTGCCTACGAGTGAGCGAATATCGTCGACGCCGGTGCGTTCCACGAGGTTGCGGAGGGCTTCGGCGCGCGGTTTGCCGGCGCGCATCTCCAGATCGACCAGGTGAAACTCATCGCTCAGGTCGGGATGGGCGTGGTACAAATCCTGGCCCACGCGCATCAGGGCCTGATCAAGCGCCAATCCAGCTTCGACGCAGATTACGGTCAGATCGAGAGCATCGGGCAATCCCAGGCGGATGCGTAGCTGGCGGTTCTTGATCATGCGCTTCAACGCGAAGCGCGGAATGAAAAAGCCGAGACCGGGGATGCCCGCAATCAGAAAGAGATTATCAAAACCCGAAATCAGCGCCACAGCCGCGAAGCCCACTGCGGCCAGCAGAACTCGAGATCCGAAGTAAAGAGTCACATGCCGGGATTCTCGGTATCCTGCGCGGATGAGCCAGGCCCGGGTACGCGAGACGTCGGCCGGCGACAGCGGAATCGCTTTGCTGAGAGGATCGAGGGCCTGCTCAATGCGCTCGCGCATGGCAGCCTTTTGTTCGGTCGGCGGGCGAGCGCCCAGGGCCCGTAATCGAGCTCCCAACACCGAAGTGGGCGTAACCACCGCCGCGCCGAAGAAAAAGACCACCAGCACGACCGTCACTGAAACCACGATGGTGAGGATGAGAGGCAACATTTCTTTATCCGAACCCCAAATCAGAACCCAACTCAGAACTCCAACGCGATCAGCATCGAGCGACTACACCTGGATCTTAATGATCTTCCGGATCACAAAATATCCGATCGTCTGCAATGTAATTCCAGCCACCAGCAGCGTGTGCCCGATCGGATCGGCAAAGAGCGGCCGAATGAAAGAAGGTTCGACCAGAAGCATCACGGTTACGATGACCGGCGGCATGCCCATCAGCAGAGCCATGGTCAGGCGGCCCTGGGCGGTGTAGACCCGCACCTGGCGCTGAATCTTGAAACGCTCGCGGATCACATAAGACAAGTTATCGAGAATCTCGGCGAGGTTGCCGCCAGTTTCCCGCTGGAGCATGACGGCCGTCACGAAAAACTTCACGTCCACCAGCGGAACACGTTCGGTCAAGTTGACCAGGGCATCGCGCACCGGCATGCCGAACTTTTGTTCTTCGTAGAGTTTTCGGAACTCTCCGCAAACCGGCTCTGCGACCTCACTGGCTATCATCTCCAGCGCTGTGGTGAAAGCGTGGCCGGCGCGAACCGCGCGGGCAAGGGTGTCGATAGCTTCAGGAAAGAGCTCTTCGAATTTTTCGAAGCGCTTGGTACGCCGGTAGGACGCGTACGAATAGGGCAACAGAAAACCCACCAGCATGGCCACCCAGGCCACCACGCCCTTCCCGCTCCATACCAGCGCGGCAATGCCGGCTATGGCCGAGGACAGAGCACATACGCCGATAAAGTTTCCGGCGCGCAGCCTCGTGTCGCCCTGCGCCAGCATGACCTGGATCGCGGAAACGCGTTCGGAGCGCCGCAGCAGGCTGTCGAGTGCGGGGATTCGGCTGAGTTGCTCGTCGCGCAACAGCGCGGCATCTTCCGCAGGCGGCTGGTCGGGCGTTTTCTGCACCGCCGCCAGACGATCCTTGATGATGCGTGCCCGGGAGCTCCGCTGATCGAACAGCGAAAACAGCACGAAAATTCCCAGCGCCACCAACACGAATACGAGAATTGCGATCAGAGCCGGCATACGGCAGAACTTTCCATTTCCCTTCTGGTTACGCTCCCGCGCAAGCTTCTACACTTCCACTTTTGTGTCGAACAACGCTGGCCTCAGACGCGCGCCCGCCGACGCCAGACGTTCGGCGAATTGCGGCCGGATCCCGGTGGCGCGGAATGCGCCACGAACTTTGCCGTTCTCGTCGAGCCCGGTGCGCTCGAAAACGAAAATGTCCTGCATGGCGATAAAGCCTTCGTCCATGCCGGTGATTTCAGAAATGGTGATCACCTTGCGTGTGCCGTCGGAGAGGCGCGCGATCTGAACCACAGCGTGCACGGCCGACGCGATCTGGTAACGCACCGCGCGCTCCGGAATGTTGAGGTTGGCCATGGAAACCATGTTCTCGACGCGAGCCATGGCGTCGCGTGGCGCGTTGGCGTGCACCGTAGTCAGCGAGCCTTCGTGGCCGGTATTCATGGCCTGCAACATGTCAAAGGCTTCTTCGCCGCGGACCTCGCCCACCACGATGCGGTCCGGACGCATACGCAAACTGTTGATCACGAGCTGCCGTTGCCGTATCGCCCCTTTGCCTTCGATGTTGGGCGGACGGGTCTCGAGGCGCACCACGTGCTCCTGCTTGAGTTGGAGTTCGGCCGCGTCTTCGATGGTGACGATGCGGTCGGAGTTCGGAATGTAGCCCGAAAGCACGTTCAGCAGTGTGGTTTTGCCGGCGCCGGTTCCGCCCGAAACCAGGATGTTAAGCCGTCCCTTCACCATCGCCGAAAGCAATTCCAGCATGGGCTCGGTGAGAGTGTGGTTTTCGATCATCTGGCGGGCGGTGACCGGCTCGCGTCCGAAACGGCGGATCGACAGGCACGGCCCGTCGATCGCAAGCGGAGGAATAATGGCGTTGACGCGCGAACCGTCGGCGAGGCGGGCGTCCACCATGGGCGAAGATTCGTCAACCCGGCGACCCACGCGCGAAACGATGCGCTCGATAATCTGCATCAGGTGGGTGTTGTCTTTGAACGACAGTGCCGTGAGCTCGAGCTTGCCGGCGCGCTCAATGTAGACGCGGTCGAAGCGGTTCACCAGGATGTCGGAAACGCTGTGGTCTTTCAGCAGCGGCTCGAGCGGACCCAGGCCAAAAATTTCATCAAGAATCTCCCGCGACAGGCGGTCGCGCTCCAGGAAACTGAGAGGGACGACTTCGTTGTTAACCGCGTTGCGAATGACAATCAGAACTTCGTCCCGCGCGGAATCCCCGGACGTTTTGCCTAATTTTTCCAGATCAAGCCGGTCGAGAATCTTCCGGTGCAGGTCAGCTTTCACCTGCTGGAACAAAGATTGCTCGGATGCCTGCACGTTTGCCATAGCTCTTTTAACCGACTGGCTGCTGTATTAATTCGATCTCATACCGATTTAAACAACGACCACGCCGCGCGTTTCACTTCAATATCGTTGCGCGTGAGTTCCTGCGCCAGCCCAATGAAGCAACGGGCGATCTCACTGTGGCCCTGTGCCATCAGCGGGGTTCCACGGTCAATGGCGGTGGAGACGGCGAAGTACTGGTTGGGAACGCGCCACAGGAGTTTCGCTCCAGCGGCGGCTTCGGCATCGGCTTCGCTGAAGCCGGGCACCTTGCGAAAGCGATTCAGCACCAGACCCACGCGCTCGCGATTTCCAGACTCACCCAGGTATTGCTGGACTCGGGCCGCGCTCCACAGAGAAGCAACATCGGTGCAAGCCACCAGCAGTACTCTCTCCGACACGTTGGCGATCAGGCGCGTAGCCGCGTCGAATCGCGTAGAGACGTCCACCACGACATAGCGATAGTGCGCCACCATCATGTCGAACAGCTTGATGAATTCCGCGGTGGCGGAATCCACCGTGGCCGGCACGTTGGCTCCAGCTAACAAATGCAGCCCCCCGGAATGGTGGGTCATGAAGCTTTCGAGCAGCCCAGTGTCCATGCGGTGCAGATTCCGGGTCGCATCCGCCACACTGAACAGGGGCTTGACATTCAAATGCAGCGCAGCATGGCCGAGCGGGGCCAGGTCCACCAGCGCGGTTTGCCCATGGGCAGCCTGCAGCGCCAGCGCCAGGTTTACCGCCACTGTGGTGGCTCCGCTTCCCCCCTTGGCGTTGACCACTGAAAATACTTTGCCCTTCGGGCCCTCTTTCTGACTCCGCCGCTGTGCCGTGGTGAGGCGGACGAAGGCCTCGAGCAAATCGGTGGTAGTGGTAGGCCGCTCAATGAACTCGCGGGCGCCGGCCCGCATGGCGTTCACAATAACCTGAGGCTGACTCAGCGTTCCGATGGCAAATACGGCGGAATCCTGCAGTTCCTGATGCAGCAATTCAATGGCTCGCAGCGCGACCGTTCCGTTATCGGAGGGGATATCCACCAGGATTACGTCCGGTTCGGCAGCGCGCACGCGGCGCACTACGGGATCTGAAGCCGCCACCGGAAAGCTGGCACAGGTATGAACCGTGCGCGCGACGCTGGTGCCGTCGACCAGCACCTGCAGAACCGTGCGCTGCTCGTTATCCGTGGCTACGATTACAACCGAAAGCTCTGCCATGCCCCGCTACTTCTCCCAACCTGCCGCGGCTTCCCGCGGCGGCTCACTTACCCAACGGTTTATCAAACTTGCTGTTGTCAATAAACGGCTTCGGATCTTTGGGCAGCGTCGGAGTTTCGGTGCTTGGGGAGACCCGGTGTACCGTACATAAGACCATCAATTCAGAATTATTTTTCTGCAAGCTCTTGCTGCGAAAGAAAGCTCCCAGGATCGGAATGTCGCCGAGACCAGGAATCTTGTTGTAGACATCGGTGACGCGATTGTCCATCAGGCCAGCAATCACAAAACTCTGGCCATCCTGCAGTTCAAACTCGGTTTCAGCTTTGCGCGTGCTCAGGGCTGGAACGGTAAAGCCTGAGATGGTCAACGCGTTCGAGAAGTCCAGCGTGCTCACTTCCGGAGCCACCTTCAGATGGATATTCCCGTTGGGCATGATGACCGGCGTGAACACGAGCTTGACGCCGAATTCCTTGAAAGAAATGGTGACCGCAGTAAAGCCCGCCCCCGGCTGCACAATCGGAAACGGAAACTGGCCGCCTGCCAGGAAACTGGCTTCCTTCCCATTGACCGCGATCAGGTTGGGTTCGGAGAGGATTTGCAACAGGTTACTCGTCTCCAGCGCCTGAATGACGGCTCCAAAGTGAATGTCGGGCCGGAACAAGAACAAATTCAGGACGTTGCTCAGGGAAGCATTGGCCGAGAAAGGAGCGCTCTGGCCTACATTCTGGGTAATGGTTTGCGGGCCGACGCCGCCGTACTGGCCGGTGGTGGTGGTGCCCACGGTATTGGCCGCGCCTGTGGAAATCAAGTTCACGCCCAACTGCGTTAGAGCGGAGCGGTCTACTTCCGCGAACTTTACCTGCAGCAGAACTTCCTGCGCCCCCACCGGGCCGAAGGTTAGGACGTTGATGACTTTCGGCGAGTAGGCGCTAGCCAGTTCGCCGGCCCGCTTCGCAACATCCTCGGTCGAAACATGCCCGGACAAAACGATCGCCGCCCGCGACGGGGTCACAGCAATCTGCTCCTCGGGAAAAACCCGGTGTTCTTCTTCCGTGCAGGCGCTCACGTCGACATCCACGCGCAGGTCGAAGCTGCGCGAGCGCTCCAGTTCGTCCCAGATCAGCAGGGAAACTTCGCCCGGAGTATGGCCATGCACCAGAATTTGCGTAGGTGTGATCACTTGCGCGTAAGCGATGGTGGGGTCCGTAACCGAGATGCGCTTCAAGCGTTCCGTGGTGTTAATGAGCAGCGACTTTCCCACCATCACGCGCAGCGGAGCCGAACCTTGTGGCTGTTCCGACTGCGGAGGAAGGTTTGCCGTCTGTGTACCGGTCGGGGCAGTTGTGTTCTGGGCAGGATCGGTTGCGGGTGTAGACTGCTGCAGTTCAGAGAACGCGCGAAAGGGCAGAAGCATCGCGGCTGCAATCAGCGCCACGCCGACTGCGAGCAGTGCATGCTTCCCCCGGCGAGGAAAGCCAGAATTGAAACTGATTGTCCGCTGCGGGAAGTCCAGGCTTGTACCGTTCATTTCGTGTCGGAACCCTTCGTGTCAGAACCCTCGGAAAAGTTGACGGTTTCCTTTTTCTTGTCCCCTTCGATCACCTCAACGCTCACCACCGAGGGAGAAGAAGGAATCGGCGCAACGCTCTTCTTAATCACAGCCGGATGAACGGACCTGACTGGATTAATGACCGGCGCAGCCCCCTTATAGAGGCCTCGGGCGCTGGAAGAGGCCACGTCGTCTTGTTTGGTGTCAAGCGGGCTGCGCAAAGAAAGCTGGATGTGGCCCTGGGAACTGGCCAGGGTCAGGCGCTGGGCGTCATCGGGAGAAACCAGGAGAGTGATAACAGCCGTGTTTTGAGCGTCCCCGGTGGCACTGTGCTCCAGAGTGTGGCCGGCGGCGATGACTCGCACATTCTGCAGGACCGTGGTTGTTTGCTGATCGTTGCCACCTTCGGGCGTCCCGGTGAGCAGCACATCCACCCGCGTGCCAGGAATTACGAATCCGGCGACGGACACGACATCGTTTACGCGCACCGAAACCGCGCGCATTCCGTTTGGTATCAGCGACGGCAAACCGGCTCCAGCTTCTTCCGCAGCCAGTTTCGACGGCAGAATGAATTCCCCTTTGGCGATGGGAACGACTACGCCGTGGCCCAGAACCTGTGAGCGCTTCGAGTAGGTGTTCGCCGGAAGCGAGCCGGGCGGGAGCTTGGCGATGCGCACATCGTGCTCCTCGATCTTGGTGCCGACCTGGATATCGTCGGCGGCGACGATCACATCCACACCCGATTCGGTGGGGCCGGTTCTCGATTGCAAGTTCTTGTAGGCATAGAGGCCCGCAAAGGCTCCCAGGGCCAGGGCCAGAACTCCGATCATCAAAAAGCGCGTGCGGTTCATGCTGCTTCCTCAGAAAACTGCAAGGCTATGCCCGTTGCCCTGAATGTTGGTGTGGGCGGCTACTGAATGCTGCTGGCGACTGACGAAAAAACGTTGTTCGCATTGGAGCCAATCAGCCGCACCGTCCCCACCACGATCACGAGAATGACCGCCAGCATCACCGCGTATTCAGCGATATCCTGACCTTGTTCATCACAGACCAATCTGCGTACGATTTTCATGGATTTGATCCTCCTTCAAAGAACGGCCGCGGATGGCGAGAAATAACCGGAACGCCCTACCTTGAAAAGCCTTGGCAAACTACAGCCTCCAAAAGCCTTTGCGTCTTCAAGTTGGGAGGAAATTTCACGCCTTAACTATCCTCCATCATACCCCGCAAAATCGAGGGAATGAGTAATTTCTTGCGTACCCCTTGGGTACCAAGGAAACAAACACGCCGCCGTCTCCGGGCCGCGACGAAACTTCGGTAACTGATTCTGCAAGAGACAGTTATCGGCTTTTCTGGGCGTCCGGGGCCGACCGCTCAAGCAGAATGGCGTGGGAATCGGAGTAACGAACCTCCCAACCCGGTGTTTGCCGCAGGGCCACTGCCAGGGCCGAGTCCGGCAGCACAAGGACCGTCCGGATCTGCCACTTTTGCAGGGTTTTCTGCCAGTTTCCCTTCAAATCGTAAGTGTCGGCGAATTGCAGCATCAGCGACTCGCCATATAGATCGGCGCGGCCGTCGACGAAAACCCGCGCTCGCGGACTAAGCCTCCAGATCAGATAACCTCCCCAGTCGTACAGGTTGAAAAGCGGTCCCGCGGTGGGGTGGGACAGAAGATAGGCGACGGCGCCGGCTGGAAAGCGCTGGTCTTCCGCCTGAGGCTGGTGGCGAATTACCCGGGTGATGTGAAGTCCGCAGAATCCGGCTAACGACAGAAGAATCAGCAAATTCAGCACATTGGCGTAGCGCATGGGCACGCGCCAGGCAAACTGGCGCGGACGATCGAAGCTGGACCCACCGAAGCTGGAGCGACCGAAACTGGAGCGACCGAGGCCATGACCCTCAGATCGAGCCCAGATTTCCATTGGCCGGGAGAGTATAGGGACCGCGATCAAGACAAAAAACGGAATCATCCGAATCGCCGACAGCGCCGCGAATGTGCTGACCATCAGCACAACAATGTCGCGCGGGCGCACTCGCAGCCGCGACCAACCCAGGCTGGCGACTGTTGCCAGCAAAAGCCACAGAAACGGCAGGTAGGCAGCGTGGTGAAAATTGGGGGATGCCCATTCCGCGATGTAGTTCTGCATGGCTTTCGAACGCAACGTGTTCAAGGGGTACAAGTACATCTTTGTGCCGTTGGGATTCAGCGGGACTAATAGCAGGTCACACAGAAACGTGACAGCCAGGGCACGCAGGCGCGCGACGTTTTGTTGCGAATACGAACTGGCTTGCTCCAGGAACTCTCCTGCAAGAAAGAGCAGAAGGAGCGCCAGTCCCAGGGCGAAGCCGGCATGCAGGTTGACCCAGAGAACCGTGAGCGGGAGGGTCCACCATAACAGGCGCGGATTTTGCTCGGACCGTTCAAGAAGCAGAAGCCAGAGACTGGTGACCAGCAGCGAAATGATTTGCGGGCGCACTCCCCAGATCGGGGCCGTGGCCCAGGCTCCCCAAAGCACGATCACGCCGGAGGAAAAAGGATCTGGGGCTGAACGTAGGAAGACCAGGAAAAACGCCACGCTCACGATCAGGGCAAAGACGACCAATAATCCTCCCAAACCCCCAACCCGATAAATACCGTAAATAAAAAGTTCGGTAAGCCACTCGTGCGCGATCCAGGGATACCCGGCGCGGGTAAAGGAAAAAGAGTCAGTGCGCGGGACAGACTTGGTCTGGGCGATGAGCTCGCCGGTCTTGAGGTGCCACCACACATCGGGGTCGCCGACACTGTGCGCCGCCATGGCGAAGATGCCCAGGAAGACAACGGCGACGAATACGCGCTTTGTAGTGAGCCATCGCAGCATGCGAACTCGGTTGGTGTGCGCTCCATCATAGCGGGGAACGAGCGCTCAGGATACAATCTCGTGCCACGTGCCTGTCCAGGGAACACAGGCTGTTTCTTCATCGCTGCCGGGGAGAAGACGGGGAGTACGCCGGCGCTTGATCCGGATCTTCGTAACCGGGATGCTGTGCCTGCACCTGATGTTCTTCGCGAACGTGAGGGAACGCATCCTCCGCGGTTACCCGGATTTCACGGTCTTCTATACCGCGGGAACAATCCTCCGTCAGGGCCTCCGCCATCAACTCTACGATCCGCACATTCAGTATCGCGTGCAGCAGGCGTTTACCGGCGGGCTCATCGAGTCGCGGCGCGGGCCGCTGCCTTACATTCATCCGCCTCTCGAGGCGGTGATCTTCCTTCCCTTGACGTTGTTGCCTTACCGGGAAGCGTTCGTGGCGTGGGACTTATTGAACATCGCCGCACTGTTGGGCGTGGCGATCACACTGCGCCGGGATTTGAACGTTTTGCGCGCGATTCCGGCATGGGAATTCGTGCTGGGCTTTCTGGCTTTCTTTCCGGTTTTTCTCTGCTTGCTGCAGGGACAGGATTCGATTCTGCTGTTGCTGCTTTGCGCGCTTGGTTTCAGTGCGCTCAAGCGCGAGTCTGATTTTCTGGCCGGAGGCTGGTTCGGCCTGGCTCTTTTTAAGTTCCAGTTTGTCATTCCGCTAATCTTCCTGATCGCATTTTGGAAGCGAAGGCGCGCGGCCTGGGGATTTGCCGCTGTGGCTTGCGTGTGGGCGCTGTTGTCGTTCGCGTTGGTGGGTTGGGATGGCATGCTGGCGTATCCCAAATTTGTCTTGCAGATCGCAAAGTCGCCCAGTCTTGGAGGCGTGCCGCCAGAATTGATGCCGAACCTGCGCGGACTGCTGGAAGGCTGGTCTTTCAACTCGGCCGCGGCCGATTCAGCGCCAGCCTTGGTGAGCGGTCTTGTTCTCGTGCTTTCGATCGCGCTGTTGATTTTCGCGGCGCTCAAGGGAAAGACTTCAAAGGACCATCTCGAGGTTGGATTCTCGCTGGCCGTTGTGGTTAGCGCGCTGATCAGCTGGCACACCAACGCGCACGATCTTTGTCTACTGCTTCTGCCGCTGGTTTTGCTGGCTGACTATGGCTGGACGTTTCTGGCGGATTTTCCCGGCAGACGAGCGAGGCTTCTGATTCCGGCGTTGCCGCTCTTGATCAGTCCGCTGTGGTTCGTGCTTTGGCTGGAAAACAAAAACATAAATCTCATGGCGATTCCTCTATTGTGGTCGGTGTGGGAGATCAGTCAGGAGGCCATGCGCTCCGGGGGTTCGCGCGGGGTTACGCCGGAACGTGCAGCGGCCGGGTGAGAGAATCCGGATGCGCTTCGGTGCGCGGCCTCGATAGCACCACCACCAGCATCGGGAGGTAGAGAAAAATCACCACCCAGCGGCCGACCTGCGTCGAAGTGTAGTGGTAGTGGTACCAGCGCCAGATGCCGGCGCCCCAACTGAGGAATGCGGTCCAGACAATTTCGCGGCGAGATTTCGGAATGAGCCAAAGGATGAACGCGTCGAAGAACCAGCGTTGCGGCATCAGGGCGGTCAACACCAGGAGCAGCGCATCGCGGTCGCGGTAACGAAACAAAGCCAGCAGCAACAGTGGTCCCGGCAGAATCACCAGGGGGACAAAGAATTCGTAGTTCGCGGTTTGCCGCAGCCATAGCGCAGGCCAGTTCGGCATCACGGCAAGGCTTGCAGCGGCCAGCACAGCGCAGGCGAATACGCCGCGGCGGCTGAGGTGGGTGAGGAAAACGGGAAGGCCAATCTGCGGCTTAGCCATCGTGACGGGCAAGAGAAGCGGGAAAAATGCACTGGCCGCGATGATCGGCGACCACTGCACGGTGAGAATTCCCGCCCAGAAGGGGTATGCCAAGAATATGCGCAGGCGGCCATAACCATCGCGCGTCAGTCCGAAGGCAAGCACCGCAGTGCTGATTCCCCAGAAGAGTGCAGCGGCGACTTCGGGTGAAAAGCGCAGAAAGGGCAGGGCAAAAAAAGCCGCAGTCAGCGGATACTGCTCCAAAGGCGTGTCGTATGGATTCTGGCGCGCCAGAATGTGCCGCGCGAGACGCAAGGCCCAGCGGAAGTCGGCAGCGTCTTGCTGAAAATGCACCATGAGGAACCAGCAGAAAACTCCGCTGGCCAGCCCGATCGCCGCCGACACTGCGATTCGCCATCGCATGAAAGGGTTTGTGACCGATCAGTTGTAACATAGGGTGCGCTTTCCGGCGACTGAGCGACAGGACGACGGATCGACGACGCGGCATCGCGAGTTTCGAGAGAACGATCGCTCTGCTCATTTTGGAGAAACGTTGGCAACTCGGGTTGGCTCTCGTCCTGGCGGTGGTAGCGGCCACCAGCATGTGGTTCTATGTGAACCGGGTTTTGGTCGGCCATCAGCTCGCCGACGCCGCAGCGCATGACCGCCCGCGCGGCAACCTCTCAGACCTTTATCCGCGCTGGCTCGGAGCGCGAGAGTTGCTGCTGCACCATCGCAATCCCTACAGCGATGACGTTGCCTTGGAAATTCAGAAGGGCTATTACGGGCGCGCTTTAGATTCCACGCGGCCGGGCGATCCCCAGGACCGGCAGGGATTCGCCTATCCCGTTTACGTTGTGTTTTTGCTCTCGCCGATAATCGGCTTTTCGTTTCACACGGTTCAGTTATTTTTCTATTGGCTGCTGATTGCGCTGACCGCGGCCACAGTGCCGCTCTGGCTCCGGGCGTTGAACTGGCGGCTGCCGTGCGCCGGTATTGCGATCGGAATCGCGCTCACCCTCGGCAGCGTTCCGGCGGTGCAGGGAATCAAGTTGCAGCAGTTGAGCCTGCTGGTGGCGGCACTGCTCGCGGGTTCGGCCGCCTGTGTGGCCGGCGGATACTTGTTTTGCGGCGGCGTGCTTCTGGCGCTGGCGACGATCAAGCCACAGCTGGCTTGGCCGATGGTGTTGTGGCTTCTACTTTGGTCGGCGAGCGATTGGAAGGCGCGCCGCCGGCTGGTGTTCGGCTTTGCCGCATTCATGGGAGCGCTTCTGATCGCTTCCGAGTTAGCGTTGCCGGGCTGGATGAAAATGTTTCTGGAAGCGATCCGCCAGTACCATCAATACACGCAGAATGAATCGGTTGTGGATCAGCTCGTGAACTGGTTCCTCGGCAGCCATGGCGGACAGATTCTGGCTGCGATCGCCTGCCTGGCGAGTGCGCTACTGCTTTGGAAGGTGCGCCGCGAAGCCTCGACATCTGCCGGATTTGCCGCCGGGCTCGCCGTTGCGCTGGCACTCACGGTGCTCGTAGTTCCCATGTATGCGCCCTACAATCAGGTGCTGCTGCTGCCGGCGATTTTTCTGCTAACTCGGGATCGAGTTGCGGTCACGGCAGCGTCACCCGCCGCGCAGCTACTTTTTGGGGCCGCAGTCCTTGCCCTGGCCTGGCAATGGATCGCGAGTCTGAGCCTGAGCGCGTTGTGGTTCGTGTCGCCCGATTTGGCTTTCAAAGGATGGAAGGCTCCTTTTTACGCAACCTTCGCGTTGCCCGTTCTGATCTACGCACTGGCCATGCTCGCGGCGCGGAGCCCAGGAAGCGTCTTGCGAGCGCGCGCGTCGGCAGAGTAGTCTGTTCCAGCGGGCAAGCGCAGCCGCTTCGTGCCAAGTGCAACATGCCAATGCGCCCGGCAATCTGACATTTCATGACCCTGAGTGCCATCAGTCACCACGGTTCTGGCTCCGGTGTGTTTCCCGCGCTGGTTTTCGTCCAGGGCAACGACCAAAAAAATATCGTCCTGAACCGCACGCCGTTCAGCGTGGGCCGCAAGGTGGACAAAGATCTGGTCATTGCCGACCCGCGGGTTTCCCGCGACCACGCCCAGATTGTGCTGGAAGGCGACGATTTTTTCCTGATTGACCAGGGAAGCAAGCATGGCACTTACGTCAACGGAGAGCGCATCCAGCGCCAGAAGCTGGAGCGTAACGACCGCCTGGAATTCGGTGCGCGCGATTCGGCGTACATTATTTTCAACCCGGCCCACGCCACTTCCAATACCGCACGCGAATTCCTGAGCCAGCTTTCCGGGGTGCAGATTTCTCCGGAAGCCACCGATCTGGAGAAACTCCGCCTGTTCCTCGAGGCGGCGCGCAAACTCAACACCGCCGGCGTGCTCGACGAGATTCTGATGACCATGCTCGACGTCACCTTGCGACTGACCCGGGCCGAGCGCGGCTATGTTTTCCTGAAAGACGAAGAAGGCAAACTCCGCCTGGCCGCTGGCCGCAACCTGAAGGGCGATCCGCTGCTCGACGACACCACCATTTCGCACTCGATCCTGGAAGAGTCCATGCGGTCGAATTCGGAATTCCTGCTTACCGATACCAGCCAGTCCGTCGACCTCTCAGGGCGGCAGAGCATTGTGGCTTACGATCTGCGCACCGTAGTCTGCATTCCGCTGCGAAAGATGCAAGTGCAAGCCACGCGCGACGCGCAAACCCCGGTGCCTGCGCAGACCGCCGTGGAAGTGCTGGGAGTTCTGTATGTAGATTCGCGCTTTGCCTCGCGCGACATTAAGGGTATCGGCCAGGACATTCTGCACGTGATCGCGACAGAAGCCGCGTCGCTGATTGAAAACGCCCGTCTCGTGCAGGCCGAAGAAGAGGCGCGCCGTTACCAGCAGGAACTAAGCATCGCGGCTTCCATCCAGCAGCGGCTGATGCAGGTAAAGATTCCCGAAGTTCCTTTCGCCAAGCTGCGCGGCAAGAATTTGTCTTGTAAGGAAATCGGAGGCGATTTTTTTGACGCGGTGAATACCAAGGAGGGCCTCGCCGTGGTGCTGGCCGACGTCAGCGGTAAAGGAGTTTCTGCCGCGTTGCTGGCGTCCACTTTGCAGGGGATGATTTATTCCCACCTGATTTCCGGCGGAGCGCTTCTGGATGTGGTGAGTGCCGTGAACCGGTTCTTCACCGAAAAGCTGGTCGGCGAGAAATATGCCACCGTGTTGCTGGCCCGCCTACGCCGCGATGGTGATCTGGAATACGTGAACTGCGGGCATGTGCCGCCGTTGCTGGTGTGCGGCGGGGAAGTGATGCGTCCGCCGCACGGCAATGTCCCGGTCGGCCTGCTGGCCGACGCCACATTTGAAAGCGCGCGCTGCCAGCTCAATTCCGGTGACCGCTTCATTCTCGTGACCGACGGAGTCACCGAAGCGGAGAACGCCATGGGAGATTTCTTCGAAGATTTTCGTCTGGAAGCGGCCGCCGCCAAGACGCCGACGCTAGAAGGAATCTTTTCTGCCGTGTCGACATTCTGCGCGGGAAATCCGCTCAGCGACGATTGCACCGTGGTGGAGTTGCTCTACTCCAGCCCACCCGAAGCCTGAGGCGCCGCCCGCGTCGAATTTATTGCACTCGCGACTAGACCGTGCTCACTGCACTGTCACCGTATAGTCCGTGCCTTCCCAGCGGTTCTCCCCGATCCAGTAAAACGTGAAAACCGCCTGGCCGCCCACTGGCAGCGACGCGGTCGGCAGATCTAACGTGTAGATGCCCAGCCCGGTGTCGCGCGTCTTCGTATCCTGGTAGCTCGTCCATCCGTCGATACTCCAGTGCACATTCGCGGGCGAAACCAGCACGACGCGCAGCGTCTTGCCGCGGGGAACCGTACGGGTTTTGTTATTCAGTCTCCATCCGAAGATTCTGCGGACAGGCTTCTCAATCAGATAACGTTGCACCGTCTGCGGTGGCTGGTCAAAAATCTTGCCGTCGCGAATCGATCGCACCAGCTTGATGTATTCGGAGTGAGCCCACACCAGCGGGCAAGCCGAACCCGAGGGCCGGCCTCGGAAGAGTTCGAGCGCGGGCATATCGGCACCGTCCCAAACTTGCTCGGGCAACAGACGACTGTGGCCTACCGTAGAATTTTCGATCATCGTGCGCAACGCCTCGGCTTCGTCGCGGTGTCCGGCGGCCAATGCATAGTGAGCGCGTTCGCCGGCGAGCAACGGCCAGGGGCGGCCGATGCCCGTACCGTCAAACGGTGAACCATCTTTGTGCTCTCCGTAGCCGTCGCCGTTGTAGCGGTACCAGCACGGTCCCTGCGGCAGTTCGACCGCCAGCAGCGCATCGATGACGCGCAGCGTATTCACGATGCGGCGGTCATCCGGCGCGCGCAGGCCAAAGCGCACCAGGGCCAGGGCATCCGGACTGATAATGTGCGAGGCGATTTCGTGGTCTTGCCCCGGAGGGCGATTCTTGATGGGCACAAAGCCTTGCGTGGGAGATGCCGCGCCGCCGCTGTCGGGCGGCGAGATGCGGACGTAGTAGCCCTCCACGCCGAGTTGTTGTGCCAGATCGCCGCCGGTGGCATAGGTCCAGCGCTCGATATTGTCGTTCCAGGCGTCGGCGACGTCGCGCATGATCGATGCCGCATCGCTGTGGCCGGTGAGTTCTGCAATTTCGGCAGCGGCTAAGAGCGCCGAAATTTCCGCGGCGAGCGTGAACGGGGAATAACCAGCGTCTTCTTCCCAGCGATCCTGCTGGGTGACCGGTCCGTTGCGCAGGATGAAGCCGGCGGCGTTGCGCACCATCGGCCACCAGCGCTGCAGGTTGCCCACGGTCTTCGGGGCTTCGCGGCGCAGCAAATCGAGCAGCAGGATGGGGAAGGCGGTTTCGTCCATCTGGATGCCCTTCCAGTAGGGGCGTCCGTCGAGCCAGAGATTCTGCGCCCAGTTTCCGGCTGCCTCCTGCGTGACTTCGAGATAACGAAGAACCCGCAGAGCGTCCCCGACGGCGCCAGCAGCCAGCAGAGCGCCGGCAGTCTCCACCAGGTCGCGCGGCCAGATCAGATGATAACCGCCGAGATCTTCATCGCCTTTGTTGAATCCCCACGGGATGGAGAGGCTGGCGATGATGCCACCGAGAAAATCCTTGGACTCATGGGTGCGCAGAACACCAGTCGAAGCGCGATAGAGATCGTGCGGCCGCGTCGGGTCGTCAAGCTTCAGCAGCGTGCTCTGCCAGTTTTTCCAGTGGAACACGTAGTGCTGCCGCAGGTCGGCATAGTCTTCCAGCAGGCTGGAACGCGCCTGCTGGCCTGCCTCGCTCCACATGCCACCGAAGCCGAGTGCGACGATGAATTCTCCGTTACAAGCCGCCAGGTCAATCTCAGCAGTGCACGCGATGTTGCCGTTTTCCGCCCGGGTGTAGGCCCATTGCATCTGAAAATGCTCCGACAGATCTTGCCAGCCGTCGGAAACGCCAACGAAACCCACCGACATTTTCGTCCACGGTACTGAGCACGCCATTGCCAGCGCCGCACCGTCATGCTCGGCGAAAAACATGGCAACGCCCTTGTAGTCACCCACCCAGCCCGTGTTCCCGTACCCCGCATTGGCCAGATGTGGGGAGAGCAGGGCGTAGAGGTGATAATCGGAAAGCTGCCCTTGCAGCGGCTCGAATCGCACCTTTTGCAGCACTACATTCCGGTAGGGATCACTCAGAACCTCTTTGTAAATTCTGTAGCGTCCACTGTTGCAGGTATTGATCAGCTCGAAGGCCGGGACACCGGGCTCGAACGGCCGGTTCTCAAATGTGCAGTGGCGTTTCTCCTCGGAGAAGAAAGCGTTGCCGTCGGTGACGATGAATCCCATGTCCCTCGTGCACGCCTGATCCACGCGGGGGAAATAGATTTCGTTCAGGATTCCGTGGCTGAGGGTAAACCAGACTTTGCTGTGCTGGTTAAGCGCGGTGCCGGCGCCGGTCTTGGCGCTCGAAGTCCAACGGGGAGGAATACCCGGCCAGCCGGGAGCGTACTGTGAAGACAAGTCAGTCATGAGGCTTTCGTCCTTCGTTACCATCGCGGCGGTCATGAGCGCGGCCAAGGCGCCATGCGGAAATTTAAGAGCGAATCACGAGAATCAGAATTTACAAGAAAATGACAGCCAAGAAAACCGACCCTCCCCGCCAGCAGCATCAGAATATAAGAAGCTTCAATATATGAGAGTGAGAAGGAGCGTTCGGGTTGCCATGCGCCAGATCCGCAACCATGGACTGGGGAAAGCGTAGGCGCTGGTTGGGCATGACAAGATTCTTGAAGCTGCGGCCGTTATGCATAGTAGCAGTCCTGGGGTCGTGCCTCGCAGGGCGGGCGCTGTCTGCCGCTGAGTCGGCAGAGAGCGCTCCGGCGGATTCCGACTTGGATCACGGGTTTTCTGATCTTTACAACCTGGACTTCGCCGGCGCGCAGAGAGACTTTTCCACGTGGGAGGCCGCCCACCCCGATAATCCCATCGGACCCGTGAGCGAAGCGGCGGGATTCTTGTTTTCCGAGTTCAATCGGTTGGGAATTCTGGAGGCGCAGTTCTACGAGAATAACGATAGCTTCTCAGCGAGGCCCAAACTGGCGGCCGATCCTGCGCTGCGCGACCGCTTTCAGGAGGCCATTGCGCGAGCAGAGAACGAGGCTCACTCGCGCTTCGCGAAAGATGCGAAAGATCGCGACGCCTTGTTCGCCATGACCCTGTCCTCCGGACTGCAGGCAGATTATGCTGCATTGATCGAGAAGCGGAACCTGGCTTCTCTGCATTACACCAGAGAATCGTCGGCCTGGGCGGCACAACTGCTCGAGGTGTGCCGGGACTGCTACGACGTGCACCTGGCCACTGGCTTCAACAAATACATTATCGGCAGCATGTCCGCGCCGGTGCGCTGGCTGCTGCGGATAGGCGGACTTCCGGGCGACCGGCAGGGCGGCATCGCCGATCTGCAACTCACGGCGGAACACGGCCGCTACCTCGCGCCTTTCGCCCGCATCCTGCTCGCCATTGCCTACGTGCGCAATAAAGACAAGCCACGGGCAATCCAGCTGCTCAATGCGTTGCGCGGGGAGTTTCCCGCCAATCCGCTGTTTTCGCGCGAAATCGCCCGGCTGGAGCCTCGGCCTTAGCCCCAACTCTTCTGCCCATTCACCACAAATTCACCGCGTTGTAACAGTCCTGTAACATTGCGCCGCTAGAAGTGGAATGAACAAACTATCGAAGGGAGAATCTTGCGATGATGCGGAAAATCATTCTATTTTCGTTGTGTGTCTTTTTGCCCTTGGCCGCCTTCGGACAAACCAAGCTCAACGGTGCCGGCGCTACGTTTCCCTATCCCATGTACTCCAAATGGTTTAGCGAATACCACAAGCTGCACTCCAACATTGAGATCAACTACCAATCCATCGGCAGCGGCGGCGGAATCCGGCAGGTCACCGAGGGGACGGTTGATTTCGGGGCAAGTGACATGCCTATGAAAGACGAGCAGCTTAAGGCACTGAAGAGCAAGGTCCTCCACGTTCCTACCGTCCTTGGGGCGGACGTGCCCGCCTACAACCTTCCCGGAGTAAGCGCCGAGTTGAAATTCACTCCAGATGTGCTGGCGGGGATTTTCCTGGGCCGGATCACGAAATGGAATGACAAGGCGATCGCGGCCGCCAATCCCGGCGTGAACCTTCCGGATCGGGATGTCATCGTGATTCATCGGTCGGAGGGAAGCGGAACGACTTTCGTCTGGACCGACTACCTCTCCAAGGTCAGCCCCGATTGGAAAAGCCGGGTGGGCGCGGACACATCCGTAAAATGGCCGGTCGGGCTGGGCGGCAAAGGCAATGAAGGCGTTTCTGGATTCGTTCGTCAGATGCCGGGAGCCATCGGGTACGTCGAACTGATCTACGCCGTACAGAACAACATCGCCTACGGCAGCGTGCAGAATCTTGCGGGCAATTTTGTGAAGGCATCGCTGGATAGTGTGACTGCCGCGGCGGCGTCGGCTCCGAAGATGCCCCCAGATTTTCGCGTCTCCATTACCAATGCACCCGGCAAGGATGCTTATCCGATCGCAAGCTTTACCTGGCTGCTGGTTCCAGCTCAGTCCAAGGATCCGGCGAAAGGAAAGATTCTCGCCGACTTCCTGAACTGGATGGTCAGCGATGGCCAGAAAATGACTGCCGCCCTGGCTTATGCGCCGCTTCCGGACAACGTTGCACAGAAGGTGAAGGAAGAGATCAAGGAAGTGCGGTAAGAAGCAAGCAAGTGCGGTAAGAAGCAAGCAAGTGCGGTAAGAAGCAAGCAAGTGCGGTAAGAAGCGTAGCCAAGGATGGCTGGACGCTGTTCCCAATTTTGCGCTTCACGCTTTACGAACCGGCGGTGGAAACTCCGTCTCACCCGTAGGTTGCTTTCCTCGACACCTCGGAGTCGTCCCCGACGCGGCCGCCGTTCGATGCTTTATACTAAGCGCTTGCCGGTAAGCGCTCGCCGGCGAAAAGAGAATTTGTTCTGAGGCGAGCAGGCAACCCTGTCGTCTTGGAATCTGGAAGTTGGTACCTGGAAAAAGATGCAATAACGGCACGTCCGCATGGCTCGTATTTCACTCGAAGATCCCCAGCATTTTCTCAATCGCGATACCTCCTGGCTCGCGTTTAATCGTCGTGTGCTGGAAGAGGCCGAGGATGAAAGCAATCCACTGCTGGAACGTGTGAAGTTTCTGGCGATTTCGGCAAGTAATCTGGACGAATTCTTCGAGATTCGCGTGGCTGCCATGGTGCAGCAGATCGAAGACGGCTACAACGAAGCTGGTCCTGACGGCATCACGCTGGTGCAGAAGCGGGATTTGCTGGGAAAGCTATGCCACGAATTCGTCGACGACCAATATGATTGCTGGAACACCCGGCTGCGTCCAAACCTGGCCGCCAGCGGCATTCGGGTCTTGGGACTGCACGAATTGGATTCGGCAGCATTGCGCTTCGTCGATGAGTACTGCCAGAGGGAACTCGATCCGCTGCTGACGCCGGTTACGGTGGATCCCGCGCATCCCTTTCCACGGGTGATCAACAAAGCCTTGTGCCTGGGTTTTCTGCTGCGGCGGCGGCGGCGGTCTGCGCTCACTTACACCGGGGTGGTTTCCGTTCCGCGTGCTCTGCCTCGACTGGTTCGTCTGCCGTCGGAGAGCACGGTGGACTTCATTTTTCTCGCCGACCTGGTCGCACACCACGCCGTGAACATGTACCACGGCTATGACGTGGTTTCTTCCGCGCCCTTCCGCGTAACCCGCAACAGCAATCTCTACCTGCAGGAGGAAGAAGCCCGCAGCCTGCTGGAATCGGTGCGCGCGGAGTTGCATAACCGGCGCAAGGGAGATGCGGTGCGCATGGAGATCGAGGCCGACGCCGATCCGGAAATTATCGAGCGCCTGCGAACCGTGTTTGAACTCGATCCCTGGCAGGTTTTCCCGGTGAACGGGCCGGTGAATCTCTCGCGGCTATTTAATGTGTACGAGCAAGTGGAGCGTCCCGACCTGAAGTATCGTCCGTTTGCCCCGCGGGAATTACGGCTCACCAGCAAATCGCGCGACTTGTTTGAGGAATTGCGGCGTCACGACATACTTCTCCACCACCCTTTTGATTCCTACGACTCGGTGGTTTCCTTCATCGAGTCAGCGGCGGAAGACGATCGCGTGCTCTCCATCAAGCAGACCCTCTACCGCACCAATGAGCATTCCCTGATCGTGCCGTCGCTGATCGATGCCGCTTCGCGCAAGGAAGTGACCGCGGTCGTGGAACTGAAAGCCCGCTTCGACGAAGCCCATAACATACGCTGGGCCCGCGACATGGAAGATGCGGGCGTCCAGGTGTTTCATGGACTGGTAGGCCTGAAGACGCACTGCAAGCTGTCGTTGCTGGTGCGCCGCGATCCTGACGGCGTGATGCGCAGCTACGCCCACATCGGCACCGGTAACTACAACGCGACCACCGCCCGCGTTTACACCGATCTCAGTTTGTTCACTGCGAACACCGAAGTCACCCGCGCCGTGCACGATGTGTTCAGCTTCCTCACCGCTTATGCCGAGAATCCAAGCTACGACCCGCTTCTGGTCGCTCCTCTCGATCTGGCCGAGAAGTCGATTGCATTGATCGATCGCGAAGCCGAGCACGCCCGCCAGGGGCGCGAGGCTCGCATCATCGCCAAGATGAATGCGCTGCTGGACAAGAGCGTGGTGCAGGCTCTTTATCGCGCCTCGCAGGCGGGCGTGGAGATCGACCTGATCGTCCGCGGCATCTGCGCTCTGCGGCCCGGCGTGCGGGGTGTGAGCGACCGCATCCGTGTGCGCAGCATAGTGGGGCGGTTTCTGGAGCACAGCCGGATTTTCTATTTCTCGAACGGCGGCGAGGAAGAAATCTACATGGGCAGCGCCGACTGGATGCCGCGCAATCTTTACGAGCGCGTGGAAGTGCTGGTGCCGCTGCGCGATGAATTGCTGCGCGAACGCGTGCGGCATGAAATTCTTGACGCTTATCTGGCTGATAATCGCAAGGCGCGTATTCTGCTCCGCGATGCCACTTACATTCGGGCCTGGCAATCGCCGCAGGGAAAACACAAGTCCAAGCCACCGGTTGGGGCGGCCGCTTTCAGCGCGCAGGATTTCCTGATCGGCCTGGCGGAAGGCAAGCAACCTCCGGCCCTGCCCTTGCCGGCCGCGACTCCAAAGCGCAAAGTAACCGTTGGGAAGGAACCATAATCCGCAATGATCCTTTATTTTTTGCGCCACGCCAGCGCGGGCGAGCACTTCGTCAATCCGAAGAAGGATGAGAAGCGCGCCCTTGATCCCGAGGGCATCGCGCAATGTGGCTATATCGGGCGTGCCCTGACTGCGCTGGACGTGCAGGTGGATGTGATCGTCTCCAGCCCTTTAAAGCGGGCGACGCAGACGGCTTCTCTGGTCGGCAACGAGCTAGGCTACGAAGGCAAGTTGCAGATGGACGCCGGACTCCGGCCGGGTGCGGGGTTAGCAGATTTTCGCAAGCTGCTGGAGAAATATGCGAGCCAGGAGGCGATCATGGTGGTCGGACACAACCCGAACCTGAGCCAATTCCTGGGAGCGATCATCAGCGATTCCGGATGCGAGGCCTCGCTTGAATTGAAGAAGGGAGCCGTGGCCAAGGTGGAAATGCGGCGCAGTTCCGGCACTCTGAGCTGGTGCGTGACCCCGAAGATTCTCCGCACCCTCTACGACACGGCAGTCGAAAGTTCCCGCCCGAAGACTTCCCGGAAATAAGCGCAGTCTTTCTCAATCGCCCAGAGCTCCAGGTCAACGCCCATACGCCGGCGCGGAACCAGGGTCAGGTTCACGTTCGCGGCGTGCAGCTTCACGCGAACCTTCTGCACTGCGCGGCTGCGGCCCAGATTCAGCGCGCGCGCCAGCCGGAGCAGCAAAATAGCTTTCTGCACATTGGGTCGGTCGGCCGGATCGAGCACCTTCATGGGACCGTCATCCACCGTGGGCCGCGAGTTTCCCAGGTAGCGGGAAACGGCCGCGATGATGCGCCGCTCAGGCGGCGTGTATCCGAGAATCTCCGAATTCGAAATAATGTAATGGGTATGGCGATGCCGTCCGGCGCGATTCACGTAGTCACCGACTTCGTAGAGCATGGCCGCCGCGGAAATCCACTCGCGATACTCCGGAGCCAGCCGGTGCACCGATCGCAGCGCCGAGAACAGGAACATGGCGGACTCGCGGACGTCGAGGGCATGTTTGCGGTCGACGCCGTAATGCTCGATGGCTTTCCCAATCGACTCCCAGCGTTCCGATTCGATTTGCTTTCCGGGCCGGGTGCTGCGGTCATACTCGGCGGCCATCTGCGCCAGAATGCCGTCGCGTAGGCCCAGCGGCGAATAGCGAAATCCCTTGAGATGGCAACGCTCGACCAGCGCGTGATAGACCATGGCGCCGGCCACGACGATTTCTGCGCGGCGAGGTCCGATGCCCTCGATCTTGCGCCGCTCCGCCACCGGCAGTCGGGCCAGGCGCTTAGCGATGCGGCTCATCTCCGCGCTTGAGACCATGGGCCGGTGACTGCGGCGGTTGCTGCTGAGATTGGCAGCCACGGCCGCCAGAGCTGCCGCGGTTCCTGAGGTTGCAATCGCATTCTTTACGCGTGCGGCCACTATCCGCGGTGCGATGCGATCCACTTCACGGGTGATGAATCCGCTCAGGCGTTTCAATTCTCCTTTTCGCGGCGGATCGTGGCTGAGAAATTCGTCAGTGAGCCGGACAGCACCCAGGGGAAGGCTCACCGTGTCGCGGATCTGTCCTCTCGCCGAAACCGTCAATTCGCAACTGCCTCCACCGAGATCAATCATCAGCGTGGGCAAGCGGTCCACGCGCGGGCTGGAGACCAGTCCCAGGTGAATCAGCCGCGCTTCTTCTACCCCGGAAATGATCTCGACCCGCCAGCCCGTAGCCGAGCGTACCCACTCCAGAAAAGCCTGGGAATTTCGTGCGTCGCGCAAGGCGCTGGTTGCGACAACGCGGACGTTGTCGGTGACCACCTGCTGTGCCGCCCGGTGAAATCGGCGCAGCACTTTCACAGTTTCCGCCATCGATTCGGGCGTTAGAAATCCGGAGCGGAACACTCCTTCGCCGAGACGCGTGACTTCGCGGTCCTCGAGGATGGGCCGAAGGCGGCGCCCCACGAGGCGCGCGATCTTCAGGCGAACCGAGTTGGAGCCGATGTCAACTGCGGCGAAGGTGGGCATGGGGGAAGCCTCACAGTGTAGCAGCCGTCAGCCCTCGCCCGTCAGTCGAGATGCACATGTGGGAACAGCCGCCTCGGCTGTCCTGCCAAGCGAAGCGAGCCGGCTTCCTGCCACGGCTGGAAAACTCCACAGCAGGCAAACTGAGCCCTTGCCGGAAAACCGGGACTACGCAGCGGTGGCGGAATCGGACTGCTTAGTCCTGCGTGGCTGCCCCTGGGCCGCACGGCGCGTCAAGCTCGCAGGTTTGGGTGCTTCGGCCGCGCGCAGGACGGAGAGCGCGATAGCGGCGCTGCGGAACTTCGCTCCAGTCACATTGTGAAGCGCAGCCACCAGGGAAGACTCGTGGACGTCACCCAGGCGTTTAGCCACAGTGTGAGTCAACGTGAGCCAATCGTGCCAGTCACCCGCGGTATCCTGCAGTCGTTTGAGTTGGGTTATGAATTCTGTTGCCTCGGTTGAGCGCGGAGCCAGTTCGGCGACGTAGCGCGCCCGTTTGCCGACAATACGGTAGTGGTGAAGCGTATCCTCGGTTAACGCGGTTCGAGCATCGGCGTGCGGCACCTGGCCGAGCATTTTTCGGGCGACCGCGAGAGCGTCGCCGGCGGTCGCGGCCCTAAGATCCTTTGCGGCCCGCTTCAGGCGTTTACGAATCTCGCGAACTGCCTGTTGGCTCAACGCTTTGCGAAGTTTTTTCTCATGTTCCGCGCGAAGTTCGATCAGGCTGTTCATCAACTGGCTTTTGCGACGTGGTTCCTGCGGAATCTTCAGACTGCGCAACGCGGCCAGTTGTACATCGACATCGCGCACTTTGCCGGCGCGCTTCCGAATCCGCGATACAGCCTTCAGCAACTTCCGATCGCGACGCTCTTCGGCCGGGAAGAGTTCCTCAAGCATGGTTTGCAGCCGACGGGCAGCGGTTCGAAAGCGGTGCACGCTTTCGGCGTTCTGCCTGGAGCAAACCTTCACCAGGTCACGCTCAAGCCTCTGAAAAACAGACTGGATAGGATCCTTCGCCATCTCCATAACTAAGTCTTCAGTCGGGACAGGAACTATATAACTTCGCCAAAAAAACGCAATCCTCAGGAACCCCAACTCTGAATCGCACCACCCCGGGCAAACCGCGTTTGCAATACGTCGCAACTCAGAAAGCAGGGCGATTTTAACATCTTTGTAACAACGCTCTGCTACGGTAGAGTGCGAATGGCCAATCCTGCATTCCATCGGCCTGATATGCCCGGTCTGCAACCCGTTGAAGAAACGAAGGTTACTCCCGCTCCGGTTCTCCGGGTTGAGCCCCTGCTGCGGGCTTCCAACGGCGAACTTCCTGACCGCCTGTTCAAGTATGCCATGATCGCCTGCGGATTGGCGGTTCTAGGCCTGCTGGCCCTGATCATCTTCGAACTGGTGCTGCGCTCCAATCTTTCCTGGCACGCTTTCGGGTTCAAGTTCTTCGGCAGCAGCAATTGGGATCCAGTCAGTGAGCAGTTTGGCGCTTTTCCGTTCATTTACGGAACGGTGGTTTCGTCTCTGCTGGCACTGATCATCGCGGTTCCGCTGGCGGTGGGAGTCGCCGTTTTTACCACCGAGATGTGCCCGCCGTTCCTGCGCGGTCCGCTTTCGTTTTTCGTGGAGCTGCTCGCCGCTATTCCCAGCGTGATTTACGGCCTATGGGCCGTCTTTGTGCTGATCCCGATTCTGAGCGACCACGTGGAGCCCTTCCTGGCCAAGACGTTAGGCTGGACTGGACTGTTTACCGGACCTCCATTGGGTGTCGGAATGTTGGCCGCGGGAATCATTCTTGCGGTGATGATTATCCCAATCATTTCGTCCATTGCTCGCGAGGTGTTGCTGGTGGTGCCGCAGCATCAGCGGGAAGCGGTGCTGGCGCTGGGAGCCACGCGCTGGGAGATGATCCGGATTGGAGTGCTGCGCAACGCACGCGCGGGAATTGTAGGCGGCATCATTCTGGGGCTGGGACGCGCTCTCGGCGAGACCATGGCGGTCACCATGGTCATCGGAAACAGCCCCGACATTTCGCGCTCTCTTTTCGCTCCGGGATATACCATGGCCAGCGTTCTGGCCAACGAATTTGCCGAGGCCACGAGTAACATGCATTTGTCGGCACTGGTCGAAGTCGGACTGGCGCTGTTTCTGGTGACCATCGTGGTCAATACCCTGGCGCGTCTGCTGGTGTGGACAGTGACGCGCGGCCAACCTGCGAGCACCCATGCCTGAAGCTGCCGGCATCATCGCTGTGCAACACCTTGTGCCTCCGATCAGCCTGCGGCGGCGGTTGACCGATCATGCGATGACGGGGATTGCCATTCTTACCGTAATCGTGGTGCTGGTTCCGCTGGTCGCCATTTTCGGATATCTGTTGTTTCGCGGTCTGGCTTCGGTCAACTGGGCGTTCCTGACGCAAACTCCGAGGCCGCCGGGAGAAGTCGGCGGGGGAGTGGCCAACGGGATTGTGGGCTCCATGATGATCCTGGGTGTAGCCAGTCTGCTGGGTGTTCCGCTCGGAATCGGCGCCGGTATCTATCTCGCGGAGTATGGCCGCGATCGACTGGGGGATGCGATCCGGTTTACGGCGGATGTGCTGAATGGTGTGCCCTCAATTGTCATTGGCATCGTGGCTTACGCGATTGTGGTTCTGTATCAGAAACACTTTTCCGCGCTGGCCGGAGGGGTTGCCCTGGCGATCATGATGGTTCCCACCATCAGCCGCACCACCGAAGAAATGCTGCTGCTCGTGCCCCAGGCGCTGCGGGAGGCGGCTTATGGGCTGGGCATTCCGCGCTGGAGAACTACGCTTTCGATTACCTTGCGCAGCGCCACCTCGGGAGTGATAACCGGCGTGATGCTGGCTTTTGCCCGGGTCGCGGGTGAAACCGCTCCGCTGCTGTTCACCACGCTGGGCAATGAGTTCTGGAACATGCGTTTGGACCAGCCGACCGCAGCTCTGCCGCTGCAGGTGTACAACTATGCCAAGTCTCCCTATGATGACTGGCATCGTCAGGCGTGGGCGGGAGCGCTGGTTTTGATCCTACTTATCGTGAGCGCGATCGCGGCGGTGCGATACGCGGTGCGGCGTGGCAATTTCGGAGCGGCATAATCTATGGGTGTTGGAATCCAGGTCGAGAACCTGAATGCCTGGTATGGCAAAGGCCAGGCTCTGTACGACATCAATCTGGCGGTTGCGGCCAACCACGCTACCGCGTTGATCGGACCTTCGGGATGCGGCAAGTCCACATTCATCCGATGCCTGAACCGCATGCACGAAACCATTCCCGATGCCAGCGTCACAGGCCGAGTCCGAATTGGCGAGATCGATGCCTATAACGGCACCTCAGCCACGCAACTCCGCCGCCGCGTGGGCATGGTATTCCAGAAGGCAAATCCGTTTCCCACCATGTCGATCTATGACAACGTGGCATCAGGATTGAAACTCAACGGTTTCCGCGACCGGCGCAAGTTGGACGAGATCGTGGAACGCTCCCTGGATGCGTCCGCCCTGTGGAATGAAGTGAAGGATCATATCCACAGGAAGTCGGGAGCCAGCCTTTCCGGAGGCCAACAGCAGCGGCTCTGCATTGCGCGCGCCCTGGCGGTCGAACCCGAGGTCCTGCTGATGGACGAGCCTTGCTCGGCGCTTGACCCCATCTCCACTGGAAAAATTGAAGAGTTGATCTTTCAGCTCAAAGAGCGGTATACCATCGTGATTGTGACGCACAACATGCAGCAGGCGGCGCGGGTGGCCGAGTTTACCGGATTCTTCCTGCTGGGTAAGTTGATAGAATTCGACAAGACAGAAAAGATTTTCACCAAACCGTCCGACAAGAAGACGGAAGATTACATTACGGGCCGATTTGGCTAAGACCGACTTGGAAAAGGCCGATTCGGGTCAGGTAGGTTCGGTTAAGAAAGGTTCGGATCATGCGTACGCGCTTTCAACACGGTCTCGACGAGCTGCGGGAGAAACTGCTCCGCATGGGTGGACTGGCGGAGCAGGCGGTGGACCGCGCGCGCCAGGCATACGTGGAGCGCGACCTCACGCGCTGCCAGATGGTGCTGGAGGGCGAAGGCCTGATCAACACGGTCGAGCGCGAGGTTGACGAGGCCGCATTCGATTTGCTCGCCATGCAGCAACCGATGGCGGTGGACCTGCGCTTCATCTTGGCGGTGACAAAAATCAATTCGGATCTGGAGCGCGTCGGCGACCAGGCCGTTAACATTGCCGAGCGCGTGATGGACATGGTGGAGCTGCCGGCGGTGGAATTGCCGGTGGACATCGCACGCATGGGCTCGGCGGTGAGTGCGATGGTGCGGCGGTCGCTGGAATCGTTCATCGAAGCGAAAGTCGAATTGGCACAGGCCGTGCTCGAAATGGATAGCGTGATTGACCGCATGCGCGACGACGCGTTCATCCAGCTGGTGAAAACCATGAACGAGCGCCCCGAAGTGGTCCGCCAGGCTCTGGACGCTCTGCTGGTGGCGCGCAATCTCGAGCGCGTTGCCGACCACGCCACCAACATTGCCGAAGACGTCATCTTCTGGGTGCAGGGCGCCGATGTGCGGCACAACGTGGGCGTGGAACCGACAGAGACCTCTGACCCGGTTCGCCCCACCTCGCGAGCCTCGGGACTGTAGGCGCGCCTGCTCCGATTCCGAGACTTCAGCCGCGAAGCGGCGGAATGTGATAGCCCAGGGCTTAAGCCCTGGGTACCCACGGAGAAATGGAACCGAAGTCCCGAAGGGACGAAACCGCTTCTCGCACAACTCTAGCGGCCAATCATGCTTATCCCTTTGACCATCCCAACCGCGTTAAATTACGCTCGTATTCTCTTTCATTCTAGAACTCCAGTTCTGGGGAGGTCCGGTGAGTCGCTTTTTCCGTCGTTCCTTGTGGGTTCTCGTGCTCGCTCAGGCTGCGGCGGTTCTGGCCCAATCCCCTTCCGCTGATCGGTCGCCAATAAATCTGCCAACCACCAAGCTGTTGACCGTCCCGTCTCCCGGGAGAATCGGCAGCACGAATAGCTTTCCCGCCACCATTGCCCTCAGTCCTGATGGCCGCTACGCCGCCCTGCTCAATGACGGCTACGGTACGCAGGAAAGCATGGCCCACCAGTCGATCGCGGTTCTTGATCTCAGCAACAATCATCTCGCCGACTATCCTGACGGGCGGCTGAGCGATGAGTCGTACCAGAGTTATTTTCTGGGACTGGTCTTTAGCTCGGATGGCAAACACCTGTACGCCTCGGTGGGATCGATAACGGATCCCACTGGCGCGAAGGCCGGCAATACGGGCAACGGCATTGCAGTCTACACGTTTTCACAAGGCAACGTAGCCCCGGAACGCTTCATCCCAATCGCCCCGCAAATGCTGGCGGCGGGGAAGAAGGTTTCCGTTGGCTTGCGGAAGACGCCCGCGGGCACGGCGATCCCGTATCCCGCGGGACTGGCGCTGATTTCGGGGGACGGACACGATAAGCTTCTGGTCGCGAACAACCTTTCCGACAACGCGGTCCTGCTCGATGCGGCGACGGGGAAAGTGCTGCACAGCTTTGACCTGAGCACGAGTGATTTGGTGCCGTCTTCATTTCCATATACCTGCGTGGCCACGCGAGACGGCAAGCGGGCTTGGTGCACCCTGTGGAATGATTCGAACATTGCGGAGCTCGACTTAACGAATGGAAAAGCGGGATGGATGCTGCCTTCCTCCGTGTCAGACCCGGTCGCTCCAAGCGCTCACGCTACCGCATTGGCGCTCAGCAAGAACGAAAAGGTCCTCTATGTCGCGCTTTCCAACCGTGATTCGGTAATCGCAATTGCCCTGGACGCACGGAGAGTGGTCGTTCGTTTCGACCCAACGCCACGGGGGAAGCAGTATCGCGCAGGCCGGTTTCCCACAGCGCTGGTTCCGACGGCAGACAGCAAGCATCTTTTGGTCGCCAATTCCAACCTTAACGCGATCGCTGTTTTCGATATACCCGAGATTAAGCCGGATACTGACGCCATCATTCTTGCTGGGGACCGTGGCCTGATCCCCACCGACTGGTACCCGACGGCTCTCGCCGTTCACGGCGATGACCTGCTGATCGCGACTGCCAAAGGCGAGGGCGCCGGCCCGAACAAGGGCATGGGAAAGATCCCGTCCGAGAAGCGGCACCGCGACCATCCTTACATTGCAACCCTGCTGAGGGGATCCATCGCGAGGCTCAACATTCCGTCGACACTCGAGAAACTTCCAGAACTCACGCGCGTCGTTGAACATGACAACCTGCTGCACTCCGATCCCGGAACCATTTCGTTTGCGCAGGGTTCCAACCCCATCAAGCACGTGATCTACGTCATCAAGGAAAATCGCACCTACGATCAGATACTCGGCGACTTGAAAGTGGGCGATGGCGATCCTTCGCTCACCATGTATGGAGAAGACATCACTCCTAACGAGCACAAGCTGGCGTTACAGTTCGGCGTGCTGGATAATTTTTATGACAGTGGGGAAGTTTCTGGCGACGGGCATCTGTGGTCGACGGCGGCCATCACCAGCGATTACAACGAAAAGACGTGGCAGATCGCTTATCGCGGCAAAGAGCGGACTTACGATTTTCAGGGGCAGGTGGCCGACGAATATCCGCTCGAACATAATCAGCCGGACATTGACGACCCTTCCACCGGATTTCTCTGGGACAATGTCGCGCGCAACCACGTCAGTTTTCGCGACTATGGTGAGTTTGTGAATGCCGTGTGGTGCAACGAGAAGAAAAAGGCTGCAACGCCCAAGCAGGGAACTCCTTCCGGGCAGGAAGCACGCTGCCCGCGGACGGCTGTTCACAAGGGAGAGTTGCTGGCTCCGAACGTGGGAGATCCGCATGCGGGGGCGAGTCCGTGGCCGTGGGCTGTGCCGTTGTTCAGTGGGGTCAAGCCCACCAAGGCGGCGCTGCGCGATCATTTCGATCCGCTGTTTCCGGATTTCAATACGGACTATCCAGATCAGTTGCGGGCGGATGAATTTCTGAACGAATTCTCGGCGTTCGTTCGCGCACGCCAGGGAAACGAAGGGGCGGAATTCCAGTTGCCCGCGTTCGTCCTGCTATATCTTCCCGACGATCACACCGGAGGCACGCGGCCCGACCTGCCGCGCCCTGCGGCTTCTGTGGCGGACAACGACCTCGCGCTTGGCCGTGTGGTCGACGCGGTCTCGCACAGCCCTTACTGGGATGACACCGCAATCTTCGTGTTGGAAGATGACGCGCAGGATGGCGCCGACCACGTGGATGCGCATCGCTCGATTGCCTTTGTGGTGAGCAAATATTCTCCGGGCTCTGCCGAGCAACCTTATGTGGAGCATCGCTTTTACACGACGGTGAATATGATTCACACCCTGGAGACGCTGCTTGGCTTGCCGCCGATGAACCTGAATGACGCCTACGCACCGCTGATGGGTTCGTTGTTTTCTGGAGCGGGCGATCAGCCCGCGTTCCCCGCCGACTTCAGGAATTTAAAGAATGGCCTGATCTACGAGGTCAACAAGCGTCAGGCGCCGGGAGCGAAGATCTCGTCGAAAATGGATTTCTCCCGGCCCGACGCAGCCGGAGCGGTTCGCTTGAACCAAGTGCTGTGGCGCGACCAAAAGGGCGACGCGCCTATGCCCGAGCCCAGGCACACAGTTTTTCCTGCGGGCGGAGATTGAACTTTTTCTGGGCAAGTGAGGATCGGTCGCAACGCTTCTCGGGATGCTGGATGAGCGCGAATCTCTTCTCAACTTCCGAGTCAGCCTCCCACGAGCGCACGGAGCCGCTCTGGTTCCGTGCTGTGGGTTTTGTGGGCGAGCGATGGCTGCGGATCATCGCGATTTCTATCATCCTGCTCCTGCCCTGCTTCTGGCACAAACGAATCGAAGCCGGCGACCTCGCCAGCCATACCTACAATGCCTGGTTGGCGCAGTTGATCAGCCGTGGCCAGGCACCGGGGCTTTACCTGGTTCGGCAGTGGAACAACGTGCTGGTGGACGTGGCGCTGGCGAAGCTCGGCGGTGCCGTGGGGTTCGCTGCGGCAGAAAAGATTGTCGTCTCCGCGTGCGTGCTGATCTTTTTCTGGGGCGCATTTGCGTTCATCGCCGCAGCCACGCGTCGCCCGCCGTGGGTCTTAACACCCGCGATCGCCATGATCGCCTACGGCTGGACCTTCCAGATGGGATTCATGAACTACTACGTCTCGCTGGGCTTTGCGTTCTTTGCGGCGGCGCTCTTTTGGCGAGGGCATGGCATTGACTGGATCGCTGGACTTTTCCTGACGGGCCTTGTGTTGCTGGCGCATCCCATGGGCTTTCTGGCTCTGTTGGGAATAGTGGCCTATATCCGGCTAGCGGAGATGTGCTATGGCTGGCGCCGGTGGGCGGTGTTTGGATCGGCTTTTTTGGCCGTTCTTGCTTTGCACTGGTATATCGTCCGCCACTTTCAGGTTGGGTACTGGGACACGGCGACTTTTTACTTGATGAACGGAGCTGACCAACTGGTGCTGTACGGGAAGTTCTATTTAATTCCAGCCATGTTTGCGCTCATCTTTGGCGCGGGCTGCTTCATCTACGGCAGAATGCAGGGACGAAAGACCGGAGAGCCGCGGTGGGCTGTGCGCACCGCGCTGGAGTTGTGGGTGATTCTGCTTTTCGTGGCGGCAATGATCCCTGAAGTATTGTTTCTGCCGCAATATGCCGCGCCGATCGCTTTCGCCGTTGCCCGGCTCACTTCCGTGACGGCGATTGTAGGATTGTGCATCCTCGGGTCGGTTCAGCCACGAAAGTGGCATCTGGCGGGCCTGGGCGCGTGTGCGGCTATCTTCTTTGTCTTGCTATATCGCGATACGGGGACTCTGAATCGCATGGAGCATCAGATCGAGGAAATGGTAAAGACGCTCCCGCAAGGCCGGCGCGTGACCGAAACCGTGTTTGGCCCGCAGGAGTGGAGGATCCAATTCATTAATCACATGGTGGATCGCGCTTGCGTGGGACGGTGTTTTACCTACTCCAACTACGAACCGTCCTCTGGGCAATTTCGCATTCGGGTTCGGCCCGGAAGTCCTTTGGTGACGGACTCTGCCGATCATTCGGAAGCGATGGAAAATGGCGAGTATGAAGTGCGTCCCCAGGATCTGCCCACGACCCAGATCTACCAGTGCGACGAAAAAGATTTCACCCGGCTGTGCGTGCGGGATCTCGCGGCGGGAGAAAAAAACGGCCGTCTGGGTTACCGGTTTTCAACTCCGCAGTGAAGACGCTCTCCGGTTTTCTTGTAGTCGCCTCTTCTACTTCAAGCTGATCGATTCTTTTAGCGGCAAGCTCTGCGAAGAGCCGCCGACCAGAATTGTGTAATCTCCCGGCATCAACTGCCATGCATTTTTCTCGACATTGAAAATCGACAAATACTTCGGATCGACGACCACCGACGCCTCTTTGCTCTCGCCCGCATTCAGCTTGACCTTGCTCCAGCCGACCAGCCGCTTCGGGGGCTCGCTGGCAGCAGCCGGCAGGGAAGCATAGACCTGCGCGACTTCAGCTCCCGGGCGTCCACCGGAATTAGTTACGGTGAAGGTTACGTGCACATCGTTTTTTCCTCGAACGACGTTGAGATTCGAATAGGAGTAGGAGGTGTAAGAAAGGCCGTAGCCGAAGGGAAACAGAACCGGCTTGTTCTCGGCGTCATACCATTTGTATCCGACCTTCACGCCTTCATCGTAAGTGACCTGGAAAACCGGCAACCCGGCGGCAATCTTCTTCCAGTCGTCGCTTAGTGGTTGCGGTGGCTTAACAATCTCCCGATGAGGCAAATCGGCTTCGCTCTTGGGGAAGGTGGTCGGCAGCTTGGCGCTCGGATTCACTTCGCCGAACAGGATATTGGCCACAGCTTCGGCGCCGCGGCTTCCGGCATACCACGCCTCCAGAATTCCGCCGACCTGATCGGCCCAAGGCATGGTGACGGCGGTTCCCGTCTCCAGCACCACCACCGTGCGCGGATTCGCCGCCGCGACCGCCGCAATCATCTCGTCCTGTTTTCCAGGCAGCGACAGGCTGTCGAGGTCCATGCCCTCACTTTCCCAGTCATACGCGAACACCAGCGCCACATCGGCGGACTTGGCCACAGCCGCGGCGGAGGCTGGATCGGCGCCAGGGTCATATTGAACATTGGCCGATGGAGCTTTGGCGCGAACGGCCTGGAGCGGCGACGTTGGAAACCAGATCTGATCCTGCCAGTGCGTCTGACCCTTACCCGGAGGCATGATGGCGTTTCCACCGGGAGGGTCCACCTGCGCCGAGCCGCCGCCGGAAATCATCCCCACATCGGCGTGTGCGCCGATCACGGCGATGCTGTGAACCTTCGAGGCATCGAGCGGAAGCAGAGCCCGGTCGTTCTTGAGCAGCACGATGCTTTGCTCCGCGATCTTCTGCGCCACTTCCAGGCCTCCGAGCACATCGACCACGCCTCTTTCCGGCGGATCATCGACCACACCGCAGGCAAACATAGAGCGCAAGATGCGGCGCACGTGATCATCTACTTCGGCGATCGGTACTTTTCCCGTCTCTACGGCTTTTTCCATGGCTGCGCCGTAGAAAATCTCGCCCGGCTCTTCGTGATCGAGCCCAGCCGCCGATGCTTTGGCGGTGCTGTGCGTGCCTTGCCAGTCCGACACAACAAAGCCGGGAAACTTCCATTCGTTCTTCACGACATCGGTCAAAAGATATTTATTCTCGCAGGCATAGTCGCCCCACACGCGGTTGTAGGAGCACATCACCGCGGCCGCGTTCGATTCGTGCATGCCGATTTCGAAAGCGAGCAGGTCACTCTCGCGAGCCGCGCGCTTATCGAGGTTCACGTTCACTGCGTTGCGGCCGCTTTCCTGATCGTTCAACGCGTAATGCTTGATGTCGCCCATCACATGCTGCGCCTGCAGGCCCTTCATCACGGAGCCGACCATCTTTCCCGCCAGCACGGGATCCTCGCCCAGGTATTCAAAGGTGCGCCCGTTGCGCGGCTCGCGGGTAAGATTAATCCCCCCGCCCAGCGTCATGTTGTAACCCTGTGCTCGCAACTCGCGGCCGATCAGCGCGCCGTACTCGTAGGCCGCGTCGAGATCCCAGCTCGCCGCGCTTGCCACATTGGCGGGCAAGGCCGTGGAATAACGGCCGTTCTCGCCGCTGCTGCGGACCCCGTAAGCCGCGTCCGACATTTGAATCGCTGGAATGCCCAGGCGCGGAATCCCCGGAACATAGCCAGCGCCGCCGTTTGAGTACACGGCGAGCGGACTCATCGGGCTCAGGCCCACCATCCCGGTGCCATGCAGCAGCGTGATCTTCTCGTCGAGGGTCATCTCTTTCACCACCATGCCCGCACGTTCGTCGGGCGAGAGCGCGGTATTCATCCAGGGATGCGAGGCAGGTTTGTCTCCCGGGCGCGACTGCAATCGCCCAGGGAAGAGGAGGCACGCGACAGCGATGTTGGCGAGAACGGCGATCGCAGACAGCGACCGTCTAGTGCAGGGGGTGCCAGCGGGCAAAATCATGAATTCTCCTGAGGATTGAAAAAGCTATAAAAGCCTCTACCAAATCGATAATGTACGCTGTCCGAGTTACGTTTACAACGACATGCAGACGCTCTCGAACTGTTTATGAGACCCAACAGATTTGGTACGAGACTTGAGCAGAATCGACCCGCGCGAGGAGAGTAATGAATAATATCGCGATTTTTCGTCAGCTGGGTCATGAAAGCCTGGTACTGGAAGCCTCGCTGCGCTGCGGCCAATACCGAATGATCCACGCCGGTCGCACCAGCAGAATTATCAAAACTGGCAGGCCCGTACTTAAGAGGTGGAGCTCTCCCTTCCAGAATGGATTCGCCACGGTGAATCCGTCGAATGCCCAGCTGAGTATCGAGTTACCCGATGCGTGCGCGAGTACTACCGGCCAGATGCTTCCCGACCGGATCCGAAGGTAGCTGAACAGATATGCGAGAGCGACCGTACTCGCCACGAAGAAGAAAAGTGAGATTGAACGCCGCTCAGGCAGATTCCGGTTAGGTTCCCAAGCAAGGACAAATGGAACGTGCCACAGACCCCAAATTAGACCGTTGCAGAAGACGGGAGCCGGAATCTTCGCGTCAAATAGGCGTGTTAGCAAATAGCCGCGCCAGCCGACTTCTTCACCAAAGCTCTGCAGGCACGCAGGAATCGAGAAAAATAGAGATGCAAGCAATCGAAGCGCGAACCCGTGCCAAACGGCCATTCCCGCAATTGAAAGGCCGAGCAGATTCTCCGGTCCCCACGTGCCATAGGCAGACCCGGTCGAAGTCCAGGCAAAACCCGTGCGTCCTGCGACCCATGCGATTCCGTACGCTCCCAATCCGCCAAACACAGGCCAGAGCCACGCGATCAGCATGGCCTGTGCCGTCCAATCCCCTCTAAACCTAAAGGAGACGTCCCTGATGCCTTCGCCCAGAATCATTCTCGCAATCAGAGATGCGAGGGCTGGGGAATAGGAGAGAAGTGTCGTCATCAGCATTGGGAAAGCAACGGTTGCCAATGTGGGACACCGTACAAGCTGCCTTAGCCATATCGATACCAACGTCGTAGCCGCGAGCGCCACCATAAATACCAGAATGCCGCGGCGCGCTTGATGTACAGATTGCATCTACGGGGTGAGTTGTTCGGGACTCGGGATAGGGGCCAGCGCGTCAGTATACGCTCTGGGACCGCGCGGACGCCTCGGTTCCGCACTCCAGGAGAGAACGGGGGCTCATTTCCCTTGCTGTGGTACCCAGCGATAACACGCTCGTTGAGAGCTAGTCCTCCCCCGCGGTCAATGAGCCCTCCGGCAAGCAGCGTACTGCGAAGCACACCGCACAGGTCATGACTTGGCCCGTGGGCACAGCCGGCTTTACACTGGAAGTGTGAAGATTGCCCTGGGACAGATCAACCCTACGGTCGGGGATTTTGCCGGTAACGCGGCCAAGATCATCGACTTTTCTCGCCGGGCTCAAGCCGCCGGCGCCGGGCTGATTCTTTTTCCTGAACTCTCGGTTTGCGGTTACCCGCCGCGCGATCTTGTGGAACGACCTTCTTTTGTCACGCGTAACCGTGAGACCCTCGACCGCATCGCGCGTGAGACTCAGGGCATTTCCGTGATCTGCGGTGTCGTGACGCCGGCAGATTCCGAGACCGGCAAGTCGGTCAGGAATTCCGCCGCGCTCCTCGCGGACGGCAAAATAGTATTCGTGCAGTCTAAGATGCTGCTCCCCACCTACGATGTTTTCGACGAGATGCGGAACTTTGCGCCCGCCAAGGCCCAGGAACTGTTTTCCTTCTGTGGCAACCGCATGGCGCTCACGATTTGCGAAGACGCGTGGAATGACAAGCAATTCTGGATCAAGCGGCTCTATCCTCTCGACCCGGTCGACGCGCTGATTCGTGCCGGCGGCAACTTCGTGCTGAACATTTCGGCGTCGCCCTTCTGGATTGGAAAGCGCCAACTCCGGCGCGACATGCTGGCCAGCATTGCCCGGCAGCACAAAGTTCCGGTGGTGATGGTGAACCAGGTTGGCGGCAATGACAGCCTGGTATTCGATGGCTCCAGCCTGGTGCTGAATCGTGAAGGCGACGTCATCGCCCAGGGGCGTTCGTTTGAGGAAGATTTGATCACGTTCGACTCGAAGACGCTCACCGGCGAGTTGCACGAGCAGATCGCCAGCGATGAAGCCAGCGTGTACGGAGCGCTGGTGCTGGGCACCCGCGACTATATTCAGAAATGCGGTTTCCGGAAAGCGATCATTGGGCTGAGCGGGGGCATCGACTCGGCACTTACCGCGGCCATCGCCGCCGATGCGGTCGGTCCGGAAAATGTAATCGGAGTAGGCATGCCCGGACCCTATTCGTCGCCAGGTTCGATCGAGGATGCCCGAACGCTGGCCAAAAATCTCGGCATCCGGTTCGAGCTGCTTTCGATCAACCAGGCTTACGAAGCATATCGGGAGACGCTTCGCGGCGTGTTTCAGGGATATCCGGAAGACGTTACGGAAGAAAATCTTCAATCTCGCGCCCGCGGCATGATTCTGATGGCGCTTTCCAATAAATTCGGCGCCATCGTACTCTCCACCGGCAACAAGAGCGAACTGGGCGTGGGCTACTGCACGCTCTATGGAGATATGGTTGGCGGACTCGCCGTGATCTCGGATGTTCCGAAAACGCTGGTCTACCGGGTGAGCGAATGTGTGAACTCGCGCCGCGAAGTGATTCCGCGCGCCACGCTGGAGAAGCCGCCATCCGCCGAACTCAGGGCCAATCAAAAAGACAGCGATTCTCTGCCGCCCTACGACGTACTCGACGCGGTGTTGGAGGATTATGTCGAGGATTCGCACTCGGCTGAACGCATCGCCGCCGATCGCGGCATCGACATCGAAGACGTGCAGCGCGTGATCCGCCTAGTGGATCGCGCCGAATACAAGCGCCAGCAAGCGGCTCCGGGACTCAAGATTTCTCCCAAAGCCTTCGGCTATGGCCGTCGTTTTCCTATCGCAGCAAAGAGCGAGGTTTGAAAATCCTGCACGGCCCCGGGCCGAGCGATTCCAAGAGTTCAACTCGAAAGGAAACCATGCGGAGTTCTATTCATTCGATTCTTGTTTTCATGCTGATCTTGTCCGCGTCCCTGGCGGGCGCGCAGACAGCCCCTTCTTTGAAAGCTCCCGCCAACTCAGCGAGCAAGCCCGCGGAGAAGACTGCATCCAGCGATCCGGCTCTTGTTCTGCCGTCGGAGGCCACGGTCGATTCTTTTCTGCACGCTACTTTCGGCTACGATCCACAAGTCACCTGGAAGATCTCTTTGATCGCCCCTGCGCCGGTGCCGGGACTTGCCGAAGTGTCGGTGATTCTCGCCAGCCCGCAAGGCCAGCAACTCAGCCGCTTCTTCGTTACAGCGGACGGAGCCCATGCCGTGACCGGCGACATCATCCCGTTTGGCGCGCAGCCGTTCGCGCCTGCTCGTAAGACGCTGGAAAAAGGAATAACCGGACCAGAACGCGGCCCCAAGGATGCTTCCGCAACCATCGTGGAGTTCGGCGATCTGCAGTGCCCTGCCTGCAAAGCGGCGCAGCCCGCGATCGAGGGGCTGATGGCCGCGGAGCCGACCGCGCGGCTCGTGTTTCAGAATTTTCCGCTGGAGATGCACAACTGGGCCGCGAAGGGCGCCGCTTACGCGGACTGTGTGGGCCGGGCGTCGACCGATGCCTTTTGGAAATTTGTGGCGAGAACCTACGAAACTCAGGCCGACATCACGGCCGAAAATGCCGACGAAAAGCTCACGGCCCTGGCCGACGGAGCCGGCGTGAAAGGGGCTGACATGGCCGCCTGCGCCGCCGCGCCCGATACGAAAGGCCGCGTCGATGTTTCTATCGCCCTGGGCAAGTCGCTGGAAGTGACCAGCACGCCAACCCTGTTTATCAACGGCCGCCGGATCGGCAACGTCAGCCAGATTCCCGCCGATGTACTCAAGCAACTCGTGGAGTTCGCCGCGAGGGAAGGGAAGTAACAGCGGTCTAGGCAAGACGCTGTCGGCTATTTCGAGCTCAGCCAGATTTCGTTCGAGAACCGCTCGTTGTTGGCCAGAACGTGGGGCGTGACCACGATCATGAGTTCGTCCTGCTCGTCTTGGCGGGTATTATCGACCGCGATCTGATTCAAGCCGGGAAGAAGCCCGAAACCCGGAATACCGCTGAGCGAGCGCTGTTCGGTCAGCGTAACTTCGCCCGCGACCGCCGCCGGCTCGCCGTCCTTCAAATTAATGCTGCCTTTGTATTCCTCGTTTGAAATCACAGGCACGCCGTTCGCGCTTTGTCCCGTCAGCGACCGGATTTGCAACTCCAGCTGCAGGCTCACTTCACCGTCGCCATGGATCGCAGGTTTGACCTTCACGTTCAATCCCAGGTCTTCATAGCTCACCGAAGGAAACGGCGCCTGGTAGCTATTGTTGCCGATCACCGAAGCAATCGCCGGCGAGTTGTAGATGGGGGCGTAGGAAGCGTTCATGATGGGATAACGGGTTCCCAGGTGGAAGGTCGCGTCCCCGCCCTCGCCGGCGCGCATGGTGAGATGCTCCAGGCTGCGCACCCAGGATTCATTCACCGAAAGGTCTCCTTCCAGATGGTCGAGGCTGAGCCCCTCGAAGGTGAGGCCTCCGCCGAAGGTGGCTAGTGGATTGCTGAAAATGGAATTTCCCTGTCCGCCAAGCTGCGCCAGCAGAGACGAAATTGCGCTGCCGTTAGCCTGGTTGATCCCACCGGACGAAATCAGCTGATTGATGAGCTGCGAAATATTTTGCCCGCCCAACCCCGCCAGGGCCGCTGCTGGAATGTTGTAAAGGTTGAACGTGTCGGGCGCGTGCACGCCGATGTTTTTCATGAGCTGATGGCTGATCTCATAAACGTCAACATCGAGCATGACCTGGGGGCGGTCCCCGGTCAGTTGTGCCATCAACTTCGCGCAGGCTGCGAGAACCGGCTGGGGAGCCCGTACCTCGACGATATCGGAATTCAGTGAGGGACTGATGAACCGTACCTCGAGCACATTTTTCATCGTGGTGACGATGTCCTGCACTTCCGTAGGCGCGGAATGCGGCGGAAGGATGAACGTCTGCAAAGACATGCGGTCATACTGCTTGTGATTTTCGACCGAGTCTTTGGCCACAAAGAACTGACGCGCACCGACAGGCGTCCACATGGCCCCGCTCACTTCGCAAGCCAGCTTCAGCGCGTTTTCGAAGTCAACGTCATCCACGAAAAATCGCACCTGCTTCGACACCACGGAATCATCGAACTGAACGGCCATGCCGTAAGATGACGCCAGTTCGCCGAACAGGCCGCGCACATCCCCGCGAAAATGGAAGCTGGCCCGATTGTTCGTAGGCTGGAGATGGATTTCCTGCGATTCTCCCACCGTGGTTGCAGCTCTCAGGAGTTCGGCGCGCGGGGCATGGGCAGTTTCCTCCAGCCTTTGACGCGCGAACTGGTTCTCGGGATCGAGATCGAGGGCGGCCTGAAACTCCTCGGCCGCGCGCGACCGCTCCTCTCCATACAGGAGCTGATTGCCCCGTTCGACGTGCTCGTAGACAATTCCGGCCTTGGCCAGTTCGCGAGTCTGGAAATATTTAATGCTTTGCGGGTCCAGGCGGACCGCCCGGTCAAACTGCTCGAAAGCGTCGTGAAAGTGTTGCTGACTTTCCAGTTTCATCCCGCGGGAATAGGCGTTGCGGGCTTCTTTCTGATCCTTCTTGGAGTGGATGCAGTGGATGCCGCCAGGAATTCCGTTGCTGCAAGTGATCGGGGCCGACGAGATCGGGTCATCCGCGGCGGCTCGCGCCACGGTCGACACGCCGCTCACCAGAAGCCCCATGCCCAAAATGATTGCTGCCCTCAGCATTTGTATGATTTTACCTTTGCCGCCCGAGGTTTGGCTTGCACCATTGGTTCAGAAACCGTTGCTTCAGAAACCGTGATTTAGAACTCCTGCCTCAGAATCCTGATAGAGAACGCAGGTCCGGGATACTCTTGCAAACAAGAATGGGCTTGCCGGTTTCAGGTCAGCATGAGCCGCGAGATTTGGCGCGCTTTCCCGGTATGATCGTCGCATTCGATCACGACCGCACACAGGCGCACATCGCCCGTAGCCGGCTCGAAACGCACCGGCATCCCGTTCAGGAACTTTCCCACGACCAGTTCTTTTTTCACACCGATGACGCCGTCGTATGGCCCGGTCATGCCTACGTCGGTAATGTAGGCCGTTCCGTTGGGCAGAACCCGCTCATCTGCCGTGGGAACATGGGTGTGCGTCCCGACCACAGCCGTGACGCGGCCATCGAGATACCAACCCAGGGAAATTTTTTCCGAAGTGGCTTCCGCGTGGATATCCACCAGAATCACCTTGGCGGTAACCTTCTGCAAGATTTGATCGGCAACCCGAAAGGGATCGTCGTTCGACGCCATGAAAACGCGCCCCTGCAGATTGATCACCGCGTAGGGGACATGTCCTTTGCGGCCTTGATACAGACCCCACCCCGGCATATCAGAGGGATAATTCGCGGGACGCAACAAGCGCCGCGCCGGCCCGTGGCCGTTGCCCTCGACCATCTGGAAATAATCGAGAATTTCGCGCTTGTCCCAGACGTGGTTCCCGGTAGTGATGACATCGATATTCAGTTCAAACAGTTCTTCCGCCAGAGCCGGAGTGATGCCAAATCCGGCGGCGGAATTTTCTCCGTTGGCAATGATGAGATCGATGGCATGGTCGCGAACAATCCCCGGCAGCCGCTCTTTGACGATAGTGCGGCCAGGCCGTCCAAAAATGTCGCCGATGAAGAGAATTCGCATGAGAAACGCAGCGCCGGTGTCCCGCCGGCATCGCCGAAGTTCGATGGTAACACGTGGCGTTTTTTGATCATCCAACGTGCCGTAAAGACTTGCTTGCAACGTCTCTCTCTGTCGCGGAATGCTGCACGCAGCAAATCACTTTCTCTACAGACTCTATGGCGCCAGCTCCGCCGTGCGCAGGAAATCAAAATTTCCAGCCGGATTCAGCTTCACATTCTGCACGCGCTTCGTGTGCACCAAAACGTTATCCATGTACCAGAGATCGATGTAAGGAAGGTCCTCGGCGACAATGCGCTGCACTTCCGCATACAGCGGCTTGCGAATCGCGGGATCGACTTCGCGGCGGGCGCGGTCGATGAGCGCGTCCACTCTCGGATTTGAGTAATAACTCCGGTTCGCTCCATTCGGCGGAAATTTCGCCGAGTGAAACACATACTCGAAAATGTCAGGGTCTTCGTTTCCTCCGATCCAGCGCAGGCTGTAGAGCTGAAAAGCGCCGTGGGTCACGTCGGAGAAAAATGTTGCGGGCTCGAAGCTTCGAATGTCGAGTGCAATCCCAACCTCGCGCAGTTGCTGTTGCATCACGGCCACAATAAGGCGCGTGCTTTCGGTGGTCGAGGTTTTCATCGTGATATGAAAGCGCACCCCACTGACGGACGGATAACCCGCTGCGTCGAGCAATTGCCGCGCCTTCGCGGGATCGTGCTCGTAAGTCCTCACGTCTGGGTTGTAGGCCCAACTCTGCCGGGGCAGAATGTTGCGCGCCGCCTCCGCCTGGCCTCGCCACAAGTAGTCAATCATCGGCTCGCGGTCGATAGCGTAGGCCACCGCCTGCCGAACCCGGACATCTTTCAGGATCGGGTCGCGCAGGTTGAAAGCCATGTATTGCATCTCGGTTCCATGGGCCTGCTCTACCACCAGGTTCGGCTCCCGCGCCAGCGTGAGCACGGTATCGGGCGTAAGCGAGTTGATCGCAATATCCCCACTGCCTTTGCGTAATTCGAGAGCCTCCGTGGTCGCTTCGGGCACCACCGCAAACCGCACCCGCGCCAGCTTCGCCCTCTCGCCCCAATAATCGTCGTTGCGCTCGATGACCACGTCTTTGTCGGTCTCCGCGCTGACAAACTTGAACGGCCCAGAGCCAATGGGATGCCGCGTCATCTCGTCGCCGCTGCCGGCAGGCACGATGCCGATCGCACCATCGGAAAGATTCCACAGCAGCGGCGCCTCCGGCTCCTTCAGATGGAAGACCACCGTGTAATCATCCACCGCGTCGATATGATCGACGAAGCGGTAGTTAGCCGTCTTGGTGCTGCGAATCTTGCCTTGCAGCAGGGAATCGAACGTCCACTTCACGTCGCGCGCCGTCAGCGCACGCCCGTCATGAAATTTCACGCCGGGATGCAAGTGAAAAATGTAGGTGAGCGGATCAGGAATCTCCCAACGCTCGGCCAGGCCTGGAGCCACGTTGAGGTTATCGCCCCGCGAAAGCAGATCATCGAAAATGAGGTTGTCGATGCGTTCCGACTGTGCGTCCAACCCCACCCGCGGGTCAAGGTTCGTGGGACTCGACTCGATCAGTACGACGAGGGTTTGCGAGTCAGGCTTGGCGGCGCAGGAAAGCAGAGTGAAGAGGGCGCTGAAACAGAAAAGCGGGAGAAACAGATGAGCAAATAGCCGCAGACCTGGCGCTGATTTCACTTTCATTCGCAATCCAGGCACATCTGGTAGACGCTATTCACGGTGCGCCAGTTGCGGGTCGTCGCCCGGGTCAGGAGTTTTCGCTCGAGGGGATTGTGGAGCAGACTGCTGTGGGCATATCCGTTGGGTAGATGAAGATAGATTTGCTGGCCAAGGCAAGAAGATTTGTCGGGCGCTTTGGTGAGGCCCTCCAGTTGTTTCAGGACGGCGGCGTCCGGAGTTTCCAAGAGAAAAATCACGTGGAGCCACGCGGGACTGACCTCAGGCTGTTGGAACGGATTCATTTCGACGACTTTGCCAAGTTCCTCTCGCGATCGCAAGATGGTCAGGGCGGAAAAGCCAAAATCTTCGGTGATTCGAGCTTCGATCTTCTTGCGCAAGGCGATAGAAGACATTCTGCCTGCCTTGAAAATCACGTTGCCGCTCTGGATGTAAGTCTGCACGTTCTTGAGTCCAAGCGACTCGAACGATTTTCGGAGCGCGTCCATCTTGACCCGCTTATTGGGGCCGAGATTGATTCCGCGCAGCAAAGCGACGTAGGTGGGCATGAAGTCGAATTATGAAATCGAATCCTGAAGCTGAAACATGGGGCCAAATTAAGGATACGAGATTTTACCCAACACTGCCGGCCGCGTCGCGCCCGTGGCCGAGGGAATGTTCGAGGGACGGCGGTGCCAGGTTTCGTACGCCAGGACCGCAAACGCCACGGCTTCCTTGGCTTCCGACGGCACGCCAAACTCGTCGGAGAATCTCAGTCGCAAACCCAGTTTCTCAAGCTCGCCAGATAGTATGGCCATAAGCCTGGCGTTCTTCGCGCCGCCACCCGACACAACCATCTCACGGAATGCAACCTTCCAGACAGTGGACCGCTTGGGCAGAAGCCGCCCGACAGCGTCGGCAATCGACCGGGCAGTCAGAGCGGTCGCGGTTGCTACAATATCGCGCTTACGCGCATTTCCGCATATGCGCAGGAAATCCCGCACAAACTCCCGCCCGAATTCTTCCCGTCCTGCTGTTTTGGGTGGCTTGCTGCGGAAGAAAGCACGCTGCAGTATCTTCTCAATGACCGGTTCGATCCAGGTTCCCGACGCCGCGATCTTCCCGTTTCGATCGAAAGGGCGGTCAAACAACTGCTGAATGACTGCGTCGATCACCATGTTTCCCGGTCCAGTATCGAACGCAATCACATCGCTCGCTGATGCGCCTGCCGGAAGCGCGGTCAGGTTCGCAATCCCGCCGATGTTCTGGATAATCCTTCCCACCCGCGTGTCGCGGAACAACATGTAATCGAGAAACGGGACTAACGGCGCGCCCTTACCGCCCGCAGCCAAATCCGCCGGACGAAAATCGGAGACCACCGGCACTCTCAAACGCGCAGCCACAATCGCGGACTCGCCCGTCTGCCAGGTCGCCGTCAGCCTGCGCCCTAGATACGGAGCCGCCTCGCCTTGATGGTAAAGCGTCTGCCCGTGGCAGCCCACGAGCGCAGCCTGCATCCGGAACCGCCGCTGCGTGGCCAGTACCGCTTCCGCATAGAGTTCTCCCAGGAGAGAATTGAGCCGGGACAGGTCGGGCACGCTGGCCTGCGGCGCATTCATCGCAGCCAGCACCGCAGCACGAACTCTTTCAGGGTACGAATACTCCGCGTGCCCCAGCAGTTCGAATCTGGTAGCGCTCGCCCGTCGCCCGCCAATCCTCACCAGCGCGACGTTAATCCCGTCCGCCGAAGTGCCGCTCATCACCCCCGCCACGATCATTTCGTGTCTTGTTCTGCGTTTGCCGCTCATGCCCGGGTGCCCCATTTCTCGCGTCCTTTGCGAGAAGTGGGCCAGGAAGACTCCCCGCGTCCCGCTGCCTCTATTCGCACCTGCTCACCAAATTCCCACAACCTGCGCGACAGCCTGCCGATGCTTGCCGCAGACGGAGCCTTCGCTGAGCGTAGCGTCTTCGCCCACTTCTTCTTAAATGCCAACACGCGCCTGGAAGAGTCCTCGACCCGCGCGGCAAATTTTCCGTCTTGCTCCGCGGCTCTCACTAGTTCTTCGTACGCCTGCTCGATATAGTCCTCGCGATGGCAAATCAGGCACAAATCTCCGCCGGCGCGAATGTGCTCAACAGCAGCCTGCCCAACTGGCGCGGCAGACAGCACGCCGCCCATTTCGAGATCGTCCGACACGATCAGGTTGCGGAACCCGATGCGCTTGCGCAGAATATCTGTAATCCAAATCTTAGAAAGCGACGCCGGCGTTCGATCGCGCGTGACCTGCGGATAAGCCGCATGCGAGATCATTGCAAATGGCAACTGTCGCCGCAGCTTGCGATAGGGAACGAGATCCTCCGCCCAAAGTTTCTTCAGCGGCTTCACGATCACCGGCAGTTCGTGATGGCTGTCGAGCCTACCTTCGCCCAGACCGGGAAAGTGTTTTCCGCATCCCAGCACGTTCGCCTCGCGCAACCCGGCAAGAAACTCGCGCGCGTATGCGGTCGTCTCCCGCGGATTTGCCGACACGGCGCGCGACCCCATCACGCTGCGTGAAGCCTCAAACGCCAGGTCCAGCACGGGAGCGAAAGTCACGTTGAAGCCGAGAGCGCGGCAGTTCTCTCCGATGATTTGCCCATGTCTGCGAAACAGCTTTCGATCACCAGAAGCAAAAACCTCCGCCGCCGAAGGCGTGGGCCCAAGCACATCGCGAAAACGATCGACGCTTCCGCCCTCAAGATCAACGCAAGTGAACAGCGGCGCAGAAACGCACTTCCGGCAATCGCGCAGCAGCCGCCACGTCCGCTCCGCGCTTTTGATATTGCGCGCAAACAGAATCACCCCCGCCGGCCGCAACCGTGCGAGCAGGGAACTGAGCCCGGGCGTCATCTCCGTGCCCTCGAAACCGACGATGAGGCAGCGGCCGATCGTCCTCATGTTTTGCGGCTTGACCTTAGCTGACATTCGAGATCGCAAACAATCCGCTGGAATCGGGTCTACTCACTTCCTCGGCGTATTCCACGCTCAGATTTCCTTCTTCAACTCCGCCAGCAAGTTCAACGCCTCAAGCGGCGTGAGCCGGTTCAAATCCACTTCCCGCAGCCTGTCCAAAACCGGCTGCGAAATCGGAGTAAAAATCGTGAGCTGCGTTGGCGCAGGCGTCGCCCCCGGAGAAAGATGCCCCGTAACCTCGCGCTCCGCCGACTCATGCTCGGCCAGCACTTCGCGCGCCCGCACCACCACCTCGTTCGGCAATCCGGCCAACTTCGCGACTTCGATGCCATAGCTGCGGTCCGCCGCCCCGGGTTCGACTTTTCGCAGAAACACAATTCCGGCCCCGCTTTCCTTCACCGACACGTGATAATTCTTCACTCCCGAAAGCTGCTGCGCCAGTTCCGTCAACTCGAAATAATGCGTGGCGAACAGAGTCTTGGCCCGCACCCGCGCATGCAGATATTCCACCGCGGCCCAGGCGATCGCGAGCCCGTCATAAGTGGAAGTGCCGCGGCCAACTTCATCCAGCAAAATCAGCGACCGCGCCGTAGCCGTGTGCAGAATGGCCGCCGTCTCCGTCATCTCCACCATGAAAGTCGAGCGCCCGCGCGCCAGGTTGTCGCTGGCGCCAATGCGTGTGAACACTCGATCCACCAAGCCCAGCCGCGCCGACCGCGCCGGAACGAACGAGCCCATCTGCGCCAGAATCACAATCAAAGCCGTCTGCCGCAGATAAGTCGACTTGCCGCCCATGTTCGGCCCGGTCAACAGCACGATGGTATGAGTGTCAGCATTCAAGTAAAGATCGTTGGGCACAAACCGTTCGCTGCCGGGGGCCAGTTCCTGTTGTTCGATCACGGGATGCCGCCCCTCGATAATTTCGAGCACGCCAATTTCCAGAACGCCTGACTCCCCGGCTTTTTCCGAAGCCACCGATTCAAATTGCGGCCGGCAGTAATCCCGTAGCGCCGCGACGTGCGCCAGCGACGCCAGTACGTCCACTTCGGCCAACGCCAGCGCGGTCTGTCGAATCCGTTTGGCCTCGCCCGCAATCGCAGTGCGCAACGCGGCGAACAATCGCCGCTCGATCTCGACGATCTTCTCTTGCGCATCGAGAATCTTGGCTTCGTACTCTTTCAGCTCCGGAGTGGTGAACCGTTCGGCGTTCACCAGCGTCTGCTTGCGGTCGTAATCCTGCGGCACCAGATGCAGATTCGCCTTGGACACCTCAATGTAATACCCAAAAATCGAATTGAACTTAACTTTGAGCGAAGCGATGCCAGTGCGTCCGCGCTCGCGCTGTTCAATTTGCGCCAACACCTGCTTGCTGTTGCGCGAGAGTTCGCGCAGTTCGTCAAGATCGCGGTCCACGCCAGGTGCGATCACTCCGCCGTCGGAGAAAGTGAGTGGCGGCTCGGGCACGATGTTCTTTTCAATACGCCCACGAAGATCGCTCAACTCGTCGAGCGCTTCCTGAAGCGCATTCAGTCGCTGCGACGCCAGACGCCCCACCGCCGCCTTGACCGCTGGAATTTTTCCCAGCGAAGCTCCCAGCGCCAGCACGTCGCGGGGATTGGCGGTTTCGAGCGCCACCCGGCTCAAGAGTCGCTCCAGGTCAAGCACGCCATCGAGCGCCCGCCGCAATTCCTCGCGCGCCACGGTATCCTTTACCCCGGCCTCCACCGCATCGAGCCGGGCATTGATCTCGGCGAGATCGAGTGACGGCCGCAGCAGCCACGCGCGCAGCAATCGCTTGCCCATGGGCGTAGCGGTGCAGTCGATCGCACGAAATAGCGTGACGCCCGCATCCGTTCCAGCAAAAAGGGGCTCAATCAACTCAAGATTGCGCACCGTAACCGCATCGAGCACCAGACAGTTTTGCCGCTCGTACCATCCAATGCGATCCACATGATCAAGCGATCCACGCTGCGTGGACCGCACGTAGTAAAGAATCGCGCCGGCCGCCGAGGCCGCTGCAGCGCGTCCTGCCAACCCAAATCCCTCCAGCGACAAAACTCCAAAGTGATTTTCCAGCAGGGGAATGGCGTGGTCGGGCGCGAAAATCCAGTCATCGAGTGGAGTCTCGGTGCAGCTCGCACCAGCCGCCCGCGGCTGAGGCGCTTGTGTTGGTTGTGTGGAAACGGGCGCCCCGCCCGGTTTGCCGAGCAGAACTCGGCTGGTTCTGACTTCAAACAGCGGCGCCGCCGACCCATACAACAATTCCTTCGGCCGCAGCTGCTCCAATTCCTCCTGCACCCGTCGCAAGGCACCCTCGCCAGAAAACTCGGTGGCCCGGAATTCGCCCGTCGAAACATCGAGCGCTGCGAATCCAACGCGATCGCCCACCTGCGCCAGCGCCGCCAGAAAATTGTTGTCTTCCGCGCCCAGCGACGAATCCGCCGCCGTCCCCGGCGTGACCACCCGCGTCACTTCGCGGCGCACCAACTTCTTCGCCACCCGCGGATCTTCCACCTGTTCGCAGATGGCCACCTTGAACCCCTTGCGGATCAGCTTGCCAATGTAGTTTTCGGCCGCGTGATAAGGCACGCCGCACATGGGCACCGCAATCCCTTTTTCCTTGTTGCGCGAGGTCAACGTGATCTGCAGTTCTTTGGCCGCCACGATCGCATCGTCGAAAAAAAGCTCGTAGAAGTCGCCCAGCCGAAAGAAAAGCAATGCAGTGGGATGCTCTTTCTTTACGGAAGCATATTGCCGCATCAGCGGAGTGGACGGCTCGGTCATATTTTCGGCCACGGTTTCGGCCATCGGGGCTCGATCATCTCTCGGTCAACCAGGCGGGGCTTGGCGCGGATTATAACAAAGCTGCAAGCCCCGCTCCTGCGTCATTTCTCATCGCGCCCTTCTAGAAATCGCAGTTGACTATGCTTCTCTCGCAGTGTTCTCTTAATCCCATGGAACTTCGCAAGGATCCCATCACGCGCTCGTGGGTCATCACCGGTGACGATCCTGCGGAGAGCGCTCCGCGGCCTTCGTCCGCCTGCCGCTTCTGCCCGGATTCCAAAGACACGCCGCAAGTGATTTCGGCCGCTCCCAACGCGGTCGGGACCCCCTGGTCGGCGCGCGCGGTCGTACATCCTACGCCTCTTTACCGCATCGAGGGTGAGCCCGCCCGCCGCGGCGACGGCCTCTACGACCGCATGCACTCCGTGGGAGCGCACGAAGTCCTGGTCGAAAATGCCCAGCACGACCGCCATCTCTGGAACGCCAGCGACGGCGAGATCGAACAATTCCTGCGCCTGGCCGCCGAACGCATCTTCGACCTCAAGCGCGATCCACGCATCAAATACGTCAGCCTCTTCAAAGATTACGGCCCCAGCGCCGGCCAGGAATTCAGCCACCCCACTTCGCAGATTACCGCAACCTTATTTGTTCCTCGGCGAGTGCTCTACGAACTGCGCGCTGGACGGGAATACTTCGTCGGGAAAGAGCGCTGCGTCTTCTGCGATATCCTGAACCAGGAAGAGCGCCAGGCCCTGCGCGTGCTCGAAGCTCGCGGTGACTACGTTGCGCTTTGTCCCTACGCTCCGCGCGTTCCTTACGAGACCTGGATTCTTCCCCGCACCCACGAAGCCTCATTCGAACGTACCGGCCTGGCTCGCGGAGCCGTGCTCACCCACCTCGCCGCGCTGCTCCGCCGCACCCTGCAGCGAGTGCGAACCATTACCGAGAATTTTCACCTGGTGCTGCATACCTCGCCCAGCACCATCCATCCTTCAAAGAACCTCGGCTACTGGAAAACGATCGACGAGGATTATCATTGGCACATTGAAATTCTCCCCATCGTGACTTCGAAGGCGCGCTCCTATACGTTCAAAGAGGTGTACTATTCGCCGGTGAGCAGCGAAAGCGCGGTCAAGCAATTGCGCGAGGCAAAGATCGATGGCTGAAAAATCACCGGCTGAAAGATCGCCGAAGCTGCTGGCCACTAACCACTGGTCACTAACCACTGATTTCAAATGACAACGCCCATCGTAACCGGCCTCATCCCCTCTGGCGCATGCTGCTAACGTGCAATCCTCGATCGACTTTTTCAAACTTCAGGGCGGCAGACAGCTTCTACTAGCCGCCGGCCACTAACCAATAATCACTGGCTACTGGGCTCCCACTCCGCTTACCAGCGGCTGCAGACTCTGCCGCGAGAGTAGTTTTTCCGCCGAGCCGGCATCCACCGGCGGCGAGAACAAGTACCCCTGCCCGAACTGGCAGCCCAATTCCTGCAGACGGTCCAGATGCTTCACCGTTTCCACTCCCTCCGCAATCACCCTCACATTCATTTTGCGGGCCAGCGTGATAATCATCTCCACAACGTCGCAGGTGCCCGAATCTGTCAGCAGTTCGGCCACCAGGGACCGGTCGATCTTCAACCCTTCCACGGGAAAATGCCGCAGCTCGCTCAGCGAGAAATGCCCGGTGCCGAACTCTTGCAGGATCACGCGCACTCCCAGGCTGCGCAGTTGTGAGAGCACGCTCGAGGTGAGCCTGGGGTTTGTCATGGCCAGGCTTTCGGACATTTCCAATTGCAGGCTGCCGGGCCCGATGCCGCTGGCGTGGATCGCGTCCCGTAAGTCGCTCACCAGATTCGCGTGCGCCAACTGCCGCGCCGAAACATTAATGGCGATGCTCAACGGCCCCGCCGCCGCATACTTCACCTGCCACTTCCGCATCTGGCGGCACGCTTCCACGAACATCTGCTGCCCAATCGAGATCATCAGGCCCGTGTCCTCGGCTGCCTCCAGGAATTTATCGGCTGCGATCACCCCCTGCTGCGGGTGCGACCAGCGCAGCAAGGCTTCAAATCCCGTGATCTGCCGCGTCTTCAGCGCGACCATCGGCTGGTAGTAAACGTGGAATTGGCCTTCATCCAGGGCCGTGCGCAATTCCGATTCCAGCTTCAGCCGGTTCACCGCTTGGGTCTGCATGGCTTCGTCGAACAGTTCGCACCGCGATCCACCCAGCGCTTTGGCCCGGCGCATTGCGGCATCGGCATCCTGCAGCAGATCTTCCGCCTGCCGGTGCGGGGTCGCGCTCAAGGCAATCCCCACGCTGGCCGAGACGCACACCGCGCGCCCCTCAATCAGAATCGGAATGGCCACCGCCAGCTTCACCCGGTTCGCGACCCGCATCGCGTCACTGGGATCGTTGATTCCGTCCAGCAGGATGGTGAATTCGTCGCCTCCCAGCCGCGACAACACTGCGTCCACGCATACTCCCGGCGACTGCGGACGCGCCACCGTATCTTGTTCTCGCAACGCCGCCGCCATGCGCCGCCCAATCTCTACGATCACCTGATCGCCGGCAGCTGTACCCATGGTGTCGTTAAAACCCTTGAATCCATCCACATCGACGAGCAGCACTGCGTAGTGCGAATCCGCCTTGCGCTGCGTCCGGATAAAGGAAAGCCCCAGCCGGTCAAGAAACAATCGCCGGTTGGGCAGTCCGGTCAGCGCATCGTGAAACGAATTATGTTCCAACTGCTCCTCCGCCAGCTTGCGCTCGGTGACGTCGCGGTTCACGATCACCAGTTTCGCCACCTCGCCTTTCTCGTTCCGCACCGTGCTGGCCACCGATTCCAGCACTTTCCACGATCCATTCTTGTGCCGGATGCGGTATTCCATCGTTTTCCCCACCCCGCTTCGTCGTGCCTCCCGCGAAGCCTCCAGCACTTTGAAACGGTCATCGGGATGAATCTGCTCGAACGCCGACGTCTCGCTCAGTTCAGCCGGCGAATACCCCAGGATTTTCTTGTAGGCAGGACTGTTATAAAGGCGGTGGCCTTTCACATCCACCAGCGCGATCATGTCGGCGGCGTTCTCCGTGACAATCTGAAACAGTTCTTCGCGATGCTTCGACTGCCGCTGAATCTCATTGAAGCGGATTCGCTGGTAGGCGACCAGAGCCACCAGCGCGGCGATCACCAGCCAAATCCATTCCTGCATCATCAATCACCTGGGCCGACCAGCCGCTCTCGCGAAACCACGCGAAACCATGCGGGCAGTCGATCTCCCAAGAAAGCTATCGGCACGTTTCCGAAACGAGTGAGTTAGCCGTCGAAGAGTTGAGTACCTTCGTGCGATCTTCTCCTGACTGCCCTGGCTGCCTGCCTGCACGGCTGAAGGCGAAAGCACCGCAACTCATGTGGGGACAGCCGCCTCGGCTGTCCGCCGGCGCGAAGCCCGGCGCTAGTTCCGTGGCTGCTAGCGGATGCCCCATTTCTCGCGCCCTTTGCGAAAGCCTGCTCTGAGCGAAGTCGAAGGCTGGGGATTTAGAAGTCAGGTTAAGAAGTCAGGTTTTGACGTCAGGTTTAACAGATAGGGCTTTCTCCGTGCCGCCGTGCTGAATGGCTTCTCGAGGGAGCATAATGTCCGCATGTCCCCGGACAAAACCGTCCGCCGCCTGAAGAGCTACGCCGGCGCCCAGGGCTACGTTTATCAGTATTACTTCGTCGGCAAGCGCCCCGCCCTGCCCGACGATCCTGCCGCCCCAGCCACCGAATTCATCTTCGACGTAACCTCCGACCGCAAGCTCACCTACGCTATCAGCATCTTCCTCTCCGCAGAAGCGGTAACCGCCTGGAGCAAAGCTCACAACCGTCCCCTGAGCGACGCCGAACAATACGCCGCCGCCAAACTTCGCCTCTTCCGCGCCTTCGACGACCTGGAAGACGTAAAAGCCCTAGGCCGCCGCCTGCTAATCGACGCGAGTTTGCTGGAAGAAGCGCTCGCAAGCCTGGGCGTGGAGTAGGCGGCCAGACTTCGTTGCTACGGATCCACACGGATTTTCACGGATAAACACAACGCGGGGAACTAAACAACTCCGGCGGCTCGCAAGCCATGCGCCTCTCAGGAAGTCTCCCTAAAAGGTCTTAATCCGTGAAGATCCGTGAAATCCGTGGCTGCTTGCCACTATTATTGTGATCCCAATCACACTCCCCCGTGACCCATCCCGTTTTCGCCAGCCCCATTCCCTGTGCAGACTATAATGCGTGGAAAGGAATGGGGTTCAGGGCTTCGCACAAACCGGAAACGGCCAAAATGGAACCACCGCCGGTCTCTCGTGACTTGCATTAAACTCCCTGCACTCTGATACTTACCAAGCCTATGGCTCTGCTCTGGCTCCGCTTCGCGCTGGGTTGCTATTTCATCGGGCTGATCTACGCTTTCGTGGCGCTCACCCGCACCAGCGACCTGTTCAGCCGCATCGCGCTGCACGCGGCCAGCCTGGGCATGGTTTTTCACTTCGTGTCGCTGGTGGAACTGTTCCTCTCCGGCCACGTCGTCTGGGCCTCGGTGCACAACGGCGAATCGCTGCTCGCCTTCTTCTCGATGAGCTTCTTCATGCTCATCTACGCCATCTACCAGACCACTTCGCCGGGCGTGGTCGTTTTCCCAATCGTTTTCTTTCTGACCTTCGTGGCCGCCATGGACGAACAACCTGTCCTGCTGACCTCCTTCGTCCACGTCAAAGGATGGCTGATCGCCCACATCATCCTCATTTTCACCGGATACGCCGCCCTCGTATTAAGCTTTGGCGCCAGCCTGCTCTATCTCTTGCAGGAGCGCCGCCTGAAATCCAAGAAGCCGACCAGCCTGATTTCCTTTCTCCCGGCGCTCGAAGTCATCGACCAGATCGGCTACCGTTCCTTGCTGCTGGGCTTTCCCTTCATGACCCTCGGCCTGCTGACCGGCTCCGTAGTCGCGATTTCCGTCTACGGACACGTAAATTTTCTCGATCCCAAGATTTTGCTCTCGGTGTTGATGTGGGTCGTGTACATGCTCATGATCTTCACCCGCTGGAATTCCGGATGGCGCGGCCGCCGCGCCGCCGTGCTCGCCACCTGCGCCTTCGTGGCCGCGATCGTGGCTTGGGCCGCCAACTATTTCTCCGCCATCCACAGGTTCGCCGCCTCATGAGGCTCGGATTATGAGATATCAGCTCATCGGCGTGAATCACAAGAGCGCGCCGCTCGAAGTGCGCGAGCGTCTGGCCATCCCCGAGTCGCGCCTGCCCGACGCCTGCCGCGATCTCACCGCCTATCCTGGAATCGAAGAAGGCATGATCATTTCCACCTGCAACCGAGTGGAACTGGTCACCCATACCACCAACGGCTCGGCTGACCTGCGCGGATTCCTGCACAAACATTTCCATCTCACCGCCGAAGAACTCGACGCGCATCTTTACGAATTCCGCGAGAAGGACGCCGTCCGCCACATCTTCCGCGTGGCCTCAAGCCTCGATTCGATGGTCGTTGGCGAAGCTCAGATTCTCGGCCAGGTAAAGGAAGCGTATGCAACCGCGCGTGCCGTGGGCGCAGTCCGCGGACAACTCGACCAACTCTTCAGCCGCGCTTTCGCCGTGGCCAAGCGCGTGCGCAGCGAAACCGAAGTGGGATCTTCGTCAGTCTCGATCGCGAGCGTCGCCGTCGAGTTGGCGAAGAAAATTTTCGGCAGCCTGCAAGGCAAGACCGTCTTCATCGTGGGCGCCGGAAAAATGAGCGAACTCGCCGCCCGCCACCTGATGGCCCACGGCTGCGCCTCCATCTTCGTCGCCAACCGCACCTACGAGCGCGCCATCGGCCTGGCCCAGAAATTCAACGGCCAGGCCATCAAGTTCGACGACCTCTACAACACCTGCGACCGCGCCGACATCGTCATCACCTCCACCGGCGCGCCCCACGCCATTTTCCGCCGCGAACATGGAGAGCAGTTCCTCGCCCGCCGCAAGAATAAGCCGATGTTCTTCATCGACATCGCCGTCCCTCGCGACGTCTCGCCCGAAATGGCCAAACTCGACGGCATCTTCGCCTACGACATGGACGACCTGCAGCAAGCCGTCAGCAGCCACGTCGCCGATCGCCACAAAGAAGCCGAACTCGCCGAAGCCATCATCACCAGCGAAGTCGAAAAGTTCGACGCGCGCCTGCACACCCTCGACGTGGTCCCGACAATCGTGAGCCTGCAAGATCACCTCGAAACCATCCGCCAGGCCGAAATCGACCGCGTCCGCGGCCGACTCGGCCACATGACCCCCGAGCAGGAAATCGCCGTCGAAGCCCTGACCCGTGGCATCATCAACAAAGTCATGCACACCCCGATCACGACACTCAAGACAGCCGCCAAAGAAGCCGAAGCCACCACTGTAATCGACGTAGTCCGCCGCCTCTTCAACCTGCGCGACAAAGACTCAGCGGCTCCAAACCAGAAAAACGAACTAGGAACGCGCCCGTGATCCCGCTCCCGAAGCCCTGTCATCCTGAGCGCAGTCTGGCGATGCGCGAAGCGAATCGCCAGACGAAGTCGAAGGACCCCGTGCCCCCTTGCAGTTCCACGAGTGATGCGAGGAGTTTTCCCTCGTGCGACAGGACAATGCCATCACACCCACTTATGACGACCTTATCGAGCAGGCTTGAGAAAAATTGGCGCGACATCATCAGCGGCGAGTTCAAGACGGGCGTCGAGTTCGAGCAGCACATGGCGAAGCTGGAACAGTTCTTGCAGCGGGAGAAAGGCCGCGGACGCGACATCTATCCCAAGGATGAGGAAATTTTCAACGCGCTCAACCTCACCGCATTTAAGAAGATTAAAGTGGTGATCATCGGTCAGGATCCGTATCACAAAAAAGGGCAGGCGCATGGCCTTTGCTTCTCGGTCCCCAAGGACATCGAACAAATCCCACCGAGCCTTCGCAATATCTACGAAGAGCTCAAAAACGAGTACGGTATCCGGCCGAGCGATGGCGACCTGACAGGGTGGGCGGAGCAGGGGGTATTGCTGCTGAATGCGACGCTAACCGTGCAGAAGGGCAGAGCCGGCTCGCATCAAGGCAAAGGCTGGGAGGAATTCACCGACGCCATTATCCGCGCCGTCAGCGAAAAGCGGGAGCCCGTCGTTTTTCTGCTCTGGGGTCGGTGCGCGCAGAAAAAAGGCGAGCTGATCGACCGCAAAAAACATAAGGTGCTGGAAACATCGCACCCTTCGGGGCTTTCAGCCTACCGCGGTTTCCTCAAGTGCGGCCATTTTAAAGAAGCCAACGTATTCCTGATAAAGCACGGACTTAAGCCCGTCGTGTGGCAGAAGATTTAGATTACTAACCCATGCCTAAGCTCCGCATCGGCTCCCGCGGTTCCCAACTCGCCCTCTGGCAAGCCAACCACATCTCCGCCCTCCTGCGCGCCCGCGGACACCAAGTCGAAATCGAAATCATCCACACCACCGGCGACAAAATCACCGATGTTCCGCTCGCCATGGTTGGCACGAAGGGCGGACTTGGCAAAGGAATTTTCACCAAGGAAATCGAAGAAGCCCTCGCCGCCGGCCGCGTCGACTTGGCCGTGCACTCGTTGAAAGACCTGCCCACCGAACTCCCGCCAGGATTCGAAATCGCCGCCATCACCGAACGCCAAGACCCGCGCGACGCCTTCTGCTCGCGTAATTACTCAAAGATCGAAGACTTGCCGCAACACGCCCGCGTGGGCACCAGCAGCCTGCGCCGCCAGGCGCAACTCAAAGCCATCCGCCCCGATCTCGACATTCATCCCCTGCGCGGCAACGTCGACACCCGCCTGCGCAAACTCGAGCAAGGCGAATACGACGCCATCATCCTGGCCTCCGCCGGCCTGAAGCGCCTGGGTAGAACCGAACTGATCAAACAAATCATCCCCGCCGAAATCATGTGCCCCGCCGCCGGCCAAGGTGCGCTGGGAATCGAAATCCGCCAAGGCGACGCCACCACGCGCCAGCATCTGGAATTTTTAAACGACCCCGCCGCCCGCGCCGCCACCACTTGCGAGCGCGCCCTGCTCAATAGTCTCGGCGGAGGTTGCCAGGTCCCCATCGGAGCGTTTGCGGAAGTTTTCTTAACAGGGAACGGGGAAGGGTCGCTTTCAGGAAACGACGGACGGCCGTTGGGAAACCGGGAAGGGCACGACTTCAGTCGTGCCGATACCACGCCACGAATGCGACCGGCTTCAGCCGCTGGGGTTCGCCTTCATCTCGAATCCATCGTGGCCGACCCCGACGGCTCAAAACTCCTCCGCGATTCCCGCGACGGAGACATTGGAGACGCCGAACAACTGGGCAACGCCGCCGGCGCCGCTCTCCTCGCGCGCGGCGGAGACGCCATCCTGGCCGCCGTCTACGGCCGCGGCCTGGCTGTCCCGCCGCAACCCTAAACCGCGCGCCAGACTTGATAAGATGACGCAGACCCCTCCCGCGAACGAGCGGGAACGAAAGCCGCGAAGCGGGCGACAGAATGCAGCCCACGGCGTAAGCCGTGGGTTGGCCGCAAAGTATGAACAAGCCCCGCAGGGGCGAAAGAAAATCACCCTTGTACATTCCCGAACATTTCGTTCTCCGTGACCACGCCGCCGCGATTGCGTTCATGCAGGCGAATCCCTTTGTGATCCTGGTCTCGACGACGGAAGACGGCCCCTTCGCCAGCCACGTGCCCGTGATCATCCGCGAATCTGGAGATCAACTCATCCTCCGCGGACACGTAGCCAAGGCCAACCCGCACTGGCGCTATCTCGAACAGAATCCGCAATGCCTCACCATTTTTCACGGACCACACTCCTACGTCTCCACACGCAACTACGTCACCCCCGAAAACGTCCCCACGTGGAATTACGGCGCGGTACACGTCTACGGAACCGCCCGCGTCTATTCTTCGCCGGAAGCCTTGCAAGGCATGCTGCACGAACTGATCTCCACCTTTGAGGCCGCTTACGCCCAGCAATGGGATAGCTTCGACGCAACCTACCGTGACCGCATGCTGAACCACATCGTAGGGTTCGAAATCACCGCAACCAACCTCGAAGCCAAATTCAAGCTCAGCCAGAATCGCACGAAAGAAGAACAGGCAAATGTGATCGCATCGTTGTGCAAAGCCGAAGACACAGCTGTCTCGGGTGTGGCCCGTCTGATGCAGGAGCAGAACCTGGGTGCGACCGCGAAGAAGGAGCGCGAATGAAGTGGTTGCCGACTCGGTGGTTGGCTCTGAAGTGTGCCGGCCTGCTCATGGTAGCGGCTGTCAGTGCAGCCCATGCCAATATGCAGTCAGTTGAAAGCGTGAAATGGCTCGACGCGAAACAAGACCCCACCGCTTGGGCGAAAGTCCAAGCGGCATTCCGCGAAGAACTCGCGCCGGATGATCCAGCAACCACCTATCCGCAAACAGCTCAGCGGTACAAGTATCTCCACCGGGTGGCCGTATTTCGCGACTCCGCGCTGGTCATCATTGGACACAGGGAAACGAAAGACAGCAAGAACCCGGATTACTTCTCGGCCTACAACCACGATTTGAAGACAAAAACAAAATCTGAGATCGCCGATGCCAGTAAGTTCATGTGGCAATGGAAGTTTGTAAAGCTGGCAACATTCGAAGCGGGTCTCGCACCAGAGGTCGCCTTCACGTACTTCGACTGCTGGCAATGTGAACCGGAAAAGATTCTGGGTGCTTTCCATTTCGAGTCCGCGAGCAATCGATGGAGCCTGCGAAAATGGGGGAGCGAGAAGGGTGTGGTCGTCTACGCGCCGTCCGACCCTGGAGGCGACACAATCTCGTTTGACTGTCTGTTCGAAATCGCGGACGTAAACGGCGATGGGTTTGACGACGTCGTGCTTGCCTGCAGGGAAGTATCGGAGCCAGCCAAGGGCGAAAGGAAGATCACCGATTCGACGGATGTGTACAGCTTCAAAGGCGGCCAATTCGCCGACACGCCCGTGACCGCAACCGCGGAGCGCGAAAGGCTCTGGTCGCAGCTATGCAAGAAATCTCCCGGGAGTCGCCTTTGCAACCCCTGAACCGGAGCCAACAACAGAGACAAGTACTTTCTGGAATTCGCGTGCTGGTGGGCCGCGCCCGCCATCAAGCGGGTGCGCTCTCTACGGAACTGCGCAAGCTTGGCGCGCACGTGCTAGAGATTCCGTTCATCGAGATTCGCAAGCCGCGTTCGTTCCAGCCGCTCGATTCCGCCCTCGAGAATCTTGCAGACTACGACTGGCTGATCCTGACCAGTGTGAACGGCGTCGAGGCCCTGTGGCAGCGAATGCAAAAACTGAAACTTGCAAACAGACATTTGCAGCACCTGTACATTGCCGCCATCGGTCCCGCCACCAAAAAAGCCATCGAGCAGCTCGGTGTTCGCGTCGATGTGGTTCCCAAAGAGTACGTCGCCGAATCCGTAGTGCGCAGCCTGCGCCGCCGCGTGAAAGGGAAGCGCGTGCTGCTGGTGCGCGCCAAGGTGGCCCGCGATGTGATTCCCCGCGAACTGCGCAAAGCAGGAGCGCACGTGGATGTCGTCGAAGCTTACGAAACCGTGGTGCCGCAATCTTCGCGTACGCGACTCCGCGCCGCCCTCAAGAATCCGCGGCGCCGTCCGCATGTGATCACGTTCACCAGTTCTTCCACCGTGCGCAACTTCGTGGCGCTGCTGGGACGCGCTCGCGTCCACGCAAGCCTGGATGGAATCCTTACGGCGTCGATTGGTCCAGTCACTTCTTCGACGCTGCATGAGCTAGGACTCAGAGTCGACATCAAAGCCAAGGAGTTCACTATCCCTGGGCTGGTCGAGGCCGTTGTTAATCGGGTAAAATCAGCTCGTGTGGAATCAACGACTTAGCGCCAAGTTATTGAAAGCATTGAGGAGCCGCCGGCGGACAGACGCGTTCGATTGCGGTCTTGGTCGTTCACCAGGATGCCACTTCCTGAGCTTCTAAAGCCCCTAGGATCGACGATTGGGTCTCTGGTGAGCCCGAAGGCCACTCCGCGAATGGCGCCTCTAGAATCGCCACTTACAATAACGTTTTGCTACATGGAATCAATTACTTAGCCGTAAGTTATTGAATCAAAACGGAGAGTCGCACGTGACCAAAGACGAGGCCTGCAATATGGCCAACCATTGGGTGACAGCCTGGAACGCTCATGATCTGGACTTGATTATGACGCACTATGAAGATGGAGTTGAGTTGACCTCGCCGGTCGCGGCCAAGTTGTTGGGGACACAGGATGGCACGGTGGTGGGCAAGACAAACCTGAGCGCGTATTTTCAGCGCGGGCTAGACGCGTACCCCGATCTGCACTTTTACCTGGAGGACGTTCTCTGGGGCTTGAACAGCGTGGTGCTCTATTACAAAAATCAAAAAGGCACGCGCACGGCAGAGTTCATGGAGTTGTCACCCGCTGGAAAAATTGTGCGGGTGGTGGCGAACTACAACGGCTAGCAGCTTTGACGACTCCTCAGTAGGACGACCCTACTCGGTCAGCGAGCAACTGCAATCGGCCGGTTGCACGTGCGCCAGCAGAAAATTGGCGACGCGCTGGTAGGCATCGATCTGATTTTCCACACGCGCGAAGCCATGGCCTTCGTTGTCGTAGATCTTGTATTCGACTGTGCCGCCGCGCTTCTTGATGGCATCAACGACCTGCTGCGTTTCTGACTTGGGGCAGCGGGGATCATGTCCGCCGGCCAGCAGCATGAGCGGCGCTTTGATCTGGTCGATGAAGTTGATGGGGGAGCGGTCTTCGTAGAGAGCTTTATTTTTCACGACATCGCCCATGGTCGCGAGATCGGACTGCTGCAGCACCGGATCTTCGTTTTCGATTTCCGTGAACCAGTTCACGAAAGGAACAATGGGCACGCCCGCGGCCCAGACGTCAGGCGCCTTCGTCACCGACATCATGCTGAGATAGCCGCCGTAGCTTCCGCCCATGACGGCAATCTTTTTGGGATCCAGGTGGCCGGTCTGCTTAATCCAGTCGACGCCGGCGAGCACGTCCTGCAAGTCGCCGCCGCCCATGTCGAATAAATTTGCCTGCTGAAATTCTTTGCCGTAGCCGGTCGAGCCGCGATAGTTGGGCGCAAGCACCATGTAGCCTTGATTCGCCGCGTATTGCACGAAGCGGTTGAACGAATTCATGCTCTGCGCCGTGGGCCCGCCGTGGATGTAGACGATGGCGGCGTTCTGCCCGTTGCGCGCCATGTTGTAAGGCACGTAGAGAAACGCGGAGATGGTCCACTTGCCGTCGCGGCTGGGATAGTGCACGAGATAAGGCTCGACCATGTCTTCGGAAGTCACGCCCGCGAGCAGCGAGTGCGTGACCTGATGCGACTTGCCCGTGCCCATCGTGTAGACCCAGAGATCGCCGGGCGCGGTCGGGCCGTTGTGGTAGTAGAGCAGGCGCGAGCCGTCTTTGGTGAAAGCAGAGTGCCCCCCGGCGGGTTCATTCACGCCTTTCGGAATCGGCAGCGCGGTCGACTTGCCGGTCGCGATGTCGTGCAGAAAGATATCTTCGTTGCCGTCGACGTTAGCGCTGAACGTGACGTGCTTACCGTCGGGGGAAAACTCGCCGCCGCGGATTTCCCACTTGTCTTTTGTGAGCCACCGAATCTTCCCCGGGACGAAATATCCTGCCCTTGCTCCTTTCATCCCCACGTCCAGCAGCCCGACATTGTCGTATCCGTTCCCAGCGTTCGAGGTGATCAACACGGTTTCGGCATCATCGACGCCGGCCGACGCGAAATCGTTGGCGTGGAAAAGTTGCTCGCCTTCATGCGGTGTGAGCAGAGTGCTCGTCCCGGCCGCAACGTCGGCGATGAAGATGTTCGCATCCGTCCCCTTGGCCTGCTCCTGCGTGTAAACGATATGCTTGCCATCTTTCGACCAGATGATGCCGAAGTTGCGCTTGTCCTGCGGTGTGCCGGTGGTGAGGTGCTTCACTTCGCGCATCAGCGTGTCGTAGACGTCGATCTCATACGCCGCGGAAGTTTTCGGCTTGACCTCGTAGGCCAGGTAGCGGCCGTCGGGCGACCAGGTCGGACTCAACTCGGCGATTTCGCGCGTGTTGGTGAGGTTGACTACTTTGCCCGTCTTGGGCGAAACCAGAAAAATATCCCACTGCTCGTCGCCGTCGTAGTCGGATTGATAGGCTATCCACTTGCCGTCGGGGGACCACGCAGGCGAAGCCTGGCGCTGGTCGCTGACCGTGAGTTGAACGGGCCATCCGCCTTCGGCGGGGACGAGCCAGAGATTGTTGCGCCCGCTCATGTTGGAGATGAAGGCGATGCTCTTGCCGTCGGGCGACCACGTGGGACGGCCCACCTGTCGCGTCATGTAGAGCTTCTCGATGGTCAGTGTGCGCGGTTCAACCTGCGCGTTGGGTTTGGACGCGATCTGCTTGGGATCGGTCACGGCGTGGGGCGCGGGCAGCGTCTGGGCAGCGACGGTTTCGGCGACGACTGGGCTCATGAGTATGACGATAGCAAACGGGATGAAAGTACGCATGGGAAGTTGAAGGCCTTGGTTAAGGATCGAAGAGAAAGTTTAGCAGAGGGATGGCGCTTGATTCGCCGCAAGCGAATTGCATAGGTCCTTCGCTTCGCTCAGGATGAGAGGGGGCTGTTGGTGATGCACCAACCGACAGACGTTCACGCTTTCGCGTTCTTATGCATTTCTACAGTGCTCCAGGTTTTGTCGGCGGCGTAGCAGAGATTTTCGAGGGGGCAGTCGGCGCATTTGGGTTTGCGGGCGATGCACAGGCTGCGGCCGTGCCAGATGATCTGGTGAGAGAAGAGGATCCACTTTTCGCGCGGGATCACTTTCATTAGATCCTGCTCGATCTTCTGCGGGTCGTCTTGCGTGGTGAGCTCGAGGCGGCGGGAGATGCGGTGCACGTGGGTGTCGACGACTACGCCTACGCCTTTGTGGAACCACGAGCCGAGCACGACGTTGGCCGTTTTGCGGGCGACGCCGGGGAGGGTGAGGAGTTTCTCCATGTCGTCGGGGACCTGGCCGCCGAAATCGGCGACGATTTTTTGCGCGGCGCCGACGACTGATTTTGATTTGTTGCGGAAGAATCCGGTGGAGCGCACGTCGGGCTGAAGCTGCTCGGGGGTGAGCGCGGCGAAGGCTTCGACGGTGGGATATTTGTGGAAGAGTTCGGGGGTGACCCGGTTGACGTTGGCGTCGGTGGATTGGGCAGAGAGGATGGTTGCAACCAGGAGTTCCCAGGCGCTGGAGTGAGTCAGGGCGCAGGTGACGGCGGGGTAGAGCTGGTCGAGGCGGGCCAGGATTTCGGCGATGCGCTCGGGGGCGAGGGGATCGTAGGCGGTGGTTGATTTCTTGCGGCTCTTGGGCACCGCCGCCGGGGCTGCGCCCCGGGGACGGGCAAGAATGCCCGACCCCACACGAGCGTCTTCGATTCTGACACGAGCATCTTTCCCCGCACGAGCCGTGCTGGTGCTGGCATCTTTCTTTGCGCCAACACCTTCGTGGCGGCCGGTGCGGGCAGGGTGGCGGGGAGTGCGGCCGCGGGGCATGGGAGCAACATCTTAGCAGAATGGAAAATCCGGCAATCGGCGAGTCGGCGTAGTGTCCCTCAGTAACCTGTGCTCTCATTGACTGGGACGGGGAGCGCGGGTAGTCTGAACTCAACCCCTCGAGTTTCAAGCGGCGAGTTCAAGCAGCAAGTTCAGGATTGCGGGTCGGAAGAAGTTTGGGAGTGAATTTTAGAGAGTGAATTCGCACGCGAGTGCGGATAGACGACGGGAAATATCGTGGCAGTCAATTCCATTCAACTCGGGCAGGTATGGCGCAGCAACACCGACGGGCAGGATTACCTTGTCACTAAGGTCTATAACGAAGTGTTCACCCAGTTTGCCATGCTGCGGCCGGCGGGGATCAGCGCTCCCGATGCGCCCACCACGCGCATTAAGGTGATTAAGAACGCGGAAGGGGCGTCGCTGCCCGGATATACATTTACTCAGGATGGGTCGTTTTAGTCGCCATCAGCTATCAGCCGTCAGTAAGGCAACACCCCACACTAAGCGCAGCCCACCCACAACCGCTTCGGTAACTCTGCTTGGGCTGCGTCCACCGCAGGAAAATTTCCGATACACTTTAGCGGGTCTCAGTTAAGACTTAGAACGATGCTCTGCGGCCTCCGCGGAATTTCTTTGCGCCCTCGGCGGTTAAGAACTTTAGAGCCTTTAACCGCGGAGTTCGCGAAGAACAGCCGCGGAGGACGCGAAGAAGGGCACGAGATGGCCTGCGTGGGGCTTGGCCTTGCTCTTAACTGGGGACCGAGAAGTGAGAACTGAGATGAAAAGTGAGAACTGAGAAGTGGTTTCATGACTGAAAAACTTCTGGCTGTCATTTTTGTGTTCATCAAGTCGGTCATCGCCGTGACTGGCTATGGCGGGATCACTTTACTCATGGCGATTGAGTCGGCGTGCGTCCCGCTGCCTTCGGAATTGATCATGCCGTTTGCCGGATACCTGGTGTTCGAGGGCACGTTCAAACTGCTGTGGGTGGCGACGGCGGGGGCGATCGGGTGCAACCTGGGGTCGCTGGTGGCGTATGAGATTGGATGTTACGGCGGGCGTCCGCTGGTGGAGCGTTACGGGCGCTGGATCCTGATGGGCAAGCGTGAGCTCGACTGGGCTGACCGCTTTTTTGTGCGCTGGGGATATCTCGCCGTGTTCTTCGGAAGGTTGCTGCCCGTGGTTCGGACGTTCATTGCGCTGCCGGCGGGCGTGGCCCGCATGCCGCGGGGAAGGTTTCACCTCTACACGTTTCTGGGATCGTGGCCGTGGTGTTTGGGGCTGGCGTATCTCGGCATGAAGCTGGGCGAGAACTGGCGCGAGCTGGGGAGATATTTTCATAAGTTCGACGCGGTGATTGGAGTGGTGCTGGTGGCGGGGGCGGCTTGGTTTGTTTGGAGTCACTGGAGGAACAGGCTGAGCTCTCAGCCATCAGCCGTCAGCCATCAGCCATCAGTAAAGTCTCCGGTAGGAAGGGTGTCATCAGTGAATTGGACGCTGCGCCTTCGCCTTCTACAGATCGCGTGCATCCTTGCGCTCCTCGAGTGTTTCCGTTTTAGCCGCTCGGTGCGGCACGAGTGGAATGGCAAACTGACACTTGTTCATTGGCTTTTGATCGGGGGGGCTGTTTACTCGGGTGTCTCGGGTTTCAGGCTTCAGCGAAGGACGGTCAACGGTCCAAAGAGGCGGTCGACCTCGACCCCGTTCACCCGCTGGAGAGCCGGGCGTGTCGCGCGGCTCGGCACGGCAACTACGGTCGGCTTGTATGGATTCTGTCTCAGCATGTTCGCCGGGCCACCCTTGGTTGTGAATGCTCTCTTTGCGCTGGGATTGGTGCTCCTGTTGGTGTGGACGCCTGGGGCGGCTCCGGACCAAGTTGCGTGAACTCGCTGGGTCGGGAAGTTAGGACCGACAAACAGGCTTCGCGAGCTGTGACGCTACGATCTGCCATCTGCCGTTGCGTTTCATGACTACGTCTGTATAGACGTAGCGGACTTGGAAGCGACATCCATTCTGCTCGACTTCGTCTTCTTCCGAGCCGTGGACGAGGGCTACGTCGTTTGTCAGTAGGCGGATGCGGCGGCCGGTGGAGACCATCGAGAGATAGCGGATCGCGCCCGACTTTAGATTGGCGAGCACGTCTTCCTTCGTGAACTCCTTGCCGGATTCGTCGTATTGGAGGTAGTCGTCGGCGAAGATGCGGGAGAGTGCGGCGAGGTCGGCGGCGATGAGGGCGCGGTCGGCGGCGATGAAGAGTTGCAGGAGTTCGTCTTCGTCGTCTTTTTGCATTTCCCGGTCTCGGTGTCGACGGTGGGGTGCCGTCCCTACGGGACTCGGCTCCTTTTCTGGCGACACACCCGGCACTCACGTGCCGGGCTATCACATGCCGCCGCTTCGCGGCTGGTGTCTGATTGCTGTGGAGACACGTCTTCGCTTGCGATTTCTCCAAGCCATTCGTAGAGACGTTGCTTGCAACGTCTCTACAATGGTTTTGGTAGTGTACTAGGTGCTATCTCCGAGGAGGATTCCGTGATTCGAACGTTTCGCGTTTTCGCGTTGGTGTTGTTCTTCGCGGTCGCGCTGCCGGTTGTCGCTCACGCTCAGGCGGCGGCTTCCGGGCAGCCGTTTGTGGTGGAGTATTACTACAAGACCAAGTGGGGGCATGCGGATGAATTTCTTAAGCTGTTCAAGAAGAATCATTATCCGCTGCTGAAGAAAGAAGTCGAGATGGGGCGGATGCTGAAAGTCTGGATGGACCAGCCGCGCTACCACACCACCGAAGACGGGCGCTGGGATTTCCGCGTGACCATCATGTTTAAGAATGCGACCGTGGCCAATGAGCCGTTCGAGGAAGATGCGATTAAGAAGCAGTTGTGGCCCGATCAGGATGCGTACACGCGCGAGGAGCAGCGGCGATTCGAGATTCTCGACGCGCACTGGGATTTGCCGGTGAAGGTTGTGGAACTCGACGCGAAACCCTAAGTCTTTACCACAGAGGGCACGGAGGAACACAGGTAAACCACGAAGGTTTGGGGATTACTCTGTGAAACCCTGTGGCCTCTGTGGTTAGGTTTTGATTTGAGCCGCGATGCAGGGGATCGGAAAAAGATGTTAAACCAAGGTCACAATTCGACGGGAAATCCTTTATCCGGCCCATCAAAATTTGGAATTAGACATATCCCGCGGCGCGACCCTACTGTAGATCATGGACCCCATCATATCTGTCGAGGAATCACACGTTGATTTATTGCACGAGATCGGCGTCCGCCTGGGTACGGCGGACGGATTTCATGAAGTATTAACCCGGGTCGTAGAATTTGCTGCTGGTCTGGTGAAGTGCGACTCCTGCCTGGTGTACGTGCTGGAGGGCGAGGAATTGGTTTTGCGAGCGTCGAAGAATCCGCATCCCGAAGTGGTGGATCGTTTGAAACTGCGCGTTGGACAAGGGATCACGGGCTGGGTGGCAGAGCACGGCGAGCCGGTGGTGGTGGCCGGCAAAGCTAAAGAAGATCCGCGGTTTCGTTTTTTTCACGAACTTCCGGAAGACTCCTATGAAGCGTTTCTCTCGGTGCCGCTGATGTGCCGGGGACGGGTGATGGGAGTGATCAACCTGCAGCACCGGCTGCCGCATGTTTACAACCGCAGGCAAATCCAGCTGATTTCTACCATCGGATTTCTGGTGGGAGCGGAGATCGAGATGGCGCGACTGGACAGCGTCAACCTCAATCTGTCGGAACAACTGCAGACGCGAAAAATCGTGGAGCGCGCCAAGGGCATCCTGCAGCGCGATCTGGGATTGAACGAGGAGCAGGCCTACCTGGCGCTGCAGCGGCAGAGCCGGCAGAAGCGCAAGCCCATGAAAGAAATTGCCGAGGCCATTGTGCTCAGCGACGAAGTCAAGGGAGAGTCGCGACTACCGGAACCTTCGTAGTCTTTGCTCCCGCGGAGAAGCCGGCCTGGAAACAAAGAGCGTACCTCAGGCGCTGAAGCGCGAGAATTTTCACCTCGCTGATGGCATGAGTAAACTCGTGCCCTTCCCGGAACCGTGCTAGCAAATCTGAACTAACAAAATTGCAAAGAATAAAGAGAGCAGATTCCGTTCGGAATCTGCTCTCTGGTTTCGGCCGCGGACTGCTTACCGGGCCGTCGTGCTCGCCGATGCAGCGTCGGCCGAGGCCAACTGACGGGTCTCGGAAGGCACTGCGAAGTGAAGGGTCACGCCTGCCTCGGGCAACGCCATGGTGCTGACGAAACTTTTTCCTTCGCGCGCCACCAGAACCAACTGGTTGAGGTTGGAGGGCTTGGTTTCGGTGACATCGTTGACCAGCATCATGAATCCGGGCCCCGAGCCGCTGAGCTTGCGGACAAAAAGAAGCTCGGAAGGACCGCTGGGCTTGAAGGAAAACTCGTACTCTCCGGCAGGCACCAGCGCGTTCTGCCAGCGTACTTCGTGACTCAGGACAAAGTGGCCGTGCGTCTCCTGGGCCGAAGCCGGGGTGGGCGCGATGCTGAGCGCGCTGAGGGTTAAGGCTACGGCGTATGCGAACTTGCGAATGGAATTCATAGAATCTCCTGTGCTTGGTTCGAGACCAAGTCTGAAACCTGCGAGCACACTTCCGGCGTCGGAGCGAAACAAGTCCTGCCGAAGGTGAATGCTCAGATTGCGGTGGAGAACAACGGGGTCAGGAGATTTGCGATGCGGGCGGCAAAGCTCGCAAGCAAACATCGGCTTCGCGGGACCGGCTGCGGAGCTGGTGTGCGAAGTGATTCCATTGTGCCGCAGGATCGGTGCAGAGTCCAATTCAAAAAAGTTATGGGGAGTATTCACGCGAGGGGCGTGACGTTGGTAATGCGACTTTCTTCTTGGGCTTCGGAAAACCTTTGTGTCTTGAGTTGTCAAAGGCGTTCAAAGCTCTTAACCGCAGAGGACGCGGAGAACGGCCGCGGAGGACGCGGAGAACGTCGCGGTGTAAGGTCGCACTGGAATTCCATGCCGGCGGCGTCGCTTAGTGAGAGAATGGAGGTAGCAAAGATCCTCCGCCGCACGGGGTGCGGAGGTGAGGAGGCGCTATGCTGGCGACTCGTAACCGCTTTTCGCGGAACCCTTATTTTCAGTTTCATCCCTTGCACAGCTTGTATGCGTTGGTGGCCGTGCTGGTGGGGTTCGGGCTGTTCACGTGGTTTGCGCTGACGGCGCGGTGAGATGGCTGCTGAGTCTCAGATGTGCATCTGCTGCTCGGCTGCGCCTCGCGTGACAGCCGAGGCGGCTGTCGCCACATGGGCTGCGGCGGTCTCTACATGAGTCTTGCCGCTTGATGATGCAACGGCACCGTTAAACTGATTTTCTGCGCGTTTGGCCCCGCTGGTTTGCAATCTGCCCTCCGGATACGAGAACATACAAGGTTTGCAAATCCATTCTGATACTTACTGAGGAAGCGGCCTAACTATGGCGACAGGGAAGAAGTCCGCGAAAGCGGTGGTGAAAACGGCGCGGGTCGAAGTGAAGAATGCCGTGAAGAATGAAGTGAAGAACGAAGTGAAATCAGACGCGAAGGCACAGAGCAGCTCCGGGCATGGCATCACGATCGCTCCGGCGAAAGGGAAGCTGGGCGTCATGATCCCCGGCATGGGCGCGGTCGCGACCACGTTCGTTGCCGGCGTGGAGGCGATTCGCAAAGGGCTGGCCAAGCCGATCGGGTCGCTCACGCAGATGGGCACGGTGCGGCTGGGCAAGCGTACCGACGGGCGCTCGCCGAAGGTTACGGACTTCGTGCCCCTGGCCACGCTCGACGATCTGGTCTTCACCGGCTGGGATATTTTTGAAGACAATATGTACGACGCCGCAACGCATGCGGGCGTGCTCGACCAGCGATTGCTCGACCAGTTGAAGCCATTTCTTTCGTCGGTGAAGCCGCGCGCGGCGGTTTTCGATCACAATTATGTGAAGAAGATCGACGGGCCCAACGTAAAGAAGGGCAAGACGAAGATGGACCTGGCCGAGCAGTTGCGCGCCGATATCCGCGACTTCCGCAAGACCAGCGGGGCGAGCCGCCTGATCACGATGTGGTGCGGTTCGACCGAGTCCTATATCGAGGCCACGGCGGCACACCAGTCGGTGAAGGCCTTCGAGAAGGCGCTGCGCGAGAACGACGAGATGATTGCGCCCTCCATGATTTATGCCTACGCCTCGCTGATGGAAGGCGTTCCCTTCGCCAACGGCGCGCCGAATCTGACGGTGGATCTGCCGGTGATGCTGGAACTTTCACGGCAGAACGACGCGCCCATCTGCGGCAAAGATTTCAAGACCGGGCAGACTTTGATGAAGACTGTCTTGGCGCCCGCGTTCAAAGCGCGGCTGCTGGGGTTGAGCGGATGGTATTCCACCAACATCCTGGGCAACCGCGACGGTGAAGTGCTGGACGATCCGGGATCGTTCAAGACCAAGGAAGAATCGAAGCTGGGCGTACTGGAGCACATTCTGCAGCCTGCGCTCTATCCCGATCTGTACGGAAATATTTTCCACAAGGTTCGCATCAATTATTACCCGCCACGTGGTGATAATAAAGAGGGTTGGGACAACATCGACATCTTTGGATGGCTGGGCTATCCCATGCAGATCAAGGTCGACTTCCTGTGCCGTGATTCGATTCTCGCGGCGCCGATCGTGCTAGACCTGGTTTTATTCATGGATCTGGCGCAGCGCTGTTCGGAGCTGAAGGGAATCGGAATTCAGGAGTGGTTAAGCTTTTACTTTAAGTCTCCGATGACCGCGCCGGGGCTGTATCCCGAGCACGATCTGTTCATCCAGTTGATGAAGCTGAAGAACACGCTGCGGCATTTGAAAGGCGAAGAACTGATCACGCACCTGGGGCTGGAATATTACGATTGAGACTCCTTCGCGCCCTTGCGGGGTCAGGGTGAGACGGTACTGCGCATTTATTTCCCACTAAGTGCATCCCAACTTTCGCTTCGCGAGTCCAAGACCGGGTAGCTGGGTTCTGCTGCGTCCGGCAGCCGATCCGAAGGAGGTTGCGGATGCGGAGTCTGCTTGTCTTGATTGCGGTCGTGATGGCCGGCCTCGTGGTTGGAATGCGAGCCCAGGCCGCTGCGGATCAAGCGCCTTCCCATCCTGCGGGCTCGGTGGGACAAGGAACCTCCGATCCACCGCCCAAGTGGGGAATCTTTGCCGGATATGCTGCGATGGAGACCAACAACCACAACTTCCATTTCGGCCCGAATATCAACGCCTTCGCCCTGGACTACGACGAGAATGGGCATGGATTCGAAATCGGAGAGGTCCGCAACCTGAACCGTTATTTTGGAATCGTAGGCCTGTTTGACGCGCACTTCAGCAGCAACCAGTTCGACAACTTTGTTCCCAAGTGCGGCCAGCCGCCGTGTCCGGCGGAGAATCTTGACATCAATCCCAGCCTGTTCCGGTTCACCGCGGGGCCCGAGGTTGCGTTTCGTAACCACACACGCGTAACTCCCTTCGCGGATGTTCTTTTCGGTGCGGCCCACTCGCGCGCGACGTTTCGTCTTTCGGAAGCGGCGGGGAGGTTTTCAAGCACCGAAGGGGAGAATGGTTTTGCCGCGAATTTCGCTGCAGGACTGGAAGTTCGCGTCGCACGCCAGTTCAGCTTTCGCGGTTCGCTCGACTATGGCAAGGCGTTTGTCGGGTCGAGCGCGTTGCCGTCACAGCTGGTCGATTCGGTCGGATTCTCGACGGCGCTGCTGTTTCGCTTTCATTAGCCGATTTCCCCGTGATGGGGCGAGCGGGAAGCCGATGAGGAGTTGGATTCTCCGGCGTCCTCCTCGCCAAAAAGAAATGCGTCGGCATATTCCGTAAATGTGTGATGTTCCCCCGCGGCCTTGCGCTTGACCTCCGCCGCACGCCAAATGCCTTTGACAACCTTCAGCAGCAGCCCAAGGAGCAGTTTGGCAAGTTTGAACGGATCAAGAAGAAGATCAAAAAGCAGATCAAGCGCCATGCTTCTTCCCCTTGCAGCAGTATATTCCTTGTTCCTGCCATTTCAGCCGTTCACCACACGGTCTTGAGCAGCGGACTTCCGCGGATTCTGTCGTCGTGGGTTACCAGGGTCAGGCCTTCCGATCGGGCCGTGCCCCCGATAATTCGATCGGCGGGATCGCCGGAGTAGTCGCGCGGGAATTGAGCTGCCAAGGTGGCGATCTCGGGCGTAATCGGAAGCACGGTAACTCCTTCAATCAGCAAGTTGAGCGACGATTCCAGCGTGCCGGAGCGGCGAATGCGTCCGCGCGCCAACATGGAAGCGAGCTCCCAAATGCTGATGGCGGAAATTGCGATCCCGCCCTGCTTACGGGCTCGGCGGATGGCGGAAGCGGCTGGGCGGGAAAGAGACTTCGAATTGCTTACCGCCCAGAACAGGACATGCGTGTCTAGCAGAATCAAAACGCAGACTCCCACTCTTCGGGCGGGTCGGCATCGAGGTCGCCGACTACTTCAAACACGCCCTTCAGTCTGCCAATGAAGTCGTCTTTCGGTTCGTCGATGGGCACCAGCTTCGCAACCGGTTTGCCGCGTTTCGTAATCACCAGCGGGCGTTTGGTGGAGCGCACGTCCTCCATCAGCGAGAGGCACTGGGCTTTGAAGACGGCCGCGGAAATCTCCTTCATAGAAATATTGTAACAGACATGGTCAAGTCGAAATGACCATCTTGATGGTCAGGCCTTCTTCTCCCGCTTGTACTCGTCAAACTTCTCCAGGAAGCGGTCGATGTCCTTCTTCTGCAGATAGTACGGCGTCGACAACCGCAGCTTGTAAGGGTCGCCGCCGCGGATGCGGATTTTGTGCGTCTTCCACATCCAGTTTTCTAAATCCATGCGCGGGACGGGCGGGACGTTCACGCTGACGATGGCGCAGCGCAGGGCCGGGTCGGGCGAGGTCCAGGATTCGGCGCCGCGTTTTTTCATTTCATCGAGAATGTAATCGGCGAGGTACCGGTGGCGGCGCTCAATGCGGTCGAGGCTGATGTCGTTGGCCAGTTTGATCGAGGCGCGCAGGCCGTGCAGCGCGGGCACGTTCGAGCTGCCGATGCGCTGGAAGCGTTCGGCGCGGAGTTTGGTGTCGTCCCAGCCTTCGGTGGCGATGGTGCACCACAAACGGTCGATGACTTCGTCGCGCACATAGAGGAAGCCGCTGCCTTTGGGCGCCATCAGCCATTTGTGCGGGCTCGAGGAATACATGTCGCAGCCTAGTGCCCGCACATCGAGGCGCATCATGCCAACCACATGCGCGCCATCGACCGCGGAAAGAATGCCTTTGCTGCGCGCCAGCGCGCAAATTTCTTTCGCGGGCAGGACCACGCCGGAAAACGTTGTGATGTGGCTGAAAAAAATTACGCGGGTGCGCGGGGTGATAGCGTCGTTGAACAGGTTCAGAACTTGCGCGGCATCTTTCACCGGACGGGGAAGAGTGACTCTCTTCACCACGACGCCGTAGCGCTTGGCCTTGAGGTCCCAGGGATGCTCGCCGCCGGGGTGCTCCTGGTCGGTCATGAGCACTTCGTCGCCGGGTTTCAGGTCGATGCCATTGGCGATGTAGCTGTTCGCTTCTGTGGCATTGCGGAGCAGGGCGATCTCGTCGCGGGTGCAGCCGACGAAGGCGGCGAGCGGGTCGCGAAACTCGTTCCAGGCCGCGTATCCCCAGATGGGGTAGTCCTCGGGATCCTGCTGGTCCATTCTTTCGGTGGTGGCGTACCCGTCAAAAATGGCGCGCAGCACCGGCGCCGGGCTGGAGCCGACGGTGCCGTTGTTGAGGTAAATCTCGTCCTCGGGAATCAGGAATTGCTTGCGCATCTCGGCCCAGTACGCGTCTTCCTGGCTCGCGACGTTGCGGTCGAGCAGGGAATGGTCGGGCAGCGAGGCGGGTGCTTTCTCGAGTTGGGCGAATAAATGGCGAGGGACGGCCAGCGCGGCAGCCACTCCGGTGGTAGCGCTGGCGAGAAAGCGGCGGCGATTCAGCATAAGGACCTCCCGGTCGGCGACCGTTATACCACGGGCGGCCCAGGGGGCGCCGAAAAGGGCAGCCGCCCTCGGCAGTGGCTCAATTTGAATTTCTCCGCGCTCTTTGCGGTTTTTCCTTTGCGAACTCAGCGAATAAAGAGTCCTTTTCTTGGGCAAATCATAAAGACTTTAACCGCAGAGTGCGCAAAGAAAGTCCGCAAAGAGCGCAGAGAAATTCAAATTGAGCCACCACCCCGCCCGCATAAAGTCGGGAAGCTGGGCCACGTTCCGTCAAATTACTTAACGCAGGGGGGCCGGATAACCCAAAACGGGCTTGGTAGCGTCTAATCAACAGGATCGAAAGATTGGAGCTGGGGTGTGTTCGCACCGGGGGTATAATCGGGCGTAAGGAGTCTTTATGAAGAGCAGGTGGCTGGCAATCGCGATCGCAATGGCGGCGTTCAGCGCAGGGCCCTGGACGCAGGCGCAAGTTCAAGATCAAGACAAAGATCAGCCCAAGGCAGCGGACGCGCAGGGCAAGCCTGCTCCTCCGCCGGCGGCGCTGCCCACCCAGGATGACAGCCAGGTGAAGCACGACGGGGGCAAGACCGACGTGGATGCCGTGGGCAACCGCAACGTGGGATGCGGACGCGGCGTGGGCAACTGGTACACCGTGGAAGGCCAAGTGGCGCGGGGACGCGTCTACGCGCAGCAGATTGAGTCGCAAATCAAGCTGGTGAACGATCCCGTCATTACCGAGTATGTGAACCGCATCGGGCAGAACCTGGTGCGCAACTCCGACGCGCAAGTGCCCTTCACCATCAAAGTGATTGATTCCGACGTGGTGAATGCCATGGCGCTGCCGGGCGGATTCTTCTACGTAAATTCCGGGCTGATCCTGGCCGCGGACGAAGAAGCGGAAATGGCGGGCGTGATGGCGCACGAAATCGCGCACGTGGCCGCCTGCCACTACGGCCGCGAAATGACCCGGGCCAACCTGCTGCAGATGGCGTCGATCCCATTCATTTTCATGGGCGGGGCGCTGGGCTACGGGCTGTACGAAGCGTCCAGCATTGGCATTCCGCTGGGCTTCTTCAAGTTCTCGCGCGGGTTCGAGGCCGAGGCCGACTATCTGGGCATCGAATACATGTACCGGGCGGGATATGATCCGTCGGCGTTCGTGTCGTTCTTCGAAAAGATTCAGGCCATGGAGAAGAAGAAGCCGGGCACGCTCTCGAAAGCATTCGACACTCATCCGCAGACTCCAGACCGGATCGAGAAGTCGCAAGAGGAAATCCGCAAGATTCTCCCCGCGAAGCAGCAGTACGTTGTGACCACGTCCGAGTTTGACGAGGTGAAGGCGCGGCTGGCTTCGATCGAGAATAAGCACAAACTGCTCGACCAGAAAGACGGCAACAAACCGAGCCTGCGGCGTACCTCGAATACCGACACCAAGAACGGCGATACCAAGACCGACGACGACCGTCCAACTTTGAAACGGCGGGACGATTCGTCGAACTAAGTTCGGTGGTTGACCGCGATTGATGAAGCGAAGAAACCGGCGGCTGCGGCCGCCGGTTTTTCTTTTGCTACAATTTGGGGCACACCGAACGGGGGTAATTGCGGTATCCCTTGTTAGGATTGTCTCCGTTCGTCGGCTCTCATCGCCGGGAAGCGTGCCATGCGATTCTTCTCTTCACTGTCGGTGATTTTCATCCTGCACGCCTGGTGTCGTCCTGTGGTCGCTCAAGAGCCGACGGTAGTGCGGGTGGGCGTGACCGTACCGCAAAGCGGCGACCAAGCGGTGTCGGCAATCGAGGTGCGGGACCGGTTGGTGAAGGCTCTCAATCAACAGAGGCCCGACAAAAAGCTCCGGTTGTCCGGGGACGCCGTGGCCCTGGAAACCGAGTGGGGCAGCAAGGCGATCACGGAGGCGAAAGAAAAGAACTGCCCGTTCGTGCTCTCCACGCAGCTTACGGGTTTGCATACCTCCTCGATTCTGCGACCTACGACTACCGATGAATCGGAGCTTCACACGGTTCCGGTGTTCGATGTCACGGTGGAGTACCGGCTGACCCGTGTAATCGACGGAGCGACGTTCGCGATCGGATCGGCGCAAGCGAAGGACACGACCTCGCTACAGGAAGTGGTGTGGCGTACCTTGGCACAGGTTGCGGGCAAGGCGCTGGTTGACATCGCGAAGGCGGGTGTACCGCGCGGCGAATCGCGGACGGCGGAAAATTCTACCGAAAAACTGAATTCAGCGCAGGCGGAGGCGCCAAGGATCGCCGCCAACCTTTGCGCATGGCTGCCGACCGGGATTCCGCACTCCGACGCGTTGCCCCGCGCCTGCGACTATGTCATGAGTTTGCCGGAGACGATGCCGAATTTCATCTGCCATCAGGAGGCGTCGCGCTACCGCGGCAAGAGCCGCGCGCCCACCGATCTGATCACCGCGTCGGTGAGATACGAAGACGGGCGCGAATCCTACGGCGAAATCAAAGTGAACGGGAAGCCCGAGACCCTGGCGGTCGCGCAAGCCACGGGGCTTTGGTCCACGGGAGAGTTTGGCAGCAACAATCTGCGCTCCATCTTCAACCCGCGGAACCAACCTGTGTTCGACTTTGCCCGGGAAGGAACGCTAGGTGAGCATGCTGCATGGATCTTCACCTACAAGATCGCCAAGCAGAACGAGCCGTTGTGGCGACTGCACGGCGAGGATCAAGTGGTGGCCCCGCCTTATGAAGGGGAGTTGTGGATCGACCAGAAAACCGGCAGCGTGGTTCGATTCGAATCGATTGCAGAGGAACTCCCGGCGAACTTTGTCCTGAGTAGAGCCGAGATTCAAATCGACTACGAAGACGTGCGCTTCGCGGATGGGTCGGAGTTCACGCTGCCTTCGAGCTTTGCTGTATCCACAAACCTTCGCGGCGGACAGGCGACCCGGAATGTCGTACGTCTCACGGATTTTCACAAATTCAGAGCCAAGGGTCGTCTCGTCCTGAATGCAGGATCGAACCCTTCGGCATCGGTCCCGGCAGCGCAGGTTCCGCCGAGTGCAGCGGCCGTGCGGAAAGACTTGCAGGAGAGTGAGGCGATCTTTTCCGCGATTCGCGATCAGGCCGTGCAGGAAGATGAAGCTCGGCAAGAAGCGGAGCAGGCGCAAGTGCTGAATGGGGCAACGGCCCCGATTCTGGAGAGATTGTCGCAACTGCGGGGAGAGCAACGGCAGATTCAGGCGCAACATCAGACGATTGCTGTGGCGAACGCCGAAGGGAAGAACGCCGCCGCCGACGCTGGCAGCCCGCCGCGGACCGCACTCAAGGTCGAGGTGAGGCTGGTGCCGGTGAGTGTGGTGCTGCGGGATGGAAAAGGGCATGCGGTGGGGAATCTGGGTCAGGAGAATTTCCGACTGTTCGACAATGGAAAGCCGCAGGTCATCACGCAGTTTTCGGTCGAGGCGTCCGTGCCGGGCATTCCGGCGCAGGGCGCCGAAGCAGTCAGTACGCAGGAAACGATGCAGTTGGTAACCAATCAAAACCGCCCTGCGGGGACGGAGCGCAACACGGCTTATCTTTTTGACGATGCCCATTCGAATCTTGCGGAGATGGCGGGCGCGCGCGAAGCCGCGGTGCGACATCTTGGCGCGTTGAAGGCGGGGGAGCGCGCCGCTGTCTTCACGACTTCTGGCGCTGTAGTTATCGATTTCACCGACGACCAGGAGAAGCTGCTGGCTGGGGTGCGCAAGCTGAGGCCGCACGAAATCAACTCCGAGTTCGATTGCCCGCCCATCAGCTATTACATTGCGGACCTCATGATTAACAAGCGGGATCCGGAGGCTGAGAGCGTCGCGGTCGCCGAGGTCATGGAATGCGCTTTCCAGGGGGCCTCGCCCTCGCCGCTTGCGCAACGTATGGCGACCGCCAAGGCTGTCGAGGTGCTGGATAGCGGGAACGCCGAAAGCAAGAATGCGATCGAAACTCTGAGCCGCGTGATCCGCAGAACCGAATCGATGCCGGGCCAGCGCAGTATCGTCGTGGTTTCGCCGGGCTTTCTCGCCCTCACGCCGGATTTGCTTGAAGTCGTGATGGCCCTGGTCGAGGGCGCCGTCCGCGCGGGAATTATTGTCAACTCGCTGGATCCCCACGGGCTCTACACCGCCGGAGTCTCCGGCAAAAGCAGCCTACCCGGGCGGAACAGATTTCTGCTCGCCAACGCTGAAGCTCAGGCGCTGGGAGATGTGATGGCTGAATTCTCCACTGGCACGGGTGGAATCTTCTTCCACAATAACAATGATCTGGATGAAGGCTTTCGGCGCACCGCGTCAGCCCCGGAGTTCGTCTACGTTCTCGGGTTCTCGCCGCAAAAGCTGGACGGGAAATTTCACAAGCTGAAGGTCAGTTTGGATGGCGCGGAAAAGTACGAGGTCCAGGCCCGGCTTGGGTATTACGCGCCCAAAGCCGCGCGCCCGAAGTAAGCCACGGGGGCGCCCCTGCTCGCCGCGGACAAAGGGAGTCGCTCCATATGCCTTTTACCCGCGGAGAGCCTCAGGCGGCGTGCTTGGCCAGTTGTGCCGCGCGCTCGCGATGGCGGTCGGGAGAGGTGATGACCTTCATCTCCTGCCAGTCGTAGGGAAACTCCTGGCCGCAATCGAGGCACGCCACATAGGTTCCGGTCAAAGCTGCGGCCTGGGGGCGGCGCGCTGCTCTGCGAACGGTAACGGGAAAGCTGTAGCGGGAATGCCGGCAGCCGAAAAATGCGTTCATCAACTTTGTAATCATGACTCTACCTTTCAGACCTGGGTAACTGCCCTACCAAGCATGCGTGTCCCCCTCAGAACCGTTGCTCCTCGACTCGCCAATACGCGCATGCACCTACGAACCTAAACCACCTGCACCTAAAATAGTTGCGCATCACCTGTTCCTCTGTGCCTGCAATCACGACTGCTTGTGACCGTCCCAAATCCTCGCGACTGCAATCCACAGCAAAGAGACACTGTAATACTTAGATTCCAATCTGGCGCAAAGGGTTTCGGATTTCGCCTGGTTCCGGGTCCAAGGCGGGAAAATCGCAGAAACCTTTGCACTGGATATAGTTACGGGAGGGCGAAAAACGTTTCAGAGGCAGTTTGGGGTGGTAAATCTTGTCGGCGCGAGCGCCATAGATCCGACGGCTGGCGCCCGGAGGCACAGGAGAATGAGATCCTTCGGCCCGCGAAGCAAACCGCGGGCTCTCAGCATGACAAGCGCCGGTGGGTACGCTGAATGCGTAAGGTCAAGGCTGTGAGCCGGAACGTAAAAGAACAAGAGCCAAAAGCCAAGAGCCAAGAGCCAAGTCCTACACGCTCTGCGGGCCTCGCTTTTTGTGCTGCTGGCATTTGGTCATGATGGCGGAGCGGAGCCGGCTGCGGAGGTCGTCGGGAAGTTCGTAGGGAAGGGAATCGCGGTAGATCTGGATGGTCTTCTTGGTTGTGTCGCAAACCACGTAGCAGTTGTGGCACCAGGAGAGATGATTCTCCAGTTCGGTTTTTGTGTTCTCATCGAGGACGCCGTCCAAATAATTGGTCAGCTCCTGCAGGAAGTCAGAGCATTTCACTGGTTGCCATCTCCACTCTCGCGTTTCTGGAAGTAGCGTCCGAGCCGCTCGCGCAACTGCAGGCGCGCCCGCAGCAGCCGCGACTTGACCGCCGGCACGCTCAACTCGAGCGCGGAAGCGGTTTCCTCGGTCGACAGCCCTTCCACATCCCTTAATACGAACACCGTCCGAAAGCCTGGGGGCAGGCCCTGGATGGTCTTGCTCAAAATCTCGCGCAACTCCGACTGGTTATACAGCTGCTCTGGATTCGGACTCCAGTCGGCAATTTCGCGGGGAAGAGAATCATCTTCAGTCTTGATCTCCTCATCCAGAGAAACCGTGCGCTCTGGCTTGCGGCGCCGCAACTTCATCAGCGCTTCGTTTACGGCAATGCGAACCAGCCAGGTATAAAACTTCGACTGCTCCTGGAACTGGGCCAGATTTCCGTAAGCTTTCAGGAACGCTTCCTGCACCACGTCTTCCGCATCTTCACGGTTTTGCGTGATATGCTGCGCGATCCGGAAAACGTTGCGATCGTACCGCCGAACCAGCTCTTCGAAAGCCGAATCGTCGCCCCGCTTGGCCGCCTGCACCAGCGCCAGCTCTTCCGTAACAGGAGGCGCTACTACTTTGTTTTCGATGGCGCTCATAGTATTGACGATGCAGTATTTTCGGCCAACGCGGCTCGCGAAAATCAGAACTGTTATTCTACTTGGTAACCTGGCCCTTTGCCCAATCGCTTTGACGTAGTCGGAAATAAAAGTTTGCTATAAAGTGCGAGCATGCCTTCTGTAAGCCGATAAGCGGTTACAAAAGTACCCTAAGCCCTCTCGTACAAGTACCGTATAATCAGCAGTTAGGGCATCGTGTTCTTGGCGTGGCGCACGGTGGCGCGGTAGCGAAGCGGCAAAGTTGAGGATGCACGCGGTATTTCGTCGCCCCAAAGATTTTGGTGAGGTAGAAGCAAAGCAGGAAGCTGAATTCCCCTGGAAACGGTCTTCTGACGATGGCGGAAAAGAACGAGATCCAGCAGTTGGTGGAGCAGGCGGTCACGCAGGCGCTTGTCGGCGAAGTTCCTCGCCTGCAAGCGGAGCTGGTGCGGCGGGTGATGGAGGCGATCCCTGCGGCTGGCGGTGCCGGCGGCGATGCGGCCAAACTGCTTCAATCGGTGAACGGGGTCCAGACCGGGACCACGCAGAAAGAAATTCTCCGGGCGTTGATCGATGGCGGAAGCGCGCACTGCGCCCGCGCTGCTTTATTCGTGGTGAAAGCCGGAACCGCTACGGGATGGCAAGGCCGGGGCTTTTCTGATGACGACTCGGTGAAGGACTTTACTCTCGATATGAATGCCGGTCCGGTGGCTCACGCCTACGTGAACCGGGTGGTTGCCCCCGCCAACATTGCCGAGATGGGTGCGAGATTCGTGGAGCATTTCGGCGCGCCCAGCAACGAACAAATACTGGTGCTGCCTCTGTTGCTGAAGGATAAAGTTGCGGGCCTGGTCTACGCCGACGGCGGCGCGACCGGAGCACTCGATGGCGCCTCCCTCGAAATTCTGGTGATGGCGACCAGCGCGTGGCTGGAAGTGGTTTCGCTGCGCAAGCAAGCGCAGCAGCGGGAGACGGTTGAGGCTGCGCCGGAACGCGGCATGGCTCCGGCTGCGGCTCCGGTGCAGACGGTCAGTTCGTTTTCGGATCCTTTCGCCTCGCATGCTCCCAAGCACATCCCGGCAAGGGCAATTCCCGAGCCTGCGGCCGAAGTTGTGGAAGTGGCCTCCGCGGCTCATTCTCCGTCGGCCGGGGCGGCGCCTGCGGCCGCGGCGGATCCGTTCGCCGGGCTCAACCCCGAGGATGCGGACACACATCGCAAAGCGCAGCGCTTTGCCCGCCTGCTGGTGGATGAGATCAAGCTTTACAACCAGGCCAAGGTCGCGGAAGGCCGCAAGCACAAAGACTTGTACGATCGGATGAAAGACGATATCGAGAAGAGCCGGTCGACGTATCAGAAGCGCTACGGCGCGACCATCGCCAACGCCCCGAACTATTTTCAGCAGGAATTGGTTCGCAGCCTGGCCGAAGATGATATTTCGATCATGGGTGCGAATTTCAAGCGGTAGCTGTGGTTGTGGCGAACGAAAACCTTTAACCACCAAGGACACGAAGTATCACGAAGGATTTTGTTCTTGGGGCGCCGGATTAGATTTTGCAGTTGTTTCAACCAGATGTGGCTGTAACCAGGTTTCGTTAAGCCAAGGTTTTTCAACCAGGTCTCTGGCGCGGCTCCGCGCATCAAACATAAAGTGGTTCGATTGTGCCTCAAGTTGTGGTGGGTGATCGCGGTCGGCGTGGTGTGCGGACTTGCGTCGCATTCGGTCGGCTGGGCGCGTCCCTTGCAGGCTTCCGCTCCGCAATCGTCTAACCCCAATTCTGGCGCTCCGAGTTCTGCAGAAAGGAAAACTTCCCCTGCGCCGCCCACCGCGCCTGCGGATCCGTCGTCTGCCGCGGCCAAACCTCAGACTAAACCGCTCAGACCGGACGCGAGTCCGGCTTCCCCCAGAAAACCAGTAGGTGCGAGAACAAACGCCCACACTTCCGCGCACGGTCGCGTATCCAGCGTCAGGCGGCGCCACGGGCCAGTCTCTCCGCGGGTGCGGCGCATGCGGCAGGCCTTCGTAGCGTCAGCGAGCTTGCGCACGATGGCTCAACAACTCGAGCAGGATCGCACCCCAGCCGCTTACGCCGGAGTGGAAGCCTTCGCGCGTGCCCACGCCAAAGAAGATGCCGGGGCACTGGCCTGGCTGGTCGACGGATACGCGCACGTGCTCGACCACGAATACGCCAAAGCCATCGATCCCCTGAACCGCGCCAAGCCCCTCGCCGGCGATCTCGGCGACTACGTGGCCTACTACCTTGGCACTTGCTACCTGCAAACTGGACGTCGCGGCGAAGCGCTGGCAACGCTGGCGGAGTTCGACACGTCGCATCCGGATTCGCTGCTGGTGCGGGACGCCCATGTGGCTTATGCCGACGCGCTGGTCCCGGAAGGACGAGCCGCGGAAGCGGCGGCGCTGCTGGAAAAAGATCGCCTGCCAGCGCGGTCTGATATCGAACTGGCGCTGGGCACGGCCTACGCTGCCACGGGTGACCATGCCAAAGCGGCGGAAGCGCTGGCCAACGTTTACTACAACATGCCCACCAGCAGCGACGCCGACGCTGCGTATGCCGAACTCAGAAAGCTGCCGTCGCTGCCCTCGCCAACCGCCCAGCAACTGAAGACGCGCGCGGATTTGCTGATGAAAGCTCGCCGTTACAGCGATGCCGCCGATTCGTATCGTGACCTGCTGCGCGTTTCCAAACCGGAGGATCGTCCTGCAGCGCAGATTGCTCTTGCCGACGCGTTACACCATGGCAGCCGCGACCGTGAGGCGCGCGCGGAATTGGCGATGCTGGCCGCGAGTGGCGATCCGCTGAAAGAGCATCGCTTATTTATCCTCAGTGAAATCGAATGGTCCGCCGGCAATAACGACGCTTTCTATCGCGCCGTCAACGAACTGCGGGAAGCTCCACAGAATCCCTGGCTGGAACAAGCTTTGCTCTCCACCGCCAATCTGCATCTGGTGCATCACGAGTACGATCAGGCGCTCGAAACTTATCGGGAACTGCAGCAGCGCTATCCCACTGGAACACGCGCCTCCTACGTGCACTGGCGCGCCGCCTGGCTGACCTTGCGCCAAGGCCACAACGCCGAAGCCGAAAAAGGGTTCGAAGAGCAGATTGCCCTCTACCCGGCGGGGGCGGAGACTCCGGCCGCGTTGTACTGGCGGGCGCGCCTGGCGGAAGAAGATCGCCAGCCCGCGCTGGCCCGCGCCTTCTATCAGAAGCTCTCCGAGCGTTATCTGAATTACTACTACGCGGAGTTGGGCCGGCAGCGGCTGAAGGCGATCCCTTTAACGCCCGACGTCACTCAGCACTACACGTTGCTCGATCGCGTCCAGGGGCTCGGCGGAAAAGAAAAAGTTGAGGATTCTGACCCGCCCACCGACGATCTGCACTGGCAAAAGGCGCAGTTGCTGGGGAACGGCGGCCTGGTTGATTTTGCCGTGCGTGAACTGCAGGCCGCGGCCGGTGCGGCCCACAGCTCGTGGGCTCCGGCGGAGACCGCGAAGCTGTACGCGGAAAATGGGCAGTTCGACCGCGCGGTCGAGCTCATGAAGCACACCACGCCCAGTTACTTCGCGCTCGATCTGCCCGACCTGCCGCGTTCGTACTGGGAAGCGCTGTTTCCGAAACCTTACTGGAGCGACCTGAAGCGCTACGCTGCGGGCAATGGGCTGGACCCTTACCTGGTGGCGTCGTTGATCCGGCAGGAATCGGAGTTTAACCCGATGGCGGTTTCGCGGGCGAACGCGATCGGCCTGATGCAGTTGCTGCCGAAGACAGGGAAGCTGGTGGCCCGGCAGGAAAAATTGAAGCGCTACAATCCCAGCCAGCTCTACACGCCGGCGGTGAATCTGGAGCTGGGTACGCGCTATTTCCGCGGCATGGTCGACCGCTACGGCGGTGCCCTGGAGTATGCGCTCGCCGCTTACAACGCGGGCTCGGAACGCGTAGCCGACTGGATGGGACAGGGGCAGTATCGCGATCCCCAGGAATTTGTGGAGTCCATCCCGTTCACCGAAACGCGGGAATACGTGCAGGCCATTCTGCGGAATGCGAATGTGTACAAGCAACTCTACGGGACGCCGTAAAGAAGAACCCCGCCAGGTACTTATGTGGTGACCGTTCAGTCCCCGGATATAGTTTGTCATCCTGAGCGAAGCGAAGGACCTATGCAATCGCTGGCAGCGCCGACGCTGCTGGCAAGTTGCACAGGTCCCTTCGGCAGGCTCAGGGCAGGCTCTTCGTCCCGCAAGAGACGCGGGCCTCAGGATGACAAGATGATTGCTGGGAGTTGCTAAGCGAGAGCGTTAGCCTGCACCATGACTCACGCGGAAGCACTGCTCGGCCACTACTCGTAGTGAGGCTTGGCGAACACGATTTCCATGATCAGCAATGAAGCGCCGACCACAATCGAGCTGTCGGCCAGATTGAATACCGGCCATTGATACTGCTTCACGTAGACCAGCAGAAAGTCCACCACATGGCCAGTGGCCAGACGATCCCAAAGATTGCCGGTTGCGCCGCCCAGGATCAGCGACAGGGCAATTCCTGAAATCGACAGCGCCCGGGTCTGCTTCCAGAGCAGCGTCAAGACGATTGCCATCGCGACCATGGAAAAGGCGATGAGCACATCGGTTTTCCAGCGCGCGGGATGGTCGGCGAAAAGGCTGAAGGCGGCGCCGCTGTTTTCGGTGTGGGTGAGACGAAAAAATCCGGGAATGACCTGGACGTGGGCGTAGAGCGCAATGCGGGTTGCTGCCAGCCGCTTAGTCCAATGATCGAGCAGGACAACCACAACAACTAAGAAGAGATGGGCGGCGCGGGCGGCGTTCTTGGTCATTCAGAAGTTATTGTAAGCGGTTTTCTCCGCGATCTCCGCGGCCGTCCTTCGCGATCTCTGCGGTTAAGAGCTTTTTCGCTGCTGGCCTGGCCGAGAACGCTATCTAACACGAAGGGTAACTTTACGAGTTCCCTTCCAATTCCTTCAGCACCGCGCTGCAGCGTTCGCAGATCGTGGGATATGTCTTGTCCTCGCCCACGTGTGGAGAATAATTCCAGCAGCGGTCGCACTTGGCGCCGTCGGCTTTCTTGACCTCGAGGTGCACTCCGCCAGTGCTGCCGTTACCCGAGCCTTGCGTCAGCGTCACTGCGGAAACGATGAACAGATAGCGCAGCTGGTCTTTATAGCGCGCAAGAACCGAATACGCGGGATCGGCGGCGGTGATGACTAACTGTGCCTCCAGGCTCTTGCCGATGCGCTTGCTGTTGCGTTCTTCTTCGAGAGCTTTCAGAGCTTGTTCCCGCACCGCGAGTAGCGTGGTCCAGTCTTGCAGTTGCTGCGTGTCTTCCTCGGAAACAAGCTCATCGCCCAGGATCGCGGCCGCGACAGGGAATTCGGCCAGGTGGATGCTCTCCAGACGGCCTGCCATTTTCGGCAAGTGCTGCCAGACTTCTTCGCAGGTGAAAGTCAGGATCGGCGCCAGCAGGCGCGCCATGGCTTCGCTAATGCGCCACAGTGCAGTCTGCGCCGAGCGGCGGCCGGGAGAATTGGGCGCGTATGTGTAAAGCCGGTCTTTGATCACGTCGAAATAAAACGCGCTGAGTTCGACCACGCAGAAGTGGTTCACGCGGTGGTAGATCTTGTGAAAAGCGAATTCTCCGTACCAGGTGCGCAGATCGAGCGCCAGTGCCACGCTTTGGCGCAGCATGTACTGATCGAGCGCTTCCATCTTTTCGAAGGCAACCGCGTTGGATTGCGGGTCGAAATCGTAGAGATTGCCGAGGGCGTTCTTGAAGAGATTGTTGCGGATGGCGCGGTAATTCTCACCCACGCGTTGCATCAGCGTTTCCGAGCCGACAACGTCTTCGCGGAAGTCGACTGACGCCACCCAAAGGCGCACGATTTCTCCGCCCAGTCGGCCGGCGATGTCGACAGGGTCCACGTCGTTGCCGCGGGATTTTGACATGGCCTGGCCTTTTTCATCGAGCGTCCAGCCGGGAGTAACTACGCCGCGATACGGCGGCGTGCCGTGCGTTCCCATGGCGCAGAGCAGCGAAGACTGGAACCATCCGCGGTATTGGTCGCCGCCTTCGAGATAGAGATCAGAGGGCCAGGGATAAGTTGGTTCGTCGTTGATCAAGGCGAGATAGCTTGCGCCCGATTCGAGCCACACGTCGAAGATGTCGGTTTCCTTCTCGAACTTGGTGCTGCTGCAGTGCGGGCACTTCGTGTTCGCGGGAAGAATCGTGTCGGATTCGGAAGTGAACCAGGCATCGGCTCCCGAGCGCGCGAAAAGATCAACAACTTTCTGATTGATGGCGTGATCGTTGAGCGGCTTGCCGCAGGCTTCGCACAGAAACACGGCGATGGGCACGCCCCATACGCGCTGTCTCGAGATGCACCAGTCGGGGCGGGTTTGGATCATGTTGGAAAGGCGTTCTTCGCCCCAGGCCGGGTCCCATTTCACTTTCTTAATTTCTTCCAGGGTGCGGGTGCGGAGGGTGTCGTTCTTCCCCTCGACCCCGGCTTTTCTGCCCGGCATCGGCGTTTCCATCGAGATGAACCACTGCTCCGTCGCGCGAAAGATCACGGGATTGTGGCAGCGCCAGCAGTGCGGATAGGAGTGCTCCAACTTGTCGGAGTGCAGCAATGCGCCGCGTTGGCGCAATAGCTCAATGATCAGCGGATTCGCTTTGAAGACATACTGGCCGTTGTACTCCGGCAAGCCGTTGCGCAGGATGCCTTTTTCATCAACGTTGCTGGTGGCGTCGAGGCCGTATTTCGTGCCGGTGGCAAAATCCTCCGCGCCGTGCGAGGGCGCCGTGTGGACCACGCCCGTGCCCGTGTCCATGGTGACGTAGTCGGCGAGCACGCCGAGAATTTTACGGTCGAGGAACGGATGCTGGAAGATCAGGCGTTCCATCTTGCGGCCGGGAAAGTGGGCCAACTCGCGGGGATCGGTAAGGCTACATTTTTCGGCGACATCCTTGGCGAGCTTGGACGCGACGATGTAAACTTCGCCGCCCGATTCCAGCGCAACGTATTCTTCATCCGGATGGAAAGCCACGGCCATGGAAGCAGGCAGCGTCCACGGTGTGGTGGTCCAGATGATGGTTGAAACCTTTTTCCCGGCGAGCGCGGGATCGATCTTCGCCGGATCATCGCTAAGCGCGTACTTCACCCAGATTGTCGGGCTGGTGTGATTCTCGTACTCGACTTCGGCTTCGGCCAGGGCGGTTTCGTCGTGCATGCACCAGTAGACGGCGCGCAGGCCCTTGTAAACAAAGCCGTTCTCGTAAAACGAGAAGAACGTTTTCAAAACGACCGACTCGTACTGCGGATTCATGGTGGCATACGGCCGGTCGAATCGCCCGAAAACCCCGATACGCTTGAACTGCTGGCGCTGCAAATCGAGGAACTTTTGTGCATATTTGCGGCATTCGGTGCGCACGTCGGTGGGCCGCATCTGCAGTTTCTTGCCGCCCAGTTCCTTGTCGACTTTGATCTCGATGGGCAGGCCATGGCAGTCCCATCCGGGGACGTAAGGAGCGTCGAAACCCGCCATGGTCTTGGATTTGACGATGAAATCCTTCAGGCATTTGTTAAACGCCGTGCCCATGTGAATGGGGCCGCTGGTGTAGGGCGGGCCATCGTGCAGGATGTACTTAGGCCTGCCTTTTCGGGCCTCGCGAATGCGCTCGTAGATGCCCATTTGCTCCCAGCGTTCGAGCATTTTTGGCTCGTTCTGGGGCAGGTTGGCCTTCATGGGGAAGGCGGTTTTGGGCAAATTGATGGTGGCTTTCAGTTCGAGCGGCACGCGCGGTCAGATCCTCTCAAATGATTGAATCTTTTCATTATAGGGAGGTCGGCGGGGAACGTCCACGCGGGGGGGAGGCAAGTGGCGAGAAAAACCATGAACCACCAAAGACACGAACGATCACGACGGGCATGCTGGCAGGGCTTTCCTTTGTGGTACTTCGTTTGCTACATGGTTAGTTGGCCAACTTTGCCCAACGGACGGCGCCTATCCGTCCGGGCACTTACTTTGTGTGCCCGAATTGCTTCCCCCGGCCCTGCGAATTGCACTGTTAAAAAGTGAGAAGGTAGAGGTACAATTTAGGCAAGGCAGAGACCTGCGGAGCCCGATTCGCCGGGGGCGGCGAGAACGAGTGGTTTTCGTGAAATCGGGGGCCAAAGCCAAGCAACTTGGCGCGCGCGCCACTCATCTGTGTAAGGAGTGGCCGCAACAGCTTGGGGCCGGTTGTTCCGCGGGGGCGAAATTTGAGTCCATCAGCCATCATGGGATCAGTAGAAATAAATCCGAACGCTTCCCCGAACGAGCCGCAGTTGCATCTGCTTCTGGCGCAGGAGTTGTTTGATGAGCCCCTGTGGAAGTCGCTCTTCCGCCAGTTGGATGAGTTTTTCTTTCCCAAGAAACTGCCGCCGCTCAAGCTGGAATCGAAGCCCGAACCGGTCAAAGACATCTGGGGTTTTTACAACTACAAGCGCGACGGCGCGCTGGGCTCGACCGGCGTGCATATCCTGATTGCGGCCATTATTGTCGCGGGCACGGTGACGTGGACGCATTCGAAGCCGGTTGCGACGGTGAAGGCTACAGTGGTGCTCGTGGATCCTGCGGACATTCCGAACCTGAAGCCGGGAAAGACGGTCTCTGGCGGTGGTGGTGGTGGCGGCGATCGCGATGTGCTCAAGGCCTCGGCGGGCAGGCTGCCGAAGTTTTCGCTGCAGCAGCAACTCGCGCCCCCCACGGTGGTTTTGCGTAATGAACACCCCAAGCTGACCGTCGAGCCCACGCTTGAGATTCCTCCTGAGGTCAAGCTGATGGCCTCCAACAACATGCCCAACCTGGGCGATCCCTTATCACACGCGACACTGCCCTCGAACGGCGGTGGGAGCGGCTCGGGTATTGGTGACGGAAACGGCGGCGGAGTAGGAAAAGGCAACGGGCGCGGATACGGTGCAGGCGAGGGTATGGGTACCGGCGGCGGACTCTATCATCGCGGCGAAGGGGCGAGCGACCCGGCCATTATTTCTCAGGTTGACCCCGAGTTCTCCGAAGAGGCGCGCAAGGCCAAGTTCCAGGGGCTGTGCGTGCTGAGCATTATTGTCGAGCCCGATGGTACGCCCAGCAACATCCGTGTGAGCAGCAGCCTGGGCATGGGCCTGGATGAGAAGGCCATTGAAGCGGTCAAGAAATGGCGCTTTCGTCCTTCGATGAAAGATGGACATCCGGTGCGCTACGGGCCGGTTGAAGTGGATGTGGATTTTCATCTGTACTGAGACCCGGCAGGCTCTCGGGTTCACCAGTCTTCCGAAAAGAAGCGAACATCAGGCTAGAGCTCGCGTCTTTTCGACACGGCTGGAAGAGTTTGCGGAAAGATTCGTCGTGGACACAAAATGCGACCACTGGGGCTGAAGCCCGCGCGATTGTGGCGCTTTACGCGGCGCTGAAGCGCCGCTCTTCCACGGTGCTACACTCATTTGCGCGCGATGCTACGCGCATTCATGGTTTTCTCGGCAACCTCTGAAGTCCTGCCCTTCCCAAACATTCTACGAGCTAATTCCGGATTGATTCCGACGCAGGAGTGCCAGGTGGCTTCGCAGGCGTTTTCTGAAGCCCAGACGTTCGTAGAGATGAATGGCGCGCAGGTTGTCCTCGCGGACGTGCAGGAACGGGGTTTCACCGCGCGCGATGATGCGCCGCATCACTTCCGTCATCAAGATGGCGGCCAGGCCTCGCCCGGTGTAATCCGGATGGGTGCAGACGGCGCTCACTTCGGTGTGTCCGGGAACCTTTAAGCGCTCTCCGGCCATGGCGACCAGCTTGTCTTTGTCGCCGACTCGGCGCCGAATCCCCAGATAGGTTCCCAGCTCGTGGGTGCGGGTAGCAAAGGGGCCAGGCTTGGTAAGAGTGGCGAGTTCCACCATTTCCGGCGAGTCTGGTTGGCCGAGATCCACGATGGCGGCGTCTTCGACCGATCGAGTCACGGCGGCCGTGGGGGGGCTGGTGCCGTTGGCGAAGATCATCTGCAGCAGAGGTGGGCCCGCGATCAGCTCCCAGCCCGGGCGCGCGCGGTAAGGCTCAGCGAGGAATAAGACCGCCGTTCCGCCTGGACCCACGAGTTCAGCGAGCGAGTCGTAACCTTGGTCGGAGGGTTCGCGAAACGCGCTGAGCAGAGTGATCTCGCGCAGGAACCTGCGAGCTTCGCGGGAGGATTCCGCGCAGTGCGTTTGCCGGGTTGTAAGGGCCTGCCAGATGACGTTGTCGAGCGGGTGCATGGTGAGCCGTGGCTGAGTGGTACGTTGAATGGTATGTTGGATTGGAGTCGTCAAAGGCACTGTTGGACACACTAATTCTGGAGAGCTGGAATACGCTATCCGAATCTTGCGGCGAAATGAAGATCGCGGCCCGAGGGGTTTCATGGTAGAACGATTCGCGGTGAGGAGATCGTCAACAGGCTAGTTCAACGGGTTCGACAAGTTGGTTCGACAGGCTCCTGGGGACGGCGCGTTATTTTGAAGACAGAAGAGAAATCGGGGTCAGCGTCTGCTCAGCATTGGAGTGCGGCTGGCTATGCCGCAAACGCGCATTTCGTACCTGCCCTGGGACAGCCTGTGCTGGATTTGCTGCAGCCCCGCCCTGGCGAACGCATCCTCGACTTAGGTTGCGGAGACGGGACGCTCACCGAAAGACTGGTTGCGCTGGGGGCGGAGGTGGTGGGCATCGACAGTTCTCCGGATATGATCGAAGCCGCGTGTCAGCGCGGGCTTGACGCGAGAATAGCGGATGCCAGAACGCTGGCCTTTGACAACGAATTCGATGCGGTTTTTTCCAATGCCGTTCTGCACTGGATCAAGGACGATCCGGACGCGCCGATCGCAGGCGCGTTCCGGGCGCTCAGGGCCGGGGGAAGGCTCGTGGGCGAGTTGGGCGGCCATGCCTGCGTTGCAGCCATTACGGTGGCGCTGGTGGCTACGCTGGAGCGCCGAGGGGTTAGTGACGCGGCTTCGTGGATTCCGTGGTACTTTCCGACTGTCGACGACTACGAACTCCAACTGCGGCGGGCGGGCTTTGTGCCGCAGAGCGTCCAACTCATTCCGCGCCCCACGCCGTTGCCCACTGGAATGCGCGGGTGGCTGGAGACGTTTGCCAATCCGTTCTGCTCCGCGCTGCCGCGTCCGAATGAAGAACGCGGTAGATTTCTCGATGAAGTTACGGCCATGCTCAAGCCCGTTCTGTGCGACACGGAAGGGCGCTGGACTGCGGATTATACGCGCCTTCGCTTTGCGGCTATCAAACCATGAGGCGAACTCTTGGGTTGTCTATCCCCGGTGGCTAGCGACTGCCTCACAAACCCTCAGTGGCGAGCTACGAGCGAAACCTCAGAGGGCCCGCATCTTTAACTGGCTCTTTACGGCACGGCTTCATGTGGCTGCAAAAAGAGTCGTTGGGGGGACAAAATGCGACCACTGGGGCTGAAGCCCGCGCTGATTTCTGGAGCCTCTACGCGGCGCTGAAGCGCCGCTCTTCCACGGTGCTACACGCATTCGTGAGTTTCGCCGGGGTCTCTGGAAGCCGTGCCCTTCCCGAACCCATGAGATGACTTCCAGCCTTCACTCTTTCAAATCGACGTGTTGAACATCCTCGATGGGATGGCCCAGGAATCTTTGTCCGAGGCGGCGGAATTTGTCTACGGAATCCGTGGCGAAGAATCTCAGGCGTGGAGGAGCAAGCCGAGCCTGCGGAATGCCGACCGTTTGGGGCAGGAGTTCCCGAAGGTGGGCGTCTACGGCGCGGGCCGTGGATTCTGCCGAGTCGACAATCAGCACGTGGGCGGGGGCCACACGGCGCAGCAATGGCTTCAGCAGCGGGTAGTGGGTGCAGCCGAGGACCAGAACGTCGGCGTCGTGGAAACCGTCGCCGAAGGCCTCCGCCAGATAGATGCGGGCGACTTGCTCGGTGACTGAGTGCTCGACCCAGCCCTCTTCCACGAGAGGCACCAGCAGGGGGCAGGCTTTCTCGTGCGCGCGCAGGCCGCGGGATTCGAGGGCTTTGCGGTAAGCATGGCTGGTCACGGTGGCGTCAGTTCCGATGACCACAACTTTCTTGTTGACCGATGCGGCCGCGGCGGCTTCGGCGCCGGGTTCAATCACGCCTACTACCGGCACATGAGCCGATTTGGTGATGCGATCGAGAGCCAACGCAGTCGCGGTGTTGCAGGCGATCACAAGCAGTTGAGCGCCGTGAGCTTCGAGATAGTGCGCGGCTTCGACGGCGTAGCGAGCCACGGTTTCAACCGACTTGGAGCCGTAGGGAAGTCTCGCGGTGTCGCCGAAGTAGAGATAATCGGCGGCGGGGATGAGTTCAAGTAAAGCTTTAAGAACGGTCAGGCCGCCGAAGCCGGAATCGAATACGCCGATGGTGGGACGCGATGGGGGCATGGAACGGGCATCTCGATGATAGCAGCGCCGAGCGTAGGCGCCGATGACAAGGATTGTTCCGGCCCAGGATCGTTTGATGGCTAGACCCTCTCATGAATCCCTGCCAGCGGCTGGACACAAGCGAAACCTCAGAGGCTAAAGCCCGAACCCTTGGGCGCTTGAGCGGCACGGCTGGAAGCCGTGCCCTTCCCAAAACCCTTTTGCCAGATGACTTCTAGATGCGGGAACTAGTTAGAGGAATCCCGGCATACTCAACGGTTCGTCCGCAGGGTGGCACGGCTCGAAGTCGTGCCCTTCCCGAGCTCATTTACGAGATGAGTTTCTAGGCGCGCGAGCGGCTTACAGCGATCCCGGAATGTTCGACGGTCCTTCCGCAGCAGGGGCCCGGCGGAATCGGCGCGCCGTGCGGGCAGGTGCGGGGATGGCCCAGGAAAGTGCAAATCTTGTCGGTGGCTTCGGGCGAGAGGATGTGCTCGAACTTGCAGGCTTGCTGCTCGATTTCGGTTTCGCTGTCCATGGCGAGGCTGTCGGTGAAGAGGCGCTCGGCCAGGCGATGGCGGCGAATGATGCTGCCGGCGCGCTCGCGGCCGCGGGGCGTGAGTTCCACGATCAGAGTGCCGTCGCCGGACGACGCGGAAACCGGCTTCAGTGCGTCGTGGCAAGGATTTACGAAAGGCTTGTGGCCGTGCGGCTGGGGCGGATGCGGCGTGGCGACGACTAGTCCCATCTCGATCATTTTCTCGATCGCCAGGCTGACGGGCAGAGCGCCGTGCACTTCCATGCGTTCAACTTCTGCGATCTCGTTGTTCTCGGCCAGGACCCAGAGCTCTTCCAGGACTTCGTCGAGCTGTTCTTCGTCGGCCATGGCGAAGATTTCCTGCGAGGCAATTTTGCCGTGGTGCAACTCGATACGGCGGTCGGCCAGGCGGGCGACCACGGGATCGTGTGTGACCATCACGATGGTGCGGCCCTGCTGGTGAAACTCGCGCAACAGGCGCAGCACGATTTCTTCGTTTTGCGCGTCGAGGTTGCCGGTGGGCTCGTCGGCCAGGATGATGCGTGGATCGTTGATCAGCGCTCGCGCAATGCATACGCGCTGCTGTTCGCCGCCGGAAAGCTGCGAGGGCAAGTGATGGGCGCGGTCGTTGAGGCCGACGCGGGTGAGGGCGTCGACGGCTTCTTTTTCGTCGGTCATGCTGTGGAAGTATTGCGCCAGCATCACGTTTTCGACTGCCGTGAGAAACGGGATGAGATGGAATTGCTGAAAGATAAAACCGATCTTTTCGGCGCGCACGCGATTCAGTTCACCGGCGGAAATGGCGGCCACGTTCTGGCCGTCGAGCCAGATTTCTCCGGAACTGGGGCGGTCGAGACATCCGATCAAATTCACAAGCGTCGACTTGCCCGATCCCGACGGCCCCATAATCGAGAGCCACTCGCCAGCCTCCACGTGAAGAGAAATGTGATCGAGCGCGTGAATGGAACTGTTGTCGTTGCCGCCGCCGTTGGGCGCGATTCCCGCTTCCTTGGCGGGGTAGAGTTTGGTCACGTCGTTGATTCGAATCATTTCACTCACCCCTCAGGATGACGGCCGGCTGCACGCGCCGCAGCAGCGAGATCGGGAGGATTGCAGAAAGCAGTGTCACTGCTATGCTAACAGCCACCACAATAGGGAGAACACTGAACCGGGGCACGACGGGCGCGTGGAAGTTGGCGCGGCCGATCCAGGCGGCGACGCCGATCCCAACCACAAAGCCGATGATGGCGCCCGCAGCGCCGAGGGCGGCCGCTTCGGCGGCGAAAAAACCATTCAACAGGCGGTTGGAAGCGCCCAAAGCTTTCATGATGGCGAAATCGCGGCGGCGATCGAATACCCATCCCATCAGAGTGGAAAGCACGCACAGCGCGGACGTCAGGATGATCAGCACCGCCGCGGCCAGCAGCGTGGCTCGCGTCTTGCCGAGCACACGAGCCTCGCCTTCCACGATCTGGCGCACGGGCCGGACATCCGCCGCAGGCAGGGCTTGCGCAAGCTGCTGCATGATGGCGGACACCTGCTCGGCCGAGCCGTTGGCGGCGACTTCAATTGTGGAGGGCTGAACTCCAGTCCACGCGACGAAGTCGGAGAGCGAGAGGTAGACGCGGCTATCTTCGGCCGCGCCGGTTTGCACCGTGCCTGCCGGCGTGAGATGGATAACGTGTCCGTGGAAGGTGAGGTCGAAGGGCTGATTCTTCGGAGAAACGGTGGACCGGGCGCGCACGCCAATCAGCGCCTGTTGCGGCGAGGAGGGCCACGTGTCGACCGACCACCAGCGATCGAGTTGGCGCACGCGGGCGAAATCGGCGCCAGCTACGACGACCGGCTGGCCGTCGCGTGTGCGGGCGACGATCATGGCGAAGGGCGCGACCAGCCCGCGACCGGCCAGCCTGGACTCCACGTGCCCGAGCGCGTCGACGGGGAGTGAAGCGCCGTCGCGGCCGACGAGAATAATGTTCGCGCCGTAGTTGCGGAACTCGCGCTGCAGCTTGGCCTGGACGTCCACGAAGAGATTCAGCATCGCCGTCGCTACCGCCGCGGCCACGACCATGGCAAACAATGCGGAAGTCGCGCGTCCGCGGCGCAATACCGCGGCTCGCACCAGCATGCGCAGAAACATCGAAGTATGCGGAGCCTGAGAACGGCTGGCCGCAAGACTGCAGGCTGAGTCAGACTGGCTGGAGACTCGTAGCGGCGCGATCATATCTGGCTTACCCATGTCTGGCTTACTCATGTCTCGCTTACTCATGTCCCGCGTCCTCATAGCTCGCCTCGCAGGGCAAATACTGGATCGAGTTGCACGGCGCGGCGAATCGCGGCAGCGCTTCCGGCAAATGTGACCAGCACAGCGACCACAAGAACCACGGGCAACAGCACGGGTTGAATGCCGATTTGCGAATCGAAAATTGAGCGGCCGATCTGGCGCGCCAGCAGGCCCCCGGCGGCAAAACCGGCGAGGCCGCCGATCAAGGCCAGCAACGTTGCTTCGGCAAAAAATACGGATGCAATCGCCAGCTTGCTCGCGCCTAGCGCCTTCATCAATCCTACTTCGCTCCGGCGCTCGAAAATGGCGGTTGCCATCGCAGCCGAAACTGCGAGCGCGGATGCGAAGAGCGCCGCCAGCGTGATCAGAAAAATCAGGCCTTCGATGCGCGTCAGCACCGCGCCTTCATTTTGGGCGACTTGCCGAATCTGTTCCGCGTGCGAGTGCGGAATCGCTTCCTGCAGTTGGTAGGCGATCGACTGCGGATAGGGCGAACAGTACCAGCGGTCGTAGATGGGGCCGGACAGGCTTTTCGGATCGCGGCGAGCCAAGGCGTCTTCCGGTTTGGTGAGAGCACTCACGTAGACGCGGCGGACGGCACCGGGCTTGCCGAGGATCTCCTGGGCAATTGCGAGCGGCGCCACGATCTGGTCATCCTCGGCCGCATCGGTTGAAAGAATGCCGCTCACGTGAAACTGGCGGCCAGACAGCGTAAGTTCGTCGCCGGGTTTTTCTCCGAGAAGGCTGGCCAGTTTCTCGCCGACGAGAACGTCGCGGGAATTGTCGTCGGGCCAGGCGCCAGAAATCCGCCACCAGGGATGCGTGGAGCGGACGCCGGTGGTGAAATGTTCCTGGCCAAACGATAGCGGCCTCGCGAAGTAAGTTCCCAGCAGCGTAACGTCCCGTTGTTGTCCTTCCTGCTCCACCTGAACAGTCACGGGGAGCATGGGCGCGAAGCCGGTGATGTTGTTGTGCCAGAACGTGCCTTTGATCTTCGGCAGATCGGCTTCATCGAGGAAAGCTCCGTCGCTGGGCGGTTTCAGGTTCACGCCGCCAATCTCGACGTCGAGGGAATCTTCCTGCGGCGTAATGAGCAGGTTCGCGCCGATGGTGCGCAGTTCGCGGTTAATCTTGTCGCCGATATCGGTAGCGACGGCGATCATGGCTGTGGCCACCGTAACGCCGAGCGTGATGGCTGCCCCGGCCAGCAACTTGCGCCGTTTCTGCCGCCGGAAGGATTCGTAAACGAGCCGCACGAACATATTTAGGTTAGCGAGTTAAGGCTGTGCGAACCTGCGGCCGCCGGCCGCAACGTCCGCCTCCTGGATGATCACGGAGTCCGCGGTTTGCGTGGTTTTGAGCGGCACCGGGTTGCAGCCTCCAGCCGTGCCCACCGATTGCGGATTGATGGGCGCGGCGCAGTTTTTGCAGATCACGCCATTGCCGCCCTTATAGAAGCCGACCGCACCGCAGATTTCGCAAGCATCGAAAACGGTTGCGATCTTGCCGTCCGGCTTCTGGTAGAGCCAGAAGCGGATCGCCGTTCCATTCTCGTGCGCTTCAAAGCGATGCAGGTCGCCGTCGGAAATCTGGGCCAGCGGAATCTTCACCGCGCCGCTGACGAATGTGACTTCGGTAGCAGGAGAGAGGGCGCTTACGCTTTTCGTATAAATAAACTCGGCGGTGACCAGTGCGATGAAGACAAAAGAAAATGTGTAGACAGACCCCATCCAGAGGCGCTCACGGCGGGCGCTCCACGCGGCTTTGCGACGCTCGGCGGGCGAGGCTGAGTCTGGAATCGGTTCGCGGCGCTTGGCGTCGAACAGCACCATCAACGCGGCCAGAGCAAAAATCGTCACGAAAAAGAACAGATCGTTGCGCACGATGGGGCCGATGATCGCCATCTCCCGCTTGGAAGAGGGAATTACTCCGCTCTCCGAAAGTTCGTGAAGGCCGGCGATAACCAACTGCGCCGCCACCAGAAAAAGAATCGCGGTGGTGACCCGGAAAAACCTTTGCAGGTTGATGCGAACGCTGCCCTTGACGAACATCACGCCAAACGCGATGGCAGCGAACACGCCTAGAACCGTACCCAGAAAACTCATCAGCGCGGTGGAGTTGAGGGAAACGGCCGCGAGCATCAGGACGGTTTCCGCGCCCTCGCGCAGCACCATCAAAAATACAAAAATGAACAGGCCAAACCAGGCGTCATTGCCGGCGAGCAGGCCGATTTTGCCTTCGATTTCCCCCTTGAGCTTGCGGCCCGTCTTCATCATGAAAATGACCATGGTGACGACGAAGAAGGCGGCCACCAGCATGATCCAACCTTCGAACACGTCTTCGTTAAGGTTGGTGCGGGAGATGACGACGGCTACGGCGATGCTGCCGAGAAAAGCCGCGCCCAGCGCGGCATAGACCGACTTGCGCAGATCGTTGCGCCCGATTTTTGCCAGATAGGCGAGGGTGATGCCGACGATGAGAGCGGCCTCAACCCCCTCCCGCAGTGCGATGATGAAAGCTTGAAGCATTTACGAAGTTCCTAATGATCTTGAAAAATACGACCTTCAAAGTATGATCTTCTAAATATGATCTTGAAAATGAATTTCAATTTCAACTTCAAGGATATGCCTTAGCCCGAACCAGCGTCAATCCGGGATCGCACAATGGCGTGTGATTTCAATCACATGGTCGGAATCGAAGGTTGAAATGCTCCTGCGGGCAGGGAAGCAGTGCAATGGGACGCGCTGCCGTGTCGTCTCCAGCCACAAGATTTTCAGCCGCGGACCCCTAAACAGGTAGAATGGCCCGATGAAATGGCACTATCTCCGCGGAACCGCCCGAGCCTACCTGATGTCGATCACATTCTGGTTTGGGCTTGCGTTTTTGATGGGCTGGCAGAACGGGGTGGTCAATCGACAGCATTTTTGGTCGTCGTTCGTCGACCTGCTGGGGATGGCGGGATTGCGCGGTTTCGGGTTAGCTCTTTGGGCGCCGCCCATATTCTATCTAGTTGGAAAATACCTCAACCTGTCGAAAAATCGGTGGACCTACGTGCTGTTGTTTGTTCTGGGAGCGGTGCCCTTTGTGCTTATGCACTCGGGGATCCAGTGGGTGCTGAATCCGCCGTACGATGACGTGCAACAGAAGTACTTGGGGCGTTCCTTTCATTCCTACCTGGAAAATATCCGGACGGGATTCGCCGACCAGAGTTTCATCTACATTGCCATGGTGGTGGCGGCTCACGCCTACGAATACTTCAAGCGTTTGCGAAGGGAAGAGCGCGAGAAATACGAATATCAGCAGGCGCTGATTGCCAGCGAATTGCAGGCGCTCAAGATGCAACTTCGCCCCCACTTTCTTTTTAATACACTGAACGGGATTGCAACTTTGGTCGATGCGGACTCTAAGAAAGCCAGAGCCATGATCGTGAAGCTCTCCGATCTGTTGCGCACAGCGCTGGACCGCGACGGCGCCGACCTGGTTTCCCTGCAGGATGAACTCAAGTTTGTGAAGGAATATCTCGATCTGGAGAAGATGCGGTTCGGCAGCCGCCTCAAGATTGAATGGCTGATCCCTCCGACAACCCGTGGGCTTTTAGTGCCGCAGATGATTCTGCAGCCGCTGGTCGAGAATGCGATTCGGCACGGCGTTTCCTCGGCGCGCGAAGGTGGATGGGTCGAGGTGGCGGCCACGCAGAAAGACGGCACTCTCGAGATCCAGGTTCGCAATAGTGTTGGCGGCAAGATGCCGAGCGGAACAGGCGTGGGGCTCCGCAATACTGAGACCCGGTTGAAGTATTTGTATTCTGGAGACGCGAGTCTGCATCTCACGGTTTCCGAGGATCGTATCGCGACCGCCAGCCTGATCCTGCCGGCTTTGAGTGCGCAACCGGCGAGCCTGGGGAAGTTTCACGGACAGACTGTCGCGTAACTTTGCATAGCATCTCATTCGTAGGGCTCACGGCGAGCTATCTCTGAGTCTCGAGCGCGGTGATCTTCACAGCCGTTTCAGGAAGGCGTTCGCCTCCGCTAATTGAGTGAACAGCTTCTCTTCCGCCTGAAATTCGGTGGAGTGCACGCATCTGCGGCTTCCGCGCAACTTCACGGGATGCTTCAGGTGGAGCATCTCGTGGTAGACGATGTACTCCAGCACATAGCGCGGCACGGCGAAGTGATCGAAGACGCGGCTGATGATGATGGCGTTGTGCGCCGGATCGTAGTGGCCCAGGATGCGGCGCGTTTTGGTCTGACTCCAACTCATGCGCGGGCGGGCCAGCAGGCCATGAAAGAAGCGTGTGTTTAATTCTTCGAAGATCGCGTCCAGGTCATAGACGTGCCCGCGCGCCGAAAGCAGATGCTTGCGCCCGCGCATCTGCCGGACCAGGTGCGTCTTGCGGACGATTTCATGACTGGCGAGGTATTTTCGATAGCGGATTGCCTGCCCGCGGTCGATGGGCCGGCGGTAGATCTTGGCCAGCAGGATGTGGGCAATGGCTCGCAGCACTCCTTCGGGCGCGCCCTCCAGCAGGTCGGAAAGCCGCACCAGCAGCCGGCCCTGGCGCAGGCGAATCGTGTTATTGATGTTCGCGAACGCGAAAAACTCGATTTTCAGCTCCGGGATTGGCGCCGCCGGACGCAAGTCGCGATGAGTTTCCTGGAAAATCTCGAGCAGGCCTTCACGCACGGTAAGTTCAGGTTAGCACGGCTCTATTCCGGTTTGCCGCTGTTCTTGGCAGCGGCGTTCAGTTTTTTGTGCTTGGCCGCATCTTCCAGATCAACCTGCAGCTTGCGATGGTCTCCGGCCGAGGTGTCCACGGTATCGAGGGTGTTGGTCAGTACAAATTCGTATTGCTTCACTTCTTCGGGTGGCACGTCAGCCGCGTCTTTGAGCGCCCGCAGCTTGGCTTGAAACTCGGTGTCGGCCTCGACGATCTTTTTCAGCGGCTTGCGGATATCATCTTTGCGGTCGATATAAGTATCGATGTTGTCGTTGAGTTCGTCGTAAATGCGGAGGAAGGCGTCCAGGAAGTCGTGAGTCTGCTGGGGGCGGTCTTTCGCTTTCGGATCGCTGCGCATGGCCTCCAGTTTTGTCAGGCGATCGCGCGCAAAGCTGACGTAGAGGGTAAGGCGCTCCTGCGGTTCCCAGCTTGCGTCACGCACCTGGTCGATTTCCGCCTGGGTCAACGGATCGCGACGACGCTGAGCCTGCACTAACGTAGCGCAAAGCAACAGCAAACTTGCGCAAACCAAAGTCCACTGGCGCATACGGGAGATCATTTGCCCTCACTTTCCGGATTTCTTCCCTTCGGAAACATGGCCAGCAGCAAGTCGTCGCGCACGCGCTGCAACCGGTCGATGGCATACTGCACCGCCGCCTGTTCGTCGCGAGACACGAGGTGTTTCAGATCGTTCAGCTTGCGCGTCATTTTCCGAACTGCGATCTCAGTTTGCTTCTGGTGTTTGTGGGATTGAATCGCATAATCGCGGGCCAGTTCCGAGAAAGCCACGACGTCGGTTAAATCCGACTGTGCCTTCTCGCTTTCCACTGCCGCGTATTGCTTGTCGGCGTCGTCCAATTGCTGCTCGGCGATCTGCAGGCAAAGTTGCGGGCGGTCTCCAATGCTGGTCGAGGAGAGGCGCGCCTTCAACTCGTCCACTGGCACTTCCTTCGCGGCTAGGGACGCCACGAGGAATGCGGCCAACAACGCCACAACCAACCCGCGCCACTGGAACCCCAAGCTACCGATCCCCAACATCGTTCGTCCCCAAGGTTTGCTTTGTGATTCTTATTTCTTCGGTTCTTACTTTTTCGGTTCAATCGCAATGAGCCGGTGCTTGGCCTGCCACTCCTGATCAGGATACTTCCCGTTGGCCGTGTTAAGGAAGAGGTGATAGTTGGCCGCGGCTAGCTTCATGTCGCGCAGATGATCGAAGGCGGAAGCGCGCAGAAAATACGTGCTCGGAACATCGGGCAGGAGCTTGGTGCGCGCATCCAGCGCCTTGATCACCAGGGGATAGTTTTTGTTTTCGCTGGCCGCAAAGGCAAGGTCGCCGTAGGCTTCGCCGAAATCGGGCTTGAGCTTCACAGCAGTCAGAAACTCGTGCTGCGCGTCTGGGAATTTCTTCTCGCGCAGTAATGCCTGACCGAAGCTTCGGTGCAGGTCCGCATCGTCTGCGTGACTCGCCAACAGCGCGCGATACGCCGCCTCCGCCTCCTCGTTTTTGCCGGCAGCGAGATAAGTATCCGCCAAGTCGCGCTGCACCGAAGCGTCCGCAGGAGCCAGTTTCACTCCGTCTTCGAGTTCGGCGACAGCGGCATCATTCTTTCCTTCAGCCGCCAGTACCCGTCCCAACTGGACGTGCGCCGCCGCGCTGCCAGGCTGGGCCGAGACTAGCTTGCGCAAGTATTCTTCCGCTTCCACAAAACGCCGCCCGCGCATGTAAATGTTAGCCAGACCGGTCAGCGCCTCCGATGTCGCATCCCGGGCGAGAGCTTGCTTGTATTCCGTCTCCGCATCGGAAAACTTGTTTTCCTTCTCCAGAAGAAGCCCCGCAGCCAGATGCGGCTCCGGGTCGCTCGGCCGTAAGGCGGCGGCCTGGCCATAGGCTGCAATCGCCTCGTCCGGCTTTGTCTTTTCCAGCACGCGCGCCAAAGAGAGCCACGCTCGAGCCTGCCCTTCCGCAACGTGGCTCGTGGGTCTGAGCTGGGTGGCCGCGCTCAGAAACTTTTCCGCATCGGGCTGATCGGTTTTGGCTAACTGCAGCCCCAGGTTTAAATTCGACTCGAACACATCCGGCTTCGCTTCCACCGACTTGCGATAAGCCGCGATCGACTCGTCAATTCTTCCGCCAGCATTCTCCAGAAATCCTAGATCGAACCAGGCCACGTAGTTCGCTGGATCATGCTCCACCACTTTCCGCAACAGAGACTCAGCGGTGGAATAGTCGCGCTTCTGGATGGAGTCTTCCGCCTGCGTGAGTTCCGGGGGCTGCGAACCTTGCTCCAGGACCCGGGTATGCCGGATGGTTCGGCTGGAGTTCGGGCCGGTTTTCTCGTGGATGGTTTGGGTGGAGGAAGTCTTGCCGGCCGTAGCTGCAGAAGAATCTTGAGCTGGCGTTTCCGGCGGCTGCGCGGTTTGCTTAGGAGCCGGCCCGGGAGGGTCGGCAGGGGCGGAATCCTGCGCGCGAGCGCCGATGGCTGCACTGGCAACCATCAGCACCACGGCGGCGAACTGCTTATTCGCGCCCATGCGAGCGGGACGCTCCATTTCCGTTCAGCAAGCGCGCCAGATACTTGCCGGTGTAGGAGTCGCTCAGCTTGGCGATCACCTCCGGCGTACCCGCGCCGACCACCTTTCCGCCGCGGTTTCCGCCCTCGGGTCCGAGGTCGATCACCCAGTCTGCCGTCTTGATCACTTCGAGATTGTGCTCGATCACCACAATCGATCCCCCTGCATCAATGAGACGTCGAAACGCGGCCAAAAGTTTGCTGACATCGTCAAAATGTAGCCCGGTAGTGGGTTCGTCGAAGATGTAAAGCAGGCGCCGCTTCTTGCGGCTTTCGGGGCCGGATGCCAGGCTGCTCTCGGCCGGCTGCAGATGCGCCGCCAGCTTCATGCGCTGCGCCTCGCCGCCCGACAGGGTCGTGGCCGACTGCCCTAAGCGCAGGTATCCCAAGCCAACTTCTTCGAGAGTGCGCAGCTTATCGGTGATCTTGGGCACTTCGGCAAACACCCTGAGCGCTTCCTTCACCGTAAGTTGCAACACCTCGTGGATATTTCGCGCGCGGTAACGCACTTCCAGCACCTGCGGCTTGTAACGCGTGCCTTTGCACTCTTCGCAAATCAGCTCAACATCGGCCAGAAACTGCATCTCAACCGTGACCGTGCCGTCTCCCTGGCAGCCCTCGCAACGACCGCCCGGAATGTTGAACGAAAAATGCCCGGCGCTGAAGCCGCGCTTCTTGGCTTCCGGCAGGGAAGCGAAGAGGTTGCGGATAGCGTCGAAGGCCTTGATATAGGTCACGGGATTCGAGCGCGGCGTGCGCCCGATCGGCGACTGATCGACCAGCACGACCTCGTCCAGGAATTGATCACCCTCCACGCTCTCCCAACTGGCGGCTGATGCCGAGCCAGAGCTGTCGCCCGGCAGCTTCTTGGCCTGCACCAACGCCTTATAGAGCACCTGATGCAACAGCGTCGACTTGCCCGACCCCGATACGCCTGTGATGGCCACGATCATCCCCAGAGGAATGTTGACGTCCACTCCCTTGAGATTATTTGCGCGCGCCCCGCGAATCTTGATCTGCTGCACGCCCGGCTTGCGCCGCGCAAGGGGAAGCTGAATGCGTAAGTCTTCGGAGAGATAGCGCCCGGTCAGCGACGCGGGGTTGCGCTTGATTTCGTCATACGTTCCCGCGGCAATCACCTGCCCGCCGTTTTCTCCCGCGCCTGGACCGAGATCCAGAATGCGATCGCACGCCGCCATCACCTCCGGGTCGTGTTCCACCACCAGAATCGTGTTTCCCAGATCGCGCAGATCTTGCAGGATCTTGATCAGCCGGTGCGTGTCGCGTGTGTGCAATCCGATGGAAGGCTCATCCAGCACGTAGAGCGTGCCCACCAGCCGCGAGCCCAGCGAAGTCGCCAGCTGGATGCGCTGTGCCTCTCCGCCGGACAGCGTCGAGGAAAGGCGGTCGAGCGTTAGATATTCCAGACCGACGTCGTTGAGAAATCGTACCCGCTCGCGAATTTCCTGCAGCAGTTTGTCGGCAATGTCGGCTTCCTGCGCGCTCAATTGCACTTTCTCGAAAAAGCGCCCAGCCTCTTCCACTGTCATGGCGCAGACCTGGCAGATATTCAGGCCCTGGATTTTTACCTGCCGCGCCTCGAGCCGCAACCGGCTGCCGTTACAAGCCGAGCACAGGGAGTATCCGCGATAGCGGCTGAGAAAAACTCGCACGTGCAGCTTGTATTTTTTGCGCTCCAGAAGGCGGAAAAACCCACGCACGCCGAGATAGCGGCCTTCGCCATCCAGCACGAGTTGTTTTTGCTCTTCCTCCAGTTCCGCCCACGGCACATCCAGCGGGATGTCTGCCTGCTTGGCGTAGCGCTTCAAATCGGTCAAGAACGGGCGATACTTGGGCTTGGTCCAGGGCTCGATCGCGCCCTCGGCAAGAGTTTTCGATTTGTCGGGGATCACCAGATCGAGATCGAAATCGATGGTGTTGCCGAAGCCCTGGCAGCGCGGGCACGCTCCATAAGGATTGTTGAACGAGAAGAGCCGCGGCTCCGGCTCTTCATAACGCAGGTTGCAGTTCTTGCATTCAAAACGGTGCGAAAAACGCAGCTGCCGCGCGGGCTCATCGTTTTGCGGCGGGATTTCGAAAATCACTTCCCCCGATTCGCGGTACGCGGTCTCGATTGCGTCGACCACGCGGGTGCGCCCCTCGGGAGAAACCGACAAACGGTCGACCAAAATAAATACCGGCGCGCCGAAGTCAACGTCAAGCAGCGATTCCGGCGTCGAAAACTCGAACACCTGGCCGTGCTGAAACAGCCGGTTGAATCCGGCCTTGCGCAAATCGAAGAGCCGAGTCTTAAGCGCCTCTGTCGGCTGTCCGCCCTCGGCGGACTTTGCCTTTTTCTTAGCCTTCACCGCGCGCGGTTTTCTGACTGCTTCGGTCGGAGGCGCCGCCGGCCGCTGCAAGGGAAACAAAACTTGCAGGCGCGTGTCCGGGTCGAGCGCCAGAACCGTGTCAGCGACTTCGTCGACCGTGTCTTTCGTCACCTCCTGGCCGCACTTGGCGCAATAGGTGCGGCCCACGCGAGCGAACAAAAGGCGCAGATAATCGTAGATCTCGGTTGCGGTCGCCACGGTCGAGCGCGGGTTGCGGGTGGTGTTTTTTTGCCGGATCGCCACCGCCGGCGCGATGCCGTCAATCGAGTCGGCGTCCGGCTTTTCGATGCGCTCCAGAAACTGCCGCGCGTAGGCCGACAGCGACTCCACGTAGCGCCGCTGCCCTTCGGCGTAAATGGTATCGAAGGCCAGCGACGATTTGCCGGAGCCGGACACGCCGGTCACCACGGTCAACGTATTGTGAGGAACCTCAAAATCAATGTTTTTGAGGTTATGGACGCGGGCCCCGCGAACAACAATGCTCTCCGTAAAAATGCTTTCCGTGGACATCGGGTAAGAAACCGTCGGCCAGACTCGCAGCGCGGGCGGACACACCCAGACGCCTCCGCGAGGCCTGCCGAACTTTCTATTATAAGGGATTATGCCGGGTGGTAGTTTGTGGAGACGTAGCTGGCTACGTCTCTGCCGGCGGCATTTCGAACGATGGCGAGAGAGACGTTGCAAGCAACGTCTCTACGAGGGGATCGGAGCTACCGCGAGGTGTCGTCGTTCTCCTGGTCGCGGCGCTTTCCGTAACGCATGGCGAAGCCGAATCCCAGCACCATGATTCCGAGGGGAGGCGCCAGCATAACGAAAATGGCGCGGTTGATGGCGCGCTGCGCTTCCTTAGGCGTGGCTTTCGCATTGGCATTGCACATGGCGCAGCCCTGCGCAAATGCCGGCGCCGTATAAAGCATCACCAGCAAAAACAGAAAAGCCAGACGAGATTTCGCGGCAAGTTTCATAGCCTCTGCTACTGCACTCCCAGCCTCAAAACCCGACCGGCATCGGGGAAGAAGAAGAAATACATGATGATGAAGCACGCGGTCACCGAGATGACCAGCAACCACCGCATCAAAGCACTTTCAAACTTCAAGTGCATGAAGTATCCAATGATCAGCGCCGACTTGATCACCGAGAGAATCAGCAGAATCTCAAGCATACGTACCGGCTGAAACACCTGCCGGTAGGCGAGCACCACCTCAATCGCCGTGAGGACCAGCAGCGCTCCCCACACCCAGAAATACTGTCCTTTGCTGTCGTCATGCGTTGCGGTATCGTGCATCATGTTTTTCCCTCGGCGGCAAAGCCGCCTGATCTACGCGTCAAAATGATTCCCGATCAACGACTGTCCCTACACCCTGGTCGACATCAAATAAACCAGCGGGAAAATAAACATCCACACCAGATCAACAAAGTGCCAGTACAGCCCCGCAACTTCCACATCGTGCGCATCGTAATCCTTCGGCTTCAGAAACAGAATCACGGCCGCGACAATCAAGCAAATCAGCAGCGCGTGAATTCCGTAGTTGAACACGTTGTCCGCCGGAAT